>ERZ827186.2-NODE-2-length-541047-cov-8.037823_pt1 | contig 541047 bp, 409 predicted proteins | sample MGYA00519918_ERZ827186 | MGnify/ENA primary metagenome ERZ827186 (study PRJEB31778, sample SAMEA3449275) | human gut metagenome | biome: human gut; feature: human-associated habitat; material: faeces | place: United Kingdom | collected 2010/2012 ...
GTTCCTTCCTTGATGAAGGCGACCGCCTCGCCTCCGATGATGCTGCCGCCCATGACGGTGTCCTGGCCGGCCGGGTCAAGTTCCGGGTCTCCGGTTGCCATCTGCTCGTTGTTGAGGATGACGACGGCCGTGCCGTCTCCGGTGTTGTTGACGACCAGGCTGCTGCCCGTGGCTCCTATCAGGTTGTTGATTTTAGCTCCCTGTCCGTCGGCTTCGCCCGGGGCTCCGGCCAGGTTGACCGTCAGGGTCTGGCCGCCGCCAATGACGACGCCGGCGTAGCCGGAGAGCGTTTGATAGGAGTTGACTTCATGGGCGTTTCCTCCTTCCGCCTGCACGCGGTAGAGGCCGGTGGCCGCTCCGCTGAGCACCAGGCTGCCTCCGTCCGTTCCGGTGATCCGGATGCCGTAGTTGGCCAGAAGGTCGGTCGTGAAGGCGATGTCGCCCAGGTCGCCGACGGTCAGCGTTCCGCTGGTCAGGGTCAGGTAGCTGGAGGAGTCGTCGGTTTTGTGGTCCAGCAGAAGGCTGACGACGGCGTCATTGCTCAGGTCCAGCGTCAGCCCTTCCCCCTCGATGGACAGGTTCGGGTCGCTTCCCGTTCCGCTGCCGTTGCTGATGACGGCGTCAGACGCCTGCGTGTCCCGGCCGATGTTTTCCGTTCCCAGGGCAATGGACAGACTGTCCAGACCGTTTTCCCCACCCACGGTGACGGTGCCGCTGACTCCGGTCAGACGGGAACCGGAGGCGATGCTCCAGTCTCCCTTCATATGGCTGCCCCCGGCTCCGGAGAGGTTCAGGCTTCCTTCCGTGATGGAAATGCCTTCCGTGATTCCGCCGAGGATGGTTTCCGCTCCTGCCGCGTCTGCCCCGAGTGTCAGGGTTCCCGCTCCCGTTTTGGTCAGGGCCGGGCTGTCGGTCAGCGCGTAGATGGTGGCCGAGGCTCCTTCCTGCGCGATATTGATTTCATCAAACCGGGTGAAGGTGACGTTTTGGAAGTCTCCGTCTCCAAAGGTTCCCTTGAGTTCCAGCGTCCTGTTTCCTTCGACCGCCGCTCCGGCGCTTCCGCCGATGGTGATGCCGTTTTCTTCCCCTTCCGCCCCAAAGACGCTTCCTCCCGTCAGCGAGACGAGAACGCCGCCTCCTGCCGTGCCGCAGTTGCCCGCCCCGTAGATGTCACCCAGGTAGGCGCCCTTTCCCAGGGTGACGGTGATGTTGCCTCCAATGCTGACGGGCAGGGCTGTGGGATCTTCCGCCGTCCACGTGCTTCCTCTCCAGGAGCCGCCCACGATTTTGCCCGTGAAGGTGGAGCCTCCGTCAATGGAGACGCCGGTGTCCCCGTTGGTGGTCAGTGTCGTGCCGTTGCCCCAGTTCCAGAAGGAGCCGCCCATGATGTTGCCCGTGAAGGTGATTCCTTCTTTCCCGGTGATGGTGACGCTTGAACTGCCTTCCACTTTTTGTACGGCTCCGTTGCCCTCGGATTTCGTGTTTGCGTAACTGCCCCCATAGATGTGTTTGACGAAGTTGTTGTGTCCTTCCGTTTCGGAGAGGGCCGCGCCGCTTAGATCGATCGTTACCGAGGTGTCGCCCTGGATGGTCGTTCCTGAAGTCTGGTTGGCCGTCCACGCGCTGCCGCCCGTGATGAAGTTCTGGCCTGTGACGTTGCTGAAGTCTCCCAGGTTGACGGTCGCGCTGCTGCTGTGCTGGATGTTGGTGATCAGGACGCTCGTGTTGCCCGTGATGGTGGTGACGGCGTTGTGGGAGGTGGTGCTTCCTCCGATGATGGCTCCCGCCACGATGGCGTTATCCTTGACGGTAACGTTGGTGTTTCCCGTTAATGTTGTAGACGCTCCCTTGTTGTTCCCGCCGATGACGTGTTCCACCGTGGCGTTTCCGGAAAGCTGCACATGGGTGTCTCCCGTCAGCGTGCTGGTCTGGAGGTTGGTGCCCCATTCATTGGTGACACCTCCGGAGATGATGCCGAATGCTCCTCCGTTGATGTCCATCCAGATGTCTCCCTGGTAGTTGAGGTTGCCGGACGGCAGCGTCGCCCCGCTGTTGTATACCCCGTTCAGGTTGATTTTAGTTCCGCCGGTGCTGGTGATTTGATAGACTTTGTCCCCGCTCGTCGTCAGGGTACCGTTCAGGTAGCCCAGGCTGACGTTGGCCGCACTTCCCTCCCCAAGAGCCAGCGTAAAGGCATTCTTGACCGTTTCTTCCAATTCCCCTCCCGCTCCCGCAGATACCCACGTCACACGGGATATCGCCCCTTCTTCTATCGTCAGCACGCTGCCTTCTATACTATATTGCCCTCTCTCTAAGCCCAATACGGTAAAGCCCTCGCCAAGCTCCGCTCCCAAATCAACGGTATTGGAGCCTTCGGCACTGAATCCCTGCAACAAACGCCCAATATCTATCTTCCCGGACGTCCACGTGGTATTTGAAGCAGTAATCCCATCATTTCCCGATGAAGACGTATAAGATAAAATTGCTCCATCAACTGTCACATTCTGCAATGTCCCGGTCCCGCTCATGTTCAACGTAATGGTTGATCCGATCGTTTGCGAGTTAAAATCAAGCGTCCCCCCATCCAGCGTAACAAGGCCGCTTCCCAAAGCGGAATTATTCATGCACCTTACAGTGGAACCGGAGGTGATGACCCATTCAGCAGTCATGGATGCATTGGCCGCATTGTTTAAAACCAACGTACCGCTGAATCCTTCCCCACCCACCGTAATGGTCCGACCGGAAGAATTCAGTGCCCCGTAAACATTCAGCGTCTTGCCATTTGCCACAAGGACATTCCAGTCTGCATTCACATTAACCGGGCCCCATGCATTGGAGGAAGAGCCCAGGGAAAAATCTTCACGAACCGTAAATAATACCGGCTCTTCCGTACCCGCTCTCCCCAGTATGAGAGTTCTCTGGGCATTATTGTTCGGGACAAGGGAGAACCCTGATGCCCCTTCCTCCACAATCAATCCCCCCATGGTAAATGGCGTAAAGGAGCAGGATGGGTTTTTATTGTTCGCCGATACGGTGACATCGCCCACTTCCGTGCCTGATGCGACAAAGCGCAACGTGTTATATTCCGACAGTCCCGTTTCATTGGCAAAAAGGTTCCAAATACTCCCCTCCTCGGAAACGGAACCCCAATTAGTATTGACAGGACCGTATGTTCCATCCGGATTGGTCAGGACAATGCCGCCGTTATGAAAATCATTGGACGAACTCCCTACCCACGTATAGATATTGCCGGAATATCTGCTGCCGTCCAACTCCGTAGCAGCGGACACATAAAAACCGGATACGGCATAAAACGACAATAAGGCGGACAACAACTTGAGCGGTAGACGTAACTTCATAACTTGCAAATATGAGTAAATAATAAAGCTATCCAGCCGTCCTGATTGGCTGTTTGCAATATATAGCTATTACCGAATTAGCAATCCGCCGTCAATATTTAACATTGATCCAATGCATGTTGCATACCCGGAAACCATCTTCTTAATATCCAATTCAGAATTTTTCAAAAAAAATATTCCATATCTCTTTCATTATAAACATCAAAAAATATCTGATTCTGGTCTATTTTCTGGATAATGCTTCTGCGGATTGCTAATCCGCAATGCAACATTTCACATGAAAATAAAAATGGACGCAAAAATTATTTTTCATCCCTCCCCCATTCCTGAACAAACGATGCAGCAAAATAACACCTTTCGCGAATTTCATTTTTCATACATAGAAAAGAGGATGTATTGTTTGCCCGCAGCAAGTTCGGAGCAAAGACCAGAAATCGTAGCAGTAGCTGATACGTCCCGTTTACTAAGCGCCCCCCTCCCGGATGTCCGCGTTTCCGTTCACGAAAATGGTTGCCTCCGTTCCCACCGGCGCGCTCAACCCGTCTCCAAGCTGCAGTGCCGCCAGATCCACTTTCTCTCCACGCACGCTTTGCGCGAAGCCGGGTTGCCCAGCAAAGATACGTTCGTCCCCCCTCCGGCCTCCCAGGTCCTGCCCGCGTTCACGCGGATTTCCGCCAGCGCTTCCCGTTCAAAAATGTTGCTGCCTGCCAGGCCCATCCATCAGTAAGTAAATATCGGAACAGCTGGTTTGCGGAAACGCCTTCGCAGGAGATAACGCCAAATCCAGGCAATCCCATGAAAAACAACACTCTTCCCATAAAAAACGAACCGAGCCGGGAAAGGCTTCCAAGACCGGTCCGGATAAAGGAAAAGCAACCGGGAATGCATCTTTCCTCCTTGCTCCCGGCTCTTCAAGTTGCTAAAATACTTCAAGCAAATTTTTTATCCTTTTCCCATGGCCATTTTTGGTTCCTCCAATTTATCCGACTCAGGTGATCTGTTGATTTTCAACAAAGTATCTTATAAAACCCTACTGATGTTCGAAAAAGAACTGGGCAGGGACCGCATGACCTACCTGGTGGAAGAAGGCCTCCCCCCGGATACGGCCACCGCCTCCCATCTGGAATCCACTAAAGCGGACGGCATCCTGTTCCAGGCCGGAGGCAGCGACCCTGTCGCGCTGCGTTCCGCCATCATGGAACGCATTAACGAAGGCAGAAGAGTAGTATTTCTGCCCGGTCCCGTCTCCCATGTGAAAGGTTCCATCAGCCAAATTCCGCCGCGGGTCATCAAGGCCCTGGAAGCCCTGCATATCTCCCCCGTACCGGTCTATGCCGGTTTTTACACGAACTCCGTGCTGGATGCGGAGGCCGATACGGACGCCCAGGCGGACATCCAGATACATATTCTCCCCAAACTGGCCCCCGGGGCCGAGATGGCGGCGCGCCTGACCTCCGCGTGGCTGGAATGTTCCGCCCAGGCATACGCCACGCTGCCTCAGCTCCACGGTTCCCTGTCCGCCCTCCTTTTCCGCAGCCTCAAACTTCATTCCGATTGCCGGGTCATCGACGGCATTGACGACACTACGCTGACTTACGGCCAGCTGCTGGCCATTTCTGTAGCCTTTGCCAAGAGGTTGAAAAAAATTACCTCGAACCGCCGGGTCGGCATCATTCTTCCGCCGGGCAAGGGAGCGGCCATAGCCAATCTGGGCTGCCTGTTCGCCGGGAAAACACCGGTGAATTTCAATTATTCCGCCTCGGAAGGAGCCTTTGCCAGCTCTGTAAAGCAATCCGGCGTGGACTGGTTTATCACTGCGGATACCTTCATGCGAAAGCTCCAGAATTTCCCGTGGCCCCCCCAGAGGGATCTGATCCTCATGGAGCGGGAAATTCCCCTGCTTAAAGGTTCCGCCAAACGCTGGGGCCTCGCCATCAAATTCCTGACAGCGGGGTTCATGATTAAAAAACTGGGGCTGGACGCGCCTACAGGCGCGGACGAAGCCGTTCTGATGTTCACTTCCGGCTCTTCCGGGGAACCCAAGGGCGTGCCGCTGACCCACCATAACCTTCTTTCCAACATCTCTCAATGTTCCTCCCGCATTACTCTGGAACCGCAAAACAGGTTTCTGGGAAGCCTGCCCGTATTCCACTGCTTCGGCATCACCATCGGGCTATGGTATCCGATGATCGGCGGGTACGACATGGTCACCTACCCCTCCCCTCTTGAGGCCAAACGGCTGGGAGCCCTTATCAAGCAGTACGGAATCAGTCTGGTAGTCACCACGCCCACTTTCCTGCGCGGTTTCATGAAACGCTGCGAACCGGACACCTTTAAAACCGTCCGCTACCTGATCGTTGGCGCGGAAAAACTGCCGGAAGACCTTTCCATCGCTTTCCGGGAAAAATTCGGCATTATTCCATGTGAAGGCTACGGCCTGACGGAAGCCTCTCCCGTCTGTTCCGTCAACTTCATTGACCCGGCGCCATCCAATGCCGCCGGAGACTTCATTCCCGGCATGAAAAAGAGTTCCGTAGGAGCCCTCCTTCCCGGAATCGCCATACGCATCACCAGCCCTCACACGGGACGCGTGGTTCCCATCACTACTTCCGGCATGATCTGGCTGAAAGGACCGAACATCTTTCCCGGCTATCTGGGCGGTCCGGAGACGGATCGCGATATTTTCGTGGACGGCTGGCTAAAAACCGGAGACATAGGTTCCGCAGACGAATTCGGCTTCCTGAAGATTGAAGGACGCATTTCCCGCTTTTCCAAAATAGGCGGGGAAATGGTGCCTCATGAAGCCCTGGAAGCAGCCATTATGAACATTTGGAATTTGGATCCGGCGGACGAAGAACGGCGGATAGCCGTCGTCACCATTCCGGATCCCGTAAAAGGGGAAGCCGTAGCCCTGCTCACCACCCTGGTGACGGATTACGTGCACCAGGCGCGAACCCTCATCAGGCACGGCCTGATTGACCAGGGTCTGCCGGCCCTCTGGTGCCCCAAGGAGATTATTCCCGTAGAACGCATCCCGGTGCTCCCATCCGGCAAGCTGGATATCAAGCAATGCAGGATGCTGGCGTATGAAGCGCTGAACATCCCCTTTGAACCGTAATTTATGGAATTCCCGGAGGAAACGCCCGCCGCGCCCAAACCCATCACAGTCAAACAGCTCGTTTACCGCCTGAGGGACACGGTCAGCATCGCTATGGGCACCCAGTGGGTGGTGGGAGAACTGAGTAACGTCAAGCATCACACCAGCGGCCACGTTTATTTCACCCTGAAGGAACAGGGAGCGGAAATTTTCTGCGCCTTTTTCAAGGCAGCGGCTTCCAAATGCCCCATACGGCTCCAGGAAGGGATGAAAGTCCATGTCCTGGGCAGCGCCACCGTATACCCGGACCGGGGGCAACTCCAGCTGGTCATCAGGCAGGTAAAAGCTGCAGGACAGGGAGATTTGCAGACTCGCTTTTTGGAGTTGAAAGCCAAACTCCAGCGCGAGGGGTTGTTTGATGCGGAACACAAAAAGAAAATTCCCACGTTCCCCCGCGCCATCGGCATCGTCACCTCCCCCACCGGCGCCGTCATCCAGGACATGCGGCACGTATTGGAACGCCGCGCCCCGTGGGTGAAGGCTTATCTGCTGCCCGTACGCGTGCAGGGGGCAGGGGCGGAGCACGAAATAGCCGCAGCCGTGCGCGCTTGGTCCGGAGCCCCCTTTAACGGTCTCCCTCCCGTGGACGTGCTCATTGTAGGCCGCGGCGGCGGCTCCATTGAGGATTTGTGGAATTTCAATGAGGAAACGGTGGCGCGCGCCATTTACGAATGTACCGTTCCCGTGATTTCCGCAGTGGGTCATGATACGGACTTCACCATTGCCGATTTTGTAGCGGATCTGCGCGCTCCCACTCCCACTGCAGCCGCGGAACTGGCCACACCGGACGGCCCCGAATGGCTCCGCAAGCTGTCCAGAATGGAACAGGCTCTTCATGCATCCGCTCGGCATTCCCTCTTGCGTTCCAAGCTGAAACTGGATGTTTACCTGCGAGGGAAACTGTTGGATGCGTATTCCCTGCTCTCTCCTTATTCTCAGCGCCTGGACGATATGGAAGAAACTCTGCAGAATGCCGCAACCACGAGAATTTTTCATAATGCGCTGCATATTAACAAATTGGAACATCAACTGCAAATGCGCCATCCCGCCCACAGGAACCGGGAGCGTACACAGCTTCTGGCTTCCCTTCAGGCCGGTTTATCCCATGCTGCCGCCGCCCGCATGACGGATTTATCTTCACAACTCACTCTTATTCAAGCACGTCTTGAAGCACACAGCCCGGAACAGACCTTGCGCCGCGGATATGCCCTGGTGGAAAACCAGGATAAGCAGCTTATCCGGCAGACAAACCAGGTGCATGCAGGGGAAAAATTGAAAATCCGTGTTTCCGACGGTTGTTTTTATGTCAGGGATGACACGCCACAATAACCTGTCCACAAGCATCTAGTAGTGCATTTTTTGCACTCAATCTAACAAATTGTGTTTTTTCTGGATTTTACAGGAAATGGAACTTATTCTAATAGAAGCTTATCACTGCTTCTATCACCCGGTCCCATAACTTCTGTTCATATGCCTTGTAAAAACATCACCCGTTACACTTACGAAACAACGGCCTTTCAGGGCTATCGGTTGGCGATCTGTAAGAACAAGCGTTTATTCACCCGTTATTTCTCCGATTCTCAATACGGGGGCGCTGACGCGGCGCTTCAGGAAGCCATGAGGGTGAGAGATAATATTTTCAAACTTTTCGAACAGGGCAACCTTACGGTTAGCCAAATTTTCGCAAAATATACTGTGCGCTCCCGCCGTCAATCCGCAGCTGACCGCCGTGAAAAAATGGTTCATGGAAAAAGGGCTCTCAGCCATGTAAGGCAGAAAGCCAAAGTCCGCAGCTGAAGGTTCCGCAGAAGCTGTTTTTCAGCTCTGCTTGAGAGTATGGAGCATACCGGAAACGTTACATTTGCCCCAAAAAGAGGCATATAGTTTGTTGAGGGCCTAAAATCCATTTTTTCTCTCCGGAATGCCGGGTACCCGTCGATACAGGGAAACGGAACCTGTGCCAAAGCTCTTTGATGACGCCAAGGGATATTAAAACGGCACATTTCCTTAAAAAGCCCCTTCAGCCTCACGTAGCTGACCGCAGGTATCCCGCTTTGGTCAAGCTCCCGACCGGAGCCTCTGGGAACTCTGAGCCCCTCCGGCATCTGCCAATGGAGAACTTTGCCTTTCCAAAAAAGGAACGGCCTAACTGAAGGAAGGGGTCTGCTATCTGCGGCGTCGGCGCGAAGCAGGCCTCTCCGGTTCTTCAGCCGGCACCTCTCCTATCTTCCCCAGCACCCTGCGGGCCTCTGTGGTTCGTTTTTGCTTGAGGCACACACCAGCCCAGTTGCGGTGAATTTCATTGTAAAGCTCTCCCAACTGGATGGAGGCCAGATTGTTCCGGAGTTTTTCCTTATCTTCCGGAGTCAACGCATCCCACTCCGCAATCAACTTTCCATATTGGGACTCCGACAGAGCCCATTGTTCCCTGCCGGCGCTTATCTCCGCCTGAAGATTCAGAATGACCGGCTGAAGAGCCTGAACAAACGTGGTATTTTCACGAGCCACTTTCATTGCCTGCTCCAGATACTTCACCGCCTGATCGTAATCCCGCGCCTTCAGGAAAGCTGCGGCAACATTCACATCTTCATAAGCCCGTTTCACCAAAGCCTCTGCCTGGCTGTATTTTTCAAGCTGGGACCGCATGGACGCAATATCCTGGCTCAGGCTGGAGCCGCTCAAAATACGGGGAGCATCCACGCCAAGCGTCATGGCTGCCCCTTCTGCACGGGACAGCAGGCGGGAGGCCTCTCTCAAATCCCCCATCTGCATCCTTACCCGTGCCAAGGCAAGCATTGTCTCCGGCGTGCAGTCCATCTCCGTTTCAGCTGCACGGAAGCAAATCAGGGCCGCTTCCAGCTGGTCGGCCATGGTCTTCAATTCCTCCTGGGAATACTTCCGGCGCGTGTTCAGCGGCATCTTCAATTCATTCAGAATAATGCGGCCCATGTCCGGATTGGCGGTCAGGCGGAATTTAGTAAGAAGCTCCCGTGCAATCGCACTCCCTGTGCCACCGGGCAACCCGGTGGTCTTGTCTGGCAGGGTATCCTGAAGCAACAGGATTTTCACCATGCTCTTCACATCCTCCGGCTTATTCAGCATGCTCCTCATGACAGGAGAAACAGCCTGCTTGCACAACGCGGAAAAACGCTCAAACCTGGCCTGGTCGTACGCATAATGGATTAATGGCTCCAAGCACGCTAAACGGATGGAAACCTGGTCTTCTGGCGTATTTTTCAAAATCACTTCATAAAGCTTTTCCGCCACAGCATCATGCTTGCGGAGGGCGAATTCCCGCGCCCAGTTCAGGCTGACGCCCAGAAGGCGGGTATGGTCCTCCGCCGCCATGGAGGAGGAAGCAGCCAGCTTTTTTTCCAGAAGAGCAGCCAGCATAGGTTCGGATTCTTTCAGCATGCCGCGCCGGTCCATTTCCACCGCCAGAAGCCATGCAAAGGAATCTCTGGCTTCGGGAGAATTCATCCATTCCACCTGCTTGTCCACGGAGGATGCCATCTGCGCCAGCTCTGCATCGGAACCGTTCCATGAAGCCAGCATATCCTGCAAATGCCCCATGGCCTGCGTCTGGCTGTGCACTTCATGGATGGTCGGCTTGAACCACCCTTCTATCGTAGGCCAGTACTGGATATAACCGAACCAGAGTCCTCCCAGGAGGATCAAAAAGAGGACCGGCTTCCAATAAGACTTTTTCTTGCGTGCGGGGCGGTAGGGCTTACTGGAAAAATGGCGCTCGGAACTCATGCAGGCATTGAGCCAAAAAGACGGCACAAATCAAGCAAAATAAACGCCTCGCAACGTCTTACGAAGCCCCTCGCATCCTACCTCCGTGAAGATCTGGAGTTCACGGAGGGCCTGCGCCCGGGGGATGCCATGCGCACCCGGGGAAAACCGGATTCCTTCCAGCAGTCATCCGCTTTCTCCTTCATGCCCAGTTCGTCATAACAGCGTCCAAGCTGTTTGTAATTCTCCGACCTCTGTTCCCCTTCCAGCATGGGAAGAACCGCCTCAAAAGCCTCTGCCGCCTCCTTCCATTGTTCTCCGTCACACAAAGCGTACGCCTTACATAAATAAGACTGAACCAGCAAATCCCTGCGTTCCGCCCCCTCCACGCATTTCAGCAGGGAATCCACCGCTCCGGCATAGGCAATCAGGGCGCCCTCCCTGTCCCCCGCCATATCGCTGGCAAGCCCCAGGGAATAATATACGCGGCCCAGGGACAGAAGATCCGAGGCGAAATGGGACTTCCGCAACTGAAGAGCCTTTTCCAGGTTCTCCCTGGCCTTGCCCCCCTCCCCGGCATCCAGCCATGCCTTGCCCAGCCCTTCGCGGGACTGGGCGGAAATGACGGGAGAAGCCGAGCTGTTGGCAATGGCCTTTAAAAAATCCGCCCGGGCTTCCGGAGAGGCCTTGCGCAAGATGTTGACCCACCCCCTCTGATCATACAACCCGGCCCAAAAGGCATGGTCCGCCGGCAGCACGCCGCGGGCAGCGCCTTCCGCCTGGTAAAGATAAGCCAAGGCCTCCTCATAATTCCCCCGCTCCGTAGAAATACGGGCCAGGCCGCGCAAGGCATTGAGGCAGTCGTTCAACAGGTAAGAGGCATTTTCCGAACCGGAAAGGCCCTTTAAAAACAATTCCCGTGCCTCATCCTTCCTGCCGGCTTCCAGCATGGCCTCCCCCATGCTGATGCTGGCCAGGGCCAGGTCTCCAGTGGTCTTGTCCGGCTGAGGACAAAGAGCCAGAGCCTTCTTGAAATACTCGCGCGATTCAGGAATGCGTCCCGTAGTACGTGCCAGCCTTCCCTGGGCGGCTAAAAGCCTGGACCTGACAGGGAGGGCATCCGGCCCCAGATGCGCGGCGGCATCCACCGCACGCTGGAGCAACATATTAGCCTGTTCATTCCTGTTCAGCATCTGGTCAATGGAACTCATGGTCTGGAGCGTCCGCACCAGCGGCTCGGCCATTCCTTCCTTCTCATATCCCTCCTCAGCGGTTTTCAAATAATCGTAGGCGGAAGTGTACTGGTGCTCCGCCAACAGAGCCTTTGCCACGGCATCCGCACGGGGAGCCCATACCCGATAGTGCCCGACGGCGTATCCGGCGTCAATTAATTCCCTGGCCGCAGGAAGAGCAAGAACGACGCCACCCCGGCTAATCAGCTCACGGGTGAGACCCCAGGCAGTTTCTGTCCGCAGTTCCGGATCCCTGATCCATGCAAGGCGTTCCTCCCGGTTGTCCAGAATGCCGGACAGGCTCTCGCGCGAAGCAAAAACATCCGCCATGAAGCGGGACAAATTCTGCATGGCCTTTTCATCGCTTTTCTGCACCACCACCGGCGGAGTAGTCAGCATCCCTTCATCATAGCCGATGCGGTACGCCATGTGGTACGTCAGGAACTCCAGCAACATCACAAGCACGCACAAGCACAGGGCAATCAGCCACTTGGTACGCGGGGACAGAGGGGGCAAAGGAGAAGACGCCTGCATAACAAGTGCATAACGTTACCGGGCGTTCTCCGAATTTCAAGCTTTTTGCACGGGAAGGAATCCTCTGCCTTTCCTGAAAGTGGATAAAAAAGAACCTTCAACAATCTGCCAGCCGTCACTTGGAACCGGCTCAAAAGAACCCTCCCTCCCGTTTTTCCGACCATGGAAATCCCCATAATTCTGCCGGGGACTTCCGCCGAACCGGATGCCCCCCCTTCCTCATCCATCCCTGCGCTTTCGTTCGGACACGCGGTACAACTGCCAGGCATTCCATAAATTATGCCACAGTACATAAAACGTGGGGCCCAGAGCGGCAATGGGGCTGGCATACGTCAAAGCCAGATAAATGGACAGGGTGGTATTCTTCTGCCCTAATGCCTGGCTGCACTCCGCAGCGCGCGTGCGCCCCCCCAGCAAATATCCCAACCCGAAATTGAACCCGCAAACCAGCAGGGCCATCACGCCAATCTGTTCCAAAACACGTTCCGAAATGCCCTCACGGGAGGAAATATCATAAGAGGCGTTTGCGGCTATCAAAACCAGAATCACCACCCAAATGCCAAAAGTGACGTCTTTCAACTTCCTGGGCCAGGCAATGGCGCGCGGATAAAAACGCCGCGCCGCCAGCGCCAGCGCCAGGGGAAGCAACATGACCAAGGAAATATTCTGGGCCACGTTCAGATAAATCTCAAAACCGCCCCGCCCAACAACCGCCGGCAGGATGAAAGGCAGCAGGGCGCAGATAATACCGTTAATCAGCAAAAGGGCGGTCAGCATAAACTCCACGCTGCCGCCCAGCAGCCCCATCACCACGGGAGCCGCCGTGGCTGTAGGCATGATACCTACGAAAAAAGCGGCCTGTGCCAGATACCCATCCCCAAAAACAAGGCGGCACACACCCCATGCCGCCAGGGCGACCATCAGATTAGCCCCCGTCAGGAGCCAGTGAGCCCGTTCCGGCTTCATGCGTTTGAAGCGGATGCCCAGAAAGGTTACGAACAGCATCACTATCAGCATCCACTTGAACATCCAACTGTACACATGCAGACCGGGCATCATGTACCCCGCGATGAAGGCCGCCACAATGGCAAACGTGCGGATGAGGGACTTGAACATGAGAAATGCGGTGAAACGATTACGCGGGATTTTCGAGCAAATGGATGAAACCTCCCATCCGATGAGCGTTCCATCCCGACAAATCTCGCAAACGAATCGGCAAGCCGGTTACCATGCTCTCAACAGACGACGTCACTCCACCCCCATGATGCCGGGAAACGCCCATATCGCCATGTCCGGCAATAAGGAGACCTGCTGCAATTGGCAACCGTTCCCTGGTTCCCCGCTGTTGCATCATGGAGAGAATTGGAAAATCCGGAATTACCGGTCCACACGGGCGGCGCGAACCTGAATGGAGTGGTTGTGGGCGTCCAGCCCCTCCACCCGGGCGAACTCTGCCACATACGGGGCGGAGTTCAGCACGGCATTCCGGTCCATGCGCACCACGCTGGTGCGGCGCTGGAACTGATCCGCCCGCAAGCCGGAAAAAGACTTGCCGGCGCCGCCGGTAGGCAGCGTATGGCTGGGACCCGCCAGAAAATCCCCGCAGGCTACAGTAGAAAGGGAGCCTGCGTAAATGGCTCCCGCCGTCCTGATGCCATTCAGCACGGCTTCTTCATCCCTCGTGACGAGCACCAAATGCTCCGGCGCAAAAGCATTAACCAGTTCCACCCCTTCCTGAATGGAAGAAACCAGAAAACCGTAGGCATGCTTGTCCAGCACCTCCCGGATGATGGACCCACGGCTCAGCAGGGCAGCCTGGCGTTCCACTTCCGCCTCTACCTGTTTCAATAACGCCTCTGACGTAGTAACAAACACAACTACGCTGTCCGGGCCATGTTCGCCCTGTGCCAGCAGGTCGGCAGCAAGGAACTCCGCATCCGCAGTATCATCCGCCAGCACCATTACTTCACTGGGGCCGGGCAACAAATCAATGGCAACGGCCCCCACCAACTGACGCTTGGCCTCCACCACAAAACGGTTGCCGGGGCCAAAAATCTTCTCCACCGGTTTCACGCTCTCCGTCCCCAGCGCAAGGGCGGCTATCGCCTGGGCGCCCCCTATCTTGACAATCTCCGTTGCGCCGGAGGCTTTCAGCGCATACAAAAGCGCGGGATTCACCCGGCCGTCCGGCCCGCAGGGCGTGGCGGCCACAATCTCCCGCACGCCGGCGGCCTGAGCAAAACCGCCCGTCATGATGGAAGTGGATACCAGGGGAGCCTTTCCTCCGGGGATATAAATGCCCACACGGTCGTACGGAAGGAACCGCTCCGCTACCTCCACGCCCTGCGCATTCACGCCGGACCAGTCCCGCCTGCGGCTGCGGTCTGAAAAATAATGGATGTTTGCCAGAGAAACGGCAATGGCCTCCTTCACAGACTTCTCCACCATGGCCTCCGCTTCCGCCAGTTCTGCCTCCGTCACGAACAGGGAGGAAGAATCCAGATGCGCCTTGTCAAATCTGGCGGCATAATCAAACAGGGCTTCATCTCCGCGCGCGGAAACATCCCGGATAATAGCGTTCACGGTATCCCTTACGGAATCCTCCGGGAGTGCGCGGCGGTTCATCCGGCGCTTCATCTCGTCAAAGCAGGTATCGGAAGGACGGTAAATTTTCATAAAAGGTCTCTACAGAAAAACGGGAAAGGAGTTTCACAATCTTTAAGCACGCAGTCAAGCCTTCTGTCCTCTTTGATTTCCAACAGGGCTTCACGACGCCTCCGGACAAAAAATCAAAAGACCAAACCATTCTCCCTTGACCGACACCAAAAATAGGCCTAGCCTTTCTTCCGCAAACATTTGGCCAAACGGCCCACTGTCATGAACATTCACGAATATCAAGCAAAACAACTCTTTGAGCGTTTTGGCGTGGCAACCCCCAAGGGCATTGCCGCCTCCACAGCTCAGGAAGCAGCACAAACGGCCCGGAACATGGGCCTCTCCCAATACGTAGTTAAGGCACAGGTACACGCTGGCGGCCGTGGTAAAGGCACCTTCAAAAACGGCTTTAAGGGAGGCGTCCACGTCGTCAAGTCCGTGGAAGAAGTGGAAGAAGTTGCCGGCAAAATGCTCAACCAGGTTCTGGTCACCAAGCAAACCGGGGAAGCCGGCAAGCTGGTCAGCAAAATCATGGTGGCGGAAGCCGTGGATCTCAAAAAGGAATGCTACTTCGCCATTCTTCAGGACCGCGCCCGGGAATGCCCCGTTATCGTGGCCAGTACGGAAGGCGGCATGGACATTGAAGAAGTGGCCGCCACCCGCCCGGAAGCCATTATCCGCGAACACATTAACCCGGCGCTGGGCATCCTGCCTTTCCAGGCTCTCAAAATCGCCGTGGCGCTGGGACTGACCGGCCCCCTGCTCCGCCAGGCCACCAAGCTTATCACCAACGTTTACAAGCTTTTCACCGCTCTGGACTGCTCCCTGGTGGAAATCAACCCCCTGGTAGTCACCACAGATGACCGCGTGTGTGCCCTGGACGCCAAATTCAATTTTGACGACAACGCCCTGTATCGCCACCCGGAAATCATGGAAATGCGGGATGAAACTGAAGAAGACCCCCGTGAAGTGGAAGCCGGCAAGTACGACCTGAACTACATCGGCCTGGACGGCAACATTGGCTGCATGGTGAACGGCGCCGGCCTGGCCATGGCCACGATGGACATCATCAAATACTACGGCGGAGAACCCGCCAACTTCCTGGACGTAGGCGGTTCCGCTACGGAGGAAATGGTAACTAATGCGTTCCGCATCCTCACCAGCGACAAGAATGTGAAGGCCCTTCTGGTCAATATCTTCGGCGGCATCATGCGCTGTGACGTCATCGCCCAGGGCATTGTGGCCGCGGCGAAAAACATCGACATGAAAATCCCGCTCGTCGTCCGCCTGGAAGGCACCAACGTGGAAATCGGCAAGAAAATCCTCGCAGACAGCGGCATCGCCATCATCCCTGCCGACAACCTGGACGAAGCCGCCCAGAAAGCGGTGGCAGCAGTCAAATAACCCTCACTATTTATTACGACAATGACATCTCTCATTGACAAGAACACCCGTCTGGTCGTGCAAGGCATCACCGGCAGTGCCGGCGCATTCCACGCCAAAAACTGCATGGACTTCGGCACCAACGTCGTCGCCGGCGTGACCCCCGGCAAGGGCGGCCAGCTCTTTGAAGGCAAGGTCCCCGTCTTCGATACTGTAGCGGAAGCCAAAAAGGCCACGGACTGCAACGCCTCCATGATCTTCGTTCCCCCGCCCTTCGCTGCGGACGCCATCATGGAAGCCGCGGACGCGGGCGTGAAGCTCATCGTCTGCATCACGGAAGGTATTCCTGTGCAGGACATGCAGAAGGTGAAAACTTTCCTGAAGGACAAGGACGTGACCCTCATCGGCCCGAACTGCCCCGGAATTGTCAATCCTTCCGCCAACTGCAAGATCGGCATCATGCCGGCCTACATTTTCAAACCCGGCAGAATCGGTATTGTCTCCCGTTCCGGAACGCTTACCTATGAAGCCGTCTGGCAGGTTACCAACATGGGCCTTGGCCAGAGCATGTGCATCGGCATCGGCGGCGACCCTGTCCATGGCATGACCCAGCAGCAGGCCGTGCAATTCTTCACGGAAGACCCGAACACGGACGCCTTCATCATGATTGGCGAAATCGGCGGTTCCGAAGAAGAAGAAGCTGCTGAATGGATCAAGAACAACTGCAAAAAACCTGTTGCCGCGTTCATCGCAGGAGCCACGGCGCCCAAGGGCCGCCGCATGGGCCATGCAGGAGCCATCGTTGCCGGAGGCAAAGGTACTGCCGCCGCTAAGCAGGAAGCCCTGAAAAACGCCGGTATTGTAGTCGCCAAGACACCGGCTCAGATGGGCGCCGCCCTGGCGGAAGCCATGAAAAACAAGGGGATGTAACCCCCCCTCTTTTTCACCTTTTCATATCCAGCGCCTTCCCTTGCCGGAAGGCGCTTTTTTTATGATAAAACGGAAGCTATTCCCTCCGCTTAGTGGGCGCCCCCTCTGTAAAAGACATATTCTTATTTTGTTCTTCACAAAGGGCATTAACATTCTTTATTTGATATTTCCGTTGATAGTTAACACATTGAACTTAATAACCCATACCCACGGATTCAGTTCAACGGAACCGGTTCCCTTTATTTTTTCCCACAAGGAAAAGAAAGATAACCGGGCAAAAGCCAACCCCGCAGATTTTCCCGAGTAATCCCTCCATAAACAGGCATCCGTTTCTTCATCGTGCCAGACGCATTCAATGCCCTCCATCCGTGCATCGTTCGTCGTAATGTCCAAAAGCCGCTCAACTCTGATTTCCGTAATTTCCAGTAAAATCCGGGAAGCCCAACGCGGCATGTGGATCGAAGGAATAAACTGCCTGCGGGCATCTTCTGATATCCATCCGTCTGGATATGACATTGGCAAACAAACGCCATCAGCAGAATAAAGCCATCCAGAACGGCTATTATGGCAAATCTTCTCCTGCACCCACAAACGGTCGCCAACTTTCCCGTAGGGACATTCAATCCACGGGATAAAAATATCTGAAAACTTTCCGCTTCCTTCCTCGGAAACAGCCAGCCACGAGCCGGACTCTTCTATGAATTCCTGAATCTCCCATCCTCTTTCTTTCAAAGCTTCAGGGAGATCATTAAACTGGTTCAGGCCGCACGTGCGGCGGGTTTGATTTTTGTACTCGCCGGGAGCGCTGTATTCCTGCAGCAATGCCCGAATCATATCTGCTTCAAATTGGATAGGATGTTCTTTAATATTGTTATTCATGGTCTTGATTATTGATAACACCAGATTATTCCAAAATCCGTTAAATCCTCCGCAGATTAAAAAAAGACAGAGCCCATTCTGGAGTGGCTGTTCCATCCTTTCCCACACATCATGAATCTGTTAACATATCTGGTGCGGCCGTGAACCACTCCGAGGCCGGCGCATGAACCACGTTCGTGTCCATTCAATACCGGGCACTCTCCACTTTTACCAGCCACGGCAGTTTTATCCTATCCATCTCCTGCAACAACTGACGTACATTCAAAATTTTATATCATCATGAACAAAAAAACACCCGCGGGGACGGGTTCCAGTCCAGACCTTTTTTCAAATGCACTTATAATTATCCTGATGCCTATAATAAGGATATTAGAAAAAACGCTGACTAGGCATCCTAACCGGCGTTTTTTGTCTAAGTTATTCAACTTCAAATGAAAAAATAAAAAACTAAAATAAGACAATCAGACCAGCAAATAATTACCCAGCATCTAATCCCCTGGCTTGCAAAGAAAAAGAGCCTGCACCATGGAGATGCAGGCTCTTAAAAAAAGAAAGGTTTTGGCGGAGCGGGAGGGATTCGAACCCTCGGTACCGGTTTTGCCAGTACGTTCCTTTAGCAAAGGAGTGCTTTCAGCCTCTCAGCCACCGCTCCGTCTTGGGTAATGTGTGGAAAGGAAACTACACGCTTCCCAAAATGAAGTCAATACATAAATAATACAGTCAAAAATATTGATCAGGCAATCTTCTCGATCCTACTGGATCGGGATAGGCAGCTATTCATTTGATTGTTCCATTAGGGCAGAAAAACAACCTTCTGGAAAGAGTCAAAATATCCACAACTTTATGTTTACGAACAATTTATTCAAACAAACACGTATTTTCCCGGCAAATATATTCGCAAAGCATGGAACATTTTCTCCCATAATTCATGAAAAATAGTTCCTCAGTTCAGTATGAACACTACGTTCCTGAGACGGCGTACGCCTGATTGGAGCAAATCGGAAAGACAAATTCACACCCCGCAATGCTCGGCAATGACTTCCAGGAAATCATCCAAGTAACGAGCAGCTTTCTGCTCTCCAATGCCGTGAACGTTCATAGCACCACGGCGGGTGGTAGGTTTCAACCTGGCCAAACCTTCCAGTGTAGAATTATGAAACACGGCATAAGCCGGAATCCCGGCTTCCCGTGCCAGTTCATTCCTCAGTTCCTTCAACTTCAAAAACAAATCCTCGTCAAACTCTCCCAGGGCAGCCAAATTCCCCGTAGACCGAACTCTGGCCTGCTCCATAGATACGGATATTTTTCCCCGGCGGGCAAAAGGCCAAACCAAAGAGGCCTTCTTGCGCCCCATCATCACTTCATTTCCTTTCGGACTCAGGGTAATCAGGGGACGGTCCGCCTCCCCGCTCATTCTGGTCAATCCCGCCATCTGCATGGCACGGAATAACTGGCGGATATCGTCCTCACTCCATCGGGAAAGGATGCCATAAGTACTCAGCCGGACCAGGGATGTTCTTAACAACTCCTGGGTTTTCGCCCCTTTGAGCATCTGGATGATTTTCGTCCTGCCCCACCTTCCCTGCCAGGAACCATCAGCCAAACGCACGGATGCGCGCGCAATCCCGCTCAACGCCTGCCGCACCACCAAAGTCTCTTCCTCTCCCAGGGATTGGCCTTCCTCAACGCCCAGAGCCAGGCACTGGTCACAGCGGCCGCACGGCGCTCCATCTTCCTCCCCGAAATAATTCAAAATCCACTGCTGACGGCAGCCGGAGGAATAAGCGAACTCCGTCATTGCCTTCAGTTTTTCCCGGTCCCTCACTTCCTTTTCCCGCAGGGCATCTTCATCCAGAGGAATCTTCAAGCCGCTTACGGAAGGTTCCGTCACTCTGGTAAGCTTCACGCGTTGTCCCGGAACGTCATGACGGCTGATTGCTCCATTGCGTATAAGAACGGATAAAGCAGCTCCCACCTGCATGGCATTGCGGCATTTGAGACGCTCCGCCATTTCCTCCAGAGACCACATGACATCGTGGGTTTCCGCGCTGCAATGCTTCCTGAGCAACTCGTACAGCTCCACAATCAATGGAATTCCCGGATTCACTCCTTCAATAAAAAATTCCTGGGTCCGCAAATCCGCATGGTTGAACAAAAGTTCGCAATAAGCCTCCTCCCCGTCTCGTCCGGCTCGGCCGGCCTCCTGATAATAGGCCTCCACACTGCCGGGAATCTCAAAATGGGCAACAAACCTGACGTCCGCACGGTCAATGCCCATTCCAAAAGCATTCGTGGCAATAACAATATCCGCATGGCGGTTCATGAAAGCGTTCTGGGCTTCCTCTCTCTGTTCATCCGTCATGCCTGCGTGATAGGCTGTCACGCTCAATCCAAAATCGGAAAGAGCCTCATATACCTGCTCCACTTTTTTGCGGGTGGAGCAATAAATAATACCCGTCTTGTAACGCTTCACCAATTCGTACAACCTCTTGTATTTGTCTTTGTGCGTATCGCACGCAGTAATGCGGAAATGCAGGTTTTCCCGCGCAAACCCTCGTACGATCGTCACCGGATCATCCAGCCCCAAATGTTTCAGAATATCTTCCCGCACCCGCGGAGTAGCCGTGGCGGTCAGAGCAGCCACCTGAGGCCGCCCCATCATTTCAACAGCTTTTCCCAGCTTCAGATAATCCGGACGGAAATCGTGCCCCCACTGGCTCAGGCAATGCGCTTCATCCACAGCCACCATATTTACATCCACCTCCGCCAGAGCATGCATGAACCCTTCATGACCAAAACGTTCAGGAGCCACATATACCAGCTTGAACGCTCCCTTCTTCATTCCTTCCAAACGTTCCTTTTGCTCAGGAAAACTCAGGGAGCTGTTAATCATGGTGGCGGGAATCCCTCTGGCGACAAGAGCATCCACCTGATCTTTCATTAAAGCGATTAGAGGACTGACAACCAGACAAACCCCGTCCCGGCACAAGGAGGGAAGCTGGTAACACAGGGATTTTCCTCCTCCCGTGGGCATCACGACCAATACATTGCGGCCTTCCATAATGGAAGCCACCACTTGCTCCTGGCCCTCCCTCAAGCCGGAAAAGCCGAAGTACTTCTTCAATGCCTCCATTGGCGACCTGATCACCTTGAACTCGCTCATTTTCTCCGTTTAGTGTGCCACAGGCCATTCCATGGCGCAACGCCTTTCCCCTTTTTCTCCACCCCTCAATTAACGGTTCTTTTTCTGAAAATTTATTCTCCCCAAAAGAGAAAAATGAATTTTTTTCTCAAATCATCTTACAAACATCTTGACTTTCCCGAAGAAAAATCTATATTTCTCTCACCGCTTATGCGGTACACGACGCAAGTCAAAGCGCCCGTAGCTCAATTGGATAGAGCGTCTGACTACGGATCAGAAGGTTTGGGGTTCGAATCCCTACGGGCGTGCCACTTGCATCACTACCAGCAAATAAAATGATTCCTGCCTGAACATCACGGCGGGATTTTTTGTCTCTACTGGTAAATACATATGGGGGCGCCATGGTTTCGACTGGAAGTCTGCGGTGCTGGCTGCATGTGAAGGTTAATCGGCTGGCCTTCTAAAAAGCCGATTAAAAAAATAAATGCAGAGTCTAACGACCTTGCTCTGGCTGCCTAATTAGTTCAGCCGCGTCAGAACCTCAACGCCTGCTAGAGGGGATGACGAAGACACAGCAGGCTGGTGCAATGCGGGGTTGCCGCGCAACGCACGAGACTTCCACAGGCAACTAGCGAGCTTGCCTAGTTGACGCATAGCGAAGCAGCCGCGAAAGCAGCAATATGCGTCTGAACATGGAGATGCCGTCATCAATGGCCTTCAGGACACGGGTTCGACTCCCGTCGCCTCCACCACTTCAAAACAACCGCAAGCGTTTGAAAAAGAACGTTTGCGGTTTTTGTTTTTATAGAACCGCAGTACATGATAACGGCTTTTAGAAACAATGTACTGTATTTTTAAAGCCGCATGACGATACTCCATCCAGGTTTTCCGATAAACATCAGAGCATAAGGGAATCTGAAATTTTTGAGGCGTCACGACAAACCAGGCTCTTCCCGTTCCCAACGTTGACCATGAACTGCTTTACGTCACTCATGGAGTTACTGTAATTGATTCCCTGTTTTTGCTCCGCTCCTGCCTGGGAGGAACATCTTTTCCATTTAAAACTGTTGCAATGCATCGACAATTCCGGAAACGTCTTGTCTGGAAAAAACCGCTGCATCACATATCTCCCTGTCTGCCTCAATCATGCAGTCAGTCCAACAATCTCATTTGCTGATATCCTTATTATTTTCTGATGGTAAAATACTTGAAAAACGATATGGAGGCAAAATCCATCAGTATGAACTGCGCATAATTACCGGGGGTAAAAATACGGCGGCCTCCGAGGCTATTGACAGCCTCAATCGTCAGTAGAACGGCTTCACGAAACTCAACGGCCTCATTATCTCCTGTTGAATTATTGAAAACAGAAGTATTTCCCAGCCTTGCCCATACCTGGACGGCTTGCCAATCCTCTTCCATGTCTGCAATGACGGTTACAGCCGCGCTCAAAGCCGGGATCTGCCCGGACGGTATATCATTCTGTTTATAGCGGTCTATGCGGGTATATCCATCCGAATCCTGGTAGACGGCTGTCAGTATGAATTCCCGCCAGTTACCGGGCTTGGAAAACTGTATTTGAATCTCTCTCATGGTATCATTATGTTAATTGGCTGATTTAATAATGGCGGCGCAAGCATCGTGATGGCTGGCAAACACCCACACCTGCCGGGCTTGTCCTGTCTTATTGGAGGAATACACCAAGGACATCTGGCTGCCTCCGGCTGGTCTTTCTCCAGGGAGATGACTGCACCACACGGCAGCTCGTAACACCCACTTCCTTGAAAAATCTGCTCCAGCTCACGGAAAATGTCATCCTGTGTAAAACGTCCAGATTGAAAGTCTCCGCTCCCGCCCGGCATTCTGGCCAACATTGATGAGAATACGGCCCGTAACAAATATGCTCCCTCGTTTGAAGCGTATGAAAGATGCTTTGCCTAAATCGCAGATGACAGCCTGCGGAGCATTCCTATATTGTCACACCCACTTAACTATTTGAATACAATAAATGATGATATCCTTTCTCTATAAAATCATCCTATCACAGGAAAGGAACAAATTATTGAAAAAATTGCTTTGGAAACCGGATTCGGCCCCTGGCCGTAAAAAACTATACGATGAAATGAGCTTCCCGAATATCCAAAAGCGCCGATAAAAATATTTCAAGCCAACAGTATGTACTTTATATGGAAAACTCTTATCATCAAACAACACGCCGGAATTTCCTGAATTAATTAGGCCTGGCGGCAGCAGGAATGACAACGGGCAATACAGCCCTTGCCGCTGCACAACATGGTTCCGGCATTCCCAGAAATTCCGTACCAGATAGAATTTTCGATAATTCCACCAAAAGAGTGATCATGATTTCCATGGACGGTATTTGTGTGGAAGGTTTTCAAAAGGAGCATGCGCCCTCTTTAAAAGGAATGATGTCACAGGGAGCTTTTTCTCTGGATACGCGGGTTGTGATGCCCTCCGTCACTTTACCTAACTGGACCAGCCACTTAACCGGCAGCGGCCCGGAACAGCACGGAGTCTTCAATAATAACTGGACGCCGGCAAATTCCTCCTACCCCGCCGTACGGAGAGATGAAGACGGATATTATCCCTCCGTATTCCAGGCTCTGAAAAAATGCCAGCCTTCCAGCAAAACAGCTTTTTACTATAATTGGGAACCTCTTGTCTATCCGTTCAACGAAAAATACCTGGATGAAATCAAGTACCTGGCAAACGACGCTTATGCTTCCAATTACCATCAGGATTTCCAATTTGTCATAAAACACCGCTACAACCCGGCTGTGGTTTTTCTCTATTCCGTTCATACAGATCATGCGGGACACAAATACGGCCGGATGTCCAGAGAATACCTTCAATCTATTGAAGAGGCGGATCAGCAAATTGGAATCTTTTTTCAGAAATTGAGGCAGGAAGACTTATTCAACGATACGCATTTTCTATTTCTGACGGATCATGGGGGAATCGGAAAGGGCCACGGGGGGACGAGCGCAGCGGAAATGATCGTTCCATGGGGAATTTCAGGTCCGGGCATTAAGAGAAATTTCCTGATTTCCGAACCGAACAATACCACCAATACCGCTCCCATGCTTCTTCATTTATTCGGAGGAAAGCCACTACCGGAATGGACGGGGAAAGTCATTGAAAGCGTGTTTCCACCATAACTCCCCCGTAGCTTGCTTTTCCTGATGCAATTTACCGCCTTTTCACGGCAGGAGACAAAACATGGCTGCCGGATGGCATTCCCTGCCGGAGTTGAACCGAGCCTTTGCCGTTGGAGAGACGGCCTTCCTGACCGCTAGAAGAAGGGAACATGACAGCCGGAATAAAACAGTCTGCTTTTCACAAACTGCTGAAATCTGCATAGCACTTTCCCGGAAAGAGTCAATGATTTTTACCGTATCTTTTCCCCTTTTTAATCAAATACGGAATTCCAACAGGGAGCGTCAGCCGCATCAAAGCGCAACAGAACCTGTTCCTAAGTGTTTTTTCCAAAGACATGGAGGCAAACTTATTCTGACCAGAGCATCAGCTTTCTGATGTTTCCCAACTATCCTTTTTTCAACCGTTGCCCACCCATACGCATAATACAAGGGGAAGGATTGCACCTGTTTCTTCCATGAAGGACAATGAAACGTACGGCCACCACCTCCAACCATCTTCATGACGAATTGTTCACTCAGGCTTTCTGGCCTTGTTTATCTTCATGGCAAATCATCCCACGTAACCGACATGATTGGACCATTCAGCATTTAATGATTAGAGGTGCGGGCACACCCTCCTTCTGGGTTGCCGTACCGCATCAAAGACATCTTATGACGAGCCCTGCCGCATGAGGTATTGTTCATTTTCCTCTTTTATTTCCGGCAAAACCACAGGTTCTCCCAAAAAACGGGGTTCACGGCTCCAAACCCACAAGTCCAGCATCATCCATACGCGGGCCGCACGCTCCCTGAACCAGCTTTTCATACGGGAACGGCGGTTGGGAACATCCGGCGCGCTGACGGCCCAGGCCGCCATCCCTTCATGCGCTGCGATTGCCAGGGCGCGTTCATTATGAAATTCCTGAGAAACAACAATCATCGTCGAAACACCGAAAATTTCCTTCATCCTCACGACAGAATCCAAAGTCCGCAATCCCGCAAAGTCACATACAATCCGTTCCTCTGGAACGCCACGTTCCACCAGAGCCTGTTTCATCCATTCCGGTTCATTGTAAGCATGAGAACTATTATCTCCGGAAACGATGAAAACCGTTGCTTTTCCATCTTTCCAAAGTTCCGAGGCCGTATCCATCCTGTTATGGAAATATCCGTTAGGGCTCCCCATGAATGTTGGGGAGCATCCTAATACCAGAACAGGAGCACGAACGGGAACATCCCTGGAATGCTCGACAATCCTGCCCTCTGAAACGGAATAAATGTACCATTCTGCGGCAACGCATACCACAACCGCTCCCGCAAACATGCCTCCCGCTATTTTCAACGCCAGCAGTATTCCCTTTTTTCCAGGGAGCCATGAACCATCTGATTTTCCAGACCGGAAGATACCCAACAATTTCATACTCCGTATTTCTATTTTTCAGCTAGAGGCACCCTGTTACAAACTCTTTTTTCAGAACTGTTTCCACTCAACATTCTGCTTTCTGCATTTCATGACAAGAATAGCCACGAAACACCGCCATCCTTGTTTTTACTCATCCGGGAAGACAAAAATTATTGATGGAGAATCAGCCAGCAAATGATATTGAAGCAAAACAAAAAGGCCCGCAAACAGCGGGCTTTTTATTTACAAGATTTAATCTCGATAAAGTACCCCCGACCGGACTCGAACCGGTACGTCCTTGCGGACAACAGATTTTAAGTCTGCAGCGTCTACCATTCCGCCACGAGGGCATTGACCGGACGGCACTCTACAGGAATGCCGCCGGGATTCAAGCACGAATCCCTTCCGGTTTTTAAATATTAATCACGAACTTCCACCACCATGCTGATTTCCACCGCTACATTGAGCGGCAGGGCGGATACGCCTACCGCCGTGCGGCTGTGGCGGCCAATTTCTCCAAAGGCTTCCACCAGCAGATCGGATGCGCCATTCAATACTTTAGGATGATCATAAAAATCCGGGCCGGCATTCACAAATCCGTTCACGGCCACGATTCTGGATACTTTTTCCAGAGACCCCACCGCCTGCACAATAACGGCCAGACGATTCAAAATAGCGGCGCGCGCAGCGGCCTGACCTTCTTCCACCGTCAGCTCCTGTCCTACTTTACCAAAGTATTTGTCGTCCCCGTTTACGGAGATGCCGCCGGAGAGGTGAAGCAGGTTGCCCGTGCGTACGCATTGCACATAGGAGCCTACGGGAGCGGGAGCATCGTAAATGGCGTAACCAAGGTCGGAAAGTCGTTGACGTATTTTATCCATATAGAGCATTTGACAGAAGTTGAATTGAAAGGATACACCGGAAACAGTTGCATTTCCAGATGCCTTTCATGACATTTTGAACAATTTTCGGTCTGTTTGCACGTAAAATGATTGCCATCCACCTCATTTAGTTGCTATTGAAACAACCCGTACATGATGACCGACGAAACTCCTTCCACAGACCCCAAGCAGCAAATTCCGGACCTTTCCGGCTTGGCCGACTTTCAATTTGGTCCGGCCTGGGCAAGACCGGGAGCCCGTCAGGAACGGCCTGCGTCCTATCCGGAACGCAGGTCCGGCGACAGGCAGGGAGGCGACCGCCGACCGCGGCGCGACAACCGTGAAGGCCGCCAGCCCCGGGGGGAACGTCGTGTTGACGGTCAAAGCGGAGAAAGAAGGTTTAACCGGGAAGACCGCACGCGCGGCTCCTTCCGCAACCGCCGCGATCAAACTCCCCGCTCCGCCATGGCGGCACCGACGGAAGGCCTGCGCGTGGAGCTGCGCCCCGTGGATTCCGGCCTGGCTGCCCTGCACCAGGAAGTACAGAAACACCGCCGCACCATTTCCCTGCTGGACCTTGCCAAGGTGGTCATGGGTTCCTACGACCGTTACGACCTGGTATTCATGAAGCAGGAAAACGGCCCGGATTTGTACCATTGCAAGCATGGCGACGGAGCCTGCTTTATTTCCCGACAGGAGGCCGTCAAACACCTCTGGCAGTCCACTTGGATGCCCAAGTATTACGAATCCGTAGAACAGGAAGTGGAAGCTCCAAAAGGAGATTTCAAAGCCATTGCCAAATGTTCCTTGAACAACGAGTTGGTAGGTCCCGTTAATTGGCACGGCTACCAGTCCGCCCTGATGAACCTGCATCGCACCAAATTTGCCAACATGCCTTTTGAGGCTTTCCGTTCCAAGATTGTGACGGACAAGAGCGAAGAAGCTGTCCATGCATGGCAGGAAGCCGTTTCCAAACGCACCGCTTGGAAGCCCGTTCGGGAAGGAGCCTCCGAGGTGCTTCTGGAATCTCCCGCCGCGGTAGAACAGGATTTCGAATCCAACCACTTTGACGAGTGCTATGACGTTACGGACAAGGTGTTCGTCAACGGAGCCGTGAAAAAGAATCACCTCTCCCCCGGTCTGTGGGCGCACCTGATCCAATTATCCGGTACCACCCGCCGCCATCCCAGCATGCTGATTCCAAACCTTTGCCACGGGTTAGCCCGGCATCATATGCCTATTTTCAAGTGGAAAGGCAACCATTACACCGGCCCGGCGCGCCCCAAGGCCATGGAAGAAGGCACCGTCTTATCAGATTCCCTGATGTCCATTGCCACTTGGGCGGCCAATAATCCCGGCAAAGGCGTCGATGCCATGCTTAAAGAGCTGGCACCAGTACCGGAACAGGAAAAGGCCACGGAAGAAGAAGTAGCCCAGGCCATGGAAAAACAGCAGAATTTGGTCCGTGATCTGCTCTGGCTGTCCGAACAGGGCTATATCCTGGTTTTCTCCAATAACACTGTCAGCCGCCCAAGAACCGTTTCCGCCCAAGCTCCTTCTCCCAAGAAGGCTCCCAAGGAAAAACGGAAACCGGAAGAGAAGGGCCAGGACGCGCCGGCACCGGACTCCGCTGCACCAGAAAAACAGAAGGCAACCTCTTCTTCCGAGGCAGCGCCTGCCCGGGAGGAAGCATCTGAAGAAAACAGTGTGGTTACGGAAACTGAGGAATTTCCCTCCGTTCCGGCGGAAGAACTCCCTGAAGATAATATTCCGAAGAAGGTTTCCGCAAAAGCCTGACGCCTTCCCTTACCCCCCTTCCCGTCATACAGTCCGCAGGATTATCTTGATCCTGCGGACTTTGTTTTGTAGAAGTGGGAAAAATCAACAGGATTTTACAATATGATCAGTACAACAATGGCAACTGCTCTTAATGAGCAAATCAAATGGGAAATGTATTCAGCTAACCTTTACCTGGCCATGTCCGCCTATCTGCAGGATGCCGGTCTGACAGGTTTTTCCCACTGGATGCGCATTCAATATCAGGAAGAAACCGCTCATGCGCTGAAATTTTATGATTTCCTTCTTTCCCGCGGAGGCCAGGTTACAATGCTTTCCATAGACGCTCCGGATGCAAACTGGTCCAATATTCTTGAAATTTTTGAAGAAACACTGTCCCACGAACAGGAAGTCACGCGCCGAATCAACGAACTGGTGCACCTTGCCAAGGAAGAACGGGATTTCGCCACGGATATTTTCCTGCAATGGTTTGTCACCGAACAGGTAGAAGAGGAAGAAACCGTCAAGGACATCATCAGCAAATTACGCATGATCAAGGGAGAAGGACAGGGAATGCTGGTTCTGGACAAAGATATGTCAGCCCGCACCTTTACGCCGCCTCCCGCCAACTAGTTGTTGCTATTGTTCTCCGTCCATTCTCCGGAAAAGAGTTCCAGAAAAAACTTACCGGAGAATGGCGGAGGAATAAAATAGATTGACGGCATGTAATGATGTTGCCGGCAGTAATGCTTTATTCCATGATTTTCTGCCTGCAATGCTGCAAGCAACTGGAGTTGCTGTATTGCGGCAGCTGGGGCGGCAAGCAATGCCGTCTTTCTTATTTTTCAGGAAACAGGCCGGCGGATCACAAAATTTTCCGGTTGGGCGAAATAGCGAGGAATGACATAAGAACCACTCGTAAACAATAAATGCTGAAAAAATTAATGAATCACGCATCCCCAGCAAACCGGTATCATTGAAATGTAATGGTAACGGCTGTAAGTTTCATGGTCGTGAACATTTGATAACGGACTTTCAGAACATGAGCCTGGACGGCGCAATTGCCCTTTTACACGCCGTGCCGATAACAAATGATGCATCATCTGTAATGGAGTATTTATTAATGCGGTTGATGCGCCCGGCCCTTTCACTGCCACTGGCCTATTTTCAAAATAGGCCGTTCCGGATAATAGGAGTTTTGCAGGTAACCTCTTAGCACCCCGGCAGTCTTTTTCCGGCTCCTTGAGCATTTTCCCCTATTACTTCCGCCTGCCTTTGACTTTTGGGGAAGAAGCAATTTTTCTCTCCCAAAAGCAGAGCGTCATTCCCAGAACGGCCCTGTAACAACACTTGCTCCATTAGTATGGGGCAGGTTTCCTTTTGTTTTTTCCCCTCTTCCAAGACCGTTTAAAAAGGTTTTTCCCGCTTTTACAAGCGTCATAGCCTAATACTGCCGTAAACAAGGAACCGCACCATCGCGGCAGGAAGAAGGCCATGAAAGGAAGTTTTCGACGCCCCCTTTCCCTACTCTCACGATAAGCCCTTGAGGTTCCAAGTCCACCTCAAGGGCAGGAAAATATTGCTTCCTGCTGCATAAAATTTTCCTCCGGCAAGGCTTTATTTCCCATGAAACGCCTCTGCACAAGAGCCCTCTCTGATCCAGGCTTGTCATGCAGCAACGCCTCTTTATGCCAGATTTGCTGCGGATTCCCGGAAGTTTTATGAAAAACTACCATTTATCAATAGTTTATATCTATTTTTAACATGTTATTCACATTCTATATTCAGAATATATCCATTCTATTAACAGTCAACATATTGTATTCCAAATACCATCAAAATGCTTATTATCCGCAAATGTAAAATTTTAATAAAAATTTATATTTTTGACTTGCCCACAGAAGAACACGGCGGTAGGTTGGCTGAACCGCCGGCGAGTCTCCGGACGGGTATCGCTATCAACCCTCCCATACATTCACAACGATCATGAGCTCCATTTCCGAAGAAGCAAACAAGCTGGCGGATTTCATCCTGTTCACGCAACGTTCCTGCATTCTGAACCTTTCTTCAGAATTGAATGAGGGCAAGGTTTCCTACCCCCAGTTTTTCCTGCTGACTTATCTGGCCAGCGAAGATTTTCTGAGCATGTCCAGCATTGCCCAGAAAATGGGGCATTCTACCGCGGCCGCTACCGGCATGGTGGATAAATTACAGGAAATGGGCTACCTGAAACGCATGAGCGCAGCCAAAGACCGCCGTAAAATCATGGTCGCCATCACCCAGGAAGGACGCGATCTGGTAGCTCGCATGCGCCAGAACATCGTTCGGGACCTGGCAGCCTTGATGGCCGGAGCGGATCCGGACGCACGCCAGACGCTTGTCGATACCGGAAAATCTATCAGAAAGCGCCGTTTGGCCTGATTTCCGATTTTTCCTCCAGGTCTCTCCCAGAGAAACCGTTCCCCTGTTACGAGGAGGGCCTTTTTCTTTCCTTTCTTTTTTAAAAGGGCTTCCGGGGAGATTGTTTTTGCCTGAACTGTGGCATCGTGCTAAATACTGGCAGTCACGAACGCAACAGACCATGGATCTCCATACTTATTTACGCAATTTTCCAAACGCCCAGGGCCGTTTTGGCGAATACGGCGGCGTTTACCTGCCGGACGAGCTGGTTCCCGCTTTTGAAGAAATTACGGAAGCCTACCAGACGATAGCCCACTCCGCCCAGTTCATTAATGAATTGCGGCGCATCCGCAAACAGTTTCAGGGACGTCCCACCCCGGTTTACCACTGTGAACGCCTTTCCCGCCACCTGGGCACCTCTCAAATTTACCTGAAGAGGGAAGATTTGAACCATACAGGCGCCCACAAACTCAATCATTGCATGGGGGAAGGCCTTTTGGCCAAATACATGGGCAAGAAGCGCATTATCGCGGAAACGGGCGCAGGACAGCATGGCGTGGCGCTGGCTACAGCCGCCGCCTTCTTCGGCTTGGAATGCGAAATTCACATGGGGGCGGTAGATATCGCCAAGCAGGCTCCGAACGTCACCCGCATGAAAATCCTGGGCGCCAAGGTAGTGCCTGTCACGCACGGCCTCCAAAGCTTGAAGGAAGCTGTGGATTCCGCCTTTGAATCTTACCTGAACAGTTATCAGGATTCCATTTACTGCATTGGTTCCGTGGTAGGCCCCCACCCTTTCCCGCAAATGGTGCGCGATTTCCAAATGTGCATCGGCGTGGAAGCCCGGGAACAATTCCTGGAAATGACGGGACTTCTGCCGGACGCCGTCTGCGCCTGCGTGGGCGGCGGCAGCAACTCCATGGGCATGTTTACCGCCTTCCTGGGAGACCCGCTGGATATCTATGGCGTAGAACCCCTCGGCAAAGGGCCCAGGCTTGGGGATCATTCTGCCTCCATCACCTATGGACGCAAGGGTGTACTGCACGGTTTTGAAAGCATCATGCTCCAGGATGAAGATGGCAATCCGGGACCGGTCCATTCCGTAGCCAGCGGCTTGGATTATCCTTCCGTAGGTCCGGAGCACGCCTATCTGCACGACATCGGCCGCGTTAACTATGTCACCGCCACAGACGAGGAAGCCGTGGACGCCTTCTTCAAACTCTCCCGTTACGAAGGAATCATTCCCGCTCTGGAAAGCTCCCATGCTATCGCGTATGCCATGAAGTGGGCCCGGGAAAACAGAGGCGGCGCCATTCTGGTAAACTGCTCCGGCCGCGGAGACAAGGATGTGGATTACGTCGTGGAGCATTACGGCTATGGGGAAAACCATCAGTTCCCCGCCTGATTGTCCTGCCTTTCCTCATTTTCGGCGTATGATGGATACCGTCATCCTTCATACGCCATCCTTACGCAAGGCTCTTAACGCAGCCACGCCACCTTTCCATGAAAGAATTGTCCCGTCTGGTTCACCGGAGTTTTCACATTATTCCGCGTCAGGAAGATTTCCGCCCCCTGGTTTTGGGAGCCTCCGGCCGTACGATCGTCCGCATCCATTTTGGCGGCCGCACATGCATCGGCATCCAGTGGGGAAATGACCGTTCGGACAATGATTCTTTTATCCCCACAGCCCGGCATCTGCACACCCACGGTGTCAACGTTCCGGAAATTTACGATTATGAACCTCTCGGTCCCGGATGCGGAGCCGCCTTGGTGGAAGACCTGGGAGACGCCAACCTGCTGACTTTCCGGAAAGAGCCCTGGCCTTCCCTGCGCCTGCGCTACATCCGGGCTATGGAACAACTCCATCTGCTTCACTCCTGCCCGTTTCCGGAGGAATTCCCCCTCCAGCCCGCTTTTGACGAGGCCTTGTACCGCTGGGAGCAGTCCTATTTTGCTGAACATTTCCTGGGGTCCCACCTGGGGCTGGAAACAGATTCCTTCCTGAACCATCCCGCCCTGAAAGAGCAGGCGCAGTTTCTGGCGGCCCTTCCGGAATGCCCCGTCCACCGGGACAGCCAGTCCCAGAACGTGCATATCCACGCGGGAAAAACCTGGCTGATTGATTTTCAGGGCATGCGCGGCGGCCGTCCGGAATATGATCTGGCCTCCCTGGTCTATGACGGCTACGCCCGTTTGGAACCGGAACAGGCGGATGAATTGCTCAGGGAGTGGGAAAATATCTCCGCTCACTCCATAGATCACCGCATTTTCCGTGCCTGCGCCCTGCAGCGGATTATGCAGATGCTGGGCGCCTACGCCAATATCGGCCACAATCAGGGAAAAACCTGGTATCTGGCTCAGATTCCCGCCGGGCTGGGACACCTGCGGAAGCTTCTGCCCGGCTCCACGCTTGCAGAACCGCTGGCTGCTATGCTAGTATGATTTTTCCCAGCCCCCCTGATGACGCTTCCCCCCAAATTCCTGCTTGTCCTGTCCCTGTTCCAGATTTCCCTGGGACTGGGCTGGATTCTGGGGTATGTGCTTCTTCCTCCTACCATTTTCTGTTATGAACAGGCAGCGGAACATTTGCTGGCTGGGGAATACCGGACCGTTCGCCCGGAAGGGCTGAATACGGAAAACAGCCTCGTCCTCCAGCCCTACGATTACTTCAACAAAGGGCAGACGGCCCAGCTTCCCGTGGTTTCCCTGCACCGGGAATCATCACTGAACAGTTTCGCTTCCTATCCTCCCAATCCCATGGATTACACAGTGCTGTTCCGACACCTGTATGAACAGGGAGCCAGGAATGTTTACGTGATGTCCCCCATGACCTGGGAAGAAAAGCCGGACAGCATCGTCAAAGCCGCCGTGGGGTATGAACTGGACCGCTTCCTTCACAAGGCTCTGGGCCGGCAAATGAGCGAATCCGCCCGCCGCTCGCCCCTTCCGCCGGATTGGAAAGACTTGATTATTCCCGCTTCCAACATCGCAGGAAAGACGGACCAGTTCCCGCGCGCGGACAGGTTCGTAGGGGAACCTCCGCAAATAACCACGTCAGCCCCCTCCCTGGGAACCGTCGTGGAAAATAACGATCTGTTTTCCCCATCTCCGGAAAACAGGGTCTCCCCGCCGCTTTTTATCCGCTGGGGCGGGGATATCATTCCCACTCTTCCTCTGATAGCCGCTCTGAATGCCCTGGACCTGAAACCCGGCGATGTCAGAATCATTCCGGGAGACACCCTTTTTCTGGGCGGCAAACGCTCCATTCCTCTGGATAAACACGGCCGCATCCCCCTGGCGGCAAACAGCAGCCCCACCATTCTGGACACCAAGGAAGTAATCGTCCCCGTCATGTCCGGCCTGCGCCCGCCGGATACTACTGCCGTCAGAAAACTGCTTTCCTCTGCGGATGCGGTACTCGTTTCCGAACCATCCGCCCTTTCCGATACACCGGACGCGCAATCCCTTCTGGCGGCGCAGACTGTCCGCAGCATCATGGGAGCGCTTGCCCCTGCCCCTGCCGTCCTGATTCCCATAGCCCCCGCCTGGGTACAATGGATCATCGTGCTGGACGTCCTGCTCCTGTCAGTATGGGCTTTGCGTTTTCAACGCAGAGGGCGCTTCATCACCTGGAGCCTCTGTATCCTGTTCGTTCCCTTCATTGCATGGTACCTGTTTTCCGCTCATGATTTATGGTTCCCCGTCATGACTCCCGTAACGGCGATACTGTGTGTAGCCTTGGCGTGCAGTCTGTTCCCCCAGCTCTCCCCCCCCTCCCGCGATGCAGAGGACGAAGATGAAGAAGACGACGGCACACCCTCGTCGGAAGGCAGCGGAGCCGGCCATGTGCTGCCCCCGGACAACTTGTATCAGGAACCCAACGAAGTACCTATCCCCCATCACTCCAAAAGAGAACGCCCCGACTCATGAAACAGCGCAAGCACATCCTCTTCATCTGCACCGGCAACACCTGCCGCAGCCCCATGGCGGAAGGCCTGTTCCGGAAACTTTCCGCGCACCATCCGGAATGGCAGGCCGGTTCCGCAGGAACAGCCGCATGGCCCGGGCAGGCAGCCAGTCCGGAAACACTCCACGTCCTCCGGGAGCATGGCGTCAATCTCTCCAGCCATGAAAGCCGCCCTGTTACGGATGAACTGATGAAAAACGCCACAGATGTCTACGCCATGACGGAAAGCCACCTTGCCGCCCTGCTTGCCAATTTCCCCGAACATGCGGACAAGGTCAGACTGGTCACCTGCTACACGGGCAACCGTGGCATCGCCGACCCCATCGGCTGCGGACAGACAGCCTACAACAATGTAGCGCGGCAATTGACAACCGCCATCCAGGCCATCATTGCCCGGATGGAGCAACAGGAGTAGCAACCTCTTTGACTCCTTCCCCCGTCATGGCTTCCCCTTCCATACGCATTAATCTGTCCTGCCAGGAACTGGTGCTGGAAAAATCCGGAAAAATCCTGCTCCAATGCCCCGTTTCCAGCGGGAAGGCAGGTACAGGCCATGAAGAAGGTTCCGGGAAAACCCCCACAGGTCATTTCCGCATCTGCAGAAAAATCGGGGACGGAGAACCGGAGGACACTATTTTCATCTCACGCCTTCCAGCAGGCCGCTATCCCACCGCAATCCCGAAAAGTATGGATGAACATTCCGACTTCATCCTGACCCGCATTCTGTGGCTGGACGGACTGGAACCGCACAACGCCAATACCCGGAGCCGCTATATTTACATCCACGGCACCAACGATACGAAACTGCTGGGCACCCCGGCTTCCCATGGCTGCATACGCCTTTCTCCCAGGGACATGATGGCTCTTTTTGCTCTGGCGGACGAAGGGATGGACGTGTTCATCCAGTGTTAAGCCATTCTTTTTTAGACGTAATCTAAAAAAGTTATCCACGGAAAAGGAAAATAATTGAACAAAGGGTCTTTTGGAATGTATAAAGTATGAAGGTATCGGTATTTGGCTGCCGTCCTCCTGTTCCATAAACATCCACTCATCCCCAATCAATCATGGACGATCCGGTCTTATTATCCCGTCTCCAATTCGCCATCACGATCATGTTCCACTACATCTTCCCGCCGATGACCATCGGCCTGGGGGTGGTTCTGGTCGCCCTGGAAGGCCTGTGGCTGAAAACGAAGAATGACCTCTACCACAAGCAGGCCAAATTCTGGACCAGAATCTTCGGTATCATCTTCGCCCTTGGCGTAGCCTCCGGCATCGTGATGGAATTCCAGTTCGGCACCAACTGGGCGGATTATTCCCGCTGCGTAGGCGACATCTTCGGCAGTCCCCTGGCGGCAGAAGGAATCTTCGCCTTCTTTCTGGAATCAGGCTTCCTGGCCATTCTTCTTTTCGGCTGGGACAAGGTGGGCCCCAAAATGCACTTTCTTTCCTCCTGCATGGTCGCTCTTGGCGCCCATTTCAGCGCCATCTGGATTATTGTGGCCAACTCCTGGATGCAGACGCCCGCCGGATACAAGCTGGTGGAAGTAAACGGAAAAATCCAGGCACATATAACCAGCTTCTATGACGTGGTCTTCAATCCGTCCACCGTGGACCGCCTGACGCACGCGCTCGCCGGCTGCTGGCTGGCGGGAGCCACGCTCGTCCTCAGCGTCTCCGCCTGGTATATTTTGAAAAAACGTTTTACCGGTGGATCGGGAAAAAGCTTCAAGGTGGCATTGGTCATCGGCCTCATCGGCGTGGCTGGCATGGGCATCACGGGAGATTCCAGCGCACGAGAAGTCTCCATCCACCAGCCCGCCAAATTCGCGGCTATGGAAGGCGTCATGGAATCCGGCGCCCCACAGGACCTCCATCTCATCGGCTGGATGAACCCGTCCACCCATGAAGTGACGGGAATCTCCATCCCGTACTTGCTCACCCTCCTGACTCATCATGACCTGGACACGTCCATCACCGGCATGAACGACATCCCGCAGGACGAACGCCCTCCCATCCTGCCCGTCTTTTACTCCTTCCATCTCATGATCCTGATTGGCTGCGCCCTGGCGGCCCTGTTTCTGGCGGCCCTGTGGGGGTGGAAAAGAGGCTGGCTCTTCCAGAAGCGCTGGCTGCTCTGGTGCTTCGTTTTCTCCGTACTGGGCCCGCAAATAGCCAACCAGGCGGGCTGGGCCGTAGCGGAACTGGGGCGCCAGCCATGGATTGTGTACGGCATCCTGAGAACGGAACACGCCGTATCCCCCACCCTCACCGCGGCGGAAGCCCTTTCCTCCCTGGGTATGTTCTTTATCATTTATGCCCTGCTGCTGGCCCTCTTCCTCTATCAAATCACCCATAAAATCCACAAAGGTCCGGACCAGGAAACTGACGAAGACGACGGTGCCGGGGAAGGCAAACTCCAGGTTCCTTTTGTCAAAGACTAATCTTCACCCCTCTTTTAAAACCATGTTGGACAATCTCACTCTCGCAGACCTGCAAATCATCTGGTTCATCCTCGTCGGCGTGCTTTTTTCCGGATACGCCATTCTGGACGGCTTTGACCTGGGAACCGGCGCCCTTCAGCTTTTCATCAAGGGCGATGAAAACAGAAGACTCACACTAAATGCCGTGGGCCCCGTATGGGACGGAAACGAAGTCTGGCTCATCACGGGCGGAGGCGCCCTCTTCGCCGCCTTTCCGTACGTGTACGCTTCCGTCTTCTCCGGATTTTACCTGGCCTTCATGCTCCTTCTGCTCACCCTTATCTTCCGCGCCGTGTCCATTGAATTCAGAAGCAAGCAGCCCATGAAATGGTGGCGCAGGGGATGGGATGCCACCTTCTCCATCAGCAGTCTTCTGGCGGCCCTGCTCATCGGCGTAGCCATGGGGAACGTTACCAAAGGCATTCCTCTGGATGAGCAGGGAAACTTCACCGGAACATTCCTCAGCCTGCTGAATCCTTATTCCGTTCTTCTGGGGCTGACGACAGTCGCCCTGTTCTCCATGCACGGGGGAATCTACCTGCTGATGAAAACCCAGGGGAGCCTTCAGGAACAAATCAGGAAACTGCTCAGACCCTGCGTCATCATCTTCACTGTTCTGATCATCCTGCACGGAGCAGCCACCCTGCTGTACGTGCCGCACGTAGCGGCGGCCCTGGAACGCTCCCCCTGGATTTACGGCATCGCCGCCCTGGCGGTCATTTCCATCGCATCCATCTGGATCTTCATCCACAGGAACCGTCCGGGCTGGGCCTTCGTCGCCTCCTGCTCCACCATGGGCTGCATGATGGCTCTCTTCGGGACAGCAATGTTCCCCAACCTGCTCTACTCCATGCCGAATCCGGAACATTCCCTGACGCTCGCCAACGGCTCATCCACGCGGGAAAGCCTGGTCGTGATGACATACATAGCCATTCTGGGCGTGCCGCTCGTCCTGGCTTATTCCGCTGCCATTTACTGGGTCTTCCGCGGAAAAGTCCAGCTCAACGAACACAGTTACTGATGCCCTGCGGACAAAAATAGCGATTAGAGAACTGAAAACGCTCCGTATCATCCGCCCTGCCGCATGAATGCCTCCATCTTCTCCAAACTCCCGCCGGAGGAAATTACGGCGCTCCATCAATCATGGAAAAACGATCCCCTGTCCGTAGATCCTCTCTGGGCAGCCTGGTTCGAGGGCTACGAACTGGGGAGCGGAGAAGCCCCCGGGAAACAAGAAACTACAGGAACCGATGCGGACACGTCCCTTTACACCGTTCCTCCGGAAAGCGCGGAAGGCCGCGGGCGCGTCAGCCAGCTCATCCGGGCCTACCGGGTCATGGGACACCAATGCGCCCGCTTTAATCCGCTGGAGCCGCCGGACCGCCCCCGTTCCCCCGTCAACCCGGAGGATATGGGATTCCGAGAAGAGGATCTGGACCAGCCCGTCAACATCGGCACCTTCATGGACGGAGGAACGTTCACTCTCCGTGAAATCATCAATCGGCTGCAAAAAATCTATTGTGGAGCCATCGGATTTGAATATCACCACATAGACAATCTTAAAATCCGCTCCTGGATTGAAGAAAAAATCCAGCTCCGGGCAAACGGCGTGGATTATGGCCCGGAAGTCCGGAGAGAAGCTTTGTTCCATCTCTGCAAAGCGGAACTGTTTGAGGAATTCCTGGGCAAGCGCTTCATGGGGGAAAAACGCTTCTCCCTGGAAGGAGGGGAAGGAGCCATCGTCCTGCTGGACGCCATGATCAAGCGCTGCCCCGCCGCCGGAGTCTCCCACATTGAAATGGGCATGGCCCACCGCGGAAGGCTGAATGTGCTCGCCAATATTCTCCACAAACCGCTGAAAACCATCTTTCACGAATTCACGCCGGACTACCTGCCGGAATCCCCCATCGGCAGGAGCGACGTCAAATACCACCTCGGTTACGCCACCACACGCCATGTGGACGGTAAAGAACTCCATATCCGCCTTTCCTCCAATCCCAGCCATCTGGAAGCCGTGTATCCCGTTGTGGAAGGCAGGGCCAGGGCCATGCAGCACAACCAGCAAGACGCGGAACGCAAGCATGTGCTGCCGCTCGTCCTGCACGGGGACGCCGCTTTCTCAGGACAGGGAATCGTGGCGGAAGTACTCAATCTCTCCCTGCTGAAAGGTTACCGCACGGGCGGCACCGTGCACCTCGTCATCAACAACCAGATCGGCTTCACCACCAGCCCGGACGAAGCCCGCTCCTCCCGCTACGCCACGGACGTGGCGCAGATGCTTCAATCCCCCATCCTGCACATCAACGGAGAAAGCCCGGAAGACCTGGTGTGGGCGGCGGACTTCGCGCTCCAGTTCCGCCAGGAATTCGGAAGGGACATCATTTTGGACATGTACTGTTACCGCCGTCTGGGCCACAATGAAACGGACCAGGCCGCCTTTACCGCGCCCATGCAGACCAAGCGGATTGAGGCGCGCCCCACCGCCGCAGCCCTGTATGGAACAGCGCTCAGAAAGAGAGGGGAATTGACGGAACAACAGGAGCGGGACCTTCGGGACAACCTTTGGGAAGGCATGGAACAGGCCTACCTGCAAATGAAGAAAAATCCTGCGGACTACACCCTGCCCGCCACCGCGCAGGATACGGATGAAACGCCCCTCCCGCGCACCAGCACGCGGACGGGAATCAGTCCGGAACTGTTCCAGCGCATCGGAAGTATCCTTACGGAACTTCCGGACAGCTTCACGCCCCACCCCACGCTGGAAAAACGTTTCCTGGCCCGCCGCCGGGAAGCCTTCCGGGAAGGAGGCCTGCTGGACTGGGCCATGGCGGAATCCCTGGCGTGGGGCAGCCTGCTCACGGAAAACCACACCGTGCGCCTGTCCGGCCAGGACTGCCAGCGCGGCACCTTCTCCCAGCGGCACGCCGTCCTGCACGACTTCAATGACGGCTCCCTGTACACTCCCCTGGAAAAACTGAATCACGGCACCACCGCATTCCGCATTTACAACTCATCCCTGTCGGAAGCCTCCGTACTTGGCTTTGAATACGGCTACGCGCTGGAAAGTCCGGACGCGCTGGTCATGTGGGAGGCCCAATTCGGGGACTTTTCCAACGGGGCCCAGGTCATCGTGGACCAATTCATCGCTTCCGCAGAAGCCAAATGGAACCAGAAGAACCGTATGGTGCTTCTGCTGCCCCACGGTTATGAAGGAGCGGGCTCGGAACACTCCAGCGCCCGCATGGAACGCTACCTACAGCTTTGTGCGGATGACAACATGCAGGTCATCAATCCCACCACTCCGGCCCAGTATTTCCACGCCCTGCGCCGCCAGGTGCACCGGAACGTGCACAAACCCCTGATTATTTTCACGCCCAAAAGCCTGCTCTCCCGTCCGGAGGCCGTCTCCCCGCACCGGGAATTCCTGGCCTCCACCCGTTTCCGCGAAGTGCTCCCGGACCCGGACGCTCCCGCGCCGGGCCAGGTCACGCGCGCCGTCTTCTGTACCGGGAAAATCTATTATGACCTGGCTGCCTACCGCAGGGAACGGAATATTTCAGACACGGTAATCATCCGTCTGGAACAAATCTATCCTCTGGCGCAGGAACAGCTTACCTATCTGCTGGCACCCTACCAAAAAGTGCGCGACTTCGTCTGGTGCCAGGAAGAACCCTCCAATATGGGGGCCTGGGGCCACCTGCGAAACAGGCTGGGACGCCTCTTCGCCACTTCCTTCCGCTATGCGGGCCGCCCCTCCATGGCCTGCCCTGCGGAGGGGGCCAAAGCGCTGCACGCCGCCGCACAAAAAAGACTCATCGCCGCTGCCTTCGGGCCGCGGGCCCAATCCTGAACCCATCTTACTCCCATGAGCGACATCCTGACTCCCAACTTTGGAGAATCCATCACCTCCGCCACCGTAGCTGCGTGGCACAAGAATGTCGGCGACCCGGTAGCCAAAGGCGACACTCTGGTGACGCTGGAAACGGACAAGGTTTCCACGGATCTGGAGGCGGAAGAAAGCGGCGTACTGGAAATCCTCGTTCCGGAAGGGGAAGAAGCCCTTATCGGCGCAGTTCTTGGCCGCATTTCTTCCGCTGACAGAACCGCAGCCGCACCGGAAAGGGAAACTCTGCTCATACCGCTTGAGCCGAAAAAAACGACCTCGCCGGAAACACGGAAGTCCCCCGTTTCCGCGCCTTCCGCCCCAGCTGCGGAATTTCCGGGACAAAAGCCACACGGGAAAGTCCCCCTCCCGGAACAGGTTCCTGCCGGAGAGGACAGGGAGGCAGAAAAGGAAATTGCTCCGCGCTTCCTCAGAAAACCCATGAGTCCGCTGCGCCGCACCATCGCGGCCCGGCTGGTGGAGGCCCAGCGCCAGGCGGCCATCCTGACTACCTTCAACGAATGCGACATGTCCTCCGTGATGGAGCTCCGCAAACAATTCAATGCAGCGTACCGGGAACGGTACGGAATCAAACTCGGTTTCATGAGCTTCTTTATCAAGGCCGTAGTCAAAGCATTGCAGGAAGTGCCCCAGGTCAACGCCAGAATAGACAATACGGACATCGTGGAAAACCTGTACTATGACATCTCCATAGCTATCGGCACGGATAAGGGGCTCGTCGTCCCCGTGCTGCGGGACTGCGACCGGAAAACGCTTCCGGAGCTGGAACTGGAACTCGCTTCCCTGGCAGAAAAAGCACGCAGGGGAAACCTGTCCATGCAGGATCTGCAAGGCGGATGCTTTACCATTTCCAACGGCGGCACGTATGGGTCGCTTCTTTCCACCCCGATTCTGAACCCTCCCCAGAGCGGCATTCTGGGCATGCATGCCATCCAGGAACGCCCCGTGGTCCGGGATGGCCGGATCGTCGCCCGGCCCATGATGTACCTGGCCCTTTCCTATGACCACCGCCTGGTGGACGGCAAGCAGGCCGTGCAATTCCTCATTACGGTAAAAAATGCCGTGGAAAACCCGGTGTTCGAGTTATGAGGCTTCTCAGAAAAAAAGCCAAATAATAAAATGTTTTTTTCATTTTCCGAGTGCTCAGGAAATGAATCCCTCCGGTTCATTCACTGAGTAGGAACATCCCGGAAGAATTTTCCACTACTGTAAAAAACCTAGGATCAGGAAATCCTTTCTTCCCAAAAATCTGAACCCAAGGTTCGCTCCTCTGCAAAAAAAAAATACTGAATATCAGAAAATTACAAGAATGACACCCAATTTTGCACCCAAAATCGCAAAGTTGGGTGTTTTTTATGTATTCTTAACGGAATCAGCGAGGCAAAAAAGAAACGACGTTAACTTTTCGGCGCCCTCACAGCTCTGCGCCAAGCGTATCTTCTATTTTCTCATCAGTCATTACTTTTTTTCTTTTGCTCAGCCTCCATATACAGGTTTAGTCGGGCATATATACAGCCCGAACCAAACCAAACTATAGTAGAGGGATGTTCCTCCGGTCAGAGTGAGCGGAGCATTTTGTCGATGCACTTTTTCTTTTGCTCTGCCCCGGGGTGGACGTAGAGGTTAAGGGTTGTGGAGATGTCGGCATGACCGAGAATGACGCTGACGGTCTTGTAGTCGCAGTTACTTTCGATGCAGCGTGTGGCGAAGCTGTGGCGCAACCCGTGGAATTTCAACGGAGGTATGCCGAGCTGTTTCATCAGCTTCATGTAGTAGTTGCGGTATGTACGCGGCTCAATGGGCTGATGCTCGTTGCTTATGACATAGTAGTCGCCGTTGACTACCTTCTTCAATGGGCGTATCATTGTCATCAGGGGCTTATTGAGCGGTATTTCGCGGGCAGAGTTGGCGGTCTTCGGAGTGTTGACCACAATCTGAGTGTGTTTGGTGCCGTCATCTTCAAGGATGTATATTCTCTCCACCGTGCGTTGCACCGTCAGCATGGAGCGTTCTACGTCGAGGTCGCTCCATTTCAATCCGCATACCTCGCCGATGCGAAGCCCGGTAGTAAGGCAGATGTATATGCCGAGGTTGCGGAATGTGAAGTTCTGACTGATGTAGTCCAGAATTTTGCGATGGTTTGTTGCCGTCAGGACATCTATGCTCTGCTTTTCGGGAGCGGTCGGATATTTGATGTCCCACTCGAAATGCTGGAGATAGCCGTGTTTTTCTCCGAAGCGGACTATCATCTTCAGGACTATGAGTATGTCCTTGACATACTTTTGGCTCAGACCGGCATTAAGGCGGTCGATTACAAACGACTGCACATCCGCTTCGGTCACGGCATAAAGATTGCCGAACGTTGGGAAGATTTGGTTTTCTACGATGAGCGCGTAGGCTGAGTATGTGGATTGCTTCACATACTGTCGCTTGTCCTTTTTCCAAAGGACAGCGAGGTCTTTGATGTTGATTTTTTCTTTATCCATATTCGTTGAAATGAATTGATTAGGATAATTAAAGAAAATATCGCGTCAATTCGCCCGCTTCTACATCCGCTCCCGCCTTGCGCTTCCCCGGCTTCACCGAACCGTGGAGAAAAACAACACTTGGTAATTGTTGCGGAGAAATGGACTACGGTATGAATGCACCAGCAAAGGAATATGATGGAGTAAATAAGTATATCAGAATTACAGATATTGATGAAAATTCTTCTGAATACAGCTGTGCTAATATTGTATCTCCTGATGGAGCCTTATCTGATAAGTACCTTGTAAATAAGAACGATATACTTTTTGCAAGAACGGGGTCAAGCACAGGTAAAACATATTTATACCGTCCTGCCGATGGTCGTCTATATTTTGCTGGTTTTTTAATTCGCGCCAATGTAAAAGATGATAACGACAGCAATTTCATATACTACCAGTGTAAGTTGAAGAGGTATTGGAATTGGGTGCGCATTATGTCCGCTCGTTCCGGACAACCCGGTATAAATTCTCAAGAATATTCAGCATATACTATATATTCAACCAGTAAAGATGAACAAATTAAAATATCTTCACTTCTCACACTACTTGACGAGCGCATAGCGACCCAAAGGAGGCTGATTGAGGATTTGGAAAAACTAAAGTCCTCAATTATTGACAAATGTTATCGTGGAACCGACCATATCCAACTGGGTGATTTTATTACACAAATTAGCAACCGCAATAAATCAAATCTTCCTTATAAGGTTATGTCTGTCAGCAATGTCAGAGGGTTTGTCCCACAGTCTGAACAATTTGCTGATAGAGAAATAGCAAGCGAGAATACAACAAGCTATAAAATAGTGACAAGGAACATCTTCGCTTATAATCCTGCAAGAATAAACATCGGTTCTATTGCGAGGTTCAAGGGACATGACAATGGCATTGTAAGTCCCATGTATGTTTGTTTTAAGGTTGAAGGAGAATTACAGCCTCAATTTTTAGAGTATTTCTTTCAGACCCGAAAATTCAAGAATGATGTTGAAATTCGACTTGAAGGTAGTGTCCGCCGATGTCTAAATTTTGACGCACTTTGCGAAATAGAGATACCACTGCTTTCATTGTCTAAACAGATTGTAATATCATCAGCATTAGAGACTGTAATCAAAAAAATTGCCATTGAAAAGGGTGTTCTATCTCATATTATCAAACAACGCAAATATCTTATATCTAATATGTTTATATAAACATCCGCTGAAGCAAATATGTCCTTTTTTTGTTGAGTAAATCAAGTAACCGGACATTAATTCTCACGCTGTACTCTATATTATTAAGAGCTGACACAATGGTAGGCACTTTCTCAGCACTTATCAAAGGAATTGTTATATTTAGAATGTCTTCGCTGTTAAGATTTGCAATAGCTCCATTTCCACCTTGTAGTGAATGATATATTTGTCGTTTATATGCATTAGATTGCATATACCACCTTACAAGCGGATTAGGAGAACGATAGATTCCACAAAAAGCACCAATTGTTGACTTCTTGTCATCATGCGGATAATACGAATTTTTACCGACAAGCGAAGAGGATCCATTTGCCATACAAATGGCAATATCTCCTTTTCGGAGTAGCTGCTTTTCACTTGGGATTTTTGTGATATAAACTACATTAATTCCATTCACGTCTCTCCCATAATTAAGATTGTTCGCTCGGATTATAGTTATTGCTGTTTCATCATCGGTAACATCTTCAGCAGAATAAGTAATACCTCTTATGAAAGAGCCTATATCGCCCAACTTAATCTTCGTATTGGATTGAAGTGTAAAGTAGCGTTCAATAATTGAGGACAATACGGAGACAAAGTCCTTAATCAAGGGAATTGTAGTATTTCATTTCAACAACTCAAATACAAAGAAAACCATCACCATCAAAAATTTAGGAGAGGCTTACTCTGTTGGTAATCTCTCAAAAGATGATTTATCCGAATACGGGAAACCGTGTATTATATACGGTGAGTTGTTCACAACCTATGGCTGTGTTGCCAGCAAGATACAAAGCAGAACGAATAAATATACCCAAGCAACATTGAGTAAAGCTGGAGATATACTTTTCCCGGCATCAACAACGGTAGATGCGATTTCGTTAATAGCACCAACGTCCTTACAAACTAATGGTGTATATGTTGCAGGTGATATGTTTGGCATACATATATTGCCGCAATTTAATAGTGAATACATTAGCTATCTGCTTAACTATGTATATAACAGAGTGCTATCTAAATACGCACAAGGTAGCACCATTATTCACCTGCACTATGCATATATTAAAAACACGACCATTCAAGTCCCTTGTCTGGAAGAACAAAATAAATGTGCAGAACTATTGGAGGCTCTGCAAACAAAACTTGATGTTGCAAAACAATTAATTGATCGCTATCAAATACAAAAGAGTTATCTTCTTCAACAAATATTCATATAAACAACTGTTGTAAAAGGTATTGCTTCTGTATAGTGTACTGTTGCAAAATAGTCTGCTCAATCTCTATTTTAACCTCAATATCTGATAAAGCCGCAGCTATCTTCCGTTGCTCCTCTATGGAGGGGCAATAGATTTTCGCTTTCCTATAATCCTTAAAATAGATATGAGGAATAGCCATGCCAGTTTTATACGGAGTGAAATTGAAGCACATCAAGCAATAGTATAAGTATCTCAATAGATATCCGTTTTTTGCAGTCAAGTAGTTTGATGTACCTATAACAGAATATTTTCTATTCGCATAAGTAACGGATCCAACGCCAGAGCCGTCCTTTACAATGAGTATAGAATCATCTGTTACTTCCGGCAAGTCAGTATAGCCGCAAATGCCACTTGCACCATATACACGATATTTCCCGGATGAACCCACTTGATTTTCTTGAAGCGTGGAAGAGTGGCAGACCAAACAATCTGCAATCTTTGTGTTTGGAGTGTTAGTTGTCAAAAATTCTGCAATTCCCTTGATTAAGGTTTTTAACTTTTCAATCAGCCTCCTTTGGGTCGCTATGCGCTCGTCTATTAATCTTAACAATGACACAATCTTTCTTTGCTCGGCAACATTCTCCGGCGCAAAATAGATGAGGTTTCTCAAATCATCATTATATATTCGTGTTATTGTTGTGGAGTTAAGTTTATTCCAGTTTATTTTGCCGAGTACATAAGCTAAAAAATCATTAACAGTTAGCTGATTGGGGTTATGTATCCATACAATATTGGAATCTTGGAAATAGGAATCTATTCCATCAAACTGCATCGTTTTTCCTACCGTACCGGCACAAGTAATCATAACTTCACCTTCAGAGGGATAATTATACCTTGTCTTATACTCCTCAAATAGTTCCTTGGATATAAACGTATCTGGATACCCCCCTATTGTTCCTATCTTAAAGAAAGGGACTTCGCCAATTTCAGACGTTTGATTCGCAAAGATTCGTTTACACATTTGAATTGTGCAATTATCCCCTAATCGAATTCTCCTCCACGGTTCAGTGAAGCCGGGGAAGCGCAAGGCGGGAGCGGATGTAGAAGCGGGCGAATTGGAGTTTTTGTTGTTTTCAGTGTCAGCCATCGGGATTCTCAATCTTTGCGGTTCTACATTAAGGATTCTTACTCCACAATTCCGAGTTCACGGAGATATACCTCGATTTGCGCGTCAAGTTCGGAGCGTTTCGCTTCAAGCTCTTTGATGTCCGCCATTACTGCCTTGATGTCGATTTCTTCCTCTTCCTCGAATGTATCTACATAGCGGGGAATGTTGAGGTTGTAATCGTTGTCGGCTATCTCCTGAAGCGGTGCCAGATGGCTGTATTTTTCGATTTCAGTACGATTGCGGTAGGTATCTACAATCTTCTGTATGTGTTCGGGACGCAGCTTGTTTTGCGTCTTAACTTTCTCAAACTCCCGGCTCGCATCTATAAAAAGAATGGAGTCATCCTCTTTGCGGCATTTCTTGGCTACGATGATGCAGGTGGGTATTCCTGTGCCGTAGAAGATATTTGGGGGCAAACCGATAATAGCGTCAATGTAGTTCTTGTTCTCGATGAGATAACGGCGTATCTTTCCCTCGGCGTTGCCACGGAACAAGACCCCGTGGGGAGCTACACAGGCGAGTGTGCCACCATCATTGAGGTGATGGATCATGTGCAGGATGAAAGCATAGTCAGCTTTCGATTTAGGAGCCAATGCACCCGCCTTGCTGAAACGGTCGTCGGAGTTGAATTTCTCCGCCGCACTCCATTGAGCCGAGAAAGGAGGATTTGCAACTACGGCATCAAACTCCCTGTCGGGGAAGGCATCCGCTTCGAGTGTGTCGCCGTTCTCTATGGTGAAATCTTTGTACTTGACACCATGAAGCAGCATATTCATTCGGGCAAGGTTGAACGTGGTGGGATTCTTTTCCTGTCCATAAATGGTATCGGCATTGCCGTTGCGGGCTGTCCGCAGAAGAAGGGAGCCGGAACCGCAAGTAGGATCATATACATCGCGCAGACGTGTCTTTCCGGTGGTCACGACTTCGGCGAGAATCTGACTGACCTCCTGCGGAGTGTAGAACTCACCGGCCTTTTTGCCGGCACCGGCGGCAAACTGACCTATCATATACTCGTAGGCATCACCGAGAATGTCGATCTCGGAAGCCTCGTTAAGTCCGAAGTCTATGCCGTTGAGAGCGACAAGCACGTTGGATATGAGCGTATTTTTATCATCGGCAGACTTTCCCAACTTAGGTGATGCGAGGTCAATGTCGGAGAAAAGACCTCCGAAGTCCTCGTTGCTGTCCTGTCCGACCGTGCTGTCCTCAATTTTCTTCAGCGAGCGTTCAAGCTGTGGCAGGATATTCTCTTTGCGGTCAATTGCCTCAATTATGCTCGAAAAAAGAAATTCCGGTTCGAGGAAGTATCCGAGGTTGCTCAGACACTCATCTTTTATGTCGGCTTTTAGCTCGGCATCGTCGCTTGCCCAAGCCTCCTTGAATGTAACACCATCCTCCGACAATATGTCATCGGCATACATCTCTATCTTCTCGGACAAGTATTTATAGAATATGAATCCGAGGGTGAAATACATGAAATCGCTCGCCGACATATTGCCTCGAAGGTTGTTGGCCACAGTCCAGAGTTGGCTGCGAAGCTGCTGTTGAAGTTCCTCGCTCATTGTTTTAATTTATTTGAAATTAAAGGGTTAATGGTTAGGGGTAGTTTTTCAGTGAAGGATTTAGCTAATGCCGATAGTTGGCGGGAGAGGGCATGGAAGCGAGGCTTAATGTCATGCAGTTCCGCTGCAGTGATATAGCTTAGGTCGGAGGCTATCTCTAACTGGCAATATGCTTCCATCAAAGAGCCATATGCAATTTCGATGAAATGAATTTTCTCTTTGACAGAACGGCGGCCGCTGCCTTCCGCGATATTCGATGGCACGGAAACGATGGCTCTTTGCAGTTGCTGACACAACGCAAACGCCTCTGTGCGCGGAAACTTTGAAGAAAGCCGGTAAACTACCACAACGAATTGCCTTGCATCCTGACAAACTCTCAAATTCTCAAAAAAAACAATTCTCTTCCATAATCTGTAACCTTTAACCATCTATTCCCAATTATATATTTCTATGATTTTACGGAGTTTTTGAATGATGCGGTTGAAAACGCCACGGCGTTGTTTCAGACCGAGTTTCTTTTTCTTGATGGCATCCTGAAGTATCTCGTCTTTCTCACGGTGGAGATAGTCGTATTCCTCCATGAATTTATGAAGTGCCGTCCGGTCGATTTCTTCCTCCTTGGCAAGTTGCTCGACGGCGCGGTCTTTTGCCTTGCGTACATATTCTACCAGTCGGGATTCAAGATCTATGGTGCCGTCAGCCTTAGACCGTCGGAATTCATCCTGATTGGCATCGACATTCTCGCTGATGAAACCGTCGATAAGCTCAGCCTTGCTGCGCATCTCGGCATCACGAATCATCGTGTTAAGAATCTCCCGGCGTTTTTCCGAGTAGTCATCGCTTGACGGGTCAAGGTCGTGAATCAACGCGAGAATGTATGCCACGTTGATGACATCGCTGTGGAGCAGTTCGAGGCAGAAGTCAATATCTTCAAGTGTTGTCTGGGCTTCGTCATCATAAGCGGCGGCAGGTTCTGCAGCTACTTTGGCCGGGGACGCTCCAAAGTTCTGGGCAATGTCAAGATACTTGCTGCGGAAATCCTGAAACTCCTGCTCTGTCATTATGAACGATATATCCGAGGGTGAATATTCCTCATAAATCTGCATTTCAGCGTGTTTCTTGATTATGTCGCGGAAGGCGAGGACAAAAGCAACCTTGTCGTTCTCGCTTTCGAGATTGTCTATCTCGTCCACATTCGGATATTTCGACAGGAACTGCTCCGTCTTTTCAATGTATTCACGTTTGACATCCTTGAACGGCGGTCGCACTATATCCTCAATAGGATTATTGTCGGAGAACAGCTTTATAGACGCATCCACGTTGCTTTTGAGGTCGCGGAAGCAGATTACCTTGCCAAATCTCTTTTTCTCGTTCAACACACGGTTTGTGCGGCTGAAAGCCTGTAACAGCCCATGGTATTCAAGATTTTTATCGACATAAAGAGTGTTGAGCTTCTTGGCATCGAAACCTGTAAGGAACATCCCGACGACAAGCAACAAGTCCAAAGGCTTCATCTTCGGGTCTTTCTTCTTCATCCTCTTGTTGATATCATCATAATAGAGTCCGAAGTTTTCTACCGAGTGGGATGTGCCGAAGGTTTTGTTGTAGTCATCTATGATTTCCTGCATCTCATCGGCAGCGACTTTCAGATTTGCGAAACCTCGGTTCATGCCGGTGGCTTCATCATCCTGACTGCCGTTTGCTGAGTATGTGAATATCGCGCCGATTTTAATATCGGGATTTAATTCCTTAAAAATCTTGTAGTAACGCAAAAGCATCGGCACTGACTGAACCGCAAACAAAGCGTTGTATTCGCCATCAAAAGTGGATTTATTGAAGTTGTTAAGGATAAACCTTGCAACTTCACGCATACGGCTCTCGCTTTCAAGGTCAAGTTCTGCGTTTCCTGTGTAATATTCAACAAGAAAGCCCAATACATTGTCATCGGCGATAGCATCTTTAATCAGATACTTATGCAGGCAGTTGCCGAAGATTTCTTTGGTTGTACGGTCATTTTTCGAGTTCTCGACGAATATCGGCGTGCCTGTGAAGCCAAATATTTGAAGATTTTTGAAAAAATTGACAATATTCTTATGGCTCTCACCGAAATGGCTTCGGTGGCACTCATCAAAAATCATCACGACCTTTTTATTGCGCACGCCCTGAATATGTCTGTTGTAATAGTCTTTTGTGACTGCGCAATTCAGCTTTTGAATTGTGGTGATTATGATTTTTGAATCGCTGCCGAGACGGCGGATAAGCTCCTTGGTATTGTCCGTGCCATCAACGGCTCCCGGTTCAAAGGCTTCATATTCAGCCTGTGTCTGAGTGTCGAGGTCGTGCCGGTCAACGACAAAAAGCACCTTGTCTATTTCATCGACCTCCGAAACGAGTTGTGCCGCCTTAAATGAGGTTAAAGTCTTTCCCGCGCCGGTTGTGTGCCAGATATACCCGTTGTCGTTGCTGTTGACAACCCGGTCAAGAATCTCCTCTACGGCGTAGTATTGATATGGACGCAGAACCATGAGGCATTTATCACCCTCATGTAGCACGATATATTTACTGATGATTTTGCCAAGTGTACACGGGTCGAAGAATTCAGCGGCGAAAAGGCTGAGTTGATTGAACGGATTGTTTCTCCTGTCAGTCCAGTTAAACGTGAACTTATAACCGCTATTGGGGTTATTGGCGAAATAGCGGGTATTCACGCCGTTGGAAATCACAAAAATCTGAATATAGTTGAATAGACCGTGGAACGATGTCTTGTGATAGCGTTGAACCTGATTATATGCCTGTTTCAGTTCCACACCCCGTTTCTTCAACTCAATCTGCACCAGAGGCAGGCCGTTGATCAGTATGGTAACATCATAGCGACACTGACGGCGACCTTCTACCGTAATCTGATTGGAAACTTGAAATTCATTCTGACACCATTTGTGACGGTTGAGAAATTCAAGCCATACACGCTGTCCATTGTCAAGCTCCAATGGCAACAAATCCCGCAATTTCTTGGCTTTCTCAAACGTAGTGCCGCCTTCAAGATAGAGCATGACCTTATTGAACTCATTATCTGTAAGCTCCGTTCTGCCATGCGACGCAAGCTCCTTGGCATTATGTTTTTCCAACTGTCGTTTGAAATTGGATATAAGGTTGGTTTCCTCATTGATTTCAACGTATTCATACGCCATATCAGTGAGGGTTTTTATCAAGCCTTTTTCCAGTGCATCTTCGCTTTGAGTAAGTGGCATCTAAAAATAATAAAACTCCGGGCAGTTTTCTGAAGGCTGACCGAGCCTGTAACGACTGCTTAGGAGCTTTGGAGTTTGTTTGGTTTTGCGGAATCGTTTCCGTTATGCTTTAACCGTTTCAGTCATCTTCAGAATCTTAAGGTTACTATATTGCAAGATTAGCGATTTTTTCTGACATGGCAATCGAAATATGTTGAGAAACATATGACTATAAACGAGAGGCTAATGAAAACATAGAATGCCACCGGCAACGATGGAGTGTTTTCGGTGGCATTGGTCGGGATTAAGGGTTGGTGGGACAATAGTACGAGAAGGTGGTGTCGGCTTGTGAACGCTGCTCATGGCGGCGAATTAAAGATTTGATAATGTCCGTTTCATGGTGGGAGTGTTTTCACATGGGACAAATGACCCTTACGGGCATTTATGGTTGATCACACTATCAGCCACCATGTGTCAGCGGTGTACTTTTCCTTATCGTGTTTCTCCCGCATGACGTAGCCGACAATATCGCCAGCTCCGCCGCTGCATAGTATTTTCGCTATCATAACAATGCGGAATTTTGGAATTTCAACTTACCGAGAATGGCTAAAATTCCGTCGAGACAAACCTCGGCTTTGCGTCTCGTCGATGGCCCTGCATTGGCCTGACAAGCCTTTACTTGGTCGTTGAGATTCTTTCCTTGGTACATCAGTTCGCGTATAGCATCACGCTCGAAGTCGGTGAGACGTTCAACAATCGAGAGCTTGAAGGCACCAATACGGAGCAATTCCGCTATGCTGATTCCGGCTTTGACGGCTTTCTCCTTTAGCCGGTAGAAAACTCTATGCGGTTGCCGTCGAATGTCAGACTCATGCGAATGGGCACATTCTCCGTAACGGCAATACCTTTCTTCTTTCGCTGTTCTAATTTAAAATTTACGATTCTTTTTATGTTCATAATCAATGGCGTGTAAAATTGTTTGCACCCAAAAGTACACCCAATTTTGGTGACGTCAAAATAGCGTTAACAATTGTTGACATTTCACGCAAAATCGCTAAACCGCACAATTACAAATACATGAGCCATTATGATCGTTTATTTGCCCAATATCTTCTTTCCCTCCCGCTCCGCCATCATGTTCATATTTCCCGCATACCGGGTCGGCATGGGGAAAATTTCTCATTAATCAGGAAAATCGCTTCCTCCGCAATGGAATCACCGCAAGTATGTACAAGCAAATTGCGGCCTTCCTGGGCTTGCAGCCGACCATCTACATTGACTATTGAGCCAGCTCAAAGCCTGTCTGAGTCTTCACGGGAACTGCTGGACTGTGGTCGGCATCAATAAATTCACCCTTTAGCGTCTTTTTCCAACGCAGATTGATATTCATACCTTTACAGGATAAAGGAATCAATGGGAGCCCCCGGAGGGGGCTCCCATTGAAAACCGTTACATGTGAATGGCAATCCCCTCGGAAGCCAGCATGGATTCATGAATGGCCTCAGACAGCGTGGGATGGGCGAAAATGGTGGCGTGGATATCCTCGTCCGTCAGTTCCGCCTGAATGCCGATGCCCAGCGCGGCAATCAGCTCCGTGGCTTCCGGCCCCACGATGTGGGCTCCCAGGAGTTCTCCGTTTTTGGCGCCGTACAGGGTTTTTACGAAACCGTCCGGTTCTCCGGCGGCTACAGCCTTGCCAATGGCCTGGAAGGGGAATTTCCCCACCTTGTATTCCACGCCCGCCTCCTTGAGGGCGCGCTCCGTTTTACCTACGGAAGCCACCTGAGGATAGCAATACGTGCAACTCGGGAAAAAGCCCACCTGCCTGGGCTGATAGTCCGGATTAAACATGCCCTCTACTGCCTGCACAGCTTCAAAAGAAGCCGTATGCGCCAGCAACACGCCGCCGATCACGTCGCCTGCCGCATACACGCCGGGAATAGAAGTCGCATAGCGGTCATTCACCTTGATAAATCCTTTTTCCGTCAATTCCAGGCCGGGAGCGGCGGGAACAACCGGCTTCACGCCGATGGCTACCAGGCAGACATCCGCCGTGATTTCCTCTTCCTGTCCCTTGCTGTTTTTTACGCTGGCCCTGACCTGTCCGTCACAGGTTTCCGTAACGGATTCCACGGAAGCTCCCGTCATCACTTTGATGCCCTGCTTTTTGAATGCCCGTTCCAGCGTCATGCAGGAGTCGTCGTCTTCATTGGGAAGCATCCGGGGAAGCGCTTCAATAAGCGTCACTCTGGTGCCGAATGAATTGTAAATGTAGGCGAATTCCGTGCCGATGGCTCCGGAACCGATGATGATCATGCTTTCAGGCCGCTTTTCCAGCACCATGGCTTCCCTGGAGCCGATGACAGTAGTGCCGTTCAGGGGGAGGCTGGGCACCGTGCGGGTGACGCAGCCGGTACAGACCAGGATATTCTTTCCATCCAGAACAGTCACCGTCCCGTCGGCGGACTTTACTTCCACCCTGCCGGGAGAAATGATGGAAGCTTCCCCCGTAACGGAATCCACCTTGTTTTTCTTGAAGAGGAACCCCACGCCGCCGGCCAGGCGGTCGCTGACCTTGCGGGAACGGCCGATCACTTCACTCCAATCCACGCTGACGCCCTCCACCGTCATGCCAAATTCCCTGGCACGGGCCGTTACAGTCAGGTAGGCTTCCGCGTTTTTCAGAAGCGCCTTGGTGGGGATGCAACCCCAGTTCAGACAGGTGCCCCCTACCCGCTCGCGTTCCACGCACACCACGGATTTCCCCAGCTGGGCGGCGCGGATGGCGCCCACATAGCCGGCAGGGCCTCCACCAATGACGATGAGATCATATTGCATGAAATTACTATAAAGGCATCCCCCCATGCGGGTAAAGAAGGAATATGAGCATGCGCCGGTTCGGGAGGCCGACAGATAGCAGAGGTAAGGGAAGGGTGATTAAAGCATGTGTTGAAAACCTGCCTTTATTCGCTCATTTCCAATACTTAATCACTATTTTTAACCCACTTTACCAGATCCCGCATTTCCGCGGCGGTATCCGCATACAGGCCGTCCGTGTAAATTCCATGATCATACAAAATTCTCCCTTCCACCATGGTGAACACGCAATCCTTGCCGGAAGAGGCATAAACGGCATGGGACGTTTCGTTGAACATCGGACACAGGTTCGGTTCATCCAGGTTCAGCGCGATCATATCCGCGGGAGCCCCCGGGACCAGTGTTCCCAGCCCCGGCGTCCGGAAAATGCGGGCGCCCTCCGCCGTAGCCATCTTCAGCGCCTGCATGGCGGGGAGCGCAGTAGCGTCACCGCTGTACCCCTTGGCAAGAATAGCGGCCAGCTTCATTGTTTCAAACATGTCCAGACTGTTGTTGCTGCACGCTCCGTCCGTTCCCAGAGAGACGGGAACGCCGGCCCGCACCATGTCCCGCACGCGGGCGAAGCCGGACGCCAGTTTCAGGTTGCTGACCGGGTTATGGACAACCGCCGCCCCGGAAGCGGCCACCAGCTCCAGTTCCTCATCCGTCACGTCCACCATATGAGCCAGCACGGCGCGTTCATTCAGCAGCCCCATATCGCGGGCATAGCCCACGGGGCGCCTTCCTCCGTGCAGGGAACGGCACTGCTCCACTTCCCCGGCGGATTCGGACAGATGGATATGCAGCATCATATCCAGTTCCTCCGCCAGCTTCATGGAACGCCGGAGCACTTCGTCACTGGTAGTGTACACGCTGTGCGGCATCAGGGCCACCTGCACCCTGCCGCGGCCGGAAAAGCGTTCCGCCTGCTCCCGGTACAGGGCTTCCGCACCATCCCACCCCCCGTATGCCGGAGAGGGAAAAGCAAAAACGACTTCCCCGCCAACACAGCGCATTCCCATGCGTTCCGCTTCCTGGAGGACATTGGCCTCCAACAGGTAGGAATCTACAAACGCCGTGGTGCCCGTCCGCATCATTTCATACATGCCCAGCCGGGCCCCCAGGGAGACGATTTTATCCGTCAGCCGGGCTTCCACCGGGAAAATATGCCCGGTCAGCCATTCCATCAGCGGCAAGTCATCCGCAAAACCGCGCAAAAAGGTCATGGGGACATGCGTATGGGCATTAATCAGCCCCGGCATCAGCAGCGCATTCCCCAAATCCCTGCGAACGGAGGGCGTCCACCTGGCTTCCAGTTCTGCGGCGCTTCCCGTTTCCAGAATTTTCCCGTCCCGGACGGCGACGGCCGCATCTCCGGCAGCGCCGGACTGTTCCGCTCCGCCCAGCATGCGGGAAGCGGTCACCAGCAAATCACACGCTTGTTGTTCCATGGCGCAGAATGTACCCCACCGGGAGCGTTCTGGCAACTTCATCTCCCCGGGTTTGAGGATTTCGCGTCCATTTGACATTTCATGTTTGACTTCAAAAGAGAAAACTGCCAAGAATGGACCACAGTTAAATTCACCATTTATCCCCATATGAACAAAACTATACTGTTAGGTTTGGCCCTTGCGGCCTCCGTGTCTTCCGCCAGCGCCTATCATGCCGACAAGTACGACGGCCAGTTCGGCATGTCCCTGGAAGGGGCTTACGGAATCGCCACCAAAGACGCCATGCCCAACGTGGCCGGCGGCAATCTGAGCATTTTCAACTATATTGAAACCGGCAGCATTGTTCATCAGATTTCCCTGAACGGCGGCATCCTGGCCGGTTCCCACCACCCCAGCGTGCAGGACCTGGGCATCAGCGGGCCTTATACCGCCAGCCTCCGTTCCACCTATATCCCGATGATGGCCGGTTACACGCTGAACCTTCCCATCGGCGACTACACCATGTTCTATCTGGGCGGCAAAGTCGGCGCCACTTACGGCGACGTGAAGACCACCATTCATGGACTGGAAGACGGCAGCCGTTCCCGAACCATTTCCTCCACCAAGTTTTCCTGGGCTGCCCAGGCCGGCTTCAAGTTCAGCATCTCCAATAGCGCGGACTTCGTGTTCGGCTACGAATATTACCAGATTCAGGGCTACAATGACCCCGGCTACCACACCATCAAGCTGGGCTTCTCCTGGAATTTCTAACAAACAATTATCAGGTTTATTACGGTCTTCCGGCGGCTCCGTTATACTGCGGAGCCGCCTTTTTTTGCGCATGGAATGCCGGCCCGCACAACAGCAGGAAACAAAGGGACGGAAAGCTGATACGCATCTTTAAACCGGAACGGCTCTTATCCGGGCAAAGGAGGACTGTTTCTTCCGGGATGTCCGGACGCAACAAGGCCGCCCCCTCATCCTGGAGGAAGCGGCCCTGAAAAGTTCAACAATTCAGAGAACCTTACTTGGCAGGCTTGAACGGCTTGGGAGACGCATAGACTTCATAGTCCTTGATGCGGCCGTTTTCCCTGTTCTGGCGCGGCAGGTAGCGGAATCCTGAAAGTTTCTGCACCTTGCCCAGATCCAGCACGATCATGTGCGGATGCTGAGGGTTGTCCCCCTGCCACTTGGTATGCCAGTAGGTGGTGGGCTGGTTGTCCATCACCAGGCCCGCCTGGGCGGCTTCCCCCGTCGTTTCATGGGAATCCGCATAAACCACGGACCACTGTTCGCGGGGAAGCAGGTTGCCGGAGGCGTCCAGGAAGTTCAGCTCCGCAATAGCGGCATGGGGGCCGTTGTCATGGGCGTTTTTACTGACAATGGCGATGTAACGGGTCTGGATGGGAGCGCGGAATTTGATTTCCTGCTGGTCCGCCCCCTTGGCGAAGGAACCCGTGTGCACCAGCTGGCCGGCAGCGGGGGCCACAGGTTTGCCTACGCGGAAGACATCCGCCATGGCGGGGTCCCTGTTGACTTCATAAATGGCTTCCTTCACACCCTTCACCGTGCCGAAACCTCCGTCCACGTCCAGCACCACGATTTCATTTTTCCCAGGCTTCAGGTATTCTCCGGGGCAATAAAGAGCCTGCTGGGAGCCGATAAACCAGAAGCGGCCCAGATTGCGTCCATTCACCCACACAACGCCTTTCTTCCAGCCGTCCCGCATATCCAGGTAGGTATCCTTGGGATTGGAAACGTTGAAATACCCGCGGTGGAACACGGGCTGGTCGCCCGCCGGCTTCTTGCCGGAGAAGGGAAGAAGCTCCACTCCCTTGCACGGGAAGTTGTAGATAAGGAAGTTTTCCAGTTTTTTGCCGTCCAGCGTGATGGGCCCTCGGATGCCCTTGCGCTCGCCCTGTATCTGGCCGCCGAAGTTGATGCGGCCCATGTTTTCCACAAAAATGTCCACCGTATGAAGTCCGGAAGGAATCACCACATCACAGGAATCCTGCTTGTAACGGCGATCCGCCGCCCCCTGCCTCTTGCCATCCACGTAAACGATGGCGCGGTCCTGCATGTTGTTCATCTTCAGTTCTCCTTTCACCGGGCCTTGCACCTTTGTCCGGTACAGGATGAAACCCAGGCTTTGCCCCAGGGCTTCCATGTGGACGGGCTCCTTGCGGATGGAGGGCTGAGGAAGACGGGAAAACATGCCGGCCGTTTCCGTAAACGTGATGGGGGGCAGCTCCATCATTTCCGGCTGGGCGGGAGGTTCGGGAAGCTTGTACGTATCACCGTAATAATCCTGAATAGTCTGGCGGAAGGTGCGGTAGCGGTCCGTCAGGGTTCCGTTTTCGGAAATGGGGGCGCCGTAGTCGTAATTGGTTACATCCGGCGTATAGGCGCCTTCCCAGTTCGCCCCGTTCATGAAGCCGAAGGAGGTCCCCCCATGCACCATGAAGAGGTTGGGGGAGACGTTATTTTCCAGCATCCACTTCAGGTCTCGGTTGAAACCTTCCGTACTGCCGCCATTCTTGGGCTTGCCCCAGTGGTCAAACCAGCCCACCCAGAATTCGCCGTTGATACGGGGCGTTTTGCCCTTGTGCTTCTCCAGATTCGCAAAGGCGCCCTTGGCTCCGCCGCCGAAATTCATGGCGGGAACAACGCCCGGAAGCGTGCCGTTCTTAATCATCCAGTCGTTCGGGCCGTCCGACGTGAAGGGAACAACTCCCGGAAGTTCCTTCCGGATAACGTCCAGATGCTTTTTCACGTAATCCTTGTCAGAACCATAGGAACCATATTCATTTTCCACCTGGGCCATGATGATGGGGCCTCCCTTGGTAATCTGCAGAGGTTCCAACATGGAACAGACTTTTTTAAGATAAGCCATGGCCGGTTCCAGGAAGCGGGGATCCTGGGAACGGACTTTCAAATCTTCATCCTTCAGCAGCCAGCCGGGAAATCCGCCGAATTCCCATTCCGCGCACACATAGGGCCCGGGACGCACAATGACCCACAGGCCGGCCTTCTGCGCTTCCTTGATGAATTCCACAAAATCCAGATTGCCGGAGAAGTCCCATTTGCCGGGTTCCGGTTCGTGCACGTTCCAGAACAGATAAGTGCAGACGGTATTCATGCCCATGGCCTTTATGCGCTGGAACCTGTCCTTCCAGTGTTGGCGCGGCACGCGAGGATAATGCATTTCCCCGGAAATGATTTTGATGGGCTTTCCGTCCATCAAAAAATTTTCCTGATTAGTAGAGAAGACATGCCTGGCTCCGTCATTGGATTCCGGCAGAGGCATGGGAGCAGCCACGCAAAGATGCCCTGCCAGAAGCAGAACGGAGAAAAAGGATAATTTCATGATTATGGAATTAATAATTAATTACGGTAAATGCGAAGGAGATTATGATGAAAAATCACCTCCTTTCAATTTAAAAAGGAGACGGTGACCCGGTTTTATTACGGAACGGCACCATCCTGTCTTTCAAGATATATTATTTGATGCTTTTCTTCAAACGGTACGCCACGGCTCCGAGCCTCCAGCGTTTCCTTCTTCATTTCTTCATCCACCCAGTACAGGTGCGATTCCAGCGGATTGTAAATTCTGGGGGAACAGAACCGGGTGGGAGATTCCGGCCAGCGTATCCAGCGCCAGCAGGCGACATGCGTGTATGGTTCCCTCCAGCCGGGAATCCAGACGCAAAGTTCATAAAGACGCTGCTGGGCACGGTGAAGAGTCAGCTTCAGGGAACCGGTATCCGGGGCATTGCGTTCCGCATCCAGGGCGGCATCCAGTTCAGCGTCCGACACAGCCATAATATTATTCGTATTGCCTACGGGATTTCCGCGGGCATCATACGCCAGTTCGGAAGAAAATGTTTCATACAGCCGTGGGAACGGCGTCTGCAGCGGCCACGCCCACAGAGCCGCCTGATACCGTTTTTCAAAAACCTTACGGGAACAGACACTGTAGGTAAGAGAATCCAGACGCAGGTCCACCCCGCACTTCAGGGCCTCCTGCCGGAGAATGGAACAGACGTTGGTCATCAGGACGGATGAATCCGCAAACGTCAGTTCCACCACCAGCCGTTCTCCCCGTTCATTTTTCAGCACGCCGTCAGTCCCCATTTCCCGGTAGCCGGCGCGGGCAAAATATTCCATGGCTTTTTTCTTGCTGTATTCCGGAGCTTTCAGCGGAAGAGTCAGGTCTCCGTACCCCTCCATGTAGGAACCGAGCCTTCTCATATTCCCGCGGAACAAAGTATCAATCACCAGGCCCATGTTCACGGAATGCGCCAGCCCGCGGCGGATATCCGGATTTTTCAACAGTTTGTCCGAGCAATTCAGATACAGTCCGTACGGGGGACAGGCGTAATTGGCTTCCAGACTGTATTTATCTATATAGCCCCGGTGCACTTCCGGCAGTTCCAGCCCCGTTTCCCACACCTCCGGCTTACGGACGTTCATGATGTCCAGTTCCCCGCGGCGGAACATTTCAACCGCCTTGTTTTCCATGTTCACAAACACATGTTCCACCTGGTCCGCATTGCAGGAATGGCGGTAATACTTCCTGTCCTTCGCCCACCAATTTTTCACGCGGGCCAGGGTAATGCTTTCTCCTATCCGGATTTTAGCGGGAACAACCATGTAGCCACCCGTATTTGGAGGGACTTTCCACTGGTAGCGTTCCAGAAACAGAGCGTTGAAATCATGGTAAAAACCGGGATGGGCCGGATGAAAATCCGCACAGGCCATGTAAGGCAGCAGCGGCCCGCGGGACGGTAGCGTCAGGGCAATGACGGAATCCCCGTATACCGTAATCTGATCATACATGGAACGGAACAGGGTTGTCCAGAACGGATCCCGGGCAAAACCGGACGTACGGAGGCAAATGTTCAGCAGAAAATCCTGCGCTTTCACGATGCGTCCGTCCGAATAGGCCGCTTCCGGATCCAGATGATAAAAAACAGTTTTTCCGTCTGCGGACAAGGCCCAGCGGTCCGCCAGGCCCGGAATGGGACGGAAGGTTTCCGGATGAAGCCCCACGAGGGGAAGCCACACGTTGTCAATGGCGGAGTAATTGAAAAAATTTTCACTTCCCGGCCCGAAAGCACGCAAAGTTCCGGGAAACGGAGTATTGATCCACAACCGGACTCTTCCACCCTTGACGGCGCGCGGATCACCCACATCCGGCTCTTCCATTCCGGTTTGCCATTCCAATCCGTCCGGAACGTCTTCCAGAGGAAGAAGGCGGATATGGTCTTTCAATAACAGCCTTTTCCTGATGCGTTCCACGGAACGAGCCTGTTCCGCCAAACGCCGGCCGTCCCCTTCCCCGCGGGAAACGACCAGAAGTTTTTCCTTCCTCTCCCCTTCAGCCAATTCACGGCGCAGCTCCCGTTCCACGGCCCTGTTCCAGCGTTCCACAAAACCGTCAAATACGGCAGGCATCCCCCTGCCGTCCATCCGGCCGGAAAATTCATGCCAAACATTCTTCTCACGCTGGGAAAAGTAAAAGACACCTCCCAGAAAGACGGAAAGGGCCAATGCCCCCAGTATGGATATCCAGCGCAACACAACTCAGATGGCCGCCACATGTTAACCGATTCCGGAAACTACGGAAAACAGAAAACCCATCTTCCGCGCGGAACCGTTCACTTCGCCTGAAACAGTCCGCAAGACGGAAGATGGGGGAGCAATCAACAATTAATATTGAAAGGAACTTAGAATTCGACCGTCACACCGCCGAAGATTCCGAATCCACGGGCTTCACGCGGGCCGAAGTTATAATCATTCGTCATGATGAACTTCTGGTCAAACAGGTTTTCCAGACGCACATGGAGGGACACATTGTCCGTTGCCTGGTAACGGGCAAACAGGCGCGCCGTAAAGAAATTGTCCAGACGGGCATAATTGTAATCCGTGCGTCCCATGGCGGCCGTTACGCCGAAGCCGACCGTCAGCTTTTCAACCGGGGAGGTATAAACCTCTGCGTTGATGGTGTGGCGGGCGGTATTGGCCATCTGAATGGTTTCGTATTTGCCGATGGAATCGCGCTTGGGCATCGTGAAGGTGTAATTGGCATAATAGCCGCTGTTCCACGCGTCCTTGAACTGTCCCTTGAACGCCACTTCCACGCCGTAGGAAGTGCAGTGGGAATAATTGGTGTAAGTGGTATAGGAATTAGGCCAGGTACCTACGCTCATGGTGCCGATTTCATCGTCGATACGGGTCCAGAAGCCCGTCACGGAAGCATAATGGCCGTCCGCCAGACGCTGTTCCACCCCCAGATCGCCGCCCAGGGACTTGGACACATCCAGATCAGGGTTGCCAACATAACCATAATTGGCCGCATACTGCTCAAAATAGGTGGGCGCGCGGAAACCGGAACCCACGGAACCGAAAATACGGGTAGGGGAATCCTTGCCCGTCACTTTCCAGGAATTGGAATAACGCCACGTAAAATGATTGTTCCAGACGGAATCATGTTCCAGGCGCAGGGCCACGCTGGCGTCAAAGCTGTCCGTGGGTGACCACATTTGCTCCGCAAAGAAGGCAAGCGTGCTCTGCCATTCATCCTTGGCAACGTAATTGTTTTCGCTCATGTAGTCGGAACGGTCCCAGGCCATGCCGGCGATGGTTTTCCATTCCTTGTTCCACGTCAGCGCATTACGCCACTCCGCCTGAAAACGGCGGTTGCGCATCACATTGGGCTGGAAATCAAATCCGGGAGTATGGCAGGAATAGTCCATGTTGTAATGCCCCACCATGAAACTGGTGGACCACAGCTTGGAAATTTCCGCATCCACACGTCCTGTCACCAGATTGCTGCGGTTCTTGTCTTCCGTATTGTACAGATGGGGATCCGGAACGGAAGGCCACTGGTTATAATCCACATAAGGCGTGGGATATTCAAAGTAGGAATCCAGGCGGCGATAGGTAAAGCTCACCTTCACCTTGTCATTGATGTCATAGCCCAGGCGCACGGCTTCCTGCCACTGGCGGAAATCGTTCATGCCTGTCCTGTTGTCATAAATGGACGGATAGATTGACGGATCGTTTTCCGTAGTTTCAAACCCAACGCCTACAAAATAGGAAAGCTTCTTGATCTTGCCGGAGGAAGTGATGTAGCTGTTGAAAGAGCCGAAGGAACCGGCCTCCGCAAAAATCCGGGTTACGGGATCGCCTTCCCCCTCCGGAGTATCCATCGCGACGACGCCTCCAATGGCGCCGGAACCGAAAACGGCGCCCTGCGCGCCTTTCACCACTTCCACATTGCCCACCGTAAAGAGATTAGTGATGCCCAGCAGCTTGTTGCCGGACATGTTGGCATCACTGATGCGCATGCCGTCAACCATAGTCAGGGTGTAGGTATCCTTGTTCATCCCGCGGATGACGGTGTTGCTCACGGAACCGCGCTGCCAGGTGCCGCCTCCGTCCAGCGTGAAAACGCCAGGCGTCTGGGAAAGGGCTCCCGTCAGGGTTTCAATGCCCGCCTTCTGGAATTCTTCCGGATTGATGATGGAAACGGACACTCCGGAGCGATTGTACGGCACACCCACAAAGTGAGACGCCATGGTCAGTTCCGGCATCACCTGCATGGTTTCCGTTTTGACGGAGGGCTTGGAGTCTTCCTTTTTAGCGGACTCGGCAAGAGAGGACTGGCCTGCGAATGCGGCAAGGCCAACAGCAATTGCGCCCATTTGAAGGGCTTTCTTCGTATAAAGCATGGTTGTAGTGCCTTACGTTCGGTAACTCGCCGAACAGTTGGACAACCTCACAGGCTGGTTTCCTGGCTTGCGAGGCAGGCTCGCTTACAGTGGCGGTACCGCTCCGGACTCACACCGGTATTCCCCATTTATTTCCTGCCCGGCTACGGGCGTCCCTGAGGTCTGTAACCCTTCCCATAAGGGTTCATGGGACGGATAAAATACCAAAGAGACCGGTATGACAAGACAAAAAAATTTTTCTTTGAACATCCAGATGAATTGCAGCCGTTTTCCCTTTTCAGCGCATTGCTCTCCATCCCTCTTTTCCACACAGGGCTTTCCATTTTTGTCTTGTCACTCCCGGCGCACACAGGACATGATGCGCTCATGACGCTCCTTGTTCCCACTTTCCCGCAACAGGGAAGATTTCCCGTCTCCGGCGAAGCTTCCGGCTACGAGGAATTCCGAACTTGCAAGGCGCTTCCTTTCTTTCTCCAGCGCGGACAACCCTTCGGTACGCCGGTTCCAATTACTGTGGCATGAACGTTTTTTCACATGGCGGAGATTTAAAATCCCTGGCGGAGGAGGCCTGCCGCCCGGAACGGGATATTCTGGACTTCAGCGTCAACCTGAGGCCGGAAGGTATGCCGGAGTTCATCGCTTCAGCATTGTGGAAGGCCATGGAAAACGCAGTACCCTACCCTTCTCCGGATGTGGCGGATCTGCGAGAACTGGCGGCGGTTCATTACAGGCTTCCTTCCGGCTGCTTCGTATTTGGAAACGGGGCCAATGAACTCATTCACGCTCTTCCGCGCGCATTAAACCTTAAACAGGCCGTCATTCCGGAACCCGCTTTTTCCGAATACAGGCTGGCCTGCCTGCGCCACGGCATGGATGTTCTTTCCATCCGGACGGAGGAACGGAATTCCTTTCTCCCGTCTCTTTGCCATCTGGAGGAACAGGCCGCAGACGGAAGCGCTGTTTTTCTGGCAAATCCCAGCAATCCGTCCGGCAGCCTGCTGGACGCAGCGGCCCTGCGCAGGGCTGTCCAGAGCCGCCCCGAAGTCCTCTGGATCATTGACGAATCTTTCATGGATTACGCAGAAGGAGCGGAATCGCTGCTCCGAGAAGCGGCCCTCCTTCCCAACCTGGCGGTTCTGCGCTCCCTGACCAAGTTTTACGGCATGGCCGGCATCCGGTGCGGTTTTTCCATCTGTGCCGCTCCGCTCGCGGAGCGGCTGCGGCAATCCCTGCCCGCCTGGAACGTGAATGCCTTTGCGGCGGCAGCGGCGAAGGCCGTGCTGAAACACCCCTCTTCCTGGGCAGACAGGGAACGCGCCCGGAACCGGGAACGCCGGGATGACCTGTTCCGCAGGCTTTCCTCCCTGCCGGGTGCCGCCGTACTCCCGTCCGAGGCCAACTTCCTGCTCTTCCGCCTGGCGGGGGCGCCTCATGGCCTGGCAGCCCGGCTCCTGAAAAAATACGGCATCGCGCTGCGTGACTGTTCCAATTATCCGGGACTGGAAACGGGCGGCTGGTTCCGCTCCGGCGTCCGCACGCCGGAGGAACACGCCCTGCTGGCAGAAGCTCTGCGCGCCGAACTGGCGGGAAACGGCCCTTCCATTATCCGTAAATCGCCCAGACCGGCCCTGATGATTCAGGGCACCTGCTCCGATGCGGGAAAAAGCGTGCTCACGGCAGCCCTGTGCCGCATTTTCCTTCAGGACGGCTACCGGGTGGCCCCGTTCAAGGCACAGAATATGGCTCTCAACTCCGGCGTAACCGCTCTGGGAGAGGAAATGGGCCGCGCCCAGATAGTGCAGGCCCAGGCCTGCCGCATTGATCCGGATGCCAGAATGAACCCCATTCTTCTCAAGCCCCATTCCAATACCGGCTCCCAGGTGATCGTGATGGGGCGGCCCGTAGGCAGCATGGACGCGCGGGAATACTTCACGGCCAAAAGGCACTTCTGGCCGGACGTATGCAAAGCATACGATTCCCTGGCGGATGAATATGAACTCATCTGCCTGGAAGGGGCCGGAAGCCCCGGAGAAATCAATCTAAAATCAGCAGACGTGGTCAACATGAACATGGCCCGCTACGCGCGTGCCAGGGTTCTGCTCGCCGGGGATATTGACCGTGGCGGAGTGTACGCCTCCTTTCTGGGAACGTGGATGACATTCGCCCCGTGGGAAAAAGAACTGCTGGCGGGGTTCGTGGTCAACAAATTTCGAGGAGATCCGGATCTGCTGGCCCCGGCGCACAGCTACATGCGGAACCGTACGGGCAAGCCTGTGCTGGGCGTCATCCCGATGATGCGGGACATCAACATTCCGGAAGAAGACCGCGCCACGCTGCCCCCTGGCCACGGGGAGCACGGGAAACATGCGGATTGCCTGGATGTGGCCGTAGTCATGCCCGCCCACGTCTCCAACTTCACGGACTTCGCCCCTCTGGCGGCGGAGCCGGACGTCCGGCTCCGCCAGGTGCGGACACGGGAGGAATGGGGAAATCCGGACCTGGTCATTCTGCCCGGCACTAAAAGCGTGGCTGCGGACCTGGCCTCTCTCCGTTCCGCCGGGCTGGAAGAACCCATCCGCCGTCATGCCGAAAAGGGAAAGTGGCTTCTGGGCGTCTGCGGAGGGCTGCAAATGCTGGGAACGGACATTCTGGACCCGCTGCACATGGAATCCCCGGAGGAACGCACGCCAGGACTGGGGCTGCTGGAACTTTCCACCACCTTCTCCTCAGCCAAAACCCTGATCAACGTGCGCCGGGCAAGCACGCCGCTGCCCGTTCCCGCCGCAGGTTATGAAATCCACCATGGCGTCACCATCCATCAAGAATCCACCACCCCCGTCATGTTCCGGGAAGACGGCTCCCCCTGCGGCTACGGCAAAGGCCGTATCTGGGCCACGTATCTGCACGGCATGCTGGACGGAGACCAATTCCGCCGCGCATTCATCAACATGGTCAGGAAAGATTCAGGGCTGAAAGCCAACCCAGCCCTGCACACCGCCTATGACCTGGACGGAGCGCTGGACCGCCTGGCGGACGTGGTCCGGAAACATCTGGACCTGAAAACCATTTACCGAGCTCTCCAACTGAAACGCTGACCCATGTTCCCGTGCCCGTTCATCCTGCCTGCGGCCTTCCTGCTGGATATTCTGGCGGGAGAACCGCCCAACAGGTTCCATCCCGTCTGTTTGATCGGCCGGTGCGCGCGCCGCATGGAAACACTGGCGAGGCAAAGGTGGGGAGGAACTTTTCATGCGGGAATGGCGGCAGCGCTGGCAACCTGCATTGCCGCATGGTTCGGCTGCGCAGCGCTCTTCCTTCCCTTTTCCTTGTTACCCTCCCCCTGGGCCCCCTGGATTCCGTCCGTTCTGGTCATTTACATCTGCATGGCCCCGCGCAGCCTGGCCGAGCATGCCCGGAAGGTGGAAAATGCCCTGCGCAGCGGGAACGCCGGAGAGGCCCGGCACTCCGTCTCCATGATCGTGGGACGGGATACGGAACGGATGGACGGCCACGGCATCGCCAGAGCGGCTATTGAAAGCGTGGCGGAGAACTTGACGGATGGCGTTTTTTCCACCCTGTTCTGGGCATCAGCAGGCTGCCTGGCAGGAGGCTCCTCCGGGGCGGCTTCCGCCGCGCTGGCGCATCGTGTTTTCAACATCCTGGATGCCATGTGGGGGAAAAAAAATGACCGGTACAGACACTTCGGCACCTTTGCCGCACGCACGGATGACGCGCTCAACTTCATCCCCGCACGCCTTATTTTACCATGTATTTCCTTTTCCGCCCTGATGGTGAAAGGAACCTCCGCCCGGAGGGCGCTCACCATGGGATGGGCCTTCCGGAATGCCCACGCCAGCCCCAATTCCGCATGGAGCGAAGCGGCCTTCGCTGGAGCGCTGGGCCTCCGTCTCGGGGGTCCGGTCTCTTACAAGGGAATTCCTGCAAACTACCCCTGGATAGGAACAGGGCGAACCAAAGCCTCCGCCAGCGACCTGGCCCTGGCCATTCGGCTCATGTGGACGACTGCCGTCACGGGTACGCTGGCGTTCACTCTCCTTCTTCTCTTCATCCCCCGCCTCTGACCATCATGAACAAACTGCATATCCCCCCGCTGGACGAACAGGCCGCAAAAGCGGCCCTGGAACATCAGAAAATTCTGGCCAAGCCTCCCCTTGCCCTGGGGAAACTGGAACCCGTGGCCATCCGTATTGCCGCCATGACCGGCAATCCCGCGCCGCGCCTGAAGGACAAGGCCGTGGTCCTCTTCGCCGCGGACCACCACATTGCCGACCACGGCCTCAGCCTGACATCCACGGACGTCACCTACATCCAGACCCGCAACTTCCTTCAGGGCGGAGGCACCATCAACGCCTTTACACGCAACGCGGGAGCACGCCTTTCCGTAGTGGACGTGGGCGTCAATTACGACTTCGGAGATCTGCCGGGGCTGGTCAAAAGAAAAGTCATGCACGGCGCCAACGACTTCAGCAAGGGGCCGGCCATGACGCGGGAACAGGCCCTGGAATGCCTGCAAGTGGGCATTGACATGGCCCGTGAAGAAAAAAACAAAGGGCTGGACATTGTGGCTGCCGGAGAAATGGGCATTGGCAATACCACCCCCTCTTCCGCCATCGTGGCCGTGCTCACGGGCACCCCTGTGGAAACCGTGACGGGACGCGGTTCCGGTGTCAGAGGAGAAGTCATCCGCAAAAAAATAAAACTCATCGAACAGGGAATCACCCTGAACAAGCCAGACCCTTCCGATGCCATCGACGTGCTGGCGAAGGTGGGAGGACCGGAAATAGGAGCCATGGCCGGACTGATGCTGGGGGCGGCCTCCCTGCGCGTTCCCATCGTCATTGACGGCTTCATTGCCGGGGCGGCCGCAGCCATCGCCCAGGGCATTCGCCCGGAAGCGGCGCAATACTTCATCGGCTCCCACAACTCCGCGGAACCGGGGCATCAGCTCATTATGGACCACATCGGCGTCACCATGTACATGGACCTGGGCCTCTGCCTGGGGGAAGGCACGGGGGCCGCCCTGTTCTTTCCCCTGCTGGACGCCGCCACGCGCGTACTTTCTGAAATGAAAACCCTGCCGGAACTGGACATCACCGTTCCGCGCTGACCCTTTCTTCCCTGTATCCATGGCTGTCATCACTACCATCCGCTCCGCCTTCGGCTTCCTGACCCGGCTGCCCGTTGGGCCGTGGCCGCTACAAAATGACCTGAACGGAATTTCCGCCTGGCTACCGCTGGTTGGCCTGGTGGTGGGGGGGCTTGCGGGCGGCCTGACCTGGACGGCAACCCTGCTCTTCCCCCCCCTGGTCTGCGGCATTATCGGCTGTGCCTGCTGGGTAGCCGTCACGGGCGGCCTGCACCTGGACGGAGTAGCGGACTGCGGAGACGGGCTTCCCATTGAAGTATCCCGGGAACGCAGGCTGGAAATCATGAAAGACTCCCGTCTGGGAACCTTCGGCGGCACGGCCCTGTTTTTCAACCTGGCATTCAAGGGAGCCGCCCTGGCGACTCTGGCGGCCCACGGCTCCTGGGAACTTCTGCTCACGGCGTGCGCTCTGGCAGGATTGCTTGCCCGCAGCCAGATATTCATCGCCATGCGCTTTCCGGGCGCACGCCCCGGCGGCATGGGGGAAGCGTTCAAGCAGGGAACGCGCCCCGGGCACGCCCTGGCTGCTGCAGCCGTCACCCTGGCTGCCTGCGCTCTGGCAGGATGGAACGGGCTGTACGCCCTGCTCTCCGCCCTGGCCGGCTCCATGGGCCTGCTTCTATACGCGCGCCGCCGCCTGGGCGGCGTTACCGGGGATGTATTCGGCTGTACCGTGGAATGTACGGAATGGCTCGTCCTGCTCACCTTCTGCACTTTATGAAAACTCCACACAAATGCCGCGTTCCAGGCCTCAACATCGGATGCACCTCCTTTATCATCCCGGACTACTACGTGCCCGCCATCAGGGAATGCGTCCATTACGCGGATGATGTCGCTCTGCTCCTGCTGGAAGCCGGAGAATGCGGAAAGGAACTCATTACCCCTGCGGAAATACGGGAACTGGCCGGAATCGCTGCAGATGCCGGGGTTACCTGGAACGTCCACCTGCCCACGGACGGCGGCTTCGCCACGGAAGAATCAAGCCGCCGTTATACGGAAAACATCATTCGCGCCATTGACCTGACACGGGAACTGGAACCCCACACCTGGGTCATGCATGTGGTCACGGACCATATTCCCGGTCCTGATATGCGCCCCCATCTTACGGAATGCGAAACGGAACGAATCCTCCGGAGTCTGGAACAAATCACGCCCCACCTCCCCGCACCGGAATGCCTGGCCCTGGAAAATTTGGAACGCCATCCGACCGACTATCTGGACAAACTGGTAGCTGCTACACCCCATTCACGTTGCTTTGACATAGGCCATGTCTGGAAAGAAGGCTTGCGGCCGGAAAAACTTCTGCCGCTCTGGCTGCCGGACATACGCATGTGCCACCTGCACGGGCTGGAAAAACGGGACCACAAATCCCTGCACCACATGCCTGCCGCTACTCTGGACGCCATTCTGCACCCCATGTGGGACCTCCATTTCTCCCCTCTTATTACGCTGGAAGTCTTCAGCCTGGATGACTTCCTGAACTCCCACCAGGCTATGCTGGAATCCCATGAACGTTACATCACCAAACACTGACGCCAATACCGCACGCATGGCGCTCGTCCTGGGCGGCATCAGAAGCGGCAAAAGCCAATACGCTGAACAAATAGCCGCCGGATTCGGGGAAAAAATCCTGTACGTCGCCACGGCGGAAGTCTGGCCCGGGGCCGGCTCCATGGAATACCGCGTGCGCAAGCACCGGGAACGCCGTCCTGAAAGCTGGCTCACGCTGGAATGTCCCCGTCATGTAGCTTCTGCCGTCGGGGAATCCGGCTTGCTGGACCAGGTGGATGGCGTCATTCTGGAATGCGTCACCCTGCTCGCCTCCAATACCCTGTACGCCCAGAAGGACCCCACGGACTACGAGCCGTTCCAGGAAGCGCTGATTGAGGAAATAGAAGCTTTGAAAAAGCTCATCCGCCAATCCCCCGTGCCATGGGTGCTTGTTTCTTCTGAAACAGGCATGGGCATCAGCCAGTCAGATGCGGAAACGCGACACTACTGCGACGGGCTAGGCATTGCCAACCAACTCCTTGCCAAAAGCGCGGATGAAGTCTACTTCATGGTGGCGGGACTGCCCCTGACCGTGAAAAAAGGCTGAAACGCCCGGAGAGCGGTTCTCCTGTTAGTCAGGAAAAGAAAACGCCGGAGATTAAGCGTACCATCCCCCCTTGTGCCATGTTGGTTCCGCTTTCATCATCCATGAAAAGCTCTTCCGGGAAGTTCGCGGCACAGGCGGGGAATAAAAAGGAAATCCGGTGTTCGGCCGGGACACCATACCTCAATCGTCAACGCTGGTCTGAACCGAACCATCTCCAGAGCTTGGGAGCCGAAACCTTCTACCGCCTGGAACAGAAGGAACACATGGTCAACCAAAGCGTTAACGCTGCCGTGCATTGCTCATTCCAAACATTTATTTCCATCCGGAAACATGACGGAGGGAATCCACAGAAAAATCCCTCCGTTTTTTCAGCAGCTCACCATATTCCACAGGAAATTCTTGACTCTCCGGCCCTCTTGCCTCTTAATTCTTTCGCTTCACGTGCCGTCGTGGCGGAATGGTAGACGCGCTCGACTCAAAATCGAGTTCCAAAAGAGTGTGGGTTCGAGTCCCACCGGCGGTACCAATCAATAAACCCTGGTAGCTAAACGCTCCCAGGGTTTTCTATTACCAGTCATAACGCTTCATTTCTTAAAGAGACTCCCCGTAGTAATTCCAGAACGGAATGAAACGGACTTCCGCACCCAGTCCGCGCCAGACAATAATCTGGCGGTGAAGTCCCGTCCCCCGCTCCCCGTAAAGGTTCGAAAAACTATTGGCGAACAGCCTTTTGACTGGATTGCTCATGAGCGCTGCGCTTAATCGCGGACGATCAGAAAAAAGAAATGGTTCATACCGCTTTTTCCACCGTCGGATTTTTCAAATCGGCATTTACTCCCGGCCTTATGCCGCCGCGGGCAGACAATCCCGGAGCGGCCGCTTTAAAAGTTTGTGTCACCAGGGCGTGTTCGTCTGATACCTCTACTGTATCAGTGGGAGCTATAAAAAAATATTGTCCGGGATTTTCCGTTTCCAGGACAACCAGGGAAGAAGCATCGCTAAGAAGCGCATGGACAGTACACGCAGCCGTACAAGTCAGCGCATAGGATGCGCCCGGTATGGTATTTACTTTCATCAAGCAGATTTAGTGCCGGAAACGGGAGAAAAGTCATCCATGCTGATACGTGCACATTTTCTGCCGGAAATATGGAGGAAAGTGAGAAAAGGGAGGTAATAAATGGCCCTGTCTAACAAAATACGCAATAAAATATTTATCTTAAATGAATTAAAAATAATTACAAACCACCTGAAGCCGTACCGCTCAGGAATGTAATGCATTGATAACACTATATCATTTATACATTATCCGCCCACTTTACCTCATCAAAAAAAGACCAGTAGCTTAAATCCTAAAACGATTTACAGAATATCAACAACTTGCAACAACACCAGATCTCCTTTCGGATTCTGCGGGCCAGGCAATCCCTACAATTGGCTCGAATTCACGCAATGTGATACGTATATACAAGAGTATGACTTCGTTGCCAGCTTCTTCATTGGTTGAAACAGTAGCCAATAAAATCAAACAGATGATTCTCAGCGGCAGCCTAGTCAATATCCTGCCCGGAGAAAGAGAACTCGGGCACAGGTTATCCGTAGGCAGGGAAACCATCAGAAAGGCCCTGGCCCTTCTGGAAAGGGATGCATGGATTGCCCCCCCACGCATCAAGGTTCCGCGGCGCATCCTGAAAACTACGGAAGAAGAAACGGTTAAAAATATCTTTTGCCATCCGGTTCAGGAAAAAAAAGAAATTCTCGGGTTTCTGACGCCCCAGCCCCTCAAAAGGCTGGCTCAAAGCGTATTGGCGGAAATATATACCATCTCCAAAATTCTGGAGGAAGACGGCATCAGCGTCCGTATCTTTGAAGCTCCCTGGATCTTAGGCAACAATCCGGACAAGAGGCTTGCCAAGCTGGTTACCAAATCCGAATGCGTCTGCTGGATACTTCACCGTTCCTCGGAGCAAACCCAGCTCTGGTTCAAGACGCACCGCATCCCCTGCATTGTGCGCGGCACCTCCTACCAGAGCAGCAACCTTCCCTATCTGGACCGCCACTGGGCGGCCACCACGCATCATGCGGCGCAGCATCTTTGGAACAAGGGGCATCGAACGGTAGGCCTGTGCCTGCCTCCTGATCCGTTGAAGGGCCACCAGCTCATGCAAAAAGGTTTTTTCAGCTTTGCGGAACAGGGATGGAATCCCATCCTGGTACCCACCCCGTTTGAAACGCCGCTCTTCTTTGAATATCTGGCCAAAGCGTTTAAAGAACATCCGGATATGTCCGCCCTGGTAGCCACACGGGGCAACCAGATCGTTCCCATTCTTTCCTGGGTGGAAGCCCGTTCGCTGAGCATTCCGGATCAGCTCAGCCTGGTCAGCCTGACGTATGAACCCTTCATGGAACGCCTGCTGCCCACGATCACCTATTATGAAGAGAACCAGACAAAAACGGTTCACAAGCTCATACGGATGCTCCGCTCCCTGACAGCCGGGAAAAATATCAAGAGCATTTCCGTCATTCCGGAAATATACCCCGGCCAATCCGTTTCCCTGCACGCACCTTCCGCATAATGCCTTTTTCCGGAAAGGAAAGAATCAAGGGAACAAGAGCACCAACAGTAAAATATCCTGGCAGCAGGCAAAGAAGAATTCCTCCAGAAGACTGAATCTTCTTTCCGGAAACGTATCAGGGATATCCCCGCCATGATTGTTTCCGTACTTCCACGCTCTGCACGTTTTTTCCTCTTTTCATGGCTGCTTTGCTCCCCTGACGGTCTTTCCGGCGCAACCCCTGCATGCGGATGAAATCAACGTCATCCTTATCGGCGGCCAGTCAAACGCCACAGGGCAAGGATACGTCAACAACATTCCTCCCTGCTTCAAGACGGATAAACGGATTCTTCTGTACTATTCCGGCTCCCTCAAAGGGACAGGACCGGCAGAACGGCTTGTTCCCTTGAGCCCGGCATCCGAATCCCCCGACCGTTTTGGCGTGGAACTAAGCCTGGGAACAGCGTTGCAGAAAAAATTCCCGCAAAAAAAATGGGCCATCATCAAACACGCCCGGAGCGGAAGCAACCTTTTCCGGCAATGGAACCCAGGAAAAACTTCTCAGGATAAGCAGGGGGAAGAATACGTCAAACTGAGCCGTACCGTCCGCAACGGAATGGAAGCCCTGAAAAAACAGGGACATGCTCCTGTCCTGAAAGCCATGGTGTGGCAACAGGGGGAAGGAGACGCAAGGGACATTGCCGGCATCAAAAACGCTCTGTCTTACGGCGCCAACCTGAACAACCTGATTAAACGCATCAGAGCGGATCTGGAAGCCCCCGGTCTGGCCTTTATCTACGGCCGCGTTCTTCCCGTGCCCGCTCCGGCCCGTTTTCCGGGCAGGGAAGAAGTGCGGCAGGGGCAAAAGGATGTGGCGGAAGAATTCCGTACCTCCCTCTCCGTCAACAATGCGGTTTATGTCCCCGCAGACGATCTCCAGCTGCGCAGCGTGGACTTCCGCACCCCCTATCCCACGGATACCGTCCATCTGGGCACGCATGGAATTCTGGCCCTGGGAGAACGCTTTGCCTCCGCACTGAAAAAGCTCTGGAGACAAAAAACTGACACCCCGGCTCTTTTTTCTTCCCCACTTTCTCCAGCCCCGCCAGCCCCATCCGGAAAACCAATAATGTTTGACATCCCTCCGGGCTGCGGATAGGTTTGACTATCATTTCATTTCCTGCCTCCAACGCCGTTGAAAGGGGGCGCAACACAACTCTCTCATCCATTATTGCCCATGAACCCATTGAAAGGAGCATGCATCATCGGCCAGTCCGGTGGCCCAACCGCCGTCATCAACGCCAGTGCGCTGGGAGCCATTCAGTCTGCCCTGCAAAGCGAACAGGTCACGCGCGTGCTGGGAGCCGCCAACGGGATTGAGGGAGTGCTCAAAGAACGCCTGTTCGATATGGCTCGGGAAGACCCCGGAGAATTGGAATTGCTCAAATATACCCCGGCATCTGCCCTGGGTTCCTGCCGCTACAAGATGGCAGCCCCATCCGTGGATGATACGGATTACCGCCGTCTGCTGGAAATATTCCGAAAATACGACGTACGCTACTTTTTCTACAACGGGGGCAACGATTCCATGGATACCTGCAACAAGATATCCAAATTCATGCAGCAATCCGGTTATGAATGCCGCGTCATCGGAATCCCCAAAACCATTGACAATGACCTTCACGGCACGGACCACTGCCCCGGCTTCGGCTCCGCCGCCAAATTTATCGCTACCTCCTGCATGGAAGTTCACCAGGACCTCCGCGTGTACGACAAGGGACGCATCACCATTGTGGAAATCATGGGCCGCCACGCCGGCTGGCTGGCCGGATCCGCAGCCCTGGCCACGTATGCGGGAGCAGGTCCGGACTTGGTTTACCTTCCGGAAGTTCCCTTCCGCATGGAGGAATTCTGGCAGGATGTGGACCGGATTTACAGGCAGAACGGCAGCTGCATGGTCGCCGTCTCGGAAGGCGTGCAATATGCAGACGGCCGCTTTGTTGCGGAATCCGGAGACAGGGACGTCTTCGGCCATACGCAGCTGGGAGGCCTGGGAGCCATGCTTGCGGAATCCGTCAAGCGGCAAACCGGGGCCAAAGTCAGAAGCATTGAACTCTCACTCCTCCAGCGCTGCGCCTCCCATGTCGCCTCCAAAACGGATATCGATGAAGCGTATATGGCGGGAAAAGCCGCCGTGGAAGCCGCCGTTTCCGGCCAGACGGATAAAATGGTAGCCTTTGAACGAATCACGGAGAACGGCATTTATTCCTGCAAAACTAAATTGATAGGTCTGGGAGAAGTGGCCAATGTGGAAAAACTTGTTCCCCGCGAATGGATCAACGCCCGCGGCAATGGCGTGGAACAGCCGTTCATTGATTACGTTCTTCCCCTGATCCAGGGAGAAACGGCCATGCAAAAGGAATATTCCCTGCCCCGCTTCGCGAAACTCAGGAAAGTGCCGGCAAAGCCGGAACAGCGGTAGCAGTTTCTTCAGGGAAGCGTTTTTCCTCATCAACCCGTCCGGAACTGCCTGCCCCACGCTCTTGCAGGTAAAATCCGGCCGGGGCTCTTCTCCCCGCCCGGTCTCTTGAAAAGGATGAAGGAAAAGCCGGCGTAGCGGTTTCATTCATAAACGGGAAAAAACATTTCCATGGCAGGAATACTCTTTTCCCCTTATCCATAACACACAGTTTTACCATTTCGGAATCCTCCGCTTATAGGAAACCGCATCTTTTTCACCAAAAGAAAATGGAGTCGGTTTTTTCCCATATTTGTTTATGGGACAATGCTTTTTAAACATATCAAAAACAAATAGAAAGAAACAGGTAAACAAAAAATCTTGCAGGCAAGGATGGAAAAAGGCTAGAATAATAAAGGAGTTCAACATTCAGCTTCTATCGTTTCGCGGCGCAAAACTGCTTGTTTCCGGATACTTTTCAGGAAATCGGCATGGAATCGCTCCCCGCTTGCCTATCCAAGTTTTTCCCGCATGCCATGCTCGATTATCTGTTTCAACATTTTTATTCAACGCTGGCCATCTTCTCTTTTTGCATTGCCATTCTGATTCTGAGAGCCCTCGGCAAACGCAGCATTTTCTGGATTCCCGTCTCCACGGCCCCTTTAGGCTGCATAACCTTCCTGGCTGTCTTTCTCCTGCTGACGGCGTTCATTATTGGAACATTCGGCTTTTTCACCACAATTCCCATAGCGGAAAATCTGGCTTTTGCCCTGGCATGGCTGGCAGCCATGGCTGCCGCTCTGACCGTTATTTCACGCCTGACCGGCTATTACCTGCGGCAGGAACCAGCCGCAGGCAGGCATTATCCGGAGGAATATGGAAAAATGCTGTCAGCCCAGCTCCGGAACAAAGGCATCCTGCTATTCGCCATCATCGGCATCATCAGCTGCGCCATTGACATCATTACGTTCCCCTTCCCAATTCCGGAGCTCCCTCCGGGGTCGCCCCTGTCTGCCGCCACCATGATTCCCCTGCCGCCGGAAGTACCTTTTGAAGTATGCATCTCCTCCCGTGTTACGACCAGGTTTTCCGGAGAATGCGACTTTGACGCGACCGTCCGGAAAAAGGGTGGCGGCAAACACGTTTTCCCCGCCATTTTGATCAATCCCGGAGGGAGAAGCGCCGTTACCATTTACAGGCTGTGGCCGGAGGACAAGCATCATCAGGGCAGCCTGATTTTCACTAACGGAATACAAAGCTGCCTGCTTAATATGGATACCATGCAGATGAAGTCCCTGAACGGCCCCGCTTCCAATTATCCTCCTCCCTCCAGTGAAGACCTGTCCGGAGAAGATATGAATCTCCGCCTGGAAACGGTAGGACTGTACAGGGGGCTTTCCTTCGTACGCGGAGCGGAACACTCGGCTACAACGCGTTCTTATATTCTGAAAATTCTGGAAAACATGCAGGCGCGGGCGGAACGCCTTAAAGAAGCCACTGACAGGAACTCTTCCGAATCCTTAACCAAGTAACAAGCGGGCTTACTGTTGACTCAGCCAGGACGCTTCATCCCCGGCGGCGAATTTTCAACTATTCCTTTTCCCCTTGCCGGATGCCCAGGGCATCCAGAATTTTTTCATACCCCGTCAAACGCCTCCGGAAATCCTGAAAATTTTTATCCTCCTTCCGGGTCCACCCCGTCTCCGCATAAGCGGCAATACGGGGAAATACATGACGGTGCAGTTTCTCCACGTCCGCAATCCATTCCGTCCAGACCTGGCAACCCAGCCCGATGACATTCTTCTGCTGCTCCGGATTCAATCCCGCAAAAACGGGCTCAAAAGAATAGGACTTGGACAGAGGGAGCTTGTCATACCCTTTGTTAATGTAAGTCATGTGGGAAGTGGAATTCACCACCTGGCGGCCTTCCCTGATCGCCTTGGCGGCAATTTTATCGGACCCATACCAGAAATGAATGATAGCACTTGCATCCAGCTTGCCGAGCGCCGCTCCCCGGCCGCCGTCATTGTGCACGTCGGACCCCAGGATTTCATTCCACCCCATCATCCGGCGCCCCCTCTCAGCCAGCATGCCGGAAATCCGATTCGTAAACATGATTTGAAGGTCGGGAAAAGTCTTAATGCCCTTTTTCTTCATGAACGCTTCAATGTGGGGCACGCCTTCCCAGTACTTTTTGTACCGCACCTCGTCACCGCCGATGTGAATGATACCTCCGGGAAACAGGGAAGCCAGCTCTGTCATGATGTCTCCCAGGAACTGGTAGGCACGTTCGCTGGTGGGATCAAACGCCGCTCCGTCATTGAAACTCACGGGCACTTCCGCGAGAGGCCTGGCGGACAATTTCAACTCCGGATAGGAAACGATGGCGGCGGCGGAATGGCCCGGAATATCTATTTCAGGAACAATCGTTATGTTCCTGTCGGCCGCATACCGGACAATGCGCCTGACCTGTTCCTGCGTATAAAAACCTTCATGGGGCCTGCCTTCATACTTGCCGCTCCCCCACGTCTCTATCTCCGTATCTCTTCTCTTGCCTCCCACGGATGTCAGTTTGGGATATTTTTTAATCTGGATGCGCCATCCGGCATCATCCGACAAATGCCAGTGCAGGACATTCATTTTCAGGAGCCCCATTTGGTCAATCAGCCTCTTCACCTCCTCCTCTCCAAAAAAATGCCGTGCTTCATCCAGCATAAAGGCTCGCCAGGCAAAACGGGGATAATCCAATATGGAAAAAGGCTTCACCGCCACATTCCAACTTACGCTCTTTTTGTCCACGCCATTGTTGAAAAAGGCGGCAGGCAGCATCTGCGCCAGACTTTGCCCTGCATAATAAACTCCTTTGGGAGTCGCGGCGCTGATGACGATATTTCCGGGAGCCGCTTCCAAACGGTATGCCTCCGGCCCGTACTGCTTCAGGGCAGCGTCCTTCACAACGCGGATTATTCCCGTACCGCCAGCCCCGTCCAAAGCCAATCCGGTTCCGCGTGACAAAAACTGCTGCAACAAGTGAGCCTGGCGCCGGAACTCCCCGTCCTTCTCCTTGCATACAATGCGCATTCCTTCATCCAGCTTCACGGGCGTTGCCGCCCCCTTGGCCTCCACCCTCACGGACACGGGCCGGGGTATTATCTGATCCTGAGCATTCACGACCGCGCCGCATAAGCCGGAAAACAGAAAAAGAAACACATGGGAAACATGTCTGAACATCATGTTCAATATACACTGTTTTTCCCAGGAATCTTTCCTTTTCTCCCCTGCTTCTCTTCCACCCGTCAAAACCGGGGTGCAACCTCCTCTCCACGATGTGCCGTCGAGCCGGGCCGCCTGAAATGCCATCAGGCTCCCCTTGCCTTCCTTTTACCGGCGGCGTATGATGGGCATCATGAAAAAAGACGACACCCCGGGCCTGTTTTCCGCCTTCGCGGACCGCCCTCTGGCGGACCGCCTGAGGCCGTCCGCACTGGAAGACATCATGGGCCAGGATCATCTGCTGGGGGAAGGAGGACCTCTCCGGCTCATGGCGGACTCCGGCAAGATGACCAGCTTTATTCTGTGGGGGCCGCCAGGCTGCGGAAAAACCACGCTGGCGCGCATTCTGGCGACGCACACGTCCATGCATTTCGCAGCTCTCTCCGCCGTCTTCTCCGGCATGGCGGATTTGAGAAAAGCCTTTGACGAAGCGGCCAGGCGCAGGGAATACGGCCATGGGACCCTCCTGTTCGTGGATGAAATACATCGGTTCAACCGCGCCCAGCAGGACGGTTTTCTGCCATATGTGGAAAACGGAACCGTTACGCTGGTGGGGGCCACTACGGAAAACCCCTCCTTTGAACTGAACAGCGCCCTCCTCTCCCGCTGCAAAGTCTTTGTCATGCACTCCCTGGACGCCCCGGCTCTGGAAAGCATCATTGAACGGGCGGAAACCCTTCTTCAGCGAGAACTGCCGCTCGCGCCGGAAGCGCGCGCCACCCTGATAGAACTGGCAGACGGAGACGGACGCTACCTCATTAACCTGATGGAAAGCGTCTTTGACCTCTGCAAGCCCGATGAAATGCTGGGCACGGACGCACTGCTGAAAATTGTCCAGCAGCGCGCCCCGGTTTACGACAAGGACCGGGAAGGCCATTACAACCTCATCAGCGCCCTGCATAAATCCCTGCGGGGGTCGGATACGGACGCAGCCCTGTACTGGGCCGCACGCATGCTCGAGGGCGGGGAGGACCCTCTCTACCTCCTGCGCCGCCTGACCCGTTTCGCCATGGAGGATATCAGTCTGGCGGACCCTGCCGCACTTCAAATGGCCATTGCCGCGTGGGACACCTATGAACGCCTGGGCTCTCCGGAAGGAGAGCTGGCGATTGCTGAACTGATTATCTACCTGGGCTGCGCCCCCAAATCCAACAGCGCCTACACCGCGTGGGGAGCGGCACGGAAAGCGGCACGGGAATACGGGTCCCTGATGCCCCCGGCACACATCCTCAACGCGCCCACCAAACTAATGAAGGAACTGGGCTATGGAAAGAATTACGCATACGATCATGACGCGCCGGACGCTTTCTCCGGGCAAAACTACTTTCCGGACAACATGCCCCGCCGCCGGTTCTACAGGCCGCCGGAACGGGGTTTTGAACGGGAAATCAACAAACGCCTGGCCTATTGGGACAAACTGCGCCGCCAGCGGACGGAAGAAGACGCCGGAAACTCCGGTACGCGCAGTAACAGGAAAAAGCCTCCTGTTCCGGAAAAACGGGAACCCTCATGACGCATCCGCCGGCCATACGGCCACTTCCGCAATTCCCTGCCCCGGAGACAGACGGATGCGTACGTACCTGGCGCCGGTCCCTTCCGGACACATTGCGGTCAGCTCCGTCCCATCCTTGCGCAAAACGGCTTTAATGTCCTTCCAGCTATTTCCGTCCCTGCTGACCTGAACCGCGGGAGCCGGCCCCTTCCAGCTTCCGGCGGCCTTCACCTCCACCCGGTCCAGGCGGAATTCAAACTCCATGTCCAGCTGCCACCACGGCGCTTTGTCTTCCTCGGACGGATGCCATGCGGAAACATCGTCACCGTCGGAAGCCTTCATCGCCTCCTGAAATCCGGAGGAAGCGGAACAGGGCCTCAATACAGCCAAATTGGCTTTCTCTCCGGATTCGGGCCGTCCGTACCGCGCCAGCTGGATATCCCTCTCCTTTGCGCTAAAACGCTTGTAGGGCCTTTCCCGCGTTTCCGCGCTCCTGCCCGCTACGTAAGCCGGAGCATTCCGGCAAACGATTTGGAGGCTATCCCCCTTCAATCCGGGAGAAGACGCCCTGATCACTGTCTTCCCGGCATAATAAGACCGGAACTCAATCGCCGCACAGCCGTCAATCAAATCAATATCCGTTCCGGGCGTGAACGTAATGCTTTTGCCGGTGGGGAACTCCCCGGATCCCGATTCCACCGTAAGCGTTACCGGCACGGCATTGGATATCTGCCTCCCGGCGGCGTCCGCCACTTTCACGGTCACATGCACGTCATCCGTGCCGTCCGCCGGGTTGATAACTTTCTTGTCCGCGGACAGCTTCACCTGTGCCGGAGTCCCCTCCACAGGCCACTCCGGAGGAGGAATATTCCTCAATGCGTTCCTGTACCAGTACCAGGCCCGCTTGGGAATGCGGAAGTAATCCACGATGCCCATGCGCCCTCCGGAAGGCCAGATGCTGCCGTGGTCAAAGCCGCACCAGACCGCCTCTCCCACGCGCCAGGGATAGCGAATCCCCGCTTCCTTATCCTTTTTCATATCCCCCCAGCCAGGAGCATACATCCCCGGCCTCCGGCAGCTCACGGAACCATACTCCGTCACCATGCTGGGCCTGCCGGGCGTCTTCACATGGGAGCCGTCCCCGTTAAAGGCGGCCATGTCCCCCAGCTTGTCAAAATTTCCGCGCTGCCCGCCCCCGGCGCACACGGGGCGTGTCGGGTCCAACTCCTTCACCAAGGTAATGAGCCTGTTGCACAAAGCCCTGGCCTCCGGCGCATGCCTGGTAAAAAACGGTTCATTGCTGATGCTCCAGATGACGATGGAAGGATGGTTGCGGAATTGCAGCACCATCTCCCTCACCTGGCGCATGCAGCTTTCCTCAAACGCAATACGGTCCTTCTTTTCCGCTGGATAGGCATCGCAATTCCAGTACCTGTCATGCTCCTTGAACCCGCCCATTCCCCAGAAAACGCCTTCATTCAGCATGCACATGCCCTCCCGGTCGCAAGCATCCAGAAAAGCCCGGGAATGAGGGTAATGGGAGCCGCGGATGAAATTAAACCCGGCGTTCTTCATCAGCCGCACATCACGGCGGGCCCCGGCGTCCGTCACGGCATCCCCCCACCCGGCGTGATCCTGGTGCACATTGGCCCCCTGCAGATAAACAGGTTTCCCGTTAATCAGCATGCCCCGGTCCGCTGTCAGTTCCAGAGTACGGAAACCCAGGGGATTTTCAGCCCGGTCCAGCACCTGCCCCTTCCCGTCCAACAATTCCGTCGTCACACGGTACATATTGGGGGCCGCGGGGCTCCACAATCTGGGGGAAGCCAGAGGAGGCAGGTCAGCCTGTACGCGAGACTCTTCCCCGGCCCTCAGTTCCGCGTCCTTCTCTCCCCGCAGCACCACGCGGCCGCTTTGCTCCTCCCGCACAGTATGCCGCACCGTCACTTTCCTCACTATCCCGGTATCATTCTTCACTTCCGTCAAAATCCGGACCTTCCCGCGGGCCGCCGTCACCTCCGGCGTCTGAACCCATACTCCGTGCGCGGGCAGATACACGGGAGAACACACGTGCAGATGCACGTTCCGGTACAGTCCTCCGGAAAAAGTATGCTCCCCCGCCCGCGGCGCAATGCGGGGGCTCCAGCGGTTATCCACCCGTACCTCCACCCAATTCTCGCCGGGTTTCAGGAAAGGCGTCAAATCCGACCGGAAGGCCGTATATCCCCCTTCATGCCTTCCCGCAGTCTTCCCGTTCACCTTCACCTCCGCCACCTGGAAAGCTGCGCCGCAATCCAGAAACACCTTCTTCCCCTGCCATTCCTCCAGCATGACAAGCTTCTTGCGGTAGGAGCCGAGTCCCGTGTAAAAGGAATCGGACATAAAGTAGGGCAAACTGAACGTATGGGGCAGATGAACCGTCTGCCAGCCGCTCTTTCCGGGCTCGTCCTCAAGCCGGAACTCCCAGCCGCGATTCCAGATCATCCTCCCGAACGGGGATGAAGCTTTTTCCGCAGAGGAAACGCCTGTTTCCGCTCCGGCCATGGAAAAACACAGGGCAGCGCCCAGCATGCAGGCCATCATCTTGCGCATGCGTATGTTACCATTCCGCCATGCTCTTTCTTTCATTTAAAAAACATTTCCGCACCCTGAAAAGCCCGCAACAACAAGCCGTGCACCCCGGAAAAGGCTCACGGCTGGAAAACTTCTCCATCCGGGAAGCAGTGCAAAACGCCTGCTGCTCCGTTACTGGGTAATGATATTCAGCTCCGCAACAGTGGCGCTCTGTTCCCCGCTCCTCACCGGAGACCGGGCGTCAAGCTTGAAGTAGCGTGCCTCCACAGGCCTGCCGAAGTCGATGCGCTGAACAGCCGGATCCTTCCGGATATAATGGTAGGAGAACTGGCCTTTTTTCACTTCCCTCCAATTCTGACCGTCATCGGAAACGGAAAACGCGTACTGGCTGATGAGGCCCTTGTCCTTGTCCATTCTGGGCGTGTAGATAAATCCGGTAAACTTCATTCTGGTTCCCATATCCACGGCAATGGAGTGGGGGAACCCCGGCAGGCCGTTCGTATAGGATGTATGCCAACAGGTATCCGGATTTCCGTCAATGGCAAAATGGGCGAAACCGGTATCCGGCTCTTCCGAAGAAGCGCTTAGAATTTTCCATTCGCCCTGCCCCTTGACGAGGGGGAACTTCCTCTCTCCGGGAGACGTGGAAGGAACCTTGCCGGACTTCACGGAGGCAGCCCAGGCCCTCACTTCCCCTTCGGGAAGCTTGAAGGGATTCCGGTACGTTTTTTCCGGCCCCTTGTTGACGGAATACTTTATCTCCGCCTCGGGCGTAGAGGAAGTCAGACTGACCATGCCGTCCCCATCCCGTTCAATGACAGGGGAATGGGGAACGACCAGCCCCGTGCGCGCCAGATTCAGCAGGGCGGACGAGGGAGCCAGCACAAACCCCAGGGCTGTGGCCCCGCTCAATGTCTGGTACTTAGCCAGCGGGCGGGGCCCGCAGGAAGAGCCACCCAGCCCCATCTGGAAAGCATCCAGATTCACAATCACTTTATTTTTCTCCGGCAGCCTGTCCAGACTCCTGGCATCGTTAAGCTCCTTCGGCGTATAACGCAGGACGGAAACCTCCAGCGGAGCCCTGGGAGAGGCGGCTCCCACCCACAGAGCCTGGTCCTCTTGGGGTTTGGACAAGGCTATCCAGTCCGTTTCCATGCGATTGCCCATATCCTGGGGCCGGGAATAAGCAAAAAACATATCGTCCACGGAAGTGCGGAAAATGTCCTTCCAGCAGCTCGTGCGGCGGTCCCGGTAATTATCCCACGGTCCCAGCCCCAGGTACTCTACCCGGTCATACGCGGCAGGCATCCCGAAAGTGACGCCCAGCCGGAGGAGTTCTTCTCCCTTGGCGGAGGGATACATTCGGACGGAAGCATTGATAATGCCGTTGCCGAAAACCGTCCACGCGACTTCCCCGGAAAAGGCAAGCTCGGAACCTTTCGTCCGGAACTGTGCCGTGATTCGGGCCACGCCGGGGGAAATGGCGGCAGCTTTAACGTCGGAATATTCCGCTTTCATATTCTGCATCTTCATTTTCCCTTCAACCTTGCTCCTGATCCAGGCATCGTTATCCACCGGAGAGCGGTACGCCTGGAGCTCCACCGGATAGCCGGGCAAAATCAAATCCCGGCCGCCATACCGGAGGGAGGAAAGCATCCCATTTTTGAAGGAGGCGGAAAAACCTTTTCCCTGCACGACCACGGAATCCCCCTGAAGCACGGAAACAGCAGGCAGCGCCGCCGGGGGAGGCACGGAAACCTCCTTCTCTGCAGATGCCGGAAACCACTCGTAAGCTTCGCACTCATTCACCACATGTTCCAGTTGCTTGGCGGAAAGTTCCTTCACGTCTTCCGGGAGCTTGAACCGGGCATCCGCCAGAACCATCAGGGAACCGGTCCGCATAGCGGCTGAAGGCAGATTAACCGTTGCGGATTTGCCGGGGGGGACCTCCGGCAGAACCATGCGCTCCACGGCATGGCCGCCTCCGGGAACAAGGGATACCAGATAAAGCGTATAACCTTTCAAAGGCTTATGGAAATATTTGTTGCGAACGGACAGGGAACCGTCCTTGCGCTCAAAAGCCATGTACTGGTATACTTTCTTCACCTCCTTCGTCTTGGCCGTGGTGTTCCGGTTGCCAAGAATAATGCCGTTGTCGCAGAAATTGGCCTGGTTGGGCCTGTCTCCGAACATGCCGCCGTAAGCCTGTGTTACTCCCTTGAAAGGGGCGGGCTTGTAAATGCCGTTTCCGGCAGGATTGGCGCGGAGGGACTGGTCCACGAAATCCCAAATGGCCCCGCCCACCATGCGCGGGGAAGACTCAAAGGCATCCATGTACTCCTTGAAATTACCCAGGGCATTCCCCATGGAGTGGGCATATTCGCACACGAAAAAGGGGCGGGAAGTTTTCTGCTTCCCCCAGTTTTCCACCCGGTCCACGGGCGGATACATGGCGGAATCCATATCCACGGCCTTGTGGCCGTGCGGAAATTCGCAGTAATGGAGGGGCCGCGTAGTGTCATAAGCCCTGATAGCCGCCGCTGCCGCCTCAAAATTGGGACCGTTGCCGGACTCATTGCCCAGGGACCAGAAAACAATGGAAGGGTGGTTCTTGGAACGATGCACCATGCTCATATTGCGCTCCACATGGGCTTTCTTCCAGGAAGGCTTCCGGGAAATATCCATGCTGCTATTGCGGATGCCGTGGGCTTCACAGTTGGCTTCGTCCATCACGTACAGGCCGTAGCGGTCGCACAACTCATAAAAATAAGGATGATTGGGATAGTGGGAACAACGGACGGTATTGATATTATGCGCCTTGATAATCTGCACGTCCTTTTCCATCACTTCCCGCGGAATGGCGCGCCCGTAATCAGGATGGGCTTCATGGCGGTTGACCCCCTTGAACTTGACGGCTCTGCCGTTAATCAGCACGGCGCCGTTATCCGCAATCTCCACGGAACGGAACCCGATATTGACGGAACGGGTATCCTTTCCATTCAGAGAATAAGTCACCTTGTACAGATTGGGCGTTTCCGCCGTCCATGGCTTCACACCGGGAAATTTCCTGTTCAGGGAAATCTGCACCTCGCCTCCGGAGGGAATGGGGGGAACCTCCAGCGTTCCGGAATCCAGCCTTCCCCTGTTGTCCGTCTGCACGCGGCCGGAACCGTTCCTTCCCTCCCAGTTCAAGTTGGTGGAAATCCCGTCGATGGAATAATTCAGCTTCATGCCGGCGGGAATATCCTTTTTACCGGAATTGCGGATGGTGAACGTTCCGTCCAGTACCCCGGTTGTGTAATCCTCCCTGTCCAGTCCGGCCTTCAGGAACAGGTCGCGCACGTGCGTCTGCGGCTGGGCAAACAGGGTCACGTCCCGGAAAATGCCGGAAAGGCGCAGGAAATCCTGATCCTCCAGGTAAGAACCGTCGCTCCAGCGGTATACTTCCACGGCAATTGTATTCCTGCCCGGCCTGACATGGGGAGTAAGGTCAAACTCCGCCCCTGTATAGGAATCTTCGGAATAGCCGACTTGACGGCCATTCACCCACACATAAAAGGCGGACTCCACCCCGTCAAACCGGACCATCACCTGCTCTCCCTTCCAGGAAGCGGGCAAATTGAAATCCCGGCGGTAGGAACCCACGGAATTACGCTCCCTGTACGCCGGCCAGTTCTTGGGCGGTTCCCCCATTACCTTGGGAGGATTCGGCTTGAATGGATAGGGAACATTCGTGTAAATGGCCGTTCCATAACCGTAAAGCTGCCAGTTGGAAGGAACCTTGACCGTATCCCATCCGGAAACGGAATAGGAGGGATTGAAGAAATCGGCAGGCCTCTCGTCCGGAGTCATGGAAAATTTGAACTTCCAATCCCCGTTCAAACTCAACGTTTTATCTGATGCCGGGAAAACGGAGGCTCGGGGAGCCTCCTTATTGATTCCCGTCACCTCTTCATTTTCCCAATCCGGAACGTCCCCCAGCAGGGGAAGAGCCGGAGCCAGACACATCACGGAAAACAGAAACGCGCGTACCGTCTTCATCTCGGAATGAATATGGAATTGCTTATTTATACTTTTTCAGGGACGGATCCTGATAACGCTCTGAATCCTTCTTCCCGTCACCACCGGAGGGGTTCAACGTCCACTGGCAGGAATCCGTGTACGTTTTCCCTCCTATGGAAGCCGTGGCCGTAATAGTGTTGAGGCCGGGCTTGAGAGTCACTTCTGGCCAGACGGCGCGTTTCAAATCATCCGGTTTGACACTCCCAACGGGCTTCCCGTTGACGCTCAGCTTCACCACGGAACCATTGCTGTAAACTTTCACAGGCACCGTTTTTTCCGTACGTTCCGCAAACCTGCGGGATGTGATGTATACGGTAGGACGGGGGCTCCAATTGGCCCTGTAGAAAAAATAGGCGTCCTTGGGCGTCTTGCGGTCATAGGTCACCAGCCCCTTGTCGTTAATGCCGGGGCTTTCCCCCTCAAAACGGGAAGAGGAACCGAAGTCAAACATGTTCCAGATAAAGGCCCCCCACACCTCCGGCCTTTCCCTGATGCACCTGTAATTGATCTCATGCGCATGGGACTGCCATTCCTCCGGATGCCAGAATCCGGTGGGAGACGGCCTTTTGGCCGGATTCTCATGCATGCCCGTGCTGGCGCCGTGACCATACTCACTGACGGCCATGCCCATCTTGCCGCCATAGTCGCGGATGTAGCCGTTCAGATTGCCCTTCATGGTTTCGGGCCCTCCTCCGTACCAGCCGGGATACGTATTGAATGCGATGTGGTCAGGAATATTGTTCAGTTTTCTGCGTCCCGTCTGATTGCTGGCCCCCACGGTCATGCGGGAGGGATCCGTCTCCTTCACAAACTTGTTCAATTCCGTCAACTCAGCTTCCATGTCCACCCCTCTAGTGGCAGCCTCGGGCTGGTGTCCGATTTCATTGAAAATGCCCCACATGCAAATGGAGGGATGATTCCAATGCTGGAAAATCATCTCCCGGGCCTGGAGGCGGTTATTCTCCCGGAACTCCGGCGTATCCCACACCAGGTTGACATTGGGGACCTCGGACCAGACAATCAGCCCCGTCTTGTCGCACAGGTCGTAAATATTGGTGGATGCGGGATAGTGGCCCGTTCTAACCCCATCCGCCCCCATATCCGCAATCAGCCTGATATCCCGCGCCTCATCTTCCGGGGAAAGGGCCCACCCCTTCCCCTTCATATCCTGATGGCGGCTGACCCCCTTGAGCTGCATGGTCTTTCCGTTCAGGACAAAACCTTCCTTGGGATTGACGGAAACCGTCCTCAGCCCCAGCGGCTGCACCAGCTCATCCGTCTGGCCGTCCGCCGTCCTGATGGAAGTTTTCACCTGGTACAGGTAAGGATTTTTCACTCCGTTCCAGAGTACGGGATTGGCGATTGCCAGCATTACGGGAACCTCCAGCCTATCCTTTTCCCCGGCGGCGGCCTTTACCGTCTTCCCGGCTACCTTCCTGCCCTTCATATCCAGAATTTCCACGGCAACATCCACCTCCCCGGCCTTTCCGTCCGAATTGAGAAGGGTCTTCACTTCCACCTCGGCCTTGGATTTGCTTAAAGACTTTGTGGTGATGAAAACGCCGGGAGAAGCATAAAAAAGAGGATCAATGCAGACACCGTCCGTCTCAATCAGTTCAATGGGCCGGTACAGGCCGCCGAACATGGAAAAATCCCCGCGCTGGGGGGCGATATGATTACGCTGCGTGTTGTCCACCAGAACGGAAATCGTATTGGAGCCTTTTTTCAAAAGGGGCGTTATTTCATAACAGAAAGCCGTAAACGCCCCCTCATGGCTGCCGGCAGGCTTCCCATTGACGGAAACCTCGGAAACAATGCTGGCTCCCCCGCCGCGGATGAAATACCTCTTGCCCGGCCTGGGCTCCACCGGAAGCGTGCGCGAATAAACGGCCGGGCCGCGGCGGTAGGCGTCACTGTTGACGGATTTGGCGTCTTCCCGCTTCCCCTGAGCACCGTTGGCGGCATCCTCTGCGTTCCATGTATGGGGCACCGTCACTTTTTCAGCAGGCTTCCCGTTAAAACTGAAATCCCAGGAACCGTTCAGGGGATAAACCTCACGGGCGTCCGCCGCGAAAAAAGACCCCAATACGCAGCAAAGTCCGGCACATGATACGTTGAAAGAATGAATTCTGATGTTCATGGTACAGAAAAGCAGTATATTCCATATACGTTCAGCCATATAAAATACTTTCATCCGGCCGTTCCTTTACCCCTCTTCCAACAGAAATATACTCATGCCGGACAAGTCACGTCCATCTTGACATTCAGCGCAGGGAGCCGCGCTTTCTAACATTTTCGGTTCCTGCACCATCAGAAACTTTGATTTTCCGGCCGGTTCAAAGAAAACATAAGTAACAACATATCCTTGACGGTTACGCGTTTTCTAGTGGAAAGCATAAGTTTTCCCCATTATAAGGATAGCCTTTTTCATTAAAACCGTGTTTGGACAAACACGAGAAATGAACATGAAAAAAGCACCGAATACAAACAAATTGAAATATGTCGGAGCCGCACTTCTGGAGGGGGAATCAGTCACCCTGATCCAGGCTGCAAGGCTGGTATTGGAAATCAAGGAAGCCCTTGGAGATGAAATCTGCACCATTACCCGGTGCCGGGAAGTCGTCTCCCTGGGATTGAACGCCATTAAAAACAAACATCAAACCGTCAGTTTCGGTACGGCGGCCGTGGAATGCCTGCGTTCCAAAAGCCACCGCCGTCCCCGGACGCTGACGGACATCAGGAGCATCATCCACAAGCTTAAAAAGAGCAATCCGGAACTGGAACACACCTCCCTGCGCAACCTGAGCGTGGAAGAATGCCAGAACATCCTGATGAATACCTTTACCACATCCCGCCAGAGGCATAAAGCGAGGCTCATCTTGAGCGGAATTTTCTCGTTCTCCGTCAAACGCGGATGGTGTGACGAGAATCCCATCCTCCGCGTAGACACGCCTTTTCTGCAGGAGCAGGAAATCCCCGCCCTGACGCTGAAGGAAATAACTCAGCTTCTCAAGGCGGCCATGGAAGAATTTGACGGAAGCTGCGCAGCTGGAGCGGCGCTGATGATCTTTGCAGGAATCCGCCCGCAGGAAGTGGAACGCCTGCTCTGGGAAAACATCGCTATCCGCGACGGCTGTATCATTCTGAACTCCAAACACACCAAAACCGGAGGCGCCAGGCACGTCACCATCCTGCCCGTGCTCGCCAAATGGCTCAAATTCTGCCGTGACAGGACCAAACCCGGACCCGGAACTCCCATCTGCCCGAAAGGGTGGACCATCAAGTGGCGCAAAATCCGGAAAAAAGCCGGCTGGGGAGGAAGAAAAAAATCATGGGTGCCGGACTGCCTGCGGCACACCTACGCCAGCTACCACGCCAAGCACTTCAAGGACTACAACCTGTTGCAAATGGAAATGGGGCACCGCTCCTCCTCCCTGCTCCGCACACGGTACTTGAACATGAAAGGCATCTCCCCGCAAACGGCCACGCGTTTCTGGGCCCTGACGCCAGCCAAGGTCATTGAAGAAACGAAACCGCCGGTCTCCTGATTCGCAACAAAGGAAAACGCGCCGGAACGGGACAGACGCTCCCTGTTGAAGCAAAAGACAAGACCGTTTCCTACAGTTCGTAATAAGTGTATCCATTCAATCCGGAACGGAACACTTCCAAGGCTCTCCGGCGTTCGGACGGAGATATGTACCCCTCGGCTACGGCTTGCTCCGCAAACGTGCGGAACTTGTTGATCAACTCCTTGGGATCATACTCCACGTAGGAAAGGACATCGGACACCGTATCGCCCTCCACTTCATGGGTATAAACGGGGCGGCCGCCTTCCAGATGCACGCCAACCACATTCGTGTCTCCCAGCAGGTTATGCAAATCCCCCAGGGTCTCCTGATAGGCTCCTACCAGGAATACGCCTATGTAATAATCGTCCTCGCCGGGTTTGATGGCATGCAGGGGGAGGGCGGTTGCCACGTCCTCACGGTCAATGAACTGGTCTATCTTTCCGTCGCAATCGCACGTAATATCCGCCAATACGGCCTTATTCGTGGGCCGCTCATTCAGACGGTGCAGAGGCATCACGGGGAAAAGCTGGCGGATGGCCCAGGAATCCGGAAGAGATTGAAATACTGAAAAATTTCCGTAATAAAAATCCACCATGGAGCAGGAAAGCTCCCTGAGATCTTCCGGAATAGTTTCCATTTCCGCCAGCATGCGGGAAATGCGGCTCAGGATATGCCAATAATAGGCCTCTCCCAGCCCGCGCTGCCGCAGGGTGGCGTTTCCGTAAAAAAACTGGGCTCTCAACTGGTCCCGGTAATAACAGGCGTCATTATAGCACTCCTGCATATTCTTCCTGGCCAGCGTCCTGTCCGTATCCGCAAAAGCTTTCAACAACTCCGGAGCGTCTTCCGGAAGTTCGGGCGGAGGTTCCTCGCCGGGAGCGCTCGTCACATCCAGCACGTTGAATACCAGCACGGAATAATAGGCTAACACGGCCCGTCCGGACTCCGTCACCAGCGTAGGATGGGAAACCCCGTACTTGGAACACATGTCCCCCACCACCTCCACCACGTCACGGGCAAACTCCGCAATGGAATAATTGCAGGAAGAATGGAAATTCGTCTTGGAACCGTCATAATCCACGGCCAGGCCGCCGCCCATGTCCAGCGTGCCCAGAGGGGCCCCCTCCTTCACCAGGTCCACGTAAATGCGGACCGCCTCCGTCAACCCCTCGCGCACCACGGAAATATTTGGAATCTGGGACCCCTGATGATAATGGAGCAGTTTCAGGCAGTCCAGCGCATCCACCTGCTTCAGCTTATCCACCACATCCACCACCTGGGCCGGGTCCAGCCCAAAGGCTGACTTGTCCCCCGCGGATTCCTGCCACAAGCCGGAACCTTTGGCCGCCAGCTTGACGCGCACGCCCAGATTGGGGCGGATATCCATCCTTCTGGCGCGCTCCAGAATAACGTCCAGCTCGGAAGGCATTTCCAGCACGATAAAAATATTCAGCCCCATCTTCTGGGCCGTCAACGCCAGGTCAATGAACTCGTCATCCTTGTACCCGTTGCAAATCAGATAGGCATTCGGATTGTGCATATGGGCCATGGCGGCTATCAGCTCCGGCTTGGAACCGGCCTCCAGACCGTAATCATACTTGGTGCCGAACTCCGCAATCTCCTCCACCACCTGGCGCTGCTGGTTCACCTTGATGGGGTAAACCCCCTGGTACTTACCCTGGTACCCCGCCTCCTTGATTGCTTTCCGGAAACTGTCGTTCAGCTCCGCAATACGGCTGCGCAGCAAATCCCGGAACCGGAACAGAACGGGAACGGTAGTCCCACGCTCCTTCAGCCCTTCCAGCAGATCGCACAGGCTGACATCCTTCTTTCCTCCATCCTCGTCATTCAGGCGTACGGTAACCTCTCCCTTTTTGCTGATGCGGAAATAACCGTTCCCCCAATCGTCGATGCCGTACAAATCTGCGGAATCATGGTGACTCCACCCGCGGACTTTCTGCTTGATGCCTTCTTTAGCTGCTGCCATGTCAATCTGTCTGGTCAAATATTCTAGCCCAGGCGGGCCTCAAAATCTTCATAGGAAAAACGGCGCACCGTCTCCACGGAACCGTCTTTTCTCTGAACGGCGATGTCCGGATGGCGAACGCCATTGAAAAACGTAGTCTTCACCATCGTATAATGCGCCATATCGTCAAACACAAGTTCGTCACCTACCGCCAGGGGCTCCGCGAAGGAATAATCTCCAAGCCGGTCTCCCGCCAGGCACGTGGGTGCGCCCAGCCGGTACGTATAAGCTTCTTCCCCGGCCTTCCCCGCCAGCGCATAGCTCTCCCCTTCCATCTGTACGGCGGGCTGCTGTGCGGAACGGAGGGAAGCGTCTCCTACAATCTGGAACACATCCGGCCGATAAGGCATTTCCAGCGTATCCGGCATGTGGGCGGATGCGGAAACATCCAGAATGGCATGATTCACCCCCTCCGCGGAAAAAAGGTCCAGCACCCGGCACCGCAGCACCCCGGTATGAATGGCAGCGGCCTCTCCCGGTTCCAGCCATACCTCCACGCCGTAGCGTTCGCGGATGCGGCGGATAAGTGCCGCCAGCAGCTTCCGGTCATAGTCGGGTTTGGTAATCCAATGCCCTCCTCCCATATTCAGCCAGGAAATCTCCGGGCGGCTCAGAAGATGGCCGAAGTGGCGTTCCACCGCATCCATCGTTACCGCCAGGTCATCCGCTCCCTGTTCGCATAAAGTATGGAAATGAAGACCGGAAATACCGGACAGGTCCGCCCCCTGCATCATATCCGGTGTCACGCCCAGGCGGGAACCGGGGGCACAGGGGTCATATATGGGCGTATGCCCGGTGGAACATTGGGGATTGACGCGCAAGCCGCATTTCAATTCACCGGTAGCAAAACGGGGATGCCGCATCACTTCCTCCCGGAAACGGCTCCACTGCGTCAGGCTGTTAAAATCAAGATGGCTGGAAATCTCCGACAGCTCCGCTATTTCCTCCGGGGCATGACCGGGAGAATAAGTCAGCACATGCTTCCCGAACCTGCGCCGGGCCAGCCGCGCCTCCCACAGGCCGGAAGCGCAGCAGCCGTCCAGCCAGGGGGACAGGGCCTCAAAACAGGGCCAGCAGGAAAACCCTTTCAGCGCCAGAGCGATGCGGCACCCTGCGGCATCCGCCACATCCCTCAGGATAAGAGCGTTGCGTTCCAGGGCCGGCAGGCTGACGATAAAGGCGGACATAAAGCAACGACAACCTAAGCGATTCAGAACGATTTGCGAGAAAAATTTTAGTAATTTACCATCATACCTGCAAGACGGGCACGAGAACGCCTTCCCCACTCCCGCCAGCCCCCTGCATCAAACGGAAACGTCAAAAAACGCCACAAAACGGCACCTCCTGCATTCTTTTCCTTGAAATGGGATATATTTTCCTCTTTTATAACGTAACCATTGCGATTGCCATGACTAACATTCATCCCTTCACTACTGCAGCAGCCTGCATCCTGACCGCCGGAGCAGCGCTCTTCACCAGCTCTTGCCAACCTGCCTCTCCCGAGAGCTATGCCCGTCAATTTGCTACTGCCCAGCACGTATCCGTGCACGGCTACAATGGCCGTGAAACGCTGACTTCCCGGGTTTACGCCGACTGGGGCAGCATGCCGGCCAATGCGCGCCGCGCCATGGAAGAATACATCAAGGGCGCTGAATGGAAAACGATGGACTACATCCGCCCGCAGTACTTTATCCAGGTAGACCGCTCTTTCTGGGCGATCTGCATTGACAATGACGGTAACATGACAGGCATCATTCCCTTCCGCAATGGCAAGGACGCCCGCAAGATGTCCGTCAACAACCACTTCAAGATGCTGGTCAACACGACGGACCGGGCTCCCGCCCTGGGCTATGCCATCCTGAAAAACCTGGCTTATGCTGACGGACTCCGCGTCAGCACCCGCAAGGCTGACGGTCTGGAAACTCCCGTTCCCGCCCCTCCGGCCATGAAAGTCGTTGTTCCGCCCAAGGGAACTGCTCCGTCCGCAGCGCCCGCTGCCAAATCCGCAGCAACAGCCGTTTCTGAACCAGGCTCTACGGAAGAAACTCCTGCCGACGATACTGCCGGAACGGAAGAGGAACCCTCTGCGGACAGCGCTGCTGAAAGCGAAGATACCACGACAACGGATGATGCCGCTGTCACCGACGATTTTTAAACCCTCCCTTTCAGGGAACTTCGTTATTTAACCCTTGTCACGCCCCGACGCCATATCCGCCGGGGCGTTTTTTATCCCTCCCGGACCAGTTCCCTTGCTCATTCCTCCCCTTGCTCCGAAAAAAGCTGAGGCCTTCATTCACGAAGAACGATAACCCTGCATCCGGAAAAGAAAACACACACCATTCCTATACCGGACAAAAAAACTACTGGAAAAGGAAGTGAGGACTCCCCAGCCTCGACCCGCTCCGCCCGGCGGGATGTGAATCCTGCCGGGGTTTATGAAAAAACTTTGGAAAAACGTTATTGCGGATCATCAAAAACCATTCCCCTTCACCTGGTCGGGCCACGGAACGGAACTTCCGGCAGGAGCGCCCAGCTCATTGTCCTTCTTATAGGTTGGCATCTGCGCCTTCCTCTCCCGGAGCAACCTGCCCATGACAACAGCCATTTCCCTGGTTTTCCGCGGCTCCCTGGAAGCCAGGTTTTCCTTCTCGCCGATATCTTTCCTTAAATGGTACAGCTCAAAGCTCTGGGTCAGGTGGCGGTAAATCAATTTCCAATCCCCCTGGCGCAATGCGGTGGAAGAAGTATACTGCGGCGCCTGCCGGCTGCCTTCCCCCCAATTATTCGGCTGGTGGAACAAAAGGGGGCGGTCTTCAGGAAACCGGCCGCCTTTGAGCAAAGGAACCAGGCTTAAGCCGTCAAGCTTCTGCGGAACCTCTACGTTCCGGCATCCGGCGATATCCAGAAGAGTCGGGAAAAAATCGTCAATAACCACCGGGACGGCACACCTTGAACCGCCCTTCGTCACGCCCGGCCAGGAAACAATCATAGGCTCCCGGATACCGCCTTCCATGCACGACCCCTTGCCGAAGGAAAGAGGGTAATTGGCCTCTTCATTGCCCAGTCTGCCGGAGATGGCCAGGCCTCCGTTATCCGACATAAACACCAGTACGGTATTTTTTTCCAGATGATGTTCCCTGAGATACTTCATGATATCCCCCAGGCTTTTGTCCATCCCCTCGATCAGCCCGGAATAATGCTTCTCCGTCCGGGACCACTTGTGGCCGTCCTCCGGGTTTTTGTAGGCATCCGCAAACCTCTTGTCGTAAGCGCGCTCATCCAGCGGAGAATGCAAAGCGTAATGGGCCATGTACAGATAAAAGGGCTTGCCTGCCTCCCTGGGATTGGTCCTGATGGCTTCCAGGCGTTTAATGGCCTCCCGCGTCAGGGCCTCCGTCAAAAATACATCGTCCCGGTAATAATTATTCTCATCCAGTCCGCGCACATGGTTAAACCCCTTTCCGTAATGCCTGGAACCGCGGTAATCCGCCGGATGGCCGATCTCCGTACCCGCGATATTATAATCAAATCCCATATTCAACGGATTGGAACCCGGAGTTCCCTGCGTGCCGAAATGGGCCTTCCCGCAATGGACGGTAACATAACCGCACTTCTTCAGCATCTCCGGCAGTGTAGCCGCCGTGGCAAAAGGACGCGTCATGTGATAGCGCATATCCTCCCCGGAAATGGGGCGTTTTGTCGTTCCCCTGGCGGAAGTGCCTACCGGCTGAAGGCCGTTCAACGCCCAGTCCGGAGGCAGGAGGCTCCTGCTGTTGGCGTCCGTCGTCCCGTTCTGTTCCCGTACCCAGCAGGTCACGCGGTGCCGCGCCGGATTCATGCCGGACATCAGGCTCACCCGGGAAGGCGTGCAAAGGGGATGGGCATATGCATCCGTAAACGTCATGCCCTGGGAAGCCAGCTTCTCCATATTCGGTGTCCGGTAGCGCCTGTTCAAAAAGGTTTTCTTCGGGGTGCCCTGGCTGTCGGACCAGAACGGGTGGGAAGTATCCTGCCATCCCATGTCATCTACCAGGAAAACGATGATATTGGGCTTCTTTCCGGAAACAGGGTTGGAACCGTTGCCCAGGGCGGATGCCCCGGCAAACAGGAACAATGCTCCGCAAACGGCGGACATAATACAGGAAGTAAACTTCATGGTCGCAATCAACAAAAACCTTTCAGTTAAGAAATACGCGCAAATGTCTTCTTACCTTTCCCTTTTTTCCGAAAAACGGCATCATGCCTCCGGAGCATTGGAAGCGCCTGCACTCCGCCGGGTTTATGCTTGATTGACCCGCGGGCGGAGTATACATTCCCTCCCGTCATGTCCGAGCGCAAGAAACCATATCCCTTTGACGTTTTTGAACCTAAATGGCAACAGATCTGGGACGAGAGGAAAACCTTTAAAGTAAACAACCCTGGAGAAGAGGGCTTTGACGCGTCCAAACCCAAATACTACGTGCTGGACATGTTCCCCTACCCCAGCGGGGCGGGCCTGCATGTGGGCCATCCGGAAGGGTACACCGCCACGGACATTGTAGCGCGTTTCAAACGCATGAACGGCTTCAACGTGCTCCATCCCATGGGGTGGGACTCCTTCGGCCTTCCGGCGGAGCAATACGCCATTAAAACCGGACAGCACCCCTCCGTCACTACCTTCCGGAATATAGACAACTTCCGCCGCCAGCTCAAAATGCTGGGGTTCTCTTACGACTGGGACCGGGAAATAGCAACAACGGACCATGAATACGTCCGTTGGACCCAGTGGATATTCCTCCAGCTTTACAACTCCTACTACAACAAGGAACTGAAAAAGGCGCGCCCCGTTTCCGAACTGGAGGAACAGGGATTGAGCCGGGAAGAAATCGATCAGCGCCGGCTGGCCTACGTAGCGGAAGCTGCCGTCAACTGGTCCCCGGACTTGGGAACCGTCCTTGCCAATGAGGAAGTGGAGGAATGGAAATCCAAGGGACACCGCGTGGAACGCCGCCCCCTGCGCCAGTGGATGCTGCGCATCACGGACTACGCGGAACGCCTCATTGACGAGCTGGAGCCCCTGGACTGGCCGGAATCCATTAAACTGCTTCAGCGCAACTGGATAGGCAAATCGGAAGGTGCGGAAGTGGACTTCACCCTGGACGGAGAAACGATCACTGTTTACACCACCAGGCCGGACACCCTTTTTGGAGCCACCTACATGGTTCTTTCCCCGGAGCACCCTCTGGTAGATACCGTCACCACGCCGGAACAGAAACATGCTGTGGAACAATACCGCGCCCAGTGCGCCTCCAAAAGCGACCTGGAACGCACGGACCTCTCCAAGGAAAAAACAGGGGTCTTCACCGGAGCCTATGCCGTCAATCCGGTTAATGGAAAACAAATTCCCGTCTGGATCGCGGACTATGTGCTGATGGGCTACGGAACCGGAGCCATCATGGCCGTCCCCGCCCATGACGAACGCGACTTCGCCTTTGCCCAGGTCTTCGGCCTGCCCATTCTCCAGGTAGTTCAGCCGCCCAGTGAAGACACGGACTGGCGCGGCTTCTGCGGTTATGAAGGTTCCAGCGTGAACTCCGGCTTCCTGACCGGGCTGCCTACCCCGGAAGCCAAGGAAAAAATGATCCTCTGGCTGGAAGAAAACGGCAAGGGACGCCGCAAAGTAAACTACAAGCTGCGCGACTGGCTCTTCTCTCGCCAGCGTTACTGGGGGGAACCATTCCCCATCGTATGGGAAAACGGTCGCCACCGCGCCCTGCCGGAAAGCGAACTCCCCGTACTCCAGCCGGATCTGGACGACTTCGCCCCCACGGGAGACCCCCGCGGCCCGCTGGTCAAGGCTGCGGAATGGATAGCCTACACGCCCACAGCCCACCGGGAAACAAACACCATGCCCCAATGGGCCGGCTCCTGCTGGTACTACCTGCGTTACCTGGATCCGGCCAACACGGAACGCTTCGTCAGCCGGGAAGCGGAACAATACTGGATGGGTTCCGCCGGCTCCCCCGGAGGCGTGGACCTGTACGTGGGCGGCACGGAACACGCCGTGCTCCACCTTCTCTATGCCCGCTTCTGGCACAAGGTACTCTTTGATCTAGGCTACCTCAGCACCAATGAACCCTTCCAGAAACTCGTCAACCAGGGGCTCATCCTGGGGGAAGACGGCCAGAAAATGTCCAAATCCCGTGGCAACGTCGTCAATCCGGACGACATCGTCCGCGAATATGGCGCGGACTCCCTGCGGTTATATGAAATGTTCATGGGCCCTCTTAAGGACGTGAAACCCTGGGCAACCAAAGGCGTGGAAGGCATTTCCCGCTTTCTGGCCCGCGTCTGGCGCGTGGCCTTCCGAGAAAATCAGGAAGGAGAATGGGAAATCAACTCCAAACTGGTGGAGAACGCTCCGGAAGCCGGGGTGCTTGCCGTACGCAAGGAATTGCACAAAACCATTAAAAAAGTGACGGAAGACATCAATAGCATGTCCTTCAACACCGCCATCGCGAAAATGATGGAATGCACCAATGCCATGACCTCCGCGGATGTGGTGGACGTTCAGGACTATGATATTTTCCTGACCCTGCTGAATCCCTTTGCCCCCCACCTTACGGAAGAAATACACAGCCGCCTTCAAACAGCCTTCCCGGCTCTGGCCCAGACGCAGCTTTGCCAGAAAAGCTGGCCTGAATGGGAGGAAGCCCTGCTGGAGGAAAACACCGTTCCCATGGTCATCCAGGTAAACGGCAAGCTGAGAGACAAGCTGGAAGTGCCCAAGGACATCTCCCGGGAAGAACTGGAAAAGCTGGCCCTGGCCTCCGCCAAGGTGAACATCTTCCTGGACGGCGTCACCGTGCGCAAGGTAATTGTCGTGCCCGGCCGCCTGGTCAACATTGTAGCCAACTGACATCCCGAAAAGCTTCTCTTCAGCCATGACCATGATCTCCCCGTCCCTGCTGGCCGCTGATTTCTCCCACATTGGGGAGGAAGCGCGACGGGCCTTTGACTCCGGCGCCGACTGGCTGCATCTGGACATCATGGACGGCCACTTTGTGGACAACATCTCCTTTGGCCCGGAAATCTGCGCCGCCGTCAGAAAAGCGGTGGGGCCGGACCGCTTTCTGGATGCCCACCTGATGATAGAACGGCCGGACCACTACTTTGACCGCTTCGTCAGGGCTGGCGTGAACCTCATCTGCTTTCACGTGGAATTGGGCGACCCCTACTACATTCGCAACACCCTTGGGCGAATCCGGAAAGCCGGAGTAAAAAACGGCCTGGCTCTCAACCCGGCCACTCCCTTTGAAACTGTAGAACCCTACCTGGCGGAAATAGACCTGCTGCTGGTCATGTCCGTAGTGCCGGGCTTCGGCGGCCAGTCCTTCATGCCCTCCGTATTGGACAAGGTGGAAAAAGCCGCCGAATGGCGTACGGAAAACCGCGCCTCCTTCCTCATTCAAATGGACGGAGGAATTGGCAAAAACAACGCAGCCCAGTGCGCTCTGGCCGGGGCGGACGTGCTGGTGGCAGGCTCCTCTACCTTCAAAGCTCCGGATATGGCCCAAGCCATTGCGGAAATGAAATAACCCGCCTGACATTCGGAAAATCAAAAATCCGAACATCCGCCCTGAAACGCCGGAATTCCATCTCCGGCATCCTGTCATCAGGCTTTAAGGAAAAGCCCTATTCAAAATATTGAGGAACAGGCACGCCAGCCTCAACGCTATGTCGCAGCCGTGCCCATCATATCGCCCTGCCGGGCAAACAACTCCAGGCCTTCCTCCGTCTTTTCCAACAAATCGGAAGCCAGCCTGACCCTGCCCGGTTCAAAAAAGCACATTACCGTGGAGCCCCCAAAGGCAAAATACCCTTTCTCCTCCCCTCTTGTGGAGAAAGCGCCCGGAACATACGTCTCTTCAATCAACCCAACTCCGGTAGCCCCCACCTCCAGCATGGCGACCTCTCCCCATAACTCTGACCGGATCAGGGTCAAATTCCTTTTATTAGTCCATAGCCATGCCAGACGGCCGCGCAGGCAATATGGAGACACGCTTGCCAGCGGGCCTCCCAGCTTCGTCCAGGGGCCGGGCACCCCGGACACGGGAAAATGAAAACGGTGGTAGTCCGTAGGGCACAGGCGCGACAAGACGACGGCGCCTGCCGCATACCGCTCGGCCAGGGTGTCGCTCCCCAGCAGGGAAGGCAGGTCAAAACTCTGCCCCTTCACGAAAACGTTCTTAATTCGGTCGGCGCGTTCCCAGCCCATGTGCCGGGCATCTGCGGGGAAAACAGCCGTATCCTCTCCACCGGCCAGAGGACGGGCGCCCGGTTTCAGGCGGCGGTAGAAAAAATCGTTGAAATGCCTGAACTCTCCCATCCCCTTGAGAGAATCTTCCATATTAATGCCGTACTCCTTCACAAAAGAGGGAATGGAACGGGCGCTGGAAGGGCGGTTCTTCAACCACCCCAGCAAACGGGAAAAAACGCCTCGTTTTATCAGGACATGCAGTGCCGCCTTCCCCGAGGCAGTGCCGTAAATCCATTGCATATACTTCTCCCCCAGTACCTGCTCCCGTTCCACCCTGCCCGTATAGCGGTTGTAATAGCGTATGTCCTCCATGGAACCCTAGAGTGTCTTCAGCCCCTCCGTTTGTCCAGCCGAAAGAATATCCCTGCTTCCTGTTTCCAGCATGCAGCATGGGAGCTTCACTCCTCAGCTCCGTCCCCCTCTGTACAAATAACTCTGCCCCAGGGAAGAATTCAGCTTATTCTCATGAGTAAAAATGCTGCCGGAAACCACAAAATCAAGAGATTGGATATGTCTAAGACAACCATCCGCAACGAAGTCACCCATGCAATAAACATAGATGAGCTTGATCATATCTTTGATACGGATAAAATTATCAAGTAAGGGGGAATTCCACTATGGCAAACGAGTTGCAGTCGTTATCACAGCTCTTTCAAAATAGATTATTTCGGATACCGGACTATCAGCGCGGCTATGCTTGGCAACAGCAACAACTGGTAGATTTCTGGGATGACCTCATAAATCTTCATCCTGATCGTTATCACTATACAGGTCTCCTGTCTCTAAAACCACTGAAAAACGAGGAAACATTGAGTTGGGGTGAGGATTTGTGGCTGATCGATAAAGGATATAAACCGTGCCATATAGTCGATGGACAGCAGCGCATCACCACATTCGTTATCCTTTTGCATGAAATCGTGGGCTTTGTGCGCGGCTTGGATGAGAACAAGGATAAATTTGATAAGGAGATTACTCTCGGCTATGAAACAGTTGAGGAGATCGTCTCAAAATATATCTGTCGAAAAAAAACGCCGAACAGAATAATAACAACGTACCTTTTTGGCTACGAGGTCGACAATCCCAGCGCGGAATACATGAAATATAAAGTGTTCGATGAGCAGTATGCCGGCGCAGTAAATGAAACCTACTATACGAAAAACCTGAAGTTTGCTAAGAACTTTTTTGCCGAGAACATCAACAAGCTATATGAGAAATCCGGAGAAGGTGGCCTTGAGGCAGTAAATACTCTGTACAAAAAGCTCACCCAGCGCCTAATGTTTAATCTCCATGAGATCGACGATGATTACGATGTATTTGTAGCCTTCGAAACCATGAATAATCGTGGTAAGAGACTGACAAATCTCGAACTGTTGAAGAACAGGTTGATCTATCTGACGACGCTTTACGATGATGATGTATTTGACGAGAAGGACAAATCTGCCCTCCGCAAGAAGATAAATGACGCTTGGAAGGAAGTCTACTATCAGCTTGGAAGGAACAAAAGTGTTCCTCTTTCCGATGATGACTTCCTGCGTGCCCATTGGATTATTTACTTCAGATATTCCCGTAAACGTGGCGATGACTACATCAAATTCCTGCTGAATAAATTCTCATCAAAGGGCATTTTTGAAAAAGCACCCGTTCTCGTTGAGTCGGAAGAGGGGCCTGTTATCAGCGATGATGTCACCGATTCAGACGACATTGAAGCTGCTGAGGCAGAAGAACAGGAAATCATAGAGGTTTCCAAGCTCCAGCCAAAAGAAATCGAGGACTATGTCAATAGCCTCAAAGATATGGCGAAGTACTGGTATGACACCTACTTCCCATTCGAAAGTGTTAATCTTAATCCTGAAGAGCAAAAACGAGCTGAAAGGCTTAACCGTATCGGAATCGGACATTTCAGGCCGCTGGTTACCGCAGTCATCAGTCGGCGGGATATTTCTGTGAGCAGCAGAGTGAAAATATTTGAAGCTATTGAGCGCTTTATCTTTATAGTATTTCGCTTGGGTAATTTCAATGCGTCCTACGGCAGCAGTGATTATTATCGTGCTGCGCGTCAGGTGTATGTGAAAGAAACAGATGTCGATGAGCTCTGTAAAGAAATCTATAATAGGACTACGAACGATATAGATTTTGCCACGCAGAACTTCGTTGCCAGAATCGAGAAATATTATTCTACAGGAAATGGCTACTACGACTGGAACAGTTTGCGTTACTTCTTCTATGAATATGAGGCCAAGCTGGTAGAGAAAAATAATATAGATCGGTTCTGCACATGGTCAATGTTTACAAAGTCCGAGAAGGATAAAGTGTCTATTGAGCATATTCTCCCTCAGACACCAACGAAGTATTATTGGCGTAATATGTTCCGGCAGTTTAAGAATTCTGAAATCAATATGCTTTCCGGATCGCTTGGGAACCTTCTGCCGTTGTCTCAGAGTGTAAACTCAGCTTTGCAGAATGATAGTTTTGAGGATAAGAAACATTCCAAAACCACGGGGCGTCGTGGGTACGAGAATGGATCTCACTCAGAGATAGAGGTATCCAAAATGCAGGATTGGACTGCATTTGAGATATACAGTAGGACTGAAAAGCTTCTCGTCTTCATGCAGGAACGCTGGAACCTGCAATTCAACGAGGAACAGTTGGAAAAGCTGATCGGCATTTCTTTCGTTAAAGATGGACGAGAAATTCCGGAAGAGTTAGAGGAAGTATCGTCAAACGTACCAGAATCCGAGGAAAGAACGGAAGGCTCCGGAGATGACCAGAAACTTCAATTCTGGACGGCTTTCGCGAAGTACGCGGAAAAGCACGGTAGATCAACTGATATTGCTAAGCAAAAGCCTTCCAATCGTACATGTTATGATGTGCATATTGGTGCGCACGGTTACCATCTGTTCTTCTCTATCCCTTACGGCAAGCGAATCAAGATGGTAATCTACACCTATAACGTGGAAACCTTTGACCGCTTGAAAGAATTAAAAAAACAGATTGAGACCGAATTTGGAGAGAGCCTGAATTGGGAATGCTCAAAACCGACGGGAACAACACGATCGATAGTTATCGCTGAGGAGAAGGCAGACGACTTCAATCCGACAGAACAGCCGAAGATATTCGATTGGATTATCGACCATTTTGACCGAATCACGACAGCACTTTCTATGGCTGGCGAACGTCTCAATATGAGAGGGTAATTCTTCGGAGACTCGGTTTGAGCTCAGAAAGCGGTACTGGACATATGTCTTAGTGCAGATACATGGGGCGCACAGCAATCCCGGCTCATTCTGCAATGTAAATCCGAGTACGGATCACGCACCCGTGAGGATGCGACAAGTACGTAAGCGCACACCTCGCACAAGTGCACGAGTACGGATCACGCACCCGTGAGGATGCGACGGCCTGACTAATACAGTTTGAGCATCAAACATGCAACAAAGATTTTGCGCCAACCTGATGAACAAAACGGATGCAGACAGGCCTGATCAAAGGAGATTTTTTGTCAAAATACATTTCCCAAGCACTTACAGCATACGCCGGATTCCCGGAAATTTTCTGTGAGCTTGAGGTTGGAGCAAGGCAGCATCCGATGTGGTATCATCTTAGAAAACCTCAGTTACTTCTCGTCCGAGCCAGCTTGCACTCAATTTGGCTCATTGATGCTGACCGTTCTTTTCTGCCGCGTCCAGAACCATCTTCCTCATACCTTACAAACCCAGGCATCCACCTCCCGGGAAACAGGAATATCCGGAAATATATTTCTTACAGCGGAAATGTCCTTCCCTGACGGCAATAAACCGGCATTGTCTTCCTCTTGTTCCGCCATGAAAAACAGGAGCCGCCCTTACGGACGGCTCCAGCTTAAGGCTCAATGGGAAAAATTTTCCTCACTTTTACAAGGCGGTCGGGATTTCCTTGCCCAGTTCAGACGCCTTTTTGGCGGAACCATCCCCGGCAATACGTTCCAGAATCACATCCTTGTAGCTCATGCCCCCCAGAATCATCGGCAGCACATGCACATCATGGGGAACCATGACGTCCAGGACATAGGCCTCAGGGGATTCAATCATCCGGGTGATAGCCGCCGGAAGCTCCTCTATGCGAAGCACACGCTCGCACTTGACGCCGAATCCGGCACAAATAAGCGGATAGTTCGGGTAGATGACATCTTCCGTTTTATGGGTAGGATCATAATTGTCGTGCGGGTCCGCCAGGAAGGTCTGGGCCCGGTTGGAATCATACTTCAAATCTTCCCACTGAACCACCATGCCCAGGTGCTGGTTGTTCAGGATAATGCATTTGACGGGCAGACGCTCCACATGAATAGTTGCCAGCTCCTGAATATTCATGAGCATGGAACCGTCCCCGTCAATATTCACTACCAGTCTGTCCGGATAAGCCAGGCAAGCTCCCATGGAGGCGGGAAGTCCATACCCCATGGTTCCCAAACCGCCGGAAGTAGCCAGACGGCGGGGCTTGTCAAACTTGAAGAATTGAGCGGCAAACATCTGATGCTGGCCCACCCCCGTGCAGATGATGGGATCCTTGTCTGCCGTCTGGCGGTAGAGCTCCTCAATGACGGCCTGCGGGGCGATATACCCCTTGCGGTCTTCATAGGAGAAGGGGTACTGTTTTTTCCAGCCGTCAATCACGCCAAACCATTCCGGCGTGCGGGTGAAGCCGGAAGATCTGCGTTCCCAGCCTTTTGCGGCCAGAGCGGAGTTGAGCACCTGGAGGGCATCCTTCACGTTCGCGCGGATGGGATACGCCACCTTCTTGTTTTTATTGATCTCGCTGGCGTCAATGTCAATGTGAACGATCGTGGATTCCGGGCAGAACATATTGACGGCGCCTGTCACGCGGTCGTCAAACCGGGCGCCCAGGGCAATGACCAGATCCGCTTCATTTACGGCGTTATTCGCAAACACGGCTCCGTGCATGCCCAGCCAACGCAGGGAAAGAGGGTGGGTTTCCGGCATGGCGCCAATGCCCATCAGGGTGGTCGCTACAGGAATCTGGGAACGTTCCGCAAATTCCAGAAGCTCCCCGGAAGCTTCCGCAGAAATGATGCCGCCGCCGGCGTAAATGACAGGCCGCCTGGCGTTTTCAATCAACGGGATGAGTTCTTCCAGCTTGTCCGTAGGAACAGGTAGCACGGGGTTATAGCCGGGAATATCCATCTCCATGTCAAAGTCCGGTGTAAACACGGCCTCCTGCACGTCCTTGGGCATGTCAATCAGCACAGGGCCCGGACGGCCCGTAGAGGCGATGTAGAAGGCTTCCTTGATGATGCGGGGCAGTTCTTCCGGTTCCGTCACCAGATAGCTGTGCTTCACGATAGGGGCGGTCATGCCGAATACATCCGTTTCCTGGAAGGCGCCGCGTCCAATCAAGGAGCGCATGACCTGAGCCGTAATCGCCACCAGAGGCGTGGAGTCCAAATAGGAATCCGCAATGGAGGTAATCATGTTGGTGGCGCCGGGGCCGGAGGTGGAAATGCAAACGCCCACCTTGCCCGTAACGCGGCCATAGCCTTCCGCACCGAATGCCCCTCCCTGTTCATGGCGGGGCAGGATGGTCCGTATTTTGGGCTGATGGCTCAGGGCCTGATGAATCGGCATGCTGGCGCCGCCAGGATAGGCAAAGACGACGTCTACACCTTCACGCACGAGGCATTCCACGAGCACTTCAGCTCCTGTCATGCGGGTTTTCGTCGGGGCGGATGGTGTTTTGTCGTTTGTGCTCATGTGCAAATAATATTTTATTTGTTCAATAGGAAAAAAGGTTCTAGCGCATTCCGGGCGCAATGTGAAGCCTTTTCCTTAAAAGGAAGAAGGACATGAAGAAAGGAGGAAAATCCCGGAATCCCCTTCCGTACCAAATCTGGAAAGAGGAATCAGGCCAGGGATGGCCGCCGGACCTGTACACAGTCCATTCCTGCAGCCGCGGCAGCTTTCATGCCGGGTTCGGCATCCTCAAAAACCACGCAACGGTCTGGGGATGCCCCCAGGAGCTCCGCCGCCTTCAAAAACATGTCCGGAGCAGGTTTGCCATGCTCCACCTCATCCGGCGTCAAAATCACATCAAAAAGGCCTGAAAGTCCGGCAGCAGCCAGAGTCCGGGATGCTCCCGGCATGGCGCTCCCGGTGGCTATCGCCTTGGGGGCGTCTCCCAGGGAATGCACGAATTCCACCACTTCCCGGATAGGCTGCATGCCTTCCTTTTCCAGCATTTCCAAATAAATGCGGCGCTTGTCCGCAGCTGTGGACGCCGCATCCATGTGCATGCCATACCGTTCATTTAAAAAACACACCACATCGTTGGCGGATTTTCCTCCGCAGGAATAAAATTCATCCGCCCGGAACACATGGTCCGGAGCCCCCGCTCGAGCCAGGGCTTCACGCCATGCCCTGTAATGGAGCGGCATGCTGTCCACCAGGGTGCCGTCCAAATCAAAAATATATCCTTCATATTTTTTTTCAGGCAAATCCACGCGTTTCTTCATAACGGGAGAATATAGTGCCACAAACTCCTTTTCCGGTAAAGCCCGCAGTCAGCCCGTGCAGGAAAGGAATGCCTTAAAAAATACATCAAGAGCTTGACATTTTGTCCTGTTATTCTAATGTTTTTGCCACCTCGAAACGGAAACCGAACCTTTTTTAAACATGGCCAATACCAAATCCGCACTCAAGCGCATCCGCCAGACAGCAACCCGCACCGCCCGCAACCGCGCCGTGACCTCCAAGTTGAAGACCCTCCGCAAGAAAGTTGCCGCTGCGGTGGAAACGTCCGACAAGGAAGCCGCTGCTGCTGCCTACAACACTTTCTCCTCAGCCGTTGACAAAGCCGCCAAGGTTGGCACCATCCCCGCCAATCGTGCAGCCAACTACAAGAGCAAGGCCGCCAAGGCCATCGCAAAAATCGCCTGAGTTTTCACTTCGGTTTTCTGACGATTCTTTATGGCAAGCCGCTCTGTTCTGCTGAGCGGCTTGTTTTATTTTCTACTCCCATGCAGCAATCCCGCCTGGATAAAGCTAAACTGATTATTGACCGTCCCGGGGACTTCAAAGTTTGCGAAGCCTGCGGTTCCATCGTATCCCTGACTACGGCAGTGTGTCCCAACTGCAACGCCTACCGTTTTGACTCCAATACGGAATATGTCGTGGAACAAGCCGTACTGCTTGCATCCCGGGAACAACGTTCCGTTACACCGGAAGATTTGGAAATTTAGGAAACGCTCCCGCAGTTTTCCCTATGCTTTCTTCCGCGGCCCAGACTACTGCGCCGTGTTACGGGAAAAAACAGCCGTGCTGCCGTTGAAAGAGAACTCTTCTTTTTTCTCATTCGCCAAACCGGAAGCGTTTTGCTACTTGCGCAGATCCGCAATGCGGAGGATGGTGGCCTCAATCAGGTTGGCCGGGCATGAGGCGCCCGCCGTAATTCCCACCTTCAGGGATTTGCCCAGATTCTGCACTACCGGTTCCGTAGTCATGCGGCGCACTTCCCGCGTCTTCGTATCAAAAGCATCCACATACTGGATGGACTTGATGCATTCTGCGGACTCAATGAAGTACGTGGGCACATGCTCCCTGGCAATATCCACCAGATGCGTTGTGTTGGAACTGTTGTAGCCACCCACTACAAACATGACGTCCAGAGGATTTTTCAGCAGTTCATACAGGGCATCCTGGCGATCCTGGGTAGCACCGCAAATGGTGTCAAACACATAAAAATTATCATCGTCCCCGTCCCTCTGAACAATGGCATCCTTCACCATCTTCTGGAGCGTCTGCGTCTCCGTTTTCAACATGGTGGTCTGGTTGGCGATGCCAACCTCCTCCAGATCCCGGTCGGGATCGAATCCCGGGGAACAGCATCCTTCAAACCGTTTCAGGAATGCCTCGCGGTCTCCGCGGCCCATGATGTAGTCGCACAGGATACGGGCATCCTCCAAATCGTAAACCACCAGGTATTTTCCCCTTCCCCGTTCCCCAAGAGCCCGGGAAGCCGTAGCGCTGGTTTCCTCATGGGTAGCCTTACCGTGGATAATGGAGGTAATCCCCATGGCAGCGTAATTCTTTACTCTTTTCCAAACCTTCATCACGTCCCCGCATGTCGTATCCACAATCTGCACGCCCTTCTCCTCCAGCGCATCCATGAAAGGAGTGGGAACACCGAACGCGGGAATAATCACCACATCATCCGGAGCAATCCGGTCATAGGAGGAATCCAACTGCTTCCAGGGGAGTTTTCGAATACCCATCTCCTCCAGCTGCCGGTTCACCTCCGGATTGTGAATAATGTCCCCGATCAGAAAAATCCGCCGGTCAGGAAACACTCTGCGTGCCGCATATGCTATATCAATAGCACGGCGTACGCCGTTGCAGAACCCGAACTCCCGGGCGAGAAAAAATTCCGTATGGCCCAGATTGTACACATTGCCCGCAGAACGGATGTGGGAAATCAATTCACTCTGGTAATGCTGCTGGATTTCCTTTTCCACCTGCTCCATTACTTCGGCCCGTCTCACATTCACTCTGGCTTTGCGGGTTGAGTCCTGATTCATGCTCCCAGCTTCCACACTTTCCTTCTTTCGTCAAGACAATCACAGCTTGCCAACCGGAGCTTTTCACGGTATGCACAGACCCATGCTCCTGGCCCTGGCCCCCATGAAAGATGTGACGGATCTGGCTTTCCTCAACACATTGAAGGACTTGAATTCCCTGCCGGATTACTTCATCACGGAGTATTTCCGGACGGTGGCCCATCATAAAAAGATGTCGCCATACATTCTGCGCTCCATTGATGAAAACCCTACAGGCCGCCCCATTTACGGACAGCTCGTGGGCCATGAACCGGAATACCTGGCAAGGGATGCGCAGGTCCTGATGAAACACGCCTGTGCAGGCGTGGATCTGAACATGGGCTGCCCCGCCCCCATCGTATGCCGGAGAAATGCGGGCGGCGGCATGCTGCGGTCCCTGAAGGCCATGGACGCGGCCCTGGGAGCGCTCCGGGACGTATTGCCTCCCGGAGCCTTCACCGTCAAATGCCGCCTGGGATACGAAACGCCGGACGAGTTTGAACGGATTCTTCCGGTAATTGCCTCCCATTCCCCGGACAGGGTGTGCATCCACGCCCGCACCGTCCGTGAGGGCTACCGCTCCCCGGTACACCCGGAATGGGTGAAATGGGCCGCAGGAATGCTGAAATGCCCAGTAGTCGCCAACGGAAATATTGTGGATGCAGCCACAGCGGAGGCATGGGTGCGGCTGGCCCGGCCAGCTGGGCTGATGATTGGGCGGGCAGCCCTGCGCAATCCCTGGATATTTTCACAGCTTCATTCCCGCTTTCAGGGCCATCCTGCAGCAGACCTTACCTTCCGGAACGTGCTGCACTATATTCGCCGCCTTTATGAACGCACGCGGGAAATGCAGGAACATTATGTGGAGGAAAAACACATCCACCGCATGAAAAAATATCTGGTTTACACCGCGCGGGGACTTCCCGACACTTTTGACCATTACATGAAAAGGGCGAAAACCGCCCGCGATTTCATGCGCATTTGCGAGGATATTCTGGATAACGACGCACCCTTTGCCCCCACTCCGCCGGAAGACACGCATCTCTTTGCCCATTTCCATACCCTTCTTGCGCAAGAGGAAGCTTGTCTCCCTCCCGGAATTCAGGTATGAATTCCAACGTTCATGAATCTGCTGCCTTTCGCCCTTCTCCCGGGCCTGACCGCCGCTATTTGCGCCGCCCATGACACCATTCAGGACGGGGTGGAGTTTCTGCGTGCCCACATGCCCGCGCAGGACAGGGGAACGGTTACGCAAGAAAGGCTGATCCGGGAAGTCCGCCTCGCCCTGGCTGCACGGAGCCAATTCCCCTGGGCTGCCCAGGTTCCGTGGGAACTTTATGAAAATAATGTTCTCCCTTATGCCGTAGTCAACGAACCGCGCGACGAATGGAGGGAGCAGTTCCATCACCTCTTCTCACCGCTTGTTTCCCCATGCAAGACGGGGCGGGAAGCCGCCCTCACCATCGCCTCCCACATCCAGAAAACCCTAAATGTACGCTATTCCACGGAGAGAAGAGTTCCCCACCAGGGAGTCAGGGAATCCCTGCAATCCGGCAAGGTTTCCTGTACAGGCCAAAGCATCCTTCTAATCTGCGCTCTTCGCTCCGTGGGCATTCCGGCCCGCATGGCGGGCGTTCTTACCTGGAACCACGTGCGCGGCAACCACAACTGGGTGGAAGCCTGGTGTGATGGAGAATGGAAAATGCTGGAATACAATGAAAAGGACTTCAACACCCCGTGGGTAATGTCCGCCATCAGCATGCTGGATCCCCGCAAACCGGAGAACGCCATTTATGCCACCTCCTGGAAAAAAGAACCTTCAGGAGCCTTCTTTCCTATGATATGGGAAGCCCGCTACGACAAAAAACGGCACGCGCTGGCTTTCCCTCCGGAAAGCCGTACCGTCCCCGCCGTCAATATCACGGACCGCTACATGAAACTGGCGAATGAATGGGTGGCGGCCCAACCGGAATATGTGCCCGGCAGCCGGCTGATGCTGGACATCAGGGAAGAGAGAAAAAACGGTGCCAGAAGGCTTCCCTTGCACGTCATCCTCAAATCGGAAGAAGGGAAAGTTCTGGCGGAAGGCATTACACCCGGACCGTCCGACGACATGAGGAAGTTTCTTGAGGTACTCCTGCCGGACAATATTTCCCGCGGCATGCTGGAATTCAAGCTGCCTGACGGAACCGTGCGCCATGAACCTGTGGCACACACGGAAGCCCCGGTTCAGATTTTGAACTTCTTCGTGTCCGCTCCATGAAAATTCCCCTGTTTTTCAACAACACGGCGCGCAGCGCCAGAGCCGGACGATTCCGCCGCTGGCTGGATCGGCACCGGGATTTTTTTGACGTCATTGAACCGGAAAGCAGGGAAGACATGTTGAACCATTTGGTTTCTCAGGCTAATTCCGGAGCGCCTACCGTGGCTGTGGCGGGGGGAGACGGAACGCTGGGAATCGCGGCAAGGGCTCTCTGCAATACGGAAACGGTGCTGGCCCCCTTCCCTGCGGGTACCATGAATGTTTTTTCACGGGAAATAGGAATCCGCCCGGATTTCGACCACGCCTTGCACATTCTAAACACGGGGCGTTCCAAAAATGTGGACCTGTTCGCATTCAACGGGCAAGTTTTTCTCCAAATGGCGGGCATTGGCGCGGATGCCCGAGCTGTAGAACTGACCACATGGGAAATGAAAAAAAAATGGAAAGCCCTTGCCTACGTAATTGCCGGCGCCCGCGTCTGTACGGAAAAACAGCCGCGCCTCACCCTGACCACAGATGAAGGCCGGATATTGGAAGGCCGTTCCATCATCTTCGGCAATGGACGCAAGTATGGCGGCCCGCTTAACTTCTTTGCTGAAGCGGACAACAGTGACGGCCTTCTGGACGCAGTAGTATTCAGGCATTCCATTACTTCCATCATCGGGGAATTCCTGATGGCCGCAGTCCAAGGGGGCTTTCATTCCCGGAGGAGCGGCAGTTTTGAATACATCCGGATGACGGGGGGAACCGTCACCTCCGCCGGACAGGCCGCCTGCGAACTGGACGGCGATTATGCAGGAAACGCTCCGGTCCGCATCACCCGCCCCGGTTCGCTGAAAGTGTTCGTTCCCTGAAACGCAGCGGGAAAACAGGGCCTTTTTGACAGAAGCCAGGAATCCCCCAGCCCCCCTTACCTTCTCCATGAAACCGTAAACAAGCCGTACCGGAAAAACCGGTACGGCTTGTGAACAGGAAGAAAGCTTCCGCAGGGAATGCGTTACATTCCCATAATCTGATAACCGCCGTCCACGTAAATCACCTGCCCGGTGATTGCGGCTGCGCCGTCACTGGCCAAGAAAACGCCGGTGGCTCCCAATTCCTCACCCGTGCAGGAACGGCCCAGAGGGGCATGCTCCTCATACACCTTGAACATGGTGTTAAAACCGGAAACGCCGCGAGCAGCAAGCGTCTGCATGGGGCCTGCACTGATGCAATTGACACGGATACCGCGGGAACGGCCCAAATCATAAGCCAGATAACGGGTGCAGGCTTCCAGGGCAGCTTTGGAAACTCCCATCAGATTGTAGTTAGGAACCACTTTTTCGGATCCCAGATAGGACATCGCCAAAATGCTGCCGTTGTCGGACATCATGGGTTCCACGGCGCGGGAAAGAGCTACCAGGGAATAAGCGGAGATATCCAGGGAAATCTTGAACGCCTCGCGGCCCGTTTCCAGGAAACTGCCGCCAAGAGCCTCCTTCGGGGCAAAAGCCACGGAATGCAGCAGACAATCTACTTTATCCGTATGTTGGCGAACCCTTTCAAAGAAAGCGTTAACAGATTCATCACTGCTGACATCCAAATCATAAACGGGAACATCCTCTCCGAAGTTCTCATGGATCAGCTTGAGAACTCCGTCCTTGAGACGTTCTCCCTGATAATTGAAGATGAGCTTTGCGCCCGCTTCATGCCACGCCTTGGCAATTGCGAACGCGATGCTGCGCTTGTTCGCTACGCCGACTACGACACCAACTTTGCCTTCGAGTAATTTACTTGACATAATGGTAACTGAATACTGCCTTACTTTCTTTCATTTGACAAGAAAAACGGACGTCACGGCATTTTCGTCAGGCTCCCGTCTGCTGGCGGCACGCTTTGACCGTATTAGCCATCAACATGGCGATAGTCATCGGCCCCACGCCGCCAGGCACGGGAGTAATGGCCCGGCACTTGGGAGCCACCTCGTCATAGGCTACGTCCCCCACAATCCTGTAGCCGCGCTTGGCGGAGGCATCTTCCACGCGGTTGATGCCCACATCCACCACTACGGCGCCGTCTTTTACAAAATCAGCCGTCACAAAAGCGGGCCGGCCTATGGCTGCCACGATGATATCAGCGGAACGGCAAAGTTCCGGCAGGTTTTTCGTACGGGAATGAGCCACGGTTACGGTAGCATTTGCCTGTTTGGACATCAAAAGATGCGCCATCGGTTTGCCCACAATCATGCTGCGTCCAATGACCACGGCATTCGCTCCCGCCGTTTCAATGCCGGCGGCCTTTAACAACCTCATACAGCCCAGAGGGGTACAGGGTACAAAACCGGTCTCATCTTCCAGCACCAGCTTGGCGACATTCTCCGGATGGAAGCCGTCCACATCCTTGGCGGGGTCTATTTCCAGGACCACGGCCGCCTCGTCGATATGGGGGGGAGGCGGGCTTTGCACCAGTATGCCGTGGACGGCAGGATCCACATTCAATTCACGGACAACCTGGAGCAGTTCTTCCTGGGAGGCGTCGGAAGGGAGAACTATTTTACGGGAATTCATCCCCAGCTCCGCACACTTTTTCACCTTGGAATTTACATATACCTGGGAAGCGGGATCTTCCCCTACCAGAACCACGGCCAAGCCGGGCGTTATTCCCTGTTCCCTGAGCCTGGCAATATCCCTTTCAACCTCTTCCAGCACCTGGGAAGCTACCTGTTTTCCATCGATGATTTGCATAATAATGATTGGTTAAGAGGCGGGAAGTCCGGAAGCCCCTCGCCAAGCAGCCCGGCCAGAAGACGGGCATAATCCGCCACCTGTTCATCCGTTGCGTCCGGAGGAATGAACAGGCGCTTTTTCCATAGAATATTTACGTTGGAACACGGTTTGGGAATGGCATAGCGGTCCCAGGTCTTGTTCAAACGCCAGCAGCTTTCATATTCGATGCATACGGGAACGATGGGCAGCCCTGACTGGGAGGCCAGCTTGACAATACCGTGATGCACTTCGTAAATAGGGCCTCGCGGACCATCCGGAGTAAAACAGAAGCAGACGTCCCCTTCCTGGACCTTTCGCATCATTTCCATGTAGGCCAGAGCCCCCCGCCGTCCGGAAGATCCCCGGACGGCACCCAGGCCAAAATGCCTGCATACGGCCTCCACCAGGGCGCCGTCCTTGCTGGCGCTGGTAAGCACACTCATCTTGAGTGGCTTCTGGGCCAGGGACCACGCATAACCCGGCACCATCGTGCGGTTGTGCCAGAGGGCTACCAGAAAAGGCGCCGTATAAACATCATCATGCTCCTCCTTGATGGAACGGATATTCAGGCTCATGCAAATGGGCTGGAGTACGGACCACAGGCCAAATCCGGCCAGCCTGGTCCACCAGCGGGAACGCTTTTCAGAGGTTTTCCGAACAATAGGATTGAGCAACAACATGGAGTCCTGGCAATATCACATGAATCCGTCTACCGTAATCCGGGAAGGGGAGGAAGTTGACGGAACTGGAAGATCTATTCCACGGGAAGGAGCGGTATGCATTTCCGGACGGCCCGTGCGCGGCGCCTCTTCCCGGAACATTCCGGCAGAGTTGTCCTGTGGAGACTCCGGAGTACCGGAAATTTTCACAGGAAGAATCATTTCATGCCCTTCCTGCGTCACGCCGGAAGGCAGTTTCCGGCCGTCCACCATGTAGGAAGGAATTTTAAAAACCAGCTTCCCCGTCAAGGAAGTGCCGTTGCTGTACAAAACCCCGGTCACTCCCAGAAAGCCCTGCTCAAACAGGGAAATTTCCTTCAGGGAGGCGGAACGTCCCGTTCCATCGCTTTCCAGCAGGAAAGAACCGGACGTAAAGACGGGAGAAGAGTACGGCAGCCTTATTTCCGTATTCCGGGCAGTCATGGCCGCCAGCAGGCGCAAAACAGGCAGCCTGATCATGGTCGCCTTGATAACGGAACCACTGTATCCTTTTAGGGAGGGCCTCTTCTGTTCAGTTGTTACAGGCAAAGCAAAATCCAGCTTCAATTCATGCTTTTCATCCCCTTCCTGTTCTCCCGTCTGCACCTTAAGAAGGGAAGAGAAATCATCTCCCAGCAGGGAAGCGAGATCGAAATTTTTTCCTGTCAACGTCCACGCCTGGTGACGGAAATCCGTACCCAGAAGGAAATTCCCCGTAATCATGAAGGGGCTGAGATCCGTAGGCTTATTGAGCAGGCGCCCTTTGTCCAGAAAACCGGAAAAAGTAAGCTGCTTGACACCGCTCCCGTTTAGAATGACGGAACCGGAATCAACCCCCATCAGCGGCCAGCCCTTGATTTTCAATTTTTGCTGTGACAGATCCAGCACGTATTCCGGTTCAGGTCCGTTTCCGGACGTGCGGATGTAGGCTTCCGCCGTCATATAAAAGGGAGCGCCATTCCTCTCCAGAGTAAATTCTTCCGTCCCATGGGCATACCCCACTTCCAGACGCGGCGCTGTGTATCGCCGGAAAACGAACGGCAATTCCCGTTTCGTCTGCGGTACGGCAAATTTAACGAATCCGGGCCGCAAACCGACTACCGCCCTGGACACATTAAGGCTTTCCCCCTTGATTTTCCCCATGAATAAGGGCACAGCGGAAATTTCCCCGGAGATGCCTTCCATCGCCACAAAGGACAGGCAGGAATCTTCCGGAAAGGATACCCTGATGCGTGAAGCCTTCATGGTAAGGCCATCCACCGCCATTCCGGAAATTTTCACATCTCCGCCCCAGGCGGCGGAAAGATCAGCTTGCAGGCGGCCGGCAAATTCCTCCGTATTGAAAGAAGTAAGGCGGTACATATACGTCCCCGCCAGCGCACCGGCAGCCAGAAGGACCAGAATGCAAAGGCCTATTAAAAAACGCTTGTTTTTCAACATGGCCTGTTTGGCGTCCCGCTGGTCGTCACTGTAAGTCCGCCGGCGCTTTTCCACCCGGATCACCTTGCTGCCGTCCGGGCGCACTACTACTTCCCTTCTCCGTTCTACTCCGTGGGAATCCGACGCATGCAGCTGACGCATGATATTATCAGCCCCCTGGGAAGGAGAAGACTCAAAATCGGAATCGCTGTTTTTCAATAGTCTTGATCCGGTTAAAAGTTACTGGGCATTGCTGAGGGCGGGGAGCGAAGCGTCCCCTGCCGGGACCTCCTCGTCCGGAATGGAAGTATCCGGCGTATAAAGCTTCTTGCCGCCCGGATCCACCACTTCCGCCTTTACCATGATGATGATGGCTTTGCGCTGTTCCTTGGACCCCTTGGAACGGAAAAGGCGCCCCACCCAGGGAATATCCCCCAGAACGGGAATTTTATCTTCATACGTAATGGAAGTGGATTTTTTCAAAGCGCCGATGACGAGCGTATTGCCGGTGGCTATGCGCACCGGAGCGGTCAGGCGCCGCGTGGAAAACACGGGCTGAAGGATGAAGTTGTCTGAAGTTTTCACCATGACGACCTCTTCCTTTGCGTCCTTTTCCTGGGAGACCATGGGAACGAAAAGCGATGTGCCGTAGTTGATGAAGCCGTCAAAATCCACGATTTCCGGCACCACGGTCATTTCCACGATGGATTTGTCATCGCTGATGCCGGTCACTTCCACATTAAAGATCGTGCCGAGCTGCCTGGTTTCAAAGGCAGTGGGATGGGCGGGAGTCATGGGCATGACCGGAATACCGCCACCGTTATTGTCATTGTCGCCCCAGTCATTATTATTGCCGGTGCTGTTGGGAACTTCAGGCGGATCATATTCCGTAGGGTAAATCAGTTCCCTGCCGCTGAAGAAGGTGGCTTTTTCACCGGGGCGCACAATCACGGAAGGATGCTGCATAATGTCTGTGCCTTTTTTCTGGCTCAGGCCGCGCATAATCATCGTGATATCCGCGTGGCTCCACATGCCGCGCAGAGTGACGATGCTGGGAGCACCGCCGGGAACATAGGTCGCATCAGAACTTCTGGCGGAAGTGCCGCGTTCTATCATGCTGTCAATGCTATCTTCCGTAAAAACCTGATTGCCGGAACGCAGCCCGCCCACCACTCCTGCGGGAGCGACGGCTCCGGCCACATTGGCGGCGCTGTCCAGTACGGAATTGTTATAGTCATTTTTATCGGTTCCCGCGCCGCCCATGAACCACTTGGTAGGATCCAGGTTCAGATTGACGATCCAGTTAAAGCCCAATTCCTCCAAGTCCGTCTGATTGACTTCCAGAAAGGTCGCGCTGACCACCACCTGGAGGGGCTGTTCCGCAGTCCTGGCTACTACCAGCTCCTCCAGCATGCTCAAATCTCTGGGCGTGCCATGGAAAAGAAGAGTGGAGTTGCCCGAGTTGTATTTGATGAAACTGCCTTCCGGGAATTTCACCCCCATGGAAGCCAGAGCCTTTTGCGGATCCACCCGTTTCAGGGTCATGCCGGAAGAACCGGAATCACCGGAACTGAAGGGGTCTGAATTTTCGGCGTCAGAGGCCTCCGACAATCCGGAAAAGAAGCCCGGCGGAAGGGTAATGGACTTGGTGACCATGTAGGAAGTTCCGTCTGAACTGGATACCAGTTCCGCGCCAAAGGCATTTGTCCGCAGAATAAGGCCGGATGCGCGCGCCACGTATTCCAGGGCCTCACGAAGAGGTACATTCTGAAGATTAAGCGTAATTCTCTTGGCGGCGGCGTCCCTGGCAGAAACGCTGTCTGCAGGACCGGGATCCACGGAAATATTCACGCCGCGTTCCGCCGCAGTCATGGCCGTGGCATCATGCGTCCTGGCCTGGCTGCGCAGATAGTCCACGGCTTCCTGCACCGTCGCTCCATCCAGCTGCACACGGGGCAGGCGGATCATGCCCAGTTTCTGGTCCACATTCACCACCGGGTTATCCAGCGGCCGGGAAAATGAAGCGGGTTCTTCCGGTGTTTCCGTCAAAGGAACGGGCATCTCCCACTGTCTGGAAACATCCGCCAGGGCGCTGCTGCGGGTTTCATCCCTGGCAGCACTAAAATAGGCGGTTCTGGCGCGGTTAACCAGTTCCATGCCGCGCCGCGCCGCCGTATTGTAAGGGTCCGTCTTCAGGACGGACGTAAATTCCTTCATGGCCGCATCATACTGGCCCAGTTCATAATAGCCGAAAGCCAGGTGGAGCAGACGGTTGACTTCCCCCACATTTTTGACGTGTTCCGGAGACAATGCCGGATTCGTACGCACCGGGTCGCGGGCTATTTCCAACGTGCGCCTGGCCAGGGCATGGTCTGGAGTGGATTTCAGGGCATCTTCCAGCAACTTGACGGCCTCATCGTAACGCCCTGCCTTGATATATTCCTGGGCCACGGCCACGCTGGCATCCGCGATACTGGTTTCCAGGAAACGGCGGCGCTTCTCCATGTTGGGGGATTTGGGCAGCGCAGTCAGGCTTCTGCGGTAATTGTCCAGAGCTTCCTGGTACTTGCCCTCGGAATATTGCTGACGCGCCTGCCCCAACAGCAGCATGGAAGCCTGAGCCTGCTCTTCCATCCGGGCTGCTGCCCGGCGTGCGGCCCCTGCCCCCTCCTGGGCCAGCCCCTGGCCGGCTCCAATACCGGCAACGGCAAGCGCCATGGCAATTTGCTGAATGGCAGACATGGAGTGAGGGAAACGTCTAGTCATAGGAATTTCCGGGACTATACCGAATTAAAAACCGCCCGTCATTATAAAAACGCCCAGCAGAGTAAAAAATATCGGTAAAGGCTGCAGCTTCCCTCCAGAGGGAACGCTTCTCTAAACGGCAGACAGTTCCAGCACGCCCACATGGCCCGGTTTCAGGGGATGGGACAGTCCGCAGTCCATCAATTCCCGCCGCTCAAAAATCCTGTCCTCATCCTCGGCGTCCATCAGGTTTCTGACGCGTACCCGATCCGTCTGGATGCCGCACCAGCCGAAAGCGTGCTGGGGAATGGAAATGCGCAGGTTGTAGAAATTGATATTTGGAGAAAGGTTCCCCACCACAAGCACGGTAGCCCTGGCGCGGGCATCATGGCGGAGCATGGCATATACCCAGTGGCCGGAAGTGTCTTCCGCCGGTTCCCTTCCGAAAGTGGTGTTTTTCATATTAGCCCAGTTCAGGCCATAGAAATCTCCCCTGTCCAGCGCCGGATGCTGCATCAGAGGAAGAAGCCTCCGATGAAAATTTCTCAGTTCTGCGGACTCTTCCGGCAGCAGGGAGGAGTCAAACCGGCCATCCGCCACCCAGGGCTGGAGCCGGGGGAGGCAGGTATAGTCAAAAATGCTGGTGCGCCCGTCATGTCCGCCGAAACCGCCGGGCCCCTCCGCCCGTTCCCCCACTTCCTGCCCGTTGTACACCAGCACGGGACCGCTCCCGGAGGCATACACCAGCGTCATGACCGCCGGCAGAACAACGCGCCCCACGCCGCCCCAGGAAAGAGGGGAGCACACGCGCGTTTCATCATGGTTTTCCACGTAGCGGACGCCGTGGGTCATGTAGATGGGATTGCTTCGGAAAAGCCGGTCGAAGTCATTGGCCCAGTTATTTTCCGTGTACATATGGAGCGCCAGATGATAGCAGTCGGAATCGTAAACGGCATTAAATCCGGCATCCAGAAGGGCGGCGCACGGATCGCCGGGTGTGGTTTTCATGTGGTCGTTGTATGCTTCCGCCATGAAAAACACGTCCGGCAGACGCACCCGGGAACGGGAAATGGCCCACTTCCAGAAAGCCATGGGGATCATTTGGGCCATATCGCACCTGAAACCGCCGATGCCCAGGCTTTGCCAGAAGGAAAGGATATCGTCCATGATGCGCCATGTCTTGGGCACATGCTGCTTGGGGCTGGTCCACCCCGGCAGCAGGCGGAGGGCAGGAAGACCGGCCATAAAGTTGTAGCCGTAGTTGAGCTTGACCGTTTCATACCAGTCGTACTTGCCGGGATTCCATGTAACGGCATTGTTGCCCGTCACACGGCCGAATGTCATTTCCCCTTCAAACAGGCCGTCCGGCAGACGCAGGGGTGGACCGTCCCCAGGGCTGTTGGAGGTCAGGTAAAAGTACCCCTGCTCCGGAGAAAAAAACGTATGAGGATCATCCCCTTCTCCAAAATCGTCATGCCCATCCCAGTCCGCCAGGTAGGCTCGGGAAACATGGTTGGGAATAAAGTCCATCATCGGCAGCAGCCCCACCGTCCGGCAACGCTTTACCAGAGCCTTGAACTCATCCATTCTCTTCTCCGGGGAGGAGGCCAAGTCCGGATCCACGTCAAAATAATCCACCACGGCATAGGGACTTCCTGCCAGGCCTTTCACGATGGATTCCGGCTGGGCGGCCAGCCCGGGATGGGCCGTCTGCGTAGCGTGCCTCAATACCCCGGTCAGCCAGATGTGTGTGAAACCCATCCGTGCTATTTCACGTAAGGCTTTATCCGTCACTCCATTAAAAGTTCCGCATCCGTTCGTTTCCCGGCTCCCCCAGTCAACTCCATGGGTCTCCATATTGGAAAAATGACGAACAAATAGTTGATAAATGACAGGACGCATGAGTTGAAATAATCAAATTTTGACGCTTATAATGCTAACTTTTTCAGGTATTCTGCAAGCGCATTCTGTTCCACCGGGACAATTTGTCCCAGCTGCAGAAGGGCTTCCTTCCTGGTCCGGAGCTTTCCCTCCAACTGAAGCTCCTGCAGACGGGACAGCCATTTCCCGAAATCAGGCCCCGGGGCCAGCCCCAGATTCACCAGATCACACCCGGTCACCAGAGGAGGAGGCACCAGAGGGGCATTCCGGTAGGAATTCATGAAGTCCCTGACAAATTGCCAGTTGTCCATCAGTCCGTTGGAGGAAAGACAATCCAGGCGGTGGAGTTCCAGTTCATCCCGGAAATGAGGAGCGTTCATGAACATTCGCAGCGTAGATTTCCTCATCTGCCTCACGCTGATGAAGCGCATATGACGCTCCACCATGGAACACACCGCATCCACCACGGCATTGGAATATTTCAGCCTTCTTAAAATGACCCTGGCCATGGAAGAGCCTTCCTTGTCATGACCGGAAAAACGGATGCGCCCCGTTTCATCCACCTGACGGCAGGGAGGTTTCCCGATGTCATGCAGCAGAACCCCCAGGGCCAGCTCCAAAGACACGGGGGAGCCGTCCCTTCCCAGCGCGTCCAGCATCATCAGCGTATGGGTGTATACGTCTCCTTCCGGATGCCATTGGGGAGGCTGCGTACAGCCTATCATATCGTATATTTCCGGAATGACATGCTTCATCAACCCCGTTTCCACCAGCATTTCCACACCCCGTTTCCTTCCGGGAGACAATAAAATCCTGTCCAGTTCCTCCCTGATGCGTTCCGGGGAAATCCGGGCCAGCATCGGAGCGTTCCTGAAAATGGAGGAGCAAGTCTCCTTCTCCACCTGGACTTCCCTGGTAACGGCAAAACGTACGGCGCGCATCAGCCGCAGGGAATCTTCTTCAAAACGACGGTCCGGCTCCCCGATGCACCTCAATACGCGGGCCCGGATATCCTCCACTCCGCCTACATAATCCACCACACGGCCCGGAGGCGAAGAAAACGGATCTTCAAAGAGGCCGTTCATGGTAAAATCACGCCGCCGGGCATCTTCTTCCGCATCCGTGAAGCAGACGGCCTCCGGCCTCCGGCCATCCCTGTAGCTTCCGTCTCTGCGGAAGGTCGCCACCTCAAAGGAAAAACCTTCGCGGCGTACCAGCACCACGCCGAAGGCGGCGCCCACTTCCCAGGCATCCGGAAACAGGCGCAACACCTCATCCGGGCGGGCGGAGGTGGCAATATCGATATCCTTCACGGAATATCCCAGCAACCTGTCCCGGACACAGCCGCCCACAAAATACACGGTGTGTCCTGCTCCGGAAAGAACCCGGGCCACGTCCTCCGCGGCCTTTCTCAACAAAATCCCCTCCATGAAACGGATCATTCAGGCATGGGCCTCAAAGGAGGAGCGGAAAGAGAATCTTCCTCCGCACCGGAGGGGGCGGCAGGGAACGCGGGCCGCGGCCTATCAGGCCGGGAAACAGAGGGAACGCGCGTATCCGGGGAATTAATCCTGGCCGGCGGAGAAACAGGCTTGGAGGAAGCAGGGGAGGAGGGAGACTTTTTCCCATCCGGCTTTTCTTTCTTTTTTCCCTCAAGTTTGCCCATGACCGCGTACAGGTTGGCGTCAAACAGCATATCCGGCGTGCCGCGCATCAGGATTTTCCCCGCAGGGTCCAGCAGATACACCCGCGGGGTGAGCCTCACCCGGTAATCCTTAAATGCCGCCGCCTTTTCATCCACCAGGGAGGGCATATCCATTTTCAAGTTCAACAGGGCCTTTTCCACGTTCTCCCTCTTTCCGGGAGCCACCGGCATCACCGTCAAACCGGGAAATTCTTTCCGGAGAGACGCGGCTTTTTGCAAAAACTGAACGGAACGCATATCCTGCGGATCCCAAAAAACCACCAGCACGGGCTTATTCCCGGAGGGGAGCGTCACTTTTCCGGCCGCCGCGGTAGAGGGAAGGCTGATTTCAGGCCCGGTCTGCCCGATATTGAGATTGCGTATTTCATACAGTTCCTCCTTCACAATATTTTGAACCGGAATAGGGCCGAAACTGGAATCATAGCATTTGATAATGGCGTCTTTCAGCAATTTTCCGCGGGCCGCCACCAGCCTGACGTCATCCTGAAGCATCCCTGTCGTTTCCTTCATCACCATGGCCAGGCCCAGGGAAGCCAGGCCCTGGTCCTCAGGGAACTGGTTGTAATCCTTGATCTGTTCCAGAATAACGCGGCAGCGCAGGTCACGGGAATTGCTCAGGGCATACGCCGCCTTTCCCGCCCCCTGTTCCCGGAACAGCGTATTTTCCAGGGAATCCAGGCAAAACACGACAATTTTCCTGGCCATGTCTCCATTGGGGAACGCCTGCGCTACAGCCTGGGGATGATTCAGGAACCAGACGACAGCCGGAAGAAGGCAGGATTTTTGAGTCTCGGGCTTCTGAAGGTCGCGCCCTACCAGCCTCCATAATTCCCGAGCCACCGGAACGGCATCCGGACGGTTCTTCATCAATTCCTCCCTTTTTTCCCCGCTTTCAGCCGTTTTCAATGCGGATTCCCAGTCGGACTGCCTCATCCGCCAATCCTCCAGCACATTTTTCATGCCCGTCTCGTCCGCCGGAGCCCATCCAAGCAGGCTGCATGCACCGGCTATCACGCAAAACGCTCTCTTCATACCCTGTCACTATGCCCTGACGCGTCCCACACGTCAATCAAACCCCGTGGCAAAACGCAGCCTATTTTTTCTTTTCCCCTCCCTTCCAGCTGTTTACAGCGCGGAATACATCTTCCGGAAATGAACAAACCCCGGCGAATCCCTTCGCCGGGGCTGCTGTTCAACTAACTACCTATGAAGACGGTCGAGTCCTTAAGTGGATGAAGCGCTCTCTCTTTCACTGCATCCGGATCATAACCGTTATGGGTGAGACAAACGCATGGCAAATACGTTCAAACATTATTTCTTTTGTATGACACAAGGCCCAGGAAAGCAAAAAAGCGGCTACGGAATTTCTCCCGTAGCCGCTCCAACTAACTACCTATGAAATCAGGGTTATTCCTGGTGACAAGGGAAGCTCTCGTTCCTCCCTTATCGAACATCCCTGTTCATTCAGGATACCTTCACGAATTAAACGCTCAAGAATTTTTTTCCTTAAGTGAAAAAACAGAGAACCGCCGCTTCAGGCCGCTACAAAGTTTCGTTCGTCATTGGTCAGGGCCCGCACCTGCACGGCCATAAACCTCATTTCATTAAGCATGTTCAGATAAAGCAGAGAGGAACGGGTGCGCGTCTGGTTGCGCTGGGCCCGCTTGATCTGGCGCTTGGTGGCCTTTGCCACCAGTTGAAGAAGCTGTTCCTGGGCCACCATCGTATAGTCGAACTGAATGTACGTCCCCGTCTGGAGCATTTTGCAATACTCATCCAGCAGCTTGATGAGGGCGGTATGCACCTCCTTCAAATCGTCCACCTGGTCAATAGTAAACGGCGTGTGGTTATTATCCACATACGTGAAGATGGACTCGGAAAACTGCGACAGGCTCTGCGTAGCTTCATTCAAATGCTCCAGGGCCTGCACAAAGTGGTAGCCCATATCCAGGGAGCGGGACTGCATCTTGTACAGAATAGGGAGAATATCGTACTTGTGATGTTCGCTGCTGGTCATGGCCAGCCGTTCTGCGGCATCCGCCAGTTCTTTCAGGGCCTTCCTGTCCCCCTGGAAAAAGTTTTCCACGGTGTCATTGTAAATTTCCCGCAGCTTGAGCGTGCTGTCCACAATCTGGTGGCTGCATACATCCAGGATATTTTCTTCCGTAATCTGGTCAAAACGCTCTACGGAAAGCTTGCTTTCCCGCTTGCGGTGCATGATGGTGGACTTTACCAGAATGACAACCACCAGGGCCAGCAGACCGAAGATGGCGTACACCTGTCCGTAATGCAGGATGGTAGCCATGACGGCGGCCAGCGTAAAGGCAGCCAGCCCGGTCATGAACCAGCCGGAAATCACCGTCAGCACGCCGGTCACACGGTAAACAGCGCTCTCCCTTCCCCATGCCTTGTCCGCCAGGGAGGAGCCCATCGCCACCATGAACGTCACGTACGTGGTGGAAAGAGGGAGCTGCCTGCCAGTAGCCCAGGCAATCAGCAGGGAAGCAACCGTCAGGTTCACCGTGGCGCGAATCAGGTCAAATGCCACCCGGTCCTTGGGATTCAAGGGCTGGGGGGCGGGATCCCACTGGTGGTTCATGCGCACCAGCATGCGGGCGGGAATAAGCCTTTTCACCCCGCGTCCCAGGGCGATGGCACTGCGAACGATGGCGCGGGCGGGGGGGACGGAGCCGAAACGCTCAATACCGCCTTCACCCTGCCTGGAAAGTTCCACGCCGGTGGCGATCACCGTTTTTGCCTTTTTGGAGAACCACAAGGCAAAAATCATCATGCAGCCCGCGGCGAACAAAATATAATGGTTTACCGGCATGCCCTGCCCCGGCATCAGACACTCCATGGAGGTGATGGATGAGGGAGAGCCACCGGCCGCCGCCACGCCGCTGGCGTACTGGAAAGAATCCAGGCCACCCATGAAAACGCCGATGAAATTCACCAGGTCGTTGCCCGCAAAGGCCAGGGCCAGGGAAAAAGTGCCCGCCAGAACGGTCAGGCGCAGAATATTCGTCATGAACAAATGCTGAAGCAGGAACATGAGCACGGAAAAACCGCCGAAGGCCGTGAGCAGGGCCATGCCCAGATTCTGGTCAATGTATTGAATGAACGAGGGCTCCATCAGGGTAGACTCCTTCAAGCCCTTGAAAACGGCGAAATAGGCTATCGCCGTCATGGCAATGCCGCACCAGAAGCAGCCGAACCATTTGAACCGGGACTGGTATTTAAACGTGAACGCCAGACGGGAAATCCACATGACGATGGTGCCTACCGTAAAGGCGATGGCTACGGAAAGAAGAATGCTGGTGACAATCTCAAAAGCCTTGTCCGTATTAATGAAATCCCACACGGACTGAACCAGGCGGAGCTTGGAAATCTTGAACAGGGCCGTCGCTACGGCAGACCCCAAAATACCGAATACCAGGGAAACGGTGGTGGAGGTAGGCAATCCGAACGTATTGAAGGTATCCAGCAGGATCACCTCACTGATCATTACCCCCAGGAAAAGCAGCATCACTTCATGATAACTGAACATGTCCGGGTGAAAAATGCCGTTGCGGGCCACTTCCATCATGCCTCCGGAGAAGCAGGCCCCCACCAGCACGCCGATGGAAGCTACGGTCAGGATCACCCGCACGGGAGCGGCCTTGGAACCGATGGCGGAATTGAGGAAGTTGACGGCGTCATTCGCTACGCCGTTGATCAAGTCAAATGCCGCCAGAAGCAGCAGGGCTGTGATGATAATCCAGTAAATTGAGTCCATAACTGTCTCTTGTGAATGGTGGGCGGAGGGCATCCGCGAGCTGCACCACCGCCTCTTTACACGGAAACGGTCGATTTTGCTACTGTTTTGTTACAGAAAAATCCTTTCTCCTTATCAACGGGAACGGGGAAGAAAATCCAGTTCCCCGGGGTCGGGCCAACGGTGCCGGGGATAACGCCCCGCCAGGTCCTTTTTCATTTGCCCGTATCCGTTCCGCCAAAAACTTTCCAGAGATCCCGTTACCTGCCACGGCCTCTGGCTGGGAGCCAGCACCTCCACAATCACGGGTACGGCCCCGTTGGCAATGCGTGGGGAAACCGCCACGCCGAACAGGCGCTGCACCGTCAGACTGATCACCGGGGAGGAATCCTCCCCGTACCTGACTTTGGCGTGCTGGCCATTGGGCAACGTGAGGCTTACCGGGGCATAATCGTCCAGCGCCTTCGCCTGCCAGCCGGAAAGCCAATCCCTCAGCACGGGAATAATTTCCCTTTCCTTGATGTCCTTATAACCCACGGCCCCTTCACAGACCAAAGAAATGGCGACCATCTTGTCCTCCTCCGAAAAACGGGGCAGCTCCAGTTCCGGCATCCAAACGCTCAAACCATTAAGACGGCGTATCCACTGTTCCACGGCATCATTCCATTTCACCAGCTTCAGGGTTCCGTCCACTACTTTTTCCGCCAAAACCGGGGCGGCCAGCTCCGGAGGGGCATCCCCGCGGTCACGATCCTCCAGCACCAGATCTCCATACATCAGCTTCCGGTGCAGACGCACGCGCCGCAAAGCGGCATCGAAGACGGCTTCCTCCCCGCAGGAAAAACGCTCCGGCCAAATGGAACGCAAATCTTCCGGCGCAATAAGCGTACAGCGTCCCACATGGGTTTCCACCGCCTTTCCGGACAATTCCGCCACTTCTGCGGCTACGAAATGCTCTCCTTGAAACACCACGCTTCCTTCCGCCAGCCTGCCGCCCATCCCGCCGGCCATGCGGCATGTATTGGCGGCCACGCCGTTTCGCACACCCACATGGTCCGCAAAACTCTCAATCATTGCACGGACTACGGCAGGGCGCGCCGCCGTAAAATCCGGTCCCGGCGTTTCCCGGGCTTTTCCCCGGCTGCCGACGGACAGAAGCTGCCGGTATGCCATCCATGCCTCCCGCGCCCCGCGGGAAGAGATGCCCCAGCGGGTACACGCCGCCGCCCCAAAACCGACATCCACAGCCTTCTCCACCGCGCGCCACTCCGCCTGGAAATCCGTGTAATCCGCAGAATCGCGCAAATGATCGTTCAGCCCCCCCTTTACCGCAACACCTTCTCCCTGCATCAGGGCTGCAACGGCAGCCAGCTCCACGGCACACTGTTCATCCTGGCCGGCCACCATCAGACGGGCCAGCCGGGGCGGCAGAGGAAAAGCGGTCATCCTTTTTCCCGTATCCGTCAGGCTTCCGTCCTCTTCCGTCGCACCCAGGGCAGCCAACAAATTCACGGCCCGCTGCATCACCAGGGAGGCAGGAACATCCAGCCAACGGAAATTTTCCGGCACGGTGATGCCCCAGGCAGCCAAATTCAAAACGGCTCCGGCCAGATCCACCCGGAAACATTCGGGCGGGTCAAAATCATCCTTCCGGGCCTGTTCCGCCTCACTCCACAGCCGGAAACAGCGCCCCGGAGCCACGCGCCCGGCACGGCCCTCGCGCTGAGCGGCGGACGCCTTGGAAATCTTCACCAGATGCAGCGTATCCATCCCCCGGTACGGATCCCATCCGGACCGGCGGACCAGCCCGGAATCAACCACCGTACGCACTCCCTCAATCGTCAGGGAAGTTTCCGCCACATTAGTGGAAACAATAACACGGGGGATCTCCCCCCGCTCCACGGCGCGATTCTGCTGCTCCGGCGCCAGAGACCCGTAGAGGGGAAAAACGTCCCGGCCGCTCATCCACGGCTTTCCTGCCAGCAACTCCACCGTTTTCCGTATCTCATACACGCCCGGCATAAATACCAGAACATCCCCGCAGTCATCCTCCCTCACCGCCTCCCGCACAACATCCGCCGCCTGCTCCCATATGGGGGGAGGAGCCACCCTGCCGCGTCCGTCACTGACCAGGCGGGGAGCCCGGTAAATAACTTCCACGGGATACTGCCTGCCTTGCGCTTCCAGAACCCGGCAGGAACCTCCCATATATTCCCGCAGCCCGGATATCTCCAGTGTGGCGGACATCACGACCACGGCCAGATCCCGGCGCGGCCCTTCCTGCAGATCCAGCACACGCCCCAGGGATAAATCCCCGGAAAGGCTACGTTCATGGAACTCATCAAACACCACGGCGCTCACCCCTTCCAGGGAGGGGCGTTCCGTCAACCAGCGCTCCAGCATGCCGTCCGTCACGTACGCGATACGGGTGCGGGAGGAAATGTACCGTTCAAAACGCACCGCATACCCCACCTCTTTTCCCAGCTCCACCCCGCGCAGCCGGGCCACATGCCGCGCCAGCAGGCGAGCGGCCATCCGCCGGGGCTGTACAACGACAATCAGGCCACGGTCTCCCAGACCGGCGTCATCCATCATCGGAGGAACACCGGTGGACTTGCCGGAGCCGGTAGGAGCTTTCAACAAAATGCGCGGAGAAGGAACCCGCAGAGCCTCCATCAATTCTCTGCGGATTTCCTCAATGGGAAGAGAAGAAAAAACCATACCGGGTTACAGGGAATCCGTTCGTGCCGGGGACATTCAGCCGATGCAGGCCAGCAGAAACCAGAAAAACGGCACGGTAAAGGAAGGGCTGTCAATCAAATCAAAAATTCCTCCTATTCCCGGCAGCAGGGAACCGGAATCCTTGATGGCCAGGCTGCGTTTAACCAGGGACCCGGCCAGATCCCCGTAAACGGAAAGCAGGAAAATGAGGGATGTGCATCCCATCAGCACCAGTACCTGGGTTATGGACAAGACGGAAATTCTGAACATCGGGAAAACCAGCCCTATGGCCGCCGCATTCGTCAGCACCCAGGAACCGAGGAGGCCCTCCCACGTTTTCTTGGGGCTGATGTGGGGAATGAGCCTGCGGGAAAAAAGGCGGCCGCCCAGCAGGAACCCGCTCACGTAGGCAAAAATGTCCGCCATCTTCGTTACCAGAACGACCCACAGCACACACATGACAATGGCCGGATAAACATACCCCGCCCTCATATACGCCAGATGCAGGGCCAGAATGGCAAAAGAGAACAGCCAGACGGGATAAATAAAGGAAAGCAGCGTAGTACCCACGGAACGGAGAGCCCTGCTTCCATCCACCGGGTGCTTCATCTCACAGATGAAGGCAACCACTACCAGGAGGACCGGAGCGGCAAGCGCCACCAGAAGAGGAAGGGGGATGAGGAAAGTAACCTGTTCCGCAAGGGCGCTTTCCCGGAATTTGGTGATGCAGCATGACCAGGACAGCAACACGGGGTACGCCACTCCGAAAAGAAAGCTCAAATTCGGCTGGGAGGCTTTTCCGGAACGCAGCAGCATGTGCCGCCATTCCCAGGCGGCCAAAATACAGAAAATGCAGACCAGACCGTAATACCCAAGTTCGCAGTCCCACCACAAAGCCCCGGCCAGCAACCCAAGCAAAACCACGGTGCTGAATGAACGCTGCAGCAGAACACCCATCTTGCTTCCGGAAAAACTCTTGTCCCGATTCGGTATGCTCATCATCACGCGAAGTGTACAGAAAATTGTTGCAACCTCAATCCTGAAATGCTTCCTTTCCTGCGGCGTCTCTTCGGAAAACGTCCGTTCTCCCCATCCTCATCCTCCCCGCTGCAAACAGGAAAGCAGTCATCCCGCCACTTTTCCCTCTCCGGGAAGGATGCAGCAACGGAAAACCAAAGAAAGCACTCAACAACAAAAAGCGGAAGAAATGCGGAAAAAAACATCCGTAAAATGAAATCCATTTCCATGCAGCTCCAATATGACAAATGCCGGACTTCCGCACAAAATTTCAAACTTTATGGTGGATTTATCCACCCATGAATTCTCTTCTTTCCTCCCCCTGCCGCCGCCGGATATTTCCGGATGAACCGGGTTCCATTTACTCTTGTCCCCTTCCGGAAACAAGGAGAGCAAAATAGCGTCATGTGGACGTTTTATAAGATAGACAATCACCTGCAAATCAGTAACACTCACATCCCGGCACCAGCTTTTTCCCCAAATGGAAAAAAACGCACCCTTTTCCGTTATGAACATGCACTCATTCCGTTGGATTAGACTCACTGCATTCTCGGCCCTGGCAGCAGCCGCCATTACGTCCTGCGCCTCTGCGGCTACGGACTTCAACCAGGTGGGCAAACAAATGTCCCTGCTGCTCCAGAATTTCCACTTCTCCCGCAAAGAATTCAGCGATGAACTATCTGCCAAATTCCTGGAAACCTACCTGCGCAAGGTAGACCCCAACAAAATATTCTTCACCCAGCAGGACGTAGACGCCCTCAAAAGAAAATACGGTAAGGAGCTGGACGACTACCTTATGTCCGGCCAGATGATGGATGCGGCCCAGGCCATGCACGCCCTTTACCGCCAGCGCGCCATGCAGCGCATCTCCTATGCGCGGGATTTGCTGAAAAAGGGAGGCTTCACCTTTGACAAAGACAAGTCTATCGAACGTTCCCGCCGCAAAACAGCCGCGTGGCCCAAGGATGAGGCGGAAATGCAGCAGGTCTGGAAAGACATGGTGGAGGAACAGCTTCTGTCCGAAATCCTGCGCCGTGAAACCGTAGCGCGCCTGGCCAAGGAACAGAACAAGCCCGATCCCCTGGCCAATGAAAAACCCGCGGAGGAAAAACTGCTTATGCGTTATGAACGCATTCAGCGCAATATCCAGGAAACGGATCTGGAAGACGTAGCGGAAACACTGCTCAGCGCCGTGGCCTTGACGTATGACCCGCATACGGATTACATGGGTGCGCGCCAGGTGGACCGTTTCAAAATCTCCATGGGTACGGAACTCACCGGCATCGGCGCCCTGTTGGGCAGTGAAGACGACGGTTCCACCAAAATTACCGGTATCGTTGTGGGAGGGCCGGCTGACAAATCCGGAGAATTGAAGCTGAACGACCGCATCGTTGCCATTGACTCCGACAACTCCGGAGAAATGGTGGATATCCTGTTCATGAAGCTGGATAAGGTGGTGGATATGATCCGCGGAGCCGAAAATACCCAGATGCGCCTGAAAGTAGAACCGGCAGACGCCCCCGGACAGGCCAAAATCATTACGCTGACCCGCTCCAAGGTTCCTCTGAAGGATGAACTTGCCAAAGGTGAAATTATTGAACTTACCGGAGCCCCGGAAGGCAGGAACCGCATTGGCGTGCTGAGCCTTCCCTCCTTCTACGCAGACATGGAAGGCGGAGACCGCCGCTGCGCCAAGGATGTCAAAAAAATCCTGGAACGGATGAATAAGGAAAATGTGGACGGCCTGGTAATCGACCTGCGCAGCAACGGCGGCGGTTCCCTAGAGGAAGTGCGCCTGATGACGGGCTTCTTTACCGGAAACGGCCCCGTGGTGCAAATCAAGGACACCCGCGGCAACGTGGATATCAAATCCGCCCACAACCGCCAGAAACTCTTCAACGGCCCCATTGTGGTGCTCATTAACAAACTCAGCGCATCCGCCTCTGAAATTCTGGCCGCGGCCCTTCAGGATTACGGCCGCGCCGTGATTGTGGGGGATGAATCCACCTTCGGGAAGGGGTCTGTGCAGCAACCTGTGGACATCGGCCAATACCTGCCTTTCTTCGCGGCCAGAGACCGTGCGGGCCTGCTGAAAGTCACCACCCAGAAATTTTACCGTGTGGCGGGCGGCTCCACCCAGCTCAAAGGCGTGGAAAGCGATATCCAGCTTCCCACCGCTACGGCGGCATTCGAGCTGGGAGAAGACATTCTGGACTACGCGATGCCCTATGACCAGATTACGCCCTGCACCAACTACAAAAAGGACTCCTCCATCGCGGCCATGCTGCCTGTGCTGAAAGATGCCAGCGCGAAGCGCGTGGAAAAAGACCGCGATCTCCAGATTGCCAGGGAAGATATCGCCATGATGAAACAGCGCATCAAGGACAACAAGCTTTCCCTGAACAAGAAAATCCGGGAACGGGAGAACTCCGCCCTGGAAGAACGCCGCAAATCCATCAACAAGGAACGCAAAACCCGCTTCGCGGAAATGGCCAAGGAAGACGCCACCAAATACAAAATTTACCGCCTGACGCTGGACGACGTCAACGCCAAGGAGCTGCCCCTGGCGGATCCGGAAAAAGACAATGAACAATTCATGCACCTGGCGGAAGACCCCACGGCAGAACTGGACGACTCCCCGGAATACCCCTCCGGCCTTGATCCGGAACTCCGCGAAGGCATCAACATCGTCCAGGATATGCTGAAGCTGGAATCCTCCGGAAAATAACGGCACGCTCCTCGCGAACCTCCTTGCCGCCCCGGTCCCATTCAGGGACCGGGGTTCTTTTTTCCGGGGGGAAATCCCGGAAGCCGTACCCTCCGAACGGCTGGAATGAATCCGGGGCTTGCCAGCCGGGAGGAAATAAGGCAGTATTTTTGCCCGTCAGCAATGAGCACCACCATGAATACGACATACAAAATTGCCATCGGCGCGGATCACGCCGGAGTCGATCTCAAGGAAACCGTAGCAGAACTCCTCAAGGCATGGGGTCATGAAGTGACCGACATGGGAACCATGACCAAAAATTCCTGTGATTATTCCGACTACGCCAATGCAGTCGCAAGCAGCATTGCTGACGGCACCAACGACCGCGGCATCCTTATCTGCCGGTCCGGCATCGGCATGAGCATTGCCGCCAACCGCTGGGTAGGCGTCCGCGCCGCCCTCTGCCGCACGGCCCCTGCTGCGGCCCTCTCCCGCCAGCACAATGATTCCAACCTGCTCTGCCTGGCTTCCGCCTATGTGGACAATGAAAGTGTGGAAGACATCCTGGACGCCTGGCTGCATGCTGACTTTGAAGGCGGACGCCATGAACGCCGCGTCGTCAAATCCTCCGGCAGCCCCCTGCAATGGACGGATCCGGAACTGGCGGCCCTCATCCAGGAAGAAGGGCGCCGGGAAAGCAACAACATTGAGCTGATTGCCTCCGAAAACTTCACTTCCCCCTCCGTCCGGGAAGCCCAGGGTTCCCTGCTGACCAACAAATACGCGGAAGGCTATCCCGGCAAACGCTGGTATGGCGGCTGCGAGGTGGTGGACAAAGTGGAACAGCTCGCCATTGACCGCGTGCTGAAAATTTTCGGCGGGGATCATGCCAACGTGCAGCCCCACTCCGGTTCCCAGGCCAACATGGCCGTTTACTTCTCTGTTCTGAAACCGGGCGACACCATTCTCACGATGGATCTCTCCCACGGCGGCCACCTCACCCACGGGCACCGGGCCAATTTCTCCGGCAAACTGTACAATGTAGTTCACTACGGCGTATCCCAGGAAACGGAAGCTATTGACTATGATGCTTTGGAAAAACTGGCTCTGGAGGTGAAGCCGCAAATGATCACGGCGGGAGCAAGCGCCTACTCACGCACAATCGACTTTGAACGCATGGGCCAGATTGCCAGGGCCTGCGGTGCCTACCTGTTCGTGGACATGGCCCACATCGCGGGCCTGGTGGCCGGGGGGCAGCACCCGAATCCGGTTCCCCATGCGGACTTCGTGTCCTCCACCACGCATAAATCCCTGCGCGGCCCCCGCGGCGGCTTCGTCATCTGCAAGGAGGAATACGCCAAAAAACTGGATGCAGCCGTCTTCCCCGGAATGCAGGGCGGCCCCCTCATGCACATCATTGCCGCCAAGGCGGCCTGTTTCGGAGAAGCTCTGAAGCCCGAATTCAAGGACTATGCGGCCCAGGTTGTCAAAAACGCCAAGGCCATGGCGGCCAAAATGGCGGAACTCGGCTTCCGCGTCGTCTCCAACGGTACGGACAACCACGTATTCATGGTAGACCTCCGCAACAAAGGCATTAACGGTGCAGACGCGCAGGAAGCCCTGGACCGCGTAGGTATCACCGTAAACAAGAACGCCATCCCGTTTGACACGGGTTCTCCCATGAAACCCTCCGGCATCCGCATCGGCACGCCTGCCGTAACCACTCGCGGCATGAAGGAAAAAGACGTGGAACAGGTGGCTGAATTCATTGCCCGTGCGCTGGCCTTGTACGTAGGTGACCAGGTATGCCCGAATCCGGACGGTTTCTCCCGGCTTAAGGACGAAGTTTCCGCGTTTAACCGCAACTTCCGCCTGCCTCATTAACATCTCCTGCGCATAAACGCTTTTCAGGCCGTTCCGCCGTTTCCGCGGAACGGCCTTTTAATTAAAAATCCGTATTCACGGTCCCTCAATACGGACGGCCAAGACACCCGCAACAAAAAAACTCTTCGTCAAGGAATAGCCAGGAATTGTCCAAACTGCGCTTTTCCTCTCCTATATTACGGACAAACCGGTTTGGAAATCAACAATCATTATTCATCCTCACGTCCTCGCTGGAACATTTGCCCTCTTCACGGCCCAACCGGAAAACAAAGACAGCGGCAGGTTGGGAATAATGGAACTGATGGCTTGCACGGGTTGCCCCTCCATCCGCAATTAAAATAATCTTAAAACCTTCATTGGAAAACTGGATATTTTTTTCATCCCAATATCCATAACCGGACATAACAGAATATCTTCCTATTTCTCTAAATGAACCGTCCTGCTGGCGCAGAAAAGCTTTAAATTCATAACTGTTGAAATTGGCGCCCCTAGGCGTTCTCCACACTAAAGCGGCTTCATGGTCCGCCTGCCAGATTACTTTGTTATCCGGATTGTCCCGGAAACAGTTTTCCAGAAAAGCCATCTCCTGCTTGTGAAAACGCAAGGCGGCGCCATCTACCGGAGGATGATCGACAAGAAGAGAAGGCGCGTCAGAAGCCACAACAAGGGGAACCGTGCAGCAAGAGAAAAAAAACGTTTTCAAGGAGGCATTCATCTTCCGGATATTACTTCATCAAAAAGACGGATCAAGTCTCAATCACCTGATCCGCCTGATGATGCTTCAGAATGATTTATCTATCCAAAGGGCCACCGGGCCAGACAGACAAATTATCCCATCCGTCTGGTTTGACGGTGCAGGTCCGGTACTGTTTTTCAGTCAAAAAGTCAGTTCCTCCAATAGTAACATGAGGCTTGGGAGTAGTACCTGCCGTTCTAAATCCATCATAAGGAACGGTTACGCCACCGCTCAGAACCTCAAGAAGCGCCTTTCTGGCTTCTTCCAGTTTTTCACAACTCAGCCTGTCAATATCCCTGTACTTCTCCCCTTCAACCTTGGCATATTGCTGATCTGTTACAGAGGCCCAATTAGGATTCTTACCGTCTTTGATTTCTCCAAATTCCGTCAACATACTCAACAATGGATTTCGATAGGCATTCCCTTTCGTGTTGCCGAGACGATTCAACATCACCGATGCAATAGCCTTCATTTCTGCACCCTTCGTATCGGCTTCCGCATAGATGACTCGCGCCATTGCATTGAATTCATCAACGGTTATTTCAGAAATGGTTCCCGTATTGTAACGGTATCGGACAGCATTGGAATCTTGCCGCAATTCATACCATGTGATGGGATAAGCGATAGGTACGGCTTGTTCTGGCCAGCCAATACGGCATCCTTCTCCAAGTTTCAGAAGTGTCATAGGTATTCCTGAAGCAAGTTCGGATTTGGCGGTATCGTACTTCACATACCTGCCTTCCGGCGGCATTCCCGTGGTACTCATGATGGCGATGCAGCCTTCATAGGACTTATCCGCCGGTGTATAGGCATTATTACGGTAAACCAACTCGCAATAATAGAAACCGCGTTCCAGCACGGCTTCTGCCGTCTGGGTGGAAAGAGAACCTCCCCCAGTTGTGATATCAACATTGGCTTGAGGAATGTTGAGGGTCAAAATATCGTCTCCGTCGATACGGAAATAATGTCGTTCAGATTTCTCTACTTTAATATACCCTTTCCAAGTTTCAGTACGATCTTCGACATTTTGCTTGATAGGAATTAGCACAGGGGCGGTCATAAGCGAATCTCCCGTTTCATCTTCATAGATGAAATAGCCGGGAACAGGTTTGGCCTCCTTTTCTTTCATTTTAATGAAAGGAATAGTAATGGATTCAACTGTAGTTGACATGATATTATTCTATGTTATGTTTTAACTTTTTGTAACGCAGAAACTTTTCCCCATTTTAATAAAAAATGAAGAACAGCCCGTTACAGAGATATGACCATTCTATTGTTCAACAAAGAAATGTATCACGTTATGAGCTCATTCCCTGAAATGGCACATTCTGTCTTGGAACGAAAATCCGTATAGAAAAAAATCTTCACAAAATATAAAAAAATATCATCCTATCAATTAACTAACAAATTTTTACAAAAATTTGATATGTGAAATTCTTTTATGGCCTGCCCGCGGAAGTCATGCCGTCCCACACGGGAAAGTAATAATGCAGGGTAGGTTCAGGCTCATTCAACAGGCGGTAATGCCACCATTCCGGAGCATAATTGGCAAAACCCTGTTTTTCAAAAGCCTTTTTCAAAATCATCCTGTTCCGGCGCTGGGACGGAGTCACTAATGTGGAGTCCGTGGCGGAACTGGGATCCAGCAGGTCATGATGGCCGCCCATGTCCACAGGCTTTCCGGTCCTGGCGTACAGCAGGGAAACATCCACAGCCACGCCCCGGGAATGTTCCGAAAAATCGCGCACATAGTGGTCTCCGAACACCTTGGCCTTGTCAATATGGGGATAATACCGGGACTTCATCTTTTGATCCCCGTCGTCAGCTCCCCATTTGCAAATGTCCAGCACGGCGGTATGGGGACGGTAGGCGTCATCAATTTCCAGCAGGTAACCCTGACTGTACAAATCTTCCGAGACTTTTTTCAACGCCTGCGCCGCCTGGGTGCGCAGGATGGCGCGCCGGCCGTGGTAACCGTCCAGCGGACGCCCTACAAAATTATCATATCCGGCATATTTCAAATTAGTCTTCACCAACGGAGCCACCTGGTCCACATACACAAAGCCCGGCTGCATCACGGGCTGAAGGGGCTGATTGAACGCCGGTTTGAATTCCCTGCTGCCGGAACAGGAAACCAGTAACATGAACATGCCGCATACCGCAGCTACGCAAGTCTTCATGACCACGAAGCGTAGCACGGCATGCGGCGCAAATCCGGTCAGGATTCCGTCATTTCCAGAAATCCCTTGATCTTGCTGATGCGCGTGGGATGGCGCAGCTTGCGGAGGGCCTTGGCTTCAATCTGGCGAATGCGTTCGCGGGTGACGCTGAACTGGCGGCCCACTTCCTCCAGAGTGCGGGGACTGCCGTCCCGGAGGCCGAAGCGCTGTTCAATGACTTCGCGTTCACGATCCGTGAGGGTGTCCAGAACATCCTTGATTTTTTCTTTCAGGAAAGAGAAGGAGGCTTCCTCCATGGGATTTTCCGCCGCCTTGTCTTCAATAAAGTCACCGAAGGAGGTATCGTCGGAATCCCCCACGGGGGCTTGCAGGGAAATGGGCTGCTGGGCCATTTTCAAAACGGAACGCACGCGTTCCACAGGAAGATGGATTTCTTCCGCGATTTCTTCCGGAGTGGGTTCCCTACCGTACTCCTGCACCAGCTGCTTTTGCACGCGCATCAATTTGTTGATGGTTTCAATCATGTGCACGGGAATGCGGATGGTGCGGGCCTGGTCTGCAATGGAACGGGTGATGGCCTGGCGGATCCACCAGGTGGCATAGGTGGAGAATTTGTAGCCGCGGCGGTATTCAAATTTTTCCACCGCCTTCATCAGGCCCATGTTGCCTTCCTGAATCAGATCCAGGAAGGAGAGGCCGCGGTTGGTATATTTTTTGGCAATGGAAATAACCAGGCGCAGGTTGGCCTCTACCATTTCATCCTTGGCCCTGCGGGCTTCGCGAAGCCATTTGCGGAGTTCCTGGTAGGCTTCTCCCATCTCATCCGCAGTCATCCACATGCGAAGCTCCAGCTCTGCCAGATGTTCCTTGAGTTCCTTGTTGTCCGGATCCAGGGCAACCTTCTTCTGCATGCGGAGCACGCGGTCGCGGGCCTCGTCAATCATGGAACAGAAATCCTCAATCACCTTGTGCTTGAAATACAGGCGGCCGAAAAACTTCACCAAAGCACTGGCAACCTTGTCGAATTCGGCCTGGCGGGCCTTGACGGACTTGGCAGCCTCCTTGCTGCGGTACAGCTTGCGGAAGGAACCGGAGGCGTCCTGATGGGTCTGCTGTATCTGGGCGCAGAGCTGGGCCAGCCCTTTCATGTAGCGCTCGCGGGAGTCTATCTTTTTGTCAAGGATAACGCGGTCAAAGCGTTCCTCATTGTCGAGCAGGCGATAGGCTACGTCCAGATAGGCATTCGCAATGAAACCGAAGCGGTGCACACAGCGCTGGACGTTCTGTTCCGCGTCCTCAATTCTCTTGGAAATGGCCACTTCCTCTTCACGGGTAAGCAGGGAAACCTGGCCCATTTGCTTCAGGTACATGCGGACGGGATCATCCAGAATGTCCATCTTGGCTTCGAGCTTTTCCTCTTCATCCTCTTCTTCCGTGCTGATGCGGGTGCGGTCCGTGTAGCTGTCCACGTCAGACGCGTCAATGATGTCAAACGCCATGCTGCGCAGGCGGTCCATGATGGCCTCGTAATCCTGCTGATCAACAATGTCGTTGGGAAGGGAGTCATTAATGTCGTCAAAAGTCAGATACCCCTGTTCCTTGGCGAGCTTGATAAGTTCACGAATTTTTTCCTGAATTTCCGGAGCGTCAATCGGATTCGTGATCTTGCGGCTGGCAGCCCTCTTGCGTTCCTCTTCCAGTATTTCGCTCAACTTTTTGGGAGCTTCCTCCTTCGCGGCAGGTTTGGCAGTCTTCTTCTCCACCGGCTTCTTCTCCGCAGCCTTGGCTGGAGCTTTTTTAGCGGGAACTGCTTCAGACGCCTTTGCCGGAGCCTTTTTGGCGGCCGACGCCGCCTTCCTGGAGGCAGAAGCCGGAGACGCCTTCTTTGCCGGGGCCTTTTTTTCCGCAACGGGCTTGGCGGCGGCCTTTTCCGCAGCCGGAGCAGCAGCCTTGGCAGAGTTTTTTTTGACTGGAGCCGCCTTCGGAGCGGTTTTGGAATTTTTTGCGGCAGGCCGGGCCGCTATTTTTTCCTTGGATTCAGAAGCTTTTTTGTTGGCGGAAGTCTTCTTGGGAGAAGAGGGGGATGGGTCACCGGATTTGGACATATCTTGAAAAGAAGAGGGCACAATTCACCATTATATCAATACCCGGAGGTATCGAGGCACTACATTGTACCCAGCAAACGCTTCAAGTCAACACTAAGTTTGGACAATTCCAGCCTTCTGGCAGCATCCGTGGATGGATCCGCCAGTTCCGCCATCAGGGAGGCGATGTGCCTCTCCAAAGCGGCCTTCGCAATGCCGGAGCAGGCTTCCTGTACGCTCCTGTCCACATTGGGAATAGGTATGGGCTCCAGATTCAGCATGCCCAGGGCATCCCGTTCCGGCTGAGGCAGGGACGCCAGAAAAGCCTGAACGGCCGCGGGGTTGTCCGGAGAAGGCAGCCTGGCCAGAATTTTTTTTAAGATGCCTCCACCCTGCAGCAGCCGCATCGGCTCCAGCAATTCTTCAATGCGGTCCACGATAAGCCCCTGGGCACGGGAATTCTGAAGGGCCAGTTCACAGAGCACGGCCACGGCGCGATCCATTTTCACAGGAGGATGCTGCGGAACTTCCGCAGCCGCCTTACGCTCTGCGGACTGGGCCTGTTCCTGCCCCTTCCGGCGTCCGGCCATTCTGACAGCGCCGCGCAAATTATCCGCAGCCATGCGCATGCGCGTGGCTATGTCAGTCGTAGCCAGATCCCGGGCCACCGGATCGCTCATGCAGGCCAGCAGGGCCGTCATCTCACGGGCAAAAGCGGCGCTGGAAGCGGCGTCATCCAACAAACCGCTCTCCCTGGCCCGTTCCATGCGAACCTCAAAGAAGGAACGGGCCCGCTCCACCATCCCAGAAAAAGCCTCTTTCCCCTCCCTCTTCATGAAAGAATCCGGATCGTCCCCGGCAGGAAGGTTCACTAGGTAAATATCCTTGCCAAAGGGGGCCAGTTCACGGAAAGCCCGGTCCGCCGCAGCCATGCCCGCCTTGTCCGCGTCAAAACACAACACTATCCGTGAAGCATAGCGTGAAAGAATCCGGGCATGCTCCGGAGTAAACGCCGTCCCCAAAGGGGCTACGGCAAAAGAAATACCCGCCTCGTGGCAGGCAATGACGTCAATCTGCCCCTCGCACAACAGGGCTTTGCCGCTTTTTCCCATAGAGCCGCGCGCCTTGTCCAGGGCAAACATCACGTCCCCCTTTTTGAAAATGGCCGTCTCCGGGGAATTAACGTACTTGCCTGCGTTTTCCTGAGGCCGCAGAATGCGGCCGGAAAACGCCACACATTCTCCGTACACATTGTTGATGGGGAACATCAGCCTGTCCCGGAAGCGGGCGTACAAATCTCCCCGTTCTCCGCGGTTGGCAAGACCGGAATCTATCAGCACCTGGTCCGGAATCCCCTCCCTGCGGGCCCAGGCCAGAAACTCCCGCGAGGAGTCAGGAGCCCACCCTACCTGCCAGCGTTTCGCCATGTCCGCCCCGTATCCGCGGGAATTCAGGTAAGCCCTGGCCTCCGCCGCCTTCGGGGAACAAAGCAGGAGCCTGTGGAAAAACCCAGCTGCCTTCTTGTGGGCCACCAGCAACGCCGTGCGTGCCTTACGCCGCTTTTCTTCCGCCGCGTCATAAACCTCTTCCACAATGGAGATTCCGGCTTTTTCCGCCAGCCTTCGCACGGTATCCGCAAACCCCAGGTTCTCCATCTTCATCACAAAAGTGATGGCGGACCCACCTTCCCCGCAGCCAAAGCATTTGAAATTCTGCCGACTCTGGTCCACAATAAAGGAAGGCGTCTTTTCATTGTGGAACGGACAGCATGCCTTCCACCGGGAACCGGCCCTTTTCAGGGGAAGATAGGCCCCCACCACATCTACAATGTCAGTGGCCTCCAGAACGCGCCGGATACTGTCTTCATCAATCCTTCCCATAAGGCGGAACCAGTCTATCACAGGGGGCACGGGTGCACAAGAAGACAGAATCGGAACGCCATGCGAGGAAACAAGGCCTCCACAGGCAGGGAAAAGACGGCGCAGCGCCAATGGCTTCCCGCCCCGGAGGAACGCATTTCCCCATTGAGCGCGGGAGCGGAACATGCTAGCCTGTCCGCATGAAGCGCATTCATCTTCTGTTGCTGGCTCTGCTGGCCCTGTTTGCCGGCTACCCCTTCCGGGCAGCCGCGGAGGAAACCTTCCGCGACAGGGTAGTCGTCATCCCCGTAGGGGAAGACTCCCTGACCAGCAAACAGAGCTTCGGCTTCATGAACCGCATCCTGAAAAGGGCGCAAGAGGAGCAGGCGCGCGCGGTAGTATTCGACTTGAACACGCCCGGCGGCCTGGCCTGGGAAACCAGCGAGATGATGATGAAAAGCATCCAGCCGCTCACCATTCCCACCTACGCCTACGTGAACCCCAGGGCCATGTCCGCCGGGGCGCTCATCTCCGCGGCGTGCGACAAAATCTACATGGCTCCCGTCTCCTCCATAGGAGCGGCCGGCATCATCACCTCATCCGGAGAGGAAATGGACCCCGTCATGCGCAAGAAAGCGGAAAGCGCCTTCTGGGCCTTTACCCGCTCCGTCGTGACGGAAAAGGGTTACCGCCCGGAAGTGGTGAAAGCCATGATGATCCCGTCCGACCAGGAACAGCAGTTCGGCCCCGTCAAACTGGAAAAAGGCGCGCTCCTGACCCTGACGGGCAAGGAAGCCGCCGCGCGTCTGGAAGACGGCAGGCCCCTGCTGGCCCAGGGCACAGCCTCCTCCGTCACGGACCTGCTGGCCCAGGAGAAAGTAAATGCCCCCGTGGTCACGGCGGAACCTACGGCCTTTGAGCGCATCGGCCTCTGGATTGCGTGGGCTTCCCCCATCCTGATCCTGCTGGGCATCGGCGGCATTTACATGGAATTCAAAACGCCGGGATTCGGCATCGGCGGCGTTGTGGCCATTGCCGCATTTGCCCTGTTCTTCTTCGGCAACAACATTGCCGGGAATCTGGCCGGCTATGAGACGGCGGCCCTGCTCGTTCTGGGCATAGTCCTTCTTTGCGTGGAATTCTTCGTTATCCCGGGCACGTTCATTGCGGCCATTGCGGGCGGCGTCTGCATTTTTCTGGCCCTGTTCGGCGGCATGGTCAGCTCCTGGGAATGGAACCATATCATCCGGGACGGACAGTGGGATGACGTCAACACGCTGGCGGCAGTCCTGGGCATCCCCCTCCTGAAACTGGCCCTGGGCCTGACCGGAGGCTCCATCCTGATTGCCCTGCTGATGAAATACCTCCCGGATTCCGTCCTGATGCGCCGCGTCACCAACGCCACAGTCAGCGGAGGTTCCGCCGGCGAGGCGGTCAATATCGCGCGCGTTCAGGTAGGAGACCGCGGGAACGCCGTCACGGAGCTGAAACCCAATGGAAAAGCCATGATTCATGGCGAAATATGCGAGGTTTTCTCTCGACAAGGCATACTGATTAAGGGTACCCCTGTGCGCGTCGTGGACATCCGTCCATTCGACCTCGTCGTCGTCAAGGATGACTCCCCCTCCGGGGATTGACGCCATCACGCTTCCTACTTATTGCCATGCCTCTCACCGTTGGACTCATTTCCCTGGGCTGTCCCAAGAATCTGGTTGACTCTGAAATCATGATCGGCCACCTGCAAAAAGCCGGCATGACCATGACTCCGGAACCGGAACTCGCGGATGTAATGGTAGTCAATACCTGCGCTTTCATTGACCAGGCCAAGCAGGAAGCCATCGACGCCATTCTGGACATCGTGCGCGCCCGGGAAAACGGGGCTTATCCGGAAAACCAGAAACTCATCGTGGCGGGCTGCCTGTCCCAGCGCTTCCGGAAGGAACTGCCCGCCCTGCTGCCGGAGGTGGACGCCTTTATCGGTCCGGACCAAATCACCAAACTGCCGGAAATCATCACTCAAGTGATGAACCGGACCATGCAGGACCGGAACTTCATTGAAGGAAAATGCAGGTACGTTCCTGACTGGAACACGCCGCGCTACCGCCTTACCCCGCCGCACACGGCCTACATCAAGATAGCGGAAGGCTGCAACCACGGCTGCGCCTACTGCATCATACCCATGATCCGCGGACGCCACCGCAGCCGTTCCCAGCAGGACGTAGTGCGTGAAGCGGAAACCCTTATCCGGTCCGGCGTGAAGGAAATCTGCCTCATCGCGCAGGACATCACCTATTACGGCATGGATAAATGGACGGATGCGCGCCCAAACCGCCGCAGCGCGGTGGATTCCTCCCGCGGAGAGTCCCTGGCCTCTCTTCTCCGCGCCCTGAACGCCATTGAGGGGGAATTCTGGATCAGGCTGCTTTACACCCACCCCGCCCACTGGAGCGACGAACTGACCGCAGCCATCGCGGAATGCCCCAAAGTGGCCCGCTATGTAGACATTCCCCTCCAGCATATTTCCGATAATATGCTGGACGCCATGCAGCGCGTAACGGACGGAGACTATATCCGCACGTTGCTCCGTAAGATACGGAAGGCCGTTCCGGGAATCGCCATCCGCACAACCTTCATCACCGGATTCCCCGGAGAAACGGAAGACGACCATCAGGAACTGATGGAGTTTATCGAGGAATTCCGTTTTGAACGCGCCGGCATTTTCACCTTCTCACGGGAGGAAGGGACAAAAGCCTACAAGATGCCCAACCAGGTGCACCACCGCACCAAGGCTCGCCGCTACAATGAAGCCACCCTGTTGCTGGCGCGCCTTGCTTCGGAAACGGGCCAGGAACAAATCGGCAGGCAAATACGCGTACTGGTGGATGCTCCCGGAGTCGCCAGGACGGAATGGGATGCTCCGGACATTGACGGAACCGTTTCCGTTCCTCTGACGCTGCCCGTCGGGCAATTCGCCACCGTCACCGTAACGGATGCCGTTGCGTATGAACTGACGGCGGAATAAGATTACTTCCTTGCCCGGCAGAAAGAACTTGGGAACAAAAATACAGGCGAAGCGCAGGCCGACGTATATTACTTCCTGTTTTCCGCCCGGCTTTCTGGATTTTCTGCAAAGGCCCTACTGCTTCACGCTGGATTCAGGCAGGGGAACGTTTTCCAGAGGAGCTTCCTGAGGCGCAGCTCCCGACGGAGAAACGGAATTCGGAACAGGAACCAGAGAGGTATTCATCCGGGATATATCCAGCTCACGGGAAGCGGCGGCGGCTTCCGGACTGACAGCGCCCATGTTCGAGGGCAAAGGAAGCAAAGCTCCGTCCGGACCAATTAGATCGGAGGCGGAAACAGGATAAAAACCCATCATTTCCTGCGGATTAACAATCTCTGAGAGGCTTACGTAACCCTGGCTGCCGTCTTCAAATTCGACTTTGGCGAACAAATCCCCGCAGACCAGCACCTTCCCGGTTTTCACCCCACCCCTGACGGTTCCGCTTGTGGAAAAATTACTTTCCGGATTCTGTTCAAACACCATCATTCTGTCCTTCTTGAACGTAACGGCTTCCCCAGGCTTGTAAAATGCCTGCTCCGCCTTGTTTTTAGCCGCCATTTTCTTGGAAGTGATTCCCACGGGATCCAACGCAGAACTCTGGCGGTCCCAGGCATTCACATGCTTGTTCGGACCGCAGGAGGCCAGCAGCACCAGCAAAGCGGAAGGGAGAAAAAGCAATTTCATTTGCAGATTATCTTAATTGCCGCGGATTACGGATGGAAGCAGAATTTGCGCCTGTTTCCGCTAGGGACTGTTTCTAAAAGAAAAATTCCGCCTTTCCCTTCGGTTCATGCTGGTTTCCCGCAGAGAAAACTATGCCGCTTCCGAACTGCATTCCGAACAAATAATCGGATTTCCGGTAAGGCGTTTATTCCTGCGGCGGAAAAAAACAGCCTGTCTTACCGTCCCCCCCTGCTCCACTTTCCGGGAAAAACCGCAAAGCATGGCGTAGAGACAACGTATTAAGCTTGCCGCCTTCCTGCCGGAAATGCTATTCTGGCGCTTACTGTTCCAACGGCTGACGCAGGTCCATCCGGGGGAACCGCTCAAGTAATGCGTTCTGATATGGATGAGAAAAGATTAGCCGGCGTAGTTCTGCCATTGTTCTCCCTGCGCCGTAACAATGACCACGGCATCGGGGACCTGACGGCCTTGCGCCAATGGATTGACTGGGCGGCGGATGCCCATGTGGGGTTCCTCCAGCTGCTCCCTGTCAATGCCCTGGGCAGGGACGAATGCCCCTCCCCCTATTCCGCCATCAGCTCCGTAGCTTTGGAACCCCTGTACCTTTCCCTGGAACCCTGGACCATACCCGGCCTGGAAGAACGCGTATTCAATGAAACGGGAGACACACTGCCGTGGGAACAGCCCTCCGGCCCGGATCTGGTGGACTACCCCAAGGTCAGATTCTGGAAAATGTGGATTCTGCGGGGAGCCTGGAACAATTTCAAAACCAAGCCGGAATATGAGTGCATTATGCCCAAATTCAGGGAATGGGTGAAAGAACAGGGAAGCTGGCTGGAAGACTTTGTCTGTTTCCAGATTCTCTGTGACCTGTTCGGCACGGAAATCTGGTGGCACTGGCCGGAACAGGATCCGGCGCGGGCCAAGGCCATTGCCGCCGATTACGAGGAAGAAAAGGATTTTGCCCGCTGGCTTCAGTGGCTCTGTGAAAAACAGTGGGAATTCATCCGTATTTATGCGGACGAACGCAATGTGAAGCTGATGGGGGATATCCCCATTGGCGTTTCCCTTTCCAGCGCCGACGTCTTTTTTGAACGCCACCTGTTTGACACGGAATGGTGCGGAGGAGCCCCGGCGGAAGGCAGCTATGCGGAAGACCCATTCACGGCCAAATGGGGGCAAAACTGGGGCATTCCGCTGTATAGATGGGATGTCATGGCGCAGGACAATTTCGCCTGGTGGCGCCGCCGGGTAAAATACTGCACCAAGATTTTCAGCATGTACAGGATCGACCACATCCTGGGCTTTTACCGCATTTACTCCTTCCCGTGGAAACCTACGGAAAACGGGGTATTCCTGCCTCTTTCCCCCGATCAGGCGGCCCAGAGAACGGGCGGAAGGATGCCCGGCTTCAAGCCGCGCGGGGATGACAATGCTGCGGACCGCAACATGAACCTGGCGGACGGGGACCTGTACCTGCGTCTTCTGCTTTCCGCCGCTCCCGGCGTCAGCGTGGTGGGGGAAGACCTGGGCTGCGTTCCGGACTACGTGCGCCCGAACATGCGCCAGCTGGATATCCCCGGTTTCAAGATTCCCCACTGGGAAATCAAGTCGGACGGAACCATTACGTCCGGAAAAGAGTATCACGAATGCTCCTTTGCGGCGTTCGGAACGCATGATTTCGAAACCATCATGCAGACATGGAACGACAGCTACGCGAAAATCGAACGCGCCCGCAAGCTGGGCCTGTGGGAGAACGGCTCATCCAAAACGCCGTCCAACCCGGAACAGGAAAATATCGTGCGCCAGGCGGAGGACGGAGCGCGCCTGCTGAAATGGTTTGCGGATTTCTCCGGCATGCAGCCTGAAACCTGTCTTTCCTACTGGAACCAGGAAATCAAGACGGCCATGTACAACGCCCTGTTCCGTTCCCGTTCCCGTTATGCGGCCATTCTCTGGCCTGCTCTCTTCGACATCAACAAACGGCTCAATATTCCCGGCACTACGGGAGGGACCAACTGGAGGGAACGCATGCCCTTCAAGGCCGTGGAAGCATGCGGCATGCCGCAAACCGCATGGCTGCGCACCGTCATCGACGAATCCGGCCGCACGCCGCTGCAGGGTGAAGACGCCATCAGGGCGCTCAAGGAATCCAGCAAACGTCTCTTCCCGAAGATCACCGTCAACAATGAACGCTTCCTGAAACGGATGCTGACGTGGCCGAACGGCAAAACATTGTAGCCGTTCCCCTTGCCGGAACATCCCCCGTAGTATCAAAAAAGGGCACGCTTTCGAAGGAAACGTGCCCTTTTTTCCATCCGTGCTGACGTTTCCTAAAACGCCCTGGATACGCCTGCATTTACGCGGTGGTACACGGAGCTTCCCCGGGCTTCCATGCCATAACCGGCATAAACCGTCCAGCGGTCATTCCACTGCAAGGCGGCATCATACTCCACACGTACGGCATGGCGAGCTGGTTTGACACCACGGGCCTTCCAGAAAATGTCGCTGTATATGCTGTAAACGGAAGCCTCCGGCACATCCTGAATAGCATCTCCCACATAGGAAAGGCGGAGCACCTGCGTCCAGGGCCTGCCTTTCCAGTCACCACTTCTCTCAACACTCACACCTGCCGGGATGGACAACCGGCGCAAAACCGCTCCTTCAAATTTTCTGGCATAGCTGCCGTCTTCAAGAAAAGAAGCTTCCGTGCCATGTGTAAACTCCATCCTTAAAAACGGAGACACAGTCCATCCTCCTGCATACTGAATGCTTCTGGAAACTTCCGTCTGGACCAGCCACGTTCTGTTGTTCCATTCCCCATGAGCGTCCATACCGTTGCTGAACCGGCTTTCCATGCAGTTATCAGTCATTCCCCAAGTAAGATCGGCTTTCACCGTCCACAGGGAACGCTCTCCGGAGCGGAATATCCGCCCCCAATAAATGCTCCCCATTAGGGAATCCTGGGTAATCCTCCCATTGAAATCCCGGCTCTTGCTGAAACCGTGCATTTGTCCGAACGCTATCCCCCATATCCCGCTCTTTCCTCCAAAATCGGAATCCATGCCAACGGAATATCCGCCCCCGTCATAGTCATAACCATCTACGCCGCCCCGGGAACGCTGGCGGGCGAAATCCCCCAGCCCCATTTCCCATACATTGCGTGCATACCGCTGATTCAACCGCACCGGGGTTAACTGCGCCAACGCAGTATTCCCAAGAGAAGCCGCGTTTGACGCGGAACTCCAAAGGGAATTGAGCGCAAGTTCTCCAGCCTGCTCCGGACGGACCTGATCCGGGCGGCATCCGGTTTCATGTTTCCAAATTGCCAACAGCTGGTCATCTTCTCCATCTCCATCCATGTCGCGCCATTCATATTCCCAGGTACCGCCGTAGGTATAGGGCGAATCAACCGTGGATGACTGGGTCGTATTGGAAATAACCCCTTTCATCTCTCCTTGCGGACGTTTGCTGGAAGAATCCATATTAAAAATGACAAACTCCCTGTCCCTTCCCCAGGCGGCGGAGGCGTAATCATCCAGCGTATCCGCAATTCCAATGGTTCCCCCCAGTAAAAATTCCCCGGAGGCGTTGATGTTGATACCGCTGTCCCCCCGTTCCGAGAAAGGCATGAGATCCCAGTCAAACCCGTGGGACATGTCAATGGTGACAGCGGAAAGGGAAGGCAGTTCATAGGTCTTCCCCTCCCAACTGTCGGAACCGATGGGAGCGGCTCCCATCCGCAGGATAGCGCCGCTGCCATGGCCGGAAACAGTCACCTGCTGGGCGCTGATGGATGAACCGGACGTTATTTCCAGCACTCCGCCGGCCAGGTTAAACACCGGTTTGTCGTGCTCCACTCTTGAACTTCCCTGCCATACCTCCCCACTCTCATTCGCCAGGTTCATGCCGTATTCAAGAACCAGCCGCCCCCCTTCCACAATAATATTTGATTCAAGTTTCACCCTGCGGGAGGCCTCCACCCGTTCCGCGTAATCACCATCACTTTCCCCGTCATTGCGAACTAGAAACGACTCCGTCAATGCACCGGAAAAACGCACGGTTCCTCCAAACTCCACAGGAATACCTCCATAATCTGCCCAATCGGACGAAATTCTGTTAATATGCAGGGTAGGCATGGCTACAGTAATACTTTCAATATCAATACCATCATAAAATACAATTTCTCGTCCGGCCTGGGCGCGGAAATCCATGGTTAAATTCCCATTGGGCTGAGACATGCCCGTATAATCGTTTTCGGGAGCATAAGCAAAAATACCCAGGGCGCGGGCAAAGACCCCCGAACTTCCTTTAACCAGGTTGCCTCGGAAAACGATATTCCCGCCATCCGCAGACAAAAGCCATTGCCCTCCAATCCTTTTCCTTTCATTATTGCCGCAATAAATGGCTCCGGCCGTATTTTTATCAGTCACATTATTTTCAAACAGGACATCACCCGTTTGCACCAGCTTAAAAGATCCATAAATAGTGATAGCGCCTGCCATCCCCGGCATGCTCCCTCCGGAAGCTTTATTATTTCTAAAAATAATATCTCCCCGGATGTTGCTAAACGACAAAGACGGCTGGTTATCCAGTAAGAATATGGATCCGATGCCTATCGCCGCAGGTCCTCCGGTGGACGTGTTATTCTCAAACAGGATATTTTCCGTATCATTAAATGAAATACTCCCTTCATTGGTAAAAATCCCCGCAGAACTCATGTAATAAGAAGTTTTAACAAGATTCCTGAAGATAATATTTCCCGTATGGTCAAAAGAAATATTCCCATCTCCAGGTTTGGAGTAAAGGGAAGAATCCCCCCCCTGGTTAATAAAAATGGCGCCTCCATGGGAAGAATATCCCATCTTCATATCCGTAAAAGAAATATCCCCGGTATTGGTAAAAGCCAAGGAATTCAAACGGCTGAAGCCTATACCCCCATGATTCAGCCCCCGGAATTCGATATTTCCTACATTGTTGAAAGAAACAAGATCAGCTTTCCCATACCTTCCGCCACCGGTTCCGGCCGTGGCGCCATCGGTAATGCCGATCATGTCCATATTATCTGCAATGAAGCTCAAATCGCCCAAATCCTGAAAAGTAACCTGAGGAGCGACAAACTCCTCCCCGCTTTCCCATGGCCCCATGACAAAAATAAAAGATTTGGAAGCAGAACTGTTCTTTCCGGGATTAAGCCCGGTGCAGTGAAAGCCGAGAGACGTTCCTTCCGTGCTGGAAAAATGCGTACTATAGCCGGAGAAAACGCCCTGCCTGTTTCCGGCGCCACCCTTGTCCGGATTATAATTGTCAAACGTAAACGCACCTTCATAAAAGACGCCATCCCCCCCGGTCAGATGATACGTCACTTCCTCCGGCAGGAATACTTCCACATCATCGTTTCCATATGTTCCTGAATAAATACCAACTTCCTTGGAAAAACCGGAACAGACAGTAACCGAAGGAACCAAGGACAACATGGCAAGAGTAAATAATTTCATGATAATCTGTACATTTGGATGTTTTTGCATATCAAACGAACTCCTTTTAATGTACGAATTTGGAATCCGTTGTTATTCGAACATCAAAACAACAAAATAACAATCAATGAATTATTGTTAGAAAAAAAGATTGGAATAGAACAAGGTTCCTTCCTCTTCTTACAGGTTGGCCATTGAATATAAAAAAATAATCTTTACTCCGGATTCCAAATTCGCAACCATACTGAAAATAAAATGGTTTGATAGTTGATGTCTTATATTCTTCTTTGAATAAATCAAATTTTCAACAATAGAGCCCCACAGCCCCAAAAACAGAGGGAATGCAGTTACAATCAATCCATTCTTGCCTCCCTGCCGGAAAAATCCCATACTTTCTGCATGACATGGAGTTGGAACAAACTTTCCGCCGCCAAATGGGAAGACGCCTGGAGCGAACGCATCGCCGGAAATCCGAACGCCGTTATTACAAAAATCAAAGGGGGGAAAACGGTTCGAATCACCGTTTACTGCGATGATGAAGAAGACGCCCTGGCCTTGAAAAAATATTTTGGAGGAACTGTCAGGGAAATCAAGACGCAGGACTGGGTAGCGACCCAGAAGCGGGAAAAACGCCCTCCGCTCAAAATAAGGGACGCACTGGTCATTACGGAGCAGAGTTCTACGGAGAATCTGGCCGCCCTGCGGAAACAGTTCCCCTCGCGCTGCATCCTGAGCGTCCCCGCCGAAATGGCTTTCGGAACAGGAGACCACGCTACCACATCCACCTGTCTGCGTTTCATCTGCGACGCTGCCAAATCCCGCAGAAAAACATCATGGAGCATGACGGACATAGGCTGCGGAACCGCCGTGCTGGCTATGGCGGCGCTTAAGCTGGGGGCGGAGCACGCCACGGCTTTCGATTTTGATCCCATGGCCATTGAAGTGGCCCGGCACAACATGGTCCGCAACGCCGTTACGGCGGAACAGCTGGACTTATTTGTGGAAGACGTCTTCGAATGGAAGCCTTCGGAATCCCAGCAGGGTGACCTTGTCGTCGCCAACCTGTTTTCAACCATACTGCAAAAGGCTTTTCCACAAATCATCGCCGCCATGAAGAAGGATGCCGCTTTGGTCATCTCCGGCATTCTGGCTTCCCAGTGGGAAGAAACGAAAATGGCAGCGGAACGTCATGGTCTGTTCTTTGAACGGGTCGTCAAACGCGGGAAATGGATTACGGCAAAGGGAGGAATAGCCCGGTAGCAAATAAACCCGCTCCGCATTTTTGTTCCGCCCTCACGGCCCTGCCTTCATCGGAACAGCAATACCCGGTTTCCTGTTCAAAAATCTCCGCATCCTGGCACCCCTGCTGCAGAAAACGGGAATGCACTTTCATTGTCCGGCAGGAAAAACCAGCCCGCATGCCCGGCATGTGATTCTCCTTACGGGCAGGACTATCCCTCCGCACGTTGTTCACGGGCAGAAAACAGTCTCTCTACATACTTGGCCAGCATATCCACTTCCAGATTGACAGGCTGGCCGGGAACGGCATTCTGCAGATTCGTGCGGCCGAAAGTATGGGGAGTAATCCAGAACTCCAGCAGAGAGCCGCTCAAATTGGCTATGGTCAGGGAAATGCCGTCAATGGTGATGGAACCCTTGTCAATACAATAGCGGGTGAGTTCCTCCGGAATGCGCACCTCCAAACGGTGGTCCTGCCCTACAGGCTCCAGAGCGGCAATCGTACCGGTATGGTCCACATGCCCCATCACGAAGTGGCCTCCGAAACGGTCCATGGCGGACATGGCGCGTTCCAGATTAACCAGCATCCCCGGCTTGAGGGTTCCCAGACTGGTGACGCGGAGAGTCTGGGAAAGCAGATCAAAGGAGATGCGTTCACCCTCCAGGGCATCCACCGTCAGGCAGCATCCGTTGACGGCAACGGAATCCCCCAGGGAAAGTTCACGGCCGAACGGAATGGTCAGCGTCAGCCTGGCTCCGCCGTTAATAGGCGTAAACCCTTCCACGGTTCCTGTTGTTTCAACGAGTCCGGTAAACATAAGAATGATAGCACGCTCCGGCCATTAATGGCCGAAGCAGGTGAAGAAAATAAACACGATGGCAGTGGGAAAAGCCGCCCAGGCAAACAGCCACAGGGGATTGATGCCTTTGAAATATTTACCCAGAATGGCCTGCCCGGCCGGATTGGGGGCGTTGGCGATGACCGTCAGGCCGCCGCCCGTCACAGCACCCGCCACCACGGAATATTTGACGGCTTCCGGCAGGTTGGGAACCGTAGACGCCAGGAAAGTGACGGCGGCATTGTCATTAAATGCCGTCAGCAGCGTAGCCCCGACCATGGCGTAGTCCCCCAGCCGCGTCAGCACCGGCTCCAGCCACCAGGCCTGCACGCCGCCCAGAATGACCAGCCCCGCCAGGAAGAACCCCACCATGATGGGCACACGCAGAGACATTTGGTTCTGGTATTGCGGCGTAGCCAGTGTGAAACCGATAAAGAACAGGAAACTGCCGATGAACATGACCGGCTCATGGGCAAAAAGAACCGTCCAGACCAGGAAGCAGACATGCGCCAGGGTCACCCACAACGGTATCTTGTCATTGCGGTCTTCCCAGGACTGGGGAACGGCGTCGTCAAACTCGTCGAACTCCCTCTGCTGGGAAGCCAGGCGGGCGAACTCCCTGCGGAAAAGGAGAAAATACGCCAAATTGGAAATGACGATGGCGGAAACGGCCTTCCATCCGAAATGCTGGATCATGTGAGCCAGCCCCCAGTCCCACTTTTCCGCCACCATCACTACGGGCGGAGCTGCAAAGTGCGTCAGGGTGCCCCCGATGGAGATATTCACGAAGAGAAGCCCCAGAGTGGCGTACATCAAGGTTTTCTTCGGCTTGAGGTCGTAAAATTTCTTGCTTAGGATCAGGGCTCCGATCGTCATGGCGGCGGGTTCCGTAATCAGAGAACCCAGCAGGGGAGCCAGACACATCACGGAAATCCACCACGCGCCCGGCGTGGCCTTCCCAAGCCTGGCGCCGCAGTTCACGACATATTCCGCCAGCTTGAAAATAGGGCGGGAAGAAGCGATAATCATGATAATCATCACGAACATCGGCTCCGTGAAGGAACAGTCATAATTCAAATAGGCGGAAAAATCCTCAAAGGAATAATACTTCCAGCACACGAACATAAAAGGGATAAGCCAGATTCCGAACACGGCTTCCACTTCTCCCAGAAAATGGAAAATGGCGGACGCGAAGGAAACCGGGAGGCGCTCTTCCGGATGCATCACGCGGAAGTTGGTTTCCTTGAGCTTTTCCTTGTAGCGCAGGGCCAGCTTATGGGAATAACGCTCAAAGCGGCCGGCCAGAAACGTATGGATAATAGCGCCGAAGAAAACGAGCGTCACTGCCAGGTTGAAACCGCCGGACTGTTTGTTGCGTTCACTAAGTACCTGGTACAGGCTGGCATCCGGCGGCACCGGATTGTACTGATTGAGAGGAATGGGAAAATGGCTGTACTGGGATTCCCCCCCCACTTCCGCGGCCGGATAAGCGGGAGCCGCCGTGCGGGCCGAAGCTTCACCGGCGGGAGCCCCCAGGAAAAAAACGGCGGCAGCTACGGCAGTGAGCAGACCTGCACGGCGCGCCAGAACTTTGAAGAAATGACAAATACAGCTCATGTCTGCAGACAGACTAAACGCCTCTCCTTTCTTCCGCGAGCGGAAAATGAGTCTGCATGCTTTTTAGTGATAACGCATTCAAACGGGAAAATCCAGACATGCCCCGGAAAAAACGAGCGCGGCACGGAACAGGCTGTCATGCCTGCCTGAGTTTAAGATTGAACAGAAAACTTAAAAATAGTAGTTGCAGATATGCGCTCCGTCCCAGGCCTCCTTTCCGTTTTCTTGATCGCAGCCGGTGTCGCATGTGCGGAGCTTCCGCCCGACCTGCCGCCGGCATCTCCCCTTCCCTTGACTCCCGGCCCGGTCATCGGGGGAACCATCAAGGGAGACCCGGCCGCCGGCATCGTTCCCGTCAAAGACCTGATTGAAGACAACCGCAAGGATGAATACATCCCCATGGCGGAACCCATTCCCGGAGAGACAGGCTCTTCCGCTCCCCTGGCGGAGTCCATCCCTAACGCGGAACCCATTCCCGGAGAAACGAACCTGCATGCCCCGGCACAACCTGCGGAGGCACCCCTTGCCATTCCCTCCACGGCTTTTTCCCCCGTTCCGGTTCCTCAGCATGAAACCCGCGTAGCCATTCTGGGCTACCATGATTTCAGCCGCACCCTTCCCGCTACGGAAATGCGCATGAATACGGATGTATTCCGCTCCCAGATGCAGGCGCTGAAGGCGTCCGGAGTGCCCGTCATCTCCATGAAGGAATTCCTGGAATGGAAACTGGGGGACAGGCAGCTTCCGGCCAAATGCGTCATGATCACCATCGACGACGGCTGGAAGAGCGTCTACACGGACGCCTATCCCATCCTGAAAGAAACAGGGTTCCCCTTTACCATTTTCCCATACACCAAATTCATCACGGGCCGCGGTTCAGCCATGAGCCCCGCCCAGATTCAGGAAATGCTGAATAGCGGCGCCACCCTGGGCAGCCACTCCGTCAGCCACCTGTACCCAAGATCCTGGAGGGCTGCCCAGCGGAAAGGTACACAAGCGGTTCTGGAGCTGGCAACGGCGGAAATAGGCAATTCCCGGAAAATCCTTCAGGAAAAATTCCCCGGTTCTTCCGTGGAGGCCTATTGCTATCCGGGCGGCTTCATCCTGCCGGAAATGATCTCCAAGGCGGAAGAAGCCGGATTCCAGGCGGCCTTTACGGTAATCCCCAAAAAAGTGACCAAGGACACGGACCGCTGGCGGATTCACCGCTACATGGTCTTCGGCAAAGACCCTAAGACATTTACCAGAGCCCTGAATTTCAACGTTCCCTCCACTCCGGAAACTCCGGCGGCCACCCCTGGCAACAGCAGCGGGAAAAAGCTGAATTCCTACCCGGCCCCGGCCCAGCCCGTTTATCCGGCTGCCAATACCGTGGTAAAAAACCAGACTCCCGATATATCCATTTCCCTGACAGGGGAACCCTCCCTGGATCCCAGGCAAATGGAAATGCGCGTCTCCGGCTTCGGCCTGGTAAACGCCCGGTACGACGCCAAGGAAAAAATTTTGAAATGGACTCCCTCCCGTCCCCTGCGGCTCAGCCCCGTAACCGTCCAGGTCCGTTGGAAAAATCCTGCTGTCAACATGTGGCAAACGGCCACCTGGCAATTCGGCATCGAGGAACAGGAAATGCACTTCACTCCCCGGAACATAGTCAAATAGCCATTTTCCCTCAGGGCTTTTTCACCACCAGCTTGCGGATGCCAAACCGGCGGTTGGTATCCGGCCCTCCCCAATTTCCATCCGTTCCGGACACTTTTCCTTCAAAGAAAAGAGGAGAGATGGAAGGGACTTCCGGTTCCAGATTCCCCTCCTGGAAGGCCTTATGAATCAGCTCCTCTCTCTGGAAAGCCTGAGAGCCTACATGATAATACTCCAGGGTGAACACCACCCCGAAAAACAAAGTAGCTCCGGCAAGGCAAACAGTCACCGCGCGCAATCCGCGCACCATGATCTCATTCCGGTACAATACGGAAAACAACACGGTTGACGCCGCCAAAACAGGCAGGGACGACACGAACTGGACATGATGGGCGGGAATGCACACCGGAAAATAACAAACGGACATGATGAACCCCAACAACAATAAAAAAAGAATATAAAAGAAGGATTCCTTTTCCTTCCTGATTACTTCCCGGCACCGCTCCGTGCCGCTGGACAACAAAAATCCCGTTAATACTGCGGAAACGGCATATATTTTACACAGCATCCTCGCGTGGTAATAAAGCAATATCCCGAAAGACTCCGCATAGGCGCAAAAACCGCCCTTCCTCAAAACTTCACTCGCTCCCAAATCATGGCCAAGCCGCGAGTACAACCCGGGGGCGGCAAATAGAAACAGGCCTCCCAACGCAACTCCGGCAAACCCGCACCATACATAAGCGCCCACCCTGCGGTCCCGGAACATGCCGACCGCGGCCATGATGCAAAACGCCGCCACCATTCCTATCGTCGCTCCCTCATTACAGGCGCCGCAGAAAATCCCATAAATCAGACATCCTGAGGACAGGCCCCAGCGAGAGGAGGTTATCCGCTTCCCCCACCTGGTTCTGTAAATATTCATGAACCATACGATCAGGCATCCGGTCCACACATAATTCATGGAGCCTGCGCGTGTCAGGCAGACATAATAAACGGTTACCCCGGCTGAGACGAACATGCTTAAAGCAAACAACCATGTCCATGCGCCGCACTCCCGCCGGAGATTGGGCATTCTCCCCAGAGCGAGCACATAAAGACCAAGAACAAGGGCAAGCACAAACACGGGATTCAAGACCGTCCAGACCAGCCGGGGAGCAGAAGTAATAAAAAACGCAGCCATTTCCCCCAGCCTGGGATTCCAATACAGGTAACTGTCCACGCAGGCCTTCCAGACATGGCGGATATGAAACTGCCCAAGGTACCCCGTCCTGTCGTGAATAAAGGAATCCCCGGCAATAGGGGAAAACCATGAAATAATATATAAAATAAATAATACTGAAAATGTTACAGCAATGGGAAAGACAAAAATTCTCCTCAGCTTCAACATATTTTTTTCCTAACGGATTAGGAATCCGGAGTCAACCTACAAATTTGAGAAAAAATAATTTAATGCAAATTTGCTCAGTTATTTCCGAATGGAGGGTGCCGGGAAAACAGGACTGCCGGGCCTTATGGCTGGATGTGTCCGAACGCAGCGGAGGAGAACCTTCTTCCTTTGTATCCGGCCTCCCTGCGTAGTCCTTTTCGGGATTCACGTTATATGCGGATTCCTAATCCGCTTTTTCCCATATTCGGCAGGTTCCATATAAAAGCTTATTGTTAGAAAAGACTAACATTCATCAATTGAGGAGACTCCCGCACCACCTCCCCGGAATGCCAAAAAAACTGACATTTGGCTTGCCCGCATGGTGTGAAGTGGCATAATCATCCGGCACCATTATCAGGTTCAGCCAGGCACGGACATCCACATGAAGACGAGCACCAAAACTTTCGCCATTGCAGATACAGCCGCTAACGCAGACTATCTCACCAATACATCCGAACCGCTCGGAGAAACGATGACCCTGAATGTGGGCCCCTCCCACCCCGCCACTCACGGCGTGCTGCGCCTGGTGCTAGAACTTGATGGTGAAGAAATCATCAGCTGTGATCCGGTGGTTGGCCATCTGCACCGCGGGATGGAAAAAATAGGCGAAACCATCCAGTACAACCAGTTTGTTCCCTACACCGACCGCTTTGACTACCTGGCCCCCCTGTCCAACAACATCGCCTATGCCTGCGCGGTGGAAAAACTGCTGGGATGGGAACTGCCGCCCCGCGGACAGGCCCTGCGCGTACTGGCCCTGGAGCTTTCCCGCTTTTCCTCCCACATCCTGGGCGTAGGCGTGTACGGCATGGACGTAGGCGCCATGACCGTTTTCCTGTACTGTTATGAGGAACGTGAAAAAATCCATAATTTTTACGAACAGCTCACTGGGGCGCGCTTCACTTCCTCCTACACCCGCATCGGCGGACAGACGCGCGATGTCCCCAATGAAATGCTCAAGGAAGTGCTCGTCTTCTGCGATGAAGCGGCTAAAACCCTTGATGAAACGGAAGCCCTCCTGCTCAAGAACAAAATCTTCATTGACCGTCTTCAGGGCGTAGGCGTCATCAGCCGTGAAAAAGCGCTTTCCTGGGGTATTACGGGGGCCAACCTGCGAGCCAGCGGCATTAAGCGGGACCTTCGCAAACTCACCCCCTATCTGGGATATGAAAATTACGAATTCGACGTCCCCGTAGGTGAACATGGAGACTGCTACGACCGTTTTACCGTGCGTATTGAAGAAATGCGCCAGTCCCTGCGCATCATCCGCCAGGTCATTGAAACCATGCCGGACGGCCCCATCAACATGGTGGACACCAAAGGCACGCTGCCTGACAAGAAAAAAGTCCTGACGGACATGGAATCCCTGATTCGCCAGTTCATGACGACGACCATGGGGGTGAACGCCCCTGCCGGGCAGGTTTACTTTGCCGCGGAAAACCCGAAGGGAGAGCTGGGGTTCTTCCTGGACTCCAAGGGGGGCGGGCTTCCCAACCGCCTGCGCATGCGCTCCCCCTCCTTCTGCAACCTGTCCATCCTGCCGGAACTGATGAAAGGCCACCTGGTTTCCGACGTTCCGGCCATTCTCGGCTCCTTCGACTTCGTGATGGGCGAATGCGACCGTTAACCCCCCGCCACTTTCATCCACTTCAACGCAAACACCAAACTTTCTCCCCATGTCCGATTACGCTGAAAACGCCATCGACGCGACTATCGCCCACCAGCCCAGCCCGGGCGAACGGTTCTACCCGGCCTTTGAAGTAACGCCGGAACTTGACGCCGCCGCCAGCGAATACGTTACGCATTACCCGGAAGGCAAGCAGAAATCCGCCGTGCTGCCCATCCTGCATGAAATCCAGAAAAAGTTCGGCTTCATCAGCGGAGACGCCATCGCCTGGGTGGGTGAGAAACTGAATATCTCCGCCGCCCATGTTCTGGGCGTGGTGACTTTCTATCCCGGTCTGCGCCAGATGTGCCCCGGAAAAAACCACATCCGCGTATGCCGCACTCTTTCCTGCGCCATGGCGGGGGCGGATAGCCTGTTCGACGCCATCTGCACGCGTCTGGGCATTGACAAAAACGGCATCGACCACCACCACCCCATTGGAGTCAGCCCGGACGGCCTGTGGAGCGTGGAAGGAGTGGAATGCCTGGCCAACTGCGGCTTTGGCCCCAACATGATGGTCAACGATCTCCTGTACGAAAAAGTCACTCCGGAAGTGCTGGAAGAAGTGATTGCCAAATATCAGACAGCCTAACCCTTTCCATTTCCCACGCACCAGATTTTCGCCATGAGCATCACCTATCTTCCCGGTAAAGAACCCCACCCCAGGGAAACGCGCCGCATTCTGAAAAACGTCAACCGCGAGGGCTGGAATACCTCCATTGACTGCTATCTGGCCGACGGCGGTTATGAAGAACTGAAAAAGGCGCTCGGCATGGAGCCCAGGGCCGTCATTGACGAGGTGAAAAAATCCGGTCTTCGCGGCCGTGGCGGCGCGGGATTCCCCACCGGCGTGAAATGGACCTTCATTCCGCCGAACAACACGAAGCCTGTTTATCTGGTTTGCAACTGTGACGAATCTGAACCAGGCACATTCAAGGACCGCTACATTGTCCATCAGGATCCCCACCAGCTCATTGAAGGAATGGTCATCTCCAGCTACGCGGTGGGGGCGCATCAGGCTTACATCTACATGCGCGAAGAATTTCCCATCGCCGCGGAAATCATGCTCAAAGCCCTCCAGGAAGCTCGCGAACGCGGCTTCCTTGGCAGCAATATCCAGGGATCCGGCTATAATCTGGAAATCCACCTGCACCGCGGAGCGGGAGCGTACATTTGCGGTGAGGAAACGGCCCTGCTCAACTCCCTTGAAGGGGATCGCCCCTATCCCCGCATCAAGCCCCCCTACTTCCCGGCCGCCATCGGCCTGTACGGATGCCCCACCATTGTCAACAACGTGGAATCCCTCTGCCAGGTGAAACACATCATGGCCATGGGAGGAGAAGCCTACAGCCAGGAAGGAGCCAAACGTTCCCCCGGCACCCGCATCATCGGCGTTTCCGGCGACGTCAAACGTCCTGGATTCTATGAAATCATCTCCGGCTCCATGACCTTCGGCGAACTGCTGTATGACGTCTGCGGCGGCCCGCGGGACGGGCGCCAGTTCAAGGCCGTGATACCTGGTGGCTCCTCCTCCAAGGTCATGCGCACGGATGCGGAATACAAAGTGAAGAATCCGGACGGCACCATGGGAAAAATCACCTTCTTTGACATTCCGCTGGATCTGGACAGCATCGCCCAGCACGGCTCCATGTCCGGTTCCGGCGCGGTCATCGTCATGGACGACTCCCGCTCCATGCCCTGGGCCATGAACAACATCAACCGTTTCTACGCCCATGAATCCTGCGGGCAGTGCACCCCCTGCCGGGAAGGCTGCCCGTGGATGATGAAACTCAGCACCCGCATCCTGGAAGGAAAAGCCGCCCCGTCGGACGTGGATCTGCTCATTGAAGTGGCCAACCAGATTGAAGGGAAAACGGTCTGCGCCTTCGGTGAAGCCGCCTCCTGGCCCACCCAGGCCATGGTCTCCAAATTCAAAGAGGAATTCGTGGCCCTGACGGATCCCTTCAACGCCTGTCTGCCCCACACGGAGGAAGGCAAGGAGCAAAACCGTTTCCTCACCCGCTAAACAGCAGCACGCAACACCAGTTCTCAAAACCATCCCTCTCCCATCCGTCATCATGAGTGAAGAAGCTTCCAAACTCCCCAAAGACATTGCCGCCGCGGAAGGCAAGGTGAACGTCCAAATCAACGGAACGTGGCACCGGTTCCCGCGCGGCACGCGGATTGCAGACGCCTGCCGTTCCGTGGGCGTGCCCATTCCGTGCTTCTGCTACCACCCCAAGCTGGCTGTCGCCGGCTCCTGCCGCATGTGCATGGTGGAACAGGGGATGCCGCCCAGGCTCGCACCGGGCCAGACGCCCTCCTATGATGAAAACGGCTACCAGCGCATCCAGTGGATGCCCCGCCCCATCATCTCCTGCGCAAACACGGTGGCGGAAAACATGGGCATCCGCACGGACAGCTCCCTGGCCAGTGAAGCGCGCCGCGGCGTGATGGAATTCCTGCTCACCAGCCACCCTCTGGACTGCCCCATCTGCGACCAGGCCGGGGAATGCAAGCTTCAGGAATACTCCAACGACTACGGTCAGGTGGAAGGCCGTTTTGAAGAAAAAAAGACCAAAAAAGGAAAAAACCTGAGCATTGGCCCGCGCGTGAACCTGGACCAGGAACGCTGCGTGCTCTGCGGCCGCTGCGTGCGCTTCATGCGTGACATCATGCACGATGAAGTGCTCACCATGTCCCAACGCGGCACCTTCAACGCCATCACGGTTTATCCCGGCCGCGAGCTGGACAGCAACTACTCCATGAACACCGTGGACCTCTGCCCGGTAGGAGCCCTCACCTCCAAGGATTTCCGCTTTAAAATGCGCGTCTGGTTCCTGAAGGAAACAAAGACCATTGACGTGGACTGCGGGACGGGCACCAATATCACCCTCTGGACAAGGGAAGACAAGGTATACCGCATTACCCCGCGCCAGAATGATGCCGTAAACTCCTGCTGGATGCCGGACTCTCACCGCCTTAACTACAAATACATCAATGCGGAAACCCGCATTCCCCAGCCCGTCATCCGTACGGATGCGGAAGCTCCCCACCGCCCCTCCACCTGGGAACCGGCTCTGGTTTCCGCCGCGGAAGCCGTCAAACGCATCGCCCCGAACCAGCTCGCCATCATCGCCTCCGGTCGCATGACCAATGAAGAGCTTTACATGGTCCGCCATCTGGCCGCCCAAATCGGCACGGATATGGTGGACATCGTTCCCCGCATGGGAGAAAGCGACGGCATGCTTATTTCTGCGGACCGCAACCCGAACACGAACGGGGCCAGGCTGGTGCTGGGCATCGAACCCGGTTCCAGGCTGGACGCCATTCGCGAAGGAGTGCGCAGCGGCTCCGTCAAGGGCATCCTTACCCTGGGGGAAGACCTCACCTCTCCGGAAGCAGGCTTCACGGCGGAAGACCTGGACAAGCTGGACTACCTGTTCATGACCGCCCACAGCGCCAATGAAACGGCGCGCCATGCGGACCTGATTCTGCCGGGCGTCACCTACGCTGAAAAATTTGGCACCATGATTAATGTCACGGGCCGTATTCAACGCCTGAACCGCGCTATCCAGCCCATAGGATACGCCCGGGACGACTGGCAGATTTTCAGAGACATCACCCTTCTGCTGGGCGGCAATCCCGCTCTGAAAGACTTCAACTCCGCTCTGGACATCCTCACCGCCATGAGCACGGAATACGGCGCACTCAATGGAGTCTCCTGGGGTTCCATCGGAGACGGGGGCCAGCCCATTCTGGAAACCGGAGTCACCATTCCCGTGGTGGAACGCGAAAAAAACCAGGGCCGCTAATCACACTTCACACGCATACAACCTGTTAATCCGCCATGATTGATTCGATTCTAACCTTTTGCGACGAGGTGCTCAGCAACCCTGTGTGGTTTTATATCATCACTCTGCTGATCAAAATTGTCATCTGCTTTGCCATCACCATTCTGTTCATTCCGGTCTGCGTGTACATTGAACGCCGGGTGGCCGCCTGGATCCAGGACCGCGTGGGCCCCAACCGCGCCGGCATTCCGTTAAGTATCTTCCGCCGCTTCGGCATGAAATCCGACCTGCCGTTCAAAAAGACGCTGGACTACTTCGGGTTGCCCCATGACGGCAAAATCGCCAACCTGTGCCGTTTTTTCCGCCTGGACCGCGACATCCCCATCTTCGGTCTCGTGCAGCCCATGGTGGACGGCGGCAAACTGTTCCTGAAACAGGATTTCACACCCCCCTTCGTACGCCGCGTATACTTCTGGATCGCCCCCATCCTGGTGCTTGCGCCACCGCTGATGACGGCGGCAGTGGTTCCCTTCGCCGGAGACCTTCAAACCTCTTACGGAAACGTCAACATGGCGGTGGCCAACCTCAGCGTAGGCCCCCTCTGGATGTTCGCCATCTCCTCCCTCTCCGTGTACGGACTGGTGCTGGCCGGATGGTCATCCAACTCCAAATTCCCCTTCCTGGGCGGCGTGCGCTCCTCAGCCCAAATGATTTCCTATGAAATCAGCATGGGCCTGTCCATCATCCCTGTGTTGATGATTTACAGCACGCTGGACCTGTCCAACATCGTGGAATACCAGGCCGCCAACGGCTGGCTCCTGCTTCCCGTGTGGGGCGAGGGCCTGAGCTGGCAGCGCTGGATACTGCTGGTGCCCGTAGCTATCAGCTTCATCATCTTCCTCACCTCCATTTTTGCGGAAGCCAACCGCACGCCCTTTGACATGTCCGAATGTGAAACGGACCTCGTGGGCGGCTACCATACGGAATACTCCTCCATGAAATTCGCCCAATTCTTCATGGGGGAATATGCCGCCATGGTGGTGGGGTCCTCCCTGGTCATCACGCTGTTCCTGGGGGGCTGGTCCATCGGCTTCGGCCTGGACGGCTGGCTCAATGAAAACGTAGCCAACTGGGTAGCGGTCATCTGCCAGCTCATCGCATATGTGCTCAAGCTTCTCTTCTTTGCCTTCTTCTTCGTCTGGGTGCGGTGGACACTCCCCCGCTTCCGCTATGACCAGGTGATGAAGCTCGGCTGGATGGTCTTCTTTGAACTGGCCGTCATCAACATCTTCCTTACAGCCGCCATCCTGTACTTCGTCAAGTAATCCCCCCTTCTTCATTCCGACAACATCACTATTATGGCCTTCAAAACGATCAAGCGTCCGAAGATTTCCCTTGGAGAGCGGTTCTATCTGCAATCCATTCTTGGCGGTCTTTGGCTCACTATCAGGCACCTCGTTCTGGCTCTGCTGGGCAAATCCCGCAACAAAAAAGAACTGGCCGGTTCCGGCATCGGCGTTACGATGCAGTATCCGGAAGCCAGATGGGACAAACATCTGCCGAAATATTACCGCGGAGCTCCCGTGCTGGTGAAAGGCGAAGACGGCCGTGAACGCTGCGTTTCCTGCCAGCTCTGCGAATTTATCTGCCCGGCCCGCGCCATCACCATCACCCCCGGCCCCATACAGGAAGGACCGTGGGGCAAAGTGGAAAAAGCTCCCAGGGAATTTCAAATTGACATGCTGCGCTGCATCTACTGCGGCATGTGCGAGGAAGCCTGCCCGGAACAGGCCATCTTCATGAGCCATAACTACCTGTTCACCCCCACGGATAAAACCCAGGCCATCCACAACAAGGCCAAGCTCTACGAACTGGGAGGAACCCGCAAGGGTCTGGTCAACAAGTGGAACCAATACAAATAACCCCCGAACACTCCATTTCCCGTACGTTATGAACATTTTTGCCAGCGACATACTTTTTTACGTTTTCGGGGCCCTGGCCGTGGTCCTGTCCCTGATGGTCGTCTTCATGCGCAACCCCGTCTCCTCCGCCATGATGATGGCTCTTTCCTTTGGAGCCACCGCCGCCGTCATGATCGGACTGGGAGCCCACTTCCTGGGCATTCTCCAAATCCTTGTATACGCCGGGGCCATTATGGTGCTCTTCGCGTTCATCATCATGCTGCTGAATGTGAAGCAGGAAACATCCCCCTTCAGCAGGCCTTTCTCCGTCGCTATCGGTGTCATCATCGCCGGCCTCTTCCTCGGCCAGCTTATTGGCATCATCTATTCTTTGCCCGGCGCCAAAGAAACGCACCGCTGCCCGATGGCCAGCGCAGAACAGGCCTGGAACGATTTGAAAATCGGGCAGGAGAACGCAGCCCCCTCCAAAACCGGAATGGGAACTCCCGCCTGCGGCCTTCGCAACAACGGCGTCCCTTCCGTCATTCTCCCCCCCCTCTCCCCTCAATCCTCCGCCCACCTCTATCCGGAAGGCACCACCATCCGTGCGGAGATAGACAACGGAGAATTCCCGGACACCGCCCTGCTGGGCCGTACCCTGTTTGACAAATACAACCGGAGCCTGGTCATCGCCGGCCTGGCCTTGCTGGTGGCTTCCATCGGCGTCGTCGTGCTGAGCCGCCGCCCTTCCGGAAAATAAAGAACCCCTTACCACAGCCATCACCATGATACCTCTTACGCATTATCTGATCCTTTCCGGCGTCCTGTTCGCCATCGGCCTGATGGGGGTGATTGTCCGGCGCGACATCATCGTCATCTTCATGTGCCTGGAAATGATGCTCAGTGCAGCCAACCTGTCCCTGGTAGCGTTTTCCCGCGCCCAGGGCACCATGGGCCTGCCCAACTATGACGGCCAGGCCCTCTCCATCTTTATCCTGACCATCGCCGCAGCGGAAGTGGCCATCGGTCTGGCCCTCATCGTCTCCCTGTACAGGGCCAGGCGAACGGCCAGCACGCAAAATCTCAACACGCTGAAAGATTAAGAGCAACACACTACTCCACGAATATGTTCAATATTGATATTCAATACACTTGGCTTCTGCTCTTCCTGCCGCTGGTCGTAGCCGCCTTTGACTGGTTCCTGCTGACCAAACGTCCTGACGTCGCGGCCCTCACCTCCACCTTCTCCTGCCTGGCGACTTTCGTTCTTTCCCTGGGCCTGCTGGACCGGACCGGATCCGATTCCTTCTCCTGGCTTCCGATTTCCGACATCTTTTCCGTGGACCTGGGTTTCGTGCTGGATCCCCTTTCCTCCCGTATGATGCTGGTGGTCACGGGCATCGGCCTGCTGGTCCATGTTTTCTCTCTGGGTTACATGGCGGACGACAAGGCGAAAACGCGCTACTTCGCGTGCCTGAGCCTTTTCATGTTCTCCATGACGGGCATCGTCCTGGCAAACAACATCGCCATGACCTTTATCTTCTGGGAATTGGTGGGCCTCTCCTCCTATCTGCTCATCGGCCACTGGTACACACGGGACACTGCCGCCAACGCCGCCAAAAAAGCCTTCATCTGCAACCGCGTCGGGGACTTCGGCTTCCTGATTGGCATTCTGACCCTCTGGGCGCTGACCAACACGCTGGATTTCAGCCTGATGGAAATACCCGCAGGAATCAGTGAAAACCTGCTGAACATTACGGTACTGTGCCTCTTCTGCGGAGCGGTGGGCAAGTCCGCCCAATTCCCGCTGCACGTCTGGCTTCCGGACGCCATGGAAGGCCCCACCCCCGTCTCCGCCCTGATCCATGCGGCCACCATGGTAGCCGCCGGCGTTTACATGATGGTGCGCGTCCAATACTCCATCGGCATTGAGGCCTTCCCCGCCCTGGCCTGCAATGTCATTGCCGGCATCGGAGCCATTACGGCCGTCATCGCCGCCTTCATGGCCACCCAGCAGAATGACATCAAACGCGTCCTGGCCTACTCCACCCTCTCCCAGCTCGGCTATATGGTCATGGCCCTGGGACTGCTGGCCGGGGAGGCAGCCATGTTCCACCTCTTCACCCACGCATGGTTCAAGGCTCTGCTCTTCCTGGGCGCCGGTGCCATCATCTTCGCCTGCCACCATGAACAGGACATCTGGAAAATGGGCGGCATCATGAAGCGTATGAAGCTGACCTCCCTCACCTTCATCATTGCCACCATGGCGCTGATTGCCATTCCGTTCACGTCCGGCTTCTTCTCCAAGGAAGCCATTCTGGAAGCAGCCCTTCGTAAAAACCCGGTCTTCTTCTGGATCGGCGCGGGCGTAGCCCTGCTGACTACCTTCTATATGATGCGTGTCATCTTTGTGGTCTTCTTCGGCAAGAGCCGCAGCCACAGTTCGGAACACGCCTCGGAAGTAGGCGGCCTCATGCTGGTGCCCCTGCTGATTCTGGCTGTCCTGGCTCTCATCTCCGGCTACGGGTTCATCGCAGACAGGCTGGTTCCTTTCAACGGATTCGTTTCCGAAAGCTTCCACATGGGCATGCCCTTCTACGTCTCCATGGGGACGCTGGTGCTCGGAATCCTGCTGGCGGCTGCCTTCTACGCAGGCTCCCCGGCTTCTGACAAGCTCTCCGGCAATGCCGTTTCCCGGGCTCTCGCCAACCGCCTTTATATCGATCTGTTCTATGATAAAGTGCTGGTTAGAGGAGTTCAGGGCGTTCTGGCCGCCATCATCGACTTTATGGACCAGTTCATCATCTCCGGCATCATCGTTGGCGGACTGGCGCGGTTGACCGCCGCCATAGGCTCCCTGCTGCGCCGCCTGCAGTCCGGCAACATGGCCGCCTATACGGCCCTCTTCGGCATTGGCCTGCTCCTGGTCATCTACTTTACCGTCTTCTATTCCTGCTAACCTAACCAACCAATCACATACCATGCTTATCTGGCTTGTTCTCATTCCTCTGATTGCCGCGGCCCTCATCGGTCTGTGCAAGGCGCCCGCACGCCCGACAGCCCTGCTCAGCGCCTCCCTGACGCTGGCCCTCGGCATCTGGGCCCTGGTTAGCTTTGACGGCTGTTCTTCCTGCTGGTCCCGCTTTGAAGGGATGGACCTCCAGCTCACGTTGGCTCCGGCCCTGTCCAAAGTAATGCTGCTGCTGACCATCCTGGTTACCTTCGCCACCGTGTTGGGCACCACCCCGCCCCAGGGGGGGGAAGCTTCCTGGTACAACTCCGCCCTTCTGATTTCCGCAGGCGCCACCGGGGCGTTCCTGTCCGACAACATAATATCCTTCTTCGCCTTCCATGAACTGGCTCTTATCCCCACCTTCGTGATGATCGGCCTGTATGGACGCGGCGACCGCCGCACCACGGCCTGGCGCGCCACGCTTTACCTGGGGCTTGCCTCCATGGTGCTGCTGGCAGCCCTGCTGATGATCGGCACGCAGGCGGGCTTCACCTTCTCCGGCCTGAAAGACTTCATGGCCAGCGGGCGCGAACTTGCCCACGCGGAACTCATCGGGGCCCTGCTCATCGCCGGGTTCGGCACGCTGATTTCCCTCTTCCCCTTCCATTCCTGGGCAGCTCCCGCATACGCATCCGCTCCCGCTCCGGTAGCGATGATGCATGCCGGAGTGCTTAAGAAATTTGGCCTGTACGGGCTCTTCATGTTCCAGCCACTGATGGAAACAGGATTCCTTCCCTGGACGAATATCCTGCTGGTCCTGCTCGTCTGCAATGTCATTTGGGTGGGGTACGTGACCGTCAATCAAAAAAGGCTGGATCTGCTGCTGGGCAACTCTTCCGTGATGCACATGGGCTATATCTTCCTAGCTTTCGCCGCCCTGGTAGTTTCCGGTTCCGCGGAAGCCAATCCCTGGGCGCTGAAAGGGGCTGCTCTTCTGATGCTGGCCCATGGTCTGACAATCGCCCTTCTCTTCCTGCTCTGCGGGCAGATTGAAAAGCAGACAGGCACACTGGAAATCAACTCTCTGGGCGGACTGTCCATCAAGCTGCCACGCATGGCTTTCGTTTTCGGCCTGGCGGGCATGGCCTCCATCGGCCTTCCCGGCCTTGCCAATTTCCCGGGGGAATTCATGGTTTTCTTCTCCGGTTTCGCCGGTTTCAGCAACGGTTTCGGCCCCGTTCAAATCGCCACCATCCTGTGCCTCTGGGGACTGGTCATCGGTGCGGTATACATGCTGAGAGCCTACCGCAACATCTTCCAGGGGGATTTGTCCAAAGCCTCCGCCTACGCCACGGAACTGCTTCCCTCCGAACGTGCGGCCAACTGCTTCCTGGTCATCGCCCTGGCGGTCTTCGGCTTCTTCCCCACGCTGGTGCTTCAGTTTTTCTCCTGATTTCCTCCCTTCCGAATACAATCCTAGTCTAACCTGATTTTCTTTTACCCATGCAAGCGTATATTCCGGAATTCATCCTGGCCGGCCTGGCAATGCTTTTGCTTCTGGCGGAGACCTTCTGCAAAAAAACGCCCAAATTCATTTTCGGGCTGATTGGCGCGGCAGGAACCCTGGCGATGCTTCCCTTCTACATGGAAGGGCTCTATGATAATATCTACATCATCCTGGCGCTCGTCGCCACAGCAGTCACCCTGCTGCTTTCCGTAGATTTCCGGGCCGTCATCAACCTTTCCTCCAATGACTCCAAATCCCAGGAGGGCACGGGGGAATTCTACATCCTGCCCCTGCTGGCCTGCGTAGGCATCACTTCCCTGTGCAAGGCCTCCAACCTGGTGGAACTGTTCGTCTCCCTGGAAGTGCTTACTCTGAGTTCTTTCATCATGGTAGGCTATTTCCGGCGGAACCTGGGTTCCACGGAAGCGGGCATCAAGTACCTGATTCTGGGCGCCGTCAGCACGGGATTCCTCGTTTTCGGCCTGGCCTGGTATTTCGGCATTACGGGAACATTCATTTATAATGAAACCATCGTCAGCCACGCCCTGGCCGGCCAGACAGCCCCTGCCATGTACCTGGCCCTCGCCATGCTGCTGCTCGGCACAGCATTCAAAATCGGCGCAGTTCCCATGCAGCTGTGGATTCCGGATGTGTACCAGGGCGCTCCCACTCCGGTGACAGCTTTCCTTTCCGTAGCCTCCAAGGTAGCCGGATTCGCCCTGCTCGGCATCATCCTGTCCCCATTCGCCGTGCTGCCTCCCGTCGAATTCGTCGTAGCCCTGATGGCCGCCGCCACCCTGCTGGTGGGCAACCTGGGCGCCATTCCGCAGACGAACCTGAAACGCATGATGGGGTATTCTTCCATTGCACAGGCAGGCTTCATTCTTCCCCTGTTTATTGGTACTGTGGACGGCCAGCTGGCTCCGAACGCCCCGTTCTACCTGGCTGTGTACCTGGTCATGACCTTCGGCGCCTTTTTCGCCCTTGCCATGATCCGCATCCAGCGCGGGAGCGAGGAAATTTCCGCGTTCCGCGGTCTGGGCAAAACCAATCCCCGGCTGGCCCTGGCTATTACCATCATGTTCGCCTCCCTGGCGGGCGTGCCGCTGACGGCCGGGTTCTTCGCCAAAATGATTTCTTTCGTGCACGTCATCAATACAGGGCTGTACCTGGGCTGGATGCTCCCCGTTATGATCGTCTGCGCAGCGTCCGGGTTTTACTATTACTTCAAGGTCATCCGTTCCATGTACTGGGACAAGCCCGCAGAAAACGCGGAAGCCGTGCAGGTACCGGTCATTTCCGGAGTCATGCTGGCCGCGTTTTCCATCTTCATCGTGCTGGGGGGCCTGATGCCCCTGTTCCTGAACCCCATCCGGTAACAAACGCGTCCTTTTCCCCCATTCTTCCGAAGGCCGTTTCCCGAATTTTTCGCAAAACGGCCTTCCCCATTCAGGCAAAGCTGTATGTTCCGCGTCGGCTGGCTGAAAGCGGGAGGGGAAGGAGAGAGTGCGGTTGTCCGGCTTTCCGGACTTACGATTTCAGTCGTTTCAGAATCTTGAGCAACCCGCCTGAGCCAAATATTTCTTTTATCACATTCATGCCGGAAAAATTTTGAAAAAAGTGCGGCATGCCTGCGAGATTTCCCCCAGGACAAACGTAATTAGTTTGTCCTAATTACTTGCCTGTCCCCCACCCTCCGTGCATCAAAGCAGACAACCATCAATCATTCAAAACCATGCGTCTTTTATCCTCCACCGCCGTCATTTGCGCCGCCCTGTTCTCCGGAACCATCCTTCATGCGCAGGACCCGGAACTGCTGGCCAAGCGCCAGTGCCGTTCCGTCCATATCAACCAGCAGGGGCATCCCTCCCAAGCAAGCGCCCTGTACAATGTAGTGAAAGCCAAAACATCCGTTCCCGGCACCTACTTCTGCGCCATGAATTTTGACGACGGCTATATCGGCTTCCAGGAACAATCCAACGGTAAAAAAGTAATCATCTTTTCCATCTGGGATCCGGTGGCACACGGAGACAACCCTAATGATGTTCCGGAAGAAGAACGCACCAAGCTGGTAAAACTGGGCAAAGATGCGCGCTCCGGACGTTTTGGCGGTGAAGGAACAGGCGGACAAAGCTTCGTGGACTATCCCTGGGCAATCGGGGAGAATATGCGCTTCCTCGTCTGCGTCAAAAAAATGGGGAAATTCAAAGAAATCAGCGGTTATTACTTTAATAATAAAAGCAGGTCTTGGGATCTTATTTCCAAATGGAAAACGCATTCCTCGGAAAAGGAACTTTCCTTCTCCGTCGGATTCGTGGAAGATTTCATGCGTAATTTTGAATCAGCCAAAAAGGCCCGCGGAGCCTTCTTTGGCCCCAGCTTCGCGTACAAGGACGGCAAATGGCATCCCAATACCAGCGTAACGTTCACCGGTGACCCAACCCCCTCCACCAACGTCATGGCAAATATCCAGCCTGATGGTTCCGTGCTGCTTCAGACGGGGGGAACTACGAAAATGACGGATTTCAAGCTGTTCCAAAATCGTCCCCTGCCTCAGAATATTGAGCTGGTCCTGCCTGACAAGGCCGTTACCAGTCTTGTTCAGGAGAACATTAACTGATTATGTCCCCCACCGGCTGGCTAACCATGATTGTTTCCATCGGCGGCGTACTGGCCGCCGCCGCATGGGCGTATTACAAGGTACTCTCCACCCCCAAGGAAACGGAATATCTGGGCAGCCCCACCCCGCCACTGCCGGAAAATGCGGAGGAATAAGGCCCAATCCGGTGAACCGCTGCACTCCGGACTGAACAAATCCCCCAAAATCATCTTGCCGCATCCAGAGAGAGCGCATGTCGTCCCGATACCTGAAACAGGGAGGATGGCAGACAGGCAACATGGACCGGTATTCTCCGGGGATATGCCCACGAATCGTGCCCGCATCATTCGGGCCGCACAGGTCCACAGGATTTCTAAACGGTTCTTCTCCTTATCCGTCTGACGGAGGCAAGATGAAGCCCAGCCGGTCAATGCCGTATCTGGCGCATTCCTGCCACAGGGATTTTTCCAGGGCTTCCGCAGTACGGCGGCGTTCCTCCTCCGACATGTTTTCAAAATATTCCGGGCCCAGGTGTTCGCTGATGGCCTTGTCCGCCATACGCGTCACGAGATCCGCCCAGAAAGAGTTGTCCCGGTATTCATCCAGGCAATCCTGGAAAAAGGCGCTTTCTTCATATTCCCGGGTGAAGGCATAGCCGCCCAGCTCATCCGCATAGGCAATGCGCCCTTTCAATTTGGAGGTGACGGAAAGCTCTTTCATCAGCCGGGAAACCAAATTCCCCCACGCCGCCAGACGCGCCTCCGCCCCGTCCTGCTGATTGGAGGCAGCCACCGTGGCGGCAGTGGAAAGCATTTCCGCCAAATCACGCGCTTCCTCGTCGGACAATTTCAACGTCACCGGCATGGGAAATCAAATCAATCCGAGTTTCATTCTGCCCTCCTCGCTGACCATGTCCTGGTTCCAGGGGGGATCCCACACCATTTCCACATCCGCAGCTTCTACCCCTTCCAACGCTTCAATGCGGTCCTTGGCTTCCATGACCAGATGGGGGCCCATACCGCAACCGGGTGCCGTGAGAGTCATTTTTACCGCCACATGATGAAGGCCGTTCTCCAGCTCAATGACGGCCACATCGTAAATCAGACCCAAGTTAACGATGTCCACGGGAATTTCCGGGTCATACACACATTTCAGCGTATCCCATACCCTTTCTTCCAGTGTGGCGTTCTCATCCAGCGCAGCTGCTTCCGGAGAAGGTTCCTCCGCTCCAGCGCCAAGGGCGTCCGCGTTCTCCCTGGAGATACGGGCCAGGCCGTGGTCCGTAGCCACGGTATAGGAGCCGCCCAGTATCTGGGTGATATACACGCGTTCCCCTTCCGGCAGGGTGAGCACATCCCCGCTGGGGATCTGGACCGCCGTCACTTCTCTTTTGAGTTCTACTACCTGGTTCAGCATAAATCCTTGCAATTAAAGGAATATCCGGCTAAGGACATGCACCGGAGGCCTTCCGAATGCCATGGGGCAGAACCGACCCATGGTTCCCGGAATCTTCCGTGCAGGAGCAACATAAGGCGTATTTGCATCACCGTCGAGGTCAAAAATTGTTCAGTCCCGGCCGGAAAAGCCCTTCATGACAGGAAAGAGCATGCCGCCATATTCTGGAGAAGCCGCCGGAAGCGGAGAGCTTCGTTCTTGCCTAGCGGAGGGAAAAAGTGTAAAAGATTCGGGCTGCCCGGGCTGCCGTCAGCTCATGGTCGGCTACACGTACATTTTCAACCTGACATTCCATGCTAGATTACTTACGTAAACATACAATCGTCATCATGGCAGCCATGGCCCTGGTGTTTGTGGGCCTCATGTTCGTCGGCGGGGACGTAAGCGGCGGCTCCCTGACCGGCATGTTCAAGCAGACTTTCGTTTCCGTGGACGGGAAATCTTACGGGGAAAAGGATTATAACAATATGGGCAGGACCGGCCTGTCCGTGGCTTTCTCTTTCCCTTCCACCTTCGGTCCGCTGCTTCAGGACAATTTCAGCTCGGAAGAAAACCTGCGCGAACTCTGCCATCTGCTGAAAACAAATAATCCCAACGCGGCTTTCCTGGCCTACCGCGGCATTATCCGCCGGGAGGCGGGGCGCCTGGGCTTGACTCCCAGCACCGCGGAAATTGACGATGCCATTTGCAATATTCCAGAGTTCCAGGACGATAAAGGCGTTTTCGACCCCCAAAAATACGATAATTTCATTTCCATGCGCGGCAACATGGGTAAAAAGCTTCAGGAGGAACTGCTGCGCGGGCTGATGGAAGACACCATCAGCCTGGAGCGCATCAAGGATGTGCTGGCCGGGGATATCTCCGTGGAGCCCGGTTTTGCCGAAGCTGTAGCAGAATCCAACAGTCAGCAGATTACAATCAACACCGCCTTCCTGGAAAAAAGCGCCTTCCGCCCCAAGACGGATCCCGGAGAAGAGGAAATAAAAACCTTCTGGGACAAGCACAAGGAAAATTACAAAAATGAGGAAGCACGCTTCTTCACTGTTTACACTTTCATCCCCGCAGGCGATGCCCAGGCACCCAAGCCCGGAGACATTTCCAACGCCACCATGGAGACTATGAATCTGGTGGAAAATGACATATGGGAACCGCTGAACGCCACCAACGGCAGGAATATGGACCAGGCCATCAGCGAAGCCCTGGCCAAGACTCCCGGCGTCTGCAAAATGGAGAAAAAGTCCTACATGGCCGTAACGCGTAAAAACGCGCCTCAGGAAATCAACCAGGCAATCAACCAATCCGCTTCCGACGGACGCAGCGCCAATCTGCTGGATGTGGCTTTCTCCCTGGCGGGAGCCCCGGCCCTGAATGCGGATGCGGATGCCAAGGCCGTTGAAGAAGCGCGCGCCAAGACCGGAGCCGAACAGATCAGCACTATGCAGGTGCTGGAAAACGGACAAGTCGTCCTGATCCGTCTGGAAGGCATTACCCCGGTCAAAGCCCTGCCTTACGAGACCGCCCGCAACAGCGCCCGCGCCGACCTGCTGGAAAGCATGACCGTTGAATCCATGAATAAGGCCGCCACGGAACTCAATACGGAATTGCAGAAGGCGGAAAAACCCGTAGAACAGTTCAATGCCATTGCCGGAAAAGCCGGTGCCAAAACTGCCTCTTACGGTCCCTTTGTCAATCCAAACGTACTCTTGAGCAGCGTCAACCTGCAAAACGCCAAAACACAGGAAGAGCTCCAGTCTATTCTGGAACGGGCCATGAATTCCCGCCTGGCCCCTCCCAAAGAGCTCCCGTCCCCTGAAGAAGTATTCCAGGCGGCTTCCGTCATCAACCCCGGCCAGATGGCTCAGCCCATCAACACGGGGGACGGTATCCTGCTGACCCAGCTCGTCAAGCGCGAACTGGAGGATACACCGGAATTCCAAATCAAAGCTACCCAGCAAATTGCTCCGGCTCTGACTGCCCAGGCAAAATCCATGATCATGCTGGACTGGCTGAAAGCGTGCATCACCCAATATAAGGTGGAAATCGCTCCCATCCTGAACCAGGAACGCTAACGTTTTCCCTTTCATGACAACCGTCAGCGAGCCCGTCTCCTTCCCACAGGCCCTGAACGCCGTCTGAACGCATTCGCCATGATGGCCTCCGCCCGGAGGCCATCATTTTTATTACTCCTTCTCCATCTCCCTCCTTTTCATCATCCAATGAGCGCCCTGCCCTCCCAGTCCAGATACATCATCGGAACGGAAGCCTGTGAACGTTTCAGCTTCTACGGCATGAAGTCCATCCTCATGCTGTACATGACGGGTCATCTGCTGATGAGCGACAACTGGTCCACCTCCACCCTTCATATTTTTGTGGCAATGGTATATCTGCTTCCCCTGGCGGGGGCCTGGCTGGCGGACAAGGTCTGGGGCCGATATAAAACCATTCTTTATATTTCCCTGCTTTACTGCGTAGGACACGGAGTTCTGGCGACGGCGGATCTTTCCCACACCATTGAAGCGCGCCGTTACATTCTCATGGCGGGCCTGTTCATCATCGCGCTGGGAGCCGGAGGCATCAAGCCATGCGTCTCCGCCTTTATGGGAGACCAGATTCCCAATAAGTCCCCACAGTTAATGACCAAGGCTTTCAATGCCTTCTACTGGGCTATCAACCTTGGCTCCTTCTTCTCCTTCCTGGTCATTCCGGCCATGGAACAGCATTACGGGTACAGTTGGGCGTTTGCCGTCCCGGGCCTCTTCATGGGAGTTGCCACCTTCGTCTTCTGGCTGGGCCGCAAAAACTACCACAAAACGCCTCCGGCCCGGAACAGCGGGCAGCCCGGCTTCTGGAAAGTCCTTTTCATCATCCTGTTCCACGGAGGCTGGAAAAACGCGGAACAGCGCTGCGGAACTTCTGCCGTGGAAGACACCCGGCACATCCTGAAAATCCTTTCCATCTTCGCCTTTATCATTCCATTCTGGTCCATTTTCGAACAGACGGCTTCTTCCTGGGTATCCCAGGGCAGCAGGATGATTCCTCTTTCCATCCCGCTTCCGGGCGGTTCCTGGTCCATCGGGCCGGCCCAAATCCAGGCGGCCAATCCCATTTTCGTCATGGTGTTCATCCCCCTCATCACCGTATTTGTTTATCCCAGGGTGACAACGCTGGCAAGGCCCCTGGTGCGCCTCGGAACGGGATTGGCCCTTAGCTCCGCTACATTCCTGATTGTCGCTTTCCTGCAATACCGGCTGGAGGAAGGAACCTCCATGTCCATCGCATGGCAACTGATTCCTTACTGCGTACTCACCATCTCTGAGATCCTGGTCAGCACCACCGGCCTGGAATTCGCCTATACGCAAGCCCCGGCGCATTTAAAAAGCCTCATCACCAGTTTCTGGAACCTCACTATCTTTGCAGGCAACATGCTGGTGGCCGCAATTACTTTTTTCCTGTCCAACGGAGAATCAGCCAACGCCATTTCTACGGACCGCTTCATCCTGTACGCCGTGCTCGCCGCCGTGGTGGCGGTCGCCTACTCCTTCCGGGCGCGCAGGTACGGAAAAACGGAATAAAGAAAGCACTGCCGTTCCCGGGCGCGTGGCCGGGTTTAACCATGTTTTGAAAAAACAATCAGTCCGTACCAGCACGCGCTCCTCCCATTCCCTCCGGCAGGTTTCCTTTTGAGAAAATGCCGGAAGACACAAATTACATAAGGACATGACCGGACAAAAATTCCTTGAAGCAGGTCAGGAGATACGGCAGTCGTTAAGCAGCTCGTCCATGTAAAAGGTCATTTCCGCCAAAGCTTCACGATATTCCGTTTGGGGAAGCAGCCACAGAATTTCGCGGGCCGCCTCGTTTTTCTCTAGAGCTACCTGAATCGCCTTGTCCAGAGCCTCTGCAAAAACGGGATTATCCTGAAAGGCGGAGTAATCAACCACTTCACGGTTTTCAATGGCGTCCCGCAGGGTAGCTTCCACATTCCTGTCACCGCATTCCAGCAAATTGAAGATGGGAAGGGTCAGCTTGCCCTTGGTGGCGTCCGTATGAAGCGTCTTTCCGGCATCGTCTTCATCTCCCACCATGTCCAGGCAGTCGTCGTAAATCTGGTAGGCCACACCCAGCAAATCCCCCAGCTGGTAAAGGGATTCCTCCACTTCCGGGGTTACTCCGGAAATCCAGCCAGCCCCCCCCGTAGCTGCGGAGAAAAGGGAAGCGGTTTTTTTCCGGATGATTTCAAAATATTCCTCGCGAGTCATGCTCAGATCATACAGGCGGCTGGACTGGGCCACCTCCCCCTGGCATACGTTCCTGACGGTATTCGCCAGCCTGCGGCAGAATTCCGTACTGCCGAATTCCGTACCCAGCACCATGGCGTGGGAAAAGAGGACATCCCCCAGCAGTACGGCGAGGCTGTTGCCCCAGAGGGCATTCGCCGTAGCCTCGTCCCGGCGTTTGTCGGCCTCGTCAATCACGTCATCATGCACAAGGGAAGCCAGATGCACCATTTCCAGCAGAGCACCCAGCCGGATATGGGCAGGCTTGATGCCGCCCGTAGCTCCGGCAACCAGCAGAACCAGGGCCGGCCGGAGCATTTTCCCCTTGGACTGGCATACCGTTTCCATGTAATCGGCCACTTCCGGGTCAAAACATGATGATTGCGCTTCAACAAACTCGGAAACCTGCTTCAATTCCGGCTTAACCAGTTGAAGATAATGCTTCTGGGATCGTAATTTCGAAAAGAACGGAATGGACATGATATAGAACGGGGGCGGCGCTGGTCAGCGTCGCAGGGATTGTGGCATATTTAAAGTTCCCTAGCAATGTATTTCACAGGGCATCTTTCTCATAACCGGACGGCAATCCGCCAAACCTGGTCCGCCAGGCACCGGGTCCCCTCCCGGGATAGGGCTCATTTTGACCTTGAGCCAGGAGTTTTTCCTTCTACACTGGGTCATCATGAGAGCCTTGGTCTATGATTGCAGCGCGGGCATCAGCGGAGATATGAATCTGGCCGCCCTGATTGATTTGGGAGCGGACCGGGAAAACCTGGAACGGGAATTGTCCAAATTGCATGTGCACGGGGAGTGGAAGCTGGAATGCAGCCGGGCGCAGCAGCACGGCATCCGGGGAACACGGATTGACGTGCTGACGGAGGAAGAAGGGCATTCCGGCAGCAGCCATGCGCACCATCACCGGACTATGGCGGATATAAGAAAACTTATTGAGACAAGTGCCCTTTCCAATACCGTCAAGCGGACTGCCCTTTCTATTTTTACCCTGCTGGCGGAGGCGGAAGCCCGCGTACACGGCACTACTCCTGAAGAAGTACATTTCCATGAGGTGGGCGCGGTGGATTCCATCATCGATATCGCGGGAGCCGCCATCTGCCTGGAAATGCTCCGGGTGGACGCCGTCTTCACCGGACCGGTGGAGCTGGGGTCCGGTACCGTAACCTGCCAGCACGGAACAATGCCCGTTCCTGCGCCGGCAACGGCTTTGCTGGCGAAACATTTCCGGGCCACCTTGAGTGGAACCACCCATGAGGCCACTACACCCACCGGAGCTGCCTACATTGCCGCCCTGGCGCAGCCCGTCCCCTCTCCGCTGGCAGGCCGTATTACCGCAACCGGCTATGGGATCGGCCACCGCCAGGGACTTCCCATACCGAATATTCTGCGGGTGATGCTGGTAGAAACGGAAGAAGAGGAAACTTCCCCGGAACTGCTGACGGAGCTGTGCGCCAATATAGACGATATGACGCCGGAACAGACAGCCTACCTGGCGGAAAAGCTGATGGAGGCAGGCGCTCTGGATACCTGGCAGGAGTCCGTCTGCATGAAGAAAGGCCGTCTGGCAGTCAAGGTTTGCGCCCTGTGCCTGCCGGAACAGACGGACCGCGTGCGGGAAGCCTTCTTCCGGCACAGCAGTACGCCGGGCATCAGGCAGCATGGCATGCTCCGCCATATTCTGCGCCGGGAAAGCTCCCCCGTCCACACTCCCCATGGAACGGTTCATGTAAAAACTTCTTTCATGCACGGTCGTCCCCATTACCGGAAAGCGGAATTTGAAGATTGCAGAATCCTGGCGGAGAAAACCGGGCTGCCGCTGGGACAATGTCAGCTGATGGGGCTTTTTCCCATACCTCCCCATGACAACGACGCCACAGACTCCGTTTGAACGGCTTCGCGCCGTCCTTCTCCCCAGGGAACGCCTTGCCGTCGCCTTGTCCGGGGGGCTGGACAGCAGCGTGTTGCTTGCCGCCGCCGTCCGTATCCTGGGAGCGGATCACTGCCTGGCCCTGACCGCGCGAACTCCCTATGTGATGGAGGAGGAAGTGCGGGACAGCACGGCGTTGTGCCGCCGCCTGGGCGTCCGGCAGGAAAAACTGGCGTTTCCCATCCTGCCCGCCCTTGCGAATAATCCTCCCCTGCGCTGCTACCTGTGCAAGCACGCCCTGTTTTCCTCCCTGGCAGCCAGAGCGGCTGAGATGGGGTTCCCCCTGCTGGCGGACGGTTCCAATCTCGACGACCTGGACGATTACCGGCCAGGCCGCAAAGCTTTGCAGGAGCTCGGCATTCCGAGTCCCTTTCTGGAAGCTGCCATGGACAAGGCGGATATCCGCCGGCTGGCCTTTCGGCTGGGCCTCCCGGAATCAGTCTGCGGCAAACCGGCCTATGCGTGTCTGCTGACCCGCCTGGAACACAACCGCCCCGTAACGGAAGTTCTGCTGAGACGCGTGGACGCAGCGGAATCTTTTCTGAGAACCCTGGGGCTGAAAGGTTGCCGTGTCCGTGTTCACGGAGACAGTCTGGCCCGCATTGAATTGCCGGAAAAGGAACGCAGGCTGTTCTGGGACGGACAGCTTGCCTCTACCGCGGCACGCCGGCTGCGGGAACTGGGCTTCCGGCACATTACCCTGGATCTGGAAGGATATTCCAGAGGGAACATGAACGAACCCTCATGAACGACATCACCTCCATTCTGCATCAGTTTAAAAAAGGCCTCCTTTCCACGGAGGAAGCGGCGGAAAAAATCAGAGCCGGCACCGTACCCGCCTCTTTCCACACGGATATTGATTACAGCCGCCTGGAACGCACCGGGTGCCCGGAAGTCATTTACGGCGCGGGGAAAACGCCGGGCCAGATTGAAGAGATAGCCCGCAGCCTGCTTGCCGCCGGACAAAATGTTCTGGCTACGCGTCTGAGCGAGGAAGCTCTGGATTACCTGAACCGCGCCTTTCCGACGGCGGACATGCACCCGGAAGCCCATCTCATGCGCATTGCTCCGAATCCCGTTCCGAGAACGACGGGCTTCGTCGGCATCGTCAGCGCGGGGACCTCGGACCAATACGTAGCGGAGGAGGCCGCCCTGACGGCGGAATTTCTGGGCAGCCGGATAGTCCGGTACCGGGACTGCGGCGTGGCCGGCCTGCACCGCCTGGTTTCCCATCTGGACTCCATCCGCCAAGCTACTGCGCTGGTGGCCGTGGCGGGCATGGAAGGAGCTCTCCCCAGCGTGCTGGCAGGCCTGGTAAAGGCCCCTGTGATAGCCGTACCTACCAGCGTGGGCTATGGGGCCAATTTCCGCGGGGTAACCACCCTGCTCGCCATGATGAATTCCTGCGCCAACGGTGTTTCCGTCGTCAACATAGACAACGGCTTCGGGGCCGGATTCAACGCCCACCTGATCAACAGCCTGGCATCCCGGCCCAGCTGAAGGCCGCCTGTCCATGACGGAACCTTCGGCATCCGTCATGGACAGATCCGCCGAATAGGCGTTAAATGTTCCGGAAACATCCTTCTCCATTCCCCGTCATGACCAGATTTCCCCTGTTCCATGCCTTCTCCTGCTCCCTGCTGGCCCTGGCTTCCCAGTCTCTTGGGTGGCAGAGCTCCGGAGAATCCGTTCCCGCTGTCCCCCAGGAATTCCGCGCGGCATGGATATCCACCGTTCATAATATTGACTGGCCCTCCCGTTCCGGCCTCTCCGGAGCAGCCCAGCGCGCGGAGCTGCTGAACATCCTGAATACCTGCGCCCAGTTGAAGCTGAACGCCGTGTTTCTCCAAGTGCGCCCGAATGCCGACGCCCTGTACCGCTCTTCTCTGGAGCCGTGGAGCCAATGGCTTTCCGGCCCGGGCGTCAATCCTGGGTATGATCCTCTGGCTTTCGCCATTCAGGAGGCTCACCGCCGCGGCATTGAACTGCACGCCTGGTTCAACCCATTCCGGGCAAAGGCCAACGTCAAGCATGCCGTAGGCCGCAACCATATTTCCCTCACACGCCCTGATTTGATGAAGCGAAACGGCTCCGTGCTGCTGATGAACCCCAGCGCCTCCGCCTCCCGCGACCACGCGCTGAAGGTTATCATGGACGTCGTGCGCCGCTACGACATTGACGGGGTGCACCTGGACGACTATTTCTACCCCTATCCCACTCCCGGCCGCACCTGGTCTCCCGCCAGCTTTGGAGACGGGAAATCCCCCTCCCAGCGCCGGGGCTACATTGACGACTTCGTGCAGGACATGTACAAATCCGTCAAATCTTCCAAACCCTGGGTGCGGGTGGGCGTCAGCCCGTTCGGCATCTGGAGGCCGGGCGTTCCCGGCGGCATTGAAGCGGGTGTGGACGCCTACGAGCATCTGGCGTGCGACGCCCGCAAGTGGCTTTCCCGCGGATGGGTGGATTACCTGGCCCCCCAGCTTTACTGGCGCTGCAGCCCGGCCAAGCAGAGCTTTCCCGCATTGATGCAATGGTGGGCCGCCCAGAACTCCAGACGCCCGGTGTGGCCCGGCATCGCCACGGCACGTATCATGAGCAGCGAAGACCCGGGCCGCCCCGCCTCTGAAATAGCGGCGCAGGTCAACTACTCCCGCAGCCTTGCCAGAACCGCCCCCGGGCAATGCTTCTGGAGCATCAAATCCATCATGCGGAATGCCGGAGGCATCCAGAAATACCTGAACAGATTGTACCCATCCATGGCCGTTCCGCCCGCCATGCCCTGGTGCGGAACCGGCACCCCCGGACAACCGCAGAATTTTTACGTGGCGGACAATGGTTCCACCGTAACCCTCTCCTGGCAGCCGTCCGGCAATCCTTCGCGGAAATGGGCCGTCCAGGCGCGCTACGGCAGCCAGTGGGCCACGCGCATCCTCCTTCCGAGCAACCAGACCCGCGTAACCCTGCCCAAATCCTTCCTGGGGGATGCGGGATCTGTCGCCGTCAGAGGCGTCAGCGCCTATGGGGCCCAGGGCCCGGCAGCAGCAGCCAGAAGGTAGAAAAGCTTTTTCCCTGCTGCCTCTACAAGAAGAAAAATAGAACCCCGAGGTTCCTGTTTTTTGAACAACTCAAAAATAACCCATGTCCAAACACCCATGCATTCCCATGGCGCGGACATGAACAGAAGGCGTTTTATTGCTCTTTCCTCATTGGCGGCGCTGGGAACAATCAGCCAGGCCCGGGCAACAGGGCCATTCATACAACCACAGCACAAGATGACTAAACAGCAAGATCCCTCCACGATCGGCTATGCCGACGGCAAATATGTACTGCCACCCCTTCCGTACGCCTACGACGCGCTTGAACCCATGCTGGATGAAAAGACCGTGCGCATCCACCACGACAAGCATCATGCGGCCTATGTCGCCGGCGCCAATGCCGCGGCTGAAAAGCTCCGTGAAATTGCGGACGGGAAACTGGACGCTTCCGCCACCACCAACTGGGTGCGTAATTTGTCCTTCAATGCTTCCGGCCATGTTCTCCATACCATTTACTGGACCAACATGACGCCTGATCCCAAAAAAGAGCCGCAAGGTCCTCTGGTAGATGCCATCAAGGAAAAATTCGGTTCTCTGGAAGCCATGATGAAGGAATTCAAGGCGGCTTCCCAGGGCGTGGAAGGTTCCGGCTGGGGTATTCTGGGCGTGGACCCCATCAGCAAGACGCTGGTAATCTGCGGGGCGGAAAAACATCAGAATCTGGAAATTCCCGGCCTTGTCCCCATTCTCGTCTGTGACGTTTGGGAACACGCCTATTATCTGAAGCACCAGAACCTGCGGGCGGACTATATTGAAGACTTCTGCCGCCTGATCAACTGGGACGATGTGGAACGCCGCTACCAGGAGGCTATGGCTTCCTGACCGTTTTTGCAGAAGTTGATTTTTCCTATCCCCAAACGGCACGGGCTTTCTGTAGTCCGCGCCGTTTTTTAACGCATTTTCATCTCGCTCTTGCATCCGGCACGGCAATAGGGCATACTGTTGCAGACTAATTATCTATCATTACACGCATGAAAAAAGTTTTCGTCTCCGGCTGCTATGATATCGTCCACGCCGGCCATATCCAGTTCTTTGAAGAAGCCCGCGCTCTGGGCGACTATCTAATCGTCTCTTTCGCTTCGGAACCCGTGCTGTGGCACCACAAGCAGCGCAAGCCGTCCATTCCGGACGAACACAAAAAAGTTCTGCTGGAAAGCCTGCGCATGGTTGACAAGGTTATCCTGGGTACCGGCATGAAAAAGGGCCTGGATTTTGAAGAAGAGTTTCTTCAGGAAAAACCGGATATCCTGGCTGTGACGGAAGATGACCTTTACAGCGATATCAAGAAGGAGCTGTGCGCCCGCGTCGGAGCCAATTACGTGGTGCTCCCCAAGACGCCCCCCAAATTCACTCCCGTCTCCACCACCATGCTGGTAAACCGCATCAAGGCTCCGTCCGCCGTACCGCTTCGCGTGGACTTTGCCGGGGGATGGCTGGACGTGCCCCGCTACGCCAGAAAAGGCTCCTATGTGGTCAACTGCGCCATCACCCCCATGGTTTCCCTCTGCGAATGGCCGTATGAAAAACGCTCCGGGCTGGGAGGCAGCGGCGCGTGGGCCATGCTGGAAGGGCGCGATCCGGTCGCGTCCGAACTCGCTCTGGGCGTCGGTTGGCAGGATCCTGCCGTCATTGCGGAAACGGGGTTGTGCGTATGGCGCTCCGGCAGTTCTCCGGTGCTGGATGTCAAAGGCACGGGTGACTTCCTGGAAGGAAGAATGGCCATTCTATATACGGGTGAAGAACACGATACCCCAAAGATGGCGGATGAACAACGGGACTACGTACGCATCTCCCAATCCTCCCTCATTGCCCGCACCGGAGTTCTGGAACGCAACATCAATACACTGGCGGCAGGCGTAGCCCTGTATTACAGTGTGCAGCTTGACGAAGGAATGCGCCCCCTGCCGGATATTCCCAATGCCCTTGCAAAAAAATATCTGGGAGGCGGCTACGGGGGATACGCCCTGTACCTTTTCCCCTGCCGGGATGATCGCGACCAGGCTGTCAAGGACAATCCGGCAATGAAACGGGTGGAGCCGTATTGCCGCCAGCTGTTCAAGTAAATTCCCCCCTTTCATGTCCCTGATGCGGAACAGCCTGGTTGCCTCCGGCGCCATCTTCGCCTGCCGCCTGACAGGCATGGCCAGGGAAATTGTGTACACCTCCCTGTTCGGGGCTACGGGAGCCCTGGACGCCTTTTACACGGCTTTCCGTATCCCCAACCTGTTAAGAGATCTGTTTGCGGAAGGGGCTCTTTCCCAATCCTATACCAGCGTAGCCTCCAAAACGCGGGAAGCGCAGGGAGAAGCGGCCGCGTGGGAACTGACCAACAAGGTAGCTACCCAGCTTTCCTCCCTGATGATCGCCATTGTAACGCTGGGGATTCTATTTGCAGGGCCCGTCATGGAAGCCCTCTACAGCGGAGATCACTCTCTGACGGAGCAATTGTTCGCCACGGACCTGAGCCGCATCATGTGGCCTTTCATCGGATTCGCCTCCCTGTCCGCCCTCATCATGGGGGCGCTGAACATGGTGGGGGTTTTCGGATTGCCCATGCTGGCCTCCGCCGCTTTCAATGTTACTTCCATCCTGCTTGGCCTGCTGATTGGATATTTCATTGATCCATCCTTCGGCCCCAAAGCTTTGTACGGTTTTGCCTGCGGCGTCACCATCGGGGGCATGGCCCAGATTGCCGTGCAGCTCCCCAAACTCAGCAAAACCGGCTTCCGCTGGAAACCCAATTTCCAATGGGACGATCCCCGCGTGCGCAAAATCTGGGGGCTGATGCTTCCCTCCGTGCTGGCTTCAGGCGTGACGCAGTTCACCATCTTCATCAATACGGGGTTCGCTCTGGATCTCCAAAAAGGCTCCGTCACCGCCCTGACCACGGCGTTCCGCCTCTGGCAGCTTCCCGTGGGGCTCTTCGGAGTCGCGACGGGCATGGTGGTGCTGCCCGCTGTTTCCCGCATGATGGTGGGAGACGGCAGAAAAGAGGTGGCGGTCCACATCGCCAAGGGGTTGCGGCTGGTGGCATTCTTTGCGGTACCCGCTTTTCTCATCCTCTCCATCCTGGGAACGGAATTCGTCTCCGCCGTATACCAGTGGGGCCGCTTCAACCAGGAGGCCGTGCGTTATACGGGGGAAGTGCTGGGAGCCTATTCCCTGGGCCTGCTGGGCTATGCCGGGACCAAGGTGGTGCAGCCCGTCTTCCTGGCTCTTGAAAAACGCTGGGTTCCCCTGATTGCCGCCGCCGTGGCTCTGGCTATCAGCATCGGCCTCAACTACTGTTTCGTCTACATCCTGCATAAAAACGCGGCGTGGCTGGCACTGACCACCTCCGTGGTCACTACCTTCAATTTTCTCTTTTACTTCTTTTACCTGCGACGCCAGCTGGGCGGCGTAGACGGACGGACGCTGCTTTCCGGACTGGCCAAGATCATGGCGGCGGGAATATTGCTGGGGGCCGTGTGCTGGGCAGGCAAGGCATGGTTCCTCCAGGGCTTCCTGAACTGGACCTTCCCGGCCAGGGTGCTGGGGATATCCCTAGTCTGCGGTTGCGCCGGCATCGTCTACCTGGCGGCGGCTTTCCTGCTGAAGACGCCGGAGCTGGAAGCGGTGCGCGCCAAATTCCTGAAACGCTGACGGGAAAAATCCCTTCCATAGAGGGAGGAACGCCCTCCGCAAGAAAAAGAATGGCCGCCGCAAGCATTCTCCTTGCCAGGGGTGCGCTCAATGAGTAAAGTTTTTCCGCCTATGCGGAGAACAGCCTGTTTTCCGCCAAGGCATCAAAATCTACGACTGCACCACAACAATGGACATGATTTCCCCCAGCATTGCGGCATTGACCCCTTCCCTGACCCTCAAGGTGACCAACCGGGCCAAGGCTATGAAAGCTTCCGGTGAAGAAGTTTACGGTTTGGCAGGCGGTGAACCTGAAATGGACACCCCGGAAAACATCAAGCAGGCAGCCATCGCGGCCCTGAACAACGGAGCCACCAAATATACGCCTTCCGCCGGTCTTCCCGCACTCCGCCAGGCCATCGCAGAAAAGCTCAAGAGGGAAAACAACCTGGAATACGATTTCACCCAGATCACCGTGGGAGCCGGCGCCAAGCACGCCTGTTTCAACGCCATCATGGCGACCGTATCCGAGGGGGATGAAGTCATCATCCCCGCACCTTACTGGGTCAGCTATCCGGAAATGGTCCGCATGTGCGGAGGCATCCCCGTCATCGTGGAAACCACGGCGGAAAACGGATGGAAGCTTACCGCCGAACAATTTGAGGAAGCCATGACCCCCCGCACCAAGATGGTCATCCTCACTACCCCGAACAATCCGACCGGGTCCGTTTATTCCGAAGAAGAACTGCGCGCCCTGGGAGAAGTGGCCCTGAGCGAAGATATCCTCATCCTGGCTGATGAAATTTACGAACACCTCGTATACGGGGACACCAAGCACGTCAGCATCGCCTCCCTCAGTCCGGAACTGTACGACCTGACCATCACCATCAACGGCTTTTCCAAGGGTTACGCCATGACCGGATGGCGCCTGGGCTATTCCGCAGCCCCGGCTGCCATTGCCAAGGCCATCCAGATGATTCAGGACCACACCACTTCCAACGTCTGCACGTTCGCCCAGTATGGAGGCATTGAGGCCCTTACGGGAGACCAGAGCTTCATCAGCGACATGCGCGACGAATATGACATGCGCCGCCAGTACGTTTACTCCCGCCTCAGCGCCATCCCGAATATCAGTGTTGTGGAGCCGCAGGGCGCTTTCTACTTCTTTGTGGACACAAGCAGGCTGGGACTCACCTCCCTGAATCTGTGCGACAAGCTTCTGGAACGCTACAAGGTCGCGGCCGTCCCCGGCATCGCCTTCGGCAATGACAAGGCCATCCGCATCAGCTACTGCACCACGCTGGACATTCTGAAGGAAGCTCTGGACCGCTTTGAAGAATTCTGCAAGGCGCATTAAAAAACGTTGATCACCATAAAAAGGCGTTCCACGTCAAGCGGAACGCCTTTTTACTTCCGGATTTCCCGCCTACAGCAACCCTGCGGCAAGGAAATGCGCGCCATGCCTCGCAACCGGATTGCCCCGCACGAAAAGGCATGATTAAATAAATCTCATATGAATACCCCCGTTCTCAACGACAACCTGCGCGCCGCCACGGAAGCCCTTTGCAATCTGCTCGCCAAGGAAGACAAGGTTGTGGCCTCCAAGGCAAAAATAGGTCTCTTTTTCCAAAATCCGGAAGCAACCAAGCTTTTTGAAGAAGTAAACGCTTACGGAGAAGAACTGCGCAACAAGCACCTGGCCGGAATGCCTCCTACCGAAGAGGAAATTTCCAAATTCGACGCCCTGCGTGAAAACGTCATCAAGAATGATGCGGCCCGCGGCTTTTTGGAAGCGCGCCAGACCATTGACGAACTCCTGAACACCATCAATCATTATCTGGGCATGTCCATTGACCTTGGCCGCGCTCCCACTCCTGAAGAAATAGAGGAAGCCCGCCAGCGCGCCATGAGCGCCCAGTCCTCCTGCTCCTGCGGCGGCCAGTGCGACAAGGAAAATTGTGATTGCGACGGCAAGTGCGACCACGACCATAAGGACGGTGGTTGCGGCTGCGGCAACCATTAAGACAATCTTTCAGCTTTTGCCAAACGGCTTCACTCAAAAGGTGAAGCCGTTTTTTCTTCCCGAAAACAAACGACACTGTCCAACGCGCCTGCAATTCCCTCCGGAAAACCGGGCGGAATACTGCACCTCTTTATTGAGCGCCATATTTTTCAACGCTCCGATGCTTGCTCAGTACCGGCATTTTTCACCTTCCCTTCTCCGCCAGAACAGGCAAGATGCTTGAATGGAACGGGAACCCGTGCTAGCCTCATCCTAAGGAATCATGACTTTTTCCAACCGTCCCGCTCCCCTCCCGTTCTTCAAAACGGATTTCCCCCTGTTCCTGGCTCCAATGGCTGGAGTGACGGATCCCATTTTCCGCACCATCTGCAAGGAACTTGGAGTGGATGTGATGGTGACGGAATTCGTCTCTGCGGAAGGAATTCTCCAGGCATGGGAGAGAAACCGCAGGTACACAAAGATAGAAAATGCCCACCGTCCCATAGGTATCCAGCTCTTCGGAGCGGACGGGAACCACATGGGAGAGGCGGCCAGAATTATCCTGGACCATGAGAAGCCGGATTTTATCGATATCAACTTCGGCTGCCCGGTTCCCAAGGTGGTTGGCAAAAATGGAGGTTCCTCCCTCCTGAAAGATCTTCCCCTGCTGGCTTCCGTTGCCGGAGGCGTCGTGAAAGCCGTAGGAGAGAGAATCCCCGTCACGGCCAAAATACGCATTGGCTGGGATTTTCAGAGCCTGTGCGCCATGGACGCGTGCCGCCTGCTGGAGAATGAGGGAATTTCCATGATCACCATTCACGGGCGCACCCGCTCCCAGCAGTATTCCGGAACGGCCAACTGGGACATTATTGACGAATGCGCGCGGGCCATGTCCGTGCCGGTCATTGGGAACGGGGATATTTCCACCCCGCAGGCTGTAGCTTATGTAAAAGAAAATACGGCCGTCAGCGGCGTCATGATTGGCCGTGCGGCCATGGAAAACCCATGGATTTTCGGAGACGCCAAGTATTATCTGCTGCACGGAGCCATGCCGCCGTCCAGAGACCCGCAGGAAAAGGCGGCCCTGATTTTGCGGCATGCCCGGATGGCCCTGGAGTCCCGCCATTATGGGGATGAACTTCACACGATGCGCCATATGAGGTCACGAATCCTGGCTTATACGAAGGGATTTCCCGGCGCCAAGGAAATGCGTTCCCGCCTGGTGCGCGTATCCAGCATGCCGGAGCTGGAAGACCTGCTTTCCAAGCTCCCCCGCCAAAAGCCCTGAGAACAGGAAAAATCCCGCTTTCCGGGAGATTTCGCAGGTTTGGAAAGCGGCGGAAAGAGGAGGAGGTTCTTCCCGCCTCCGGACACGCCTGAAAAAAAATGCCATTTTGAGGGAAGCTAAGTTGACTTTACGTTCCGAACCTGTCAGAAATAGGGGAGTATCCTGCCGCTCCATTTCGGCAGACTTCCAACAATAGCATCCAGAGATCGACGTGTACTCCAACGAATCATATCTCATCGAACTTCTTACGCAGGCCGGATATCTGAATGAAGAAATTCTTCAGTACGCGCGCAGTCAAAAATCTCCCACCCAGGACCTGGTCGATTTTCTGATTCAGGCCAATTATCTTACGGAAGACGTCATCGCTCAGGTGGCGGCATCAAACTCCCTGCTCCCCGTCGTGGACCTGGGCTCCATGCACATCCCCCAGGAGGTGCGCGAACTCATTACGCCGGAACTTGCCAGGCGCTTCCGGGCCATCCCCATTTCCGACGACGGTTTTTCCATCAACATTGCCATTGACGACCCCCTGAATCTGGAAACCATGGACAGCCTGCCCCAGCTGATGGGGCGGGACGTGATTTTCAGCGTCGCCACCCGCAGCGCGGTGGAAAGCCGGTTGAATGAATTTTACCGGGATCTGAGCGTTCCGGAAGAAACCGACGGGCTGGAAGGGGAGGATGCTCCCATTATCCGTCTGGTGCAGCAGATGCTGACGGACGCTTTCAAAATGAGGGCTTCCGACATCCACATTGAGCCCATGGAAAACAGGCTCCGCATCCGCTACCGCGTGGACGGCAAGCTGGTGGAGGTGGCCACCCATCCAAAAAAACTGCTCAGCCCCATCATCGCTCGCCTCAAGGTAATGAGTACCACCATGAGCATTGCGGAAAAACGCATGCCCCAGGACGGGCGAATCCAGATGAGCATCGGCGGCAAGCAAATCGACCTCCGTGTTTCATCCGTCCCCAGCAACCACGGGGAAAGCATCGTCATGCGTATCCTGGACAAATCCGCCCTGGTGCTGGGCCTTCCCCAGCTCGGATTTTTCTCAGATGATGAAGCTGTGTTCGACCGCCTCATCACGCTGCCGGACGGCATTATCCTGGTGACGGGTCCTACCGGTTCCGGTAAAACCACGACCCTTTACGCGTGCCTGAACCACATCAACCGCCCGGATAAAAAAATCATCACGGTGGAAGACCCTGTGGAATACGAACTCTCCGGCATCAACCAGGTCATGGTAAAGGCGGATATCGGCATGACCTTCGCCGCCGCCCTGCGCGCCATGCTCCGCCAGGCTCCCAACATCATCATGATCGGGGAAATTCGAGACATGGAAACAGCCAGCATCGCCATCAACGCCTCCCTGACGGGGCACCTCGTATTCTCCACCCTCCACACCAATGACGCTCCCAGCGCCGTGGCTCGTCTGGCGGACATCGGCATCAAACGCTTCCTGATCGCCTCCTCCGTCCGCGCCATCATGGCTCAGCGTCTTGTCCGCAAGCTGTGTGACCGCTGCAAGGTGGACGGCACTCTGACGGAAAAGCAGGCGCATACGCTAAACATTGACATGTCACGCCTTGCCCAGGGCCAAATCAAGGCGCCCCACGGCTGCGACTTTTGCCGCGGCGGCGGATTCAAGGGCCGAATGGGGCTGTTTGAGATTTTCGAAATCGACGACGAGGTGCGCCGCATGATCAACGAAAACCTGACTTCCCCCCAGCTGCGCCAGCGCGCCCGGGAACTGGGCATGAGAACCTTGAGGGAAGACGGCGTACGCAAAGTGCTGGCCGGGCTTACTTCTCCGGAAGAAGTGCTGAATGTCACCATGGGAGACGCCAACTGATTTTTCCCCGCTATTCATTCTGCTTATTATGGACACCAACCTCACACTGGAACTTTTCATCGGCCGGGGAATGATTGACAAATCCCTGGCAAAGGACATCAAGGAGGAAATGATCGCCTCCGGCAAGGAACTGCCGGAAGTGCTTGCAGACTTCGGCATCATCGGCAGCAAGGATGATATCTGGCAGATGATCGCCAGCGACCTGGGTACGGAATTCATTACACTGGACAACTTCCAGCCGGATCCGAACGTGCAGAACATGATGCCGGCCACGCTCGTGCGCCTGCACGGGGCGCTCCCTGTGCGGCACGGTCCGGAAGGCCTGTACGTCTGCCTGGTGGATCCCCTGAATCCCCAGACGGTGGAAGACCTGCGCTTCGCCCTCGGCCAGGACATCCATGTTCTGGTAGCGCCGGATTACCAGATTTCCGAACGCATCAATGAGCTCTATGGAGGCGAATCCGCCGCCATGTCCGACCTGATGCAGGAACTGAACAACATGCAGGTCAACAATGAGACGGAGGATTCCGCCGCCGCTCCCGTCATCCGCTTTGTAGACCTCGTCATTACACAGGCCATCAAGGAAAAGGCCTCCGACATTCACTTCGAACCTTTTGAGAAGGAATTCAAAATCCGCTACCGTGTGGACGGCGCCCTGTATGAAATGCAGCCTCCCCCCGTCCACCTGTCCGTGCCGGTCATTTCCCGCGTCAAGGTCATGGCAAACATGAACATTGCGGAACGCCGCATTCCGCAGGACGGCCGCATCGTCAAGCAGATAGGAAACCGTTCCGTGGACATGCGCGTTTCCTCCCTTCCCACTCAATACGGAGAATCCGTGGTGCTCCGCGTTCTGGACCGCTCTTCCGTCAACTTGAACATGGACAACCTGGGGCTTCCCGCGCATATCCACGAATATATTCTGGATACGGTCCACAAGCCCAACGGCATTTTCATCGTTACCGGCCCCACCGGCGCCGGCAAGACAACTACGCTGTATGCCGCCCTGCGTGAAATCAATACCATTGATTCCAAGGTGCTGACGGCGGAAGACCCTGTTGAATACGATATTGACGGCATCATCCAGATTCCTATCAATGAAGCCATCGGCCTGGATTTCCCAATGGTTCTCCGCGCCTTCCTGCGGCAGGACCCGGACCGTATTCTGGTAGGGGAAATGCGAGACATGGCAACAGCACAGATCGCCATCCAGGCATCCCTGACGGGCCACCTGGTTCTCTCCACCCTGCACACGAACGACTCTGCCGGAGCCATTACGCGACTGGTGGACATGGGGTGCGAACCTTTCCTGGTAGCGGCCTCCCTGGAAGGGGTGCTTGCACAGCGCCTGGTGCGCACCATCTGTCCGGACTGCCGCACCCCGTATGAACCCTCATCCACCATCCTCTCCCAGCTTGGCGTATCTCCCTATGAATTGGGGGACAAGCACTTCTTCACGGGCCGCGGCTGTGATAAATGCTCCAATTCCGGCTACAGGGGCCGCAAGGGGATTTATGAGCTTCTGGATATTAACGACACCCTGCGTGACATGATTACGGATCGCGCTCCCTCCGTGGTGCTGAAACAGAAGGCTATTGAAATGGGCATGTCCACGCTGAGAGAAGACGGGCTGAGAAATATTTATGACGGCAACACTACTATTGAAGAAGTGTTGAAATATACTTAATGGACAGCCGGACGTCATTGCTTCCCCACTTATTTCAATCACCAAGAAAAAACACTTAAGAAACAACATATATGCCTAAATATCAATACACAGCACTTGACCATAAAGGCGACCAGAAAACAGGATCCCTGGAGGCCAACTCCGAAGCGGAGGCCATGGAAGCCATCCGGGCGCATGGCCTGTACCCCACCCAGATCGTAGAAGCGGGCAAGGGCAAGATTCAACAGACGCCTGCCGCCAAGAAAAAGGCCAAGGGGGCTAAGAAGCAAAAAGGCAAACTGGGAGGCAAAATCAAGGCCAAGGCTCTGATGATTTTCACCCGCCAGCTTGCTACTCTGATTGACGCAGGGCTTCCCCTGCTCCAGAGTTTGAACGTGCTGGCCAAACAGGAGGCAAACCCCAACCTGCGCGTAACTATCGAAGCTCTGGGAGATTCCGTTCAGGGCGGCTCCACCTTCTCGGAAGCCCTGGCCCAACACCCCAGAATCTTTGACCGCCTGTTTGTCAACATGGTAAAGGCCGGGGAACTGGGCGGTGTGCTGGAAGTCGTGCTGAACCGTCTGGCGGAATACCAGGAAAAGGCTCAAAAGCTGAAAAGCAAGGTGATCTCCGCCATGGTGTATCCCTCCATCGTCCTGTTTATCGCCGTAGGCATCGTGATCTTCCTGATGCTGGTCATCGTGCCCAAATTCAAGGCGATGTTCGCAGAGCAGAATCAGGAACTTCCCGGTATTTCCGAGTTTGTGTTCGGCATCAGCGACTGGTTCATGGCCGCCCCCTTCTTTGTGCCCAATGCCGTCATTCTGGCCGCTGTGGTCGCCATCCTGTACGCTGTTTTCACGGCCATGAGCAAGACGCCCAACGGACGCCGCAAGATTGACTCCGCTCTGCTGACCATGCCGGTCATCGGCAATGTGCAGAGCAAAAGCGCCATTGCCCGCTTCGCCCGAACCTTCGGCACGCTGGTGACTTCCGGCGTTCCCATCCTCCAGGCGCTTACCATCACGAAGGATACCGCCGGCAACATGATCGTGGGAGACGCCATCGGCCTCATCCATGACTCCGTCAAGGAGGGCGAATCCGTAGTTACGCCCATGTCCTCCTCCAAGCTTTTCCCGCCCATGGTAATCTCCATGGTGGACGTGGGGGAAGAAACTGGCCAGCTGCCGGACATGCTCCTGAAAATCGCGGACGTGTATGATGATGAAGTGGACAATGCCGTGGGAGCTATGACCTCCATGCTGGAACCCATCATGATCGTATTCCTGGCCGTGGTCGTGGGCGGCATCGTGTTCGCCATGTTCCTGCCCCTCCTGCAGGTTATTGAAAAGATGGGGTAACCCCTCAAGCAGAATCAGATGAAAAATCATTCCGCATACCGTCGGCTCCGGGAAACAAAGGGGTTCACCCTCATGGAAATCCTGGTAGTGATGGTGATCATCGTGGTGCTGGCCACGCTGACCATCTCCATTTACACCTGGCTTGAAACCAGAAAGAACGAACAGGCTACGGAATCCATTGTCCGCAAAATTGAAATGGGGTTGGAGAGCTACCACAGCGACCATGACCGCTACCCCTACGGCACGGAAGCTCCCTTCAATAATCACGGCGTAGCCGTGGCCAACGGGGAGGAATACAGTTCCAACGTGGTTTACATGGCTCTGTTCGGCGACCATAAGAATGAGGGTGTTCCTTCCAGGGATACAACCATTTACAATGATGAGTTGAACCCCTCTACGCAGCCCAAAAGCAACCCGACTGTCCGGGAAGTCCATGTGAAAAGCAAGGACGGCAGGCCGGTTACCCTTTATATTCTTGCGGATCCATGGGGTTCCCCCTACCGCTACCGCCTGGGCAGCGAGCAGTCCATCCCCACCAGAACCGACAGGGCCAAAAACCTGAAAATGGGCAACGGCCTGAATCCGGATTATGATTTCTGGTCTTTCGGAAAAGACGGGGATAGTGATTTGAAAGATCCGCACGCCCCTGAAAACGAAGATGACATCGGCAACCTGCCGAAGTTCTGACCTTACCGGTATTTTTCCGCGCACGGCTTCTTTTCCGGCAGCCTTCCTCCCCTTCCAGTGGAGGAAGGCTTTGTGCATGGAGGGACTATTTTCTGGCATCCGCACGGCTTCTGAAGTATGATTTGGGCACTGACATGAAACGCATTTCCCTGATCGTTCCCTGCCTGAATGAAGAAGAAGCCATTCCGGCGTTCAAGCAAGAAATAGACCGGGTCTTCAAGGAATGCCTGGAGGGCTACGCCCCGGAACTTATATTCGTGGACGACGGTTCCACGGACCGCTCCCTGGAAATGATTAAGAAAATGGCGGAACACTCCCCTGAAGTAAAATTCATTTCCTTCTCCCGCAATTTCGGGAAGGAAGCCGCCATCTATGCGGGCCTGGAAGCGGCCACAGGGGATTATGCCGCCGTCATGGATGTGGACCTTCAGGATCCTCCTTCCCTGCTCCCGGATATGCTGAAAGCCATTGAGAAGGAAGGATATGACTGTGCGGGGACGCGCCGCGTCACCCGGCAGGGGGAACCGCTGCTGCGGTCCTTTTTCGCCCGCGCCTTTTATAAGACGATTCATCAAATATCGGACACCCGCATCGTGGACGGAGCCCGGGACTACAAGCTGATGACCCGTCCCGTACTGGAAGCCCTGCTTTCCCTGAAGGAGTACAACCGATTTTCCAAGGGGCTGTACGAATGGGTGGGGTTCCGGACCAAATGGTTTGAATATGAAAATGTGGAACGGGTGGCAGGAGAAACCAAGTGGTCTTTCTTCAAGCTGTTCCTGTACTCCATTGAAGGTATCGTGGCCTTTTCCACCGCCCCCCTGGCGCTGGCCTCCATCATGGGGGTACTTCTTTCCTTCATCTCATTCCTTTCCATCATTATCTTGACGGTCCGCGAATTGATCTGGCCCCATTCCGCTTACGGATGGACTTCCCTGGTATGCGTCTTCTGCATGATGGGTGGCATCGTGCTGCTGTGCCTGGGCATTCTGGGCCAATATCTGGCCAAAACCTATACGGAAGTTAAAAAGCGCCCTATTTACATCGCCAGGGAACGTTCCATCAAGCCTTTCAACTAACCTTGCCTATGGACACAGAACCGGATTTCAGCATTATTACGCCCAGCTATAATTACGCCCGCTACGTAAAGGAATGCATAGAGAGCGTCAAAAACCAGGAAGGGGTTACATTTGAACACATTATCCAGGACGCTGGGTCCACGGACGGCACCCTGGATATCCTGCACTCCTACCCTCACCTGAAACTGCATGTGGAGAAGGATTCCGGCATGTCGGAAGGCATTAACCGCGGCTTCCGCAAGGCGCGCGGGAAATGGGTTATGTGGCTGAATACGGACGACCGGCTGTTGCCGGGGGCTCTGGCGGCGGTCAAGGCCTTTGCGGATTCCCGCCCGGATGCGGACATTGTGTATGGAGCATGGAATTTCATCGGGCCGGATGGAGAGATCCAACGCGCCATGAAGGCCCTGCCCTACAGTCTGAACATGCACATCTGGTACGGCACCTATCTGGCTTCCACCGCATTGTTCCTGCGCCGAAGCACTACTATTGAAGAGGGGTTCCTGCTGGACGAACGTTTCCACTACGACATGGACGGGGAATATTACGCGCGCCTGGGCCGGGCGGGGAAGAAGTTCGTGCATTACAACAGGCTGCTGGCGGATTTTCGCTGGCATGGCGACAATCTGAGCGCCCCCAATATCGAACGCCGGGACATGGACGCTGAGTTAAAGCGCCAGAAGCAGCACGGAGAGGATGCCGCCATCAAGCGCATTTACGGCCATTCCTTTTCCAAACACAGCTGCAACAATATCATGGACGGCTTCATGCGTGAGGCCTACCGTATGAAAAAGGCCTTCCTTTATCTTACCACTCCCTGGGAAAAGTAACCCGTTCTTTCCTGCTTCTCCCGGAAAAGCCGCTGCCTCCCCCCTTCATCCTCCCATGGGAGGTACAGCCTCGCAACGGCAAGGGCCACAGCCGTTATTACAGCTGCGGCCCTCAATTAACCTGATGGGAAAAAGGCGGCCTTCCCTTAATTAAGGCCGTCAAACAGTTCTTCTTCCCGGAAAAATCTTGCCAGCTCCACGGCGGCGGATTCACGGCTGTCGGACGCATGGCAGATGTTCATCATGCTGTCTGTTCCGAAATCACCGCGGATTGTGCCTTTCTCTGCCTTTTGGGAATTGGTGGGCCCCAGCAGTTCGCGCACGCGCACAATAACGCCGGGCCCTTTCAGGGCAATGGCAATGACCGGAGAACTGGTCATGAAATCAAGCAGCTTCGGGAAAAGCGGTTCCCCATTGATGACCAGGTCCAGAATATGGGCGTAATGTTCCCGGAGCACCGGTTCATCAAGCTGGATCATCTTTATGCCGCGCAGGCGAAACCCTTCGGACAAAAAACGTTTCAAAATGGTGCCGGAAAGGTTTTTCCGCACACAGTCGGGCTTCAGCAAAATCAGCGTTGTTTCTTCTTGAGTGTTTGGCATAAAATCAGCGAAGTTTCAGGATGGAGTGAGGGAATTACACCCTAATCCCCGACAGGTCAAGGATAATTGCACAACTGGTCTTTTCTGTTGGGAAAGGAATTCGTCACAAATTCTTCTTATAGGAATCGCACCGGTTCCGCCATCCGGCAAGCCAGCGCGCTTCTCCGCGGCCCGGCGGGCTGTTGTCCACGCGGCGCTGAAGCACCCTTTTGGCCGCTTCCGCAAATTCAACCGCCGCAGGCTGTCCGGGAGAAACGGAGCGCATTTCCTCCAGCACCTGCCTGAGCCCCCAGCCTATCCCCCGGTAATGTTCCGCCGGATTGGTTCCTTCTCCCTTGAAATTCACGTAGTCAATCAGGGCATACATGCCGTTGGGAACCGACGCCACGGCGTAATAGCGGGCCGCCATCTCTTCCGGGCGGCGGGACTGGCCCTTGATACGCTCCAGAGCGGCCACAGACCTGGCAATAATGAAATCCGCCTGCATTTGCAGGGCCGTCGGACTGGACAACCACCGACGCATCCGTTCAGGAAGACCGCCGCGAACGTCCGCCGCTTCAAATTCCTTTCTGGTCTGCCACGGAGCCGCACCGGAAAACCATTCCGGAACCCGGATTCCCTTCCTGCGGCAGAACTGAATGAAAGCAGGGAAACTTTCCTCAAACCTTTCCGTGACTCCGGCAGGAAACCAGATGAAATGTCCGATGCCCAGGGAAGGAAACGCTTCTCCCCGGTTCCAGGAAACCAGCCCCCTTATTGTCCCGGCACATTCGTTTTGCCAGATTTTCCGCGCAATTTTTGCCTTCACTTCCCCCGCATCCGGCGCCGCCTGAACCCAGACGGGCACGCAACACGCAAGCATCAGGACGCAACCTGCCGTTTTTCCATGCATGCAGATACTTTCCTTTCCCAACGCAGACAAGTCAAGCCGCTTCAATTTCCCGTGCCAAAGCCGGCGGTTCATGCTACCCTTGCCGTGCACGGCATGATTCTGGCGTTCAATAAACCTTACGGCATTCTCTCCCAATTTACGAAGGAGGCTCCCCACCACCGGACACTGGCTGAATTCGGTTTTCCTCCCGGCGTGTATCCTGTAGGAAGGCTGGATGCGGATTCGGAAGGGCTGCTTCTTTTATCCGATGAGAAGGGCCTGGCGGACCGTCTCCTGAACCCCTCCGGCAGGCATCCCAGAACCTATTGGAGCCAGGTGGAAGGCACTCCTTCCGAAACGGACCTTCGCCCTCTGGAACTCGGGGGCCTCCGCATCCGCGGGTACTGCACGCTGCCTTGCCGGGCACGCCTCATGCGCAGGGAGCCTGACGTGCCGCCCCGCATTCCTCCCGTCCGCTACCGCGCCTCCATTCCCACCTCATGGCTGGAATTGACGCTGGTGGAAGGGAAAAACCGCCAGGTGCGGCGCATGACCGCCGCCATCGGCTTTCCCACGCTCCGGCTTCTTCGTGCCAGAATCGGAAATTTCTCCCTGGCGGGACTGAAACCCGGCGCATGGAAAGAACTGGATTCCCGCGAGCGAAGGCAGCTCATGCCGTAATATAGGCTTGATTCCGAGCAGGAACCGTTTTTATATCTCTCTCCGCATCAGGATATCTACCTAGACCTTTTTACATGAAAGCCGAACTCGTCGAACAAGCCTCCAAAATCATTCCCGAGCCCCAAATGCTGATCAACGTGGTTTCCCGCCGCGTAGCCCAGCTTAATAATGGCCGCGCCCCGCTGGTGCCCACCACGCCCCATATGGGCAATGCGAACATTGCCCTGACGGAAATCATTGAAGGCAAGCTCGTCTATCATACGGAATCCGGCAGCCTCCAGGAAGACAACCAGTAATAATACATTCCCTTTATTGCCGTTCCGGATCGGAATTCCGTACGGAATCCTCGCTATCCGGCCAGGCCCCGGTCTCCCAGCCCGGGGCCTTTTCACCCTTCTCCCCTTCGTGCCATGAGCTCCGACATCTCCACCAACAAAAAAGCCCGCCGGGATTACGAAATTCTGGACACCTACGAATGCGGCATGGAACTCAAGGGAACGGAAGTCAAGTCCATCCGCGCCGGCAAGGTGAATATTGCCGATTCCTTCGCCAGGGTGGAAAACGGCCAGATGCTCTTGTACGGCTGCGACATCCAGCCCTGGGAGACAGCGGGAGAATTCTTCCAGCACCAGGCGCGCCGGCCCCGCCGCCTTCTTCTCCATAAACGGGAAATTTTCAAACTGGAACAGCAGACTTCCCAGAAAGGCTGCTCCCTGGTAGCTCTCAAGCTGTATTGGAAAAACGGCAAGGTGAAACTGGCTTTAGGCCTGGGCAAGGGCAAAACCCACCGCGACCAGCGCTACGATTTGAAAGCCCGCGTGGAAATGCGCGAAGCCCAGCGGGAAGTGGCCCGCATCAACCGCCGGTAAGTCAAGCGGCAACCATGCGGTTGCCGTCCGCTTCTTCCCGGAAGCCTTTCTCTGTCCCAGCCATTCCCTGATAACCGGTATCTGCCCGGGATAAACGGCAACGCCGCCAAAGGAGGGAAACCAGACCCACTCCATCGCCCGGGAAAAGAACCGGCCACAGCCGGCCAGGCATGCCCGCAGAAAAAGTTACAATTTCCAATCTACGGGCAATTCCACCTGGCCGCCCTTTTTATCATCATAACGGATGAAACCGTGTTCCGCTCCGTACCAGTGCACATCCCGCGTCACCTTCACGTCAAAACAGCAATAACGGGCTATATCCATTAAAAGCTCCGTATTACCCGTCTGCACGTATTCCGCCCACCATTTGAGAGCCTGGGTGCCCACGGCCGTTTTTGAAGAACCGATGGAGGCAGCCGCCACGGAATCCAGCTTGACGCGCACTCCCCCGCGCTGTTCGATGTCCTTGCACAAATCAAGGTTGTTCGTGATATCAATCATGTTCCACATCGTATAACGCTGCAACACGCCATAGTCGAAATGCTCGTGGTTGTAACCCACCACCAGGTCGGCCTGGGAAAGCTGCCGGATGAGATCATCCACCATTTCCTCGGAATAAATCGTATATTTTCCGGAAGCCGTGGAATAAGTCACGCCCACGGAAAGGCGCATCTCGGCCGTATTGTGCCAGCCGCCCACCTCCGCCGCGGAATGACGGGTTTCCAAATCAAAATACACGATGTCTCTCATCGGGTGAAAACGTACATTATTTGCCACTTTTGGACAAGTCCCACTTGAACGGGAGGCATGTTTGTGATGAGAATAAGCACATGCAGCCCCGTTTCCACATCGTCATGTTTCATCCGGAAATTCCGCATAATACGGGAGCTGCCGGACGGTTGGCTTTGGCAACGGGTTCCAGGCTCCATCTGATCAAACCTTTGGGGTTCAGCCTGGATGAAAAGCATGTGCGCCGTACGGGGCTGGACTATTGGGCCAAAGTGGATCTGCATGTCTGGGACAGCCTGGAGGAATTGAAGCAGGCGGCAGCCCCCGGAGCGCAATTCTGGTACCTGAGCACCAAGGCGCCACGTTCCCATTGGGATGCGGTTTTTCACGCAGGGGACTATCTGGTTTTTGGACCGGAATCCCGTGGATTGCCGGAAAGCATGCTGAAAGAACACGCAGATACCGCCCTGACTATTCCGATGCCCGGAGAAGGCGCCCGCAGCCTGAATCTATCCACAGCCATAGCTGTCGTCCTTTATGAAGGACTGCGCCAGACCGGCATTTGACGAGTCCCCCTCCTGCCTCTCCACATCGGCATGGATGTTCTTACAGCGGGCTCCACCACCAAAAAATACAGGGCCATGAAGAGGCGGTTTCTGCGTCTTTCTTCCGTCAGGGGCATATCCAGATAAAAGAGAATCAAGAAAGAGACGGCTCAGCAGATATCCCAGAACATACCCTTATGGGAATCCCGTAAGCCTCCCAGGGAACTGAAAAAATCATCTGCTTCATCCCCACCCCCGATAACGGCATATTGCCATTCAATAATTTCATAAGCTGCCGCTACGGCCATAATGGAAAAAGCCTAGGACAATGAACAGTACGGTTGAATACCTCCGGCGGATAGAAAGGATATTTTCACGAAAAAGAAAAGCGGAAGGCAGATGCAGGAAAGGCGCCGGAAGTAATATCCGGCGCCTTTCCTGATTAAAACCTGTCACCGCATGTCGATCGTAGGAACCGGAATGCGGTCCTTGGGTCCTGTGTAAAGAGTCAGCGGCCTGTACAACGTGTTATCCTCCATTTGTTCCAGAACCTGGGCCACCCAGCCGCTACAGCGGGCAATGGAGAAAATGGCGGTAAACAGCCTGGTGGGGATCCCGATGCTGTAATAAACCGTGGCGGAATAAAAATCCACATTGGCATTCAAGCCCTTGCGCTCTCGGACAAGTTTCGCGATGCGTTCCGACATGCGGATCCACTTGGGTTCCCCAATTCGGGAGGAAAGGCGGATGGCCATGCGTCGCAAATGCGGGGCGCGGGGATCCAGCACGCGGTACACGCGGTGGCCCATACCCATGATTTTTTCCTTCCGCGCCAGCTTGTCCTCAATGTAGGAGTCCACCCGGTCCTCTGTTCCTATTTCCTTGAGCATTTCAATCACGCCCTCATTGGCGCCCCCATGAAGCGGCCCTTTCAGCGTGCCGATGGCCGCTGTGATGGCGGAATACATGTCCGAAAGCGTGGCGATGCAGACACGCGCCGCAAAGGTGGAGGCATTCATGCCGTGGTCTGCGTGCAAAATGTAGGCTACCTCCAGAATATGGGCTTCATCCTGATCCGGTTCCTCACCCTTCAGCAACCACAGGAAATGTTCCGCCTCGCTCAGATCCTCCCGAACGGGGGGAAGCTCCAGACCCTGGCACAAACGGTAATAATACGCCACCATCACGGGAACCTTGGCAATGAGGCTGAGGCCTATTTCCTTCAACTGCCCGGCGTCCTTCGTCCGGTCGTCATACATGCCGAGCATGGAAACAGCCGTCCGGAGGGCGGACATGGGCCGGGCGGACTTGGTGGCCGTTTTAAAGAAATCCAGAATGGGCTGGGGCAGGTCGCGGTCGGAACGGAGGCGCTTCTTGATGCCCTCCAATTCCTCCCGGTTGGGAAGACGCTTGTTGAGAAGCAGATAAACCACTTCTTCAAAACAGCACATCTCCACCAGATCATCGATATCGTAGCCCAGATACAACAGACGCCCTTCCTCGCCGCGCACGTCACTCAAAGCGGATTCATTGGCGATGATTCCTTTTAAACCTTTGGGATATGCGAGGCGCTCGGAAAAAGTGTCATTGCTCATGTTAAAAAATGCTACTGGTGGTGAATATTACCGGTTAAAAGTCTAACAATCTTCCAAAAAGTCAAACCTTAATTACGCCTTCACGGCCCATGCGGGACGTTTGGCGCGGGTGATGTGCGGAGCCCTCACATACAGCGGTTCCGCCGGACTTTCCAGAAGTTCTTCTCTGCGGGCCTCCGCCAGGGACAGCCACGCGGCCCCGAGCGCCTCTGCAGAAGGAAACACGGGGACAATCCCCGACATTTCCCGGGCGGCCAGATGTTCCGCCGTTTCCGTGGAAAAAACGGGCACGCCTTTTTCCATGCACTCCGCCACGCAGGCGCGGGCCTGCTCCGCAGGCAGCACTGCCGGCACATCCGTCAGAACGCCGTTTTCCAGCCTCCCCCACGTCCAGCCGCCACGCCGGGCATCTGACATTACGCAGGCCTCACCATGATGCAGATCAAGTCCGTTCCAGGAGGAAAAAGCCGCCACGCGGGAACCGTGCACCAGGGAAAGACCATCCGCCACGGCCAACGCTACGCGGATTCCGCCGTAAGCGCCCGGACCGGAACCTACCACGATTTCCTTCAAACGCCGCCCTTCAAAAGCATCCAGAACCTGCCGCACCGCCTTGAAAATAGCGGAGGAATGGTTGCGCTCCGCTCTCCATGCCGCCTGGCACAGCAGACTTTCCCCGCTCCAAGCCGCAACGGAAGACTGCACACAGGAAGTTTCCAGAACCAGCAGGACATCTTGCATGCGGTGGATTATACAGGAACAGCCGGCGTGGATAAAACATTTTTTCCTCCGGTTTCCGGAAGAGGAAAATTTGGTTCGCATTTCTCCTCAAGTCCCTTTATGCTGGTTCCAGACCTCACACCGCATGCCCAAGGCTCCCAGACACACACCGCCGCGCCAGGACTGGCGCCGGTATGCAGAAACCGCCCGGAAACCAAGATCCGCGGCAAGCCTCGGCGACATGATGCGGCAATGCAACCGGGACGCCTGGAACAAGACTTACCGCGCCCAGGTATCCTCCGAATACTGGGAGGACGAATGCCAGGAATTTTCCTTCATGGATCTCCCGCGCAGAACCCGGTTCATCAGGCATGCCGTAGCCACCCTTATCCTGCTTCCGCTGGCCCTGATCACGGCCATGTCCCTGTGCGACCAGCTGGCCCATGCCTCTGGCAGCCTCAATATTCTCTTCTCCATTCCCGTATGGTATGCCCTGATGGGAGCTGCCGTGTGGGTGGTGCTGGGCAGCAGCAGGCTGTTCACATCCTCCCTGCTGTACCTGTACGTATTGGGGCATGAACTGACGCACGCTCTGGCGGTCATTTGCAGCCACGGCTCCATCCATGCTTTCAAAGCGGATCTGGACGGAGGGTACATCCAGACGGACAAAAACAACATCTTTATCTCCCTTTCCCCCTACTTCCTTCCTCTCTGGGCCATGCTGTGGGGATTGGTATGGGGCGTAACGTACCTCTTCTGGCCTACAGTCACCTGCCAGGCCATTCTTTACTCCGGCCTGGGCTTCTGGTGGTGCTTCCACCTGTTCTGGACGGCATGGATCATTCCCAAGGACCAGCCGGACCTGGCGGACAACGGCACCTTCTTCTCCCTGATTCTCGTATATTTTGCCAATCTTCTTCTCTTCCTGGCGCTCCTGCGCCTGTTCAACGCCGTAAGCCTTCACCGCTTTCTGGCGGATTGCATCCACAATGCGGAAAAATTGTGGGACGTTCTCAGGGACCTCGCCATGCTGGCTGCCGGGCTGTTCCTGTAAAAAATATTCTTTTCCTTACACGGAATGATGAACGGCAGAAGGAGAAAAGGAATCCAACCTTTCAATAGAAAGGAGTTTCCATGCGCACCACACACTTGATCATTCTGACAATGGCCGCAGTTTCCCTGATGGGCTGCAATCCCAAGGAAACGGTAAACGCCCTCACCTCCGACCAGAACGTTACCCAGAAGATGGCCGTGAGATTCGCGGAAAATATGGTTGGCCTGCCACGCGCTCTGGTCGTTTCAGATGCCAGAAAAGCGGCTCCGGGCGACAAAGTCACCGTCAAGGGAGCGGTGATCGGAGATGACCCCGTCTTTTCAAAAAACATTGCTTCCTTCACCATCGGAGACCCAGCTCAGCTCCTGGTCAATATGAAGGAGAAGGGAGTCTGGGCCGCCGGTACGGTACCGGTGGAAATACGGAAAAACAATACGATGACCGTCCAGTTCGTGGATGAACAGGGGCAACCCATCAAGCACTCCGCCAAAGGCGTGAACGGGCTGAAAGAACAAGACGCCGTCATCATTACCGGAACCATTGATCCCCATTCCACTCCGGAACGTCCGGTGCTGAACATTGAAAGCATCGTGATTGAGTAACCCCTCTTCTGTGCCAAACCCTGATTCATGTCAAACGGTTCAGGCGTTTTGCGCCTGAACCGTTTTTCATATCAGAATGCGCGCATGGGATTTGATCCAGCATCATTGGGAATGATAACACTGGCCGCTACTTCAGTGGCAGCAGGTGCGGCATCCGCGTCTGCACAGAAAAAAAGCGCGGAAGCCACCAGACAGGCGGCGGACGCAAATGCCGCCACCCTCAGGAACGAAGCGGACCTCCAAAAACAGACAGGGATGGAAAATGCCAAACGCATGCAGCAGGACGCTGCGCGCCAAATGGGAGAAGCCCGACTGGACGCCGCCCAATCTTCCCTGCTTCGGGAAGGCTCCGTTCCAATCAGGGAACAGGCTCTGGCGACACGCCTGCAAACCCGGATTCAGGATGAAGCGGCGGAAGCCATGAGGAACGCCCAATCCCTGTACAACCGCGCCAACATGGAGCAATACACGGGCCGCGCCAATGCAAGAGCCCAGAAAACCTCAGCAATGGGCACCCTGCTCTCCGGATTCGCCCAGGGAGGGAATACCCTCCTCAAATGGTGAAGCGCCTCACAAGGCACCTCCATTTAAACGAAGACAGCCGGAAATTCCGGCGCAAACGCGGAAGCTTCTTAACGCCCCTCTGCCAGGCTGCCCCGGAAGAGCAGCCTCCCAAAACAGCCTTGCCTGTCTTCCTCACATCACGGGTCACAAGGCCAGCACACTTCCGCTCACCCGCGCTTCCAGGGCAAGCAATTCCCGTTTCGCATCAAGCCCCCCGCCATAACCTGTCAGTTTATGATTGCTGCCGATGACGCGGTGACAGGGCACGAAAATGGAGATGGGGTTGGTGGCATTAGCGGACGCTACAGCCCGGACAGCCCTCGGATGATGAATGCGGCGCGCCAGCTCTGCATAAGAAATGGTGGAACCGTAAGGGACTTTCATCAATTCATGCCAGACTGAGTTTTGAAATTCCGATCCGGTAAATACAATGGGTATATCAAAGTCTCTGCGTTCCCCCTGGAAATATTTACGGAGCTGGCTTACCGCCTGTTCAATAACCTCGGAAGTCCCTTCTTCATATTCAGCGTTGAGATGCTGGCAAATGCGGCGGTCTATCGTGCCGCGGCGTTTTTCCTTCGCCCAGTCGCAAATGCAAAGATAGCCGCCATATGAGCCAATCATCATTTCTCCAACGGGCGACAGATAACGGATTATTTTAATTGCCTCCATCTTCTTGTCCTTGTTATTGCATAACGCTCTTTCATCCATCCCCTGTACGGCTGGGAAACATTGCTCCATGCCTGCCTGTCATGTCCCGAAGCACAATGTTCCGCCCCAAAGGCTCTTCTCCGGCAGCCTTTAGCACATTTTCTTGCTGTCTGCAATCTTTCTTCCGCATTTGCTTTTTGTTTCCAATCAGACATGAATTCCAAGTTATTCGCCCTCTCCGGCCGGGCGCCGATAATCCGGATACCTGCTTTCCCCTTGAACCATTCCCCATTCAATCAACCATGACGATACCTCGCACAAGAGAGGCAAAATCCTTGCGTTTTTAATGCTGATGCAAGGCTCTGAATAATATTGGGTGGCGTCCCCGGCAGGAATCGAACCTGCATCTAGTCTTTAGGAGAGACCCGTTCTATCCATTGAACTACGGGGACCGGACATGGCCCGTGCGTGACAATAAACGGGAAGGCCTCCGCGCTCAAGCAAAAAGCAGGAGGAGTATGCCATGCATCGTGAATTCGAACAGTATTCACCAGGATAATTTTTACGGATTTCTGCAACTTCCCGTTTCCCCGCCATTCTCCGCACATCCCTGGCCGAATACAGCCATTGCTCCGATTACCTGCCGGAAGCGGCCCAGAATAATGAAATAACCGTCTTCCGCTGCCCCCTCGGGGCCGGAAGGCGCCGCCACTCCCGCAGAGAGTTATTTCCGCTGAATCTTATCGCCAAAAACAACGGAAAGAAAACAATCCCCCAGAAAGCCCCGTCCAGATGTGCCAATGATGAAAAAACAGAGAAGAACAGAACCACTGCATGAGAGAATATCCTCCGGAACAGCATCCTCTCCTGGAAATGGGAACAGGCCATACAAAAATCTTGAGAAGGGGGCGGAAGGGCCGTAGCGTTGCCGTATCATTCCCGCCATGCTCAACTTCGTTTACGATAACAAAACCACTCTTATTTTCGGAAAAGGCACCCACCATGAAACGGGAACCCTTCTCAAGCCGTTAGGCAAAAAAATCCTGCTTCATTACGGTAGCGGCAGCATCAAACGTTCCGGTCTTTACGATGCCGTCACGGCATCCCTGAAAGCCGCCGGCGTGGAGTATGAAGAATTGGGAGGCGTTCAGGCGAACCCCACGCTCCCCCTGGTGTATGAGGGCATCCGCCTCTGCCGGGAACACGGTCTGGGCCTCGTGCTGGCCGTGGGAGGGGGCAGCGTGATTGATTCCGCCAAGGCGATTGCGCTGGGCGTTCCATACGAAGGGGACGTATGGGAACTATACCTTTCCAAAAAACAGCCTCAGTCCAACCCTCTGCCCGTCGCCACCGTGCTGACCATTCCCGCCGCAGGCAGCGAGAGCAGCCCGAATACGGTCATCACCAATGAAGAAACCAGAAGAAAACTGGGGTACGGTTCCCCCAAACTGCGCCCCGTATTCAGCATTATCAATCCGGAATTGTTCTTCACGCTCCCGCGCCGCCAGATGGCCAACGGCGTCAGCGACATGATGAGCCACATTTTTGAGCGCTATTTCACCAGAACCCTGCATACGGACCTTTCCGACAGCCTTTGTGAAGCCACTCTGCGCACCATCATGAAAAACGCCCGCATCCTGAACGGGGACCTGAATGATTACAACGCCTGGGCGGAGATTGCGTTTTCCGGAAACATCGCCCACAACAACCTGTTGGGCGTAGGCCGCGAACAGGACTGGGGCTGCCACGCCATGGAACACGAATTGAGCGCGCTGTACCATGTGGACCACGGCGCAGGGCTGTCCGTCGTCACCCCGGCCTGGATGAAGTATGTTTCCCCCAAACACCAGGAAATATTCGTGCAATTCGCCGTGAATGTGATGGGTGTGGAAGGTTCTTTCCGGGAACCGGAGGCCATCATCCGGGAAGGTATTTCCCGTCTGGAACGTTTTTACCGGGAATTAGGGCTCCCGACGACTATGGAGGAGCTGGACATCCTTCCCGGGGATTTCCCCCTGATGGCGGAACAGGCCGTCAGTGTGCGCGGCCCCGTCGGCGGCCTGGAAAAGCTGGATGTACAGGACATCCAGGCCATCTACAGACTGGGTTGCAGCAACATTCAGCACGCATGACGAAAGGGGTAAAACATCCATTCATGAAGTTCCCGGCCTTCCAGCATTCCCGGTGTTGTTAACAGCGTTAAGACACTCTCCCTTTTCCCGCAGCCTACTTGCAACTTGCCAAAGATTTTACTTGGAAGTAGTCTGGCGGAATGAACAGATTCTTTTCCGCTCTTTTTCTGGCGGCAGGATTGCTGGCCTCAGGAATGCCGTCTCCGGCGGACGCCTCCACCCCTCCGCAACAACATGCCCCAGCGGAAGTCAAAAGTTCCCCTGTTTCCCCGCAGCAAAGGAAGCAAGCTGTTGAAAACCTTGAAAAACTTCTGGGTAAAAGACTGTTCAAGAAGACGGCGGAACAGGCTCTGAAACAACTTCATGAATATGACGACCAATACAGCGGGACAGATCTGCTTCTTTACTGCCAGGCTCTTACCCGTCTCAATGCCCTGGATGATTCCATCAATCTGGATTCCATTCTGCAGGAACAGATGAAGCGTCACGGCGGCAACCCGTATTTCCTGATGGACGCCGCGCTCCTGTACCAGAACGCCTGCCATACGTTCAAACTGGTGAACGGCGCCTATATCCGCGGCTCCGGACCATGGGATGGGGAATATTCCGGAGAAGCAAGGGACCGCGTGGAAGCCCTGCGGTGCCTTGTCAAGGCCATGCGGCTGGCGGAAAAGGACAACAACATGAAACTTCTGGGACAACTGCGCTTCATCACGGCACAGGCGTTGCTGGTGAAAGGCAGCCGCTACAGTTCCCCTTCCCCCTTCCAGGCTTACGCCGCCCTGGGGAACCTCACCAGCCTGGAGGAACTGCCGGGGTACGTCGCCAGGGAGGAAGCCCCCCCGTTCCGGAACGTCGCCACCGTGCCCGTCGAGGTCAATGCCAAAACGGGGAAGCCGGAAGTCGTCTTTTACCATGCCTCTTCCTCCTGGGAGACGGCTAAAAACGACGGAGAACGCATGCGCTGGCTGCTGGACGCCGCCATTCAGGCGAATCCGGAACTGGCCAACCAGGTCAATTATTTCACCGCATTCTGGTGCCGCCGGCTGTTCTCTTATGCCAATACGGCGCCGGATCAGGAATTCGTGTATGGTCCCGGCAATGCGGGCATGGTGGCGGGCATCAACCCGGCTAAATTAAAAACGAACCAGACCGTCGTTAAAACCGACCGGACGGGCAACGGCAAATTCCTGCTCGCCACCCTTCCCCCGGATTACGATTTCATCCGGATTGCTTCCGCCGTCCGGATAACTCCGGAGCCGGATGATTACATCAACGCCGCCCATCTGGCAGCGGACGAGTTCCTGGCCCGCAACCAGAGGCCTTCCGCCGCGCAGTTATTAGGAAAAGCCCTTCAGAACTGGAACGCGCAATCCTGGGACAAGAAAGACAGGAAGGAATTTCTGAACGTGGCGGACAACCTGAAGAAACGCATCGCCTCCATCACGGAACCCAACGGGACATTTGATACGGATAAAAGGACGCTGCTGGCAGGAGAACCGGTGACCGTCTCCTTCTCCTACCGCAATGCCTCCCGGGCTTGCGTAGCGGTCCGCCCCGTAGATATGAAGCGGTGGCAGGAAGAGCGCATGGACAAGATCCAGACCTCCAAAACGCTGGAAAAAGCTTACAGAAACGGGTATTCCAATCTGGCAAACCTGCTCTCCAATTTGCTGCATGACTCATCCTGTGCCCGCTATCTGGGGGAGGAAATCAAGGGGGAGGAAATAGCCCTGACTCCCGGGGACCGGCACCTGAACCACATCGCCCATATTCCCGTTCCCACCCGTAAGCCCGGCTGGTATCTGCTTACCGTCACCCTGGAAAACGGCTACCGGTTCCATCGCTTTCTCACTCTGTCGGACATGGTGCTGGTACGCCGTTCCGTTCCGGAAGGCAATCTCTGGTTCCTGGCGGACGCCGGAACGGGAATGCCCGTGGAAGGAGGAAGCCTGCGGTTCCTCCGCTACCGGCAGGATAAAACGCTCCAAAAACGCCAGGTAAAGGGGATCACGGACAAGGACGGAGCCATGGTGGAAACAATACCTCCCCGCGATTCCAGCGCCTTTTCCTACAACATGTTCCTGGGCATCGCTTCCAAGGGGGAAAGTTATGTGCTGGCGGGAATATCTGACTACGGCTGGGAATCCGGCAATTACCTCATGGATACGGCCAACAAGGCCTCCGACTCCTATTCCTGCTTTTTCCTGGAAAGCCAGCCCGTGTACCGCCCCGGACAGACGGCCCGTTTCAAAGGCGTCCTCTTCCGCCCGGACATCGCGAATCCCGGAACAAAAGACTGCGCCGGGAAAAAACTGACGCTGACCATTGCCTCCCCAACAGGGGATGAGAGCATTTTCCCGCCAAAAACCGTTACGACGGATTCCACAGGCAGCTTTGAACTGGAACTGCTTATTCCTGCGGACGCCCCGCTGGGCCAGTATGGGGCCAAGCTGAAACTGCATGACTCCGCAGACCCGGATTTCCGGCTGTATGCCCCCCTTTTCCGGATGGAAGAGTATAAAAAGCCGGAATTCTCCGTCAGAATGGAAGCCCCCGCCAAACCAGTCCGGCTGGGTCAGCCCATTCCCGTCGCCATTCAGGCGGATTATTACGCGGGCGGCCCCGTAAGCGGGGGAAAGGCAACCATCACGATTACCCGGACGCTGGGAGCGGATGTCTGGACGCCTTACTGGAAATGGAGCTGGCTGTACGACAGGTCTTTCAGCCCGTACAGCATTCCCTTTTCCCCGGATGCGCCTCTGACCATCCTGGAAAAGACAGTGCCGCTGAACAAAGACGGAAAAGCATCCGTAGAATTATCCACGGCGCAGGATGCCCGGGATTTCCCCTCCAGCAACATTACCTACCGCGTTTCCGTCAGCGTGACGGACGCCTCCCTGCGGGAAGTTGCCGCTTCCGGACAGGTCATTGCCACGTTCCGTCCGTTCAATATCTTCACCACCCTGAACCGCGGCTATGCCCCCGCCGGAACGCCGGTCCAGGCATCCATTACCGCGGCCACGGCGGATGGCACCAAAATTGCCCATGCAAGGGGAACCTGCGTCCTGCGGCATATCCGTGCGGACGGCAAACGGGAAACTCTGGAAACCTGGGACATCGCCACCGGAAAAGATGGGGAAGCCTCCCTGTCCTTCCAGACCGGGGAATCCGGCCTGTATGCCCTTTCCACAACCCTGGAGGACGGGCACGGCAACAAGGTAGAAGAGACCTTCCAGTTCCTTTCCTACGGCAAGGGCAAACAGAATCCTTTTAAAATCAATCCCCTTTCCATCACTCCGGACAAAAAGGAATACGCTCCGGGAGATACGGCCAGGCTGCTCGTCACCTCTGATTATCCGGACGCCCGCGTCTGGACCTTCCTGCGAAACTCCTGGAAAAACGAATCCCGCAGCCTGGTTCCCCTGGACCGGCAGACAGCCCTTGTGGAATGCCGCCTGACCCGGGAAGACATGCCCAATATGGGCGTCAACGCCTTCACCGTCAGAAACGGAGAACTTCATACGACTTCCGCCGAACTGCTGATTCCGCCCTCCGGGCAGATTCTGGAACCTGCCGTCACGCCGGGCAAATCCCAATACCGGCCCGGTGAACAAGGCAACGTCAGCATTCAGGTCAAGGGGCCGGACGGCACCCCCGTCAGAAACGGCGTCGTCGCCCTGGCCATTTATGACAAGGCTCTGGAATACATTGCGCGCCCCAATATTACGGACATTGCCAAAACCGTATGGGGCAGCCTGAACGAAACCGGCTTCCTCAGCCTGAAAAAAATGACGGCTTCCGGAACGCAGCAGGACCGCGGTCCGGACCAGCCCTATTTCCAATCCCTGCTCTACAAAAATTACGGCCCTATGGTGAGAAAGGCCAAAGGAACCGTCAACGGCTTTGCGGAGGCAGAACTCGATTCCGGCGCTGATGCCGCCGCAAGCCGCGTATTGGCTACAGGAGCGGCAGCCCCCGCCGCCGCTCCGGCCATGGCTATGGCAGTGGACAAGGAAGGCGCAAAAAGTGATTCCCATGCAGCCGAACAGGGAAATGCGGACGTACAGGAAAACGGTTCCCCGCATATTCAACTGCGCACCCATTTTGCGGACTGCATCAAGTGGTGCGGCACGCTCAAAACGGATGAAGAAGGAAACGTTGCCGTCCCTGTGGAAATGCCGGACAATCTGACTACCTGGAAAGCCTCAGCCTGGGTCATCACCCCCGGATTGCAGGTGGGGCAGGCTTCCGCGGAATTCCTGACCACGAAGGACTTCATGGTCAGCATGCAGGCCCCGCGCTTCTTTGTGGAAAAAGATGTCGTGATGCTCAGCGCCCTGGTCCGCAACCGGACGGACAAAAACGTCCGCGCCCGCGTTTCCATTTCCCTGAAAAACGGCTGTCTGGAACTTCTCCCGGCTGACGCTCCGGCCGTGAAGGGGCTTTCCGCAGATTCGGACAATTCAGCCGCGCGGGAAGTGGACGTTCCCGCCCAGGGGCAGACGGTCGTCAACTGGTGGACCTCCGCCGTCAGGGAGGGAACCGCCGCCGTCGCCATGGAAGCGGCGTCAGGTCCTACCGGAGACGCCATGCAGATGAACTTTCCCGTACTGGTGCACGGCATGAAGCAGCTCCATGCGGAAAGCGCCGCAGTGCTCTCCGGAGAACAGGAAAAGACGCTCTCCATTTCCCTGCCGCAGCAGCGGCGCAGGGAGGAAAGCGAACTGGTCGTCAAGGTCTCCCCCAGCATCGCCCTCAGCATGGTGGAAGCTCTGCCTTATCTGGCGGAATACCCCTACGGCTGCGTGGAACAGACGCTTAACCGTTTCCTGCCCGCTCTCGTCGTCATGGACACGCTCAAGCAGCTCGGCCTGAATCCCGGAGCGGCGCTGACAAGCCATCGCAATCTGAATCCCCGGGACATCAGGGACAAGGCCTTCCATGACAGCGTCATGAAGAAGCTGGAACGCAACCCCGTTTATGATGAAGCCGCGCTGAAGAAGATGGCCGCCAGGGGAATCTCCTCCCTCCGGGAGAAACAGCTCTCCAACGGCTCCTGGGGATGGTTCGGAGGAGCCAGCGAAGGGGACCCCGTCATGACGGCCCATGTGGCGCACGGCCTGAAGATTGCTTCAAACACGGTCAATGTCCCGGAGGGGATGCTTTCCAAAGCCGTCCGCTGGCTGAAAAACTATCAGGAACGCCAGACAGCTCTTCTTGAAAAAGGAGACGAATACCGGAAACTGGAACAACTGCCGGACGGACCGAAAAAGAAGGAAGCCATCCGCAAGCTGGGGGATTACCGCCTGATGGCCTCCGCGACGGACGCCCTGGTTTACTCCGTCCTGGCGGAATGCGGCGTCAAAAACCTTCCCATGGAACGCTGCCTGTTCCGCGACAGGCTGGAACTTCCCGTCATCAGCCAGATTCAACTGGCGGAAATCCTGCTGGACGCCCACCGCATGGACGACTTCAAGAAGGTAATGCCCATCATTTCCCAGTTCCTCCAGCAGGACGACTCCCTGCAAACCGCCTGGCTGCGCCTTCCCAATGAAGGCTACTGGTGGCGGTGGTACGGCAGCGGCACGGCCACGCAGGCGGCCTACCTGAAACTGATGGCCAAGAGCGACCCCGGCAATCCCGTCACGGCGCGCCTGGCAAAATGGCTGCTCGACAACCGCGCCAACGGTTCCTACTGGGACTCCACCAAAGATACGGCGGATTGTCTGGAAGCCTTGTCCGCCTACCTTCTCCAGACCAGGGAAGGCATGGAGGACATGGAAGCGGAAATCCTGTACGACGGCGTTCCGGTTAAAACAATCGCCAGTACGAAAGAAACCCTGTTCACCTTTGACAACGCCTTCCGCATGAGCGGGAAAGACCTGACGGACGGTAACCATGTCATCACCATCCGCAGGAAAAAGGGCAGAGGGAACATTTATGCCAATGCCACCCTCAGCTACTTCTCCCTGGAAGATCCCATTCCCGCCGCGGGGAATGCCGTCACCGTGGAACGCTCCTACTACCGCATCCGGAAGGAAACGGTGAAAGACGGTTCCGTGAAGGACACCCAGACGGATGCAGGGGAGCTCGTCTCCCAGGGCAGAGACCTGACACGGCGCACGCTGTTGAAAAACGGGGACGTCATTGCCAGCGGCGACATCATTGAAGTGGTGATGACCGTGAAAACGAAGAACGACGTGGAATACCTCATGCTCCTGGACCCCAAGCCCGCAGGCTGCGAATCCCGGGAAACCGCCAGCGGCTACGCCCGGCTGGGAACCGTCTTCGGCTACAGGGAAATAGGGGATGAGGAAATACGCCTCTTCCTTTCCTCCCTGCCCATGGGCCAGTACCAGATCAGCCACCGCCTGCGCGCGGAACGTCCGGGACGCTTCAGCGCCCTTCCGGCCGTCATTGAGGCCATGTACGCCCCGGAACTCCGCGGCAACAGCCGGGAACACAAAATCGGCATTTCCATGCCTGCTGCACAGAATAATGACCATCCGCAGTAGCACGGGGCAAAGACGCCATGATCAACACGTATCCGGAAAAAGGTAGATATAATCCCAGGGGGAAGTTACTTCTGTACCTCTCCCCTCCAATCCTCCGCATGGCTGGAGGAAGGAATAAAAATGAACTTTAATGCCGGAAACAACATGAAGGCATTGTTTTCCATTCCGGAGAAAAGCCTAAAACGATGGGACAAGAGGCGCCAGAATAACGAGTCCTTCCGGACGTTCCGCATCATCATGTTTTCCCTGTATTCCGCGTCCCTGCCCGCACGAAAAACTCTTGCAATCCGCTTGCGGAAGCGGAGAATGTGCGACCCGCCACGCAGCGGGCCGCACCATGCCGTCAGAAACGCTGAAAGGACATATCGCGATGGGAGCGGCGGCCGTCATCTGGGGCCTCATGTCTCCCGTCAGTAAACTGGTCATGCAGCAGGGAGAAGTAAGTTCCGCTTCTCTCGCCACATTGCGCCTGCTGGGAGCGGCCATCCTGTTCTGGCTGGCCTCCGCTTTCGTGCCAGGGGAACCCATAAAGAGGAAGCATCGGCTGCCTCTGTTTTACGCCTCCCTGTTCGGAATCATCTTCAACCAGATGGCCTTCACGGTGGGCGTAGGGTTCACTTCCCCGGCGGATGCGGCCATCATCACCACCATTACACCGGTATTGACCATGATTCTGGCGGCGTTCGTCCTCCGAGAAATGGTCACGGGGAAAAAAATCATCGGGGTCTGCGCCAGCGCCATCGGAGCCATTCTGCTGGTTTCCGGCAGCGGAGGGCGTGCGGCGGCCCTCCCGGGAGACAACAACCTGCTGGGGGACATTCTCTGCCTGGCTTCCCAGTGCAGCGTAGCCGTTTACTTTGTCTTCTTTAAGAACCTGATTGGCAGATACTCTCCCGTCACCCTGCTGAAATGGATGTTTACGTATGCCGCAGCCACCTGCCTCCCCTTCACTTTCCGGGAAGTGGGTTCCATCCATTATTCCGCCCTGCCCGCGCAAACATGGCTGGGCATTGCCTACGTGGTGGCTCTGGCTACCTTTGTCAGCTATATCTGCCTGTCTTTTGCCCAGCAGAGGCTGAAACCCACCGCCGTCAGCATGTACAATTACTGCCAGCCGGTGATCGCCTCATCCGTGGCGGTGATGTGGGGCATGGACCACTTCGGATGGATGAAAGTCCTCTCCGTCCTGCTGGTCTTCACAGGTGTGCTTCTGGTCACCGGAACCAGGGGGAAACGGGCCGTCCAGGAACAATAAACATGCCATTCTTCCGAATTTCCGCCGCCACGCCCTGCCGGAAAGGCAAAACAATTCCTCTCTTCGCCGTTAACATGCGGTCCAATGCCGGCTCACCTCACGGCACGCCATGAGCCGCCCCGTTAATCATGAAAAAATAGATGGGAAATCCCGCCATCCTGATGTAGCATTCCCAGGTAATCTTCCGCTTTCCCCCTTGCCGGGGGATCCTGCTTCCCTGCCATGAACCGATTCTTTCTATCCTGGGACAAACCAGCCTGCCGGGCTGTGGCGGAACGCCTGCTTTCCCTGGAAAATGACTTCCACCGGCATCTGGTGCTGGTTCCCACACGGGAATCCGGGAGACAGCTGAGGGAATATCTTGCATCCATTTCCCGTACACAGGCAATCTTTGCTCCCCAGGTCATTCCGGCAGACCAGTTCCTCCGGATGGAAGAAAAGGAAGAAACGGCGTCCGCTCCGGAAGAACTGGCCGGGTGGCTCCTGGCCCTGGGGAAAACGCCTCACCGCCTTTATCCCCGCCTGTTTCCACGCGCCATGCCGGAGGATTTTTCCAGCATGCTGGAAATGGCCGGCAGCCTGCAAAACCTGAGGCACGCCATGGCGAACCAGGGCATTTCCTGCATCATGGCCCACCATGCCTGTGCGGGCAGAGACGAACGCTGGACGGACATGGAAAGGCTGGAAGAACAATGCACGCAACAACTGGAAAGCTGGAAGCTTGAAAACAGAACCTCCATGAAGGCGGAAGCCCCGCCCCGGCTACTGAACTCCCTGAGGGAAACAGGTGGAAATATTATTCTGGCCTGCGCAGCGGAGGTTCCGGCCCCTCTGCGCCATGCCCTCCGGCATGCGGAAAGCAATGGCGTACCCGTCCAGATATGGATCCACGCGCCGGAGGAAGAAGCCGCCTCCTTTGATTCCTGGGGATGCCCTCTGCCGGAAGAGTGGTCCCGGCGCCCCATCAAAATCCGCGACGACCAAATCAAAATTGCGGCCAATCCGGCACGGCTGGCTGAAGAAACGTGCCGCATCATCGCCCGCACAGCGGAAGGAGAAACGCCGGACATCGCCCTGGGCGTTTGCGATCCTGACATGAACGTCGCCCTGGACGCAGCCCTGCGCCAATACGGCTGGGGCCTCCACAATCCGGAAGGGAAGCCTTTTGCCGGAAGCGGCGTCATGGACCTGCTCCGCAATCTCCAGCGGGCGCTGGAGGAAAAAGGGACGGCGCGCCCCGTCTATTCCCTGGCGCGCTCCTCCCTGCTCTGCGCCTCCCTAGGGATAAGGAATCAGCAGAGTTGCTGCGCCGCGCTGGACAAAATCCAGCAGAAATACCTTCCGGAAACGGAAGAATACCTGCTTTCTAGGCTGAAAGAGGCTTATCCCGAAGCCTTTCCTTCCATCCAGGCCATTCTGGAATGGCGGAACCGGATGGCGGAACCGGGAATGCTGGGGGAACGGCTGATGGAATGGGTCCCGGCCCTGGCAACCATCTATGGCCCGGAGACGGAAGCCATGGAAATGTTCCATTCCTGCCTTTCCGGACTCATGCGTCTGCAACAGCGCTCCACCGCGTTTTCCAGCCCAGAGGCGGCTCTTCTGCTCCTGATGAAATGCCTCCATCCGCTGCGCGTCAGAAACAGGAGAAAAGCTCATGCGGCGCTGGATTCCCTGGGCTGGATGGAAGTTCACTTCCGCCCGGAAAAAAACCTCATTCTAACGGGACTAAACGAAGGGACCGTACCGGAAGGAGGCGTTTCCGACCAGTTCATGCCGGAGGAACTACGGGAAACCCTGGGCATTGATTCCTTTAACCGGAAGAAAGCCCGGGACAGTTTTCTGCTGACCGCCCTGCTCCATTCCCGCGAACGGGAAGGCAGCCTCACCATCCTTCTCTCCCGGACCAGCAGCAGGAATGATCCTCTGACCCCATCCTCCCTGCTCATGCGCTGCCCGGAGGCGGAGCTGCCGCACCGCGTAGAACTGCTTTTCCAGGAAATCAGCGATGCGCCCGCGCCCCTGCCCTACCAGCGCGGAAACTGGCACCTCCAACCCGAGGAAGGCTGGAAGACCGCTGCGGACATCGGCGCGATGGCGCCCGGCTACAAAAACCCGTGGAAGGAAAGAGGGAAGCCCTTCTCCCCCTCCGTCCTCAAAAGGTTCCTGTCCTGCCCCATGCGTTTCTGGACGCAGGAGGCTCTGCACATGAATGAGGAAGAATTCCTGCCGGACAAAGAAGATATGGCCGCCAATGAACTGGGCACCATGCTGCACGACGTGCTGGAATGCTTCTGCCGGGAACACGCCGTCCTGAAAGACGGCATGAACGCAGCTTCCCTTCAGGCCGCCATCACGGAAATACTGGAACAAACCTTCCGGAAACAATACGGCCCCTCCCCCCTCATGCCCCTGCTGCTGCAAAAACGCTCCATGGAACAGAGGCTTTCCGTTTACGCCGTTCAGCACTTGCAGGCCCTTCAGGAAGGATGGTCCTGCATTGCCTTTGAGCGTCAGGTAGAGAACTGGACACTGGGCGGCTTCCCCATGAAATTCCGTATTGACCGTATTGACCGCCATGCGGACGGGCGCATACGGGTCATTGACTACAAAACCGGAGCGGCCTCCTCCTGTGAAAAAAAGCATCTGGAACCGCTCGGACGGCCGGACGCCCTGTCCCTGCTTTCCCCAGCCCTGCATCCCTACACCAAACGACGGAAAAACGGGAAGCTGGCGCACGCGCGCTGGAAAGACCTGCAGCTTCCCGTTTATGTGCTGTGGGCCTCGGAAACCTACGGCGGCGCTCCCTCAGCGGCCTATTACAACCTTCCCGCCAATCCCATGGATATCGGAATCTCCTCCTGGGACACCCTCCACGACACCATGCCCGGATATGAGGAATGCGCGCTGGACAGCGCCCGTTCCTGGGCGGTGGAACTGATGAAGCTTCTTTATGAAGGCCGCGGGCTCATCACCGCGGAGGAACTGGGCTGGCCACCGCCCTCTTATGACGTATTCAAGGATCTGATGACTTCCCGGAGGGAAAGCCTGCAGGATCTGCTGGGCCTCCGCCTCACCCCCCACCTGCCTTTCTGAGATGCCGCCCCTGACCAACATGCTGATCTCCGCTTCCGCCGGAACGGGAAAAACCTACCAGCTCTCCCTGCGTTTCCTGGGGTTGCTGGCGCTGAACGGCGGCAACCACCCCGAACGCCTCATCGCCATTACGTTCACCCGAAAAGCGGCGGGAGAATTCAAGGACCGCATTCTGACAGACCTGGCCGCGGGGGCCACGGATGAGGCAGGCGCGGCGCGGCTGAAAGAACGGCTATGGGCGGTTATCAAAGGAACGGACGGGGAACCCGGTCTCTGGCCCGGCGCTCCGGAGGCATGGAAGGAGGAAAACCTGCATCGGGAACGCTTCCTCCATTTACTGCACATTCTGGTGCAGAATTTGGCGCGGCTCAACCTCTGCACCATTGACAGCCTGTTTGCCCAGATTGCCTCCGCCAGCGCCTTTGAACTGGGAGTCAGCGGCTTCAGCATGATTGACCCCACGGCGGAGAAACTGGCGCGCCGTGAAGCCCTGCTCTCCCTGTACCGGGAATGCTCCGTAAACAGGGAGCGAAGGAAGGACTTTGAAGATGCCTTCCTTTCCGGGGCGGATTCTGACGCGGAAGCCGCGGACGCGGAGAATTCCATGATGCGCCGCCTGAGCACCTATCACGAACTTTTTCTGGATGTGCCGGATGCCGGGATGTGGGGAAACCCCGTCACACTGGGCTTCACACTGGAGGAGCTGGCGCCTCCCGTTCCCCTGGAACAATTTGACTCCGTACTGCATTCCCTGGTTTTCCAGGTTCAGCAAACTCCTGCGCCGGAAGGGAAAAACGGCGTAAAAAACAAAGAACTGTTCCTGCGCTTCCTGAACGGATTTTCCCAATACGCCAGGCTGGGCCGCGTTCGCTTCCGCACAGAGGGAGGTTCCCCCTGGACCATTACCGTGGAAGAGGCGCGGGAAAAATTCCGGGATTTCTGGACGCCTGCTCTGGAAAAACTCATCCAAAGCTGGCTGCGCATGGAAGCCCTGCACACGCTGCGCCGCACACGCGCCACGCACGGACTGATGCTCCTGTTTGAGGGCAAATACTCCTCCCTGGTCCGCAACAGGGGGAGGTTCCTGTTCCACGACGTTACGCGCATGCTGGGAGGGGGCACCATTACGCCGGAACTTAAACGGGATCTGCAATACCGCATGTACTGCCGTTACGACCATTGGATGCTGGATGAATTCCAGGATACGTCCCAGCCCCAATGGCGCGTCATCAAGCCTTTCCTGGATGATCTGGCGGAATCCAAGGCCGGAAATGAAGGCAGCATTTTCGTAGTGGGGGACATCAAGCAGAGCGTGTACCAATGGCGCGGCGGAGACCCGGAGCTGTTCCGCTCCGTTTCTTCACAGCTTCAACTGGAACAACGCGGCATGTCCACTTCCTACCGCTCCGTCCAGCCTGTGCTGGATCTGGTCAACGATATTTGCGACTATGCCCGGACAGCGCCCGGGTGCGAACCCGCCGCCCTGGAACAATGGGGGGAATATCCGGAGCACCGGTGCGCCCCCCATCTGGAAGGCCGCCCCGGCGCCTCCCAAATCTGGCAGGCGCCCAAGACGGAAAACGTCTCTGCCAATGACCTGGTATGCCAGGCGGCGGCTGATATTCTGGAGCGTACAGGAGCCCTGCGCCGCGGCCTGGAAACAGCGATACTGGTCAGTACGAAGAACCAGGCTCTTGTCATCAAGGGATGGCTGACGGATCACGGCATCCCCGCAGAAGTGTGTGACGACGTTCCGGTAGGCGCGGACTCTCCGCTGGGGAAAAACCTGCTGTACTTCTTCCGCTGGCTGCTGATGCCGGGAGATCCCTTTGTCGTCGGCCTGCTCACCCACTCCCCTCTCCGGCCCCTCATCACGCCGGGATGCCCGGAAAGCATGGAGTGGAAAGAATGGCGCTTCCTGCTGGAACGGGACGGTTACGCCGCCGTCATGGAGGAACTGGAACGGCGCCTGCTCCGGGGAGGGACGGAACTGACGGACTTCCATCGCGACCGACTGGCCGTCTGGCAGAATGAGGCGGAACAGGTGGACGAACAGGGCGTTTCCCTGGATGAATGGATCAGGCGCATGGAGGACCTGACCCGCCGGGAAGACCCCGCCGCGGGAATTGTCCGCATCATGACCATCCACAAATCCAAAGGGCTGGGATTTGACATTGTCATCCTGCCCCAGATCGGCAGGGACACACCTTTTGCGGACGGAAGGCATCTGACCCATTTTATCAAAAAAAATGAGGAGGACAGAATGGAAGGCATTGTCCTGGCCCCCTCCCGGCATGTCTATACGAATATCCCGCAATTCCGGCAACTTTACGGGGAATGGCGCGCGCGGCAGCAATTTGACGGATTCTGCAAGCTGTATGTGGCGCTTACCCGGGCCAAGCGGGCTACCTACGTTATCCTCCCGTACCGGGAAGACAAGGGAGAAGAGACGGCAGATTCCATGTGGAAAGTGGTCCGTTCCTCTATCCGGTTCCTCAACCGGGGAACGGAAGACATACTTCCGGAATCCGGAGCGTCATGCCTGTACTCCCGCGGTCTTGAAGGGTGGTACGCGGAATTCCCGGAAATCATACACAAACGCGCGGAGGAAAGCGCGCTGAAATGGCCGAAGCAAAAACCGTTGGCCAGAGAACGGATATCCCCTTCCGGCCTGTCGGAGGAAGCCTCCCCGCTCCGGGGAGAAAAACACGCGGGCGCAGGGAAGGCCGCCGCGCTTGGCTCCGCCGTCCACGCCGTGTTTGAATGGATTACCCGCTGGGATGATGAAAACAAGCCGGAGTGGGCTCTCCACCCTGCTACGGAGGCGGAACGCATCGTAGCGGAGTGTATGGAAATCCCATCCATCCGCGAACTTTTCACGCCTCCGGAAACGGCGCGCATCATGAAGGAACAGCGTATTGAAGCCATTGATGGGAATAACTGGATTTCCGGCATCATTGACAGGCTGATTCTTGATGACGGAGCCGCCGTCATCGTGGACTTCAAGACGGATCATGCCGAATCCCCGGAACAACTGCGCGAGCGCCACTCAAACCAATTGAATGCTTATACCCGCATTGTGTCCAGAATCACCGGAATACCGCTGGAACGCATAACGCGCATCATTGTTTCCACTTGCTTAAAGGAAACCGTTCTCATCCAATAAGCCTTTCTTTCCGAACAAATCCGTTTCCCTGTATTTTCCCGCGCTTCATTCCAATTCCGGCTCATCTCCCCCCGGGAAACAGGCTGGAATAGAAATGACCTGCCGCACAGACAGGAAGAGGAAAAACGCCAAATAAAAAACCGCTCCGTGTGAATTAGGAGCGGCATTGATAACAAGGCTTTGTTGCTTTCCGGATCAGGCCCTGCGGCGGCGCAGGAACAGAGCAGCAGCGCCCAGCAGGCTCAATGCTGCCGTAGCGGGTTCCGGAACCTGCGTCAGGGCAAGATAATTGAGGGCCGTCCGGCCGTAAGAGCTGGAACCATTCCCCTGAATCGTAAGGGTAAGCGTTCCGTCTTCCCCCACGACAATGTTCTCCACCGAGGAATAAAGCCCTTTATTGGCGGTAGCGCTGGAAGTTCCAGCATTTCCCGGAGTCAGAACGCCGGAATTATCTCCCGTCACGGAAGAAATTTCGGCCCAGTTCCCGCTGGCATCTGTACCGAAGCTTGTCCACACGGCATTGGAAGCATCGGCGTTTCCGATCGTCCAAGTCTGACCGGCAAACACGTCCTTGCCTGTGAAACCTCCAAAGATGGACAAGGCATATTCCCCGGCGGCAAGACCACTGAACGTTACGGTGAAATAACCGGAACCATCGGCCGTTTGCGTTAAAAGCCCGTCACGAAAGGTGTCCCCAAGGCTGAAAGGCATGCTGCCGTTGAAAGGATTTTTCCAATCGGCTTCTTCCTCTGCCGTCTTGGTGGTGGTATAACCGTTTTCCGATACATATCCTCCGGCCGTGCTCCACGCCAAAGAAACGCTTCCCGGCATGCTGCCCAAAGAGGCGGAGGCGTTATCATAATTCATGTTGAGCGCGCCTTCCGTCGTGGCGTCACTACGTCCGAAATCAATCTGTACCGTCGCCGCCTGTACTGCAAGCAGGGAACTCGCGATCAAAGCTAAAGAAAATAAGGATTTCTTCATGACAAAAGAGAGTAAACCGGTTCAACAATCCGGTGTCAATGGAAATCATGAAAACTTAATCATATACTACATTTATTTTTTATGGCATCAGTCATCTTCCATCAAGATGATAGAAATATATAACATGTTTAATGAGAATAAAATGGATTTTTATTGAGACAACCCGGCACTCACCGGATTGTTGATCCGCGGACATTAGCCGGTATCTAAATAAAAAAGGCCGCCCGGAAACGGATCAGTAAAACGGCAAAAAAATAAGCCGTCAAGGTTCAGGAACAGCCACCCGGATGCTTTCAATCCCCAAATACCGGGCCATGGAACGATTGATAAATTCATCCGGATCCCCGCTGCTCATGCGCCACATCACGGAAACATAAGGAGCCAACGGCACGGAATCATAAGGAGGAACCGTAATGTTTTTCTTGCCTTGTTCCAATTCACGGCGGATGAACATGTTCCGTTCCTCGCACTGGCGGTGGATACGGGGAAAAGCCTTCAGATATCCGGAGCATACCCACAAGGCCGGACCAGCCGCCGCCAGCAGCACGCAGAATGGAATCCAGCGCCTTTGCACAGCCTCCATCCATACTCCGTACAACCCCAGAATGCCCGTCATCATCAACACCGTAGCGGAAAACATGGCGTGCCATGCCGGAATCACACGTACAAAAAAGCTGATTGCCATGGCATGAGCCACCAGAATAAACAGCAGGGAGACGCACATGCGCCGCCCTGCCTCCCCCCGCCAGATTTTCATCCCCGCTTTCACAGTCAGCAGGATCAGAGCGGCGGCGGCAACAGCCAGCAACATTTTAGGAATCGGCATGAATTCATAAAAGGCGTTTACCAGTTCTGGAATAGCACCGAAACGCTCTCCCCAGGAATGAAGGACGGCAGCGCCGCCCGCCGTTTCCGAATGAAGGCGGGCGGCATTGCCCGGAGCCAGCAGAAGAAAGGCCCCTCCCAACGCATGGAATCCCCAGCCAATGAAGAACCAGCGGGGGAGAACCATTCCCCGGCTGCGAGCGTAAAACCAGTACACGAACAGCATGCCCAGGGAAGCGGGAATCTGGTTCTCATTCGTCATGCCGGCGGCAAACGCCGTGACGCCTATCCAGAACCAGGAAAAAGGAGTGTCCCGAATCCGGGAAGTTCCTGCCCATAAGGAGCGGTACAGGCACAGGAAACCCAGCCAGATGGCGGCCGACCATGCGTAATTGGTCCCTCCGGACAGCCAGAACATCGTGATGCCCGGCCTGGATGAAGACGTAAGCAAAAGAAGCGCCCCTGCAGCAAACAGCAGCACATCCCGCCAGTTTCCGGAATTGACCCTTCTTCCCTGCGCCAGGAAAAACATCATCAACGCCAGGGAAAGAAGCACGAAGGGATTGACGGCCAGAAAAAGCCATTTTCCCGCCGTAGCCGTAAAAATAGCGAGGAATTCCCCCAGCCGGGGATTCCAGTGCATGTATGACCACCAGCACCGCTCCAGCACGGGCTGAAAGGCAAGGCGGTGGTCCGCCCCGAACACGGAATGCATCAAGCTGTCCCCGGTGAAAGGAGTCCACCAGGTAAGCAGCATGGCATACACAAGAAACGCCAGCACCACCACCCGGAACAGGAAACGCGCCGCCAGTGACTGCTTCATGGAACAAGCCGGAATAAAAACGCCGTCCGCAACTAATCCGCGACGGCCTTGAATACCGGGGTGGGCAGCTTGTCCGGCTTCTTGCCAAAGAAATCCCCCACATCCTTGAATGTCACGAACAGGAAGAACCCCATCAGCAGGAACACAAAGCCGAACTGGACGAATTCCAGGACTTTTGTATTCAGGGGCCGCCGGAAAATCAATTCAACGGCATTCATGACCACATGGCCGCCATCCACCACCGGAAGAGGCAGAATATTCAGAACCGCCAGGTTCACGTTCAACACCACGGAAAACCACAGGGCCAGCTTCCACCCTTCATCCAGAGAGAACATCTTATAAAACTGATTGGCAATGCCCACAGGTCCGGAAAGATGCTCCACTCCCACGCTGCTGCCGGGAGCTACCACCTTCGCCAGGGTATCCCCCATCCATTTCAGACTCTGCTTGATCTGCGCCCACGGAGAAGGATGGACGGTAACGTCACGGCCCACGGAACTCAGGTCCCAGCTCACGCCCAGAATAGGCTGGGCCCCTTTGAGCAGGGAACCGTCCGCACCATTGTGCCAATTCTCCGGAAGTTTCCCCTGGATATTCACCTGCCTTGCAACTCCGGCCCCGTCCGTCACATCCAGCAAGAGCGGTTCATTCTTCTTCAGCAGAACATCCAGTGCGGCAGGGTTCCAGAGGCGTTCTCCATTGGCGGCCGTAATCTTATCGCCCGGATTCAATCCGGCCAGGGCGGCAGGAGAATTGGGGATCACTTCCCCAATCACGCAGGGCATGGCCTGCATCAATCCCACCTGACGCATGCCGGAGCGCTGCCACCAGGACGTTTCCGGAATCCGGAATCCGCAGGAAATTTCCATTTCTCCTTCATTTCCAGGTCTCTGCACCGTAAAAACCACCCGGTCATGCTCGCCCAGCATGATCAATTCCCGCACGCCTTCCATATTCCCCGCCCACTTGTCCACAGGATGGCCGTCCACTTTCACAATCTTGTCACCGGGAAGAATGCCGGCCTGCGCCGCAGGGCTGTCCGGAGCAACAAAACCGACCGTAGTCACGCCCATCTCCACATCCGGCTTGCCCACCATCCAGACGGCCACGGCAAACAACACAGCCAGCAGAAAAGACGCGGCAGGCCCGGCGGCGGCCACGATGATCTTGTCCAAGGGAGTAACCGGCTTCAGATCCTTGGGAAGCTCCGCACGCCCTTCAATGGCCTCCATAGGAGCCATCTGCGGCAGGGAAACAAAACCTCCGGCCGGAATCCACCCCAGCCCCCACTGCACGCCGTTAATCGTTTTTTTCCAGATGGGACGGCCAAACCAGATTTGAAACCTGTCCACATACAGACCACGCCAGCGGGCAGCGAAAAAATGACCAAGTTCATGAATAAAAATCATGAAGTTAAACAACATTACCACGCCGAAAATAATGGCGATGGTGGCAAGGACGGAAAGAATGCTATCCATGGTAGTTTTTGCTGTCCAAGCTACCACGGAGCTCTCCGGTGAACAAGCTTCAAAGATGTCCTAATGACAAAGTGAATGCTGATGTTCCAAATGGATTTCAAAAGGTGCCTGGCAGACCAAAAAACAGCCTTTACCTTCCGGGAATTCTGAAGCCGCAAGTAAAAGACCGCGTTCCCTTTTTTCGAGCGGTACCTCTGGGAGAGGCGGCATCATCATCCCAGTCCGGAATCTGGACGAATAAAAGCGCCTTTTTTCTACCAGGAGAAAAAACCGGCGGAGCATCAAACGCCGCAGCCCGTTTTTCTGTCCGGATCCCCTGAACAGCCTTCGCAATAAATGCCTCTAGAATTGGAAGCAATGATTAAAGCACCATTGTGTTCTTAACAAAAATGCGCACTGGCGGAAACAGGATTTTTCCCAGCCGGTATGGGAAAACCGACGCAGCAATAAAAGAAACTGGCTGGCGCACTAAATGATGAACGTGCGAACACCTGCTTCATAAGGCATTTACAGGAAAATGCCAACGTCCGGAACTGTTATGTCCGGACATGAAAACAGCCTCCGGAAATAATTTTCCGGAGGCTGTCGGTTAACGTTTACTGAACAGATGGAAACTCCCGCACATTCAGGCGCGGAGAGCTGCGCCATCCTTGGCTTCAATGGCCTTCTTCGCTTGAGCGAAGATAGCGTCAAAAGCCTTTTCGTCAGAGACGGCCAAATCGGCAAGAACCTTGCGGTCCAAATCGATATTGGCGGCTTTCAAGCCTTCCATAAAGCGGGAATAGGTCAGACCGCGGTCGCGGACGGCAGCGGAAATACGGGCGATCCAAAGACGGCGGAATTGTCCCTTCCGACGCTTGCGGTCGCGGTATTCATACTGCCAAGCCTTGTAAACAGCATCCTTGGCGTAGCGGAAGAGTTTGCTGCGGAAACCGCGGAAACCCTTGGCACGCAAAAGAATGCGCTTACGACGCTTGCGAGAGGCCGGTCCATTAGTGGCACGTGGCATAGCTTATTTCTATTTCTATCTTGAACAGACTGTTCTTCCTCACCTCCCTGCAGTCTCGCCTGTTCTTATCTTCTCATCGGAAGAAGGCTGCATGAAGGCCCCCCGTTCAGCGGGGGGAAAGCTCGGCATTAGTCGAGCGTTTCCGCGGTTTAGGCGAAAGGCAGGTTCTGCTTGACTGCCCAGACTTGCGTCTCGTCCACCAGAGCCACCTTGCCAAGCTGACGCTTGCGCTTGCTGGACTTCTTCTGGAGGATGTGGCGCTTGCCCTGTTTACGGCGCAGTACCTTGCCCGTGCCGGTTACCTTGAAACGCTTGGCGACTGCCTTGCGGGTTTTATTGATACCACCTTTGCGGGTCATGGTGGAAGGAGATTACAGGCTTCTTCCAAATACGCAAGTATTTTTTATGCAAATCTTTTTTTCAGACGATGGCAAATGGGGCCCCTCCTGACCATACATTGCCCGGCGCCTTTGACGCAGCCGGCTGCATCAAGAAATAAAATGGGGAACATAACCGGCAAAGGACGATCAGACAGCTACTGCTGCCAGCCTGGGAATCCTCTGTCATCCGCCATACCCTCTGCCACTTCGGCAAGTGCTTATCATGAGAAATTCTTATACATAAGAAAAGACTGGAACAAAGAGCTCTTCATATACTCCCCCATCGGTGTAAGGCCTCCTTAGAATATTTCACGTTGACAGCGGACTCCGGTCCGGAACACTGACGTCACATCAGAAGAATTCTTTAAGCAATTAACTGTTAAACCCAATATCTAAATCACCGTCAAATGAGACCAAGAATAAGATGGACAAATATCACGGAAAAACAGCATGCCATCCTACCAGAAAGGTCATCCCCAATTCATCACGCCGGATATTATCCCCTGCCTTTTTCATATTCTCCGCGCATTTGTCTGATTTCATCCCGAATCAAGGCGGCGCGTTCAAATTCCAAATGGGAAGCAGCCTCCTTCATTTCCGTCTCCAGCCTGGCAATGCGCTCTTCCAGACCATACCCGGCTTCATCCTCCGCTACGCGGAAGGACTCTTCATCATCCTCTGCGTACAACTTCAACTGCCCCTGTTCGGAACGGCTCACCGTCTGGGGGACAATGCCATGTTCCCGGTTGTATTTTTCCTGAATACCCCGGCGGTAATCCGTCAGCTCAACCAGCCGTTTGATGGAATCCGTCATCACATCCGCAAACAAGACGCACTCTCCATTCAAATGCCGCGCGGCGCGGCCCGCCGTCTGCACCAGGGACGTCTCATTACGCAAAAAACCCTCCTTGTCCGCATCCAGAATGCACACCAGGGAAACCTCCGGCAAATCCAGCCCTTCCCTAAGCAGGTTAATGCCTACCAGAACATCTATCTTCCTGGCTCTCAAGGCACGTAAAATCTCCACGCGCTCAATCGCATCCACATCCGCGTGAATATAGGATACCTTCAACCCTACCCCTCTCAGGTACTCCGTCAAATCTTCCGCCGTCTTCTTGGTCAGCGTCGTAACCAGCACGCGTTCATTTTTGGCGACGCGTTCATTGCACATGGCGATCGTCTCGTCAATCTGCCCTTTCAACGGACGGATGGTAATCTTCGGCTCCAGCAGCCCGGTAGGCCGGATAATCTGCTCTACAATCAGGGGTGTAGAACGCCTGGTTGGGTCAAATTTTTCTACCGGTTCCGTGGATGGGCTGGGAGTAACGCGAATGTCCTTGGGAGAGGTAAACAAAATTCCTTTGAACCCTTCCGGAGCCTTTTCTCCGGATCTGGCGGCACGGCGCACGGGAATATACGTCTTATTATCCGCACGGCAATTTACCAGTTCAAATGGCCCCGGAGTAGCGGAAGCATACACAATCTGGTTCTGCCTTTCCATAAACTCATGGAATTTCAAAGGCCTGTTATCCAGAGCGCTGGGCAGGCGGAACCCATGCTCCACCAAAATATTTTTGCGGCTTCGGTCCCCCTCGTACATGCCTCCCAGCTGCGGCACCGCCACATGACTTTCATCAATCAGGGTCAATGAATCCTTGGGAAAGAAATCCAGCAGGGTGGATGGAGCGCTTCCGGGCAGGCGGCCGGACAAATGGCGGGAATAATTCTCAATCCCCTTGCAGAAACCCAGCTCTTCAATCAGTTCCAAATCATAATCCGTGCGCAATTTAAGCCGCTGCGCTTCCAGCAGGCGCCCATGCTTCTCAAACCAGCCTACGCGGTCCTCCAGCTCTTCCCGGATAGCCTTCAACGCCGCCGCCCGTTTCTCCGGAGCGGCCACATACTGCTTGGCCGGGAAAAAAGTGTAGCTCCCAAGCCGTTCCCTCACGCGCCCGGTGGCGGAGTCAATCAAAGAAACCCGTTCCACCTCGTCGCCGAAAAACTCTACGCGGATTGCTTCACCTTCCGAATAAGCGGGAAACACCTCCACCACCTCACCGCGCACGCGGAATGTGCCACGGGTAAAATCAAAATCCTGCCGCTCGAACAGGCGTTCCACCAGCTGCTTCAAAAACACGTCCCGGTCCATGACATCCCCCTCGCGCATGCGCAGCGTCAGGTTCCTGTAATCCTCCGGTGTGGACAGGCCGTAAATGCAGGAAACGGATGCCACCACAATCACATCCCTCCGTGTCATCAGGGAATTCATGGCATTCAGGCTCAGGCGGTCCAACTCGTCATTAATGGCGGAATCCTTCTCAATATAGGTGTCGGAACTGGCGATATACGCCTCCGGCTGGTAATAATCGAAATAGGAAACGTAGTAATCCACCGCGTTATTCGGGAAAAAACTCTTCAGCTCCGAATGAAGCTGTGCGGCAAGCGTCTTGTTGTGGGAAATCACCAGCGTTGGTCTGTTCATCCGGGCAATCAAATTCGCCATGGTGAATGTCTTGCCGCTCCCGGTCACTCCCAGGAGCCCCTGGTGCTTGTTGCCCGCCTCCAGAGACTTGAGCAACTTGCCGATGGCCTGCTCCTGGTCTCCGGAAGGCTTGAAGGAGGAATTCAACTCAAAAGACGACATACGCAATGCCGTCAGTATATTGCTCCCGCCCCGCCGGGCTAGGACAATGTTTGACAATTTTCCCCTCCTGACCCAGTATATGCGGCATGTACATTCCCACACAGGAAGAACGGTATGCAAAAAAAGGGGTCGTTTCCCTCATCCTGTGCGTCGTAGTCCCTTCCTGCCTGTATGTCTCTCTTCTGTCCAAGCAGCTGATGATGGTGCGCGGACATGAATGGGAAGCTGTCATGAAACTCTTTCTGGCATTCACCTACCCGCTGGCGGCCCTCTTCGCCATGACGGGCATTCCGTTTTTCTGGTGGTCTGTGGGCATCTCTCTGGCGGTTCATGCCGGCATCGTCGCCTGGCTGAAAATAACGCCTCTCCTGTCCCCTAAAAAAGCCGTCTGCATCGCCCTGTGCCTGGGGATGCTGGACTTTCTGTTCGTGAAACTATTTCCTTTTCCGGCACAAATCATGGGATAAACCTGCCCGGGAAAACATCCGGACAGGACAAAAACCGGTTCAGGACTGCTTTAGCTGGCTCAAGAATCTTCTTAATTTCACGCCTCGTTGTTTGGCATCAGTATCGCACTCCTCATACGCGAAACACTGCGCCCCGGAACCATCACCGGCGGCCAACACCAGCTTGGGATAAAACTTTCCTTTCTCCAGAACTTCCTTCACAGAATCAGCTACCAAGGATTTTCCATCCTTTACCGGCAGACAAACCAGGACGTACTCAATACCTTCTCCTTCTAATCCGGAGTAAATGTGCCTTTGGGGAACCAGACATCCGCCCATGAATGGAAAATGCCGCCAGAAAGCAGATACCCAACAGGGCAGCTAATTTTCCTATGGGTTCTCACCACAGGTGCTTTCCACAAGCGCGTCAAAGGTAAAAACTCCTGTTTAATCTTGAACGCCAGAGCCTGGTATGGCAGAGTGCGTCCGCCCGTTCGTTGCGCCTGTGGCGAAATTGGTAGACGCGCCAGACTTAGGATCTGGTGCCGAAAGGCGTACAGGTTCGAGTCCTGCCAGGCGCACCATTTCACAATATAAACATATCATTAACAGTGATTACCTATATTTCTTGAGGAAAGGGGCAATGAATGCCGTCCCCAGTCCAATCAGGGCAATCAGGGAGAAAGACCACCGGAGGGAGGAAGCATGGGCAATATGACCAATGACCGGCGGCCCCATCAGAAACCCCAGAAAGCCGATGGTAGAGACGGAAGCCAGCGCCATGCTGGGAATCATTTTCCGGGATTTCCCGGCCATGCTGTAGCAGAGCGGGACAATGGAAGAGGTGCCAAAACCCACCAGCAGAAAGCCCAGCGTGGCGGACCACAGCATCGGGAACAGGACGGAGACGAGCAATCCGGAGGCAATGAGGATGCCGCTGGCGCGCAGAACCCGCACAGGCCCGAAGCGCATCACCAGGCGGTCTGCCGTAAAACGCCCCAGGGCCATGGTGCTCATGAATGCCACGTATCCCATCTGCACCAGCCCCGGGCCAGGTTTTACCACACTTTCAAAGTATACGCCGCTCCAGTCAAACATGGTTCCTTCGCTCACCATGCTTCCGAAGGCGATCAGTCCGATGACCAGTACATAAGAATCCATGCTCCGGAACATGCCGCCTCCCTGGGAGGAGGAACGCCGGGCATCCCTCGGCAGAAGAGAGGGGGAAAAAACGGCCAGAATAATCATGCATATCAGAAAAATGGTGATGAAATGCGTCTCCGCAGAAATATGCCAGTCCACCATGGCTGCTCCCAGCAAAGCTCCGAAAAAACCCGCCAGGCTCCATAAACCGTGGAACCGGGCCATGATGCTGCACTGGTACAGCCGTTCCACTCCCACTCCCTGCGTATTGACGGATATATTCGTCAGATTTGCGGCTACTCCAAAGAAAAATAACCCGGCCGCCAGTTCCCAGAAAGACCCCGCCATACCCAGGCATACAAGCACGGCAGGATAAAAGACGGATGCCGCCATCAGTATTTTCCGGCTGCCGCAACGGCCAACCAGGTAACCGGATAGCGCCATGGCGGACATCTGCCCCACCGGGACGGCAAAGAGAACGGACCCCAAGTCGGCATCGTTCAACCCCAATGCACTTTTGATGTCCGGGATACGGGATGCCCAACTGGCGAATACCAAACCCTGAAGAAAATAAAAGGTACTGACCGACAGACGGTAAACACCTTGCGTTGTTTTAGGAAGAGGCACATTCATGATGAATTTCCTGATCGCGCAAACGCTATCCCTATTCCCCTCTCCTGGCAAGAGAAATCATCTTTTGTACAATAAGATTTTACATGCAAAAAGGCATCTGGAAAAAGGACAGGATTTACGGATATTTCTCCCCCGCCATTTTCCAAGGCAATTTTTCTTTCACATAAAAAACGCCGTATTCCTCATGGAACACGGCGTTGGTAAAAGGGAACAAAAACGGTCAACGGGGATCGTGGTGCCAGTTCAGGGCACCCTTGCCCAGCGCATACAGGTAGGCCACCAGCAAAATGCCAATGAAAATGCACATGGCCGTGAACGATTCCGGATTCATCATAATATAGTCCCGGAAATTGACGGCCCAAGGATAGAGGAATACCACTTCCAAGTCAAAAATGACAAAGAGCATGGCCACCATATAGAATTTTACAGAGAACATGGGGGCTCCTTCCCCCATGGGAATCATCCCGCATTCGTAGGGAATGTCCGCCGGTTTACGTACGGAAGAACGCTTGCCCATCAAGATACTGAGCAACAAGATCATGCCGGCCAGCCCCAAGGCGGCCGCCACCTGCACGAGCACTGAAAAAAATTCCTGATTCATGACGTCTGGCACAGGTGTACCACAGGCATTACGGAAAAGCAAAACTAAAAAGGACAACAGCTTTTATGCTGACGGGAGGGACGGTAAAATTCCGTCTCCCGCCCTGTCAGATAGTACAAAGGCAACAGCCCGTTCCATGGGGACGCCCAGCATTTCACCTCCCTGGAATTTCCTTTCTGCGGGTCTCTGTCTTCCAGGGCATCTTACGGTAAACATCTGTTTATCACAAAACTCCGCTATCCGGTTTTAACACGCAGAATCCAGGCAAGATGCAGCCTTCCATTTCAGCATTCGGCAATTAACCGGCAACAACAGCAGCCGGCAATGGCCCAGCCATCAGAACCCCCTCCCCTCACGGAAAGCGTACAGGAATCCCCTTCATTGCCGGGAACAACGGACTCATGCCCCCATCAAATGGGAAATCCACCTTCCGGCCGCTTCCATCAGAATAATACATCCCGCCAATATTCCAAAAAAAATTCCCGCCAATTTAAGAAGCAGAAAGCCCATTCCCAGAAAAACACCGCCAATGCAAGCGAACACGACCATCGCCAGCATATTAAAAAAATCTGACAATAACATCAACATAACCCTGGGTTTATTCCATTACCCGGCAATTAGAAACGGGGTTTCCTGCAATCCCCGGCCCTTTCCTGCGGGGAATGGGCGTCCAACATCTTTCCAAGCACCTGCATCACTCCGTTTTCCTCATTGGACGGCGCCTCAAATGCGGCCATGGAACGGATTTCCGGCACGGCATTCGCCATGGCATAACTGAAACATGCCTGCCGCATCATTGGAGCGTCATTCATCTGATCCCCGAAAACCATCGTTTCCTCCGGAGAAATTCCCAGTTTCCGCTGAATCAATTCCAGGGCGGCCCCCTTATTGGCCCCTTTCCGGCTGATATCCATCCATTTCTCTCCGGAGACAGCCACCTGGAAGCCATGTTCCAAATGCTTCAGCCGGGGATAACTGTTTTCCCCGGCTCCCAGGAAATCATATACTGCTATTTTCAAAAGTTTGTCTCCCCGCACGTCCAGCAGGTCCCCCACTTCTTGACAGCGTGTGTAATATTTGCGGGCCTCCCGGACGAATTCCGGCTGTTTGTCCTCAATATATGCGGAATCCCGCCCTGCGAGGACGATGCAGGTTCCTTCAATGCGCCTGATCCCGGCAATCAAACCGGCTACCGTTTCATGATCCATGTCCAGAAGCAGCCATTCTTTTCTACCCGCCGCCGCATAAGCGCCATTCTCGGCAATAAACAGCATCCGGTCCGCCACGGGGGCAAAGGTCCGGAGCAATCCGTCATACTGGCGGCCGCTTGCTGCCGCAAAACGAATGCCGCGAAGCTCAAGTTCCCTAAACAAGGGAAAAAACGCAGGGTCCAATTCTCCCTTTCCATTAAGCAGCGTCCCATCCATATCGGACGCAATAAGTTTGACGGAATCCATAACGTTGCCAGAATCATCGTTTATCCTTACTGCCAGGGCAAGAGCGGCTTCAGACAGCATGGAGCGGACAGCAAAAGGAAAGACCAGGAGGTCAGCAGCAGGGATACAGTTCTCTCCATCATTTCACGGGAGAATCTCCATTTCTTCCATAAGTTTCCGCTTCCTTCATTCTACCGCGAGCGCAGCAGCGGCAAATGCAAATAATTTGAAACCATCCGCACATCCGCAATATTTAGCGTATCACACCGAATTGCAAATTCGGATACAATTCAAATAATTGGAGTTAAATGATCCACGCCATAAACTCCATAATTTTTGTGAAGTCCGGCCCATGACACCATATTTTCCGTTTCCTTCGTAATTCTCTTTATCCACGAGCTTTTTTCCTAGATGAAGCGGGAAAAAATTCTCTTCCGAATTTGCAATCCGCCACCCGAATTCCCGCATGGTTTGACCCGGGCATTCTTTGCTCATACTATTTTTTCATTGCCCGGAGTTATGGATTCCTGCATCATGGCCTTTCGCAGTACCCCTGCTTATGATACACATGACTTTAAGAAAGAAAACTCTCTGGTTTCTTGGAGCTTTGAGCTTTTTTGCCTCTCTTGCCGCGGCTTTCGCTGTTTTCTGTCTGAGCAGGAATGATTCTTCACCCACGGAATGGAATTTCAACCCTATCTGGACAAAAGCGGAAAAAGAACAAATTCTTACCGCAGCGAATTTCACTGCCCATCGAAGCCCGGAACGTTTCATTTACCGCGGGCTTTCCCTCAATTCACGCCATATTGACTGGCACATGTTTTCCGAGGTTTCCATGCGCCAATATATGAAGGACGAAATCAGGGAACGTCTTCAGATGATACGGGACACGGCAGAAAGCGCAGACGGCCGCTGCATCACTCCATCCCATGAAACCCTGCTGCATCTCGCCGCCGGGCTCGGAGAAGTACAGTTGCTGAACCGCCTTTTACAGCGCCATGCGGACCCGAACGTCCAGATCATCCTGCCGCAACAGGCCTTTCCCTCCATTCCGGACTCCGAACAGGGAAATACCCCCCTGACTTACGCCTGCCAGCCAGGCATGGACGACTCCACGCCCCTGCCGGTGCATAACAGGCTCTCCTGCCTTAATCTCCTGATTCAGTACGGTGCGGATGTGAATAAACCGGGGCCGCTGGGCTGGCCGCCCCTCGTCATCACCTGTGTAGCCGGTATTGGAGGAGCACCCTATGAGGAAGCGGCCCTGTTTCTTCTGAAATGCGGTGCGGATATTTCCCTCCAACCTGAATTGAAAGGTAAAAAAACAAGTCTGCTCACATGGGCCGCGGCCGCCGGATACCCCCTGCTGGTCCGCAAGCTTTGCGAAGCCGGGTACGATCCCAATTTCCGCGGGGAAATGGCCCCGCCCCTCCTTTCCCTGAACCTGAACATTCCGAACACCGCACTGCAAATTGCACATATTTTGCTGGAATACGGAGCGGACGTGAATGCGGCCATGCCCGCGTCCACCACCCTGTCGGAAATCGCGGGAGACACGGCCCTGCTGAACCTGTGCCGCCAGCTGGCTTTCATTGATGTGTCCTGCCTCCCTCAAATCAGGGATCTGGTCAATCTCTTCATCAGAGAGGGAGCTGACGTCAACCATCAAAACGCCGCTGGAGAAACTCCCCTTATGGCGTGCTGCCGAGGCATGCTGCTGGGAGACGATTCCCTGGACCGGCTGAAACTGGGTATTGCGCGTCTTCTGCTGGACCACCACGCAAACCCATCCCTGAAAGACAAATACGGACGCACAGCCCTCCAGAGGATAGGCAACCGGTCAAACGAACATCTCCAGATGGTGCTGAAATACCTGCCGGAATTAAGCTCTCCGCCGCTTCCGAAGAAGGAAAACCATTGAATCCCGCCGCACCTTACTTCACCCGGGCATTCACCGTATCCAGCAGAATGCCGGCATCCGGTTGGGACCCGGTGCTGATGAAATGGATATAACTGGCTCCATTGGGGGACTTATTAGCCATTTTCAACGTTCCGGCCTTCTTTCCGTCCAGAGACACCACGGCCTGCCCACCCTGCCAAAGAATGGAAATTTCATGCCACGCGCCGGGCGTGAAAGGCGCTTTTTTCATCCCCAGCAACAGATGGGGCGCAGGTCTCAGTCTGATCGGGAAGGTAAACAAGGCATAATCCTTCGTGGTGGAATCACAGGCATTGAACAGCCGATCCGTCAGAGAGACCTGAAGGCCGGAATCATCCGCCTGCTCCCCGTCCGCTACACGGAAGCGGAATTTGACCAGCCCTGTGGTCCCGTTCGGAAAGTTCCAGGTAGCCCCGCCGTTCCGGTAATCCACATTGGATTTTTCATTGACCAGTTCGGGATCATTCAGACGCTTGATTTGCAACACCTTTTTCGTGTCCCCGGACGGATCCGGAACCAGCTCGGCGGAAGGCTTGCGGTTATAACTGCAATGGCCTTTTTTCTGGGGGATATAAGTATGAATGGTCCACTGGGAATCCAAATCTTTCCCCGTCTGCGTGGCACGCGTCTTGGCCCTTACCCAACGGCGGTCCACAATAACCAGGCGGCGGTGGTTTTTATGCTGCCCCAGGGAAATAAGGATGCGGTTTTTGTCCAGCTGCACCATTTCGCTCTGGTGTTTGCCACGGTCTTCCGGACCATCCAGCGTAGCATAGCCGGGATGGTTGCGGTGTTCGTCCAGGATAATCTCCCGGAACCCGTACCAAGTTTTGCCCTCGTCCCCGGACATAGCAATGTGGTGGGAATCACGGTTGGTGAATACATCCTCCCACGTTCCGTTGCCAGCTGTGGCGTTTTCAGGCAGAGCCATTGTATTCGTCCACAGGGAAACGATAGTTCCGTCATCCAGGCGTCCCAACGTGTTCATGGTCAGGGTGCCGAAAAAGCGGGAAGGCTCCGGTTTGCTCCATGTTTCCCCGTAATCCCTGGAAAAAGCCTGCCACGCCTGGTCCTGGGAAGTGCGGGCAAGCGCCCACAACGTACCGTCTTTCATTTCCAAAACCGTGGCTTCCACGGCATTGTTGAACCATCTGACGCCCTGGTGGGGAGGCCTGGCTTCATGTCTGGGGGAAGTAATACCGTTCTTGGATACATGCCAGGTCAGCCCCCCGTCATCGGAAATATGGAACTTGGTGCCGCTGCCCATGTTGTGGAACGGCACGATCACCCTGCGGCCCTTGTTCACAAAAACAGGGGTTCGCATGATGCCGCCCAGTTTTTTCAGGTTTTTCCTCTTTTCCGGATCTTTCCAGTCTTCTTCCAGCTTGCCGTCATTCGTGACGGCAAGCCACTTGCCGTCCAGCCCACCCCTGGAAAGAAATACAAAGCCTCCGATAGGCTGCACACGAATGAATTCTCTGGTCAGAGGGTTGCGCACAATAGCCGGAGATTCCTTGGGAATGCCTCCGTAGTTGGGAGGGTAGCCAGCCGGAGCGGCCTTCATTTCCCATGTTTTTCCGTTATCCCTGCTGACCAGGTAATCCGGTTCCTTGCGGGTACCGGAATAATGGCGTATTTCACGGGAGTCCACACGGATAAGGCCGCGCCCCGCATCAGCCGGCGGAGTAGCGACAACTTCAGGTTCCGGAACGAGTGCGTCCTTCTGTTGGGCATAACAGCAACAAAAGGAACCGGTCAACAATGCAAACAACAGGTTTTTCATAAACTAAATATCAAAGGCTGTATATTTTTCTCAACCAGAGCTTTCCCTTCAAGCAAAATCCTACCTTCCATCAGAAGACGATCATCAGGAATGCTTTCCCGCCTGCTTCCCTCCCCGGTATTTTGCATCAAGCTTTTTCAGAAGTACGGCCAGCTCCTTTTCCAAAACCTCGTACCCCCTGGCATTGGGATGCACCACATCCTTCATAAATTCATTCTGCGGAGAAGCACCGTCTGCGGAAAGAAGCGCCTTTCCCGGATCGGCAAAGAAAATGTCCTTTCCGTTATGCAGCCTCGCCAACAGTCTGTTCGTCTGCTTCACCGGTTCCGCCAGTTTTTTCTCCTTCCGTGGGAGAACGCCCAGCAACAGAATTTTGGAAGAGGGGCACTTCCGGCGCACCAGGCGGACAAATGCCCTGATATTGTCCGCACATGCCTGCGGCGTATCCTTGCGGTGCCCCAGATTATTGGTCCCCAGCAACACAATGATGACCCGCGGAGAAATGCCGTCCAGCTCCCCGTTTTGCACACGGTAATAGGCATTATCCACATAATCAAATCCAAAGCCCATATTCGTCGCCGCATGCGGGCCGAATAATTTCTCCCATGAACCCGCTCCCGTATTTTTTCCGTCCCCGGAAGGCTCCCCTCCCCAGTGGTGGGTAATGCTGTCCCCTATCATCACGTATTCAGGTTTGACGGTCCGGTTTCTTTTTTTAACAGCTTCATGCCGGGCATTCCAATCATACGGGTCCCGCTGATGAGGCTCCGGCTTCAGGGTAGCGGGCAAAGCGGCAGAGGGAGCGGAAAAGGCGGGAAACACCAGGCTGGAAACGCCCAGCAGCAAAGCGAATGTGAACAATAGGGAATTCATGATGGAACAGCGGAATTGAACCACAGTTTAAACGGATTCTTTCACTTATCAAGATAACATGAGGGTCCGACCCTCTTCGGATAGAAAAGACCATCATTCAATGATGATCCTCTTGTGCGCAACAACGTCGTTTTTTCAGACGTTTTTAACTGTCAAATAGATAAAAACAGCTTGCCGATGAAAATTGAAAGTCTGGTCTAATCATTTTTTCTAATTGGAAAAAATCAATATATTCCAAAAAATATTATAATTCTGACAAGAACAACATAGGCAACGCGTAATTCTCATGCATGAATTTAAAAATTTTATCATTAATGAAATCATTCCCCATATTTAAAATCATATTCTGCATATTGTCCGCTATTCCATTGATAAAAGCAGAAGATAAGATTCCATTTCCTATCATAGAAAATGGAAATGGAGCATCCATTTATTACAGTGGGGAAAATCAAATTATCCATACGGCCATTGACATTCTCATCAAAGATTCTCAATACATATGCAGAAAAGAAGGAATTTCTGTGACAAACTCCGAAAAGGCAGGGGATATCCTGGTAGGCGTTATTGGAGAAGATAAAAAGTTCGACACGTTATGTTCACAACACTGCTCGAAATACAAAGAACTAAAAGGGAAATGGGAAACCTTTCTCATACATCCCATACGATCCCACGATAACAAGAAAAGACTTTTGATAGCCGGCTCGGATGCACGAGGCGCAGCATATGGAATATTGGAACTATCAAGAAGCATGGGAATATCCCCCTGGATTTGGTGGTCTGACGTCATTCCGAAAAAAAAGGACTCCGTTCTCTGGAATCGCCCTCCTCAATACATGCAGAGCCCTTCTGTCCCATACCGCGGCATTTTCCTGAATGATGAAGACTGGGGACTCATGCCCTGGAGCACAAAAAATTATGATCCAACCAAACGGACAGGAGAAATTGGAATACGAACATATTCCAAAATTTTTGAGTTAATGATGAGGCTCCGAGCCAATACGCTGTGGCCAGCCATGCACGAATGCACGGTTCCTTTCCATTTTGTCAAGGGCGCCAGAGAAACGGCTGAAAAATATGGCATAATCATAGGAACGTCGCATTGTGAACCCATGTTGAGGAATAGCGCAGGAGAATGGAACGACCAATTAAACGGACCTTATAATTTTGTCACTAATTCCAGCAATGTCATCCATTACTGGAAAGAACGCCTGTTGGAAGTAGGACAAAAAGAGAATATTTATACGGTCGGAATGCGAGGACGGCATGACGGCAGAATGCAAGGAGTCAGTTCTATTGAAGAAGAAAAGAATGTTTTGCAACAGGTTATCCGCAGTCAGAGAAATCTTTTAGCAAAATATGTTAACAGCAATGTAAAAAATATACCGCAAATTTTTGTTCCTTATAAGGAAGTTTTAAAGGTTTATAACAACGGATTAAGCCTTCCTGATGATATAACGCTCATGTGGAGCGATGATAATTATGGACACATAACACGCTTGAACAATGACAAAGAAAAATCCAGAACGGGAGGCTCTGGAATATATTATCACATTTCTTATTGGGGCTCCCCTCAGGATTATCTCTGGCTTGCATCCACCCAGCCGGGCCTGATCTATCAGGAAATGCAGCGAGCGTGGGAGAATCAAGCGCGCAAAATATGGATATTAAACGTAGGAGATATCAAACCGGCGGAATATCTGATAGAATTCTTTCTGGATATGGCATGGAATATTCATTCTATTAATTCAACAACAATTCGCGCCCATCTTTCTTCCTGGGCAAGCCGGCAATTTCCCGGTTACGAACATGAAATATCCCCGCTTTTAAATCTTTATTATGATCTTGCCGCCCAAAGAAAACCGGAGCATATGGAATTTCCTCCGTCAAAAAGAGGAATACTATTCTCCAATCCATATAATTTCCACGAATTCGGGGATGAGGCTGGGCGAAGAATATATTGGTATCAGGTTCTCAGCGACATGTCGGAAAAAATCTATAAAAAAATGGATCATGAAAAAAAAGACGCTTATTTCCAGCTGGTACATTATCCTATTTCTTCCGCAGCTTCCATGAACAAAAAAGTTCTGTATGCTCAAAAAGCCAGAGAACTGGCTTTATATAACCTCCCGGCAGCCAATCACTACAGTGCTCTTTCCAAAAAGGAATATAATAAAATATTCCAATTAACCCATCACTACAATTTAGAAATAAGTAATGGAAAATGGAAAGGAATGATGAGCATGTCTCCAAGAAATCAATCTGTTTTCAAATGTCCCGAGCTTCCTGAATTTATCACTTCAACAAAAAAAGGGATACTGCTTTGGGTCGATGGCAATCCGTCCCCCTCAGAAGCACGCCAAATCTCTTTACCCACTTTAACGAAAGGAGCAGAAAAACCATCAACCATTACAGTCTACCAAAGAGACAACGCCGACATTGTTTATGAAGCCATTGATATTCCAAAAGGATTTCAAATTCAAACAAATCCTCTTCCCGGAGGAGAAGTTCAAATAGCTGTATATACGGATTCCAGCGCACAAGACGGACGGAATACAATTAAAATAAAACTCAACGGAGAATATTACACATTCATATGTCCCATCGTTTCAGCAAAAACAAACATGCCTCAACAATTTATTGAAAATCAATTTTACATAGCATTCCCCGCAACGCAACAAATTAACAATAAATTAAAAACAAAAATTATTGATTCGCTCGGGCATAGCGGAAACTCTTTAGTTCTTCCGAAATCTTCCAAAGACAATAAAAACAAACATGCCTTTTACGAATTTTATTCCTTCAGCAAAGGACAATTCAATCTATATGTCGGAAGCATTCCCATTCATCCGCAATGCGAAAAAAAGTTAAGGTATGCCGTTATCATTGACAATCAGGCGCCCGTCATTGTATCAACATACGCAGAATTCCATACAACAACGTGGAACTTGAATGTTCTGAGAAACCAATCTTTAACCTCAAGCCAGCATATTATTGAAAAACCGGGGAAGCATACCATACAGATTTATGCGCTTGATGAAGACTTATATTTAGACCAGCTCATGATTGATTTTAAGGAAAATAGAAATTTTTATACCATTCCCTGCAGTTATTATAATAACCCAGTTAATTCGCTTACAGAAAAAAATCCTATTATTGAAAACAAGGACTTGCCAACAAAAAAATAATATGCATAATTTCTCCCCTTCATTATTATTTTATATTGTTTTTTGTTTATGGTCAGCATCATAAAAGACTTGAAAGAGCCTCTCGCCCTGCCTCAGGAATGGCAGGGATTCAAGCCGGGAGCATGGACGGAGTCCATTGACGTACGGGATTTCATCCAGCATAACTACACGCCTCATTCCGGCAATGAAGAGTTCCTTTCCGGCCCCTCCCAGCGCACGCTTCGTTTGTGGGATGAGCTGAAAGTCCTGCTGAAACGGGAAATAGACAACGGCGGCGTTCTGGATGCTGATGAAGAAGTGGTATCCTCCATCACCTCCCACAAGCCCGGCTACATTGACAAGGAACTGGAAGTGGTCGTAGGCCTCCAGACGGACGCCCCCCTGAAACGGGCCCTGATGCCCTTTGGCGGCCTGCGCATGGCCCAGCAGGCCCTGGAATCCTACGGGTTCAAGATGTGCGAAAAAACCGCGGATATTTTCAAAAAGATACGCAAGACGCACAATGAAGGCGTTTTCGACGCCTACACTTCCGATATCCGGGCGGCCCGTTCCGCCGGCATTATTACCGGCCTTCCGGACGCCTATGGCCGCGGACGCATCATCGGGGACTACCGCCGGGTGGCCCTGTACGGCACGGACAGACTGATTGCCGAACGCCGCAAGGACCTCAAAAACCGTGAACATTCCCCCCTTACGGATGAGCTGATCCGCCTGCGCGAAGAAATGAGCGAACAAATACGCGCCCTGGAAGAACTCGCCCAGCTGGGCGCCTCCTACGGCTGCGACCTCACTCGCCCCGCCGCAAACGCCCGCGAAGCCGTGCAATGGACGTACCTGGGCTACCTGGCCGCCGTGAAGGAACAGAACGGAGCGGCCATGTCCCTGGGCCGCGTTTCCACTTTCTTCGACATTTATTTCACCCGCGACCTGGAACAGGGGCTCATCACGGAAGAGGAAGTTCAGGAAATCATCGACCAGTTCGTGATGAAGCTGCGCATCGTCCGTTTCATCCGCACGCCTGATTACAATAACCTGTTCTCCGGAGACCCCACCTGGGTGACGGAATCCATCGGCGGCATGGGAGAGGACGGGCGCACCCTCGTCACCCGCAGTTCCTTCCGCATGCTGCAGACCCTGTACAACCTGGGGCCGGCTCCGGAACCGAACCTGACCGTTCTGTGGTCCCGGAACCTGCCGGAAGCCTTCAAAAGCTTCTGCGCCAAGGTTTCCATTGAAACGTCCTCCGTCCAATACGAGAACGACGACCTGATGCGCCCGCACTGGGGCGACGACTACGGCATCGCATGCTGCGTGTCCGCCATGCGCATCGGCAAGCAGATGCAGTTCTTCGGAGCGCGCGCCAACCTCGCCAAGTGCCTTCTCTACGCCCTGAACGGCGGCGTGGATGAACTCAAGGGCAAACAGGTGGCCCCGCCCTCCCCCCGCTACACGGAAGAAATTCTCAACTATGATGAAGTGATGGCCCTGTACGACAAGATGCAGGACTGGCTCGCCAAAACTTACATTGACGCGCTGAACATCATCCACTACATGCACGACAAATACTGCTATGAACGCATTGAAATGGCGCTGCATGATCCGGAAATCCTGCGCACGATGGCCACGGGAATCGCCGGGCTTTCCGTGGCGGCAGACTCCCTGTCCGCCATCAAGTACGCCACCGTAAAAGCCATCCGCAATGAAGAGGGGCTGATTGTGGACTTCAAGACGGAAGGGGAATTCCCCTGTTACGGGAACAATGACCCGCGCGTGGACGACATAGCATGCAGCCTGGTCAGCAATTTCATGGAAAAACTGCGCAAGCTCCACACTTACCGCAATTCCCTGCCCACCCAGTCCATCCTGACGATCACCTCCAACGTGGTGTACGGCAAAAAGACGGGCAACACGCCGGACGGCCGCCGAGCCGGGGAACCGTTCGCCCCCGGCGCCAACCCCATGCACGGAAGGGACAGGAACGGAGCCGTGGCGTCCATGCTCTCCGTAGCCAAGCTGTCCTATGACGACTCCCTGGACGGCATCTCCTACACCTTCTCCATCGTTCCGCAGGCCCTGGGCAAGGAGGAAAGGGAACGCCGCGTCAAGCTCGTCTCCCTGCTGGACGCCTACTTTGCCGCTACAGGTCACCACATTAATGTGAACGTACTGGAACGGGAAACGCTTCTCGACGCCATGGATCACCCGGAAAAATACCCGCAGCTTACCATCCGCGTTTCCGGCTATGCCGTGAATTTCATCAAGCTGACCCGGGAACAGCAGCAGGAGGTCATCAACCGCACCTTCCACACCCGCTAACCCGGACGACAAACGGATGCCGCAGGTTTTTCCACAAAACCATGATCCGGACGGAGAAAGCTCCGTCACCGGTTTGGTTCATTCCGTGGAATCCTGCGGCACCGTGGACGGTCCCGGCATCCGCTTTGTCCTTTTCCTGTCCGGCTGCAGCCTGCGCTGCCGCTACTGCCACAATCCGGATACCTCCTACGTTCGGCGGGGCCGGCTCAGAAGCGCGGGTGATGTCCTCAGGGAAATAGCCCGTTACCGGGATTTTTTGCAGGCAGCGGGCGGCGGCGTCACCCTCTCCGGCGGGGACCCCCTCTTCCAACCTGATTTTACCGGCGCCGTGCTGAAAGGCTGCCGGAAACTGGGACTGCATACCTGCCTGGACACTTCCGGCCATCTGGGCGTGAATGCGGGCGAAGAAATGCTGGCGGATACGGACCTGGTCCTGCTGGATATCAAGGCATGGAATCCGGAACGGTACCGCGCCCTGACAGGAGGGGAACTGCGCCCTACGCTGGAGTTTGCGGAACGCCTGGCCTCCCTCCGCAAGCCCGTGTGGCTGAGGTATGTGTTAGTACCCGGCGTTACGGACAATCTGGAAGAAATTGAGGAACTCTCCCGCCATGCGGCGCTCCTGGGCAACGTGGAACGCGTGGACGTGCTCCCTTTCCACCAGATGGGGAGATTCAAATGGGATGAATTGAAGCTGGATTACACTTTAAAGGACGTCCCGGAAGCGCCCGCAGAACTGGCGGAGCAGGTCCGCGGCATTTTCCGGCAGACAGGCTTTCCGGATTGCGTGCATTAACCGGATTTTCGCGCCTTGGCGCCATCAACCGCAGCAAACCGGATACAGGTATCTCTCCGCTTCATCTTCCGGATGAAAGGCCCTTCTCCCCTTTCCCAAATTATTCCTTTCCGGAAATTTCCCGCAAAGCATCCAGCACTTCCCGCACGGTAATGTGGCGGTTGCAGGGGACATCCCGGTCACAATCCTTCCGGAAGCAGGGGGAACAGCACTGGTGGCTGTAAAGGGAACGGTTGAATGTACCCATAGGGCGGTACACATCCGGAAGCCGGGTGGAAAACAGAGTCACCACCGGAAGCCCGCGGAAGGAACAGAGGGACGGAAAATCGCCATCCACGGCTACCGCCGCCGCAGCGCCGTCCATGACGGAAAACAGAGCCTCCGGCGCACCCACAGCCAGTTCCACATTCAAATGTTCCGCCAGCGCGGCGGCGCGCTCCCGGTCTTCTTCCAGAGCCGCCAGAACCGTCCGTCCCGACAAAAGGGAAACCAGTTCCGTCCACTGCTCCCGGCTCCATTCACTGGCGCTTCCCAGACGGGAAAACGGAGCAATTAAAATGGGGGCGCCTTCCGCCGGGGCCGCTTTTTTCACAGGGAACAAAGACGGTTTACCGACGTCCAGCCCATGCAGCCCCCCCAATTGCAGATAAAGCTGCACCCGGTGCGCCGGGGGGGCGGCGCGCAGAACGGGGGCCTTTACCCGGAATTTGTATTTCCGGACGCCGGGATGCGTGTCCAGCCCGGAGAACATCATGGGGCCATACGGTTCCAGCGCTTTCAGGGTTTCCATATCCCCATCCAGCATGACGCCCAGATCCAGCGGGCCGTCATTGTAAAATTCATCTGCCGCCAAAGCTTCCCGAAGCTGCTTCAGGGAGTCGTGCGGCAGCACATGGGTAACCTCCGGCACCGTCTTCCATATTCCCATCTGGGCAGACGGGCAGATAACGTTCACCTGCATGTCGCACCGGACGGTTTTCAGGGCACGAATCAGGGGAACGGTCGCCAGGGCTTCATCCAGCGCCCCGGGAACGGCTACCAGAATGCGGTACGGCTTCAGCTCCATATTTTCCAGAAGCGCAGCCGTTTTTTTATCCTGCGGAGCAAAACGGTCAACGGATTTCCAGCGGTGGTGCATCCAGAACACATCCAGCACGGATTCCCGGATCAATGTTTCCAGCCCCCTGTTCACTTCAATAGTATCCCCCGCCAGAGAGCCGTCCGACCCGGAAAAATCCACCACATTCCCCATATCCGCTATCCAGTGGCCGGGAGCATCCGTGCGCACCGCTATGGCCACCATGTCCGCGCCAGCCCTTTTTCGCAGCAGAGCGGGCAGCGGAGTCGTGCCGGTCACCTTGCCGAAAAAGGGGACATACACCCCCTCCCATACGAACTGGTCGCTCAGCACGCCCAGGGCCCCCCCTTCCTTGAGCATTTTCATGGGAGCCTTGATGCCGCCCTCCTTGGAGAACATCTGAGTTCCACGTTCCGTGCGCCGCTGGTACACGTATTCCTCCATCAGCGGATTGTCAAACTGGCGGTACATGGACCCGTAACGCTCCACCTCCGGGTAAAATGCGCGTATTCTCGCCAGCGCCTCCCAGTTGCCGGAGTGGGCTATGGCGCAAACCTGCCCGCGCCCTTCCAGCACAGGCGCGGCAAACTGTTCGTGCCCTCCGACCGTCACGCAATGCTTCAACTGCTCATCCGTCAGGGTGGCCGTCTTCGCGGAACACAGGAAATTGGCAATGGTCCTTTTGAAATTTTCCCGGCTTAATTTCTGCAGTTCCTTTCCGCGCAGGGCCGAATTCAAAACGATGCGCAGATTCCTTTCCACAATGTTCCGGCGCTGGGGAAGCAGATACCACGCCACGGCCCCTGCCGCGCGCCCCAGCCGGTACAGCGTTTTCATGCCCACGAGCTTCAACAGCCCTTCCATGAGCAGAAACCCTTTCATTCCCAAATGATGGGCAAACGTATTCCGGGAAGCCGGGGAGGAATCAGGAGAGGAAGAATCAGTCATAAGGAAAACCGGAAAAGATGTTATACGAATCCCCTCCGGTCCACAAACCCTTTATTCCCCTGGCTGAGGTCCCTTCCCGCATTTTATTTTCTCGGATAAATGACGTCTTCCCTAAATTTTTCCGCCGGCGCGGAATCCAAAGCCATCCCATGCTTTACTGCATCTTCCTCATAAAAGCATCTCTGCGGAGACGGCATCTTACTTTTGGCAAAGAAATGACTTTACAATTCTTAACTAAACGGTATATTTCGTCTCCCGAACCGAACACCAAACCGGAGTTATACACCATGAAAGTTCTTTCTTCCTTAGCCTCTATGAAGCGCCGCCACGCAGACTGCCAAATCGTGAAGCGCAAGGGCACGCTGTATGTGATCTGCAAGAGCAATCCCAAGTTCAAGGCCCGCCAGGGCGCTACGACAGGCACGCGCCTTTCCAAAAAGGGCGTCAAGTAATCCCTGGCCCAGCACAGATTTCAAAAAGACCGCCGCCCGCCGGGTGCCGGTCTTTTTTTGCTGACCAAGCCCTTTTCCGTACATCCATGCAGCTTCCTGCCGTCCAAACCAAATTCCTGAATCTTCCCAACTCCTTCTCCCTGAGGAATGGAGCTACGCTTGACAAGGTATGCGTCGCCTATGAACAGTACGGAACCCTGACGCCGGAAAAAGACAACGCCATCCTGCTGTTCCATGCCCTTTCCGGCAGCCAGCACGCCTATGGCTACAATCCGGAAGTCCCGGGCACCGGCTCCCTCTGGAAACCGGAAAACCACGAAGGCTGGTGGAACAGCATCATCGGCCCCGGCAAGCCGCTGGACACGGACCGCTTCTGTATCATCTGCGCCAATTACCTGGGAGGGTGCTATGGCACCACAGGCCCCGCTACCCCCTGCCCTGCGGACGGCCAGCCCTACGGCTCCCGCTTCCCTCACGTGGAGATCGCAGACCAGGCACGCCTCCAGGCCCTTCTGCTGGACAGCCTGGGCATAGAACGCGTTCATCTTATGGGCCCCTCCGTGGGCGGCCTGATCGCCCTCAGCTTCGCGTGCCAGTTCCCGGAACGCGTCCGGAGCTTCATCTCCATCGGCTCCGGTTACCGGGCTTCCATTGAACACCGCCTGTCCTTGTTTGAACAAATCCTGGCCATTGAGCTTGACCCGGATTTCCAGGGCGGGGATTATTACCGGGGGCCGGCGCCCAAAAAAGGGCTGGCATTCGCCCGTATCATCGGCCACAAATCATTTGTTTACCAGGAGGGGCTGGAACAGCGCGCCAGAAAAGAGGTGGGAGGCAACTACGGCCTGCTCACGTGGATGACCCCCACCCGCAGCACGCAAAGCTACATGCTTCACCAGGGGACCAAGTTCGCGGAACGTTTTGACGCCAACTCCTATATCCGCATTGCGGATATGTGGGCGGAGTTCGACATCCGCGACCACACCCCGGACGGAACATTTCAAACCGCCCTGGAAGGCTTCCGCCGCGCAGGGATTCCCGCGCTTATCTTTTCCATTGATACAGACTGCTGTTTCCGCCCGGCGGAACAGCAGGATTTCGCGGCGCAGCTTGAAGCCGCCCATATTCCCACGGAGTTCCATACCATCGCTTCCACCAAGGGACACGATTCCTTCCTGCTGGAGCCGGAGCTTTATGCGGAACCCATCCGGCGCATTCTGGCCGCAAGGAAGCCGAAGGGGACGGCGTAAGCTTTTTTCCGCCGCAAGAAGACACGGCGGAGCAGCGCTTAAAAAGAAATGATGCCGGGAACCGGAAGCGAGAGGGAAAAATCAACCATGTCATGAAGGAACGGCCAGGTTCCTTGCAAAGCGGAACTTCACGGCTCTTCAACGTGAAAATAACCTGAGCCGGATGAACCCGAACAGGGTTTTCGCTGTCACATCTTCATGACTGATCATTATTACACCTCCGAAACGGAAAACGTCGGACAATTCCGCTGCGAAACCACCTTTATCCCTTCCAACGTTACGTTTGCCACGGACCTGCCCGCTTCTTTTGAAGGCCGCGCAGAATTCCCCTCCCCCGGAGTTTTGCTCGGTTCCACGCTCGCCTCCTGCATGATGAGCCTGGTTTCCGTGGTCGCGGCCAGAAAAGGAGTGGATTTGAAAGGCATGCGCGTTCTGGCGCGTGCGGCGGAATCATCCAAGGGAATTGAAAAAATTGAACTGAAGGCAATCATGCCCCTAGAAGGCAGCCACCCTCTCCGCGCCATGCTGGAAAAAACCGCCTTGTCCTGCCCTGTGCGCCAGGCGCTGCGGCCCGATCTGGAAACGCCCATTGAATGGGAATGGAAGTAAACAGCCATCAGGGAAGTCAACCCAAGCTTGAAGTTATCCTTAAAGAAATCCCGTCCATTCATGAAAAAAGCCGCTGCGGATGATTCCGCAGCGGCTTTCCAATTGGCTGACGTTTTTTCCTTTAGAAGTTGTAGCGGTAGCCGATACTCCCGTTGATGGAGCTGGAACCGCTGCGGATATCCGCGTTGCCGTCCACAAAAATGACGCCCTGAGTGCCCACGGGAACGCTCAGCCCCGCGCCAATCTGGAAGGCCGTGCTTCCGACCTTGGCGCCATACACCGGACGCGTATAGGAGGGATCCGCCAGGAAGCCCACATTGGCCTGCCCGCGGCGGTCTCCCATATCCTGGGAAACGTTCACCCGTACTTCTCCCAGCGCTTCACGCCCGAAGACGTTGGACCCCATGAGTCCGGAGAGCCGGGCGCCCACAGCGACAGCAGCCGTAGTCAGTTCCTGGTCTTCCACCTTCAGTCCGGCATTTCCTGCAGAACCGCTTTCCCGATAGCCGTCCATGCGGGTCGTCACGATGGAAGCGTTGAACAAAGGCTGGAGAATCACGCTCCTGTCTTCATTGAGAGCGATGTCATACGCCAACTCGTACATGGCGCCGAAACCGGCTCCCGTCGTATTGCCGCGGGCCTGGTAAGACCCCGTACCGTAATCCACCGTGCGCGTCAGCGAGGCATCATTCCAGCCGCCCGTCAGAATCAGCAGATGGGACCATTTACGGTACTGGTAGCGGGCGAACAGATTGACATAGTAACTGTCCAGGTCTCCGTCCGCCGTATCCGCCGCGCTGGCCGTCAGGCTTCCGTAATTGGCCGTAAACGCAGCTCCCGCAGTGAAGCGGTCGTTGATATCCACGTCCATGCCTACCGTGCCTCCCCAGGTGGTGAGTTCGTAGCCGCTTTCATCCCCCCTGGTGTCCAGCTTGGCATAAGACCCGGTTCCCTGCATCCACATATGGAAGTAGGGCATGTCTTCATGGACATATGCAGGGTTAACGCCCATCTGCGCCACGCGGTTGCGTATCCAGCCCATCTGGTCGCGCAGGGAGTCGCGCTGGGCGATGCCCAGGCTGGTAACCGTGCTGCCGGCGGCGGCGGCCAGTTTGCGGGCGGCGCCGGAATAGTCGCCTGAATTCTGGGAAAGAAGAACAGAGGTATAGAAATCGCGCAAGGCAGTGCCTTCTTCCATGTGATAGCGGGAATTCCAAAGGATGTCCGCTCCAGTGGCGGCATTCCGCGTCAGGGAAGAGTCACGGAAAATGTTTTCCGTGCGCGCCGTACCGGTGAGGATGATGGCCGTCATGCTGTCATTGGTGGTCAGCTCCAGGTTTTCATACATGGAACCAAGAATCATATCCTGGAGGGTGACATTGTCACCCAGGGACACAAGCGCGCCGTCCGTTGTCTTGAACAATTCCATATTCAGCGTTTCCGAACTCCCGGAAACCAGGGTATCCAGATTGTTCATGACCAGCGTGACTTCTCCCGTCCCGTCTCCCAGCGTAATATTTCCGCTGGAGGTGACAAAGGGATTGCCCAGGCCGTCCACCGTTGTGGAGGAAGTGGTAATGGCGACCGTGCTGTCCCCCGTCACGCTTAAGCCGTCCGAGCCAAGCGTCAGCTGGGTTTTGGGATCGTCCGCGCTGCCGATATTGAGCGTGCCGCCATTCACGGTAATCCCCTGATAGGAAGCCTGGGCGGGATTGCCGCCCTCCCCTGCCGCTCCGGCCAGGGTCAGCACGCCGCCGTCACTCACATTCAGGTGATAACCTGCATTGCCTGCACCCTTGATAGTCTGGACGCTTCCGTTGCCGGATTTGACGTTGAGCGTTCCGGATGCCCCGTCCAGCGTACCGGTAAAGGCATGGGAGGCGGAAGAATTGATCGTCATTTCCGCACCGCTCAGCTTCAGAGCTCCGCCGCCCGCCAGTCCGGAAACGGTATTCACGGAACCGGTTGCGGCGGACAGGGCGGACCCTTCACGGATATCCAGCAGGACACCGTTCAGGGAAGAGCCGTTGCCCAGTGTCAGGGAGGAGTCCGTTCCCGTACCTCCCAAGGTCAGCGTACCGTCCCCGGAGATAGTCACCTCCGTGACATGGCTGCCGGCCTGCTGGCCGGTAAGAACCATCTGAGCTCCGTTACCCAAATTCAGGGTTCCCCCTCCCGCGCCGGCAGCCAGCGTCTCCACCGTAGTTACACGGGAGGCGCCGTCATTCCGTCCGCCCAGCGTTATGTTTCCGCCCGCGAGTTCCAGCGCAGTAAGGCTATTGCCTGCACCGTTCAGGACGATGTTTCCTTCCGCGGAACTGAGCATGGAATCATTCCCGGTGAAGTTGCCTTCCACGGTGAGAGTTTCCGCACCTTTCTTGACAAAATCCACATGGTCCCCGCTGATGGTTCCGCCGTAGCTGTTGCCGCCGGCGTCAACGTTCTGAACCAGATCCACCACGGCGTGGTTGGAGGCCGCATCATCCGCCGTATTCGTCACGACCAGCGCACCGTCGCTGCCAACCAGGTTGCTGACTTTCAGGCCGTCCCCGTTCCGGGAGGCTTCCGGAGCCCCATTCAAGCTCACATGAAGCGTGGTGCCATTAATGCCGACAGCCTTGTAGGGATCCAGCGCGGCGTAATCGCTGATATTGGGGTCGTCTGAATTGGGGGTGGTGTCCACCAGATAGACAAGGTCCGTATTGCCGCTGACCATCAGCGTCCCGTCCGCACCCAGGACTTCCGTCACGGTATAGCCGAGGGAAGCCAGGAGAGGAGAGAATCCGATTTGCTTGAAATTGTCCACAGCCAGGGTTCCCGTTGTCAGTACAAGCCCTACGCCGTCAGTGGAATCCCGGTTGGCGGCAAGCAGGTCCAGAACGCCCTGGTTGCTGAGGTTGATGGTTGTGGCGGCGGCGGAAAGCGTCAGGCTGTCCGCATCAATAACGCCCTGTCCGGTAGTTCCGCCCGCTGTAAGGCTGCCGGAATCCAGTTTCAGCGTCACCGTCTTGCCCGTCATGTCCAGAGCACCGGAAACGCCTGTAAGCCGGGAGTAATCCTCCATGACGATGGAGCCGACCATGGAGCCGGACAGACCGCCCAGATTGATGGTATTCAGGGCTCCCTGCGTTCCGGCGGAAGCGGCCACTTCCACGTTTCCGGCGGTTTTGGCTTCCGCGTTTGCCAGGCTTCCCTTCGTAATCAGAATAACGTTGGCCGCATCCAGAGAGGAAAGATTGAGAACGCCGTTATTGACGGTGACCCGTCCGGCCCCCAGGGAGTCGGCCCCCGCCAAGGTGACGGTGCCCGTGCCGGAAAGCGTCGTGGAACCGGTGAACCCGGTGTTGCCGGCCGCCAGCGTTATCTCTCCGGCAGTGTCAATAACCAGGGAACCGGCTCCGGAGAGGGACCCAGCCCAGGCACTTCCGTCACCCAGCCGCGCCGTAGCGCCGTCCGCAATGGAGAGTGCGCCCAGGAAGGTGTTCGCTCCGGTGAGTTCCAGCGTTCCGGCGTTTACGGATACCGTGCTGCCGGCCGTGCCGCTGATGACGCCTCCGTAGGAGAAATCGCGGGCAAAGGCCAGCGTGGAGTTGTTCTGGATGTCAATGCTGTCCCCCAGCTTGGCCACATTGGCGGAATTCACGGTAACCGTGCCGCGGTGCACCTTGAGCTGACCGTCCAGGTTGACGCCGCCCGCCAGGGTAATATTGCCCGCGCCCTGGGTAGAAAACGCCGTTCCGCTCAAATCGCCGCTGAAGGTGAAATCCTTGGTGGCAAAGACCTGGTTGCCCGTAAAGACAACGTCATTGGCAAACGTTCCTCCCGCTGTTCCGTTCCATTCCGTACGGACGTTGGAATCCGCCAGTTTCAAGATGCCGGCCGCACCCATCGTTACGTTATTCAATTGGAAATAGCCGGATGTCACGGACAGGGTGCCCTGGAATTCCGTACTCATGTTCAGGACATTGGCCCCATAACTGGTTCCCAGCCCTACGGAAACGGTACCGGTGCCGGAGGCATTCAGGTTCAGAGCCGAGTTGTCATTAGCCCCGCTGACCGTCAGTACGGAACCGTCCGCCAGTTCCACGGTTTTTCCATTGGCCAGAGCCTTGGCGACGGTAGCGGTCACCTCCTCGCCCAGTATCATGGAACCGCCCGTCCATGCCATGTTGTCTGCAGTAAACGCTGTGGCAAAAGAGCCGGAAGCCAGATTGAGGCTGCCGCCCTGCAGGTTGATCATGCCCATTCCCGGCTGAACCTCCGCGGTAGCCAGCGTGAGCATGCCGTCCGTAACGGTAATGGCTCCGGACCCCAGGGAGTTGGCGACCTGGGCCACCAGTTCGCCCTGCTGGACGGAAATGTCCCCGTTCCAACCCGTGTTATCCAAATTAAGGGTCAACTTCCCTTCGCCGCGCTTGGTCAGCGTTCCCTGGGCGATTTTTCCGGCGCCGTCGGAAACGAAGACATAATCGCTGCCGGCAGCATTGTTGACTGTGATGGAAGCAGGATTCACCGCTCCGGACAGGGTGACGGTTCCCGCCCCGGTACTGTTGAAGATCAGATTCTTCCCGGCAGCCGTATCCGTGGAACCTTCAATGCCCCACATGGCGCCCGTGTTCGTATCGCTCCAGGTCACTCCTTCCGCTCCCTGCCAGATCCATACGTCCCCGGCGGAAGTCACTACCAGCTTGAGGGATGTTCCCGTCTGCTCCAGTTCATAAATCAGCGTTTCGTCCCCGGTATATCCGGCCCAGTTAAAGACGGCGCTGGCGGCATCAAGACCGCTGGCGGCGGAAATCAGGGTATATTCCCCGGCATCCGTGATGCCTTCAAGTCCGTTCAACGTAAGATTGAACGTTCCGGCCCCGAAAGCGCCGCCCACTTCGAGGGCGGAGCTGATATCCAGTGTCAGCGTAGAGTTGGCCGCCAGGTTCAGGGCGCCCGCAGTCGTCATCCGCGTATTGGCCGCCATCGTGATGTTCCGCAGGGACGTAGCCCCGGAAGCTGTAAGAGCGAGCGTTCCCCCCTGAATATCCGTCAGTCCCGTGTAACTGACCGTTCCTCCCAGCGTCAGCGTTTCCTCGCCGACCTTGGTCAGAGACAGGACGCCGGATTCGTCATACGAAATGGAAGTGGCTCCGTACCCAAGAGCAACACCGCGGTCTGTGAGCGTGCCGTTATACGTGCCGGCCCCCACCGTCAGCGTGCGCGCGCCGCCTACGGCTCCCACCTGGGAATTTTCCGTTCCGTCCAGAGAGGCAATTTCAACATCCCCCAGCACGCGCATGAAAGCGAATCCGGTCGTGTCCGTTCCGGATGTCAGGGTGACGCCGCCCTGAGATACGGAAGTGCGCAAATCCAGCCCGGCGCTGTAGCCGTTGGAGGCATTCATGGTGATCATTCCGGTAAATCCGGAAGCGTCCCCGCTGATGATGAGTTTTCCGTTGGAATTATACCTGCCGTCGCCCGCTCCGCGGCTGTACGTCAGGGAGCCGGCTCCAGTGAGCGTCCCGGTGAAGCCCATTTCCTTGGCCCAGTTGTCCCTGCCCACCAGGGAGACAGCCCCGTTGACGGTAACGGTTCCGGTGAAGCTATGCTGATAGTCCGTAGCGCTTGACTGGGAGGCGTCCACCCATTTCAGGGAAACGGCATCGGACGCATTTGTTCCCAAAATCAAATCGGAGTTGATGGTATGGTGGGAGGTTCCCGAACTGTTGCCGGCAATGATCAGCGACGTGCCGTTTTCCAGGGTGACAGAAGAACCTGCGCTTCCCCAGCGGATGGATGAGGTTCCGTTCCCTACCTGGAGGTTGCCCTCCTGCACCACGATGTGACCGGAGTTGCTCCCTGTCAGTTTCAGCAAGCCCGTGCCGGTTTTCCGGACAGTTCCTTCCCCAGTAATGGCATTGCCGAAAACGATGTCGGACGGAGTTGCCAGAGTGATGAAAGAGTTGGCATCCGGAGAAAGGGAGAATACCGGGTTAGTGACGGTTCCCAAATCCACCGTCACCGTCGCTCCATTGGCCGCACCCAAAAAGGAACCGGTATTCCAGGTTACTCCTGTGCCGGGAAGGGCCGTATCATAACCGAATGCCAGAATACCCTGCGATACAGCCACAGTAGTACCCGTGCCAAGTATGGAAGAGGTACCGAGAACCAACGTTCCCGTGCCTTCCTTGGTGATGGCCGTATTGGTAATTTCTCCCGTCCCCGTCAGTTCATAACGGGTGGTGGAGTTGCGAACAAGCATGGAGCTTGGAGAAACCTCAGAATCCAGATGTACGACAGAGTTAGCGACTCCAGCCTGGTCTGCAAAGGAAACCGCCATACCATCCGCATATGTGGCGGGAGCGCCGCCGTCCGTCCAGACATTTTCCGCGCTCCAGACGCCGTTTTCACCCCCCTCCCACAAAAGGAGGGTTCCCGCCGTATAAACAAGGTCTTTGCCGTTGTCGGAAATGGTGATGGATCCCGCCACGCCGTCAGCAAAGGAAGCCTTAATGGAAGATATATTGGACAGGCCCGCAGTTGAAAGGACGGACATGCCGTCTGTCAGGGTGCCGAATCCGGAAAGATCCAGGGTCAGTTCTCCTTCAGCGGAAAGAGAGAACGAGCCGTCCAGATTGATTCCCGTTCCTGCCCCTCCCGCCAGCGCCAGCACGCTGGAACCGGTCATGTTCAGATTCCCCGTAAAGAAGGAATCCTGGAACATGGTCACGATGTCGAAACCGGTCACAGCCGTATTGGAGAAGGAAATGGCATGGTCCGCCGTATTGCCGTAACCGCCCAGAAGCAAGGAAGAGGTGCCGCCTACCGTACCCTCCGATGCATTCAGCGTGCTGCCCGTACGGAATACTGCTTTCTTAACGGTAAGGGTAGCGTCCCCGTTTACGGAGGATCCTGTTCCCCCGCCGCCCGCATAAAGAGCGCCCGCGTAAGCGCCCCCATCCAGCGTCAGGCTGGAATTGCCGCTGACGGTGGATGTTCCTGAAGAACTGTACCCGCCGCCGTAAACAGCCCCGGTAAAGACGGCGTCACTGGCAGCGGTGATGCTGACGTTGGAATCGCCTCCTATCGTATATGCCCCGGAACCGCCCGAATAGGAACCGCCCACGATGCTCTTGACAAAATTGCCGGATGCCTCTCCCAAATCAATCGTCACATTGGTGCTTCCGGTAATGGCGGCGCGGGACGCGGAATTGGCTTCATAAGCGCTGCCGCCGATGATGAAGCCCCGGACAACGGAGTTGAGCGAAATGGTTTCATCCGTGACGCTCTGCATGCTGCGCACGACGACATGCGTGCTGCCGTCAAGGTTGTTTACGGAATTATGGGCCGCCGTGCCGCCGCCTATCAAACTGCCTTTGATCACGGCATTCCCGTCCACGGATACGTAAACGTCTCCCGTAATGCCTGCCGCCTGGCCGTCCTTGTAATTGCCACCCACTACCCAGTTGACGGAGGTGTCCCCCTGAATCTGGGTATGAACGTCCCCCGTAACGTTCCACTTGCCGGAACCGCTCCAGTTATTGGCATAGCTGCCGCCGATAATCAAATTGTAATTGCCCCCCAGCACATCCGTCCAGATGCCGGTGGTGATTTGCGTAGCCGTGGCATTGGTGGCTGTATTGTAGTAGCCGCCGGCCAGCGTCACTCCCGTCAGGTCTCCCGTTCCGGTGACGGCATTCACGGAACCGAATCCCTCCTGCATGGAAGAAGACCGGATACCGTACAGGGACAAAGACTGCTGGTTCGCCAGCGTACCTGTTGCGGAAGAGGGAGCTTCTTCCAGCCCCCAGGCAGGGTCCCAGACGGTCTCATGGGCGCCGGAAGCCGTAAACGTGATGACTGTTTTTCCGTCCACAGTGCTGATCGTGTACAGGGATTCGTCAACATCCGCCAGAGTAAAGCCAGTCCCCAGATCAACGCCCAGGTTATAGGAGGTGTTCACCAGGGCTTCAGAACCGAACAAGTCCTGGAATTCCTGAAAACCGGAGAAATCAATGAGGCCGGAAGTCAGCGTCACGTTCTGCAGCACGCTGCCGACATTGTCCATGGAGGTATAATACAGACGGCCCCCATCCACCGTAACATCTCCCGTGATCTCCCCGGAACCGTTGGCAAGGATACCCATCGTTTCCCCTACCGTGAAGGCGTCCTGGAAATGCATGGTTCCCGCAGAGGCGGAAAGGGTGCCGTTTCCCGACAGTCCCGTCACGGTCATGGTTCCGGAGCCGGCATCCAGTCGTCCTCCGGCAAGCGCGGCATTAATGGAACCGGTCCTGGAGAGGACGGCGCCGGAATTGACGGTATAGGTTCCCGTAAGCGCCACGTTCTCGGAAAGATGCACCCAGCCCGACTGGGCGACGAAGTTGCCTGCCCCGGTGATGGAATTGTCAATGACATCCGCCGCATCCCCCGCAGTGCCGTAATAGGTCAGGTACTGGGAGTTGGCCGAAGTAGTAACGGCAGCAGTCCCAAGGGAACCGGAAGCCCCGATGCCCAGAGAGGCAAAGCTGCGCGTAATGGCAATCGTTCCCCCAATTTCATTGGCGGTGTTGAGCAGGTTGTAATAGGTATATTCATTCGCGCCGCCGCTGATGGAAAAACCGCTTGCCGCCGTGAGCACACCGGAAAACTTTACATTCTTACCCCAGCTGGATGTCAGGTTGACGCCAGTACCGAAAACCGCCGCTCCGGAAAAGTTAAAACCGCCGCTGTTGACGGAAGTGGCGTTATAGCTGGCATACCCCGTCACGGAAGGACCGTCCTGGATACTCAGTGTAGTGCCGTCACCCATCACCAGTTTCTGGGACCAGGTGACATTTCCGGAGAACAGGGAAAGAGTGCCTCTGCTGATTTTCAAGGTGGCGTTCGGAGATGCCGCGGGAGTAAGCGCCGTATTCTTGTCGGAATTGCCCAGGGTGAAGGTGCCTCCCCCCGTATAGTCCACCGTTACGGTGCCGCCGAAACTGCCGCCGTAAGAGGAAGAATCCCCCGTAATGGTCAGCGTGGTTCCCTCCCCGGTGATCAGAGCTGCGGCATTGTTGTGCTCCAGCTTGCTGATGGAAGTGTCCACGCCGGCTTTCAGGACGGAAGCGCCCGTCGTGTAACCGTAGCCGCCCAGTTTGATCGTGGCGTATTGGGCGGCCTGCGCGTGGTTGAGGTTCAGGATGTTGTTCTGAGATCCCCCCGTCGTGTTGGAATAAAGGGAAATGATTCCGTTGAAAGTGCCTGCCCCGTTCAACGTCAGGGTGGAAAGGCTGGCTCCCCCGTTGGCCACGCGGTTTACCGTCAGGATGGCTTCCGGAGCTGTCCCGTTCAAATTGGTGATAGCGGCCGTACCGGCTCCGGCAAAATTCAAGGTCGTAGAAGCCGTGACAGTACCGACATCATAGGAGGCTGAGCCTCCCGCCGCCACATTCACCTGGGTTCCGTCAAAGGCAACATCCGCCGCATAAGACTGTGATGCTGTCACCAGAAGACCAGAAACTCCTGCCAGCGTGGCGGTGCCAAGCGTTACTCCGGAAAAGGAGGTCATCAGGGCAGCCAATAAATTCAAAGGGAGGTGTAATTTCATGAAACGTTTGATAATTAGGTATTTAATAAACAAATAAGGCTCTTTCCCACAACACGGCAAGGGAAATATGATTGTGAATATAAATAAGGAATTCGCAATCCGCTGTCAAAGGAAAAGAATCAGTTACAACGGTTTTCCGGAATACCCGGAACGTTCTCTCCGTCAAAAAAATCCGGGATTCCCGCCAGCAGATTATGTTAAAAATATGTAACATATTAATTATTAATGTAATTATTCTGTTAAAAATTGAATAATATATGAATAAAAGCGAAGCGGATTGCGAATCCGTATTTTCGTTGTCCATTACCAGATAAAATAAAAAGGGCCTGCACAATAAGTTGTGCAGGCCCATCCTTAAAAGCCGCGGAAAAACGTGCAGTTCAACCTCTGGTCCATTTTTCCAAAAATTCCCCGGCGTCCTTCCCTTCTCCAATGTGCCTGAGCAGAGCGCTTCCAAGCACGGCGGCATCCGGACGGGCATCTTCAGGCAGCGTCTCCAGCTGGTCCGGCGTCTGAAGCCCGAAGCCCAGCGCCAGCGGCACATCAAAAACGGACCGGGCACGGCGCATGGTTTCCGTCACGCTCCGCTCCAGATTGGCTTTCCCTCCGGTGGTTCCCAGTACGGAGACCACATAAACGAAGCCGGAAGTATAAGGCTTGTATTCCCGCATGCGTTCCACGGAAGTATTGGGAGCCACCAGAGTGACGAGCGTCAGGCCATGGGGGCTGAAAGCCTCCCGGAACATTCCGGATTCCTCCAGCGGCATATCCGGTACGATGAAACCGCTGACGCCCGCCTCCTCCGCATCCCGGGCAAGCTGTTCCAGGCCATACTGGTAAAAGGGATTTACGTATCCCATCAGCACCAGTTCGGCTGAAAAACCGCCCTTGCGGGCTTTCAGGCCGTCCAGAATCCATTTCAGGCTGACGCCGCGGGCCAGGGCATCCCGGGATGCCTGTTCAATAACCGGGCCGTCCGCTACGGGATCCGAGAAGGGAACTCCTATCTCAATAATATCCGCTCCGGCTTCGTCAATACGGGACAAGTGCGTCCAGAAGGATTCCTTGTCCGGGAATCCGGCGGTAATGAAAGGGATAACGGCACGCCTGCCGAGGGCATGTGCCCTCTCCACGGCTTTCTGCAACGGTGATTTCTGCATATTATTCATGGAAGAATGCGGCTTAAAGATTCAAATATTTTTTAACGATTCCCAGGTCCTTGTCTCCGCGGCCGGAGAGATTGACCAGAACGTCCCCCCCCTGCGGCAGTTCCTCCGCATGGTCCAGCACCCAGGCCACGGCATGGGAGGATTCCAGCGCAGGAATGATTCCTTCCTCCCTGGTGAGCGTCTGGAAAGCGTTTAAAGCAGAGGCGTCGCAAATCACACCGTAATGAACACGGCCCGTTTCCGCCAGATAGGCATGTTCCGGGCCTACACCGGGATAGTCCAGCCCGGCGGAAATGGAATGGGACGGCTGTATTTGCCCGTCTTCATCCTGTAAAAGCATCGTCACATGGCCGTGCAGCACGCCGGGGCTGCCCAGATTAATGGGGGCGGAGTTATAGCAGCCGGGCTCACCGGTGCCTCCTGCCTCAACTCCCACCAGACGGACGCCTTCATCCTCCACAAAGGGGTGAAGCATGCCGATGGCATTGGAGCCGCCGCCCACGCATGCCACCACCACATCCGGCAGCCTGCCTGCGCGTTCCAGCATCTGGGCGCGGGCCTCCCGCCCAATGACGGATTGAAGCTGCCTGACCAATGTGGGGAACGGATGGGGGCCCGCCGCCGTACCGAAACAATACAGGGTATCCGCCTGATGGGAAATCCAGTAGCGGAGAGCCTCGTTAATGGCATCCTTCAACGTGCGGGAACCGCTCTCAATCGGAAAAACCGTCGCTCCCAGCAATTTCATGCGCATAACGTTCATGGACTGGCGTTCTACATCCTCTGCGCCCATAAAAATGGTGCAGTCCATGTTAAGCCGGGCGGCCGCCGTAGCCGTAGCCACGCCGTGCTGCCCCGCCCCGGTTTCCGCAATAAGATGCGTTTTCCCCATCATTTTGGCCAGAAGGGCCTGGCCGAGAGCGTTGTTGATTTTGTGGGCTCCGGTGTGCAGCAGGTCCTCCCGTTTCAGCCACAGGCGGAAGCCCAGTTTTTCCGAAAGGTGGGGACAGAACGTGAGGGGAGTTTCACGACCCGCGTAATTGGCCAGCAGATCCTGAAGCACATCCCGGTACTCGCGGGACGGCATGATGGAGTCCATGGCTTCCTCCAGCTCCATAAGCGGGGGGCGCAGCGCTTCCGGTACGAAGCGACCGCCGAAATTGCCGAAATATCCTTCTTTTTTCATGCGATGTGGTAAGGAGTGTAAGGGGTGAGTGGTTTGAGGGCCGCCAGCAGTTTTTGCGGGCTTTTCTGGCCGGGAATGGCTTCCACGCCGGAGTTCAGGTCTATGCCGTCCGGAGAGCATTGTTCCAGCGCCCTGTTCAGAGAGGCGGAGGAAAGGCCGCCCGCCAGGAACCAGGGCCGGGGGGAACTCAGAAACGCCAGGGAGGACCAGTCAAGGGAAACGCCGTGGCCGCCGCCCTGGCTGCCGGCATCCAGCAGAAACCAGGCGCAGCTGTCCGCCCATAGCTCCATTTCCCTTTGCAGGGCATCTACGGATTCATACCGGTCCGGCCACAATACGCGGATCACTTTTTCCGGACCGATGCGGCGCGCGCAGTCCAGAGAATGGGCGCCATGAAGCTGGGCAAATTCCAGACGGGCCGTTTTCATGATATCCATGATTTCCTCCGCGTTCTGGTTCACGAAAACGCCCACGCGGCGGATCAGGGCGGAGTCCAGGGCTGCCGCGCGCGACGGCGCAATATAACGCGGACTTCCGGGATGAAAGATGAAGCCGCAGAAATGGGCCCCCATCCCCATGGCGGTTGATAAATCGCTCTGGCGGGTAATTCCGCACACCTTGATTGCAAATGAATGCTTCTTCATATTGTTTCTTCTAAAATTGCTGCCAGTTTTTCACCCGGCCTTCCTCCGTCCATCAGGGCTGTTCCCATCAGTACGGCCTGGAAGCCCGCTTCCGCGGCTTCCCTGAGATGAGCCCCGGCGCTCATGGCGCTGGCGGCAATCCACACCTCCCCCTCACGGCGGAATTTCGCCATGTCCAGGCAGGCCTGCCTGTCCGTTTTCAAGGTATCCAGGTCACGGGCATTTACCTGGATGATGCGCGCGCCGGAGTCCCTGGCAATTTCCAGATCCGCCGCGTCAAACACTTCCACAACGGCGTGCATGCCGTAAGCCTCCGCCTGCTCCCTGAGAACACGGAGCGTCCGTGCGTCCGGCGTCAGACGGACGATGAGCAGCAACGCGGAAGCCGGCGTAGAAGCCGTCTCCATCACCTGAAGCTGATGAAAAATGAAATCCTTGCGGAGAAGCGGAAGCCCGGCGCGGCTCATGCGGTCTAAATATCCGATGCGGCCGCCGAAAAACTGTTCTTCCGTCAACACGGAGATGCAGGAGGCGCCTGCCGCAGCGTATTGTTCAGCCACTTCCTCCGGTTTCAGCCCGGTGGCGATGACGCCGCGCGACGGAGAGGACTGCTTGAACTCCGCAATGACCGCCACGGGCTGCCCGTCCGGCGGTTCCGCAATGGCTTTCAGGAAATCTGGCCGGCGCCCCTTCCACGGGCGCGGCAGTTCCCGGCGGGAGGCCATGTCCGTGAGCAGGGCTATTTCCTCCGCCTTGGCTTCCCGGAACCGGTCAAGCAGCATGAAGCGTTCTCCTTCCTATGCCGGCGCAGACGGCTTCCCGCGCTTTCGCCATGCAGACGGACAGGTCCATGTGCTCCTCCAGCAGGAACATGGCTACCCCCACATTCAGAATCACCATGTCCATCATGGCACGCGGGCCTTTCCCCGCCAGAATGTTTTTCAGCACGTCCACGGCTTCCGACTTGGAATGAACGGCCAGTTCCTCCGGGTTGCAGGGCTGGATGCCGTAATCCAAAGGATCCAGGGACATGGGCGTCAGCCTGCCGTTGTGGATGATCATCATCTTGGTGGGCCCCAGCGGCGTCACCTCGTCATATCCCCCGGCGCCATATACTACGGCAGCCTTGCGGATGTGGGACTGGCGGAGCGTCTCCGCCAGCAGCTCAACGAGTTCCGGACGGGCCACGCCCAGCAGGATATGCGTGGGACGCGCCGGGTTGATGAGGGGGCCCAGCAGATTGAACAGGGTGCGAATGCCCAGCTCCCGGCGGATGGGGCCAACATTGCGGAAGGCAGGATGAAAATTGGGCGCGAACAGGAAAGCGAAGTTCCGCTCGTCCAACAGGCGCCGGACATCCTCCGGAGCTACGTCCAGCGGGAACCCCAGGCCTTCCAGAGCGTCCGCAGAACCGCAGGATGAGGACACGGCGCGGTTGCCGTGCTTCACCACTCTGTACCCCATTCCGGCCAGCGTCAGAGCCGTGGCTGTGGAGCAATTGAAAGAATTGCGTCCGTCTCCGCCCGTGCCTACCACGTCAATGCAGTCGCCCTCCAATCCTTCCACCCGGTTGGCGCGGCCCAGGGCAATGCCCACGGCGTGGGCCATTTCCAGCGGGGTTTCCCCTTTCATGCGGAGCCCCATCAAAAAGCAGCCCGCCTGGGCCGGAGTCATGCGGCCATCCATGATGTCCGCAAAGCCTGCGGCAGCCATATCCGCCGTCAGGTCCTGTCCGGCGGCCAGGGCGTCCAGAATGCGGCTGATGCGTTTTTCCTTCTGCCCCGAAGGCACGACGTTATCCGGGAAGTTGCCCAGAAGCTGGAGCCCGTTCGGCGTCAGGATGGATTCCGGATGAAACTGGATGCCCACCCACGGACGGTCATTATAGCGCAGGGCCATGACTTCCCCTTCCGGTCCGCGGGAAGTAACGGTAAAACGGGGATTCGGCTCGTCCTCCTTGGACTGGACCACCAGGGAATGGTAACGGCCCACGGTCATGGGGTTGGGAAGTCCGGCAAACAGCCCCGCGCCGTCATGGATGATGTCGGAGCTTTTGCCGTGCATGACATAAGGGGCGCGGGAAACCTCCGCTCCGGCGAAATAGCCCAGGAGCTGGTGCCCCAGGCACACGCCCAGCACGGGAACGGAAGCGGGGAGGCGTTTCAGGAACTCCAGGCACAGCCCGGCGTTGCGCGGATGACTGGGGCCTGGGGAAATGCATACGGCTTCCAGCTCCGGGCTGGTCGCCAGTTCCAGGATATGCGGATCGTCATTCGCACGCACCACGGGCTTGCGTCCCAGGGCGTAAAACGCCTGCACCAGATTCCACGAAAAAGAATCGTAATTATCAATGAACAGAAACATGGTCTTCTCCTTTCAAAATAACGTCAATAATTTTGCCCTTGTTCATGCACTCCTGCCATTCGGCTGCCGGATCGGAATCATACACGATTCCGGCTCCCGTCTGCCAGTGGATGCGCCCATCTTTCACCCACATGCTGCGGATGGTGATGCCGGAATCCATGTGGACGCCGTTTTTGTCCAACCCCAGCCATCCGATGCATCCGGCGTACGGTCCGCGCGGCAGAGGCTCTTCCTCCGCCAGGATTTCCATGGCGCGCACCTTGGGGGCTCCGCTAACCGTCCCGGCAGGGAAAGCTGCGCCGAGAATATCCAAAACGTCCAATCCGTCGTTCACCTGGGCGGTCACGCGGGAAGTCATATGCATCACGTGGGAAAAACGTTCAATCTCCATCAGGCGTTCCAGTTTCACGGAACCGGGCTTGGCGACACGTCCCAGGTCGTTGCGCCCCAGATCCACCAGCATGACATGTTCCGAACATTCCTTCGGATCTTTCAGGAGATCGGCAGCCAAAGCGGCGTCTTCCTCATCATCCCTGCCTCGTCTGCGCGTTCCGGCAATGGGGGAAAGCTGAAGCTTGCCGTCCGTGCAGCGCACCATCAGTTCCGGAGAAGATCCGAACAAAGTCACCTCCGGCAGGCGCATGAAAAACATGTATGGGGAAGGATTAATGCTGCGCATGCGGCGGTACAGCATGAAAGCGTCTCCGCGGAACTCCGCGGAAGCCTGGGAGGAAAGCACCACCTGGATGGCTTCTCCGTCATGCAGCAGCTCCTTGATATGCTCCACCCCCTTCATGTAAGCCGCCTGGTCCGGCGTGCGGGAAACCTCCCCTATGGAAGGTTCCTCCGCCCCATGGAGCGGGGCATGGGACAAATCACGGTGTTCACCCAGGCTGAGCTGGGTAAGGCGATTGTACAAATGGTCAAAAACAATCACGGTGCCGGCCAGCACCAGGCAGGATTCTGCGGAAGAAGCCGGAATGGCCTGCGCCAGCTTGGGCTGGAACAGAGCGGCGGTTTCATACCCGAAATAGCCGTACAGAGCCCGCGTGATGGGAGCCTGCCTCATATCGTCCCCCACCAGCTCCAGACGCTGCATCAGAGAGCGCAGTCCATCCAGGTAAGGCATGCCTTCCAGCTCCTTCAGGGAAGCCAGACGGTCGTCTTTGATGGAAAGGGACAGCCTGGCGTCTACACAGGAAACGGTCATCAGATAATCGCAGGCGATGATGCTGTAGCGCCCCCATCTGCCGTCCACTTCCGCGCTTTCCAGCAGAAGTCCGGGAATTTTGTTCTGAGTCAGGCTCAGAAACAGGCTGATAGGGGTCTCCAGATCGGCGCTCAGGCGGCGGCTGCGCTGTTGGAGAGTGATCATGGATGGTGTTTGCATGGATGATGATGTAAGTTGAAAATAAAAAAACTGCTTTGACTCTCGGAGGAATCAAAGCAGTTCTTGAAAAATGGTCATAGCTGAATGCTATTACTGCACCTCGGGATTCCCCCGTCCGGACATGGGTACGCGCCACCAATAGCCGTTGCCGTAATAACGGTTCTTGCTAAAAAAGGGCTGTACAGTGCTGAAATGCATCTGCGCGTTTATTACTCCTCTGCCCCTTCTTTGTCAAAAAAACTTTCCGTCAATGGCGAAAAAATCGTATTGGCTTCTCAATCGGCCCAGAGAAAACACGACACCTCTCCGGCGCATCCAAACTTCCCCAGGAACCGCCCGCCCCCACTCCCACCGGCGGAACAGAGCTGCGAACATGGCGCAGCACGTTTTTCTTTTCCTTCTTTACGAATCCAGAATTCCCTTTCCAGAAACCGGTTATTGCAAAACTTCTTCACTTCCCCCGGTTTCCGGCTATCTCTTCACAAAAAGAAAAGGAAGAAAGAGCGTCTTGAACATTCGGCTTTAGACACAGTCACTTCTTTTTCCTGTAGAGCCTGTCATGTTTCTGACGATGTTTCCCTTTATAAAGGAAATCCGTCTTTTCGTCCCTGCCCACGGTGCGGTCAATCAGGCTGGGGATGTCTTCTTTCGAATATCCGGCTTCCAGAATAAAATTCTCTACCTTGCCGTATTGACCGGGGAATTCGGAAACAAGCAGTTTCATGAAGGATTTTTCAAGATGCTTGACTTCATCTCCAAACACTTCATTTCTTGTCTCGATAAAAGAGCGGTGGCTTGAACCTTCACGCATCAGTTTGAGGACTTCCTGAACGGGGAGACGTTTGATTCTTTCTATCTCACGCTTCCGGAATTCCTTTTCCTTGTCGGAAAGGGGAGGGACGGGATTTCCCTGGGCATCCCTCTGGTAGGGATTGGGTTCCTGCGCGTTTTTGTACTGTTTCAGGATGCGCGCGTAATAGGAAAGAAACAGGCGCCGGATGATCTGCTTTTTGACGGATTCCTTGATGTCGGGCGTATCCCGGACCAGGCCGATATATTTTTCCATGAGGAGGCAGACTCTGGATTTGCGGTGAATATCAGCCCTATCATCGCCCATATCAACATCCGGCTCGATTTCCCGGTACGTTTTGTAGGTAAAAAGGGGCGCTGAAGCTACCAGATAACAATGCCATATTTTCTCTTTCAGCTCGGTATCAATGTTATCCTGTGTCGTCAAACTAAAGGTGAGCGTATGTTTCCTGGCCCCGTTGTAGAAGGATTTAAGCCGCATGACCTTCAGCAAACCGGAGAGTCCCCAGATGGTTGCGGACGGCTGTTTGTACTGGTCGATGCACGCCGGGCTCTCCAGGGGAGAATCGGAATAGGCCTGATTGCCCTTCCCAATCATCAGGCAGACGGCACACGCGCATAAAAGAGATAACAGGTTCATTGTTTTTTAATCCTCATTGCTGGTTCTTGTAAAGGTGATGCCGAATTTCTCAACAACCGTTTTTGTGGTATTTTGATCAATGGCTTCAATACGGTATTTTTGATTTGTCGTTCCTAAAAAAATGGAATCCTGTTATTCGCTGCCTTTCCCTCCCTTTCCCCAATAAATATGGAAGTTGCATACAAACCAAAATTGTTGAGGATTATGTTTGGACCGGCGAATCGTTTCAAGAACTTCCTCAATATCGCGATTGTCCCCTACCATATCATAAAAATTATTTTTATCCTGAATGGGAGCGGCCATGTGCAGGTTACATGTTCGGCTGCCAGTTCCGGTTGAGGCTGCGGGGGAGTCCCGTCCTTTCCTTCCCACATGAGTCCCCCATCCCGCTCAACCACCTTGACTCCCTTAAAACTGACGTCAGTAGGAAAAAGCGTCACTTTAATAAATCCCCAGACACCGTGTTTCCCCTTGGATATTTTAAAATCAGCCGTATTGGCGGAAAAGCCATCTCCCAGATCCATGTGTCCCTCATATTTTTCCTTCGTTATCTTCTTGGGAATCCTGATATTGACGGTGATTTTAGCTTCTTTATCTTCGTCGGTTTTGGCTGTAATGGTGACGCGGGTATCTTTGGTTAAATCTTTTCTGGTGGTCAGGGCGATCTTTTGTTCACCTTTAAATGACTCAGTATCTGTCAGTTGAAATCCGTCTCCCTTGATACTCCAAGTAAGTTCCTTAATATTTCCCTTGGGCTTGCCGATCAGAAGAAAGGAGATATTCTCCCCGATTTCTATATTTTTTCTTTTTCTATCGTCTTCCTTGTCCTGTTCACTTCCTCCCTTGATATAATAATCCGCAGAACACAATTCTGTCTGGGATTTAATCTGGAGGGGCCCGCAGGCTTCCTCTTCCGTCTCCTTCATGTCATCATCCGGGCCATCCGAAGCCCACAAGGGAACAACGCCGGAAAAAACTGCCAGACAGCAGAATAAAAACCGGAAGGAAGAAAAAGCTAGCTGGCCTATTCTGTCAGTCATTTTGTTATTTTTTATACTAACCAAAATAAAATTTGATACAAATAAAAATATGATTAAAAAAATCATACTTACCCCCTCCCTCCTATTAGGAACAGTCTTTCAGAGAGCCTTTGAAAGAAGCGGAAATTAAAAAACCGCTCACCAGTGGACGATTCCCTTCAGGCAGAAAAAAAGGGAGTCCCGCTAGAACAGCGGGACTCCCTCCGTTTTCCGTGAAAGAATCTTTCTGTTTAGAACAGGGTCACGGCTATATTCACGCCGGCGGTGACGATAGCCACCATGCTCATGAGCTTGATCAGGATGTTCAGGGACGGGCCGGACGTATCCTTGAAGGGGTCGCCCACCGTATCGCCGATGACGGCTGCCTTATGGCTTTCCGAGCCTTTGCCGCCTACATGGCCCTGCTCAATATATTTTTTGGCATTGTCCCACGCGCCTCCGGAATTAGCCATGAATACGGCCAACACAAAGCCGGAAGCCAGGCCGCCGGCCAGCAGGCCGAACACGCCGGGGACGCCGAAGACGATGCCCATGCAGATGGGGGTGATGACCGCCAGCACGGACGGCCAGATCATCTCATGCTGCGCTCCCGCCGTGGAAATTTCCACGCAGCGCACGTAATCCGGCTCTGCCTCCCCAGTCAGGATTCCCTTGATTTCCTTAAACTGACGGCGCACTTCCTTAACCATTTTTTCCGCGGCGCGGCCGACGGCATTCATGGTCAGCCCGCAGAACATGAAGGACATCATGGCCCCCACGAAGAGACCCATGAGAACCTTCGGGTTCATCAGGGTTACCTGGAAATAGCCCATGAAATCAGACAGGGAAGCAGTGGCGATTTTGGAAACCTCCACGCTTACGGCGTCATTAATTTTGTAAATGGTATTGCCCGTGGCCTCACTCCAGTGAAGGATGGCAATCTTCAATTCTTCAATATAGGAGGCCAGAAGAGCCAATGCCGTCAGAGCGGCGGAACCGATGGCGAAGCCCTTGCCCGTGGCGGCTGTCGTGTTGCCCAGGGCATCCAGGGCATCCGTGCGGCGGCGCACTTCCGGATCCAGTTTGCTCATCTCCGCATTACCCCCGGCGTTGTCGGAAATGGGGCCGTAAGCGTCCGTCGCCAATGTCAGGCCCAGCGTGGAAAGCATGCCGACGGCGGCAATGCCGATGCCATACAGCCCCTTGCTCATTTCAGCCCCGGTGAAATGCCAGTCCCCGGAAGCCATGCCATAAGCCAGCACAGTGCCCACGACGACAGTAATTACAGGAATGCAGGTGGAAATCATGCCGATGCCGATACCGGAAATAATGACGGTGGCCGGCCCCGTCTTCGCGCTGTGGGCGATTTTACGGCAGGGATAGGAATCATGGGAGGTGTAATGCTCCGTGCTCTTGCCGATGACGATGCCCACCGCCAGGCCGGTGACGATAGCCCCCCAGATGCCGGCCCAGTTATCCAGGCCGATGAGCTGGAGCAGGAAAGCGGAAGCAATGGCTATCAGGAAGGAACTCAAGTTGATGCCGCGGTTCAGGGCTGCCATCAGCTCCGTTTGGGAAGCGCCGCGCTTCACGCGCACCGCGTACACGCCCAACAGAGAAAGAATAGTGCCGAGGGCGGCGATCAGCATGGGCGTAAGGACGGCCTTGATCGCCATTTCAGGAACGGCCATGTAAGCAGCCGCGCCCAAAGCGGCGGAAGCCAGAATGGAACCGCAGTAAGATTCGTAAAGGTCCGCACCCATGCCGGCCACGTCCCCAACGTTATCGCCCACGTTATCCGCAATGGTGGCGGGGTTGCGGGGGTCGTCCTCCGGAATGCCGGCCTCCACCTTCCCCACCAGGTCGGCTCCCACATCCGCCGCCTTGGTGAAAATGCCGCCGCCCACACGGGCAAACAGCGCCTGTAGGGAAGCCCCCATGCCGAACGTCAACATGGTGGTAGTGATGACGACCAGGCGCATGGAAAGCTCCATGTCCCCGTAAAACCAATCCAGCACCCAGTACCAGGCGCCGATATCAAGCATGGCAAGGCCCACGACGGTCAGGCCGAGCACGGCGCCCGAGCGGAAAGCTATTTGCAGCCCGGCATCCAGGGAATGGCGGCAGGCATTCGCCACGCGGCCGGAAGCGTACGTAGCCGTCTTCATGCCGATATAGCCGGCCAGACCGGAGAAAAAGCCGCCTGAAATGAAAGCGAAGGGAACCCAGGGGTTCTGAATGTGGAGGCAGTAGGCCAGAAAAGCAAAAACAACAGTAATGAGCACAAAGAAAATGGCGACAATCTTATACTGCTGCCGCAGATAGGCCATGGCGCCGCTGCGGACATGCCGGGCGATCATTTTCATGACCTCGTTCCCCTCATCCTGCGCTTTCATGCGGTAAAAAAAGATGCCCGCAAAAATGAGGGCCAGCACGGAAGCCGATGGGATGAGCCAAAATAAATCCTGGATGGTTATCATTGTCAGTACACTTTAAATTAAAGTGGTAAAAACATAACACCAGCTCTACTTTACTCCAAGAAAAAACCTGTGTCCGGAACGAGAAAATTCACCTTCCTGCAGAAAGACCAGCGCCACGGGAAAAGCAGCGCCTATCTATCCGCATTTGCGTCAATAAGAGAGAGCTCCTCCGGCGTAAACGGCGCACTATCCAGAGCTTTCAGGCAATCCCTGATTTGCGAGGGGCGGCTGGCTCCAATCAGAGCCGTGGTCACTACGGGATCTTTCAGCACCCAGGCCAAGGCCATCTGGGCAAGGCTCTGGCCCCGGCTCCGGGCCAGGGCGCCCAGACGGCGAATCTTATCCCCATGCTGAAGAACCCGCTCCTTTGTTAAAAAGACGGAGGAACCCGCCGCGCGGGAATCTTCAGGAATACCCTCCAGATAACGGTCCGTCAGCATCCCCTGGGCCAGGGGAGAAAAAGCGACGCACCCGATACCCGTTTCCCGGACAGCCTGAAAAACGGATGTTTCCGGTTCCCGACTAAACATATTGTAACGAACCTGATGCACCAGGCACGGAACGCCGGCCTCCCCGAGCATGGAGCACATCTGCCTGGCCTGTTCCGCCGGGAACTTGGAAATACCGGCATACAGGGCCTTTCCGGAGCGAACCGCCGTAATGAGAGCTCCCGCCGTTTCTTCAAGGGGAGTTTCCGGATCATGCCGGTGCGCGTAAAAAATATCCACATACTCCAGCTTCATGCGGGAAAGAGACTGGTCCAAGCTGGCAAGCATGTGTTTGCGGGATCCCCAGTCCCCGTACGGGCCGGGCCACATCAAATGCCCCGCCTTGGTCGCAATAACAAGTTCATCACGGAAACGGGACAAATCCTGCATGAAAATACGGCCAAAGCATTCTTCCGCCGAACCGGGAGGAGGGCCGTAATTATTCGCCAGGTCAAAATACGTGATACCGGCATCAAACGCGCCGTGAATAAGCCGGCGGGCGTTCTCAAAATCATCCGCTGCGCCGAAATTGTGCCAGAGCCCCAGGGAAACGGGAGGAAGCAGCAGCCCGCTGCGCCCGCAACGGCGGTAGGCTGCGTAGCTGTAGCGGCCGGGATCTGGAAGATAGTTCATCGGGAAAAAGGGAAATTACCGTGATTGAGACGGACGCCCATGCCGTACGCCGGAACGCCATGCTTCCGTACGGTATTTGGAAGCCAGCAGTTCCTCCACGCGGGCATTCATGCCGGGGAACAATTCCGCGTCCACGCACAGGGAATGCTTTTCCGCCAGGCGGGCAGCCAGCAATTCATCCCATCCGGAAGGGAGAAGACAATTCTGGATGCTCCCCTGGTGAAGAACGCCTCCGCGGACTCTTCTCTGGCCGCCGCCAGCCAGTTTTTCCCCGCCGGGAAAGACAAGATCACTCGTTACGGGGCTGGAAAAACAGGCCCGCCCTCCGTCCGGGGCATCCCCGTCCAGCATCACGCACTCCACCCCGCAATCCCTCAGGACGCGGGCCAGCGCCCCATGAATCCAACGGTACAAAACCGCGCTGGAAGGACGCTCTTTTTCTCCCTTGCGGTGCATGGCCAGAGTAAAGGGAATATCCTGCCGATGGTCTACAATCCCCCCCCCTGTCCAACGGCGGACAAAATGAAGCTCCTCACCTGGGAAAATGGCGCGCGCCGTGGCCTCCTCATCAAAATAACCGTAAGTCACGGTCGGTTCCGCCCAGCGGTACGCCCTCAGCACAGGCTTCCTGCCCCATTCCAGCAGAGCTTCGTCCACGGCCATGGCTTCCTCCCCGCTTCTGGCGACAGGATCGCGCCATAGCACTAATTCCGGCAGAGGGGATAAATTGCCGACGATATTTGTGAAACCCAACATATGGCAACTACAGAACAATTAACGGCAGGAACGCTCCAGACAAAAAGCAACAGCGGCCGATTCCGCCCTCCCCGGTTTCCCGGATACAAGCCTAACGGTTCATCGGTAATGCAATCCTCTGGGTGAAAGACCGGGTATAACGTTCGAAAAATTCCTCAGGAGAGGGAGCGGGACGCTTTTTCTGCCGGATCTGGTCCACAAGAGCCATGCCTTCATCCGTCACCACCGTCATGGAAATTGTCACGGCAGTAACGCGGCCGGATTTCAAATCATCAATATTCACGCTGCTGCCTATGATGTCCAGGCGATTGCCATACACATCCATCTGGGTGCAGGAGCCGAGACGGTTGGCGCCCGTAGTCATGACCGGAACCAGCACGGATGCTCTTTGCGAAGCATCCTTGTCCGATTTGTTGCTGCCGGAATTGCCGATCTTCTTCTGGTAATCCACCTCAAAAATCAGCGTCATTTCCACAATATTCTCCACCAGGAAGTTGGAAGGGACGGTTTCATCCTGCTGGTACCGTGCATAAGCGGACCATAGATCCTGCTGGCCCAGAAGATTCCGCACGGTATCCTCCGCGCTGATTAAGTTGCGGTACAGGGAATAAACGGGAAAACCGTCAGACTCCGCCGTAGCGTCCTGGTCCAGAATCTGGTCACGGTAAAGAAGCTTGTATCCCACGCAATTCACATCACCAATGATGCGGTCATTCCGCATGTCCATGCTGGACTTGGCCGGATTGCGGTCCGTAGCCGTGGTAAAGAAAACCAATTGGGAGGCATTTGTGATTTTGGCGCCTTCCGGCCCCATGGTCATCAGGTTCACGCGGGCCTCATTCAGGGAGGAAGAGCGGCCCTTTTTCCTGGAAACCTTGGTCTTTTCCGCACGGGAAACCAAATCGCTGTCCCGCTGCACCAGCATCCACTCAAAGGGATTCCCGGGACGGAACTGCATGCTTTCAAAATCCTTGGTCATGGTATCCATGGCCGTGCGGGCAAGCGTCGTGGTCCGCACATCCTGCAGCACCCATCTCCAGATATCTACCCCGCGGGAAGTCAGGGCCACAATGACCAGAACCAGCACGGTAGTGATGGTCATGGCTGCCAGGAGCTCAATCAGGGTGAACGCGCCGGATTTGATTTTGGCAAATGTCTTCATGTTTTTTCAGAGGTCTTCAGATAATGCCCGCTAACGGCGGAAAGCGAGATTGCGCGTAAACACGGGAGTCTTTAAATTTTCCCACGTAAGATGTTGTAAACGCTCAGGGTCCGTATTCAACAGCTGGAAGAACTCCGCCTGGTACAGGACTTCCGCCCCCCACGGCAAATTCAGGCCGCCGCCTTTCTCCGGCGTATAAACATACAGGGAAGGTTCCTTAATCACCTTGCCGCGGTTGTAAGGATTATAAATCGTTCCGTACTTGGGAGCCAGCTTGTACCCGTAGGAGCTTGAATCCATACGTTCCACTACCAGCTGGGTCATGCGCACGGCGAAGACGGGACCGACAAGGGCCTTGAAATCATCCCAACGCTCTTTGTTGTTCGCCAGGCAGACCCCTGTCACCACCGCAGTATTTTTGCCGGGAATGCTTCCGCCATCCTCCAGCCAGGGCTGGGGAGTTCCGTCTTTGCGGGCCCCCTTGGTCAAATCCGCCCTGTAATTGTAAACAAGAATGGTCGTAGCGGGCCTGGACGTGAACTGCATCCAGTAAAACGCCTTGTCAAAAGCGGAAACATATTTGGAGGAGGAAGACTTTCTGGCGTTGGACGCGGCACGCTCGGAATTGCGGAGTTCTCCCAGTTCCGCCGTCAGGGCGTGGACGATGCGGTCCGCTTCACGAATAGTCAGGGCGGACTGAACCGTCCTTCTGGCAGGAATAAACATGGCCATGAACACTACAATCAGCACGGCCACCACGCCGATCGCAAGCACCACTTCCGTCAGGGTGAACCCCTTGGCACGAGACTGTTTCATACACTTGGTCAACATAAAATGGGAAATCCGGTATTATATCACAGAAACTAATTGGGAATCACCTGCTCCGTCGTCCTCAGACGGCTGATATTGCCTTTGGGATAAATCACAATGCCGCCTGCCAGGCCCGGTTTGCCGTCCACCATCGGGGTTGGCCTCTCCTCCTTGCCGTTCCCGGCGGAACCGGCAACCACCACCAGGCGGGTGGGGGCGTTCGGCTGGGACATGCGGCCTTCCTCGTCAAATTCAATGAAGTAAATATCCGTCATTCTGTTGCCGGGAAGGTTGACGGTATCCTGCCCGTCACGACTGGCAAAATCGCGGGCTGTGGATTTCTCGCCCCTGGCTTTCTTCGCGCCTTCCAGAAGGGTGCTGTAGGTCGGACTGACGTAAAAACCGGCAGGGAGAGTCTGCAAACGGTTCACCAAATGCCATTTCCCGGTGCGGGTATTTTTGGACATCACGCCCAAAGTGCGCATATTGCGGGCTTCGTCATCGGGAGTGCTCACAATAATCAGGCGGCTCCACGTTCCTTTGCCCATGGCATCCAGCCGCGCCTCCTGCACCATGCCGTCCACCATTTCAACGGCGGCCTGAAGGCCCTGCCCTCTGCCTCCGCCTCTTAACATGCTGGCGGCCAAGGCCATCATGGCCACCATAATGGTGATAACGACAATCAGTTCCACCAGGGTAAACCCTTTGCTCCCTGACAAGGAACAGCGCGGAGCCATTCCGGAATGCTTGGAAAAATATCTCATACAGATGATGCAGGATTGAACAACGATTTTTGGCATGCTACCCGTTTCAGACGGACACGGCAATCATTTTTTGAGGAACGGGAATGCCTGATATGTTCCTGTCCAACAAAATTCCGGCAAGGAATCGCCATGCGGAAATCCCTGCTTCCGCCATCCTTCCGGAAAAGAAAAACAGGCGGTCGGTCCAACTCCCGCATTTCAAGAAGGATAAGGCCGGAACGACAAGAAAAGAATTTTTTGTCCTCCTTTTCCAAAGCCTTCATTTTTTCCGTTCCATCTCCCCTGCTGAAAAAACATCAGGCCCTGCTTATCTCAATTCCACCCACACGCCGCGGTGGTCGCTGGCCTGGAGCGAGGGGGGAGAGTCAAGGATACCCATGGGAGGCTTGCGGCCGAGGCGCTTTTTCAGCGTATTGTTCAGGAAAAGATGGTCAAAGGAATGGTAGGTGTCTCCGTCCTCATAGTAAATGGTCCAGGTCTCCCCGCGGGAATCCCTGGGCTTCAAACGATTCAGGCGGTATTCCGTTTTAACCGGTCCCTGGATGACCTGCACGGCGCTGTCTGACGGGCCGTCATTAAAATCTCCGTACAGAAGCAGAGGCATGCCGTCCTGAGAGGCAAGAGCTTCATTCAGGTAGTCCCGCAGGGCGTAGGCTTCCCTTCGCCGCGTATCCTCTGCGGAACCGTCACGGCTGAGGCGCGATTTCAAATGAATGCCCACCAGGCGGAACAGCCGTCCGTCCGGCATGCTGACCGTGGCGTCCAGAATGCCCCGCAGCATCGTCTTTTTCCGTTTCGCCTCTCCGGATACAGGCATGTCCGCTACGGAACGGTTATCCGCGATACGGTATTTGGAAAGAAGGGCCAAACCACGGTCCTCCCCGTCCCGCATGACAAGAACTTTGTACGGCAAATGAACTCCTTTTCTTTTCAGCCGCATTTGCAAGTCACGAACGGCAGCCTCCCCGCCCATTTCACACAGCCCCACGATTTCCGCCCCTGATTGGCGAACCAGCTCCGCCACGGCTTCACGGGCTTCCACAGGTTTGTATTTTACCTGAAAATTGCTTCTCCTGGGGTCTTCCGGCACAAAGTAGTTGCCGGCGTTCATGGTCAGCAAACGAACGGGCTCCCCCTTGTCGGGGATTTCCACCTTCTCCCGAACCGTCTGCCGCTCTTCCCTCTGGCGGGCAGGAACCGCCTGCGGTTCATTATCCAGCGGCGCCCACTCCGTCAAACCGTACCCTACCACCGCGCACAACGCAACCAGGGCCGCGATGACGGAGGTTCCCCTGCGTTTTGACGTTTTCCTGATCATGTCCGTTTCCCTGAAAGATTTTCTCCATGGCGAACGTAGTGAATGAACAAGCCGGACCGTATGGAATTTTCCGGCCTATTACTCGGCTTTCGCTTCACTTCCATCCGTAGTTCATGATAAACCATGAATGTGTCCCCATTGCAACCCCATAACGAATCCCAGCCTGACGAACAGACACTTTCCCAATACGCGGAACATACCAGGAAAAGCCTGATCGCGCGTTTGGAAAACTGGGAAGACCAGCGCACCTGGGATGAATTTTACCGGACGTATTGGCGCCTTATCTATTCCGTCGCCCTCAAGGCCGGATTGAGGGAAGACGAGGCCTGGGACGTGGTACAGGAAACCATTCTTTCCATCGCCAAGCAAAGCAGGAAAAATATTTACAAACCGGAACAGGGCTCCTTCAAACTCTGGCTCTGGAACATGACCCGCTGGCGCATCAACGACCAGTTCCGCAAAAGGAAAAAGGACACGGCCATGCTGATGAATCCGGATGCCCCAGGCACGTTGGAACACCCCATCGACAAAATCCCGGATGAAGGGAAGAATAATTTTGACCAGGTATGGGAACGGGAATGGCAGAATAACCTTCTTCAGGCGGCTCTGGAACGCGTCAAGGCAAAAGTGTCGCCCAAGCAGTTCCAGATTTTTGACTATTATGTCCTGCGGGAGTGGGACGCGGCCAAGGTCCGCCGGCAGCTCGGAGTCACGATTGCCCAGGTTTATCTGGCAAAGCACCGCGTAGGAAGCGCTTTGAAGAAAGAACTGCAATTTCTTCAATCCCAGGAAAAGGAAAAAGAAAAATAGGAGCCCATTTTAAAAACCAGCCGGCGTCCTTGATACGCATCCCTCCGGCCAGACCTCCTTTCAGAAAGGATTCCTTTATTTTGCCTCTTGCCAAGACAGCGGTTTTGTCGTTAGATTAACGGCAACTGCAATGCCGCCCTCACGCAACAGACATTCCGCCCAGAGAGTTTTTACCTGGGACAAAATCAAAATGGCCCTGGCGGCGGCAGAAGAAGGATTTTACATCTGGAATATTAAAACGGGCGTCATTCATTACACGGACCGCTGCCTGACCATGATGGGGGCCAGCCGCAAGGAGAAAGCTCCCAATATCTTCACCCAGCCGGAGCTTACCATACACGAGGAAGACCAGGCTTTTTTTTCCCAGGAAGTGCGCCGTTATCTGGACGGCCACTCCCATGTGCCCATGCGCATTGAAATCCGGATGAAGAAGCTGAACTCCAAAAGCTGGAGCTGGGTCCGCGTCAACGGCCTCGCCCGCAGGGACAAACAGCGCCGGCCCGTTATGCTGGTGGGCGTATGGGTTAATATTACCCGGCGGAAAACGGCGGAACTGCGCGCTGCGGAGGACAGGGACCTGTTTCATACCCTGATTGAACACATTCCCGACAGCATCTATTTCAAGAACCGGGAATCACGTTTCGTCCTGGCGAATACCGCCACAGCCAATAAGCTGGGCGTACCGACGCCGGCAGACCTGACCGGACGCACGGACGATTACTTTTTTGACCAAACGATGTCCGATATTTCCCGCAAGGAGGAAATGGACATCATGGTTACCGGACGCCCCATCCGCGCCCGCCTTCATCATGAGACATGGCTCCACAAGGATGATTCCTGGAGCCAGATCAGCAAGTTCCCGTGGTACGGACGCAACGGAGAGCTAAAGGGAATTGTAGGTATTTCCAGTGATGTCACCAAATTGGTGAAGACAGAAATCAAGGCCACGGAAACGGCCCGCATCCTGGAGGAACGCAACAGAACTCTGGAAAAGGAAATAGATTTGGCCAGGGAAATCCAGTTCGCCCTGCTTCCCTACGAAATTCCCTCCCGCTCCCATACGGAACACGGCCTGACCCGCCATGCGGATTTTCACCATATTTTCACTCCTTCGGAGGGTGTTGCAGGAGACTGGTTCGATGCTTTTCCCGTAGGCAATTCCGGCGTTGGCGCCATCGTTTGCGACGTGATGGGCCACGGCATCCGCGCCGCCCTAATCGCCTCCATGCTCCGCGGCCTGATGGAACAGTTGTCCCACCTGGCGGATAACCCGGCGGCTTTCCTTACTTCCCTCAACCACCAGCTCGCCAAAATCCTGCAACGGGCGAACACCACCATGTTCGCCTCCGCCGTTTATATTTACCTGGATCTGGAAACCGGGGTCATGACAGCCTCCACAGCCGGACATCCGCATCCCATCATTCTGGGGCCGGACGGGGTCGCCCGCAAAATGCCGCTGCCCAGAGGCATCGCCCTGGGACTGCTGGATGACGCTACGTACCATAATGCCCAGTTTTCGCTCCTGGCGGGGGCCCGCATCCTGATGTACACGGACGGCCTGACGGAAGCCGCCAACCAGGACGGGGAAGAAATGGGCGTGGAAAGACTGATTGACTATTTCAACAATTCTTCCCCTCACAGCACCAAGGATTTCGTTCATCAGGCCCTTACCTGCGTAGCCAAATTTACCGGCTGCACCAATCAGGCCGACGATATCTGCATGCTGGGCATCAGCTATTCCGAACACGAAGCAAAAACGGACGGTTAACAGCCGGTTCCTGACGTTTCTGCACCCTGCTTCCTCTTCCCTCATCCGGCCGCATTCCGGAATTTCCACGAGGGAAAGCCCCCATGCACTCCCTTTTCCGCAGAATGCGGACCGGCGGTTTTCACCTGCCGTAAATGGAGGAAAGGCGCTATGTCGTCTCCGGACAGTCATCCGGAGAAAATTTGAAATGACGCCAAGATGGAACGCTCAGCATCCAAATGGAAAACAAGGCTTCCAACCCTCCCGCCAGGACAATCGTTGTCTGAACACCCCAGGCATCCACCACAGCCCCCCAACCCATGGCCGCCAGCGGCTGCACACCGATGGTGACAATGCTGAACAGCCCCAGAATGGCCGACTTGCGTTCCGGGGGAGCCAGAAGCTGCACAGCGGATGAAGAAGTAACGAAGAGGGAAGAAGTGGCCAAACCGGCAAAAAAGAAACAGAGGGCCTGCACTTCCACCACCGGGACGACACCGGCCACACACAGTGCGCATCCCATCCACAGGGTACCTGAGGAAAGTTTGGCCCCCACCCTGTCGCTTTTGCGTGCAAACGGCAGAACAAAGAGGATGCTCACCATGGCCCCGGCTCCGACCGCACTCAGAATGAGGCCGGTATTCCTGGGATTTCCGTGCATCAATGCCGGAACAATCTGATAGAGGGATTGCCCGCAGATATTCTGAATGAGAGCGCTGATCATAATAAAAAGCAGACTGCGCGTGGCAAGCACCGTCTTGAGGCCGGATGCTTTCCTTCCTGCGCCGCGCTGCTTTCTGGGAGCGGAGGTATCCGCTACGCATCCCTTTAAGGCAACCAGGCAGCCAACGAGAGGCAGGCTTGCCGCCACATTGCCGCCAAAAGCGGTTCCGGCGCCCCATTCCGCAATGATATAGCCGGCAAGCGCCGGCCCTATGGCCCGGCACGTATTAAATACCAGAGAGTACATGCCCACGGCCTCCTGTAATTGCCGGCGCGGTATCAGGTCGCCCACAAAAGCCTGCTGCGTGGGAAAACCCACCGTCTGATTGACGCCCATCACCAGCCCGGCGGCGTACAGGTGCCACAACTGAAGCATATCCAGCACAGTCAGCAGAAACAGGGCTACCGCCACCAGCCACTGGACGCACTGCACGGCTATGAGAAGTTTTCTTCGGTCAAAACGGTCCCCCAGCCCGGCCAGCAGCATTCCTCCCAGAAAAAAAGGAAGGGCGTTCAAGGCTGCCAGCAGCCCCACTGCCGTAGCGGAACCGCCGGAAATATCATACACAAGAATGCCCATGGCCGTCACCTGCAACCACATTCCAATCAGGGCGCAGGCCTGCCCCGACCAGAATATTTGCAGGTTCCGCACCTGAAGGGGCTTGAAGAAGCCCAGCCAGTCATTCAGCCATCTCATCAGCCCCGCCATCCTAGCCCCAGCCGGTGGAAGCGTCCAGAAGCGAGTGCGGCAACGTCCCTGTTCCGAAATCTTCTTATTCCTCTGCGGTATAACAGGCCGGATAATCCCTGGAAGGGAGCCAGGCGGGAAGGTCTTTCATCCTGCCCGCAGCACGTTCGGAAACCGGCGTACGCCAAATCTTAAAGAAAGGCCCCATGTTCTTTCCCGTGACTTTGGAAAAAGCGTTCATGACCCATTCCCATTTTTTTTCATCACTCAGTTCGCCGTTGTCATAAGGCTTGTCATGGAATTGAAGAGCCACCTGGCGGAAGGCGTCAAATCCCAGATAGTACATCAGCTCCACCCAGAAGAAGAGCTGCACCTTGTTGGGAGCCTCATTGTAAGTCTGGGTGCCTGAAAAATATTTTTTCATTTCCGCGCTCATGCCGTACGGCCCCATGCCGCCGCCCCAGCAGGATTCAAAGTCTTTTCCAGTTCCCATCACTTCACACACCATGGAGAATATGTTGACGGATACCTCCGTCTGGCCTTCCATCGTAAAGGGAGGGGATTGGTGGTTATGCCCCAGTTCATGCCACAAACCCCAGCTTCCGGAATGGATGATGGAACCGGTGGCGATGGAATTCGTCCAGTCCTTTGTGGCCATGGCGGGATAACCGGAATGCCCGGCCCCGGCGGATATCTGCCTGTCCACGACAAAGCGCATCGGATGATGCAGGCGGTCCGGCTTGGTATCCCATCCCATAATCCAGTCCTGAAGAGCCATGTTTTTTTGCAGAAATTCCGCCGTCTTCTGAACATCCGGACACTGTTTCAGCTGTTCCACGGGCATCGTGACAATAAGCCGGGGCATGCGGATTTCCCCCCACGGGGCCTTGGTATTTTCCAATTGTTCGGCCCATTGTTCCGGAGTGGTCTTCCCCATTACGAACAGAGGTGACGGCACGGCTCCGGAAATCTGAACCTTGAAGACCTTCCCCCGTCTGGGACGCTGGCCTACATTCACATAAACAAGGCCGCCCATCGGATTCACCATTTTCACGCGCCCACGGCCAGCCGGAACCTGCATGGTTATTTCCGGCACTCTTTTCCATTCATCCAGCTTATGAAGGCTGTCCGTATGGCATCCTATGCGGACGCTGATCGAACCGTCTTTGGGAGCGCCGGACAGGGAACACGAAATTTCCGCCCCGGGCGGCGCATACAGTCCCGTACTATGCCAGCCTCCAATATTGGAATCTATCTCCACCGTCCGCCTGACCGTCTGGGCCCCATTCTCCGGAACGCCGGGAAAATCCTTCGCCGCCGGGCACGCCTTCAGCGAGGCAAGTTTGGCATCCTTCCATTCCCGGCATTTTTCCAGAAGCGCCTGCATGCGTCCGGCGTCTTTCCCTTTTTTCCACGGAGAGGAACCCGTGGGGAATTCCTCCATCCCCTCCATTTTTTCCGCCTTGTCCCAGGACCATGTTTCCAGCGGCTTATCTTTTTCCGTCTGGATTTCATCCCTGCAAGGAATAGAATAAACGGAAAGCTCCGGCATCCGGTTTTTCACGGGTTGGGGAAAACGCCCTTCCGGTTCAGGCTCTTCCTCCACAGGAATATCTTCCTCCTGCCTGCGGGCCTCTTCCTCACGTTCGCGCCGTTCCAGCTCCTCCCTTCTCCTTTTTTCCCGTTCTTCGCGTTCGGCCTGCTCCTGAAGCTTACGGGCCGCTTCCGCCGCCTGCCGCGCCTTCTCTTCCTGCGCTTCCTCATAAGCCTTCTGGGCCGCCAGCCGTTCCTTTTCCTTCTTCTCCCTGATTTCCCGTTCCCGTTTTATTCGCTGTTTCTCCGCAGCTTCCCTGGCCTTTTTCTCCTTCAATTTACGTTCAGCGGTCAATTCCTGGGCCGCTTTTCTTTTTGCCAGGTTATCCTGGTAAAGATAATATCCGGCTCCGGCACCGCAAACCAGCAGCAACACTAAAAACCAGCCCACGGCGGAACCTCTGGAAACGCTACGGGAAAAAGAGGGAATGTTCATGTAATCGGGATTGGGAAAGAATCTTTCCCATTTCTGCATTGCAGGCATTCCTTGTCAATACGATTCTTCCCCTTCCGGGAGCGCCTTGATGAAAGAAACATGTTGAAAGCCGATCTCCCGTCAGCATCCGGCCCTCCCCCGTTTTCAAATCTCCTCCTTCAAAACCTCCGCCTTCATCCCGAAATAGGGAAACACTCCATGCGCCAGGCCGTCCAGAACGCCCCGGGTGCGCGGTTCCGGGCTAATGTATCCATGGCCGCGGGCAACCATGTCTTTCACTTCCTGCGCCGCATTGGAAGGGCAGCACCGGAATGCCTCCGGCAAGTGCCGCATGGCGTCCAGATCATTATGCCCGTCGCCGAAAATGGCGACATGGGAAGACGGAATGCCGAACCGGGAGGCAACAAAGGAAAGGGATGTTCCCTTATTGTAATCACGGTGGCTGAAACGCAGGTAGGGACCTGCCCTTTGCGTGACAATTTCCTCATACGGACCAACCGTATCCTGAATGACGCAGGAAACTTCATCCAGGCCGCAGGCATCATCCACCACCAGGGAAAAAGCGTCATTGTCCTGCCTGCGTAATCCCAGCCCGGAAAACCGGCATTCCAGCTGGCTCATCAATGATTCCAGCATGCCGCCGTAACGGGTGAACAAGCTGTCATGGGCAACAGCGCAGTCATCGTTCCACGCGACACCGGGCATCAGTCTGCCCTCCGCATCCGCCAGATGAACATTCCGTTCCATCGTCACCGTGAAATCCGGGGCAAACGCTTCCGCATCATCACGGAACATATCCGCCAGACCTTCCCTCAGGTAGACAGGGTCACGCCCCGTATTAACGCCCCAGAGAACACCATACTGCGACCGGAGCATGCGCATGGTTCTAAAAAAAATGCTCCTTTCTTCCGCAGGGCCGCCAAGAGTGAACAGAGTATCGTCAAAATCAAAGGAGAAAAGATACCGGAGCCGTTCGGGTTTCGGCAGCGCCCGGACCGGAAGGAAACGCATCAATTCCATCTCAATCCGGCACCTCCCTTCACTACGGCGCGGCTCCCCGCACACACGACGGGTTCAGCCAGCGGGATGTCATCCTCTACCGGCTCTGCCGAAGGGATGCGTTCCTCCACAGGCTCTGCCGAAGGAATCGTTTCCGGAATGGGTTCCGCCTCAGGAATTACTTCCTGACGCGGCACAGGATTTTCCCGGCGTTCCGGGGCGGCAGAAGATGGACGCACTGCGGGGGGCGCTTTCCTTTCTGCCGGGGAGGCGGGGACTCCGGCGCGGGCACCCACGCCGGTCCGCACCTGGCGGGCGACAGGGGTGTTCATATCCACCGCATACGTAAGGGGCAGGCTCCCGGCGGGTATTTCTTCTCCCGGCTTGCGCATGTGGATTTCCACCCTCCGGTTGGCGGCCTGGGCATCCCGGTCCCCCCTGATGGAAACGACGGGACGGGAAGCGCCGCAAGCGCGTATGTACAACCTGCATTCCCCATTCGGACGCGTCAGAGCTATGCCGTTATCCTTCAGCCACTGCCGGACGGCATTAGCACGCATCAGGGAAAGCACGGCATTATATTCCTCGGAACCAAAGCTGTCCGTATGACCTTCCACAATGAAAATCGTATCCGGATTTTTCATCATCAGCCCCGCAAGCTGAAGCATGCTCAGCCTGGCGGAATTTTTCATCACCGCCTTGTTGTATTCAAAAAGAAGATCCGCTCCCAGCCTGCTGTACCCGCTGTCCTTGCCCAAGGAGGACTGGGCCATGAGCTGGGAAAGAGATTTGCTCCCATCCGGCAAATGGGAATCATCCTGACCGCCCGCCCCTTTGAGCTTATTGTTATACCATTCATCCGGATTCACCATGTCCGGTTCAGCCGTCTTGATTGTAACCGGGCTGGCGGAAGATTTCAGCATCTCAGGCGGAGAGGGTTCGGGCAACCCCTTCGCGACGGCATTCATGTCCACCTGCGGCATTTTCGGGGAAAGGGATTCCGGGGGGGAAGGACTTACCGGATCCGCGGAAAAGCTGGTTTCCCCCGGAGCAATCACCACCTGCTCCGGAAGCATATCCTCTAAATCCGGCAATTCCGGGGGAATCTCTTCAAGTTGCTCAATATCCGGTTTTTCAATGGCTTCCGCTACATCCGGAGCAGGACGGTCGTCCGCCTTCAGAACTATTTTTTCAGGCAGAGGCTTTCTGTCCTCCTGGACAGCGGGGGCTTTGTGCACATGAATGCCCAGGTCAAACCAGCTCAGAACGATAAACCCCAGGTAATGCACCAGCACGGCGGCAAGGAGAGCCCCTGCCGCCACAGCTGCCAGATGGCGAGGCGCGGGCAGAATAAAACGGCTGCGCCTGCGGCGGTTTTCGCGGAGTTCTCGGTTGTTATCCTGATTCGCACTCACGGGATCATCAGCAAAAGGGAAGGAACAATTCATGAACCGGAAGGAGCGGTACCCGTAACGGGCGCACTGTAAGACTCATGAGGCAACACCCTGGGCATGGGCATGCGCGTATTCTCATGAATCCATTCCGCAATGCCAGCCTGCAGCTCGTCATCCCCCGCATAGACGTTGACCTTATAGACCTTTTCAAATTTTTCCCCCTTCTTTCCTTCAATGGAATGCAGGAAAGTCCGTTCCCGGGTGCCATACGGTTCCCCTTCCCGGATGGATTCATAAAGCTGTTTTTTCTCATTTTTCAGGGAATCGTAAATGCTCAGGCAATCTTCCAGCGTGGAGAAAAAATATTGGTTCGTACAAACTACCATGACCGGATAATCCAATTTCAGGGCATCATCCACGGGAGCCACGTCAAACGTACTGAAACCCGCACGCCAATCCACCCCGGCATCCAGCAACCAATAAGCGGCATAGCACAGAGGCTTGCCCCAATCCTGCTCCATCTCCCGGACAGCCACGGTTTTCAAGGAAGGAAAGCAGTCCATGCTGACCATGCAGCGGATGCGGGGATCTTCAGACGCGGCTTTCAACAGCACGGCCGCACCAAATCCCTGACCCACGGCGGCCACGGGAGGCAATCCACCCTGCTTCCGGGATATGGCGTCCAAAAGCGCCGTTACATCCGCATATTCCCTTAATCCGTACGTGCAGAATTGACGGGTATTGTTCTTCCCGCGCGGATTCCATATCAGGCTCGTGTAACCGGCTCCAGCCAGCCCTTCCGCCAGAGGGAGGGAACTTTCCACTCCCTCATTCCAAGAAGCGGCTATCACGACCAGCTCCGGTTTTGCTTCCAAATGTGGCATTTTCCCACGCAATTTCAGAGTATCCCGCACGCGGCTCTGGCGCGGAGACAAAGCCTCCGGACGCCCCGGGCGCACCAGATAACCTTCAATAGCCGTGCCATCGGATGAAACGGCTTCCACGGGTTCCATCACCAGGGAACCCGCGACGGGATAAGAGGCGGGTTCCTCCCCTCCCACGGGAATGAGCAGAGGAGTGGAGACGTACCACGCAAACCACGCCAGAACACCCGCAGCAACCAGAAAAAACAGAAGAAACAATTGAACAAGACGTTTAAACATGGAAAGGCTGCTGCCGGGAAACAGTTGTCAGGAAGATTTTATCTCATCCAGTTTACGTTGACAACAGTCAACTTCTATCAGGAGGAACATCTCCCGCAGCCATTTCCTCCCTTTAAGGAGCGGAACCGCACTGAAGTTCACGAAGCAAGCACGGACATGCGGTTCCGGCAGCCCTTTATCCCTGTCCGGCGGCCAAATAACGCTTTATTTCCCGCTCCCGATCTGGCATTCTTGCCCCACCCTCTTTTTTCATGGCAATCCAGGCCCGACATTTCCGCCAATGGTCCGCATTTCTCCTCCTGCTTGCGCTGGGAGGAGCGGCAGCCTGGTTCCTGATGCCCCGGGAATGGTCCCAGATGCAATGGGAAATTCCCGGTACGCCGTCCGAATATCCCCTTTCCCAGCTCCTGCGGCCCTGGCTCATCCTTCTGGGCTGCTTTCTCCCCGCTCTGGGAATGTTCCTGTACAACCGTTCGAGCATCCTGGACAAGTATGTGGCGCGCACCTGGTTCACGGCCTTCATCATGTGTACGGCCATCCTGACGCTGATTTACATTATCGGAGATTTTGCGGACAATGTGGGCGACCTGATGAACCTGGACGCCCCCCTCACGGGCACGTTCCGCTTTTACCTGAGCCAGCTGCCCATGATCCTGAACCTGATTCTGCCTTATACCCTTCTCCTGGGAACACTCTGGGCGCTTACCAAACTTTCCTCATCTTCAGAAATCACCGGCATGCTCCAGTCCGGACGGTCCCTGCTCCGAATCAACACCCCCATCATCATCGGCGCCGTCTTTGCCTCCATCTACTTCGGCATCTTCGGGTTCCACTGGGCGCCCAACTCCGCCCTGTACAGGAAACTGATGTTCTCCTCCCTGAGCCAGAACAAAAATAACCATGCTTCCCAGAGCACCATCTACAAAAATGATGCGGAATCCCGCATCTGGTATCTGGGCAATCCTCCCGGAATTGATTCCCCCGGCGATCCTTTCCGTCAGGTGCGGGTGGAACAGTTCAGCGCCCCCGGAAAGATGAAGTACGAGCTGTTTGCCGATGAAGCCACCTGGGATCCGGCCTCCAGAACATGGACCTTCCGGCAGGCCATCAAAAGAAATTATTCCCAGGAGGAACCCCGCCAGCTCCACGATGTTCCCGTTTTTGCCGGGCAGGAATACCAAACGCTGAAAGAGCATTATCCCGAAACACCCTGGCAACTGATTTCACCCAACGTCCGCGTGGATACACAGGGAACCCCGGCCCTCCAGGAACTCATCAAGTCCGGAACGACAAACGCCAGGTACCTCAGAAGCCTGCAAACGGAATGGCACGTCAGGATAGCCCGCATATTTTCCTGCATCATCCTGACGTTTATTGCCATCCCCTCCGCCATCACGTTCCAGAGGCGCTCCGCCATGTCCGGCATCGGCATTGCGCTGTTCCTGGCGGCAGCCATGCTGTTCCTGTATGAGTTTTTCCCCACCCTGGCCTCCGCAGGCTACCTCCCCACCTGGCTGGGAGCATGGATGCCCAACATCATTTACACCATCATCGCCATCCGCCTTTTTCAAACCAAGCTGGCCCACAGAAGTTTCTCGGAAATATTGAGAAGCTTGAAAAAGACTCCCGTCCATGACCCCTCCTGATCATTTTGCCGATTCCCGGGAAGCCGTTCTGAAAGCCCGCGCACTGCTCCGGCAAGCACACGCCGTTATTTTTGATTTTGACGGATTACTGGTGGATACGGAATATGCCATTTATTCCTCCTGGGAACGGGTTTTCGCGTCCTGCGGCCACCCTCTTCCCCTGGACTTGTTCAACCAGTGCCTGGGCAGCGGCTACACCCACTGGAACCCCGGAGAACATCTGGAGAAATTGACGGGGCGCACTTTCGACTGGGAAACCGTCAACAGCCGCCGCCAGGAGGAAATCGTCCGGGATCTGGAACATGCCGGCCTCCTGCCCGGAGCCGGAGAACTCATCCGGCACCTGGCGGAAGCGGGAACGCCTATGGGCGTGGCCTCCAGCTCTTCCCACCGCTGGGTGGACGGCTGGCTGAACAGGCTGGGCATCATGCCCTGTTTTCAAACCGTCGTCTGCCGTGACGACGGCCTCCCCGTCAAACCGGATCCGGCCCTGTTCCTGAAAGCCGCGGAAAACCTGGGCAAATCTCCGTCCGAATGCCTGGCGCTGGAAGACTCACAGAACGGCACTACAGCCGCATACCGCGCAGGAATGCCAGTCATCTCTGTTCCAAACAGGGTAACGGAGCAGGCGGATTTTTCCCTGGCGACCAGTATCATCCGCTCTCTGACGGAGCTTCTTTAGAAATCAGGAATTTCTATTCCATAACGCCTGTTTCTTGACGGAATTTCTTTCATGCCTGATGCAGGGGGCTGCGCCGCCAGGAAACGCCTGGCGCGGCTCAGAGCCTCGGCTTTCATGCTCTGGCCTCCTAAAAGAGGCCTCCTGTTTTACCTCATTGCCCTGATTCTTCTGGCCTGAGGAGCGGCGCATTCCATCATGCCCGCACTTTTCCTTATATGGAAACCGCTGTTCGTGCCCGCCATCGCGTTTTCATGGGAACGATGCTGATGTTCATGCATCTTCCCACCGGCGGCATGAGGGAAATGCCCGCGCAGGAACAGGACCGCTGGCACGGCGGCAGGCATTTCCCCTGTTCCATGGGATATTGCCTATTTGACGGAACCCCGCCATGAACACGCTAACAAAAAACCGCCGGCTCCCCAACGGGCCGGCGGTTTACCCCCTCTTATTCAGGGAAATTATTTGTTCAGCTCTGCAACGGCGGCTTCCAGGCTGGGCACGTCTTCAATGGAGATGACCGTAGCTTCCTTACAGATGCGGGCCATCATGCCGGCCAGCGTCTTGCCCGGCCCCAGTTCAATGAAAAGGCGGTGGCCCTGGTCCACCAGCTTCTGCATGGAAGCCGTCCAGCGCACGGATCCGCATACCTGGTGTTCCAGCATGCTGCGGATGTCGTCCGGACCTTCCACTACCCGGGCTTCATAATTGCAATAAACGGGCATGGACGGCGTACCGAAGGAAATATTCTTGAGCTCTTCCGCCAATTTTACCATAGCGCTGTGCATCAAACGGGAATGGTAGGCACCCGCCACATTGAGCTTCTTGGCAATCTTGCAGCCGGCGGCCTTCGCCCCTGCTACAGCCTTGGCCACACCTTCCTCCGTACCGGAAACGACTGTCTGGCCAGGGCAATTGAAATTGGCAACATCCACGTCACATTCCTGCGCCAGCTTAATGACGTTTTCATCCGTGCCGCCGATCATGGCGGCCATAGTGCCTTTCGTGGCGTTGCATGCTTCCTCCATAAACGCGCCGCGCTTCTGGACGAGGCGGAGGCCTTCTTCAAAAGAATAGGTCCCGGCAGCGGCATGAGCCGTGAATTCCCCTAGGGAAAGACCGGCGGCAGCCACGGGATTCAGGGAGGGAACGAGCTCCTTCAAGACGGCCAGGCAGGCAAGGCCATGTACGTAGAGGGCGGGCTGACAGTTGCAGGTACGCGTCAGTTCTTCGCCGGGGCCTTCAAACATGACGGCAGAAAGGGATTCTCCAAGCGCCTTGTCCGCCTGTTCAATCAGGGCTTTGGCGACGGAATACTGGTCATACAAATCTTTGCCCATGCCTACTTTTTGGGCACCTTGTCCGGAAAACAATAATACTGCGTCCATAATTAAAGCTGGATTATAACGTTCCGCCAGGAAAGAAGCAAGAGCGATATTATCGCCATAACTTCCTTATTTCCAATAAAAAATTCGCTCCGGCCTCATAAAAGGCCGGAGCGGGGTATAACAGGATGTTCCAGAGGTGCGTCTTAGGCGGTAGCTTCCGTGGTGGCGGGAGCTTCTTCCTTTTCGGCAGCCTCACGGGGCAGATCGATAATTTCGATCATGGCCACAAGGGCGGAATCAGTCAGACGCTGGCCCAGCTTGACGATGCGGGTATAGCCGCCCTTGCGTTCCGCGCAAAGAGGAGCAATTTCATCAAACAGCCGCTTAACGGCGGTCGTATTATGAATGGAGGCGGTAGCCAGGCGGCGGGAATGCACGTCACCGCGCTTGGCAAGAGTAATCAGCTTTTCCACATAGGGGCGCAGGGCCTTGGCCTTGGCCAGGGTGGTGGTGATGCGTCCATTGAGGATGAGGCTGCATGCCTGGTTGGCGAGCAGGGCCCTGCGGTGGGAAGCGTTGCGCTGAAGCTTGGAGGTTTTTACACCGTGTCTCATGATGATATTTTTCTATGTGTGTTGGTTTTGTGAGATTTAGTCGTCGTCGTCTTCGATGTTGGCGGCAATCAGGTCTGCCAAGCCCACGGGGCTTTCCTCTTCCAGACCCAGGCGCGGCTTGGCCTGCGGCACGGGACCGGTAAGCAGGGAGGGATCCACCTGAACGCCCAGGGAAAGACCCAGTTCCAGCAATTTGTCCTTGATTTCGTTGAGGGATTTTTTGCCGAAATTGCGGTACTTGAGCATTTCGCTTTCGCTCTTCATGGCAAGCTGGCCAACGGTCGTGATGTTGGCATTGTTGAGGCAGTTGGCGGCACGCACGGAAAGCTCGATTTCGTTGACGCTCATGTTGAGCAACTTGCGCAGGCGGGCCGTTTCCTCGTCCTGGACGGCGGAAGGAGCTTCTTCAAAGTTGACCTGCTTGTCGTCATAGTTGACGAACACGTCCAGGTGATGGCGCAGAATGGCGGAAGCCTGGAGCATGGCGTCTGCGGGGGCGATGCGGCCGTCCGTCCAGACTTCAAGGATCAGCTTGTCGTAGTCAGTCATCTGCCCCACACGGGTATTCTGCACAGAATACTTCACGCGGGTAACCGGAGAGAAAATGGAGTCGATCGGAATCACGCCGATGGGCATATCCGGCACCTTGTTTTCATCGCCGGTGGCAAAACCGCGGCCCACGCGAACCTGGAACTCGCATTCGAACATGGTATCCTGGTCCAGAGTGCAAATGATTTGATCGGGATTGACCACCTGGTAAACGGTGTCGTCGGCAATATCGGCAGCAGTCACAACGCCCTGCTTATGCACGCGCAGAGAGAGCAGGCGCGGTTCCTTGCCGTTATGCTTGAATTTGACCTTTTTCAGGTTCAGCACGATTTCCGTCACATCTTCCACCACACCGGGCAGAGAGGAAAATTCATGCTGCGCGCCGGCAATGCGGACGGAGGTAATGGCGGCGCCTTCAAGAGAACCCAGAAGAACGCGGCGCAGGGAGTTGCCAAGCGTATGGCCGTAACCGTTTTCAAACGGTTCCGCCACAAAGGTCAAATGATTCGCATCATTCGGATCTTCAATTTTTTCCAGACGGCTGGGAACCTCAAAACGGGCCAGCGTGGTAACGGCGGTTTCTTCTGCAGTAGTGGTTTCGTTTTCCGACATAATCGTATGTAATGTACCGGGTTTCCCCTCAACACGGACATGGCGGCCAATGCGCCTGAAGGACCAACGGCATGTTTTGGGAACGCCCGTGCGGGGAGCAATGTAACGATCTGTTTTCAACAATCAACTCTTTTCATGCCTGCCGGTAAATTTTCTGTGACTTAATGTGCGTCATCTGGCATAGTAGGGCAAACCTATCATACCAACTCATGAAGCATCCTGATTTTTTGGACAACAGGGATTTTACAGGTGAAGACAAGAAACGCCCCTCCACCATGTCCATGGATTCCAGCTACCAGGCTCTGGAAGGCGCCGTTAAAAAGCTTTCCGAAATAGCCTCCACCAGGCACGATCCCCGCTACCTCCAAGAGTATATCAAAACGGGAATCAACATGGCCCAGTCCTCCGCCTCGGACCATGATTTTACCATCCTGATCCGCTCCGGGCGGGAGATGTACCGCGCCAACTGCGTTTTCGCCCCGTACCGCCACATCCGCAAGATTTCCGTCTTCGGCTCCGCCCGCATCAGGAATGACGAACCGGCGTATGAAACGGCGAGGGAATTCGCCAGGGAAGCCAGCGAACACGGCTACATGGTCATTACCGGAGGCGGCCCGGGCATCATGCAGGCAGCCAATGAAGGGGCGGGAGAACAACGCTCCTTCGGCCTGAACATCACCCTGCCGTATGAACAGACCTCCAACCATGTGGTGGCCCACAGCGATAAACTCATCAATTTTTATTACTTTTTCGTCAGAAAACTGAACTTCGTGGCAGAAAGCGACGCCATGGTGGCATTCCCCGGAGGCTTCGGAACCATGGATGAAGTGTTTGAAACACTCACTCTGATTCAGACGGGAAAAGCGACCATTTACCCGATTGTCCTTCTGGATTCCCCCGGTAAAACCTTCTGGCTGAACTGGCTGGCCTTCATTCGCGTGGAACTGGTGGATTCCGGACTGATTTCCGCAGACGATCTTCATCTCATCCATGTCACTAAAAATCCGGCGGAAGCCATGGAACACATCGACCGTTTTTACCGGATTTTCCACTCCTACCGTTTTGTCGGAGATACCATCGTCATCCGGCTGAATGCGCAGCTTCCCGACCAGTGGGTGGAACATCTGGAACGGGACTTTTCAGACTTGATTCTGCCTGGGGGGAAAATGATCCAGAGCGGCCCCCTGCCGGATGAAGCGGACGAACCACACCTGGACCGCCTGCCCCGGCTCGTCTTCCCCATCAAACGTGGCAACTACGGCAGGCTAAGGCTGCTGATTGACCGCATCAACCAGACGCCCAGCCGAACCTATTCCCCCCCCTCCCATGCCTGACGCCTTTCCCGCATGGGTGATTCCCGTGGTTTTCGGCCTGATGGGGGCCTGCATAGGCTCCTTCCTGAACGTGGTTATCTACCGTATGCCGCGGGGCGTTTCCGTCAACGATCCGGCGCGTTCCTTCTGCCCGGAATGCGGAAAACCCATTCCCTGGTTCCTGAATATTCCGGTTCTGAGCTGGCTGGCTCTCCGGGGTAAATCCGCCTGCTGCGGAACGCGCATCAGCTTCCGCTATTGCTTTGTGGAGCTGCTCACGGCCCTGCTCTTCGCGGCCATTGGCTGGAAATACGCGGACGCTTCCGCGGGAGCAGCCGTCCTGCTCTGCCTGTGGACTGCCATGGCCATTGTCATCATGTTCATGGACGCGGAACATTTGATTGTCTTCCGCTCTCAGGCATTTATCGGCGCCTTGGCCGGAACGGGGGCCTGCGCCCTTTATCCTTTCCTCCTGCCGGACAGCCATGTCATGACCTGGACGGACGCCTTCACGGCATCCGTGCTGGGAGGAGCGGCAGGGTATGCGGTCATCAGGCTGGTGATTGAATTGGGGAAGCTTCTGTTCGGCACCTGGAAACAGCATTTTGACGTTCCCGCCCCGTGGAATTTGAAGGAACCGGAATCCGAGCGGGAGGAACTTCAGCTCATCGTCAACGGCCAGACTCACGACTGGTCCATGCTTTTCCATCGGTCTACGGACAAGGCCGTCCTTTCCGGAGGTTCCGTCACCATTGACGGCAAAACGCACCCTCCCTGCTCCGTCACGCTGCGGCACGACAGGATAGAGATGGAAAACGGGGACGTTTTTCTTCTGGAAAGACTGGAGAGCGTGGAGGGAAATCTGACGGATATCCATGCCAGCAGGGAAGCCATGGGATCCGGCGACGCCTGGATTCTGATGATGGCCGGATGCGCGTGCGGCTGGCAGGGTGCCCTGTTCAGTCTTTTCCTCGGCTCCCTGCTGGGGATTGTACAGGCTGCCGCCTCACGCATGGGGTTTGGCAGAAACCTCCCCTTTGGCCCCGCTCTCCTCAGCGCCGCTCTGATCTGGCTGCTGGGCGGCAGCCAGTGGTGGCAGGCCTACATCCGCTTTGTTTCTGGCGAATAATTTTTTTCCGCTATGACACGGGCGGCACGCGCTCCCGCCCGATTGCTGTATTCCCTTACTAATTTTCTTCATATTCAATGGGTTCATCCTTCTTTACCCTCGGAAGAAAACAGGTGTCATAAAAACAGCGGCGCACCCCCTCTCCGACGCATTTGCCCTTTTATTTTGCAACCGGAATGAATTCCAGGGGTTCCTTTTAGCAAAGGGAGACGTTTCCGCCTGTTTGAAACACCGCAGCGCACGCTCCTTTCCGAAACGCATCAAACCTCACTATTCAAAGATATGACCAAGCAAATGATTATCGCCGCGGCTTTCGCCGCATGCTCCGCGTTCGCTCAGGACGCTCCGCCGCCTCCCGCTCCGGAGGCTCCTTCCGATGCTCCTGAAATGCAGCCCCCCCCTGAAAGAAGGGGAGGCCACCGCCACCATGCCGGAGGCAGGGACCGCCAGGGGCCAAAACGGGTTCAGATGAAGAGAATCGATCCCGGTATCATGATTGTCGGAGAAGAACTGGTATTGGCCAAATACGATACCGACAAGGACGGAAAGCTTTCCGACGAGGAAATAGCCGTTCTGCAAGCCGACGTCAAGAAGGCCCAGGAAGCCAAGAAAGCCGCCATCCTGAAGAAATTTGACAAGGATGGGGACGGAAAGCTTTCCAAGGAGGAAAGAAAGGCTATGCAGGAAGAATGGCTTAAAGATCACCCGGAAGCGGCCAAACGCATGGAAGAAATGAAAGCCCGCCAGGAAGCCCGTAAAGCCGAAATGCTTAAGAAGTACGATAAGGATGGAGACGGAAAGCTTTCCGACGAGGAAAAGAAAACCATGCGGGAAGACTGGGCCAAAAACCACCCGGAAGCAGCCAAGCGCATGGAAGAAATGAAAGCCCGTCATGAAGCCTATGTCGCCGACATGATCAAAAATTTTGACAAAGACGGCGACGGAAAACTCTCCCCGGAAGAATTGCAGGCCATTCCCCCTCATCACGGCCAGCCCGGCCCGCACCATGCCGTTCCCTGTGGCCCCAAAGAACCGGGAATGCCCAACATGGACGGTCCGAGGCGTCCGGGAGATGGCCCCAGAGCTAAAGGCCCCCGCGCTCCCAGAGGACCGGAAGGCCGCAGAGGCAGTGAAGGACGCCGTGAAGACGCCAACCGGGGCCCCCGCGGCAACCGCCCTAACGGTCCTCGTCCCCAGCTTGACCCCAACCGCGCCCCGATCATGGCTGCCGGATGGATCCTGATTGAAGAAAAGTATGACGCCGACAAGGACGGAAAATTGAATGAGGCTGAAATGGCCCAGCTCAACGCTGACGCTTCCAAGGCTCTTGAAGCGCGCAGGGAAGCCAGAAAGGCAGCCCGCGGCAACAACGACATGCCGCCCCCTCCAGCTCCGGCACAGGAGGAAGGGGATGATGAATAATCTCACCCGCAGAAATACATAGCAGGAAACCAGAGATACGGCCCCGTCTGCCTAACGGCAGGCGGGGTTTTCTTATGCCGGAAATAAAAGGGAGGAATGCGAGGCAGAAGAGTCATACGGGAGCCGTTAGCCGTATATGATGGAAACAGGAAAAGCGAAGGAGGCGGACGGGGAAAGAACACGGGGGTTATTCCATACAGAGCCTTTCCCCATCCCTCTCTTTCCAAGAAACAGACCGGGGAAGGCATTCCGCCTTCCCCGGTCAGAGATTTAACGGCTCAACGCCAGACCTCAGGCTCCGGCCTTCATGGCCTGTCTGACTTCTTCATGCAACCCATGCTTCCGGGAGAAGAAAAGAGCCGCCGGAGAAGCGATGAAGATGGAGGAGTACGTACCAATCAAAATGCCTGCGGAAATCGTCCAGGCGAAGTCTTCCATGGAAGGGCCACCAAAGAAGTACAGGCACACCAGCACGGCCAGCGTGGAAAGAGAAGTCAAAATAGTACGGGAAAGCGTCTGGTTAATGGCTTCGTTCATGATTTGTGAAGCGCTTTCATTCGGGTCGGAGAAGCGGAGGAATTCACGGATGCGGTCAAATACGATAATTTTGTCATTGATGGAGTACCCCGCCACCGTCAACAACGCGCCAATGTGAATAACATTCAGCTCCGTTCCGCTGAGAATCACCAGGCCAAGCACCAGCAGAACGTCATGCGTCAGGGCGATGACCGCACCAATGGCGAAGGTCCATTCAAACCGCACCGTCAGGTAAACCATGATCCCCAGAATGCCGAAGAAAAGAGCCCATGCGGAAGTAATGAGCGTATCGTACCCCATGGACTGCCCGATGGTTTCTTCACTGAACGGAGCGTTGTCCAGAACCGGAAACGCCTTGTCCAATGCCGTGGTGATAGCCTCCTTGTCCTGGGCATGGTCGGAGAAATTAATCAGAATATTCACTTTGCTGCTGTCCGTGGACTCCGCCACCTCCTGCACCGTAGCCTTCTGGGTCAGGGACAGCTTGTTGACCACGCCTTCCACTTCCCTGAAGGAGATGTCACCCTTGTTCACCAGATAGGAAATGGAAGAACCGCCCGTAAAGTCCATGCCCAGGCAATCCTTGCCCTTTACGGCGCCAAATACAATGCATATCATCAGCAGAATGGCGGAAAGAGAGCAGGACCAGATTTTCTGGCTCATGAAGTCGATGTTCGTCTTTTTCTTGAAGAGGTTAAGGAATTTAAGATCCTTCATCATGCCGACGGTATCCGCCCAGTAGAACAGGACGCGGGTAACGAGAATCGCCCCAATCATGGAAGTGATGACGCCTACTGTCAACGTGACGGCAAACCCCTTGATGGTGCCGGTTGCCATCCAGTACAGGATGACGGCGGTAATGAGCGAGGTGATATTGGAGTCAAAGATGGCGGAGAACGCCTTGTCAAAGGAGTTGCGGATAGCCACGCGGAAGGGGCGCCCCATTTCCTTTTCTTCCCGCAGACGTTCATAAATCAGCACGTTCGAGTCCACCGCCACGCCCAGAGTCAGCACAATACCGGCAATACCCGGCAGCGTCAGCTCAAACCCGAAGATAGACATGGCTCCCAGAAGAAGCAGGGCATTGATCGTCAGGCCCATGATAGCCACCAGACCGGCAAAGCGGTAGTAGATGATCATCATGATGAAGCAGAGGATCAATCCCGTAATGCCCGCGTATTCCCCCTGAAGGAGGGCCGTATGCCCCAAAGAGGCGGAAATTTCACTGGCGGACTCAAAATTGAGCTTGTTGGTAAGGGGGTTGGAAAGCACCTTCGTCAGGGCTTCAGCCTCTCCGGGAGCATCCAGCCCGCTGATTTCAAAACTTTTCGAAAGAATGGCCTGGACCGTTGGAGCGCTCTTGACCACATCATCCAGAACAATGGCCATGCGGTCGTGGCCCAGCTGCATGCGGGAAGTCAGGTTATACATCTTGTCCGCCCCTTCATTGCTCAGGGTGACGTTGACGTGGCCGGGACGGGCCAAATCCACTCCGGCGCGCACGATATCCCTGCCTGTGAGCGATTCACGCTTTTCCAGGAATATTTTTTCCGTGACGTCCTCACCCTTGCCGTTTTTGAAGGTATATTCATACATCCTGTAGCCGGGAACGCGGATGCGCCCCTCCGCCACCAGTTCGTTGTTGCGCGGGTGGACAGGGAGAATCTGCAGCTTGGCTACTTTGGTCAGGATGGCCTTGGTTTCCTCGCGCTTGGCAGGATCCGCAGCGGGGATTTGAACTTCTATAAGATTCAGGTTGTCCTTTTTCTTCGGGCGGATAATGACGTCATTGGCCCCGGTACTGTTAAGGCGGTCCGTCAGGATCACGCATGCCTGTTCCATGGCCTGGTCCGTCAGGGGAATGGGCTTGCCGTCGTCTCCGATATTCGGTTCCACGCTTAATGTGAAGGAGACGCCCCCGGCAATGTCAATGCCGTATTTCAACCCCTGCTGGAAGAGGGAGAACAGGGAAAAAGACGCAATGCCGATGATGAAAATCGTTCCGGCATTACGCTTGACCTTGTCCTGGTCGGAACCCAGGTACCAGAAAAACACACCCAGCAATACCAGACCGCCAATGAAGATGAAAAGAGGGTTATTGAAGAGATCATAGATGAAGGCGAGAGGAGCGGACATTCCGCCAGGCGCGGGTAGAGTATCGGCAGATGCCAGGAGATTCATAGACATTTCAATCCGGATTGGGTGTGAATAATACGGCAAAGGATTGTGGAGAAATTCACCAGCAGGTCAAGCCTTCTGTGCGTGTGCCCGTTAAGGGGAAAGCCTCCTTTCCGGGGCGGTGGGAACAGTGCTCCGGAAAGGCAATGAATAACCCGGTTTCCACAGGGAAACCGGGTTGAAAGGAAAAGGAAAAACACCGGGGATTACATGCCGGCCACCTTCTCCGCCGGAGCGGGAACAGGCTCCGCGGGAGCCACAATCTCAGGAACGGCAAGGGGAGAAGAATCCGGAACAGCAGGAGCCGCGGGCATGGAAGGAGCATGGCCGGCAGCGGCACGTCCTCTCCTGATAAGCTCGGAAACGGTCACCAGTTCATAGCCGCGGTTTTTCAATCCCTTCACAATGGCGTCCACCGCCGCCACCGTGGAAGCGTGAATGTCATGCACCAGAATAATGGAGCCGGGTTTGGCGCCGTTCACGGCGCGGGCGGCCACCACGGAGGAGCCGGGCTTGCGCCAGTCATTAGTGTCCACATCCCACATGACCGTGGTGAAGCCGAAGCGCTGGCGGGCCCAGGATGCCACGCCGGCATTCGTATAGCCGCCGGGGGGGCGCATGACCACGGGGACAACGCCGCAGGCGTTGCGGATGGCTTCATTAGTGCTCTGGAGCTGGGATTCCGCTTTTTCGCGGGGCACTTTGCTCAGATAAACGTGATTCCATGTATGGTTGCCTACTTCATGGCCCTCATTGACCATGCGGCGCACTACCTGGGGATGGGCCTTCACATTGCAGCCCTGCATGAAGAAAGTACCCTTGACGTTATTGTCGCGCAGGATGTCCAGCACCCTGGGGGTCAGCGTTCCATGGGGACCGTCATCAAAGGTGAGGGCCACCACCTTGTCCGGCACAGCCACACGGTTGACCGTTACCCCCGGAATGCGCGGAGAAAGAGGAGTATTATTATAGGACGGGCTTACGGAAGGCACCGGAACGGACTTGGGAGGCAATTTCACGGCCGGCCGGTCCGGCTTTTTCCCAGGAGCAGTCACGGGAGAAATGGTCGCTTTCACCGGAGAACCGGACTCCGCCGGCTGCTCCTGGTGCTGGGAACAGGCGGACAGGCCGAACGCCAGGGCACATGCAAGGAATAAATGTTTCTTCATAACAGGTTTTTGGAGGATTTACGCCCATCCCGCCTTCTTGTCACGTCCTAAATCATCCATCCGTGCGGCATAAAAAGGAATCCGCCCCCATGCCCTGGAAAGAATAATCCGAAAGCTCTGCGGGGAATGGGACGGGAACCGGAAGGCTATTCCGGGCTGTCCATATCTATGTAGCTGACGGAGACCGTTCTGCGCGGATTGGAAGGATCCCGGACCTCCACCTTCATCCGTTTGAAAAACCAGGATCCGTCCTTCAATTTCATCACGGAATCAATCATGAACCTTTTAGCCAGCTCCCCGCGGCGGTCAATGCCATCCACCTGCCACATGGCTCCGTTTTCCTTATCAATCCAGACGCGCACCCAGGCATATTGCCCCACCCCGGAATTAGGATTCGGTATCTGGACAATCCAGCAATCCCGCCCCTTGACGGTGCTCGCCGCATCATCCCGGACAATTTTAGCCTGGGGCCAGTACAGGTAGCGCATGGAAAGATCTTCGTACGTTACGTCCGTCCCCGCAATGGGCACCGCATACTGGGCAACCGGCAAAACACCGGCTTTCCCGTCCTTCCAGGAAAGGATCTCCTGGCCGCGGTCCTTGAATTTCAGGTCGAACCTGTTCCAGACATTATTGAGCTGGTACTGGAAGGCTATCAGATTGCCGCGCAGACTCATGGAAAAGGGAATTTTGACGCTGCGTTTGCGTATTTGCCCCTTAATGTCCTTGTTTTCCTGAAGAGTTGCCCCCTGGCGCACCCTTTTCAGCAGCTGCCCGGCATCCGGAGAAGCCTCCTGGGCCAAGGAGGCGGCAAAGGAAAAAAACACGGCGGTCATTCCCGCAAAAAAAGTGGAAAGTAAAGAATACCTGCGCAGCATGAATTGCTCATATCACTCCGGAAAGGCGGAAAAAAACCTTTTCTCAGTCACCGGGCGGCGTCCGTGACATTTTACGCCAAATTTTGCTCGACTAGGTAATACAAAACGACAAGATGTCCCCAACGACATTTATTGATCCATCAATTATGGAAACGCCAGCATTCTTGAAGCCTATCCAGTCCTATCCCGGAGAAATCGTCCAATTCATTGAGAGAATTCCGGGAGTAGACGTCGCCGGAGACCGCGAAACCGTGCTGGAACGGCTGGAACCGTACCATAAGGCGGAAGTGGAAGCCCTGGGCTGGCGGTGGAAAGACCTGCGCCGCGCCGAACAGGTGCACGGCACGAAAGTTGCCCTGGTGGGGGACATCGGCTCCAATTATCCTGTGGAAGGCGCGGACGGCCTGATTTGTTCCGGAGTTTCCGACTGCGTGCTTGCCATTTACGTGGCGGACTGCGCCGCCGTGTGGTTGTACGACAAGGAAAACTGCCACCGTTCCCTGATTCATTCAGGCAAGGCGGGAACCGCCGGCAACATCGTTTCCAACACCATCAAGTCCATGAAAAAATGCCTTGGGGTGGAACCGTCCAACCTGATTGCCGTCATTTCCCCCTGTATCCGCCCGCCTCATTATGAGGAAGACATTCCTACAGCCATTAAGGCACAGCTCATTGAAGCAGGGGTACCGGAAGAACAGATTCATGATTCCGGGCTGGATACGGCGGCAGATACCAAGCGTTTTTACTCCTACCGCATGGAAAAAGGGCAAACGGGCCGCATGCTGGCTCTTTTCGGCCCGGATCACGCTACGCGGACGCACGCGATTATTCTTTAACAGCGGGAAGGCGAAGCCTTTCATTCCTTATACAGCGCATCACGATTCTGCCGTGGTGCGCTTTTCTGTCTTGTAGTCCATATACGTTAGCGCTGGATGGGACCGGCCCGCAATCCCGCAGGGGACATGGCCGCATCCCGCTTGCGGCAGGACCGCTCCGGTTATTCCGGACCCGATAATCCAAATTGCCGTTCCTGCATTCAAACTATCATTATATTTGCAATCATGGCAGTAACTATCAGCGATAATTATCAGGTAAAATACACCAGAAAATGGGGCACCCTGCTCCAGCAGCACGCCTCCCGGCTGGACAAGTATGTCAGCGTCATGCGCGACTTGAGCGGTAAAGTAGTATTTCTGGATCAATTCGGCATTCTGGACTTCACGGAAAAAACCACACGGGTGGGGCAGACCGTTTTGAACGAGGCTCCCACCACACGCCGGTCCATGCGGCCGCGCACGTTCACCAAAGCCATTGGCTACGATGAATTTGACGCCACCCGCCTGGGAGACATGGACCTTCCCGTCAGCAAGACGATTGAAGGTCTCCAGGCCGCAGCAGGCCGCCGCATGGACGACGTGATGATCTCCGGCTTTCTGGATACGAACTACGTGGGAGAAGACGGCATGACCGCCGTTCCGTTCAAGGAAAGCCAGCAAATAGCCGTGGATCACGTGGACAGCGGCACCAAATCCGCCAGCAACCTTACCGTGGCCAAGCTGCGCGCAGCCCTCCAGCTTTTTGAGGAAAACGAAGCCTGGAACCAGGATGCCCCGCAGTTCGGAGACCAGCTCGTCATTGCGGTAACCAGTTCCCAAATCATGAACCTGCTGCGGGAAACGGAGGTCAGCAGTTATGACTTCAACAATGTAAAAGCCCTGGTGGAAGGGAAAATAGACACCTTCATGGGATTCAAATTCATCCGCACCCAGAGGCTTCCCAAAACAGAAGAGGGAGTCCGTTCCTGCCTGGCCTGGGTAAAGAGCAAGGCCCAGTTTGGCATATGGAATGATTTCAAAGTGAAGCTTTCCGTGCGCGACGATATGGAGGAAGCCCTGCAAATCCGGGCCAAGTTCGCCTGCGGCGCCACCCGCCTCCAGGAGGAAGGCTTTGTCAAGATCCTGTGCGACGAAGGAGCCAGCTAACCCCTCTAATATCACGGCATCCTCCCTCCGGAAAAAGGGAGCCGCCCCGGACCGCCTGCGGTCCGGAGTTTTGCTTTTGAGATGATGGGCGCACGGAACATCTTATTTCAAGCTCTGCCGTAAGACGGCAGCCCCAGCCATGCAGGCGTTCATCCCCCGCAAACGGTAATCCGGCGAAGCCGGAGCAAAACGCATCCCCGGGGTTCTCACCCAAGCCTTTTTCTGCCGGAAAAAATGTTCACGTTTTTCAGCCAGCGCCATGAATTGACCGCCGGATTCACCAGATAAGACAGATCCGTATATTTGGTGCGTGCATTATTGAAATGGCCCAGGGATTTGCAGAGGGAGGGCATGGGAGCGCCCTCTCCGCAGGAAACGAACGCAGGGGAAAGAGCATATAAATCACCATAACGTCCCAGATACCGGGCAAACCATTCCTCCAGAGAACCATAATACCTCAGCCATGGCCAGACCCGCTGATCTGACGGAAGAGATAAAAGAATGCGTTCACATAAGGAAAGGTCCATCACATACGCAGATGATGCCGCCATATCCGTTACGCGCAACAGGATGGATTTTTCCCCTTTCGCCACGGAGCAGGCCGTATGGGGAGACAAACGCGGCTCACTTAAAAACAGAGCAGTTCTTTCCCGGCAGCCTTTCAGCAGCTGCCCAAGCATCCGCGCCGTGGAACCTATTACCGGCAGCCTGAAACGGCACTCTTCCTCCACAATCATGAAACGGGAGAAATGGAGGGAAGAAGCCAGCGTTAAAGCGGCCTGGTGACCCAGCACCCGGGCAGCTTTCCGTCTTTCCTTACGAAACCGCTCCTTATCCCAATCCCCTTCCGGAAGAGGAACGGGCACCGGAGGCAATTCATGAACCGGAACGCCATGAGGGACATACGCCTTCCAGGACCATTCCGGATGTCCGGACGAATCTTTTTCCGTCCTTACCACCAGCACGGCATCCAAAGCCGCCCAAAAGGGATTCCGCCCCATCCGCAATAACCTTGACCAAAGCATATTCATGGCTTTCACCTAGCTCCATCCGAACTCCCTTTTCAAGCCGGACCTCCATTCTCAACATGTTTTTAACGTGCAGAGGCAGGAAAATAACGCCCTCCGCCACAACAAGGAAACGGGCCATACGAAACAGCCCTGCCGACATCCTGAACGGCAGCCGGCGCCAACATCCGTCAATCCTTCTGCCGGGAAACCGGTCAACAGGGTTGGCACAGGAAGAAAAACACAGTTCCAAAAGGGAAAAGACAGGCGAACTGACATACTCGGCCCCAAAATGAAGTGGAACTCATCAATAGAAGATTGACCTTCCTTCCTTTGCTGGGATAGTAGGATGTATGCAGCAGATTGTACGTGAACATCAGGCCTATCCGCCGAAAATCGTTGCGTCCGTTACCTCGTGGGAGCTATGGAAAACGCTGAAAGGAAAAGATTTAACAGACCAGTGCGATCTAGTGGAACTGCGCGTGGATGCCCTTCCCCCGGAACTCACCACTGAACAGGTTATGGAGTTCCGACCGGAGATGCCCCTGCTGGTCACCGTGCGCTGCCATGAGGAAGGAGGACTGCGCCGCATCCCGGAAGAAGAGCGCTTTGCCCTGCTCCGGGCCTATATGCCATATGCCGCCGCCATGGACATTGAAATCAAGGCCATGCGCCACGCCAGGGAACTGATTATGGAAGCGCGGGATCGGGACGTCATCATCATCGGCTCCACCCATGATTTCCAAATCACGCCGGGTGTGGATTACCTGCGCGAACAGGAAAAAAAGGCGCGCTCCTACAAGGCGGATATCGTCAAATTTGCATTCACGCCCTGCCTGGCCTCGGACATCCAGACAGGAGTACAGATTTTCACCAAGCCCAAGGGACCGATCGCCGTCATGGGAATGGGGCCCATGGGCCCCGTCTCCCGCCTGCTTTACTCTCAACTGGGCTCCTGCCTGGTATACGGCTACCTGGGAGAAGAGGAAACGGCCCCCGGGCAATGGCACGTCTCACTCATTAAGGAAACCCTCCGCCGCCTCGGCCCCATTCTCCGCTGATTACGGAGCCTTCCCTCACATGAATATCATTACTTCCGCCTTTCTGGCGGCACGCCCCAAGACGCTCACCGCCTCCCTGATTCCAGTATGGGCAGGCTGCATGGTGGTGCAGAAACTGACCGGTAGCTGGAATGCGTCCCTGGCCCTCCTGACGCTGGCTTCCTGCCTGTGCCTCCAGATTGCCTGCAATTTTTTCAATGACGCCATTGACCATGCCAAGCACGCCGATACAGAACAGCGGACCGGACCCGTGCGCATGACGGCCAGCGGAGCCCTCTCCCACGGAACAGTCATGCTCATTGGCCTCTTCTTCCTGCTGGGAGCGTGCCTGCTGGCCTTTCCCCTTATCGAACTGCGCGGCTGGCCCATCCTCGCCATCGGCATCCCGTCCCTCTACTTCACCTATGGATATACGGGAGGGCCGTGGCCGCTGGCCTACAAGGGCCTGGGGGAAATATTCGTCATCCTCTTCTTCGGACTGGTTGCCGTACTGGGAACCATTCTGGTGCAGATAGGCACGGCACCCGTCGTGCCCGGCACGCTGGTGGAATCGCTTGCGGTGTACAATGCCGGCATCGTAACAGGCATTCAATGCGGCCTCCTGTGCGCCGTCATGATATCCGTCAACAATATCCGCGACAGAAAGGAAGACCTCACTACGGGCAAGCGCACGCTGGCCGTGCGGCTGGGAGAAGGAAAGGCGCGCGCCATGGCCCAGTCTTTCATCCTGGCTGCCTACATCACGCTGCCTACATCCAGCCGGGCCCTTCACCTGAACCTGTCCCACACGTGGTGGATGTGGATACCCTCCATCCTCTTCGGCGGGTATCTGATGCTCCTAATCCGCAAAACGCCTGCGGACAGCCGCATGAACAGGGTACTGGCACTCTCCTCCCTCCATTTGCTCCTATATCTGGCTACCTACACAATTCTTCCCACACGCTGAAAAACGCTTAACCCCGCCAGCGTAGTTAACTACGTTCATCATGAATCCGCTTCCATTAATCCCCGCTTTTCTTATTCTCCCTGTCCTTTTCTCCTGCACCCAAAAAAGCAATCTGGAAATCGCCACCGGCAAAGTGACGACCATCAAGCTGGGCAACGTGGTCCGCATCAAGGAAATCAACGTCCTTACCTCCACGGACGACGGCACCTTTGCCAACATGGCCGGAACGGCGGCGGAGGCCATGACTCCCGGCATCATCGGCATGGGGACCTCAAAACTGGCTTCCGCCACAGGCTCCATCGTGGACGGCAGGGTGGAAGCCGTCAAAATGATCCGCGTGCGCGTCAAGCTCAAGGATACGAACGAACTAGTGGAAGTACAGCAGGAAGTAACGCCCAACTTCACCCTGAAAATAGGCCAGGAAGTCGTCATTACCCAGGGAAGCACTCCCGGCAATGTCTGGCCCGATTAACGGATATGAACCACGATGAGGCACCAGCCCCGCCGCCCCGGGGCCTCCTGATTAAGAGCGCGGGCCTCCTGACGGCCATCTCCCCCCTCTGCACATGGCTCCTTTGGGACACCCTCCCTGCCTCCGCATTGCTGGCCCCCCTGTTTCTCGTTTCCATATTCGCAGGAACGGCGCGGGCCATGAAAAAAAACATCCATGAAACATTCCTGCCGGTACTTCCGGCGGTATGGCTCACCCTGGCCGCGGGGCTGGCCTTCACAGCCGTCAGCCTGTTTTCCCAGGCGGCCTTCATCTGGCTTCCCCAGATACTGACAGGAACGGCAGCCATGCCGCATGCATGGCTCATCCCCCTGGGGCATCTGAATCTGCTGGCCATCCTGAGCTCCCTTCTCCTGCTGACCCTGGCGGCGGCTTATGCATGCCTGCTCTGCATCGGAAAGAAAACCACCCGACCGGCTGCTGGAAAAACGCAAGCCACAGCCTGAACCCAGCCTTTCCCGGCGGAACAACGCACCCCCGCCTATAAGGGAATGAAAATCCCTCAGCTCTCCCGCATCAGCCGGAACACATCTTCCGGCCGCATCCCGGCGGCACGCATTTCCTGAAGGCTCAGGCTCCTGTCCCTCTTGGCAAGCCGCTTGCCGAAAGCATCCTTCACCAGCCGGTGATGATACCACTGCGGAACAGGAAGCCCCAACAGGGCCTGGAGCGTCCGGTGGATGCCCGTCACAGGGAATAAATCCTCACCACGGCTTACATGGGTGACTCCCTGGGCGGCGTCGTCCACAACCACGGCAATATGGTAGCTGGCGGCGCAGTCCTTGCGGCCCAGAATCACATCCCCCAGTTCTTCCGGACGGCAGACCTGATCTCCGAACCGCATGTCCCTCCATAGCAGGGGACCGGTAATCCGCGCCGCAGCACGGCAATCCAGCCGCCAGGAAAAAGGTTTGCCGGATTTGAGAAGCTCTTTCCTGCGCCCCTTGTCAAGCAGCCGGCAAGTTCCCGGATATACGTCCACGCAGCCCCCCTGCGGCGCCCCACCCATGGCGGCCACCTCCTCCGCAATCTCCCGGCGCGTACAGAAACAGGGGTACAACACGCCCCGGTCCTTCAGCGTCTGAAGAGCGTGTTCATAAGCGCTGAAGCGTGAAGACTGAACCATCATGGGACCGTCAAAGCGGATGCCCAGCCACTCCATATCTTTCAATATGCCCTGAACAAACTCCGGACGGCACCGCGTCTGGTCGATATCTTCTATCCTCAGCACGCACTTCCCGGAAAAACGGTTCGCCAGGGAACGGGCTTCCCACGCAGCCAGGGCGTGCCCCAAATGGAGATTGCCTGTAGGGCTGGGAGCGAACCTTGTTATGATGGGGGAATCCATGCGGCGCACCAACAATAAAAAAGCGCAGGAACCTTTTCAAACCCTTTCCGGAAAATTATTGCGGCTTGACAGATAGAAGCCGGGAAAGTAGGAGAGTTGGACCCTTTCCCCACACCTTCAACTTTCAAGCCATGCTTCCTCTTCTCAACATCAACTCCGCCTCCGTCATAGGCTGGCTGGAATCAGCGGCCGCCCAGCAATGGATTGTAGGCATTTTGCTGGTCCTGTTATTCATCAGCTTCATCAAGGAATGGATGCCCGTGGAAATCACAGCCCTGACAGGCACCGCCGTCCTCATGCTCACGGGAATTCTGAGCACGCGTGATGTGCTGTCCAGCTTTGCCAACAGCGGACCGCTGACAGTAGTGTGCATGTTCATTCTGAGCGCTTCCCTGGAAAGAACAGGATTAATAGGAGACCTTTCCAAACTGTTCAACAAGGTAGCCAAGGGAAGGGAACTGACCGCCCTGCTGGTCATCACTCTGGGAGCGTTCATGGTTTCCCCCTTCGTCAACAACACCCCGGTGGTCGTCATCCTGATGCCCATCGTGCTGGCCTTCTGCAGGGACCATAACATCGCGGCCTCCAAGCTGCTCATCCCCCTCTCCTACGCCACCATTCTGGGAGGCACCTGCTCCGTGGTCGGAACATCCACCAACGTAGTTGTGCTCGGCCAGGTGCAGAAACTGGGTTATGACGGCATCCAGATGTTCACGGTAACACCCATGGGCCTGATTTATGCGGCGGCAGGCCTGCTCTACCTCTGGACATTAGGCCGCAAATGGCTTCCATCCCGCCCCACTTTGTCCACCATGCTTCCGGGCGGCATCCAGCGCGATTTCCTGCTCCAAGTCAGAATTCCCGCGGATTCCCCCCACATCGGCACCACTCCCATCAACCTGATGCAAACCGAACTGCTGGGCACCAAAATCGTGGAAGTGCGCCGCAGGGGGTTCTCCATGCAGGAAGAGTTGCAGCACATCAACCTGGAAGAAGGAGACCGCATTCTTTTCCTGTGCAACGCCAGAAAAGTCAACCAGGTGCGGGAAGCCAAAGGCGTGGACCTGGGCTGGGATGACAGCCGCGGGCTGGAAACGCTGGAACAGCGCGATGTGCAAATCGTGGAAGGCATGATCGCCAACAATTCCGAATTCGCCGGGCTGTCCCTGTCCGAACTCAAGCTGCGCCAGCGATTCAACATCTTCGTGCTCGCCATCCACAGGCAGGGCAAAAACATTACGGACATGGGGCCGAATACCAAGCTGGCGGCAGGGGACACGCTTCTTCTGGAAGGACCGCAGGAAGGAATGAACCGCATCCTGACCAAGCAGCGCATCATCCCCCTGAGCCAGCGCCCCGCGGAAGCGCACAACCGCAGCAAACAGGGCTGGGCCATCCTGGCCATGGGGCTGTTCATTTTTATCGGCCTGCTGGGGTCCTTTGAGCAATACGGGGAATTCTTCAAATTCTTCGCGCGCTTCAATCCCTTCTATCTCGCTTTCATCGGAGCTCTCATCGTCATCATCTCCGGCTGCATCAAGCCGAAGGAAGCCTACCAGTCGGTGGACTGGGGCATTATTTTCCTGATCCTGGGAATGCTGTGCGTGGGGGAAGCCATGAGCAAAACCGGGCTTGCCAAAGCCATCGCGTTCGGCGTAGTGGATAACATAGGCCCGTTGGGGTGCCTGGTCGCCATCTCCGGTCTGTATCTGCTCTGCTCCATTCTGACGGAGATGATCTCCAACAATGCCGTAGCCGCCGTCATGGGGCCGCTGGCTTATGAAATGGCCCTGCAATTCGACGCCAATCCCGTTCCCTTCATTCTGGCCGTCATGTTTGGCGCCAGCGCCAGTTTCTCCACCCCTATCGGCTACCAGACCAACACTTACGTGTACAATGCGGGCGGTTACAAATTTAAGGACTTCGTCAAAGTGGGACTCCCCCTCAACCTGCTCCTCTGGGTCATTTTTACCTGCGCCATCGGCTGGTTGTATCCGCTCAAGTAGAGCGATAATAGCTTTGGAAGGCCCCGGTCAACGGAAAGGAAACCAAAGCGACTGGTCAAAGGCGCCATCATTCCCATGGGAACAAAAAACAATATCCCTGTTTCGTCTAAAAGCAGGGCTCTTCTTTTACATTATCCTTCTCCTTAAGAAGAGAACAACGGAAAACAGTAGTTTCATTCATCCACATTCAACTGACAGTCAAACATTTAGCAAAAAAACAATTAACGGATACAAGGAAACGGGACAGTATCTGACCTACCAGGGCACTTCTTTTGAGGTTCTTTGCCTGGAAGATAATTTCAACATTGAATTATTCAAAGAGCCTATGAGTATCCTGCACGTCAAGAATTTCAACCCGCGTTTTTTCACGCAGGCCGGATCAGAGGAAAGGTAATCACATACCATATAGGCACGGGAAGAGAACCAATTCCAAATGTCTCGGAACTGGAGCCGCCATCCCGAATGCCATGCGACGGGGGACGAAACGTGAGAACGCAGCCTCTCGATAAACAGGCAAGACCTTATCACCGCATCAGTCCCACCCGCATGGACTGGCATTTGAGCAGGGCGCAAAAGGAAGCATAATCCGTCTCGCGGTCGGAGGAAACCAGGCAGTACCGGTACTGCGGCAGGCAGGCGTCTTCCTGTTCCGCATTGCGAAGACGCAGGGCGATGGTTTCAGCGCCATCCGTCTGCCGTCCGCAAAGGCGGCTTTTAAGCTCCTCCTGCGGAACATAAATGTAAACGTCCGCATAGCAGAGGGGAAGAATGCCCTCCCGGCAGGAACGGACTTGCCCAGCCCCCTGCACGTCAATATCCATCACCACGTTTTTCCCCTGTTCCAGAAGAGTCAAAATATCCGCTTTCAGCGTACCGTAGCGGTTGCCGTGCACCTCCGCATATTCCAGAAAGTCCCCCCGCTCCACCCTGGCGTCAAATTCGGCGGGAGTCAGGAAATGGTAATCCACCCCATTGACTTCCCCGGGTCTGGGCTGGCGCGTCGTGCAGGAAATGCTGTACACGCACAGACCGTTTTCCGTCGCGCGGCGGCACAACGTCGTCTTCCCGGAACCGGAAGGCCCGGATACCACCAGCAATGTTCCCAATGGCTGTTTCATGGCTGTCATTCGATGTTCTGAACCTGTTCCCTGATCTTCTCCAGCTCCGTCTTGGCAGCCACAACCAGATGGGCCAGCGTGGAATCGTTCGCCTTGGAGCCGATGGTGTTGAATTCCCGGAAGATTTCCTGGCAAAGGAAATCCAGAGGCCTGCCCGCGGGAGCGGAGGAACCGCACAAGGTGCGGAACTGGTCAAAATGGGAGGAGAGACGGGTAATTTCCTCGGAAATGTCGCACTTGTCCGCAAACAGGGCCACTTCCCGGATGATGCGTTCATCGTCCGCGGAAACGGACAGGTCGGCATCAGCCAAGCGCTTGAGCATAGCCTCCCGAAGCCTGACAGGCACGGAAGGGGCATGTTCCGCGATACGGAGGCGGAATTGCTCTAAGACATCCAGCTTGCCAAGAACGTCCGCTTTCAGGTTGGAGCCTTCCGCCGCACGCATGGAAATAAAATCCTTCAAGGCGGCTTTGAGCGCCTTTTCTACCATCGGCCACGCTTCTTCCGGAGAGAGGGATGCTTCCGCTGCGGAAGTAACGATATCCAGCCTCAGCAGGTCGGACGCCTGGAGGGGCAACGGTTGACCTGTCAGGTCAGACGCACGGTTCAGCAGCTCCGCCAGAGAGGCCAGTTTCTGCTCATCAAGCTGGAGGGAGCCATCCGCTTCCTCCAGACGCTCCACAGAAATGGAGACGCCTACGCGGCCGCGGGAAACAGCCCCCTGCACGATGGTACGCACGGAGGCGTCCCATTCCGCATAGCCGCGCGGCACATTGACGGCGATTTCCGTTTGTTTGCGGTTTACGCCTGATATTTCAACAAGGATATTATAACGGTCTGCCTGGGCGGCGGCTCTGCCGAAGCCGGTCATGCTGTTCATGGATACGGGTCAGGTTTGGATTAAGAACGGGAGTAGGCCTTGCGCACTTCATCCGCCACGATGGAAAGCCCCTTGCGCAGGAGTTCCTCCGTCTGGGTGAAGCTGATGCGGATACATTCATGACGGTGCGGCCAGGGTTCCCCCTCCTCCGGAAGGGCGAAGAAAAAGTGATGGCCGGGATTTACAAAACAGCCCCGTGACTTGCACCGTTCGTAAAGCTCCTGGCACGTGATGGGCAATCCCTCAAACCACAGCCACAGGAACATGGCGCCCTCACTCTTATGAACGCGCCAGGGGATGGATTCTCCGAAAAGTTCCGGCAGCAGGGACAGGGCGAATTCCGCCCGGCCGCGGTAAAACGGCGTGAGGGTTTCACGGCAGACTCTCTCCAGAGTGCCGTCTTCCAGATAGGGCGTCACCAGAGCCTGGCCCAGATTGTTCGGACACAGGGAGGACGTGGTCACCATGCTCACGACGGCACGAATGATATCCGGGCGCGCAATGACAATGCCGGTGCGCGTTCCGGGCAACCCGATCTTGGACAGGCTCATGGTCAGGATCATGTTCTCATCCCAGGCCGGGGTTACGGGCACAAAACAAATATTGGGCAGCGGAGGCCCGTAAGCATTGTCAATCATCAGGGGAACCCCGGCGCGGGAAGTCATTTCCCGCAGAAGCCCCAATTCTTCATCCGTCACCACGTTCCCGGTGGGATTCGTAGGCCGGGACATGCAGACGGCGGCCGTTTCCGGACGTATGTCCAGACGGTCAAAATCAATCACGTACTTAAACGTGTGCCCGTCCAGCATGCGTATGCCGGGCCGGATGCCCCGGAACATGACGCCGCCGCACAGGGATTGGGACTGGTATCCCACATAATCCGGGCACAGGGGAAAAAGGATTTCACGCACAGCACCGTCCGGACACGGGCCAGCCAGCATGTTGAACAGTGTAAAGCAGGCCATCTGGCCGCCCTGGGTAATCGCCACATTTTCCGGCGTCAGGTTCCATCCGCAACGTTCATTGAGAAAACGCACCAGGGCACGGATGAAGGCAGGATCCCCGCCCGGATGGGCATAATGGCCCACCAGCACGTCAAATTTGCCATTTCGCACCAGTTCCTCCATGCTGCGTCGCCAAAGTTCCGTCACTTCAGGAATAACGGCGGGGCTCCCGCCGTTCAACTGGCACAAGCCTGCGTCTCCCGAATGGAGGGCCTTGAATAAATCCTCCATCAAATCATCAATACCCGTTCTGGCCGTCAGATGGCCTCCAATCTCCGATAATTGCATCATGCCGCGGGCATTGTAGCCGCATACGCGTTTTATGCGAGAAAAATCATTGTTCCGGAGGGCGCATGAACAGTTTGACTTTCCCCTCCGTTAAGGTTCATAATCTCCGGCATGTTCAACATCGTGAGATTCACCAGGCGTACCTGTCCGGCATTGGCCCTCACGCTGGCCCTTACTTCGTGCGACAGCAGTACGAATGAAGCCCTGACCTCCTTCCTGACGGGCAATTCATCCCAGGAACACCAGCAGCTCCAGGCCCAGCTCCAGCAAATGAAAAACGCACTGGCCCAGACGGAACAGGAAATAAGCCAGGCGGAATCCCACGACGCCCGCGTTAATTACAATCTTCAGAAAAGGCTTTCCAACCCGGGAAGAATCACGACGCCCTTCACGGTGAAGGATATAGATGTCCTGCCCTCCAAACGCCGCGACTTTGAGCACCTGTGCTTTGACATTGAAGACATGCGCAAAACGCTGGCGCAGCGCAAGCAGGAATTCCATGCCCTGCAATATCAATATAACGCGTATGCGGCCAAACTGGCTGAATTCAAACAAACCCACCCGGTAGACTAACCTCCATTCCCGCGCATCCCATGACCGACGCCCCCGCTCCCAGACAGCCGTCCGGCGAAACTCCCCCCCCTGCGGAAGACGAAACCCGCTTCGCTCCGAAGGAGAACGGAGGAGAACACAAGGATGAAAACTCCGCTCCCGCAGCTAAAAAACGTCTGAAAACCTCCCTGGACGTCGTCTCGGAACACGCTGCGGAAGAAGAATCCGCCCGGCAGGAGAATTCCGAACGGAAAGCCAGGGGAGACGCTCTTTTCTGGAATCTCTGCCTGGGGCTGTTCGCCCTTATCGTCATCAGTGCCGGCTACATTGTTTATGAAAAATTTTCCCAGCTTCCGGACCCCGTCAAAGATGCGCGGGAAGCTTTGGAGGACAATCATGCCCAGCTACTGAAGAAGCAGGAACAGCTCAGGGAAATACGGAACAGGACCGCTCCCAAGGAACAGCTGCTCAGCCTTTTGGATATCTTTGAACATACGGCCTCCGACTTGGAAGAGACGCAAAAATCCATTGAGAAAGAGAAAATGCGCGTAGCCGGCATCCGGGGAGAAATCCGCTCCTACTTCGAACGCTACCGCCAACACGCCAGAGCCAAGGCACGCGGCCGCAAGTTCGACATTCTGAGGACATCCCATTCAGGCAAAACTTATTTGAATGTGGAAATCACCCGCGTGGAAAATGAATTCGTGCGCATCATGCACGAACAGGGAAGCACCTCCATTCCTGCCGGAGATCTTCCCGACGACATCCGGGAAATGCTGGCCTACGGCGACCCGCTGAATATTACGGCCATGAACCAGACGGACGCATCCCTCAAAGCCCCCGTTATCCGCAGGGAGCCCTCACCGGCCCCGGCTGCCGCCCCCGTGCCCCAGCCCGCCAAAAAGAAAATGGTGGTGGAAGATCTGGATCCGCCCGCCGGAAAACCGAAAATTGAAACACCCACCCACACCGGAGATTCCGGCAGCTCCTCTTCCGGAAACATGTGGGTTCCCCCCGCCCATTCTCCGCTTCCCCCCATGCAATAATGACATTCCTGCCATGAAAACAATCATACATCCCCTCGCAGCCATACTCCTCGCCTGGAGTGCCGGCGCCTCCGAAACATGGAGTACCAGCCCTGCGGAAGCCATGCAGCAAGCCGCCGCTCAGAATAAGGGAGTAATGCTGGAATTCACCGGTTCCGACTGGTGCGGAGCCTGCATCATGCAGAAAAAGCAGGCTCTTTCCCTTCCCGAAATCCAGACAGCCATTTCCCGTTCCTTTATTCCCGTGGAACTGGACTACCCACGTAAAAAGCAGCAGGACGCGCAGACAAAAACTTCTCTGGAAACCTATAAAAAATCCTACGGCATCACCGGATTCCCCACGCTGGTGTTTGCAGATGCCCAGGGGCGGCCTGTCCACACCGTCGTAGGTTACGCCAATCCTGCCCAGGTCATGCAGGATACAAAAAAAGCGGCGGAAGCACTCAACACGCAGCAGTCCCTGACAAACAAGCTGGCGGAAAAACTCACTGACCAGCAGCGGCGGGACACGCTGGTTCAATTGCTGAAAACGGTTCCCCAATCCAGCATCCGCACTTTCTACAAACCGGCTCTGGCAGAACTGGAAAAACTGGATCCGCAGGACGCTTCCGGAATTCTCGCCAAACTGCACAAGGACGATCTGCTCCATGCCCAGAAATTGGAATGGACCGATACGTTCCGGAAGAAAAACGTCCACATTCTGGCAGATCAAAATCCTGATGAAGCACTTTCCATCATGGACAGCTACTTGAAAAAGAACGGGCTTCTTCCGGAAGTAAAACAAGCCGTTCTCATGCAAAAAGTGTACCTGCTCATGCAGCAAAACAGGGTCAATGAATTGGAACAGCCTCTCAAAGAAGGCGTCGCGCTCCTTCCGGAAAGTTTTGAAGGAAAAGCGTTCGGCAAACTTCTGGACAAGCTGCCTGAAATCAAGAAGGAACGGGGCCTCCTGAAGCCGGGGGAAGAGCCCCCCCTTCCCCCCGGTGCCATCCGGGCCACGAAGATGATCGTTCCCACGGCTCCCGCGAAATAATACAACCCTTTCTTTACTGCCGGGGTCATCCCTGCCCGGCAGGTGCACGCATGGACCTTTCCGCCGACCACATCCTCGTTGTCTTCCTGCTCACCACGCTGGCTGGTCTTGCTACCGGCATAGGAGGCTTCATCGCCTTCTTCATGAAAAGGACGGATACAAAGGCACTTACTTTTGCCTTGGGATTATCCGGCGGAGTCATGGTGTATATCTCCCTGGTGGAACTGCTGGGAGAAGCCCAGCACAGGTTGATGGAGTTCGAAGGCCATACGGCAGGTTCCTGGATCGCCATTGCTTCCTTCTTCGGAGGGATTGCCGTGGCGGCTCTGATTGATTACCTGGTACCGGAAGACGAAAACCCGCACGAAGCGCGCGGCCCGGAAGACATCCATGGACAGGCCAGCGGTGAATTTTCCTCATCCCGAATTAAAAGGTCCGGCATTCTGTTCGCCCTGGCCATCGGCATCCACAATTTCCCGGAAGGAATCGCCACCTTTGCCGCCGGATTGGACTCCCTGACTTTGGGCACCTCCATTGCCCTGGCCGTAGCCGTCCATAACATTCCGGAAGGAATCGCCGTGGCGGTACCTCTTTACTACGGCACAGGCAGCCGTAAAAAGGCCCTCTTTTATTCCTTTCTCTCCGGTCTGGCTGAACCGGTGGGCGCAGCCATCGCCATGTTCTTCCTGTTCCACTTCCTCACACCTACCGTACTTGCGGTTCTCTTTGCCTCCGTCGCGGGCATCATGGTTTTCATCTCCTTTGACGAACTGCTGCCCATGGCGGAACGCTGGGGGCACCATCACATTTCCATCATGGGCATCATCGCCGGAATGCTGCTGATGGCGATTGTCCTGATCTGAACCGGCTGCAGGAGGAAAATTTCCATGTCCTGGGCACAGACGCATTGAGCATTCCCCGGCATCAGGGAGTCTAAACGGAAACCCCCTTCTCATCCATGCCGGAATCTCCTGCTTCTCCTGCTTCTCCTGCTTCTCCTGCTTCTCCTGCTTCTCCTGCTTCTCCTGCTGTTTCCTCCGTTCCTCCAACCTCCACGCAGGAATCTTCCCTCCCTTCTCCCCTCTCCTGCTGGAAAAAAGGTTTTCTTCATTATGCGGACTTTCGGGGCTGCGCTTCCCGTGCGGAATTCTGGTGGTTCATGGCTCTTCCCCTCCTGGCGTTGATTCCAGCCCTGGCGGGGTATATCCTGACGGACTGGCTGCACATCCCTGATACAAGACTGAGCATCTACGGAGACGCTTTAACCATCCTCTTGTGGGCGGTGTTGTTCATCCCAAGCATATCAGCCGCGTTCAGACGCCTGCATGATACTGGCAGGAGCGGACTCTGGCTTTTTTCCCTTTTCATTCCCTTCGGGCTGGGGCATCTGATCTTTTTTTATCTGACACTGGGAGAAAGCAAGGCGGACGGCAACAAATACAGCCGCCGTCCGGAGCCCCAACCGGCTGATTCCCCTGCCGAAGAACTGAAAAAACAGCCATTGACTCCGTTTTACCTTTACTGGCTCATCAGCCTGCGGAAATTGAATACGGTGGCAGGCCGCGCGTCCCGGACAGAATTCTGGTCCTTTTTCCTCCTTTCCGTCCTCCTATTCCTTCCGCTGGGCTACAGCATGATAGACGTTGACAGCCAGCCGGCGGGTTTTTACGTCTCTCCTTCCCTCCAAATCCTGTTATATGCCGCCCATCCGCAAGACGCTCTAATCCTGCTGGCTCACTCCTGCTTCAATCCCACCTTTTACTTTTTCTACCAATCCGGAGAGCTGAGCATGCTTTCCCTGGAGCTTCTGGCAGCCGTGGCGGGGCTCAATATCCTCTTCAATCTGCCGGTCGCCGTGCGCCGCCTGCATGACAGCAATCTGAGCGGAAAATTCATCCTGATTCCCATTCTTATTTTCATCGTCACTTTCCTGCTGATTTTCCTGCTGCGCCTGGTACCGGAAGATATGGCCCCCTATCTGGACTACCTGGGAATGGTGTCCAGCCTGATGGATTTGCTTTCCATCCTCTTCCTGTCCATGATGCTTCTTAAAAGCTCGCCAGGTCCCAATGAATACGGCGTGCTTCCGCAAAAAATGACCGTATCCTGATTCCAGGATACGGTTGAAAGGCAATCAAAACCCTATCGGGTACAATCAATTTCCCGTGACTCAGACGGAGAACGTCAGTCCCCGAAGCATACGCCTAAATCGCGGGCCGTGCGCACCAGCTGGCAATCGGGATCCACCAGCTTCAAGGTTTTCACAGCTTCCTCAATGGGTACGGCAGTCATCTGCGTCCCACGGAGAGCAACCATGCAGCTGAACTGGCGCTTTTCCACCAGTTCCACGGCATAACTGCCGAACCGCGTTCCCAGAATCCGGTCATAGGAACAGGGAGAACCGCCGCGCTGGATATGGCCCAGCACGCAGGAGCGAGTTTCAATCCCAGTAGCTTCTTCCAGTTTCTTGGCAATCACCTTGCCGATGCCTCCCAGGCGAACTTCCCCTTGGGTCTTTTCATCCAGCAATACCAGTTCGTCCGCCAGACGGGCCCCTTCAGATACCACTACCAGGATTTCCCGCTGCCCGGCAGCCTTGCGCGCCTTGATGCATTCCACCACGTTTTCAAGGGAAAAAGGAATTTCCGGCAGAAGAATAACATCAGCACTCCCTGCGATGCCGCCTTCCAAGGCAATCCATCCCGCATGCCGTCCCATCACTTCCACCACCATCATGCGCTGGTGCGCGTTCGCGGTGGTTTCCAGACGGTCCAAAGACTCGGAAACAATGGAAACGGCGCTGTAGAAGCCAAAAGTGACATCGGTTGCGCCCAGGTCATTATCAATGGTTTTGGGCACGCCAACTACGGGGAGCCCTATCTCGGAAAGCAAAAGAGCCGTGGACTGGGAGCCGTCTCCGCCCACGACGATCAGGGCATCCAGCCCCAGCCGGCGGACAGTGGCCTTCGTTTTTTCCAGCACTGCAGGTTCGATAGCCCCCTTTTGGTCCACGCCCACCTTGATGGCAAAGTTGCCTTTATTCACGGTTCCCAGAATGGTGCCCCCCTTGGCTCGCAATCCGCGGCAGGCGGCAGGGGTCAGCCATTCAAACCGTTCGTCCCCTTCCTCGGACAAAAGCCCTTCAAAACCGTCGTAAAAACCCACAACGTTCCAGCCGCGACGGGAAGCCGCGCCCACAACACCTTCAATAACTGCATTCAACCCGGGGGAGTCACCCCCGCTATTCAAAACACCGATGTTCATATTCGGCGTTCCTTATAGCAGAAAAATCCTTCCCCGTCTACTTCCTATCTCCTTTGTGGAGCAGATTTCACAGGAAGCTGGACAAATTCCTTGGGGTCCTTCATGTCCATGCCGGAAGCCTGCCAGTTTTCCCAAACGCGCCAGCCAGTGTTCATCATCTCCCTGGCGAGGGAATAGCGGCTCGCAGAACCAAGCACCGCAATAATCATGCGCTGCGGATAAATCACCTCCGTCCCCGTTTGGGGGCTCCGGCGGGAAATAGCGTTGCGCGTCACGCTGAGCAGCAGGCAGGGGCCGGCGGCGCGGGAAGTGCCCGCCTTGATGCCGTCCACGCCGGAAGCGCTCATGAGCCTGTTGTTGTTGGAAATATCATACATCGTCCTGCCCTTGGTCTGGGACTGCACTTCAATGCGCCGGCTCGCCTGGGAAACAATGTAGCAAAAAGCCGGATTTTGCATGCTGTAAACGCCCAACAAGGCCATATCCAGCGCGCAGGAAGTGGAAACGGAGTTGCCGGCGTCCAGCCCGTGGGGTGCGGTAAAGTGCGTTTTGGCCATCCTCAGGGAACGGGCCAAATTGTTCATTTCCGCCACAAAAGCGGCAATGGGGGCGCCGCCGCCCCGGCGGGACACCAGGTCACGCCCCACAAAGGAGGCAACAGTCAGGGCGGAAACATTGTCCGAACCCAGCAGGGTGGAATACAAAGCGTCCCGGAGCGTCAGGCGGTCTCCCGGCTGGAGATCCATGGGATTGCCCGCACGGAGGCCGAACGCTTCCTGGGGCACGGCAATGAAAGTATCCAGAGGCAACCGCGTGCGGGCCACCCAATCCAAAGCCACCATGGCGGTGGCTACCTGGGAAAGACTGGCCACGGGCCTTTTTTCTTCTGCGTTGGAACTGAAAAGAAGCTTGCCGGAATTGGCCTCAATGGCAATATAACTGGGCCGTTCCTGTGCCTGGGCGGAAAACTGGAATACACAGGCCAGGGTCAAAAGGAATAGAGATAGCTTTTTCATGGCGGGACCGGCGGGATAGTGCCCGTTCCCTCCTCATTTGAAAAGTCTAAAATGTTTTCCGTACAACACTTATATGTCATGACACGGAAAAACGCATTGACCTTTGGGGGCCCGTCCTATTTGTTGGAAGAAGAGTCTTCCCAAACGGAAGCGTTCCTGACATACCCAGCTCCATGACCAGGATTCAGCTTTTTTACAGCCGGGCCTACCCGGGAAACACCCTGCGCGCCAATACCCTCCAGGCATTGGCCCATCTGGGTGTCAATCCGGAGATGCAGGTTGAGGAGACCGTTCCGGAACAGACCGGGACGCCGCTTCCCGCACTCGCCATTGACGGGGAAATCGTCGTCTATGGCGTGGAACCTTCCGTGCACGAGCTGGAACTCCTTCTCCAAGACCGAGTACAGGAGCGGGAAGCGGATTTTCCCTGCGGCGCGTGCGGCATGGGATGCAGCGGCATGAACAGCCCGGAAAACTGCCCGATGTGCATCCAGGACGGGAAAGACGGCAGCATGGCGGGCAGAATCATCGGCTTTGCCATCCTGCTCATGCTCCTGTTCCTCGCGATGAAAATCCTGTCCTGAACTGTCCTGGATCTTCTCATGCCGGGCTGCCTCTTTTTACTTACGCTTCCTTCCTCTTTCAGGAAATGAAGATACACGGCAGTTAACGGCGTTTGCCCGCCCACGCAGGCGGTCTTGATAATTTCTTGAATTCCCCTTTCCTCCGGCACACAGTAGAGGCATGCGCTCCTTCTTCGGTTCCATTCTCCTGATTCTGGTGCTGGCAGCCCTCGGCGCCACCATTTATTACCACTGGTCCACCAACTCCCACCTGGAATTCGAACTCCGCAACCCCGACGAACCGGAAAAAACGATACAGGTCATCAACATGGAAAAACGGGCGGCAGCCCTGCAGGCTGTTCCGGGGGAAAAAACTCCTGTTTCCCCCGCGGAAGAAATTCCCGCTGCCCCTGCCGGAATACCGGAACCCGCGGAATTATAATCCCTCCTGTTGCCGCACTATGAAACCGGTCATTGGATACACGCTGGGCGACCAGTCGGGCATAGGCCCTGAAGTCATTTTCGCCGCGCTTGCCTCCGGAGAACTCCCGGAAGACGCAGAATACCGCCTCATCGGCAAGAAAGTGGAGCTTCCCCCGGGCAGGCCTAACGCGGAATCCGCCAAACACGCCTTCGACCATCTGGAACAGGCGGCCCATGCCCTGCGGGAAGGAACGGTTGACGCTGTCGTCACCGCCCCCGTCTGCAAGGAAACGCTGCATGAGGCAGGCTTCCGCTGGCCGGGGCAGACGGAATTCTTTGCAGAACGCCTGGGAACGGACAATTACGCCATGTGCCTGACCGGAAAACGGTTGACGGTGGGGCTGGCAACCATCCACACCTCCCTCCAAAGCGTGCCTTCCCTGCTGAAAACAGAAGAACTGGTTCGCATCGGAACCCTGCTGAAAGACTTTTGCATCCGCAAGGGAATCATGCGCCCGCGTATCGCCCTGGCAGCCCTGAACCCCCACGCCGGGGAACACGGCGCTTTCGGCGATGAAGACGAAGCCATCATTGCCCCGGCCGTGGAACGGCTGAGGGCGATCCATCCGGATGCCGCATTTGACGGGCCTTCCGTCCCGGACTGCGTGTACCGGGATGCCGTGGAAGGGAATTATGACGCCGTGCTGGCCCCTTACCATGACCAGGGGCTGATTCCGCTGAAGCTGGTGGACTTCCATACCGCCGTCAACGTCACCCTGGGCCTGCCCCGCCCCCGGCTGAGCCCGGATCACGGAACCGCCTTCAACCTGGCGGGAACCGGAAAGGCCAATCCATCCAGCACCATCCACGCTTTCCAGCTGGCCGTACAGATGGCGCAGACGCGTTAACGTTTTTCTTCTTTCCGGAGCTCTTCCCGCCATACCCTGCGCAAGACAAAGCTGTTCCGGAGGGGAACAAAGCCCTTCAGCCCGTGGCAGCAACCGCTCCAGCGGATCTGCCTCCCGCCAGTTCCTCCCTTTTTTTGCAGGAAAAGGAATCCTTTACCCGGGAAAAGCTCATATCCTAAGTTGCGGCGTCCACTCTTTTCCGTACGGCACCCGCCAAGCGAACGCCGGAATCGTCTCTCCTACAGCAAAGGCCGCCGGCAGGAAACGCCATGCAGAACAATTCTTCCGCGCCGTGGGGAGAGTAAAACGCAGGAAACGACATGTTCCCGGAAACAAGGTAAAAAATAGGCTTGCTTTCTGAAGGCAATCATTGCACCTTACTTGCCCGCAAGGTGCGCACCGTTCGCACGACACATTTCTAATTATCACAAGACCATGAGAAATTACGAAGCTCTTATCGTATTCAACATGAAGGGTACGGAAACTCCCGTTGAAGAGTTGATCAGCACCGTAGCCGCCGCGATGAAGGAAGAAGGCGCCGACATCACCGCCACGGAAAACGCCGGCCGCCGCGAATTCGCCTACGAATCCAACCACCTTTCCGCCGGGCAGTATGTGACCTACACGTTCTCTGCGGAACCTTCCGCCATCAGGCCTATCCGCGAACGCCTTCGCCTGAATCCCCAGATTCACCTTCAGTATTACAAGGTGCTCGGCTAAATCAGGCCCATGCGGACGAAGTTTCCGCTCCTTGCTTTTCACCAAAAAGAACTGCTCCCGTGAAGGGGCGGTTCTTTTTTCTTATGTACTACCCTCCCTTCCCCTCTGGAGGAAAAGCTGCCGGCTCAACCAATATTCCCCCGCCTCTAAAGCAATATTGATCAGGAACCGGCGATAAGAGGCCAATTGGCCGCTCCGCATGTCCCGACCACTTTCCTTTCCCCATACAGGGGAAAAACTGATTCATGGAGCTCTACGGGGGAACGCCGTCCTAATAACTTAAATGAATTAATCCCGGCGTCTTTTTAATAAGGCTGCTTTTCGAGAATCACGCTTCATTTGATTCATCATTCCTCCTGCCCTTCTGCTGTCAGAAAAAAGAGCCGTCAGTCTGCGAGCCGGCAATTTCCGCCTTACAGGGAAATAAAGTTTTCCAGCAGTTTCACGCCCAGTTTCTGGCTTTTTTCCGGGTGGAACTGGGTGGCGACCAGATTGCCGCGCCTGACAGCGGCAGCAAAACGCACGCCGTAGGTGCAGAAAGCGGCAATCAGGGATTCATCCTCCGGCTGAGGATAATAGGAATGCACGAAATAAAAGTACGGTTCCTTCCCCATGCCTTTCCAGATGGGATCGGCAGGATCAGTGAGAGCCACGCTGTTCCACCCCATGTGAGGTACCTTGAGTTCCGATTCTGAAAACCGAACCACGCGCCCCTTGAGGATGCCCAGTCCGGGAACCTGCCCGCTTTCTTCCCCGCTTTCAAAAAGAACCTGATAGCCCACGCAGATGCCCAGAAAAGGCCTGTCCCGCTCTATCCATGCCCGGACCAGAGGCACCAGATTCTGGCGGCGCAGCTTTTCCGCACAGTCGCCGAAGGCGCCCACGCCGGGAAGAACCAAATGGGTTACGCCCGCCGCATCTTCCGGAGTACGTACCAGATGGCCGGTCACGCCGGCCGCCTCAAAAGTGTTCAGCACACTGCGGAGATTGCCCGCACCGTAATCAATCACTCCAAGTTTCATGTATTTTACAGCATTCCCTTGGTTGAAGGCAACGTTCCGGCGGCCCGGGGATCAATCGCCGCAGCCTGCCGCAACGCGTGGGCGATGCCCTTGAAGACAGATTCCGCAATGTGGTGGCCATCCCTGCCGTAAAGCACTTCCACATGCAGGTTGCAACGCAGGTTATTGGCCAGCGCGCGGCAGAATTCCTCGCAAAGGGTCAGCGGAAAGTTGGGGGCATCCGGCAAACCGCCTTCCGGGATACGGAAAGCAACATACGGGCGGTTGCTCAAATCCATCACCACGCGCGTAAGAGTTTCATCCATGGGCAGGTAGGAACAGCCGTAGCGAACAATGCCCTTTTTGTCCCCCAGCGCATTTTTAATGCATTCCCCCAAAACGATTCCCACATCCTCCACCGTGTGGTGGGCGTCTACTTCCAGGTCTCCGCGGGCCTGAAGGGTCAAGTCCATCAGGGAATGGCGGGCCAGTAAGTCCAGCATATGGTCAAAAAACGCATGTCCCGTTGCGACGGCGGCGCATCCCGTGCCGTCCAGGTTCAGTTCCATGCTGATGTCCGTTTCACCCGTGACCCGTTTGCAAGAAGCGTTCCTCATGCAGCACTTCTATACTGAAGACGCGGCGGAAGAAAGCAGGAAATATCGCATGGGAAAAGATTTGCCCTCTTCTTCCAGCAAAAAACCATGCAGACCGTCGTCAAAGGAACACGCCTCCGGCCCCGCTCCGACAGAAAAATCTCAGGAATCTCTGACAACGAATTGCGCGAAATCAACGGCCGGAAAGCCTGACGGACAGGAAGGAATCAACACATACTTGATCCATCCCGTCCGTAAACGCCATTTCCGCCATATTTCTCCGAAGCGTTTTCTCCGGAAAACGGCAGAATTATTTCTTTTTGGCCTTGGCGGCCGCCTCTCTTTCCTCCTGGCGCTTCTTATCCCGGTCTTCACGGGCTTTGCGCGCCGCTTCCGCACGTTCGGCACGTTCACGGGCACGCTGTTCCCGCAATCCCACGCGCACCGTTTCCGTCAGTTCCTCATAATATTCCCTGGGAACCTGGGCGGTCCGGAGCTCCGTCAGAACCTCCATAGCCTCGTCAAATTTCTTCTCGTCACACAGATTCCAGGCCTTTTCCAGCGCAGCGGAACCGGCTCCGTTTTCCGGGTCCTGTTTTTTTAAGCGTTCCGCATCCGTAGCGGCTACCAGTTTAAGGTCTCTCATGGCTTCCAAAGAACCTGCCGTAGGTTCAAACCACCGGTCCCCGCGTTCCTTGACCTTCTTGCGCAAAGCCCGGTACACTTCCGTAAGCTGGTTTTCACGTTCCCGGATGGCAGTCTGCCTTTTCTGGAAAGCATCCATCAGCACCTGGCGCTGTTCCTTTGTCAGTTTGGGATTTCCTCGGCGCTTCTCTTCCTCCTTTCTCAGGGCTTCACGTTCCTTCTCCAGGGACTTTTCCTTGGCGGCGATCATGACCTCCAGCTTACGGTTGAGCTGTCCAGAGATTCTGGCGGCATCCGGATAGGCATCCGCCAGGGCGGCGGAACCGGGATAACCGTCGCGCAAGCGGTCATACACGGCCATGGCCTGGTATGGATTGCGCACGGCAAGCGCCTTGAAACGCTTCAACAGCTTATTGGCCTCATGGTCGTATTTGGTGCGCACGGTCACTTCCGCCTCCTCCCTGGCATCCTGGGCGGCCTGGGCTTCCTCCGTCAACTTCTTTTCCTCCAGCAAAACCACTACTCTGGCCCTTGCCTTGACGGCGGCGTCATGAGCAAGGCCCTGGGGATTTTTCTTAATGGTCTTGTCCAGGTCCGCCAAGGCTTTTTCCAAATCCCCGGCATTCATGGTTTCCGGTTTGGCATACATTTTGCCGATTCGGGCAGCCTCCAGTTCATCCGGAGTCGCCTTCCTGATGGATTCAATCAAATCCCTCTTCACGGTTACGGAATCCTTGATACCTCCGGACACGGGAACTAGGAGGCTGACGCTTTCCGGCGTTTCCACTTCCACCGTGCAATTTTTGTAAACGGTTCCATCCTTGAGTTTTACTTCATCTGCAGCTGCAAGCGGAACGAATGCGGTCAACACCAATATGAGGGACTTGTTCATAATATAAGGCTTTTTCCAGATTGATCAGGCAAATACGTATCCTGCACTTTACCAAAAGATGCCCTGTTGGCGACAAAAAAAAGCCCGGAGCCGCAAAAACGGCTCCGGACCCGGGAAAAGAAGAAACAGGCGTATCAAACTTATTTCTCAGCAACAGCTTCTTCAGCAGCCGGAGCCGCTTCCTCGCCGGAAACACGGGGAGCTTCCACAATAGCCACAATCACTTCGCCGGCCAGTTCCGTGGTTACGCCGGAGGGGAGTTTGAGATCGGCAATGCGCAGGCTTTCACCCAGTTTCAAACCGGAGATGTCAGCGGTAATGGCTTCCGGCAGATCCTTCACCTGGCAGATAATCGCCAGTTCGTGAATGGTCTGGTCCAGAACGCCGCCCAGGGCCACGCCGGCGGAATCGCCTTCCAGAATGACGGGAACAATGGAATGGATGACCGTGGTATCGGTCACAGCCTGAAAGTCCACATGCAGGCAGGCGTTGGTGATGGGGTTGTGCTGCACTTCCTTAAGGAGAACCTTCACGATCTTGCCGTTGATATCCAGGGCCACGAGGATGTGTTCGGAAACGGCGGAAGCCAGCATGCGGGCAAATTCACGGGCGTCAACCTGGATATTGACGTTGTCAAAACCGGGACCGTAAACCACGCCGGGAACCAGGCCCTGGCTGCGGAGTTGCTTCAGATTACCGGAGCCGCAGGCTCTCGTTTCGGCCTTGAGGGAATGGGATGTAGCCATGTTTTATAGAGGCAATATTGAGTGTTGATTGATGATGTTTCCTAATCGGGTTCAGGCAGAGGCCCCGCCGGGATTTCCGAACCCGCGTAAACCGGTACTCAGGTCAGGGCGCAGGACTCTGCACTAAAATTGTCTAAATGTCAAATAATGATGATACGGATTCTCCGTCATGTATGCGCTGCACGGCATGGCCCAGCAGGTCTCCCACGCTGACACAGTCCACTTTGGGGCCATAGGCCATGGGAACGGTGTCGGAGGTAAGAACGCGTTCAATGCAGGAACCGGAAATCCGTTCGCGGGCCATGTCCCCAAGCACGCCATGAGAAACGCAGGCGAACACGCGCTGAGCTCCCCGTTCCTTCAGGATATTGGCGGCAGCGCACAGGGTGCCGGCGGTCTCCGTCATGTCGTCAATCAGAACAGCATCGCGCCCTTCCACGTCACCAATGACATTCATGGCTTCCACATGGGTGGCGTTGACGCGGTGCTTGGCAACAATGGCCAATTCCGCACCCAGAGCGTCGGAATACGCGCGAGCCATTTTCACGCCGCCCACGTCCGGGGAGACGACGACCAGTTTCTTGAGGTCTTTAACATAATGTTCGCGCAGGTGACGGATTAAAACGGGGGCGGCGTACAGGTGATCCACCGGAATATCAAAGAATCCCTGGATCTGGGCGGCATGGAGATCCATAGTCAGCACGCGGTCCACTCCGGCGGCCGTCAGCAGATTGGCCACCAGCTTGGCGGTAATGGGAACGCGGGGCTGGTCCTTGCGGTCCTGGCGGGCATACCCGAAGAAAGGAACAACAGCCGTGATGCGTCCGGCACTGGCGCGGCGGGCGGCGTCCACCATCACGCACAATTCCATGATATTATGGTTAGTGGGGGGGCAGGTGGGCTGAATGAGGAAAACATCCTTGCCCCGGATGTTTTCATTTATCTTTACAAAACTTTCCCCATCGGGGAAAGTATTCACCGTGACGTTCGTCAACTGAATGCCTACGCTTTGCGCAATGCGCTCCGCAAGTTCTCTGTGTGCTGTACCGCTGATAATCTTCATACCGGAAACTGAAAAGCGGACGCATTCTGAACACAGGTCCGCATAATCGCAATACTTAATTCTCACAATTTGATTTTTCTCCATGATGGATTCCCCCGCTCCTGACGGCAAAGAGAGATTTCTGACCGCCCCCATGATCGCCGCCTTGGCCGTGAGCACGCTGCTGCTGGCGCTGAACTATCTGGCATTCCCGGAATTCGGTTCATTCGGAAACGAAAACAGCATCCAGTGGCTCATTTCCTCCTGGAACAAGCAAACGGATTATGAACACGGCTGGCTGGTGGTTCCCATCATCGTCTTCATGCTGTACCATGCCAGAAAGAAAATTGCCCAGGCACCCAGACGCATGGACTGGCGCGGCCTGATTCTTTTCATCCCGGCGATCATGCTTCTGATGCTTTCCTTCCGCGTGGGGCAGCCTCGCGTGGCCGTAGGCGCTCTTCCCCTGATTTTACTGGGCGGGGCCTGGTACCTGGCCGGACCGCAGACCGCCAGGCTGTGCGCCTTCCCGCTGCTCTTTTTCTGGCTGTGCATCCCCCTGCCCTCCTTCCAGCAGGCTACGGTGGGGCTTCAAATCATCGCGACGGAGCTGGGGCATTGGGGGGCAACCATCTTCGGGGTGGACACCTATCTGCAGGGCACCAATATCCGCTCTACCGGCGGACACTGGGATGCCTTCAATATTGCAGGAGGGTGCAGCGGCATGCGTTCCCTGATGGCACTGCTCATGCTGTCCGCGGCCTGGGCCTACCTGTCCGACTTGAAATTCTGGAAAAAATGCGTGCTCTTCCTCAGCGCGATTCCCCTGGCCGTCATCGGCAACGGTGTCCGCATCACCAGCATCGTGGTGATGGCGGAATACGGAAATCCCGAGTTTGCGTCAAAAACCTGGCATGACTGGTCCGGCCTGCTGTTTTTTTTCCCCATCAGCCTTTTCGGCCTGGCAGCCGTCCACTCCCTGCTGGCCGGGGAGCTCATCTGGAAGCCGTCACAGCGCAAGAAGCTGGTTGTTAAAATGAACAAGTCCCATTAAGCGTTTCCGCTGCCATGAATATTAAAACGCTCAAAATTCTCATCATCCCTTTTCTGCTGGCCGTCATGCTCGGCGGCACTTACCTGATGCCGCGCAAAGGGGAAGTGCAGGACTCCTCCATCAGCATGGATCTCCCCACAGGCATGAATCCATACGGCTGGCACGGCACGCGCCGGCAGGAATCCGAACAGGAACGGGATATCCTGGCCCCGGACACGGAATTTTCCAAAGCGGATTATATGCAGGAACTCCCCATCAGCCTGGATGCAACGGAAACCGTGCCCGTTCTGTGCCGCGTTTCCATCGTTAAATCCGGTCATGATTTAAACAACTCCATCCACCGCCCGGAACGCTGCCTCCCGGCCCAGGGCCATTTTAACCTGACGGGAACCACGGTGGATGTTCCCGTGAAAGGCCGCGGAACCATCAGGATGACCAAGCTGAAATCCCAGCAGAACATCGCTCCGGACCATCCGCAGCCAGTCATTCTGGACAGCATGCATTATTACGTATTTATCGGCCACCGCCACATGACGGAAGACCACCTGATCCGCACCCTGATGGATATGAAAGACAGGGTTCTGCACGGCATGGACCAACGCTGGTGCTATTTCCAGATTTCCACCACGTACGGGGACAAGATCAGAGTGCCGGAAGAGAAAGCCAGGGAACAGACGGAACGCCTTATCAGCCAACTTCTTTCCCAACTGGTGAAGTGGGATGAACTGAACCGGTAGCACGGCTCCGGCAGTTCAGTCCGGAAGATTTCTTTCCAGCCAGGAGGCAGCAGCTTGAAAAAGGCTGCATGCTTCTTCCCCAGGCGGTTCATAAAGCATGGGCGCAGGACGCCGATGGGAATAAAGGCGGCCCTTCCGGTCACGACTGTAGCCGGAAAAAGCAAGATTGGCATCAGCCCCGGCGCAATGTCCCCAGCGTCCGCCTATTCTGGGCACCGCGTCCATGAAGCCGCCGCCGTCCCGCAGGTAAGCGTTCCCCCACCATTCCGCACAGGCCGGACGCACGCTCTTTTGCCTGCGCGCCACGGCGTCTATCGTCAGAAGGCAAAGGGGAGCAGCCTGAACCGACTGGCGCCTGGCTACTTCCACCGCGCAGGATCCTCCGTAGCTGTGTCCTATCAACACGACAGGCAGCCCGGGATATCTCCGTCTCAGCTCTTCCAGCTCCACCGCTATTTTTCCGCACCTGTCAAAAAACACGCCGCAGCCGCCTCCGTCCCAGTGGTAATAAGCCGTTGCGTACGCCACACCCGGCAAAAAACCGGGAAATCCTTTCTCCACACGGCTCAAACAACCCGCAAAAATGTCCCCGAAACCGCCGATGAACACAGCCAGATACCCGGGAACGTTTTCGCGGGAGAACCGATTCAGCGTCCTTTGAAAATGCATGACGGCCCCCATGATGGAGAAATCACGTCAATATCCAAGCCTGTAAGACGTTCTGGCTTGATAAAACCTGAAAACTGTCCAAATGTGGTGGTATGCAAGTAATCATTCACCAATGGGCCTTCAACGGAAGCTTTGACCAGCTTGCCTCCCTGCCCCGCCAGGAACTCGTCAACGACTGGTTCGGCTATGATGTGGAGCCAAGTGCGGAATTCGCCTTCGCCACGGACGGGGAATTTCTCTGGTTTCTGGCTTCCCGCAGCAAGGCAGCCACCATCCATCCGGAAGCCCGGCCCGGCCAGTTCCAGCCGGAACTATGGCGGTACGACCTGGCGGAATGGTTCATGGCCGCGGGAGACGGCACCAATTACTGGGAATTCAACCTTGCTCCCAACGGCGCATGGTGGGCCTGCGCCTTTTCCGACACCCGCCGCGCCAATGAAGACATTCCCGCTCCGCTGGCCGTTGATACCAAGTGCATTCTGACGGACGAAGAATGGTGCGCCATGGCCCGGATTCCGCTGAACGAACTGCGCGGCGTGGACATCCGCGACTGCAAGCTGGCAGCCACGTTCATCCTGGATACTCCGGATCAGATTTTCCTGACTACGGCGGACGACCTTTCCGGCAATCCGGATTTCCACCGCCCGGACTGCTTCTGCACCCCCATTCTCAAATAATCCATGTCTTTGAAAGAAGACATTTCCCGCATTCTGGGGCCTGGAAAAGTTTCCGGAGCCCCGGATGTGCTGGCGGCGCACGCTGGGGACAAATGGTACGCCTCCGTGCTGCCGGAGGCAGTCGTTTTCCCGGAAAGCACGGAGGACGTCTCCCTGCTGCTGCGCTACGCATCCTCCATGAACATCCCCGTCACGGCCCGCGGCGGCGGGGTGGGATACGTAGGGGGATGCGTTCCCGTGCGCGGAGGCATCAGCCTTTCCCTGGAACGGATGAACCGTATCCTGGAGATATCCCCGGAAGATGGCGTTGCCGTGGTGGAACCCGGCGTTATCACAGCGGATCTCCAGCGGGAAGCCCGTGCTCTGGGATGGTTCTACCCGCCGGACCCGGCCTCCAGAAAGGAATGCAGCATCGGAGGAAATATCGCCACGAACGCGGGCGGCCCCAGATGCCTGAAATATGGAGTCACCAGAGCTTACGTGCTGGGGTTGACCGTGGTGCTTGCCAGCGGAGAGGTAGTGGAATGCGGAGGACGCACCCATAAAAACAAGACGGGGTTCGATATCGGGGACCTTTTTATCGGTTCGGAAGGAATGCTGGGCATCATCACGCGGGCCGTTTTGAGGCTCATCCCCCACCCGGAAGCATTCGGCGCGCTCAGCGCCGGCTTCCCGCAATTCCCGCTGGCAGCTGCCGCCGTGCAGCGCATCCTGAACAGCGGGCATCTTCCCTCCGCCCTGGAAATAACAGACAGTTTCACTCTCCGCGCCGCCCGGAACTATCTGGGGGACAGCGCCCTGCCTTCCGGCTGCCGCGGCCACCTGATTGTGGAAGTGGACGGCAGGCGACCTGCCGTGCGGGAAGAACTGGATTCCCTATGCACCCTGCTGGAAGAATGCGGCGCAACCGGAATTCTGCGTGCAGACACGGAAGCGGAGGCGGAAGCCATCTGGCAACTCCGCCGGGAATTTTCCTACAGCCTGAAAGCAACCGGAATGACCAAGCTCAACGAAGACATCGTCATTCCCAGGTCGCGCCTGGTGGCCCTGGTGGAATTCTGCGAGGCCCTGAACCGGGAAACAGGGCTGGACATCGCGTGTTTCGGCCATTCCGGGGACGGCAACATCCATACCAACATCATGGTGGACGATTATGCGGATCCAGAGAAGAAAGCCTTGGCGGACGCCTGTGTGGACAGGCTGTTCCACTGGGTGCTGGCACACGGAGGCGCCATTACCGGGGAACACGGCATCGGCCTGGCGAAGGCCAAATGGTTCCGGAAAGCCGTGGGGGAAGGCGCCTACCACCTGCACGAACTGGTCAAATCCGCCCTGGACCCAAAAAATTTGCTGAATCCTGGAAAAATGGGGCTTCCGTAACGTAAAATAAACTTCCATGACGCCTCCGGACGGGGCATCATGAATGCCGTACTTCATGAATAGCCCGCACAAGTCCATCCTAGCTGCCCTTTACGATTGCTTTCCGGCTGCAAACGCCGTTCTGGTGTTTCTTCTGGATCATCCTCTGGCCTGGTTCACGCCCAAATGGCGCCGGAAAGGACGTATGGCCCTGAAAGCAGTGCGCCGCTACATCAACTACAATCGCGATCTTCTGCCTACTGAACGCCTGGCGGAGTTTGAAGAAAGCCGCGACCTGCTGAAAACGGCCCTTTACCGAGGTGACAGGCAGCAGGCGGAAACCATTACCGCCAAACTGGAATCCACGCTGGAATCCATCCCCGGAGCGATTCCTTCCGCCCTGGCGGAAAACGTGGAAGTTCTGTTCGTGATTCTGGCCATTTTCCTGGGTTTGCGCTGTTATGTAGTCCAGCCCTTCCGCATCCCGACCGGTTCCATGCAGCCCTCCCTGAACGGAATCCGCGCCCTTCCCCAGGAAGGGGAGCCCACCCTGATGCAGAAAATCGGGGACATGATCCTGTACGGCGGCTCCTATGTGCACGAAACGGCCTCCAAGGAAAAGAAAATCGTCCGTTTCGAACCTGCCACCAAGTATCTTCTGCTCACGGTGACCAACGTGATTTTCGATGACGGCTCCAAGCTGGAAATTCCGGCAGCGGAAGCGGAAACGCGCCGCTACTTCCTCAATCAGGAACCGCGCTTTGAAGCCGAACGGCACACCCCGTTCAGAAGCTACCTGCCCGGAGACACAATCGTCAATGCCCGTTTTGACGCCGGGGACCTGATCGTGGTGAATAAAATGGCCTATCACTTCCGCAAGCCGGAACGCGGGGAAGTCTTCGTCTTTGATACACGCGGCATCGAAGGCATCGCCAATAAGGGAAGCAGCACCGGCCAGGAAGGAGGAACCCACTACGTCAAACGCCTCTGCGGCATTCCGGGAGATACCCTCTCCATTCAGGACTCCCAGCTAATCGTCAATGGGAAACCAGCCACGGAACGGACTATCCAGAGGGTCGCTTCCGGCAAGCCCCCCTACCAGCCCTGCGGCTACGTGGCCCTTCCCGCCCCCCTGAGCCTGCTGGACGGCAGAGCTTACATCACGGAAGGGGGGACCGTGCATCTGTCCAACGACAGCAAACGCCCCTATCTGCGTGAATACGTGGCGCTGGGGGACAATTCCACTCGCGAAAATTCCTTTGATTCCCGGTACTGGGGCCCCGTCCGCCAGTACAACATCGTAGGCCCCGCCAGCTTCTGCCTGTGGCCCTTTACTTCCCACTGGGGCCTGATTCCATGATTTTTATCCCTTTCGCAGGCAAGTTTTTTCCGTCAAGACATGACTCAAGCCCAAACCATCACCAGCAAGGCCAAGTCCAACCTGGCCTTTGCTCTCATTGATCTTCCTGAAGAAGAACGCCGCCATATGGCGGAATTTTACGCTTTTTGCCGCACGGTGGACGATATCGTGGACGAACCGGGCATGACTCCCCGCGAACGCCACGACGCATTGAACCGCTGGGTAGAGGTCATCAACGGCGGAGAAGGCCTGGAACTGACGGAACTGGAGGAGGACATCATAGCCCTCATCCAGGATTTGGAGCTGGACACCACTCCCATGCTGCACCTGATTGAAGGCTGCCGTTCGGATATCTGCCAGCAGCAGCCCCGCAGCCGCGATGAACTGCTGGACTACACCTACTGCGTAGCCTGCTGCGTGGGCCTCACCTCCGCCCGCATCATGGGGGCGGGAGAAGCCTCCTATCCGTACGCCATTGCCTTGGGGCATGCCCTTCAAATGGTGAATATCATCCGGGACGTGGCGGAAGACTGCGGCAAGTCCAACCGCATTTATTTGCCCAAGGAGGATATGGACCGCTTTGGATACACCCTGGAAGACCTGCGCTGCAGGGTGTACTCCCCCCGGCTTCAGGAGCTGCTGAAATATGAAGCGGATCTGGCGGAAACTTTCTTTGCGGAAGCGGAGAGGGAATATAACCTCCTCAGCCCGGAAGACAAAGCCGCCCTTATTCCGGCTCAGGCCATGGCGCTCATTTACCATACCATTTTGGACAAAATGAAGGCGAGCGGCTTCCGTATTTTCGACATCCGCTACCGCGTCAACACCTTCCACAAGCTCTGGCTCCTGTTCCGCACCAAATTGGATATTGACCCCCAATCCTACTACGACAAATCCAAAGCGTATTATGACAAGCTGGTAGGCTTTCTTTCCCGCCCCGGCAGAAAGGATGAAAAACAGGGGCCTCCCAGGTGAGCCATGGAAAAGCTGCGGCTTTTTCTCCCGGCCCTGCAAGAATTATTCTTGTCCCGAAAACCGTGTTCCTGTAGGAGTTACAGCATGCAAAACCCCATGGCCTCCCTGCTTTTTATTCTCGCAATGTTAGCAGGGCCATGCCCGGCAGCGGATTATCCGGAACGGACGGAGCGCACGCAATCCGCAGGAAACCATGTCTGGCATATAGACCCGGACAAGGGAAATGACGGCAATCCGGGAACAACCCCATCCACGGCGTGGAAAAGCATGGCACCGGCCAACCGTCTCATCATGGCGCGGGGAGATACGCTCGTCATCCATCCGGGGGAACATGCCGTCTCCCTGGCACTGATGGGGGAAGGTTCCAAACAGGCCCCGGTCACCATCCGGTTCATGCCCGGCAGGCATATCTTCAAACACGGTGCCCTGATGACCGGAAAACCGCAGATTTCCAACACCAACGATGCGCCCAACGAGCCCAAGGCCATGGCCATCCGCCTGATGGAAGCCAAAAACATACGCCTGGAGGGAAAGCCGGGAGCCACCGACATCCTGCTGGAAGGAAAAGCCATCTTTGTCTGCATGGAACATGCGGAAAACGTTTCCCTGAACGGCCTGGGTTTTGACTACCTGCATCCGACCATGGGAGAATTTCTGGTCACGGAAGTTGAAGGGGATACCATGAAAGCAACTATTCCGGACGGAATCCTGTACACAGTGAAGGATGGGAACCTGACCTGGCACGGACCCGGATGGGAATTCCGCATGGGAGGGTATTCCAAAGTTTTTGATTCCGCCTCCGGCACTTTCCAGGGCCATTTCGACCCCGGGAAAACAGTCATCAGAGAGTTGTCTCCCGGAAAAATCAGCGTCACGTTCAAGGAAGGCTCCCCAACCATGAAACCGGGCCAATCCTACCAGAACCGCAATACCCGGAGGGACTGCTGCGGCTTCTTTCAATACAGAAGCAAAAACATCCTCTGGAATAACTGCCATATTTATTATATGCACGGCATGGGCGTCGTTTCCCAGTTCTGCGAGAACATCATGTTCAGCCGCTTGAACATAGCTCCGCGCCCCCGCTCCCTCCGCACCAGCTCCTCCTGGGCGGATAATCTGCACTTTTCCGGATGCAGGGGAAAAATCATCGTCAAGGATTGCGTGCTGGGAGCCTCCCATGACGACGCCATCAATGTTCATGGCACCCACTTGCGCATTGTAGGCAGGCCGGCCCCCAACAAAATTACCGTCCGGTTCATGCATCCCCAGACCTTCGGCTTTGACGCCTTTGCCCCGGGAGACCGGATCGATTATGTTTCCAGCAACACGCTGGTGCCTTATGCATCCAATACCGTTTCCGGCGTCAACCAACTCAATGAAAAGGAAATAGAACTTACGCTGCAACATCCCAATCCCGAAAACATCCAGCCTGATGATGTTGTGGAAAACGTCACATGGACGCCATCCGTCCATATCAGCAACACGGTATGCCGCCACATTCCCACCCGGGGCTTCCTGCTTACCACCAGGAAGCCGGTGCTGGTTGAACGGTGCCGGTTTGAGAAAACGGGCATGCCCGCCATCCTGGTGGAAGATGACGCCTCCGGCTGGTATGAATCCGGCGTGGTCAGGAATATGACCATTTCCCGCAATACCTTTATTCAATGCGGAGAAGCCGTCATCCAGATCGTGCCGCACGCCCCACGGCCGGAAGGGGAAGTTCACCGGAACATCACCATTACCGGAAACACATTTGACCTCAAGAACGGAACCGCCATCCGCACTCGCCATACCGGCAGCGTCAAGGCGGAGAAAAACACTTTCACCAAAGACGGAAAAAAGATCCCTGAAGAAAAGGCGGTGGATATCCGGTAGAAAACCTCTTTCCTACCGGTGACGGGAAACATGCACCGTTACGGAAACGCTGTCCGTCCGCGGCAGGATGAACTTGCGCAGAGTAACAACCACGTGCCGCGCGCCGAACTCCTTCAGGCAAACCTTTCCCATATCCTCCGCCAGCGTTTCCACCAGCTTGCGCGGGCGCGCCATGGCCTCCGCCCGGAGCGCACGGGCCATGGAATCATAACAGACGGTTCTGGAAAAATCATCGTTCAGTCCGGACAAGGCCTCCTCCGGATAAAAAGTGATGTCCGCTTTCAGGGTCTGCATGGAAGCGCGCTCCTCGTCCGGAACGCCGATGAAGGTATCCAGTTCAAGACCGTTGATGTTAATGGAATCCTGCGTATCGGAAGGGAGCGCGTAACGGCGCATCAGCGTGCGCAGAACAAGCAGGTCCGGAACAATCATGTCCGGTTTGGCCTTGGAAAGCTGCGCAGCGTCATTATAGCCGGTCAGGACGGCAATGGAGGTGATGCCCGCGTGGTGGGCCGTTTCCACATCATGCTGCATGTCCCCGATAAATGCGGTTTCATGGGCATGCAGCCCATGCTGGGCCAGCAGGGTATGAATGTGGGCATCCTTATGGCGGATGCCCGCATGAATGGCTTCAAAATATTCCATCATGCCCAGCTCCCTGCATTGGATATCAAACTCTTTGGCGTCCACACTGGTAAGAATAAAGCAGCGCACGCCGCGCGCGCGGCAGAACTCCAGGAATTCCCGGGCATTTGGCAGCACTTCCACCGGAGCATTGGAAACGCGGAAGGCGTACCGGAAATGGTCTTCCAGTTCATCCAGATCCGCGTGGGGCAGCACCCGGGCATAATAGTCCGGATAGGGAAGCTGGAATTCCGCGCGGAATTCGTCCCTGTTCATGCAGGGTTTCCCGTATTGGGAAAAGACGTAGTTGGAGGCGTCCAGCGTCAGGGCCAGGTCATCCACCAAAGTGCCGGACCAGTCGAAAATGATATTCTTGAACATGGGAATGCGTATGGGAAAAACTCAGTCCAGAGCGTACCGCATGGCGGCCAGGCCGAAAAAGGCGGCCGTCTCCACCCGGAGAACGATAGGACCAAGAGTGACGGGAGCAAACCCTGCTTCCAACGCCATGGCCGTCTCCCGGTCCGTAAAATCGCCCTCCGGCCCCACCAGCAGAGAAGCGTGCCGAATGGAACGAGAGCGGGCAGCCTCCAGCACCTCCCTGACCGGCCGCACCCCGGGCGCCAGAGAGGCGATGATATTCAGTCCTTCCGGAATTCCGCCGCGCAGCCATTCCGCAAAGGGAACAGGAAGCGCCACTTCAGGCAGCGTGTTCTGGCCGCACTGCTTGCAGGCCTCCAGGGCAATGCGCTGCCATTTCTGCCTTTTGGCCTCAGCCTCCCGGGCATTCAGACGCACGATCGTGCGATTCGTCACGAGCGGGATAATGGCAGAAACACCCAGTTCCACGGACTTTTGAATAATGAGATCCATGTTGGCGCCCTTGGGAACAGCCTGGCACAGCGTCAAATGGGCCACGGGGGGAGAAGGAGGACACTCCTCCCCCGGAACCAGCAACACGCCGGAACTGCGCGGCGGTTCCGCCACCACAGCGCGGGCGGCACGGCCGCAACCGTCAAAAACGATGCAGGAGTCACCCTGCTTCAGTCGCAGAACCTTGGCGGCATGGTGCGCCTCATCCCCCCGCAGCTCCCAGGCGGGAGCAGCCCATTCGGAAGGCGGAAGAAAAAAGCGGGCCATGTCTGAAAAAGGGAAACGGACCTTATTTGCTCTTCAGGTAACGCGCCGCCTTGTCGGCAAACTCCACGCAAGCCGGCTGATTGCGATTTTCATCCAGAACAGAAGCAAACGCGTTCAGTTTATCCATCTGCTCCTTGGTCAGCCGGGAGGGGATTTCCACTTCCACCTCCACCAGCATATCCCCCACGTCCGAACTGCGAAGGGCTTTTACTCCCTTGCCACGCAGACGAAAGATCATGCCGTTCTGCGTTCCTTCCGGCAGCTTGATGGTGGCCGCGCCTTCCAGCGTGGGGACCTTCAACTTGCCGCCGGAGACAGCCAGGGAAAGCGGCACCGGAACCGTGCAGCTCAGGTCATTGCCTTCCCTCTGGAAAATATCGTGCGGTTTGACGTCAATGAACACGTGCAGATCCCCGGTAGGGCCGCCATGCACCCCGGCATCCCCTTCCCCGGCGATGCGGAGCTGGCTGCCCGTGGCAACGCCCGCAGGAATACGGATGGTGATGTGGGAATCCTCCCTGACGCGCCCTTCCCCGCGGCAGACGGGGCATGGATCCGAGATGATTTCCCCGGTGCCGTGGCAGGTGGGGCAGGTGGACTGCTGGACGAAAAAGCCGCTCTGCTGGGTAATGATGCCGCGCCCCTGGCAGGTAGGACAGGATTTGAACGCTTCCTTTCCATCCCTGGCCCCGGTGCCGTGGCAGGTCTTACAGGTCACCAGACGCTCAATTTCAAGTTTCTTGGTGCATCCCTTCGCAGCCTCTTCCAGCGTGATGTCCAAATCATAGCGCAAATCGGAGCCGGGTCTCTTAGTGGATCTTTTCTGGCCGCCGCGGCCGGCGCCTCCGAACATATCCGCAAAACCGCCCATTCCGGAAAACATCTGGGCGAAAATATCCATCGGGTCCTGGAACCCTCCCCCGGCATAACCGCCGCCTGCGGCGGGACCGCCCTGTTCAAAGGCGGCATGGCCGAAGCGGTCGTAGGCAGCCCTCTTGTCCGCATCGGAAAGCACCTCATAGGCCTCTCCCAGCTCCTTGAACTTTTCTTCTGCGGACGGGTCGTCCGGGTTGCGGTCCGGATGGTACTTTAAGGCCAGCTTGCGATAGGCCTTCTTAATCTCATCGTCAGTAGCGTCCTTGGAAACGCCGAGAATTTCGTAATAATCTTTTTTAGCCATGTGGCGTGAATGTTAAAAAACGGTCAGACTTGCGGTTCGGGTTCCGGAGTATGGGCGACAACTACGTTCGCCGGGCGCAGGAGCCTGTCCTTCAGCATATACCCCTTGCGGATAACGCGCAGAACGGTGCCTTCCGGCTGGTCGGAGGGTTCCCGCTGAAGAGCTTCCTCCGTGGCGTGGTCAAACATGCTTCCCACCACAGGATCCACGGCGCTCACGCCATTGCCGGCGAGAAATTCGTCCAGCTGCTTCTTCACCATGCTCATGCCGATGTAAATCATGGAGGAGGCATCCGCGCTGGCGGCGGCCATACCCATCTCAAAATTATCAATGACGGGAAGAAGTTCTTCCAGCAGGCGCTGGTTGGCGAACTTGGCGCATTCTTCCTTTTCCTTCACCATGCGCTTGCGGTAGTTATCATATTCCGCGGCGGTGCGCATGGCGGCATCCCTCCATTTAAGCAATTCCTCTTCCACGGAAGGTTCCGCCACCTTCTCCTCAGCAGGAGCATCCTGCACCTGTTCCTGTGCCTCCAGCTCTTCCGCTTCCGCGTTTTTCTCTTTCTCTTCGTCGCTCATGCGGGCAATGTAAATTCTTTTACCGGATGCGTCAACGGCCTGCTAAGACATGGATGACGTTTGACGCGTAATGGACCGCGCCAGATGCAACCCTTCTACGCATAAAGAAAATGCCTGCCTTCCACCCGGCTTTCCTAAGCGCCGGAAACATCCTCCGCAGAAAGCAGCCGGGCAAGTTTTCCCTCGCATCCGTCCGGCAATTCCACCACTTTCAGCCGGGAGGATTCCCCGCGCAGCAGGCTGATGGAGGAACGGGGAATGTCCAGCCACGCGGACAGGAAAAGGACGACGGCCTTGTTCGCCTTTCCCTCCACGGGAGGCGCGGCAATGCGCAGCTTCAGCGCGCGGCCGGCACGGGGATCTTCTTCCCATCCCACGGCCTCGCTCTTCTTCGCATTGGGAATAACTTTCAGAGCCAGCTTCATACCGTTTCCGTGCCGGACTTCCCGCGCTGCCTGGCAACCAGATCCCCATACCTGATCAACCCGCCGCCAAACAAATCCAAAGCGCTCCCCACCGTGGCATCCATGGTTCCGCCGCTCAAAGCGTCTATTTCGTCAATATCCTGAATGCGGCTGATGCCTCCGGCATATGTCATGGGCAGGCGGCGCCAGTTTCCCAGCATTTCCACCAGTTCCCGGTCAATGCCGGTGCAGAGCCCTTCCACATCCGCCGCATGAATAAGAAACTCCGCGCAATGTTCCGCCAGAACATCCAGCGTCTCCGCCGTTACCCGGAGTTCCGTCAAAGTCTGCCACCGGTTCATGGCCACAGCCCAGCCACCTTGCACCCTGCGGCAGCTCAAATCCAGCACCAGCCGCTCCGCGCCCACTGCGGAAACAAGATCCTTCAACCTGTCCATCCGCAGCGTTCCCTCCGCATCAAACAGGCAGGAGGTAACAATCACATGGCTGGCCCCGGCGGAAATCCATTCCTCCGCGTTTCCCGGCGTCATACCGCCGCCCACCTGAAGGCCTCCCGGCCATGCCGCCAGAGCCTCCCTAGCCGCAAGGTCGTTCCCGGGTCCCAGCTTGATCACATGCCCACCGCTCAGGCCGTCCCTGCGGTACAAATCCGCATACCATGCCGCGCCGCGGTCAGAGACGAAATTGGTGCGCAATGAGGCGCCATCCTGCGTCAGGGTGCCCCCCACAATCTGCTTCACGCGCCCGTCGTGTAAATCAATGCATGGTCTGAATTTCGTCACGCGGTCACTTTGCCCGGGGAACCTCTCCAGGTCAAGACGGTATTCCCCCCACACCCTCCCGGCACAACGGGCCTGGGAAATTTACACAAAACGGGACGGGGACTCCGCTTTATCGGATAACTGCCGTCAACCACCATTCAAAAAACCGATGAACAACAACCTTGCCGGAAACCATCTTCTTGCCTGCTGCGCCGGAAGCGCCATATCTGCCCTCCTGGCCTTTTCCGCCCCCGCTGCGGAAGCCGGGATTCACCTGCATGGCGAAATCCGCATGCCTGCGGCAGGGCAGGCCGTTTTCCTGTATGACCCCTCCGGATTCCCCATCTGGGGATATTCCCCATGCGGACGGCCCATTTACGCCTATACCCCCGCAGGCGCACCCATTTACGTCATCAGGGACATCTACCGCGGCTGCCATGTTCCTGCATGGAACCCCAGGCCGCATTACCACGGCCCTTTCTGGCCGGCGGGCGTCTGCCGCGGACATCATGCCGCACGCCTTACGCCATGCCCGCCCCCTTTCCGGCTCCACCGCCCCAGGCGCCCACATGAAGGGCCCCCTCCCCGTTTCCACCGCCGGTAAAACCGCATCCCCATCCCCCGCAAAGCAAGAGACCGACCCAACCTTCCTTTTTATTCCGGGAAAGAAAGGCCGTACCAGCCTTCCCCCAGCAGCCTGACCAGCGTAAAGGAATATTCCCCCTTGCGGTTGGGCTCCTTGCTGCGGGAAAGGAGAACCCGCGCGCGGAGCATGCCGGCCTCGTCATTGGCGTTTAACACCCGGTATGGGGAATGTTCCATCTCCTCATTGATTTTAAACAACATGAACAAACGCTTGCCCATTTCCGATTTTTTGGGGACATACACCATGGGCCGGGCAATGCTGCGCTCTTCGGAACCGTTCATCCCGGGAGCAATCAGCTTAAATGCGTACTCATCCTTATTTTCCGACATGCGCTCCCGAACCATCCATACGCGGAATTCCGCGATGTCCTCCCCTTTTCCACGTACAAAATCCTCCCAGTTCATCGGCTGAAAACGGGCAAACTGCTGCCAGTCCAGCTTCCAGGAACCATCCTGTTCATCCTTGAAAAAACAGAATTCCATATCGGGAGTCTTTTCAAAACCAACCAGGATCTGGGCGCAGGGAAGCCCCTCCACCTCAAATACGGCAAAGCTTTTAGGGCCCTTGGGCCTGCTGACAATCGCCTCGGGAGGAGACACGGCGTAATGCCTGACCATTAAAGGAAGCGATTGCAGGGACTTCCACACAAAAGAGGATTTTTGAACCACATCCGCGGCGCTCAGATATTTCTGTGCCTCCGCCAGGCAGTTGCGCAGCAGGTTCTGCTTTTCCATCGGAGGAATGTGATAGGGAGGCCAGAAACTGTAGTCCACCTTGTCTTTCAGAGCGGCTTTCAATTCTCCGGACAACATCTCCGGCGTGGCGCAAACCCGCGCGGCCGCTCCGGAATCCAGGGATGCCTGGCGCTTTTGGAGCCAGAAGAAAAGACCGCCGAAAAACATTCCCAGCGCGATCACGAAAAAGATGACGGAAAGAATGCGGCCCAGCGCAAAGCCCGCTTTTCCGCCGCGCCTGCGCGCGGCCGGGGAAAGGAACAGCTTTTTTTCAAATAAATCACTCATTTCAAAACGAAAATATCCACAGAAAACAATCGCGGAAAGACGGTCATACACTACCGGAACGCCCAAGGCAGCGCAACGATAAAAAACAGACACATTTTTTTATCCCTGCCGGAGAAAATTGTTTCACATCCACATGCGGGTGATGTACATTAAACCGGACGAGTTTCAATAGCTCCCATCTTACCTTTCACCCCCTCTTTTTAACGCCATGTTTGGATCATTCACTACCGTTCCCGCCCCCAAGGGCAATAAAAATCCTGAATCCACCCCCAGCTGGATGGATGTAGCCAAGAGCCAGGACATCCCCGAACCGGTTGCGGAAGCCGTGCCTTCCTACGCCCCCACCACCCGTGTCCAGCAGCTGACCCGCAATGTGCTGAACTCCGATGTGGAGGTAATCGGTTCCCTGCGTTTTTCCGATGACCTGCTGATTGACGGCACCGTGGAAGGCGACATTTCCTCCGAAGGGGTGCTTTCCGTAGGCCAGAACGCCGTCATCCGGGCGGAAATCAACACCAAATCCGTCATCATCCACGGCAAGGTCATCGGCAATGTAACAGTCACGGACCGCGTGGAACTGAAAAGCACGGCGGAACTCGTAGGTGACATCCAGGCCGCCTCCCTGGCTATTGAAGGCGGTGCAATCTTCATCGGCCATTCTACCGTAGGCGCCCCCACGGTAGGAGCTACAGGAGCTTCCGCCGCCAAGAAGGCGGCTTCCGTCCATGCCTTCGCTCCGGAGCCGGCCCCCCCTGCCCCGGCCAGCCAGAGCACGCTGGATATTGACGCGGAATAAAAAACTCTCCGCCTGCTACTTTCAGGGGCGGCAAAAGAACGGTCCGTTCTTTTGCCGCCCTCTTTGTTCCATGAACCCCATCTTCCATCCCGTCCCCCGAATCAGCGCCGCGCCCTCCGGGAAAATCAGCCACCCCTCCCCGGCGCCGCCCTGGACACTCCCGCCAACTGCGGAAAGCAACCCGGCGCCTGCCCGGGAGGTGGAATGCTTCTCCTGCCGCAAAATCACTTCCGTCCCCGCCACGGCAGTTTCCGCCAGGTGCGGCCACTGCTCCGCGTATATCAAACTGGACGACGTCATTTTACACAGCAGAACGCACCGGACCAAGGTGCAGACCTGCGGAAGCGTTACCGTACAGGCCAATGCAGACCTGAAAGGGCTGAACATCGAATGCCGTGACCTGGTCTTATACGGCAGGGCATCCGGTGATTTCCTGTGCCGCGGCGTCTGCAAAATCAAAACGGACCAGCACATCTCCGGTTCCATCTCCGCCCGCAGGATGGTGGTGGAAAAAAAGACGACGGTGCTGGTCACAGGCACCATCCGCGTGGAGAACATCTGGATACAGGGTTCTCTGGAAGGAACGCTTACGGCGGATGAAACCGTCACCATCCACCGGCACGCCAAATTCCTGGGAGATATCACGGCGCGCCGTCTCATCATTGAGGAAGGCGGCTCACACCAGGGAGCCTTTACACGCCTTGCATAACATGAATCTTCCCATCTCCATCCGCGGCGCGCGCCAGCACAACCTCCGGAATCTGGATCTGGACCTTCCGTCCAACAAGCTCATCGCATTCTGCGGCCCTTCCGGCTCCGGAAAATCATCCCTGGCGTTCGATACGCTTTTTTCCGAATCCCGCAGGCGTTTTCTGGACTGCCTGTCGGCACGCTCCAGACAGGGCATGGATCAACCGGAAAAACCGGAAGTGGACAGCATTACCGGGCTGCCCCCGGCCCTGTGCCTGGAGCAATCCGCCAGGCAACAGAGTTCCCGCACCCTGCTGGGGAGTATCACGGAAATTCTGGACTACCTGCGCATCCTTTACGCAGCCGCCGGCACGCCCCATGACCCGGAAACAGGAAAGGAACTGCAACGCAAAAGCCCGGACCGGATTACGGAGGAACTCGTTTCCCTGCCGGAACACACGCGCCTGGTTCTGGCCGCTCCGGCGGAAAACCTGCTGTCCCAGGACCCCGCAGCAACGCTTGGCGACTTCCAGCGGCAGGGCTTCCTACGGGTTTACTGGAACGGAGAAATGCGGGATATTGAAGAAATAAGCTCCCCCGCTCCCCCGCCTCCGGACGCGGCCCTGGTCATTGACCGCCTCATCGTCAGAGGGGAAAATACGGCCTCGCGCATTGCGGATTCCCTGCAAACAGCTCTCCGTATCAATCCGGACGAGGTGCGGGCCATCATCACCATACCGGGAGAGGAAACTTCAACCCGGGCCTTCCACACCCGCTACCGCAATCCAGAAACAGGCTTCCTTCTGCCCCAGCTTACTCCCCGCCATTTTTCCTTCAACTCCCCGCTGGGGGCATGCCCCTCCTGCCGGGGAACCGGCCTGAATGAACAGGAAAACGGCCCGTGCCGCGCCTGCGGAGGCAAGCGTCTTTCCCCTCTGGCCCTGGCCGTCACCATGTCTGCGCCGGACCGGGCCTACAATCTGGCGGAACTGACGGCTCTTCCGCTGGAAGATATGGCTGGAGAACTGGAACGCCTGAAAACGCCCCCTTCCCTGGCGGCGGCATTAAACCCGCTCATGGAGGAAATCAACAAACGCGTGCGCTTCCTGAATGAGCTGGGGCTCTCCTACCTGTCTCTGGACCGCCAGGCAAACACCCTTTCCGGAGGCGAACTGCAAAGGGCGCGCCTGGCTTCCCAGCTGGGAGGCGGCCTTTCCGGAGTTCTTTACATCCTGGACGAACCCACGGCCGGACTGCACCCCGCCGATACGGACCGCCTGCTCCGCGCTCTCCGGACGCTACGGAACCAGGGCAACACAGTCCTGGTCGTAGAGCATGATGAGCAAATTCTAACCGCGGCGGATTACCTGGTGGACATGGGCCCCGGAGCCGGGACCAACGGAGGCCGTATTCTGGCGCAGGGCTCCCTTGCGGAAATACTGGAAAATGCCGGAAGCCCCACCGGGGAATGGCTTTCAGGCAAACGGAGCATGCCCGCCTCCGGACACAAGACAGCTCCTGCGGAGCGTCTGGTCCTGACCGGAGCGGACAAACACAACCTCAACAATGTCACTCTGAATATCCCGGTTGGTACATTGACCTGCATCTCCGGCCCTTCCGGTTCAGGGAAATCCACCCTTGTCCGGGACTGTCTCATCCCCGCGGTCAGGCAAGCCCTTTCCGGGAAAAAGGATATTCCGCGCCGTGTGCAGGGAACGGAGCACTTCAACCGCCTTGTCGTCATCGACCAGTCGCCCATCGGCAAAACGCCGCGTTCCACGCCGGCCACAGCTACCGGCCTGCTCCAGGTGCTGCGCCCCCTTTACGCACAGCTCCCCCTTTCCAAGCAGAGGGGATACACGGCGGCGCGCTTTTCCCCCAATATTCGCGGAGGCCGTTGTGAACGGTGCCAGGGAACGGGCATGATTGAAGTGGATATGAACTTCCTGGGAAATGTGGCCATGCCCTGCGACGCCTGCCACGGGCAATGCTACAACAGGGAAACGCTGGAAGTCACTTGGAAAGGAAAATCCATTGCCCAGGCGCTGGCCCTGACCGTGGACGAAGCGGCGGAATTCTTTTCCTCCCTGCCCAGAGCCGCCGCCATCCTGAAAAGCATGCAGGACGTAGGGCTGGGATACCTCAATCTCAACCGCAGGGCGGACACCCTTTCCGGCGGAGAATCCCAGCGCATAAAAATAGCTGCGGAACTGGCCAAAGCCCCGTCCTGGAAACTGGCGGAAGACGGGAAAAGGGCCCTGTTCATTCTGGACGAACCCACCAGCGGCCTTCACTTCAATGAAGTGGCCCTTCTCCTGGCAGCCCTTTTCCGTCTGAGGGATGCCGGGCACACCATCCTCTGCGTAGAACACCACAAGGACCTGCTCAATGCCGCGGACTACCTGGTGGACATGGGCCCCGGAGCCGGCAGGCACGGCGGCAATATCGTGGCCGAGGGCTCCCCCGCAGATGTAGCGTCCAATCCGGAAGCGCCCACTTCACCCTGGCTCGTCCCCCGTTAACAACGGCAGCCCCTGAAAATCATTCATCTGTCCTGTTCTCCGGACATCCCGTTCCCGGCGTCTTCGGGAAAAAATCTGCCTCCCGGAGTTTATTCGTCTCCTTCCCCTATTTATTATCTTGACGACCTCCCTGTTTTTTTAACAAAAAAGGAATTACGTATTCCTTTTTCCTATGACTCTCCGTTTCCTCTCTTCGGCTCTGGCGGCGTTGTTACTTCCCGGAACGCTTCATGCCGCGCCCGTATTCCTTGAAAACGTCTCCGAATCCGGCGGATGGTATGATTGCAATAAAAAAACCAAATGGACATGGGGGACCAAGCCCCACCCCACCAACCCGTTAAATCCTCCGGTTTCCGCACGGCCCACAGAATGGCTGTACCTTCCTTATGACCAGAATATCTGCTGGGCGGCGGCGGCATCCAACGTTCTCCAATGGTGGCAGGATACCAGAAGCGACCTGAAATCCACCACGCCCAACGGGAAATCCGCCACTTACGATGTCATGCCGCAGGTCGCCCAGCTGGCCATTTACCAAACCATCTCCACGAACTGGACAAACAGCGGAGGCTCCGTGGAACAGGCCTACAACTGGTGGGTCAACGGCGGGATGCTGGATACCACCGCCTATCCGAGCCTTTCTACGACGACAGCTCCCGGAGGATACTGGAAAGAGCTGGGACTGACAGTCCCGCAGTCCTCAAGCGGAGGAGCTGTTGACAACCCCTTATTTTCCGCATACAGCTTCTGGGACGGAGACACCAGAAGCGGCGTTTACCAGAAACTGACAAACAGCATCAACAACAACTGGGGAACCACGCTGACCGTCGGGGAAGAAGGGAGAGGCCACGCCATCACCATGTGGGGCTACGACACGGACAAAGACGGCAATCTGATTATCTACCTGACGGATTCGGACGACTACGCTGTGGAAATGTTCCGCCAGAAAGTAGTCGTGAAAGACTATACGGACGAATACGGCTCCTCCCACTGCGATATTTATCTGACCAGCCTGGATGGAGAAAACGACGTGTACAGTTATAATTACGAGGAAGCGGGACTGTCGGGCATCCGCCTGGGAGAAATACAGAGCTTCACCGCTCCGCTGGGAGATCTGAGAATCCCGGAACCCGGCGCCGGAATCCTCTTCCTCTGCGGTTCATTCCTTGCCCTGTCCCGCCGCAGGCGCGCTGGACGGTAACGCTTTCTGAACTCCGGCCCCAATAAAAACGGGTCTTGATTCTTATGGGGGAAATGTGCAGAATCGGCGAGCGCACAAGTTCAGGAGAGCAAAAATTGTCCCAGTGTTCCCCAGTGCGGTTACCTGTGAAATGAATGACGCTTCCCACAACCACGGCGAGCAGGAAAACACCGTCTCTACCTATTCCGTCGACGTAGAAACCCTTCAGCAAATAGCTCTGAAAGGAGACGCCCAGGCACTGTTCCAGCTGGCAATCAACTACGAACAGGGGCGCGGGGTGGCGGAAAACCAGCAGGAAGCTTTCTACTGCTACCAGCAGGCGGCGGAACTGGGCCACGTTACCGCCCAGCTCAATCTGGGATGGGCCTATTCCAACGGCATCGGCGCCCCTCAGGACAACGACAAGGCCTTTTATTGGTACCGGAAAGCCGCCGAACAGGGGCACCCCACCGCGCAATTTGACCTTGGGTTCTGCTATGTCAACGGCTTGGGAGTGGAAAAAGACGAACACCAGGCCATCGGCTGGTACAAAAAAGCGGCGGAACAGGGCCATGCGGTAGCCCAGCTCAACCTCGGCTGGATTTATGCCAACAGCCCTAGCCGGAAAAACTGGGAACAGGCCGTATACTGGTACAAGCAGGCCGCGGAACAGGGAGACCCCCGCGCCCAGTATAACCTGGCCTGGTGCTATGGCAACGGAAGCGGGACCCCCAAAAACCCGCGGAAAGCCGCTTACTGGTATGAAGAAGCTGCCATGCAGAACCACGCTACGGCCCAATACAATCTGGGCTGGTGCTATGAAAACGGTTTCGGCGTGGAGCCGGATCTGGACAAAGCGCTGGTGTGGTATCACAAATCAGCCCTTCAGGGCCAGATTACGGCCCAATACACGCTGGGATGGTGCTACGGCAACGGCCGGGGCATGGAAGTGGACATGGCCAAAGCCGTCCACTGGTACACCAAAGCCGCAGAACAGGGGCATACAACAGCCCAGCTCAACCTGGGGTGGTGCCATCTGAACGGAAAAGGAACGCCCGTCAACCGGGAAGAAGCCCTGAAATGGTACCTTAAGGCGGCAGAACAGGGCAACGCCACAGCCATGTTTAATGTGGGCAACTGCTACGCCCACGGCTACGGCATTGAGCAGGACGATAAACAGGCGGAAGAATGGTATCTGAAAGCCGTCCGGCACGGCAACAAAAAGGCCGCCAGCGCCCTGCGCCATCTGGCTTCCAAACAGGAAAAAGAGAAAAAAACGGACTCAGAGGACTGAAAAGTCGTTTTCCTGCCTGCCTCCCCGGGAAATCCCATCTCCTTGACGTGGATCCGGTCATCAACACACACGGGAAAACATGTCCCCGCCCGGAAATAGATACCTGACAGCCGTCAAAACCCCGGACAGTCATCGCCGCCTCTTCCTTCCGTCCGCCGGGCCTTTTCGGGACAGCCGTTCCACGGCCTCCGGAAGCCGGGCTGCGCCATCGCCGCCCAGCGCTGCGTCAATATCTTCCAGCGCATGAATCAGGTCAATGACCTCCCGGCGGGGCAAGGCGCCCCCGGCCGGCACGCAGAAATGAGTGCGGCACGCTAACGGCCTGCCTTCATAAATCATGCATTTTCCCTGCCCGCTTAAAAAAGGGCAGCTCCCGTCCGGAGGCAGCTCCAGCCGGGTGCGTCCGGAAGCGCGCCACGCCTTCCAGGCCACCCATGCCTCACCCAGCGTTACATGCGGCGTCTCCCCGGTCAGGCGGAACCGGCAGCAATCCGCAGCGCCGGTACAGAAACGCTGGGCGCGGGAAGCGCGGAAAGCGCCTTCATCCAGAAGGCGCCGCACCTCCATCAGCATCCCGGCGGAGGGAGCCATTCCCCCCGCCTTTCCCTGGCGGCATTTGCCACGCGCCATGACTGAACCGGTTAACAGGTCAGGCCGTCCGCCTTCGCCTGGTTCCAGTACGCATACTCGGAACGGTTGAAATCCACGTATTCCGGAGACAAATCCGTGGTATACACCGTATGGGAAAACTCGCCCCGATTCAAATTGATATCCACCTGGAACGCGGGAACCTGCACGGCCTGCCGCAAATCGTCGGACGGAGTATCCGCCTGCACGCCGCCGCGGCAGGCGGCCAAACCGGCGATGTCGATGTCTATCTTCTCTTCGTCCACCTTTGCTCCGCAGTAGCCCACAGCATGAATAATGCGCCCCCAGTTGGGATCGTTCCCGTTCCAGGAACTCTTCACCAGGGAAGACTTGGCTACGGCTTCCGCCGCTTTTTTAGCTTCATCCTCCGTGCGGCCTCCCGTCACATGCACGGTGACGAACTTGGTCACCCGCTCTCCGTCCTGCACGATGTGCTTGGCCAGTTCCAGCATCACATGGGCCAAAGCCTGCTGGAATGCGTAAATATCTTCCGGAGTTTCCAGCTTCACGCCGGATGCCCCATTCGCCATCACCAGAACCGTGTCATTCGTGCTCATGTCTCCATCAATGGTGATGCAGTTAAAAGAACTCTTCACTCCGGACTGGACGCACAGCTCCAGCACATCGCGGGAAACGCCCGCATCCGTCGTGATAAAACACAACATGGTCGCCATGCAGGGATTGATCATGCCCGCCCCCTTGCAGCAGGCGCCGATGCGCACGGGTTTACCCTGCACTACAAACTCAATGGCAATGATTTTCTCCTTCGTGTCGCTGGTCATCACGGCCTGGGCCACCTCATGCCCCTTGTCACGGGAAAGCCCCTCCGCCAATTCCGGAAACTTCGGGTAAATGCGCATCATAGGCATTGGCAGGCCAATCACGCCGGTGGAACATACGGCCACTTCTGCAGGCTCCAGCCCCAGAAGCTCCGCAACGCTGCGGCATTCGCCCCTGGCGTCCTCCACCCCACGGGTTCCGGTGCAGGCGTTCGCGTTCCCGCTGTTCGCTACGATGGCGCGGATATTTCCTTTCCGGAGATGCTCCCTGCTCACCTTCACGCAGGCGGCCTGCACGCGGTTGGTCGTAAACGTTCCTGCGGACACGCAGGGTTCCGTGGAATAAATCAGGGCCAGGTCCAGACGCGTGGCTGTAGGCTTCTTGATGCCGCAGCTTACGGCGCTCCCCAAAAATCCCCGGGGCGCGCAAACGCCCCCGTCAACCGGAATATAGGATGAATCATTCATCGTCTTGAAAGTGTCTTTCAACATATCAAAAAGCTACAGAACCCACAAGCCTTCCGTTTCATCAAATCCGCACATGATATTGAAGGACTGAACGGCCTGGCCCCCCGCCCCCTTCACCACATTATCCTCCGCGCTCATCAGAATCACGCGGTTCGTGCGGGGATCATAAGCCCAGCCAATGTCCACACAGTTCGTCCGCGTTACATTCTTGGTATCCGCAGGCTGGTTGCGCCCCAGAAGGCGGACGAACGGGGCCGCGGCATAAGCTTCTTCCAGCAGGCGGCCGACGCATTCGGGATCCGCCCCCTTTTTCACTTTGGCCGTAATCGTGGAGCAGATGCCCGTATTAACGGGAATCAGATGGGGGGTAAAGGACATCACCACCGTTTCCCCCGCGGCATGGGAAAGCTCCTGTTCAATTTCGCTCAAATGGCGGTGTTTCGGCACTCCGTAGGCATGAAAACTCTCATTGCACTCGCAGAACAGCAGCGGAATGGACGCCTTGCGCCCCGCTCCGCTCACGCCGCTGCCGGAACAGACCACCACGTCCTCCGGCTCCAGCATGCCCGCCTTGAACAAGGGAATGAGAGGCAAAAGAATGCTGGTGGGATAGCAGCCGGGAGAAGCCACAATGCGCGCCCGGGCAATCTCCTCCCGGCGCCACTCCGGCAAGCCGTACACGGCTTCCTGCATCAGGGCCGTATCCGGGTGGGGGTTCCCGTAATACTCTTCGTACACCTCCGGGCTGTCCAGACGGAAATCCGCGCTCAGGTCAATCACGCGCACGCCCCTGTCCACCAGGCCGCGGGCATAGGAAGCGGCCACGCCATGAGGCAGGGCCAGAAAAGCGACCTCCGCCCCAGTAGCGGCAATCGCCTCCACATCGGAATCCGTAAACTTCAGACCGGAACCCGGAACCTGACGGAAACGGGGAAAAACCTCCCACAACGGCTGCCCGGCATACTGGCGGGAAGTAGCGCACACCAGCTTCACCCCGCGATGGTTCAGCAGGATGCGCAACAATTCCTGCCCGGTGTAGCCACTGGCCCCGACGACTGCAACTTGAACTTGCTTCATGACAAAAAAGGTATGCTATGAAAAAAGACTCTTGCCAACACTAAAGTTTTCCTATATACACCTCGCCGTCACGAGACACGACCCCGGTCGGTCCGAGTTCATCGGGTTGTAGCGCAGTCTGGTAGCGCACCTGCATGGGGTGCAGGGGGTCGCAGGTTCGAATCCTGTCAACCCGACCATTTTTAACCGCTGTAAGCTGAAACGCTTACAGCGGTTTTTGTTTTCCCCTGTTTTTAGATTAGCCACACGTCAGGCCACACGTCAAAATGAAAAAATGTTGTGTTGGGGTCACAGGAATGGCAAGAGATGGGTATGCGTCAATACTTCGAGCCTACCGATTACGCCCACTTGTACCGGGAAAAGAATTCTGGCATTTACTATGCTCGTGTGGATTCCAGACAAGGTGGCCGAAAAACGATAAGACGTTCACTTAAAACAAAGGATATAAATGAGGCTATTGCCAAAATGGCTGCCTTTTTGCAGGAGATGGGGACAAATACCCCGACTATCGGAAACATCTCTTGGTATGTAGCGGTAGATACCTACATTGCCCAGCAAAAGATGAGGCCCAATCTTAAACCTAGGGCCCTTGAATCTGCTCTGCTTTTCGCGGAGCATGCTCGCAAGCTGGTTGAACAAGATGTGGCAGCGGAAGCCATCACGGCCAATATGTGCCGGTTATGGTGGACCAAAAAAGCACAGAGTTGTTCGCCAAGAACGGCCAATGGAGCTCTTGGTGCAGTTCGAAAAATATTTGCTATGCTCAGGGATTCCGGGTACGTAGTTTCAGACCCTACCGCAAAACTGGAGAGATTGAGTCTGAAACCGACGGAATTTTTCATCCCGGGAAAAGAAGAATTTGTTCGTATTGTAGAAGAAATCAGGCGTGCTCCTTTACTGCGAAAGTACCGGGAAAAGAGCCTTGATTCCCCTGCAGCAGATATGGTGGCTTTTTTGGCCTACTCTGGTCTGCGGATTGAAGAAGCCCGACGCTTGGTATGGGGCGATATTGGAAAAGACTCCATATCCGTCCCGGCAATTAAACATGCAGTCAAAAGACGGATATTGTATATTAACCCAGCTCTACGGAATGTGATTGAGCGGATGAAAAAAACAAACAATAACTTGACTGCAACATCTCCTGTGTTCGTTATTGAAAACCCAAGGAAAGCTCTTACAAATGCCTGTGTCCGCCTGGGGTTGCCCCATGTCCGGGTGCATGATTTGCGCCATTTTTTCGCCACGACGTGTATTGAGCAGGGAGTAGATATTCCGACCGTGGCCAAGTGGCTGGGGCACCAGGACGGGGGCGCTCTCGCCATGCGGGTGTATGGTCATTTGCGCGACGAGCACAGCAAGGAACAGGCTTCCAGGCTGCGCTTTTGATTGTTTTGTTCAAGTCGTGGGCGTTTTTGTTCAAGTCGTGGTTGTATGTCTCCGATCACGTTCCGTGCAATGACAGGGGCATGGAGTTTAATCTTTCTATTGCAGATATGCTCCGCACGAAGTATTCGACAATTTTCGAGCGTGAGATTCAACAGGTTACGTCTATTCTTGAGCCGTATTGTTCCGTTCTCCCCGGTCGCGGGAAAGATATGGAGATTCCCTATGTGGGCAAGACGGAGTTCAAGGAGATCGGCAACAGATTCGTAGAGGCCAGCCCGCACGAGCTTTCCATGGGGAAGCGTGTAATTAAACCTCAACGTTATGCGGACTCTCTTCACAAGGATGATATTGACAACATCCTATTGAACGACCTTGAACTCAGTATCAGCGATTTTATCTCGGAAATGAAGAAGGCCGGCAAGAGGCTGCTTGATCAGGTTTTGCTTGGGGTGGTTCCCGATACGGATAATCCCGGAAAGTTCCGCATCCGTACAACTTCGGATAGTGTTTGCGGGGGAATGCTTGCACCTAATTACACGGGCAATTCAGGCGCCACGTTGACCAATCTTGATCCAAGTCTGGTTGTTCCTGCTGATTTCAAGATGGATGGGACGAAGAATCCTGCCGGGTTCCTGCTGGACCAGATTGTTGAAGCCAAGCGCATGCTGGAAGAGAATTACGCATGGGACGAGGCTTCCGGCGACACTCTTTGTCTGGCGATTTCCTCAACGATGAAGGCGCAGATGATCATGTGGGAGGAGCAGAAGAATAAGAATTACGGTTTTTCCGTGCTGGAACATGGCAAGGTGAATCCAATGCTGAATGTCCGATTCCTGGTCACGAATATGCTTCCGTTTGATGAGGACGGCAATCGTATTTGTCCGATGTGGGTCAAGAGCCGCCTGGTTCTTTCTCCGTGGGATCAGATGAAGTTTTCTATCGTGCGACCGGACAAGTATCAGAACCTTTCTGTTGTTCGAGCAGATGCCGCTTGCATGTATGGGGCTTCCAGGAAAGACGAAAAATCTTTCGTGCAGATTCTTTGTAAGGAGAAGGCGACGGCTGGAGCTTAATTATCTTTCCAGGGTATTCGTTGTTGTTTGTTCCGCTCCCTGTTTCGACAGGGAGCGGATTTTTTTGCTTGTTCAAGTTACGGTTGTATTCGTGCGGCAAAAATGTGTGCTAAGAGGGAGGCATGTTAGATTTCCTGGGCGTCACGGAACATTTTTCCTGCATGGAGAATACTCCGTTTTCCTTCCCTGCCCTGTTTCGGGATATGGCAGGGGAAGCCGTTTCTCTGGACGGCGTGATTTTTTCAGGGAGCATTGTATCCGCCAATCAGGAGGTGATAGAGATTTCCATTGAGAAGGGGGAGTCTTCTAATGAGGTGATTTTTTCATTCCCCGCCTTGCCGGAAGGAAGATGGTCTTACAATGTCCTGGTTCAGGCAGATGATGGTTCCCAAAGAATTTTGTTTTCCGGATATATTTCCGTACTCGGTGTTTCTCGTGTCGCACAGTTGGCAGGCGGTCCGCCAATGAAGAACCGGACGCTGCTTGTCGCTATGCCTGGGGAAGCGACAATGCGTCTCCGTATGGAGTGGATGGCTACTACTGCTGCACAGGCTTTTGCCTATCATGCGCTCCAGGCTTCCAAGAATGCTCATGCGGACGCAGAAACGGCGAGCCAGGCAGCCAAGACGGCAACGGACGCGGCAGCCACCGCTGCTACACGGGCCGAAGAGGCGGAAGGCTATGCAGGGGCTGCCTGGGCCTCCAAAAGGGCTGCCGCCGATTCTGCGACCGCCGCCGGCGCATCCGCAACTAACGCAGCTCGTGACGCCAAGAGCGCCAATGACGCTAAAACGGCTGTGGAGTCGCTGGCCGCCACCTGGCCGGAAACGGTCAGCAACGGGGAGAAGAAGATTGTTGATGCCGGGAATGAGGCTGTTACTGCCATACAGGACAAGCAAACCGATTCCGTGCTTGCCGTGGGACGTGCCTCACAGACCGCGCAGCAGAATATAGCCAGCGCGCAAAGTACCGCTGTTCAAGCCGTCCAGACAGCGCAGACGGAAGCGGTGGGAGCGGTCACGCCCCTTGTTCAGCGCGCCGAAACCGCCAAAGAGGCTATAGATCAGGCGGAGGGACGCATCAATGCGGCCTCGACTAATGCCACGACAGCGGCCACCAATGCGGCCAACTCTGCCACAGAAGCCAAGCAGGCCCTTGAGGCCATACCTCAAGTAGATGATGCAGGCAACATGACGCTGGCCGGAGGTCTGACGGCGGCGGGGGCGATTAACGCCAATGGCGGCATCAATATTCCGCTGGCCGTGGGGGCAGTAACGGATACGTCAGCGGTCAACTTTTTTTATGCTATGGGTCTGGCAGGAGCCGTGCAGGCGTTGATTCAGCCTCTGTACCTCAAAACCAGCTCCATGCCCGTAGTGGGGGCAGGCACTACTTCTGTTCAATATGCCGGACTTTATGCAACCAGTTCAACGTCGGCAGCCTCCGGATCTCCTGCACACAGTACGACCACGTTTACCTTTGAAGGGCCGCAGGGCCAGCATAATTACAGTTCTTTCGCGGGATTTTCGATACCGCTGTCCGGTTCAACAGCGTCCAAATTTACCTTTGGATTAGGCCGCGGATCAAAAACGGTAAGAGGCGGCCTGACGATGGATTCATTTTCCATGATTCCGGGCAATAATCTGGCCGTCAATTACGGAGAGATTATCGACATCACAACCACAGCGGTCCGTGATGCTGTCCGGGGAGGTTACGTGCTTAGAGTGCGGGAGATTTATTACGTCTCTTCCGGTGATTCATGGCAGGTGAAAACTACGGAAAGTTTTATTCCCGCAACTCACAACCACCCATTTCCCGCCTGCCTCAACAGGCTCATTTTCATGCAGGAGGGGCTTTCAAGCATGTCGTCATACGAGGGGAAAGCGTCGCTTTATATTGAGCTGGGGGGAGGGCAGACAAACACTTTGTTCAAAATAGCCGCCCTCAGAGGCGTTTCAGGATTCGAAGACGGAATGGGGTTCAGCACGTTGGTGGCGGATGTGGAAAATCCCAATTCCTGGACTTCCTCGGTTCGCACGGGAGCAGGCAGCCGCTACCTTTATGCCAATGGGTTGCGCAATCCAATGTACGCTGCATTGGAAGCAATGGCCGTCAATGCCATTGAATCCGAGGAAACAGCGGATTTTGTGGATGTAAATACCCCCTTAGAATCATGAATATTTCGGAGATACAGATACAGTTTCCCAAGCTGGGCCAGTGGGATGAATTTACCCTGACGCCCATTTATCAGGACGCGTGCGGTTATAGACCTCCGGCCCGCTTTAATCAGGACGATATACCCGCGGATCAGGCTCCGGCCATGGAGGCCGTAGTTGCCGCACTGGTGGGCATGGGTGAGGACTGGCAGGCGGTGCAGGTGTGGGCGCGGCTGAAAGAGTTTTACGCTCCGGAGGAGGATGACCCCATGCGGACGGCGGAAACCGTAGATTTGACCGTTGAGGCCGTCCATGCAGAGACCAAAGGCCGCAGGATTTTTACAGCCTCGGACTACCCGGCTTTTATCATCACGGACCCCGCCGCCGTGGAGTTTTTCAAGCATTTCACTACTAAATAATATGAGCACGAATAAAGAAAAAGTGAGTTGGCTGACTGGTCTCCTGACCGGTTGGGGTATCAAAGAGAGTTGGGCAAAAGTCATCGCCGGAGCTGTGATTGGGGCCCTGGTTGCTGCGGGGCTTCTGACGCAACCCGGCTGCGGTCATTCCGTGGACGTGACGCCGAGCCGCGCCGAGGTATGCAAAGACGGCTCCTGCCTCGTCATTGAGCAGGGACATATCTCCTATTCCCAGGCCCAGCCTGTTACAGACGTTCCTCCCGTTGTTCAGATCGTACCTTCCAAGAAATAAGGCCATGTGCAAACCCCTTAAAGAATATTTGGCCGTTGTGCGGGAATATAAGGATACGATTGTGATGTTTATCGGCATCGCGGCGTGCGTGTTCGTGTATTGCGATTTCCGCGCCCTTGCCGCTACACAGGCGGAGACGGCCGCCAAAACAGCGGAAATCCTGCGTACCATGGACGGGCGGCTTTCCGCCCTGGAACATCAGAGAGGAGGCCGTAGCGGTGAATAAGCTTCTGAATCCTTCCGTTCTTTTGCCGCTGATGGGGGGCAGCGGCCCGGCGTTTTTGCCGCCTGCGGAGACACGGCTGCAAGCATTGCCGCGTTCTGTTTCCCCATTGCGCGCCTTGTGTTCCTCCGATGTGCGGAACGCTGACCAACTGTAAAGTTTTTCTTACAAGTTCCCTTTATCTCATAGCCAATAGTTTACAATATGAATCCTACAGAAAGAAAGATGGCTGCGGCCATCCTCCGCTTTGAAGACAGCCGCGTTACCGGGCCGGATTCCCTGCGCGTTTCCCGCCTTCCCGCCGCCGACAAGGGCGGCAAGTGGGAGATTTGCGGCATTTGCGACGGTATTGAACCGGCCGTGTTTAACAGATTGAAGGCCCTGCTGGATGCCGGAAGGCGTGAAGAGGCCTGGGAAGGTTGTCTCCAGTATGTCTTGGATAATACCGCCGCCGTGCGCTCCTGGCTGGGTTCCGACGCTTTTCCGGCCACGGAGTTTATGTTGCGGGACCATTTTTTCAATTCCGGGAGCAGGAATACCGGGAAGATCCTACAACGTGCATTGAACATCCACGGCGCCGGGCTTGTGGTGGACGGGATTGTCGGCCCCAGGACCCGGCAGGAACTACAGGACCAGCTGGCCGCCACGGGTGAAGCGGTGTTCCTTATCGCCCTGCAGGAGAAGCGTCAGGCGTTTTACCGCTCATGCAAGCAGTTTTCCGTGTTCGGGAAGGGTTGGCTGAACCGCTGCGACGATGCGTTCAGCGTGGCGCAGAAGCTTGTTTAGTTGTTTTCCATTAGTTGTTATGAGTTCAAATCCATTAAAAGCTGTCGGAGGGGCCCTGGCAAATATCGCCACGTTCGGGGGATATGGAGCCAATAAGGCGGCCAAGAAGCAGGCAAGCGCCGCCAACGCTATGGCCGATGCCATGGCGAATGCCCCGGAGCAGAAGGTTATTACTACGGAAACCAAGGATGTTTCCCAAGCGGAGGATGCGGTGAATTCGTCTGCCCGCCGCCGCTTGAAGCTTAGTAATACGACGAACCGGAGTAATCCTCTTTCTTCCCTGGCTGGCCTGAGGAAGACGCTGGGTTGATTTTTACACAGGAGATTCATGGAAAATGTTAAAGATTTATTGAGGACGGCAGACGCCCTGTTCACGGAGATGAATAAGAATTCCGGGGATTGGGATGAGTTGCGCCGTCGCATCATGCCGAGAATGGAGGGGAAGGCCCGCCAGCAGGAACAGGCTAATGAGATGACGGCTGCGTCCAGTTTTTCTCCGGTGGCGCATAAGTCCCTTTTGAATTTGGCGTCCGCTCATCTTCTTTTTATTACTCCCATGGATCAGAAGTGGTTTTCCCTGCGGCCACAGGAGGAAAGGGATGATTACACCGATGAGGATGATTGGTACAGCAAAGCGACGGAGGCCGTCTACCGTGCACTGGCGGATTCCAATTTCTATGCGGCGGCCCACGAGGTTTACTTGGACCGTTGCCTGACGGGTACAGGCTGCATGTTTGCAGATGTTTCCCGTGACGGGTCACTGGTGTTCAAACACGTCCCTACCGGGACTTATGCGATTGCCGAGGGAGCCCACGGGGAGGTGAATACGCTGGTGCGGACGTTGAAGTTTACTGCCCAGCAGGCCGTGGAGATGTTTAAGCTGGGTAATCTGCCTGTCAAGATTCAGGAGGCGTATAAGAATGCGGAGAGGCGGTACACCGAGATGTTTGAGTTTGTTCACCTTGTACTGCCCAACAGCCGGTCGCAGTTCGGTTCCGACATGGTAAGGCCTGGCCGCCGCAAGTGGTTGGACGTGTATATTGCCAAGGAGGCGGAGAAGATTGTTTTCCACGGCGGCTTTTACGAGTTTCCTTTTCTGGTGACGCGCTTTTTGAAGGGCGGCGTTTCTTCTTACGGCGAGGCTCCGGGCAAGGCTGTGCTGCCGGAGATCAAGGCTACCCTGCTGATGGATCGGGTGATGGATGTGGCCGGCAGCCGGGCGGCCATTCCCAGCGTTATCGTGTCGGCTAAGATGGCAAAGGAGGTTGATTTGCGGGCCGGAGGCAAGACGGTTGTTCCGGATGAGCTTATTGGTTCACAGTTACCGAGAGAATGGGCGAACGTGGGGGATGTGAGGTTTATGCTGGAGCGGCAAGATAAGAAGGAGAAGTTGATCAGGGAGGCGTTTTTCAATGATATTCTCCAGGTGGTTTCAAGCGTGGACCGCGAGATGACGGCTACGGAGGTGAATGCCCGCGAGTCGGAACGCATTATTTGCTTTTTTTCTTCTTTTATTCAGTTTTCGCAGGATTTTCAGACGATGATGAATCGCATTGTCTGCCTGATGTTCCGCAATACGCAGGGGGCCGTGCTTCCGGGCGACGCGCCCGATGAGTTTTTTGTCCGTTCCGCCGATGGGGGGAAGTTTGAGTTGCGGACTCCCCGCACCCGTTATCTGGGCAAGATTGCCCAGGCATTTGACCGTTTGCAGAGGTACGGCCTTGAGGGGGTGTTGAATGGGTTGGCGAAGTATATCCAGGTTTCGGGCGATACCCGCATTGCCAAGCGCATGAAGGCATGGGAGGTGTTGCGGTTTATGTGGGACAGTTCCGGCGCCCCGTCCAAGTGCATTGTGTCCGCGTCCGAGAATAGCAAGATGGTTGAGGAGGAGAAGGCGCAGGAGGATCAGATGCGTCAGGCCGCCCTTGCGGAGCAATTGGCCAGAGCCGGCAAGGATAGCGCCGCGGCGTCCGCACAGTTTAATACGGATTCATGATGAATATGTTTGAAGATAAGCCGACACCGGAACAGGTTGAGTTTCTCAAGAGGCTCAACCGGAGGCGAGCCGCGCTGAAGGAGGCTTTTACTCCGGAGGTGCTGGATATTTTAGAGAAGGAGTTCCAGACGAATTTGCCCTGCTTTCAAGGGAAGGCTGGTTCCTACGACCCCCTTGACGCGATGCGCCGAGACGCCCAGCGGGAAATGCTCCTGTGGGTGAAATACGAGATCGAACAATATAACCCTGATTTATGATATACAATAGATTATTCCACAATAGGTTCCTGAGGGAAGAGGCCATTCCCGGCAGCGAAGGTGAAGGCCCCGGCGGCGGAGCGCCGCCCCCGGCAAGTCCCGTGGACAGTCCGCCTCCCGCGAATCCTCCAGTCCCGTCCAATCCCTACGATTTTTCAGGGGGTGCGGAACAGCCCGATCCGGATCCCGGCAGTCCTCCCCCGCTTTCTCCGCAGGAGGAGACCGAGTATGAGATTGATTTTGGAGAGGGGTTTGTGGAGAATGATGCCCTGCGAGATATGTTGAAGGGTCATGCCAGGGCGGCAGGGCTGCCGGCCGATGCCGCCGGGAAGTTTCTTTCCGAGGTGGCCGCCAGCATCCGCGCGGACGAGGAGGCTGCTTTTAAGGAGGCTGACGAGGCGTTGAAGGACGAATGGGGAGCGGAGTATGAGACGAATGTTTCTGCCGCCAAGGCGTTTGCCCGGAAGCTTTCCGTGGAGTCCGGCGTTTCTATGGAGAAGATGGCTGTGTTTGCGAGTCCGGACGGGTTCCGCGTTCTGCACGCCATTTCCCGGCTGACAGGCGAGGGAGGCTTGAAGGGCGGCGGCCAGATTCCGGCGAAGACGGATCCTGCCGACGAGGCTCAAGCTATTTTGTCCGACCCCAATCACCGTTATTATAAGGCGATCGCCGATCCTTCGCATCCACAGTGGCGGGAGGCTACCGATTATTATAATAAGCTGGTGGGGATTTCCGGTTAGTTTTTTTTGCGTTGACTATTGGTTCGGAGGGGTGTCCTGCTGTGCGGGGCACCCTTTCTTTTTTTTATTTGTTCAAGTTACGGTTGTATTCATCAGGCCTGGGGATGTGGCATGATGCCTCAAATGGATAAGGTGACCGTTTTTAACCAGGCTTTGGCCCAGTTTGGGGACCGGGAGTATGTGAAGGGTTCCCCAGCCGGTCGCACCGTTGATTTGTGGTGGCCTACCGTGTTGCGGGAAGCGCTGTTGTTCGGGGCATGGACCTGGGCAACCAAACGTGTTGAGATGGATCGCTCCGTTATGAGGCATCCGATTCCGGATGATTGCCTGCGCGTGCTGTATGTGGGGGCGGATTTGTTCCGCATTGAGGGGCGTGATTTGGTGGTTGAGCGTTACGGAAAACGCGCCGCCGGGACCGATAAGCTGGTGGTGGATTATCTTTCCGACGAGGTGGCCCGTTCCGAAGTGCTGCCGGATCACAGTCCGTTTTTTATCAAGGGCGTTGTGTTTCTTCTGGCGGGCAGGTGCGCTTTGAAGCTGGCTTCTTCTCCCCAGCTTGCGGCCGCTTTGGAGGCACAGGGGGAGGCGTTTTTAAGCAAGGCCCTTTATTGGGACACCTGCCAGCATTCTTCCAACGACCAGGATCCTTTAACAGAGATTTTAAGCAGTTCCATTTTCTGATGTTATGAGTTCCGATTTCGGGGTTTCCCAGCAGTATAAGTATCAGGGGCAGGCGGCTTTGAGCAACGGGCGCGCCACGCAGGCGGCTTATGAGAAGAAGGCCCGCGCCCTGGAGGCGGAGGCGGTTTCCGATTCCCACCTGGCCGCCCGCAATATGAAGCGGATGCGCCAGAATCAGAATGCCGCCATGGGGTCTGTACGGGCACAGCGCGGCGGATCCGGTTTTACTTCCGAGGGTTCCGGCAGCCAGGCGGAGGTGGCGGTGGCGGATGTGTGGGAGAGCGCCATTGGGGACGCGGCCCTTTCCAACGCTGTTTCCGATGCCAATAAGCGGTTTGCCGCGGAGTCCGCCCGATACCAGGGGGATCTGGCCATGATGGCGGCACGCAGCGAGGCGGACCAGTATAAGATGCTTTCACAGAATGCCCTTGGTTCTGCCATGATCCAGACGGCCCTGACGGTGGCGGGGGGTGTCATGGGGGCGGCAGGAATGTCCGGTGGCGGGTTGCTGGGGGGTGTTACCGAGAGCGGGGATGAGTGGGGAGCTAAGGTGGGAGGAACCCAGGGGGCTTTTTCCGGGATGATGAATGCTTATTCCCTTTCCGGTTCCCTGGGGGGGATGGTGCCGGGGAGCATGCAGTCTTCCAACAGGTTGAGGGATTCCCTGCTGGCTAATTTCATGGGTTTTGGAAAGAGATGAGCGTTTCTCCCATGCAGCAGGCTTTTTTTCTGATGGAAGCCCAGCGCCCAGGCTGGTTCCGGGAGACCGTTTCCCTGGCGGACGCGGGAGGAGGGATCGTGTGGTGCTGCCCTTCGTTGTTTTTTGCGGGGGTGCCGGATCCGGAGTCTCCCAGGACATTGATTGTTCTTTTTGCCCACGGCCGCATGGAGGCCGTCAGGGAGCTGGCTTGTCTGGTGCAGGGGCGTTTTGACCGGGCAAGGTGGCAGCGCTGCATCCGCGGGCGCGAGGACTGGAAGGAGATTTCCATCACCAGGTTTTTAAGTTTTAACCGTTTCAAGATGAAAGAAGATGAGTGATTTACAGCAACCCATGTACGGAGGAGCCCGGATGAATGCGGCTTCCTCCACCCCTGCCCCGGTCCAGATGCCGGATGTTTCTTCCAAGCCCGTTCAGAGGGCGCTGCAGAATGCCCAGGAGTTTGTGTCTGATGTTGCCCACCAGTACCAGCGCATGAAGGATTTCGGCGAGCAGACGCGGCTGGAAGGCCGGATGAATGATTTGGCCAGCGAGTTTGAGCAGGAGATGACCCGGAGATTGGGGTTTGCCCGCGGTCATGAGCTGTCTTTTTACGATCGTGACGGGAGGCTGAAAGAGAGCGCCCTGAATACGTTTGTACGGAATTACGAAGGGAAGTTCCGCGGATTGAAGGGGAGTTTTGTTTCCCAGGAGGAGGCCGCCAGGTTCGGAGCCAGACAGCAGGATGTGATGCGCCGACTCCAGGGGCGGGCTTCCGAGCTGGTTCTTAAGGGACAGATTCAGGAGTCCAGACAGGCTTTTGAAGAGGGGTTGAAGGGGGATTTGCTGCGGAGGGATTACCAGGGAGCCACCCGTAGGCGCATTCAGGCTTACGAGGCCGGCATTATTTCTGAGAATGGAATGAACAACGGTATTCTGGAAGATACACGGAACGGCCTTTTGGACGAATACGAGCAGGATATGCTGATTAACCCCAGTGTTGCTTTTACGAAGCTTGGGGACGGCTATTTTGATGCTCTGGGCGCAGGAGATGTTTTAAAGCTGAAGGAGAAGACCAGAAGGTTTTTACGTTCCGCGAATCGCTCCGAAGGTGAAGATGGAGCGCCCGGTTACAGAAAGGGTTCTCTTTGGCCGAAAGCTTCCCTCCGTTACGGAGCCACGGAGCAGGAGTACGACTGGGTGGAGCATTATAACCGGACCGGCAGTTACAGGAAATACGCCCCTTCCATTAAGTTTGCCTTCCGGGAGGATTTACGGAATCTGCCCCCCGCCAATTCCGGCGAAGAAAGAACAAGGTACGTCAATGACATGTTGAAGAAGTGGGGGCAGTATGGACAGGTTCTTGGAGATGAAAGGAAGTTGCGCCTGTTTGTGGAAGACCGGATTGACGCCATGGGGAGCCCCAATACGAACCGGAATAATATAGAGGCCGTTTTGAAGGCCATGCCGGATCATGTATATATCCCTTATTTTTCTTACCAGGTAGCTAATGCTTACAAGAGTGGTGACCAGGAGCAGATTAAGAAGGAAGAGAATACGCGGGATGAGGTGGAGGCAGATATTTTGTATAAGACGGAACTTTCCATGACAGAGTGGAGACAGGCTCATCCTAATGCCACACTTGCCCAAGATCTTGCGCAGATCCATAAATTCACCGCTTTTCATGCCGGGAACAGGTTTGCCTATCGGCCTATTACCGAAGAAGACAAAAAAAGATCTGACGAGAGCCGCATGAAGAAGGCGCTGGAGTCCATGCCTTTGTATTCTTTTGAGCAACAGGAAGAGTTGAACGTGTCTCCAGAAGAGAGGGAGGCCCAGCAGAAGAAGGCGGCACAATATATTAAGGGCCAAAGACCTTATTTGCCTTCCCCTCTTGAGAACCACCCTGTTTCTTTTGTCCGGCATGGTACGTCCGGAGCGTATGTTTCCAAGCAGGCTTATGAGGCTATCAAGGCTAAGTTTGGGAATAGGCCTTTTGCCCGCATTTCTCTGGGACGCAACGGAGCTTTTCTAAAGGTTCCCGTGGTCGGGGTTTATGAGGGGACCCCGCGGGGCGTTGAGGTTTCAGGACCGCTTTATGAACGCATGGCGTTAAGGTTTCCCGGTGAACAGGCCAGCGGGAATGTCAGCATTTACGACGGGAAGGATGAACCGGAAGCGCCGAAAGATGGATACGGACCAGGCCTGCTGCCTCCTTTGCCGGGTGGGGACGATACTTACACGCAGGTGAACGATATTGGCGATCCCGCTCTTTTACCTCTTAATCAATAGTTTTAGCACAATAATATATGTTTGCACAGGATGTTTTTGAAAGGTTGGGGCTGTCCCAAGATACGGATTTATTGAACGATCTCCAGAAAGAGGCGTTGTTAGAGCCAACGGAAGCGGCGCAGAGTCCCTATATGGATGACCCGGCATATGCCGGTTTTGAGACTTTGCGCGGTTTGTTTGGTTCCAACCATGGAGATAATCCCTCCATGTATTGGCTGGCACAGGGAGAAGAGATGCCTGAATTTGCCACCGTGGCGGACGCACAGGCTGCCGTCTGGAAGGATTTCCAGAAAAAGGCCCGTGCTTATCAGGCAGAGCAGGAGCGACAGCAACAGGCACGGGAGGCATTGGCTGCTACGATTGATCCCTTCATTGACCGGTACGTGCGCGGGGACGCTGTGGTTCCCTCCCCTGAACAAGTAATGATGATGCAGGAGGCAGGCATTTCCTGGGAGAGTGTCAGACGAGCCCGAAGAGGGATGGAACTTGTCCGGGAATATGACGCGCAGGGCACCCTGTACGACGACAGGATCATCAATAATCTGGCGGAACAGGTGGGAGATGATGAGTTGGCACGGCGCATTGTGCTGAATATGTTTTATAATGACGCCAGGAAGTACGCCAAGGATAAGCACGGTGACGAGTGGACCGGGATTGACTGGATAGATAAGGCAGCCCAGGGGGTAACGGGGATGGTACGCACCGGGGGCGTGAAGGGATGGCGGACAGGTCAGAAGGCCTGGCGGAATTTACAGGTAATGGGAGAGGTGGATGCCGTTACGAATGCAGCTAAGCGTCTGCCGGAGTTGATTGCTTCCGGAATGGATGTGGATGAAGCACGCGCTCAGATTGAGAAGGATGCCACTTTTCTTGAGATACGACGCCGCTGGGCTGCCGATCTGGTTCAAACCATGGAAGCCGGGGAGAAGGAATATTTGGAAGGTGAGGACCGCCATTTGGTTGGCCGCATTGGTTCGCAGCTTGGTTCCATTATCGGAGATACGGCTCCCTGGTTCATTCCTGCCATTGGTCCTGCTATCGGAGCTTCCTCCGCCATGCAATCCCGCAGAGATGAGGGGGTGAGCATTGGGTTAACTATGGAGGAAACGGAGAAGAGGGCCATGATGTTCGGCCAGGCAGATGCTCTGGAAGAGATGATTGCTTTTTCCCCCATCGGGCGGTTGACGCCCGGATATAAGTGGTTGAAGAAGGCGCTTGGCGGTGGGAAGGCCGCCGGGAAGCTGGCCCCGTGGCGGGCTCGATGGATGGCGAGTCCGAAGGCCCAGTACGCTATTCAAGGGCTTTCCGGCGCTGCGGAAGAGGCCATTCTTGAGCCTACAGCCGGGTATTTGATGCGTACTGTACAGAGCATGAATCTGACGGACGAACGCGGAAAACAGACTTTCCGTCAGTATTTGGACGATATGGGGCAGATGATGCACGGAGAACAGGGGCTTGCCCTGCTGGCATTTACGTTTGGGATGTCCGGCTTTAATTATCCTCAAATCAAAAAGGCAGCCCAGGAGTTCGGTCTTTCTCTGCAACATTACAAGGAACTGGGAGGCACGGCCCAGGGGTATCTGGAGGCCAGGGAGGAAAAGACCGCCGAAGGTTTTTTGAATAAGGCCCTTGCCAATTTGCATGATTCCTGGATGGAGGATCCGCAGGCTTCCCTGGAGCGGGCGAGCGCGGCTGCCGGAGAACGCCTTTCCGGGGAGCGCATTGAGTCTTTGCGGGAGCTGGACGCGTGGCGGGCTGCCGAGGATGCCGGCATGGTGCCGCGGGTGGAGCCGGCGGAACAGGAGGGGATGTTCCGGGTGTATGCTCCGGCGCGCAGCACGAAAGCGCCGCGGGAGGATGCTTCCGTCTCCAGAGAGGGGCAGGAAGAGGCCGCCCCTTCTTACACGCTGATGGACGGCGAGCAGATGACGACTTATTTACAGGCGTTTGTGAGCGAGCAGGTGGAGAGTGACATCCTCTACACGCAGCATTTGCTGGCCGGGGACGTGACGGTGAGACAAGCCCTGGCCCAGGGGCGTTTTGACGCGGCGGAGGTGATTACGCGCACGGTGACGGATGAGAAGACCGGAGCCGAACGGGTGGTGATTGCCCCGGAGACGCTGGGGCAGATGAAGGCCCGCGCGGATATGGCGATGGCCGCTATCCGCGCCCTGGAGGCGGAGGGTGTGAGTTATGAGGATGCCGCCGCCCGCATGGATGCCTCGTTGAGCGAGCATATTCCGCTGGGAACTCTTGTGAAGACATGGGAGGAAGCCCAGGAACGCATCAGGACGGAACAGGCCCGCACCCCAGAGTTCAAGGTTCCGGCCATGGATGCCCCGTTTTCCAACGCTTATGTGACGAAGGTCCGCCGGGGAGATACGTTCCGCCGGGTGTTGAGGTATGCCCGCGGGAATGCGACGGTGGAGGATTTGATGGAGGAAACGATGGAACAGGCTGTCATCTCCTGGCAGGCGGAGCAGGGTTTGACCTGGGGCGAGTTCGGCGCGATGCTCCAGGAGGCGCAGAAGTCCATCAATGATTTGTTCCCGGAGGCGCGGGGGGAGGAGATGCAGTTTATTCACCTGGACGCCGGGAAGCCGGTGACGGGTCATGACGCGATTGAGGCTTTTTCCAAGATCGGGCGTTCCCGCTGGCTGGCGGACGCGATGAATCATCCTTCCCTGCCCTCCTGGCTGCGGAAGCTGCTGAATCATCTGGTGAAGTTCCTGGGGGCTTTCAAGGCGCGCGTGGAGCTGGGCGAGATGGTGCGCCAGGCGGAGGAACAGGGCGTGTTTACCCTGCCGGTTAGGCAGGCTCTGGCGGTGATGCTGGATGCGGGGAATGCCCTGTACCGGGACCAGCAGGGGGATTTGATTGCCCTGACTATGGAACGGGCCAAGGCGCAGGCGGACCTGGATGCCGCCCTGGGCCGCGGTGTCGCCACGGAACAGGAGACGCTGGAAGAGCAGCTTGCCGAACGCAATGCCGCTGATGAACCGGGGCCCGTGGACCGGGCGGAAGAAGAGGCCGACGACGCGAACGCCCAGCAGGCGCGGCGCGAACGCACGGAGGCGGAGGTAGAGATGCTGGGGGAACGGGATGATGACGGCGTGTTTAACGGAGGGGTGAGCATTCGTATTGAGGACGGGGTGCGCCAGGGTTTTATTGACAAGGACCGGCTGACGCTTTGCCCGGATGTTCCCCAGTTCAAGCAAGGGGCCGATGAAAAGACGGGGGTGGTGAACCGGATTGTGGGGGCCTGGCAGCGCAACGCCGCGCCGATTTCCGTGTGGCGCCGGACTGATGGTTCCCTGCAGGTGATTTCCGGCAGGCACCGCCTAGACGCCTGCACGGATGCGGATATTAATTGCACGGTGTATGATGAGGCAGACGGGTTTGATTTGGATTGGGCGCAGACGCATGACGTGGAGAACAATATCCGGGACGGCCAGGCGAGCGCGTTTGAGATTGCCCGCTACGTTCGGGATTCCTCCCTGTCCATGGCGGAGGCCGTGGAGCGCGGGATTGCCAGGAAGGGAGCCTCCCTGAAAGGGGTGGAGCTGGGGCTTTATGCCAGCCAGGAGCTTTTGGATGCGCTGGGCAACGGGCTGGTTTCCCCGGATGACGCCTACCGCGTGGCCCTGGCGTTCCGCAATGATGCCGAGGTGCAGCGTTCCGGGCTGGCCGTGCTGCTGGACGGCGGGAGCTGGCAGGAGGCTTATAATACCATGGCGGCCAAGGCGAACCTGGAAGCGATTGCCCGCCAGAATGCGGCCAACGGCATGGATATGGGCATGGACCTGTTTGGGAATACGGATAATGAAGAGCTTTACAAGCGCATCGGGAAGTACGCGGCGGAGAAGTACCGCGAGCTCGGCAAGGAGCTGACGGCGATTAACGGCGCTTCCCGGAATCCGAAGGTGGCCCGGAAGTATGGCGTGAATGTGAATGACGCGGCGGCGGTGCAGCAGGTGGTGAAGCGGTTGCAGGAGGAACGTTCCCGCTGGAAGAATTTTGCCGTGCATCCCGATTTGCTCAAGGAGGCCAATGACGCCGTGATGGTGGAGCTGGGGTTGAAGACGCAGGCACAGGTGGATCAGGAGAATGGCGTGCTTCCTTTAGAGGCTCCAGAACAGGAGGCGGATTCCGACGATGCGGGGATGTTGCTGCTTTCCCAGGATGTGAACCGGATGCTGGAGGATTTTATAAAACGGGAGGAGGTTCATTTTTCCCTGGCCGGGGAGAATGAAGCATTGCTGGCTCCCAATGGAGAGCCATCCCATCTGACGCCGCAACAATACCGACAAGTAAGGACGCCAGAGTTTAAGCGGTGGTTTGGGGATTGGGAGAAGGTAGCCCGGTTCAAGGCAGCCGTGGAGAAGATTATGTCTATGGAGCCGGTGGCGGCCATTTCCGGCCAAGAGTTCCAGAAGGACGGCATCCCCCTGACCGAAAAGGTGACGAAGTTCTGGAAGGAGCGTTTTAACGGAGTAGCCATTTCTCCCGAACTTGGAGAGGTAAGGCTTGATCTTGAAGGCGTGAAGTCTTCCATTGGACACGGCATCGGTTCATTGAAGTCCGCGGCTTTTGCCTGCGTAGAAGACGTGATCCGGAACGGCGTTGTGTTTGACCGTCAGAAGAATTGGAAAGAACGCGGTTACGATACAGCGGTGATTGCCGCTCCCGTCACGATTAAGGGCGTGGAGTATGTTTGCGAGGTTGTTGTTGAGCAACGTACCAACAGACAGGGATTTTACCTGCATGAGGTGGAGATAAAGAAGAAGCTCGAAGACGTGTTCAAGACCTCCACTGAAGGAGGCACGCCCCAAGCTTCCAGAAGTATATTAGCCCTGCGAGCCGAAGATGTCAAGAGGGAGGAAGAGGGCATGTCCAAGGTGGTGGACGAGAACGGAGAGCCACTGGTGGTGTATCATGGTTCCCCGCATGTTTTTACCGTGTTTGACGTGGAGCGTTCCGGAGAGAATTTTAACCGGAGCCGGGAGGATGGAGGGTTGTTGTTTTTTTCTTCCCTGCCGGAGACGGCGGAAGATGTGCTTCATGATTTAGAGGGCCGTTTTCCGGGGACCGGGTTGGAGAGTGCGCGGCTGTACGCGTGTTTTATGAGGTTGAGGCGTCCGTTTACGCTGGATCTTGGCGATGCTTCACAGCGCCCGTTTTCCGGTGAGGGTGTGCCGGAGAGCGTGAAGGGTTCCCCGATGGCGTGGTATTTGTTTCCTCACGAGTTGAGGAGAGGGTTTGATGAGGGGAATGCTCATGGCGCAGGTTATGACGGTATTGTTTTGAAGGGCAGGAATGCTTATGACGGGAGTCCGGAGGTGTGGGGGATGGCTACGGATTCCCGGCAGGTGAAGAGCGCTGCCGATAACCGCGGGACGTTTGATTCAGAGAATCCGGATATTACGTTTTCTATTATTGGGGAGAAGGCAGAGTCCTTCCAGGAGTACCACAATAACGGCCTGTCCTACACGGATCCGGCGGACGGGAAGCGGAAGGCGATTATTGATTCCCGCGGGGTGCGGTTGAGGAAGGAGCACGTCAGCGTGAGCGAGGGGGGGCATGTGAATGTTTCCCTGGCCGCGGCCCTGGATTTCCCGGAGTTGTTCCGGGCTTACCCGGAGCTGCAGAAGCTGAGGGTGGATTTTTACCGGGACAGCAGAAGCGGCACGGGAGGGTTTACCGATCCGCAGGAGCATTATATTGCCGTGAATGTGGCACGGGGCGGGAAGAACGCGGATGCCGGCATGGTGCTGGATACGATTCTGCACGAGGTGCAACATGTGATTCAGGGGTATGAGGGGTTTGCCCAGGGGGCCGGTCGCATGAGCCGGGATCAGGCGCTTGCTTATCTGGGCGAGAGCATGATCCAGCTGGCGGGCCGGGACGACGCCTGGGCGAAGGAGGCCCTGCCGCGCCTGGAACGGATGAGGCAGGAACTGGAGGCCGGGACGTTGCAGCCGGCGTTTGTGTATGTTTTTTCCCACGGGGAGCAGGAGGCGCGGCTTGCCGGGAGGTTTGAGAAGAATAGCGAGGGCGTGGTGATGAGCGGCCTGAACGGGTTCCGCCTGCTGGACGCTCCGCAGTTTTCGATTCCGCTGACGGGGAATATTACGGAGCTTGGCGGCATTACGTTCGGGGCCGGGAGGTTTGGCCGGATGGCCGACAGGGTTCTGGCTCCGAACGGGGATTGGCTTTACGATGAGATGGTGTTCAGGATGAGGGCCGCCGCGCAGCGGTCCGTGAATAAGCTGAACCTGTATGAGACCGGAGACCGGGAGCGCGGCCTTGAGCTGCTGGCGGAGGCGCAGGAACTGATTGCCACGGTGGAGCGGTTTCTTCCCCATACGTACGGGTTCGGGCTGGAACCTTACAAAATCTGGCTGAATGTGTTTTCCCTGCTTTACGGGAATAGCGGGAAGATGGCGCCGGATGAGGCGCTTTCCAGCGCGTTGAGCGCGATTCCCATGGAGAAGTGGCCGGAGATTATGGCGGGAAGTGTGATGAAGCATTTCTGGGGGTATGTAAAACAGCATGAGACGCTGGGTCCCGTGTGGGAGGGTAAGATGAAGGAGTTTGAGGAAGAGGCGAAATTTACCGAATCCGGGGAGAAGGCCGCGGAATTGGATAAGCGCCGGTGGGAGTTTTTTATAGCGAATGGCGCGGAGTTCCTGGAGAAGTACGGGCAGGTGAAGGTGTACCGCCTGATTAGCAAGTTCATGGCCCGCGTGGTGGAACAGATTGACCGTTACCGGAAGGACCGGACGCTGGGGCGCATCCGCCGCGTGGCGGCGTCCGTGGCTCCGCGGACGAATCCGCAGGGGAAGCCGCTGCGCGGGAAGATGGACGCGGAGAGTTACCGGAGGCTGGAGAGGTGCCTGCGCCTGCTGGAGATGACCGAGAGCCAGTACGATGAGTTTTTCCAGAAGAATTTTCCGGAGGATGCCGAAGAGGGGAAGAGGTGGGAGGATCTGGCCCCGGATGCGCTGGTGCTGGTGACGCTGCCCGACGCGGAAGGGAGGCTGGAAGAGGTGGCCGTAACGCAGCGGGAGTTTGAGGTTTACGCCTGTTATGAACGGATGGACGTGAATACCGCGGAGAAGTGCGGCGCAGCCCTTGGAGAATTGATTGCCACGTCCCGCCATGCCTGGGAGAACGCAACGGAGAAGAAGAAGATGGAGGTTGCCACCATGGCCGCCCCACTGCTGCAGGCCACCGGGGATTTGGATGATAACAGGATGGCGACGTTCCGCCGGAAGGCGAGGCTGCGGGCTTTGCCGAAGAAGCCCCTTTCCCTGTTTGATTATCTGATGAATTTTAATCAGTATATGCAGGCGCTTTCTTCCGTGGGGCCGTTTGCCGGGATTGCCCGCCAGTTTGAGGAACGGGCGGCGCGGTTTAATGTGCAGCGGCAGGCGAGCGAGAAGGAGATGCTGCGTTTTGTGCACAATACCGTAGCGGAGATTGCGGGGTCCGCGGACCGGTATGATATTGCCGAGTGGATTTATGAGGGGCGCATGAAGGAGGATACGGGGATTTCCGTTGTGGAGCGGGAACCGGATTGGAACAGGAAGGCAAACGCCCTGTACCGGGAACGCCTTCTTCATTTGCTGCGCCGGAAGGTGAAGTCTCACGGGCTGGAAGCGGTGCAGCTTTATTTGAGGGAGTTTAAGCTTTCCGAAGATTTGAAGAAGGAGGTGAACGCCCTGTTCGGGCACCGCCGCAAGGAGATTTCCGCCAAGCAGGCGAAGAAGGCATTGGAGCACATGGAGCGCGTGTTTACGCAGAAGGAGTGGGAGCGGTACGGAGACCAGAAGGTTTTTGTGAGGGAGCGGGCGGAGATGCTGCGTTCCAGGACGAAGTATGCCAAGGAGGGGTATCAGCCGAAGAGTTTCCGGCTGGATGGCCTGTCCCGGATGGAGGCGGCGTATCTGGTGCTGTTGTCCGAGCAGGCGGATTATACCGAGGCCCTGGCGGAACGCGGGTTTGACGCGGAGGTGATGGACCGGCTGCGCGGGTTTGCCGGGGATGAGGTGATGCGGTTTGCGTATGCTTTGCGGGAGAAGCTGAATGAGCGGAGCGGACAGGTGCAGGAGATGACCGAGAGGCGCTACGGCACGCCGTTTCCGCTGACGGAGAATTATTTCCGGGCGTTTTTCGATGTGACGATGGAGGCGATTGATAAGTCGATTGCCGATGCGGCGTCTTACGGGGAAGCGGCCACGGGCGGGAAGTTCGGGTTGATTCACGCCCGCCGGAAGCATCAGGCTCACCTGGATTTGGAGATGGATGTTTGCACGGCGTTTATGGCGGCCATGACCGAGCAGGATCTTTACCTGTACGGCTCCGAGATCAGCCGTGATTTGCGGGCTTTGCTGAATTTCAAGGGCGAGGACGGCGAGGCGGGCCGGAGCCTGGAGGTGCTGCTGGGGCGGGATGCCGTGGGCAAGCTGATGGCCTGGGCGGATGCGTTTGACCGCGCCGGGGCGGAGAGCATTCGCGGGCACCTGGATATGAACCGCCTGATGAACCGGCTTTCCGGCGCGGCGGCGCGGGTGCTGCTGGCCGGGCGCGTGGGGACGCTGACCAAGCAGGCGACGACGGTGATTAACGCGATGTATGCTTCCGACGAGATTGGCCTTGCCGAGTGGCTGGGGGCCGTCCGCCGGTATCACGCCGGGAAGCTGGTGAAGCCTGTACGCGAGATAGAGGCCCTGCCGGAGCTGGACAGCCGCGACAAGACGCGGTTCAGCGCCACGCTGGCTGCCATGGGGGCCGACGAGGCCGGGCGCCGGGTGTCCCGCCTGGAACGCTGGAACCGGGAGGGGATGGATTTGCTGGAACGGGTGGATATGAAGGGGAATGCGATTTCCGCGGCTATTTTGTACGATGCGGTTTACCGGAAGATGAAGCGTGAGACGCCGGACGCTGCGGAGGCCGAGCTTGACGCGGCCGCCATGGCGGAGGTGCGGCGCTCCCTGTCCCGCAAGGGTCAGCCGATGACGCAGTTGCAGAAGTCCCTGGCCGCGCAGCACCGGACCTGGATGCAGGCGGGGATGTTGTTCCTGGGCGGCGAGTCGATCAATACGATGGGCAATGTGTTTTCCCTGGCCCGCAGCGGGCAATGGGGGAAGGCCGGGTTGATGTGGGTTTCTCACGGGGTGGTGCTGGCCCTTCTGAATGGGCTGCTTAATTTCATGACCGATGACGAGAAGCGCCGCCGGAAGCGGGAGTGGTGGCACGCCCTGTTTGATGTGGTGATGGGGCCCGTGATGGGGATCCCTGTCGTGAGCGGGCTGGCTGGCGAGGGGGTGAGGCAGCTTGCGAAACTGTGCGGGTATCATGCTTTTATGCCGGGGAATAATTTGCTGGTGCCTTTTTCCAATGCGGCGGATATCGGGAAGGCGTTTTCCAACGCCTGGAAGGTGTTTGACGGCAAGGAACGGCCCTGGGAGGATGACGCCCTTTCTTTCCACGAGCTTTTACGTACTGCGGCGGCGGGGACGGTAGCGTTTTCTCCGCGGACGACCAAGGGGGGGGCCGCTACGGTAGGGGCTGCCCTGACGATGGCAGCGTTGCTGAATGTGACGGAGTTTGCCCTTAAAACAGTCCGCAGCGTTCAGGAGAACGGAGCGGATTGGGATAAGTGGGTTGGGAACCGGAAGTAGTTAAAGTATCTTATCCAGTATATACAAGTGCGACTATTTAAGGATAGTGTCTGCTTTAACAACTTTTTCTTTTGCTTGCTTCTCCAAATTTGGAACTGCTCTAAACATAGAAGCAAGCTCTTTTGCATCTTCAATTGACATTCTAATTGAAAATTTGCCTGTCCCTGGATCATTAAAAAACAACTGAACATGGGAACTTGTTTTTCCAAGCACATCTATCATAGATTTAGATTCATTCAACATGGATATAAAATAAATATCAAACGAATACTTTCTTGGATTTTTTTCTAATGGAGCATAGTAAGAGGCAACAAATTTATTTGTTGCTAATTCACTATCTTCCACTATATCGGCCCATTTTGCGCATTTTTCTAAACTTTTTGCTATATTGATTGCATCTTTGTTTGAAAAATATTGTGTAACAAATCTAGGATAAATATTTTTTTTAATTTTATCTTTTGGAAGTATAAAAATCACCAATCTATGCCATTCATCACTTGAGACATGCAAGTGTATTTTAAAATCACATTCGTTCAAAAAATGTATATTTAATATTTTGTCACTTTTTACAGAACATTCGGTTCGAGCAAATGAGACTCCCGAAATAAATACCCACACCGCAAATATCACATATAGAATCTTCATAGAATGGAATATTTACTAGCTCCTCCACAAATCTTGCAATTCACACCGCTGGGCGTATCGCTGGCTCGCCCTTTGCAAGCCCGGTAGTACCGGCAGTTTTTGTTATGGGTCTTGCCCGTTGAGCTGATCCAGTACGCTTTTTCTTCCGCTGTTGGCTTGGCCGCTGGTTTCCGGTGGTAGTGGTATTCCCCTGTTTTGCGGTTGTAGTGACCACCGTTGGCATCCAGGCCGCCAGGGTGCGCGCCTGAGAATGAAGTGAGGGAAATAACAGCTAAAATGAGAGAGAATAGTTTCATGCGAATTCATAATACCATGAAATATAGAGAGTTGTAAATAATTTGCTTAACTCTTTCAAAAGCATTATGAAAGGATTATTTCCAACATTTATTTACATTTTTCACCTGTAGTTTATCGTTGTTTGTTAGAGGGGGCCGTGGTATCGCCTTTTCCGTGAGGTTGCTGTTTTTCTTTTTAGCCAGCATTTGCATTTCTTATGGTGAAAGCTTTAGGGGCTTTGTCATCAATGTGATTAATGGCGATACAATTACTGTTTTGGAGAAGACTCCAGAACAAAAACAAGCTTACAGAGTTCGTTTGAAGGGAGTTGATGCTCCTGAAAAAGGGCAGTATGGCTACAGCGGGGCTAAATATTTTTTGGAGAAGTTGATATGGGGTGAAATGGTCACGGTTCAATATTCGGGGCGTGACAAGAACGGAGTTATTTTGGGGCTGGTATTGTATGGGGGGACGTTCGTGAATTATGAAATGGTCAAAGAGGGGTGGGCATGGTACGACAAAAAATATTTCGATAGCCGGGAGCTTGAGAGGTTGGAAGCTTCAGCGAAGAAGGAGCAGAAAGGATTATGGGCAGAGGAGAATGCGATTCCCCCTTGGGAATGGAGAGAAGGAGAGAGGGGTAAGGAGCCTTCCCAGGATAATAAAAGGATAGTTACTTATTGGATCAGCTCAACGGGAAAAACGCACCTTCCCGGATGTCGGTATTATGGTGTGGGGATGGGAGCGTTTAATAATCTTGGAACGGCAGATTATTGCGGCCTGTGCTGGAAGATGCCCAAGGTGAAAGTCAGGAAGTCTGAACTGACTTATGATCCTTTTCCTGGGCCAGTAAAGACATCTTCTTCCCCTAGAAGATCATATTCGAGTCCCAGGCATAATTCCATTTATCATCATGTGTTTTCTCCAAGCACGAGTACCGATTCCAAAGGACGCATTATTTACACGGGACCGCGTGGAGGAAGGTATTACATTAACAAGAACGGGAATAAGACGTATATCAAAAGAAAATAAAAGCCCCTGGCCCGGAGACCAAGGGGCGAAGCATTCTAACGTAAAGAGGCCAAATAATAGCCTCTTTTCTCAGAACAAGCAACTCCTAAATCATTGTTTCAGTATTATTATGTAAAAATGTATACTGGAATTGTTATTGAGGGGTTGTATCCAACAAAAAGGAGCTGCCCCGATAAAGGCAGCTCCTGAATATAATAGGGGGAGGTGTTAATCTTCCCAGGTTCCACCTGCAGCTTCAATAGCACGCCGTACCTGCGCTATAAGATAGTGGGGGGCATTGTCATTATCGTGGCCCGGGATAGTTACCGTCTGTCCATGAGGATGATCGTATACACGATGGGAACCCCGTCCTTGTCCTTGCTGCAGAATGAATCCAGCATCTCGTAACCGTCTGATTAAATCTCGTATTCGCATAAGTGATGTTGAAGATACGAGAAGAAAGGAGAGTTTCAATGAACGCTGTCCGAATGGAAAAATCAGCCTTTTTAACAGTCTGCATTGCTTAGGAGAGATTCACCGTACTCAATTGATTGGATCACAAGAAAATTATTTTTTGGATGTCAGAGGGGTAAAGGATACTGAAAAGAGTATCTAAAAGGGTCACTTATGAAAAATATGTGATTTCTCTATCTTGATTTGGCTGAGGTCTTCTAAAAGAGCATTGCAGAATTTTATTGTCCTTTAGCTTTTTCAATACGGGTTCACAATGTTCTGGGAGCATCCATAAATCACAACATTTATCATAGAGTGCGGATTCTGAAATAGGATGATTCTCTAAAATAAAGAGTTTAAATTGTTCCTGAAGATTTTCTATATGAGTTTTTTTAAAAGCAAACAAAAGTTGACTGTCTTTATTTGGCTGATCTTCATGTAGGAAGAAATTTGCCAACCCTTCTACAGGATCTTCTTTCCAACACAGGCGTAAAAATTGATCTATTCCTCTTCTGCTTCCAGAAAAATAGATTAAGCCGTAAATATTTGTTTTTTTCTTAAAAGCAAATGATCCGAAAAATAGTTTTTTCTCTAAAGGGGCTTCTCTAAATGCTTTTAATATTTGAGTATGAACATGTCTATAATCTTTGGGATTTTTGAATTTGTATCCCATATCAGAAAATCGATTTTGAAGTTCTTTAAAACGGTGCAAAGACGAGGAAGCCATAAAAACCATACAATCTGTATAGTAGCATTTAGACAAGCTAATAAGCTTCTCCATATCGAAATGAGCCATTCCAAATTGATCAATAAAAAGAATATTTGCAGTATTTGTTTTCCTTATTTCTTCTATATGATCATTGAAGGAAGTCTCAAAATCTGATGTTTTAAACTCAATTTTTATATGTGGATGGGAAGATAGACTGTCTCCAAAAATGTCTTTGATATTTTTCTGGAGGGAGTTAATACTTTTTTCTTTACGGTCAAAAAAATGAAAATATATTGGTTTTCCCCATAGATGTTTGGTTTGAGGTGCCGTTGCCATTTCCAATATTGTTTTAATGGCAAGAAGAGGGCTACCATAACGTCCTAATGCATCCATTCCTGGTCCTGCAAAAAAGTCATAAATATTTATGGACTTAACAGGAGAAGTAGGAGGCAAATTTAGGAATACTGCGACAGCACTCTTTAGGTAACTGGCGTATATATTGAGTTTTTGAAGAGTACCTGCATCAAAAGCACGATTGTGAAATCCTGTATTACTTGACATTAACAAGCATTATACTCCTTTATATACAGGAATGCAACGGAATTCCGGTATGCTTCTATAGTGGGTTCCATCCAGTTCAGATCCTGTAACTTTTTTATTCCGCCCTCCCCATTGTTTGAAGAAGAAAGGAATGGAGCGTTTTTCCGCCTGGTCTCTGATGCTGCGTACCCATTCCGGTTTGATTGGGCGGGCGTTGGGTCCGCTTTCGCCTCCAACAATGATCCAGTCAATGAAAGATAGGTTCATGGGACCCAAGTCCTCCAGCAGGGGTTCGCAACTGAGGAAGCGAAGTGCGGCCGGCGTTTGACGGAGTGTATCAATTCTGGGGAGACCTTGCTTTTTGTTCTCAACACTTACTCCCCACCAGATATGAGGATGCAATTCCATGTTGGGAAAATTCTTCTGAAGAAAGTCTCTCATTCTTTCAGGCCTTTTTGTCAAGACCTGATAAATATGTTGTCTGGCTCGCAACATCACCTGAATGACTTGCTTGATAAATTCGTCTGGAACCTTTTCATGGAAAAGGTCACTCATGGAGTTAACGAATATCATTCTAGGCCTTTTCCATTTGATGGGAATGTCAAGGTTGTCACGGACTAGTACAACGTCAAATCCTTTTTCAAACGGATGGCCTTTGATGCCTCTCCATCTTTCAGCAAAGGCATAGGCATAGCAATTTTTACAACCATCGCTGATTTTCGTGCATCCACGAACGGGGTTCCACGTTGCGTCAGTCCACTCTATTTTACTATTATCGCTCATAAAATTCTTTTTGGATTAAGCTTTCTCCCACCTATCCAGCGTTTCCACATAGATGCCGGAGATTTTGCCGCCGTCCATGGGTTCTATGTCTCCGAAGTCGGGGTTGATGGGATGGAGGGTGTATTCCATTTTACCGGTTTCCGGGTTTTTCCTGCGGACCAGTTTTTTGAGCGTCACGCCGCGTTCATCATGGTATTGAACAATGGTTCCAGGTTTGGGGATGGGGGGGATGGTGTATTTTTTCATGATGACCACGGAGCTGTCCGGAATGGAAGGTTCCATAGAGTGACCGTTCACGCGCAGCAGGTATTCCCCTTTTTCCAGTTCACGGTATAGCCGGATGTCCTGCGGAATGGTGTCTCCATCCGCCAGGTTGCCGGCGGCAATGTTGCCGATGATTCGTCCCTGGGCTTCCAAGGAGGGGGCTGTGAATGTTTCTACCGGGGTAAACTGCTGGCTGGGAGCTTCTGCTTTCCTTTTCTGATGCGCCCTGGCTGTGATCTGGAGGATGTGGGAGACCATGTCTTCAAGATTTTTGTGCATTTCATCCGCCATGGCGCGGAGTTGCTTTTCAAAGTCTGGCGGAAGCTCAAACTCAATTTCTTCCTCTCCTGACATCAATTTTTCAATGAGGGCGAGTTTGGCGGGAGGAATGGGGCGGTTTGTTGTAATCCAATTATCAACAGTTCTCTTGCTAACCAGAGTTTTTTCAGCAAGCCACTCACGGTTTTTGCCGATGGTTTTTAACCAGTCTTTGATATCTTTTGCATTGAGCATGTACGCATTTTGCACAAAGCGTGCAGATTAGCAATAAAAAAATAATGCATGCAATCTCAAAAAGCGTGTTTTCGGGTTGACCAAGTCGCACATTTCGTGCTTTATTGAGTTATCAACAGCACGCAAGACGCGAATATGATCATTGACCTGAAAAAAGAAACGCAAGAAGTGCGGGAGTGGTTCCGGGAGGCGCAGGCCGCTACAGGCTTGAGCGGCCGGGCTCTCGTTATCGGCGCCATCATGGATTTCCGCCAGAAGGCAAAAGACCGTACTCCACAGCCTCGGAAGAAGAACTCCGAACCCAAGAAGCCGGCAGCATGAAGTACGGTCCCATCGAAGCAATCCTGGCTACTCCTGCAATGAAAGAAGAGTTGCAACAAAAAGGACGTATAGAAGTGCTCTGCTCCGAAGGTTTTCAAACACTTAGAGCAGGAAAAGCGCAAACTCCATTCTGGATGGATGGAATCTATGTGCGGGCTATTGCCTGTAATGAGCGAGCTACGGTAGTTCTACTGGAGGAGGAGTGTGTTTCCGTTCCTTCGGCTGGTAGCGATGTTGGAACAAAAAGTGTTCCCCAACAGTAGATTTAATTTCAATAGTTTCCAGATGGTTAACAATTTCATGGAACTGTTCATGCGAAATGTAGATCGGGTAGTCATGGTCGGTAGTGATGATGTAGCAACAGCCCACATATCCTTCAATTGCGATAATATGATCAATATTGACATAACAGAATACTCCGGGTTTTCCATCGGAATACCTGCCACCATTAAGACCTTCCTGTAGTTTTATGAATTTAGGCATAACAGAATAGTAGCCTCACAGCTTTCATCTTCAAGAATAATGAGCCGGCATGCGCATGAATTTAGGTAATACGAGCACATTCAAAGCCAATGCGTTACATTGGCAGGCTCTCCATTTTTATTTAAGTAATAACAATCAATATCAATCACTAACAAATAACCAATGATGAACTGGACTGAATTTATTGTTGTCACGATGCTTAACCTGGCAGGCTACCTGTCCGCGTTGATGCTTGGTATCAGCCTGGGAGAGAAACACATCATACGCCAGGTAAACAGAACCCTGGATCAGATGAGAAAGGAGCGGGCATGATTATCGAATACGACGACGAAGACCGGTGCATCCGGGTGAATGGCGAATACGTCGCTATCCGGGAAGCGGAGGGCCTCAAGGACGAGCTGGAATTAGCGATTGACCAGTGGGAGGTGGATCACGCCGAGCAGTGCGATAACCCCGACGGCCACTACGACGACTGAATTATGGAAGAAGCCCTGATCGAAGAATTGAAGCTGCTCGGATGGCACGAGCTTTAACTAATCGCCCGTCCGGGCGGCCATTTTAATTAACCGAACATGAGCACGAATGAAAAAACGTTGAAGAGTCTGGCGGAGGCCCTGGAAACCATAGCCAGGGTTCTTAAGGAGGCTGCTTCTTCTCCTGTTCCTTCCTCCCCGGAGGCGGCGAGCGTGGGATTGCCTGATTCCGACGAAGCGCAGGCGATTGCCGCCTTCCGCGGCAAGGTAGTTGTCACTTTGGATGACGTAAGGTTCATGACGGGCTGGGGAAGAGAGCGCATTCTTGCCCTTGTCCAGGATGGCAGCATTCAGGCGTTGCCCGGAACAGGAAGCGCCGGATGCCCTTATGAGTTCCCTGCCCTGTCTGTATGGCGCTATATCCACCAGCAGGATCATGCACAGAAGCCTCAAGTGAATGGAGTGGATATGAATATTCTTCCCCCGCGCAGAAGAAGAAAGGGGGCTGCGGCATGAATACCTTTTTCAAGTTCTTGGGGGCCTGCTCCTTTGGTCTTTCCGCTGCGTGCCTGTTCTGGCTGGCAGTGGAGCTGGATAACGCCGAGCTGCAGGCCGGCAAGAGCCCGCATTCCGGGTTTTGCCCGGAGTCTCCCACTCCCATGAAAGCTTTTGACGGCTTGGAAAAACCGTCCCGCCCTCACGGTATGAGGAAACAATGAGTTGGCCGGGGTCAGTTGGCCCTGACTCCCGGCCTGTTATCAATAACATGAATGTGAATACCAATAACATGAATACCACTACAACAGAATCCCTGACTTTACAAGAGCAAGGACAGCAACTGTCCGTCCTGGGAGCGTTTGCCAACAGTGAACAGTTCCAGATGGCGAAGCAGGCCGCCGAGATGCTTGCATCTTCCAGCATGGTGCCGACCACCTACCAGAATAACCCCGGTTCTTGCTTCATCGCCCTGAATACAGCCCTGCGGCTGCGGATGGACCCTTTGATGATCATGCAGAATCTTTACGTGGTTCAGAACCGCCCGTCCTGGTCCGGACAGTTTGCCATTGCTCTTGTGAATATCTGCCCGAAGTTTTCGGCGACTTGGTTCGAGTACCGTAATGAAGAGGATTTTCAGAAGGGGGTGAGAATGTGTGCCCAGCTGAAAACGGGGCAGAATGTTTACGGAACCTGGATTACCCCGGAGATGGTGAAGGCCGAAGGATGGGGGAAGAAGTGGCAGACGATGCCAGAACAGATGTACAAGTACCGTGCTGCGGCTTTTTTCGCCCGGACGGAGTGCCCGGAAGCGTTGCTGGGCTTGAGCGTGGAGGGGGAAGCGGAGGACATGGCCGGCAAGAGCCAGCCGGATATTAAACCGCCGCTGTTCAAGTCCAGGGAGATGCCCAAGGGTGACGTTGTTGAAGCCGAGAAGGTTGCTGACTCCCCGCGGCAGCTGGGAGACGCGGAGGTTCCCGGCAAAGGCGACGTAGAAGTTCCCCCTCCCCATATCCGGCTGATGGAGGCTCTTTCCTGTACGGAAGAAGAGTTGAATGCCGTGTTTAAGGAGGCATCCGGCGGCAAAGTGGATAGCTGGAAGAGGCTTTCTCCAACAAAACTGGAAGATTGCCTGGGGAACCTGGGAGAGATGCAGGCAGTCTTGGCCAGAATTCAGGCGCAATAGAAAGGAGACGGACACGCATGAATATATTATCGACTTACGACCCCCGCCAGGGGCTGCCCTCCGCCTCCGCATTTGGACGGCTGGCCTTGTGCCCCGGTTCCTTCATGATGGAGAAAGCATGCCCGGAGGAAAGTTCCCCGGCGGCATCCGAAGGGACCTTGCTGCATGCCTATATGGAACAACTGCTGACCGGCGAGCCCTGGGAAGGAACCCCGCTTACGGCGGAACAGGTGGAGCTTTGCGAACGCGCCCTGCGTCTGCTGGACGGGGTGAAAGAGATGATCGAGAGAGACAATCCCGGCGCCGTATTTCATCTGGTCTCCACGGAACAAAGAGTGTTTTACCGCAATTTGTTCGGGACTGCGTACTATTCCGGGCAGTGGGACGCCCTGTTTGAGGTGAATTGCCCCGATTCCAGCTTCATGATGGTAGCAGACTGGAAGTTTGGCCGCGTGGAGGTGGATTCCGCCGAGGCGAACCGCCAGCTTGAGGCCCTTGTCCCTTTGGTGGCCCAAAAGGAACATGATGACTATGTCGTTCATCAAGGTATTTACGCGGCTATCATCCAGCCGCGGGTGGCTGGTCCGGCTTCCGTTGCGTTTTACGATGCCGAAGCGATTGACCAGGCCGAACAGAGGTCTCTTGCCGTCGCCAAGGCGGCTACAGCCCCGGACGCCCCGCGCTATTGCAGCGAGGCAGCCTGCCGGTATTGCCGGGCCAAGGCGGTGTGCCATGAGGCCGCGTCCATGGTGGAACAGGCTTCCCTGATTGCTACGGACCGGGATAAGTGGGAGCTGTTTTCCCCTGCCGAGAAGGTTCAGGCTTACCGCCTGGCGAAGACGGCAAAGAAATGGGCGGCGGCTGTGGATTACCGGTTTGAACAGGATGTGGCCGCCGGCCTGATTCCCGGTTTTGAGATGGCGCCCGGACGCACCAGTTTCACGGTGACGGATCCTTCCGGGGCGTTTTCCGCGCTGAATGCCGAGTTCCCGGACGAGGTGACGGCGGAAGCGTTTGCCGGGTGCTGCAAGGTCGGCATCACGGAATTGGACAGACTGGTTCACGCGGCCCGTAAAGCGGCGGATCCGAAGGCGACCACGAAGGCCAGCCGCGAATGGCTGCGGCAGTTGCTGGCGGAGTATGGCGAATCGAAAACCACGAAGGGATCCGTGAAGGAAGTGGAAGGAGGTGCGGCATGATGACCACGCTGACCATTACCTTGCCCCACACGCCGCGCTGCCTGTCTCCTAATGCCAAGGCCCCTCTCACGCAGAGGGGGGCCATTGTAGCCGGGTACAAAAAGACGGCTGCCAAGAGCCGCGCCCGGAATATAGCCTGGGGCAGGACTTATGAAGCCCTGAATGGCCGGAGGATGCAACCGACGCATTACCGGGTGGTCTGGTTTTACAAGGGTAATAAGCCGGATGCGGATAATTGTCTTGCCCGCTGCAAGGCGTACCTGGACGGGGCTTGCAAGGCCCTGGGCATTGACGACCGGACGCTGGATTGCGCCGGGATTGACCGCGTGCATGATCTGGACAGGGCCGGACAGGTGGAAATCGCGTTTGAAAGGAGGGAACAATGATTAACATCCTCTTATCCGTCAGGCGGCCTTTCTCCGAGAAAATTTTGTCCGGGGAAAAGAAATGGGAACTGCGTAAAAATGCGCCACGCCTCAACAAAGGCGACTCCGTCACACTGTGGCTCTATGAATCCGGCCAGTACGGGACACGGGGCATCATCGGCAAGTGCCGTTTAGTTGTCACTGCTGGACTTCGACCATATCCCCCAAAGGGAATTTTAGAATGGACCATGAAGCAAGCTTGCGTGACGGAAGAGCACCTGCGGAATTACCTGCCTTGCTATGTCTGGGGCATCCAAGACCCCGTGAGGATTTCCACAGTGCCGCTCTCTGACATCGGCATGACCCGCCCGCCGCAGTCTTGGCAGTACCTTACTGACGAGCAAGCAGACATCTTAGAAAGGAGGGAGAGTGAATGAGCTACATCTTTTCGCGGGCGCTGGTGGAGGCATACTTGGCAGCGAGCTGCTCGGATTCCGCACCGTTTGCGCCGTCGAACTCGAACCCTGGTCCGCAAGCGTGCTGCTCGCCCGACAGAATGACGGCTTACTCCCGCCTTTCCCGGTTTGGGATGACGTACGCACCTTTGACGGACGACCGTGGCGCGGCCTTGTTGACGTGGTATCTGGAGGCTTCCCGTGCCAGGATATCAGCGCGGCAGGAAAAGGAGCCGGCATTGACGGCGCCCGCTCCGGCCTCTGGCGGGAAATGCACCGTATTGTTGGCGAGGTACGACCTCAATACGTCTTTGTGGAGAACTCCCCAATGCTCACTTCTCGCGGGCTTGGATGTGTTCTTGGGGACTTGGCCGCGATCGGGTATGATGCGGAATGGATGGTGCTGGGAGCGGACGACGTGGGAGCCCCGCATGAGCGTAAGCGTATGTGGATCCTTGCCAAAGCTTCCGACTTTAGCCAGGGCGGATGGAGAAGGGGGCGGAGAAGTGAACTGGAAACCTGTCAGAAAATCGGGACACAGGGCGCAGCTTACCTTGAGGACTGCGGTCAGGATGTTGCCCACGTTGACTTGCCAGGATGCCAAAAACAACGGCGCTGCCAGTCAGATGGAGAGAAACAGCCCTCCTCTAAACGCTTTGGCTGGTGGACCACTGAACCCGACGTGGTGCGAATGGTTCATGGGGTGGCCGGAAGGGTGGACCGAATTAAAGCCCTTGGCAACGGACAAGTACCGGCTGTGGCGGCAACTGCATTCCGGGTTTTACTTGGCAGATTCCAAGAAGGAAAGGAGGAAGAATGAACACGTTTAACACTCCAAAAACCGAGAAAAGCACCAACGTCTGGATCACTCCGCGCTATGTGTTGGATCTGCTGGGGCAGTTCGACACGGACCCCTGCGCCGCTACGGTGCGCCCGTGGGATTGTGCCCGCGTCAACTACACGGAAGAGGATAACGGTCTTCTGATGCCCTGGGAGGGGCGCGTATGGCTTAACCCTCCTTATGGGAATGAGGCGGAGGCGTTCATGGAGCGCATGAGTATGCACCAGGGCGGAGGGCTGGCGCTCATTTTCATGAGGTCAGATACTCGCTGGTTCCAGCGGTGTATTCTGAACCGTGCCCGGTATCTGTTCCTCTGGAAAGGACGCATCCGCTTTTGCCGCCCGGACGGAGAAACGCACGGGAACCAGCCTAACGCGCCGAGTTGCCTTGTGGCGTGGGATAATACAGAAGCGCCCCTCCTGCACACATTGCAGAATCAGGGGTATGGAAAGGTGGCAGTGTTATGAAAGCCGTACTGCGATACTTAGGCGGTAAAAACCGCCTTGCCGAGTGGATTATCCAGCATTTCGCGGCTCACACTTGCTATGTGGAGCCCTACAGCGGAAGCCTGGGCGTCCTGCTCAACAAGGCCCCGGCGCCGGTGGAGATTTGCAATGACAAAGACGGCGAGATCGTCAACCTGTTCCGCGTCCTCCGCAGTGAGGACGCCGGACGGCTGATTGAGGCCGTCATGCTGACTCCGTACAGTCGGGACGAACTCAACGACTCCACCCCTGCCGGGGATGCTGTGGAGCGCGCGCGGCGTCTGCTGGTGCGCTCCTGGATGGGGATTGCAAGCGACTCTTTCAGGGATGGACGTTCCGGCTTACGAGTAAGCCGGAACAGGGTGCCTTCTCCGGCTACCGACTGGGACCGGCTGCCGGAAACTCTGCGGCTGGCCACCCAGCGCTTGAAACACGTCCACGTTGAAAACCGGGACGCCCTTGACGTCTTACAGGCTCATGACGGGACTAAAACGCTCCACTACGTTGACCCGCCTTACATGCCAGACACGCGCACCAGGACGGGGCGATACAGCCATGAGTACACGGAGGACGATCACCGGCGCTTGCTCAACGTCCTGCTCACGCTGCGGGGCAAGGTTGTGTTGTCCGGCTATGACAATGAGCTTTACAACTCCGCCCTGCAGGGCTGGCACAAGGATATCACTAAGACTATTTCCAACATGAGCAGTCCACGCGTGGAATGCCTGTGGATGAACTACAACCACCAACTGACGCTTTTTTGATATGCCAACACGATTGATCAGAGATGCTATTTTGACATCAGGGCGCGTCGCCTCTCTTTCGTGGGAGGCCGAGGTGTTCTACCGACGCCTGATGTCTGTGGCAGACGATTACGGCCTTTATGACGCCAGGACGCCCATTCTCCGTTCTGCGCTGTATCCTCTCCAACTCGACAAGATGAGCGAGTGCAATATTCAACGCTGCCTCTCCGCGTGTGAGGCCGCGGGGCTTATTCTGCTTTATTCTCACAATGAGAAGCCATACTTGATGATTCTGGGGTTCGATCAGCAGGGGAAGTCCATGCCCAAATGGCCGCTTCCGAACGGTTACGAAGTGCTGAAAGTTTCCGACAAGAAATACGAACTGCGGAGACTCGTAACAGGTCGTAACGATTCGCCTCAACCCGTTACTTATGCGAATGCGTATTCGGAGACGGAGACGAAGACGGATGCGAATGCGAAGAAATTACCTGTAAGCCGAGGCATAGAGCAGTTCCCGCGGGACGCGGAGGAAGTGCGGCTTTTCATGGCGGCCCAGCTTATGGCTCCCAAGGGAGACGAGTTGAAACGGTGCGCAGAGTCGTTTTTTGATGATTTCAGCGCCCGTGGCTGGCGGGACAGCAAGGGGATTCCTCTTGCCGATTGGAAGCCGGCAGCCCGGAAGTATGCCCGTTCCTGGGTCACGAATAATGCGCAGCGGGGACATCAAGGTTCGTCTGGGCGGAATGACGCCAACGCGGGAAGGAGGTACGAATGATGGATGATATTCAACGTTTGGCCGGGCAGGTTTCCGTGATGCCTTCCCAGGACGGGATTGTCCGCAGTTACAAGCCGGTACGGTACGATATGGGCGGGTTTGACGAGTCCGTTCACCCGGAGGTGCAGGCCATGCACCGGGAAGTGCAGTGGTTTATTAACGATATCGTTAATAAGGTTCGTCCGCGCCGCTGGCTGTCCCTGCTGGGGGCTTCCGGGGTAGGCAAGACGCATCTGGCGGAGGCTGCCAGGGATGCGCTGACTAAATCACGCCCCACGTTGCCCATTCAGCTTTGGAAGTGGCAGAAGGTGGTTTCCATGCTTCGTTCCGGGGATTGGGCGTTTATTGAATATTTGGTTAAAGAGGTGTACGTGCTGATTCTGGATGATATTGGCGCGGAGAATACTTCTCCCGCTATTCTTTCCGCCCTGAACCGTGTTGTCGATGGGCGGCTGGGGAAATGGACGATGCTCACATCCAATCTGTTGCCGGTGCATATCGGGGAACATCTGGATGCCCGTATTGCCTCACGCCTCTATCGCGGCAATAACGTGGTATGCCAGGTCGAGAATGCGCCGGATTATTGCTTTGAACGGTATATGAGAAGGGAGGAAGGGCGATGAAGCAGTCAGAGTTAAAATTGATGTCTATCATGTCCGCAGCCTTTTCACGGCTGAAAATGTCTCCGGTTCAGATCGCTATTCTTTCCTGTATCGGTCTTAATCCCGGCATTCGGTTCGGAGAAATTACCAACCGCGTTTCCGTATCTTCCAGCCGTTTGTGCTTTCATCTGAATACCCTTTGCGGTGCAGGAGACGTTTCTACCTCCCAATATGGAGGCAGATTCAAAAAAGGTTATTTCCTCACGGCACAAGGGCGTAAACGATTAGAAGACGCTATCACACGAACGATGAAAGATCATGTCTAAGAGAGATAAAACATCTATTGCTACAGAGAAGAAGAAGGAATTCGCCAGGCTCTTGGTTGAGTCAAAATTGTCCAAAGCGGACGCCTATCGTAAGGCCTACAATCGCAAGGATATGAGTAATGACGCAGCCAGCAAGGCGGCTTCTCGTTTGTCCAAAGATGGCGAAGTTTTGCGAATGATTGACGAATTGAACGCCCAGTTGGACAGATCAGCGATTGCCACCAAGCAGGAATGCCTTGAGTTTCTTACAGCTGTGTTGCGTACACCAATTGGAGAAGTGGGCGAAGATTCTCCTTTATGTCAGGAGGTTGCCTACACGGATTCAGGGATGCGCAAGAAGATGCCCGGCAAGATTGAGGCGGTGAGGGAACTTTCCAAGCTGGCCGGTTACAATGAACCGGAACCGGTGGATGTACCAGGGCTTTCAAAGATTGCCGCAGTACTTGCCGGAACGAAACAGGAGCATCTTGTACATCCTGATAATGGTAAAGCCGCTCCGATTGAGTTTGACGACGAGCAGGAAGCGCCGGAAGACAAGAAACGCCGCCCAGGATTACTAGACGGCGTGGGGAATGAACCGTTGGTTTAAAGTTCTATTTCACAAGATTCCAAACTTAGATTGCTTTTTAACTTCATTTCGTTTTGAAGGAATTGTATATTATCTTCTGATAATCTTTCGATAAAGTCATTCCTTTCAAATAGACCTTTATATAAAAGATAATTCTTTATTTTATCATATTTAAAAATCACACCTAAAAAATATATCAAGTCCCAATCTTTTTGCGGAAACATATTTTTTATTATATATAAATATTTTTCTTTTTGTTTTTTATTCAGGAAATCTTCGGTTATTATCATCAAAATAAAATTGTACGTAGAATCAATCCATGGTCTTATAGTTAAAATACAATCTCCAATCCAATAAAAATAAGAAACACCATAATTACCAATTTTAAATTCCATTATATTTTTTTCTATATCATTAATAAATGATATTACATCATTTATAAAATCAATATTTTTATTCGGCTCCTTCAAAAGCGCTCTATTTTCTGTATAAATACTTTTTATAAAAACAATTTGCTGATAGAAAAAACTTTCAAACTGTTGATTTTTCATCAACTTATTTTGAAGTTCAAATTCATTAGCCTGTCTTTCCTGCTCCCTGCATTGAGCCTTCAATTCCCTGCGTTGCAAACTCAATTCTCTTCTTTGAAGTTGAAGTTCTAAACGCTGCTGACGAAGAGCATAAATGAAACAAATGAAAGCGGATCCGGAAAACAAGGCATTTAAACCTCCGTACATATCACCACTGATTCCGAAACGGGAGGTTTCTGGGAAATTGATTCCTTCAAACAACCAGTCCGCTATACCAAGACTTCCCCATGTGATGAAGGGCCATGCAATGAAAAGTACGGAGACAATGATGAGCAAGCCATACATACAATTCCGCTTTGAACGTTTCTTTTTCGGAGAAGATTCTTGATCTGCCATAGAGGAAAATGTAATCCCTTCATATCCCGATTGTCAAAGTATTTCACCAATCTAACCATACAGATTTAGTCAAGTTACGGTTGTATTCATCCTCCTTCGTTTTGTTGTAATGATGGTACATGATTCGATGCGCTTTCAACGGAGGCGAGCTTTCTCCTACATCCGCCGTCCGGGCGGACTTGGATAATTTTCACCGTGGGGCTTCCAGGATTGAGAATCTGGATCTGGGCCAGATGGGCGGCGTTTCCCGGCGCCGCGGGTTCCGGCGCGTGGCTGCCGCTTTGGAAGGTTCCGTGATTTTGCCTTATGTTTATTCCACCAATGACCGTTTTCTTGTGGAGGTGTCCCCTTCCCTGCTGCGCGTGTTGTCCGCCGAGGGGGATGTGGTTGCCTCCCTGCCTTCCGTGTGGAGCCAGGACGATGTTTCCTCTTTGCGCCACAAACAGGTGAACAGCATGTTGTTTCTGGCCTGCCCCACGCATGAGCTGATGGTGCTGAAACGGGATGACGAGGGCATGTTTTCCCTGGCTCCCTATGAGTTTAAGGCCCGCCCCTGGCGGTATGAGGAGTTCCGGGATTTTCCGGTGCGCCTGACGCTGGATGAGGGGTGTTACAGGGTGTCTTTCGGGGAGCATGCGTCCGATGCGGACGCGGCGGTGAATGAGGGGGATGTGATGCGCGTCCAGGTGACGGTGCCCCAGCAAACCGGGTTCAGCACGGGGGCCGTGGTTCGCCAGGGCTGGGTGATTGCCAAGGCGTTTACGGCGGCTTCCTCCTATGCCGCGGGCAGGAAGTTGTGTATTAATGAGGGGAGCTATTGGTCCTGGTGGACGTGCGACAGGGATTTTAACGGGGCGGCGGATTTTGTGGACGGCCTGACGTCTCCGGCGGATTATCCGGAGCATTTTCATAAGGGTGTGATTTGCCATTCCAATACGATTACCTGCAAGGGGACCTGGACGTTTTATTGTTATAAGGAGTGGTACGGCACGTATGCCGTGGAGCGGCGTTTCCCGAATGAGGATTGGCAGCTGCTTGGGACGTCCAATTCCCCGGTGGGGGCTGCTTCCAATTTGCAGCTGACCGGGGACGAGGCGGGGGAGGAGTGTTATTTGCGCCTGATGTTGTATGAGTCCCAGCTTTCCAATGGTTCCGATCCCAGCCAGGGGTTTCCGGCTGATTCCTGCGGGAATAAGCTGGTGGTGGATGCTTATAAGAAGGATGTGGTGCTGCGGCTGCATTCCCTGTCTACCAGCGACGTGCGCAAGTTGACGCTGCCTTTGGGGAGTGATTTTTGCGATTTTTTCGAGAAGAAGGGGCTTCCGGTTTTTTCCGCATTGTTGGTTGAAGGAGCCAAGGTGGACGGAGGGTTTGAGGTGTCCAGGGAGGGACGAACGCTGACGGTGAAGCCCGATGGGTTGACGACGGATGATGTCGGCGCCGGGAGCATGGTGCGCTTGGAATGGGAGCAGGCAGAGGTGAGTTTGGACCGGTTTGCGGAGGGGTCGATTGAGATGTATCGTTTTTTTCTGCCGGCGGGTACAGTCGTGTCGATGCAGGGGTTTGTCTGCGTTTATGCCGGGCAGACGATTCAGCTGAATTCAACGTTGAATGTGTGTTCTTTTTGCGAGGGCAACGGTGGTTCTTATTCGTTGATGCCTGTGTTTTCCACGATGGAGAAGGCATCTTTTACAGTGCCGGAGGACGGAGTTTATGTGGTGAGGATGGAGACCTGGCCCGGAGGGTCCGTCAGCCAACGGGCCAGAGCGCAACTGGAGGCGCCTGCCTGCACGGCGTGGATGGAGGCAGAGGCTGCCGAGGTGACGGCTTCCGCGGAGTATTCTCTTTGGGATAATGTTTCCGCGGTTCCGGAGGGGGTTCCCCCGTCCGGGGAGTCGTTGATGTGGAGTTTCGCGGCGTTCCGGGGGGTGTACGGGTTTCCTTCCCTGGTGGATGTGTTTCAGCAGCGCCTGGTGTTGGCCGCTACGCAGGCCCAGCCGCAGACGGTGTGGTTAAGCAAGACGGATGACCTCAACAGTTTCGAGGTGGGGAAGCAGGATGATTCCGCGCTGGCTTTGACGTTGAGCACCACAACGCAGAACAGGATTTGCTGGCTGATGGCGCAGAGTTCCCGGCTGCTGCTGGGGACGGCGGACGCGGAGTGGGCGGTGTCCGGCGGCCAGGGGGTGATGACTTACTCCAATGCGCGGGCGGACAGCCACGGGTTTGTGGGGTCTTCCGATGTGCCGGCCCTGATGGCGACCGATAAGGTGCTGTATGTGGAGAGGGGCGGCGGACGGGTGTATCAGTACGGGTATGATTATGAGAGCGACGGGTTCGTGTCCCGCGATTTGACGGTGTTTGCCGATCATGTGCTGGCCGACGGCGGCGGGTGCCGGGGTGTTGCTTTTGTGCGCAAGCCGGAGCCGCGGGCGGTGTTTGTGCGCCGGGACGGGGCTCTGGCGCTGATGACTTATAATAGCATGCACCAGGTGCATGCCTGGCACCGGTACACGACAGATGGGGTGTTCGAAGGGGTAGCCGTTTTGCCCAATGGGGATCAGGCGGATTTGCTGTTTGCCCTGGTGTCGCGGGAGGATGGACGGTTTATTGAGGTGCTGGCGCCGGGTAATGAGTTTCAGGATCCGGGAGGCAGGGATTTTGTGTCTGTGCTGGAGACTAACGCCCTGATTTCTCTTGAAGCTGCTGGACGCCGCCAGCATAGCGGCGGAGTGATGTTTTTCTTTGGCTCTGATGCACTGGTGGATGGTGTTGAGGTAAGCATTGACGGAACCCGTTGGGATGTACTGGACCGTTCCCCGTCTTCGTTTTTAACAAGGGGATGGCATTCTCTAGTTGCTGATGGATGCTGGAATTACGATTCCATGGTGGGCATCCGCGTTTCCGGCAACCGCGATTTCAATTTATTAGCTATTCAGGCATAATGGATAATAATATAGAGATTCTGAAAGAACAGCTTTCCGACCGCGTGTGGAGGTTAAATCACTTGTACTGGATTATCAATAAAGAGGGCAAGATGCAAAGGTTCCAGTTGAATTGGGCCCAGCGGCGGCTTCATGAGCAGTTATGGTACAGGAATGACATTCTGAAAGCGCGCCAGTTGGGCATTTCTACGTATGTGGCCATGCTGATGCTGGATATGAGCCTGTTCCGGTCCAATTTCCATTGCGGTATCATTGATAAAACTTTGGTGGATGGAACAGGCAAGATTGGCAAAATTGAGTTGGCTTACAGGAGTTTGGACTATGTACCGGATGATCCCACGGAAGAAGACCTTGCCCTGGCCGAGTTAGGACGCCTCATCAAAGGGGAGATTCAAGCCAGGCCTTCCAAAACGACGGTGTCTTTTTCCAATGGGAGTAAAATTACAGCCGGCACATCTCTCCGCGGCGGCACATTTCAGTTTTTGCATGTCTCGGAACTTGGATACGTCGCGGCCCACGCCCCTCTGCGAGCCCGCGAGATTGTGACAGGGGCCATGAACGCCGTTTCCAAAGACGGCGTGATTGTCCGGGAATCCACCCATGAGGGAGGAAAGTTTGGCCTCAATTACGAGATGACCAAGGCGTCCATGGAGATGGTCGGCAAACCTCTTTCTTCCCTGGATTGGAAGTTTTTTTTCTTTCCCTGGTGGAAGAATCCGGAGTATTTCCTTGAAGCTGATGATGAGCATGGATGCAGTTTCCCGGAGGATTTACAGAAGTATTTCGAGGATTTGAGGTTAAGGTGCGGCATTTCCCTGAATGATGCCCAGAAGCGTTGGTACGCCTCCCAATACAAGACATTTGGAGGATTGGTCCGTCAGGAATATCCTTCCACGCCGGAAGAGGCGTTTCAGGCATTGGTGGAGGGATCCATTTATGGTTCTTACATGGACGCATTACGTTCCAAGGGCCGACTATGCGCCGAGTTTGAAAAGGATGATCTGGCTCCCTATTATGTGTCCTGGGATATTGGCATGGCTGATTATATGGTTCTCTGGCTCTGGCAGGTGAGGGGAGACGGCAAGTTTTACGTGATGGATTGCCTGCAGGCCAATGAAAAGCCCTTGGAGTGGTATATCAATTTCATCCGCACGAAGTGGGAAGTGATGTTTGGCCCCATTTACAAACATCTGGTTCCCCACGACGCAGGGAGGAGAGATCCCCACGGGATTACCTTTGACGTGTATTTGAGGCGAGCAGGGTTCAATGTGTCCGTAGTGCCGCGCATTTCCGATGTGTGGAATGGTATTTTTGCGGTACGGCGCCTCCTGAATCATTGCATTTTTCACGAGCGATGCTCCCGGCCCCTGAAAATTGACGGAGTGGAATATATGTCTGGCGTAAATGCCCTGGAGAATTATCAGAAGGCCCCGGCAGGAGCACATGGTGTTGAACGGGATACCCCCCTGCATAATAGGTGTTCTCACGCCGCGGACGCATTCAGGACATTTGCGGAAGCTTATGAAAATGGACTTGTTGGAGCAGTTGGAGCTGTTGCCATGCCTGCCCAAGCGGTAGAATCACGCCAGACACGAGGACTTGCCATAGGCGCGGATGCACTCTTTTTCTAAACTCCACCGAAAAGCCACACGTCAGCCACACGCCACAAGCATTAAATAGATATAATTTAGATGTACGACCAATTTCAAAAATATTGAAATTACAATGATATGGTAAAATACTTTAGTCTGCCTTAATGATAAAATCTGCATGGGGTGCAGGGGGTCGCAGGTTCGAATCCTGTCAACCCGACCATTTTCCCATTCGTGAGGCCTTGCAGAATGAAGTATTCTGCAAGGCCTCAAACTTTTTTGCTCTGCGCGGTATTCCACCCGGTCCTATGGTTCTGCCATGCATCACATTCTGAATGCATGACAATTTTCCAAAACCAAACATACACCGCCCTCAAAGCAGGAAGTCTGATCCTCCCTCCCTTTGGAAAAATTAATCGGGAAAATTATCACAAGATACATTCCCTCCCTCTTGCTAATAAACAAAAAAATCCTGGGTATTTGCCGGGTTCATGCCATTCATATTCATTGCCATTTCCTCTCCGACCGGCCCGCTACTCCGCTTCCCTGCCGTGAGACAGGACAAACCGGAACCGGGAAGAAACAGTTTTTTATTGCGTTGCAGGCAGGTAAATCATATACCCCGCCGGTTCAGACTTCACCTTTTCCCCCTTGCTTTCATGCCATCCATTTCCTTTCTGAATCATCTCGGAGCCCTGCTGACGCTTTGGCTTCTCCTATGCTGCGGCGCACCAGCGGCGGAAAACGGCAGAATCCTGATGGTGACGGAAGCGACTTTCCCTCCCTACGAATTCCGGGACGGAAACACCATCCTGGGCATTGACCCGGAAATCATGCGGGAGGTAGCCCGGCGCACCGGCAGGGAGCTGGTCATTGAAGACATGAGCTTTGATTCCGTGATTACGGCTGTAGTTTCCGGGAAGGCGGACGTAGCCGCCTCCGGAATCACGGTTACGCCGGAACGCAGGAGGAAAGTGGACTTCTCCATTCCCTATGTGGAAGCCGCTCAGGTTATCATCGTTCCCAAAGGTTCTCCCATCCGGAAGCGGGAAGATATCCGTGGCAAAAGAATTGGAGTGCAGCACGGGGCCACGGGAGACATTTACGTCACACGGAACATCCAGCAGCCGGAACGCTTCCCTAACGGAGCGCTGGCTGTGGCCGCCGTGGCGGCAGGCAAGGTGGACGCCGCCGTCATTGACCAGGATCCGGCAAAAATGTACGTAGCGGGCAATGAGCGGCTGGAAATTCTGCCGGAACCCCTCACTTCCGAATCCTACGCCATTGCCGTCCGCAAGGGAGATACGGTTCTCCTTCAGGATATTAACGACACCATTGCAGCATTGAAAGCCTCCGGAAAGCTGGAGGAAATACGGAACGCTTATGCGGCCATGCAGGTTAAATCCGCTGCCGGTCCCGAACAACACGCTTCCGGAGGGGGCTGGCTGGAAAATACATGGCTGGACCTGAAAGAATCCTTTTATGTCAATTTCATGCAGGAAGGCCGCTGGAAATACCTGACCAACGGCTTTCTGGTGACGGTGGAGGTCTCTTTCTTTTCCGTTCTGCTGGGCATTCTGGTGGGCTTTGTGGTGGCCGTCATCCGCGCCACGCATGACAAAACGGGCAATCTCCGTTTCCTGAATGCCCTCTGCAAACTGTACCTGACAGTCATCCGCGGCACGCCGGTGGTCGTTCAACTGCTCATGATCTATTTTGTCATCTTCGGCTCCGTAGATGTCAGCAAAGTGTTGGTGGCCGTGGTGGCCTTCGGCTTCAACTCAGGAGCCTATGTAGCGGAAATCATCAGAGGAGGCATTATGTCCATTGACAAAGGACAATTTGAAGCCGGGCGCAGTCTCGGCCTGGGATATGCCCAAACCATGATTTACATTATCCTGCCCCAGGCCTTTAAAAATGTACTTCCCTCTCTGGGAAACGAATTTATCGTACTGTTGAAGGAGACCAGCGTCTCCGGCTATATTGCCCTCCAGGACCTGACCAAGGGCGGCGACATCATCCGGAGCCAGACTTATACCGCCTTCATGCCGCTGACGGCCGTGGCCCTGATTTACCTCTCCGTGGTCATGCTGTTCAGCTGGATGCTTGGCAAACTGGAAAGAAAACTGAAAAACAATGAATGAACATCCTGGAAACACTCCCATGTTCCAAATCAGCCATTTGGTTAAGGAATTCAACTCCGTGCCGGCAGTCAACGATGTCACCACGAAAATTGACCGGGGTGAAGTGGTCTTCATCGTAGGTCCGTCCGGTTCCGGTAAAAGCACCTTCCTGCGCTGCCTGAACCTGCTGGAGGAACCGACCTCCGGAGAAATCCGTTTCAAGGGAAAGCTGATTACCTCTCCCGGAACGGACGTCAATCAATTCCGCCAGCACGTAGGCATGGTTTTCCAGCATTTCAATCTTTTCCCGCACCTGACCATTCTGGAAAATATCACCATCGCCCCGGTTAAAACGGGACGCTCCAGCAGAAAGGAGGCAGCAGACCAGGCGGAAACCCTTCTCCAGCGCATTGGGCTGTACGGCAAGAGGCACTCCTATCCCCTCCAGCTTTCCGGAGGCCAAAAGCAGCGCATCGCCATCGTGCGCGCCCTAGTCATGAATCCGGATGTCATCCTGTTTGACGAGCCGACATCAGCCCTGGACCCGGAAATGGTGGGAGAAGTGCTCTCCCTGATGAAGGAGCTGGCGCAGGGAGGACTGACGATGGTAGTGGTTACCCATGAAATAGGGTTCGCGCGGGAGGTGGCTTCCCGCGTCCTGTTCATGGATAAAGGGAAAATTGTGGAAGAAGGGCCTCCGGACCGCGTTATCGACCGCCCCGCCAATCCCAGACTGCAGGAGTTTTTTTCCAAGGTGCTCTGACACGGGCAGTTCTGGAAAAAATACAGGGGAAGAGAGGAAGAATCTCTCTCTTACCGCCTGCGCCTATAAACCAAGCAATTTGGCATAACCTTCTCTTTCCTTCCCCGGACAACGGGAAGCCTCTGTTCTCTACAACATGATCTCCACGTTATAAGACTCGTCAATCAACAGATAGTCACAGCCATAGAACCTGCATTTTTCAAGATTGTCCCTGTTTTCACGCAGCAACTCTTCCTGCGTAACGGGAGAACTCTCCATGCGCCGTTCAATCGCATTCTCATGGTTCAGGATATCATGGTAATGCCTTTGAATATAATTTTCTGAAAAAATAAGGCATACATACCGTATCCGTTCCCGGCAGGCCTGCGTAAAATCCTTCTTCCAGTCAAAGGGAATATAGCAACCTTCCACCACTAAATTTTGGCCGTTTTCAATCGCGGTCTTTACTATTTCTTTGATAATGCCCCAGAGGAAGGGAGTCAGCTCTTCATCGGGGCTTTCAGGGGAGAAAGGGCATATCCCACTGCGTATCAACCCCATCTTTAAATGGTCAATGGATAAATAGGGATAGGAATATTTTTCAAGCACCCGCTGCGCCGCGAGTGTTTTCCCTGTATGCGTGCTGCCGCCAATCAAAAGAATCATAAGACTTCCCTCCCTGGCATTTCATAAGAAAGAACCCCAATCTTTCCCATGCAGCCAATATCCGGCATCCTCTCATATTCGTTGGTGATATCCATACTTAACCAGCTGCCAACATACTCACAGGATTCTCTGCATGCAGTGCATTCTGTAAAATAATCACCTTGAACATCAATCGTAAGCAATGCCTGCATCAGCTTGCTCTCTCTTCATTTTTTCAGTTCCTTCCGGAACGGACAAGAAAAAACACAAGGTCTCCCGCCCCTCTCCGCTGCCCGCCGGAATAAAAGCTGTTACGGTTCTCGTCCGCAGAAATAAAATAACCTTCCTACAGCAAAGCCTTTGCCGTTTCCGGCAAAGGCTTTGAACACGGCGTCCCATTACGGGCACAAAACGGGAACCGCCCTAATTGCCGTAAGAAGATTCCACGCGCCTGGCTACGTCGCGGTAGCCGTACTCGGCGTCGTAAATCTGCTGGAATGCAGCAAGGGCTTCCCCCTTCTTGCCCTGCTTTTCATAAAGCAAGCCAATCATGTAAAGGATTTCCTTCTTGGTGTCATTCATTTCTATTAATTCCTTATTGGCTTCCTCCAGCTGGCGCAGGGCCATATCATGCATGTTCTTGGCGTCATAGCACTTGCCGAGCAACAGCATGGCGCGGATGCGGATATGGGGGTTGTTGCGGGCACGCTGGAGTTCCGGAATGGCTTCCGTGTAATTGCCGCAGTCGAAGAGGGCCTGGCCCAGCTCAAAACGGGTTTGCGGGTCCGTGGGATTGTTTTCCACACGCTGGCGGCACAAAGCCACCTGCTGCTCCGCAGCTTCCTTGCTAAACTGGGCAAGCTGTTCCTGAAGTTCCTTATTATCCGGCTCCGCGGCAGCGCGGCGGCGGATTTCCTCCACCTGGGCCTTGCGGCAGCGCTCATTCATTTCCGAGGCCTTGTTTTCCAGGGAAATATCATTGTTGCTGAGGCTGAACGCGTAATTATAGAAGGAATAGGCATTGGCCCAATCTTCCATTTGTTCATAAACGCCGGCAATGTCGCGCACGACGGCCAGATCCTGCTGGTTCTGGGCGTAACGGGCGGAGAGAAGCCCCAGGCGCTCTTCCAGTTCCGCACGGGTGAGCCCTTTCTTGTCGCTCTTGTCCAGGGTGTTCGTTTCCGATGAGTTCTTCATCACGTCCCGGAAGCTTTTAGCCTCCTCCCACTTTTGCTGCTGCATCGTGGCGCGCGCCATGCAGTCCTTTTCGCTCTTTACGGCCACACTGTCCGTGGGATCCAGCTTCACAAGGTCATGGTACACTTCCGCAGCCTGGGCCGGCATATCCCGGGAAACGTAATGGGAGGCCAGCATGTGGAGCATTTTCTTGTTGCCGGGATGCCCCTGGCGAACGGTCTCCAGAGCAAAAGCGGCCAGATCCGGGAAATTTACTTCCATGGCAGCCGTGTACAGGGCCTCGTTTACCGGAATGCTGTAAGGATCATTTTCCAATTCGTCTTCCAAAGCGGAAAGCTGGGTAGCCGCGTCCTTTTTGGAAGAAGTAAGCTTGCTGGTGCTGATTTTCATGCCGCTGAACAGCCCCCCTCTCTTGGCCTCCGGATTCAATTTGATTTCACAGGCGCGCAACGCCTTGCGGCCTTCCAGAAAACCGGGAAGCTGCTTTACCAGGGCCTTGAGCAGGCTGACGGCATAGGGATAATTGTTCATGTCCACCGCCTGGCGGGCGCGCACCCAAAATTCGGCCTGCTGGGGAGTCAACTGTTCTTCTGTAATCGTTTCAATCATGGAACTATATAAGCGTAAATGGTGAACAACGGCAGCGCCCCACCAGGGCGGCCCCGCATGTAATAGTTTAATGCTATCAGCCGGGGAGGCATACTTCAACCTTGTTTTTTGTTCCCGTTAGGAAAAAATATGCCGCATGAGACTGGATGCCCTTTTATCCCGCTACGGATATTGTTCCAGGAGGGAAGCGCCGGGTTGGATCAAACGCCACTCCATTACATTCAAGGGAAAACCATGCTCCTCCCCCACGGACAAGGTGCAGGCGGAAGGCATCCTACTGGACGGAGAACCTGTGGAATTCCCGGACGGCCTGTACGCCGCCCTTTACAAACCTGAAGGGTACACCTGCAGCCATGACGACGGGGAGGGGGATTTGATTTACGACCTGCTGCCCTTCCAGTGGCGGAACAGGAACCCTGCGGTTTCTTCCGTAGGACGGCTGGACAAGGAAACTTCCGGCCTGCTTCTCCTCACGGACGACGGAAAATTCATCCACCGCATGACCTCCCCCCGCCATCACGTCGCCAAAGTTTACGAAGCCGTCACGGAGGAGGACATTCCGACAGAAGCCGTGGAGTTGTTCGCCTCCGGAACCCTCACGCTGAACGGGGAAACCCGCCCCTGCGCCCCCGCCCTGCTGGAAATCCGGGAACCGCGACGCGCCCTGCTGACTCTTACGGAAGGAAAATACCACCAGGTTCGCCGCATGCTGGCTGCCGTAGGCGCTCCCGTCTTATCTCTGTGCCGTGTTTCCATCGGCTCCCTGCATCTGGACAGCCTGAACCTGAAACCGGGGGAATGGGCTCCTATCCGTCCGGATGCGCTGTAAACCACCCATCCGCCATGTGGATTCCCATTTCCGAAGCACCAATTGCCTGTTTTCCGCACTTTGAGGTGGCGGCGGAATCCGGGGACTGGATTGTGGTTGACAAGGGAGCGCCCCTCATCGTCCACCCGTCCAACGGGAAAAAGGAACCCTGCCTCCTGGAAGGCGTGGAAGCCCTGCTAAGCTATGAAATAGCCAACGGAGCCGCCCTTTCCCTGGTCAACAGACTGGACAGGGAAACCAGCGGTCTGACGCTGGTCGCCAAAAACAAAAGGGCGGCCAGGGAGCTGGGAAGAGCCATGCAGCGGCGCCTGATACACAAGGAATATCTGGCAATCGTGCAGGAATGGCCTGAATGGACGGAAACAGCATGCACCGCCCCCATTTTAAGACAGGGGGAAGTCGCGGAAAGCCGCATATGGATCAAACAGGCCGTGCACCCAGCCGGAAAAGCATGCACTACCGTTTTCCGAAAAGAACGGACATGGAATACACGCCGGGGCCCCCTGGCGCTGGTCCGGTGCATTCCGGAAACAGGACGCATGCACCAGATACGCGTACATCTGACGCACTTGGGACATCCCATCCTGGGTGACAAAATTTACGGTCCGTCCGAACATTGCTATCTGGAATACATCCAGCACGGATGGAGTCGGGAACTGGAGGAGCAGCTGGTTCTGCCGCGCCATGCGCTGCATGCCTGCCGGCTGGAATTTCCGTTTGATGAAGAAACCTTCACCGCGGAAGCTCCCCTGCCGGAAGACATGCGGCGACTGCTTGAAACCGGGGATTAGTAAAAAAATTTCGTCATATGACCGGAATGACTTCATCCCGGTCAAAACGTACTTTCGCCAGACGGGCGTACTTATCCGCCTCTTCATTCCGGTAACCCAGAGCTAGGGCGCAAAGCGTGTAATAAGGGGAATTTTCCAGATGAAGAATGCGGTCATAGGCGGCCGGATCCATCCCTTCCAGCGCGCAGGTGTCCACGCGGAGATCCGCGGCGCAGCTCATCATGAACCCGAGGGCGATGTACACCTGCCGTTCCAGCCAGGCTTTCAGCACTTCCGGAGACTTGGAATCCACCAGTTCAAAAATGCGGGCGCGGTACTGGTCCAGGGAGTCCATGGCAACACCGCGCACTTCCACAATACGTTCCAGATAGCGCTGCACGTCTTCCGGCTTGAAATCCCTGCGGGCACAGAAAACCACCAGATGGGAAGCGTCCGTAACCTGGGGCTGTCCCCATGAAACTTCCCGAAGCCGGGAACGCACGGCGGGATCCCGGACATCAAGGAACTTCCACATCTGAAGCCCCAGGGAGGAAGGGCTCAAATGCAGGGATTCCAAAAGGGCTTCCCAGTCCTCCGCCGGAATGCGGCGGTCCGGATTGAATACCTTGGTGGCGTAACGCCATTCCAGCGTCTCGATCAATTCCTGTGCGTTCATATTCATGTATGATTATTCGTGCAGGAAGCCGGACGGTTTTCCGCCGCAGCTTGTTCCATGCCCTGGCATTTTCCCCGTTTCCCTGCCGGAATGCAAGCCAAGGTTCCGGCACAAGCGCGGCAGCGGCTCCTTACCCCTTCTTCCTTTCTTCCTGCCCGGCACGCCGGAAACAGGCCGCTCTCCATCCTTCCAACCGTAGGCTTTCCGCCTCTTGCTGACCAGCTACATATCTTTCCCTCTCCGGAACAACACCCCACACCGGGCAGACCCCATTCTCAAAACGCGAATCCTCTGAAAAAGGAAAAAGCTTCCGGGAAAAACCCCGCAAAAAACCGTGTCCTTTCCGGATATCAAAGGAATTTGACCGGCATATAATCCCCGGTCTGCTGGATGGTAAAGCTGATGCCCAGCCCGAATTCGTTTTTGTTCCCGTTCTTGCGAACGAAAGCGCCCACGCCCAAATACCAGGATCCCATATTGTGGTACACATTGTATTCCTGGATGTCCAGCTTGCCGTCCAACAGAGAAAAACGCCACTTGCCGCTGAAAGCCCAGGCTTCCGAAAAGCGCTGCAAAATACGCAAATCCAGCTGGCTGCTGTCCTCCAGAAGGGAATGCTGGTTCAAATAACGGTGCCCCACGACGAGCTCCGTGGAACGCCATGGCATGAAACGCAGGGAGTTGTTGTATTCACGGCAGCCGGAAATCTTGTCCTTACCCAAAACGGGAGCCTGCATTTCCGACCGGTATTCCATCCAGGGAACGGGATTCCAGCGCATGAACGAAAAAAGGTTGGAAAAATCCCGACGGTTGACGGGATCATGCAGATAGGCATCCATGAACACATCCCAGGAAAACCAGCGGTGGGAATTAGCATCCCGGCTGGTCATCAGCATGTTGCGCAATCCATACCGGAAGACAAGCCCCGTGGACAGGGAATCAATCTCCGTGTATCTGCCTATGCTCAAGGATGGGGGATTGGTCGTGGGGGTATCGCCGTCAATCTGGGGATAAAGCTCGCTCAGGCGGTTGGTTTTGACATACGCCAGCGTAAAATGGGGCTGAACAATATGGTTCATGCCGTTCAGCCCAAAGGAATCACTATATACGGAAGAATAACGGCGGGAGAATTTGAAATCGGCATCCGTTCCGGCGTAAAAAATTCCCTGGTTGAGCGGTTTGTAGTCCTCCACGCCGTAATATCCCGTATAGCCTCCGCCCACTTTGGGGGTCAGGTTCAGGAATCCCATGATTTTCTTGGAAACGGAAACCTCATGGAAGGAGTGGAACCTGCTGTAGCTGTCCGTCATCAGCATTCGGGCCCAGTAATCATAGGAAGAAGTTCCGGGGTCCATCCCGTCCAGCATGTTCCGGATTTCCGTCCGCATGAACGGAGGAACGTACTGCTTGAGGAAAGCGAAGCTGGTGCGGCTTTCATACATGACGGGGGAACGGAATACGGGAGACTTGATGCGCTCATAACTGAACTCCGTCCGCTGGTCCGCTATGTAAAAATTATTGGGGACAAAACGCTGCAACAGAGAAAAATCATTCGTATCGTCCGTACGGGAAAGAAGCACCGTGTTGTCCGGAGAAGAATTGCGCTGATAAATTTCCGGATAAAAATCGCGGAGCATGTACTCGTCGCTCAACATGTTGATGTTGGCCTTCAACCGCCAGTCCGTGCGGAGATTCACCCTGTGGCTCCACATCTGCTGGAGCGCGAACCTCCACCGGTCCGGATCCAGATGCTCACGGTACTCATCATCACCGGCGTTGATTTTCACACCCTTGTCATGGGTTTTGTAAAAGGACAGCCCCGTCATGTCCGGACAATCCTTTTCCAGCAGCACGTCGCGGATGTCCAATCCGTAGGCGAAACCGCGCCGGGTGCGGTAATCTGCATGCAGGGTTCCCAGGTAATCCGCGGAAGGCATACCGTTGTCCGACCATTTTTTCCCCATCAGGAACCCGTATTCATTCAGGAGGTAAGGCCCCCAGATGGAGCGCATGCCGGGGATGGGAAGGTAGCCAACTTCCGGATTAAGGGAATGGCTGAGGTAGGGGAAATAAAAGAAGGGAACGCCACCGTAATAAAGGGTCAGGTTCTTGAAAGAAAACCTGTCTTCCGGATACACGCGTATCCTGTCCGCGGAAATCCAGGTGAGAGGCTCGCTGATGTCTTCCGCCGTGACGGAGGCATTGAGGGCTTCCAGATAAGTATTGCCGGCGGCATCCTTCCGGGATTCAAACTTTCCGCTGCGCAGAATCAATCCCTCCATCTTCGCACGGATGGCATCCGTAAGAAGCACTTCGTTCTCCCAGTCAAACTCCGCGCTGTCGGCGCGTACCAGGCTGTTGGTCCTTGTCCTGCCGTCACCCTGGTAAATGGCCAGGTTCCCCTTCAGAAACACCTTGCCCTGGTCCATATCCGCCTGGGCATAATCCGCAAATACCTCCACCCCGGTATCCGTAACCATGTGGACATGCGGTCCTTCAAAAATAACCTTCCTGGATTCCTCCACCCTGATGGCGCCGTCATTGGTAATGGAAATATTGGAGGGAATCTGCGGCATGAGAGTGCCGGAAAGCAGGTTGCCCGCCATTTTCCCTCCGGCATTTTCCTTCCCGGTTTCAGAAGAAGGGACGGGCGGCTGCTCCGCAGCCGTTTCTGCAAACAGGGAAGCCCCGGCAACCAGCGCCGCCGCACCCCATAGCTTTGCAATCGTCCCAATCATGGCTAGCCCACAGAACACTATGAGAAAGGGCAAAAGACAAGCCTAATGTCACATTTCTCCGCCAGTGGGGCAGAAAATTTACCGGGTCAGCATGCCGTTGGCTATGATGCCCCAATCGGCGGCATTGCCGTCTCCGGCGTCATCCACGCGGATTTCCAGCTTCCTGCCGCCCTCTACCGCCGTCTTCACGGGAATGGAGTCCCCATCCTTGAGCACAGGGGATTCCATAAGCTTCCTGCCGTCCAAATACACGCTGAATTTGACGCTGCCGCGGGAGCCGAAGGGCAGCCCCACATCCGCGCGGAACTCCTTCCAGCGCCCATCCAGGTCATAGGCAAAAACAGCCGGGGCATGAGCCAGAATGAAACGTTCCGGCCTTCCGATTGTCCGGAAGAAAGGCACGGGCCCCAAATCCGACGGGAACAGGACATCCCACAACGGAACGGCCCACCCTACCTGGGCTACGGAAGGCTTGCAGTCATTCAGGCTGATACTGGCGGTTGCCGCAGGAATCTGTGCCGGAACAACTTCCAGCGCAGGATCCTGGCGCCCCAAAGCACGCTTCCAGACAGGGAGCCATTCTTTCACTTCAGAACGGGAACCATGCCTGCGTTCCACTTCTGCCAGCGCCTTCCGGGCTTCTTCCGTGCGGCCCCGTATCCACAAATTCTGAACATCCCCGAAATAAACGATCTGGGCCAGAGAAGGGGCCTTGGCTCCCTGGGCATCCATCCACACGGGCAGAGTAATCATGCTGCGCGTGCTGTCGCAATTCAATACGGCCACCCGCATTTCTATAAACCCCCCCTTATATCCCGGCCTGCAGATGGTGAGCTCAAACTCTCCCTTTTCATCCAGAGAAGCGCCCACGGCATTGGAATCATAATCCGAACCTCCGGGCGGATCCAAATGGGCAACAATGCCATACGCAGGGCGCGTCAGATGAACCCGCCCTTTCAACCGCAGTCCGTCTTTGACGGGAACGGCCTCCAGCCGTTCAAAAGCCCCCGGGACATACTTGCCGAGCATACGCCCGAAGGAGGCGTCTGCGGGAAGTTCCGTCTCCACCCCGTTGAACAGGGGAACACTGGCCAATTTCAAAGCATCCGTCGGCGCCAAATAGGCGCCCTTCCCTTCATGGCGCAGCTCGTCGCCGTACGTGGAATTGCCATGACCCATCAGGGACGCTCCGGCGTCGGGGTAATTCCATCCGTCGCCCGTGTGGGGAAGACCGAAGGAATGTCCCAATTCATGGGCCGTACCGCCTATGTAAATGGTGGCGTTCTTCCCCTTGGTCACCTTGAAACGGCCGCCCTGCATCATTTCCGTATCCATGAAGCTGGCGGGATCCAGCCCTTCCTGGTCACAGGTCCACCCCGTGCCCTGGTGGCTGAAGCCGCCGCCGTAATAAGGACCCACGCCGTCCGGAAGCTGGCAAACGATCAGCACATGTTCCTTCTCAATATTAATCCCTTTAGAAGCCAGCACCTTCCTGGCGGCTTCCCGGGAGACGGGGCCGGAGCTCTGCACGCTCATCTCGCTCATGGGTTTATCCACATAGGCATCATGAATAACCAGCTTGCCCCGTTCATCCAAATCCAGCTGGAATGTGAGCGGAGGGAAACCGTTGGCCTGCATCTGGTCTGCATAATATGCCTGAATATTCTTCAGAATATGATCATACCGTTCCCGGTATTTTTCAAGGGCAGGTCTGTCCTTGAACGTTACGTAAACCACATGCAATTTTCTGGCAGACTTCGGTTTGCCCCGATGATAGGCGCTCAGCGTTTTCCAGGCGGCACGGGCATTGGCGGCATCCCTGGGATTAACCGTCCAGCTGACGGGCAGCCGGGTAAACTCCGCTCCCTCCCTGTCCGAAGAGGCAGGAACAGACACCCTGGAAGCAGACTCCGCATCCATCCCCATGGCAGGAACACTCCATATTCCGGGCCCCAGGACCAGCAACAAGGCAAAAAAACGTTTCGACATAACATTCATGAACTAATATCAGGATATACGGGTAAACCGAAGGTGTTTTATCACCATATCATTCACCAGACGATTCATATTTTCGGAAAAGGAATCATACACCACTTCCACACGGCAGGGACCGGGCGTCAGCACCGCTTCCACTGCCGTTGAATAAATAAAATACTCCCAGTTTCCGGAACGGGACGTATGGGGGAAAGCCAGCGTGCCTGCGCGCCTGCCGTTCAGGTACAGACTGCGCAGGGCGCAGGTATTCCCGTCTGAAACATCATAAGTGCCGTTAGCGAAAAAGGCGTCCACCCGGTACACTCCGGGCTTGTCTATATTGACATTGTAACAAAGAGCGTCCGGGGACTCCGTGACGCGGGAAAACCAGACTTCATCCCCGCTCAAGCCGCAGGGGCGCGTCTCCATGCGGGAATCCGCGGAAGGATAATCATTGGGTTCATTAAGATAAGACTCCCTCCCATCCAGAGCGACTGCCATCACCTGGAAAGACACGTCCCCCCGGACGGGAGCGGGGATATAATGGCAGTACTCCGTTTGAGACACAGGGATGCCATTCCGGTAAACACGGTAATAATCGGCTCCTTCCACAGACTCCCATGCAATGCCATGGCGCGCCGCCTTCCACGCAGGAGACTCCAGGCTGCTGCCCATGCGGGTTAAATTCACCGCCCCTTCATCCTCTTCTCCACCGGCCAGCTCCAATTTCACAAGAACACGCCCCTTCATGCCCGGCAAAAGGACGGGAGGGGCCTCCTGCCCGTTGACCAGACACCGCGCTATCCGGTGCCCGCAGCCCTGCAGAAACACATCTACCGTCATGCCGCGGTATTCCAGCCCGGACAACTCATGAACGCCTTCAAAAGACTTTGGAACGCAAGGGCGGAATTCCAGAGAATCCGAAGACAGACGGATGCCGAACAATCCCTTGTAAAAACAGCCCAACATGCCGGCAATACTCCAGAGCTGGCTATCCGAACTGAGTAGCAGCCCCTCATCCAGCCCCGTTTCCAGACGGACATTTTCCTTGTTCGTGCCGCACAACAGGGCGGCGCGAACCATGCAGGCGACCGCCAGCGCCAGGGCGGATTCATTCTCCACCGCCGCCGCGGCCTGCGCATAATAGCCCTCCAGGAAAGGCCACATGGCTCGGTTGTGGTAGGCGGGCACGCTATCAGGCATCTGAGGATGAATGCAGGGAATGCCATAAACGCCATGAGGAAGGGAGGCAACCATCCCGGCGGCATGGGAACCGCCAGCCTGCCCCAGAAGAACGCAAAGCAGATTGCCCAGGGAATCCACCTTTTCCGACAGTACGGGATACCCGCGCCCATACAGGTACTGCCCGTACAGGACATGTTCCGGAATCCTGAAAAAACGCTCAATAACCGCGGCCAGGGAAACGCTCTTCTCCTCCCACTCCCGGGCCTTCTCCTCCAGCCCCAGCTCCCGGAACATCCGCGCCAGAATCTTGCGGGCCTCCGCATGCAGGAGCATGGTGGACAGGCTGCAAGAATCCCCAATATCAGCAGAAGTCATCCACGCAGGGTAGCTCTGCTCCCTCCAGTCCAGCACGGACGATTCCCCCTTCATCAAGCCGCCCGTGGCCGCAAGCACCTGTTCATCCCTCATGCATGTCTTTTCCATCACTCGGCAGGAAAGGGACAGCCAGTCGGCATCCCCCGTCAGGCAGTAAACTTCCCACGCAGCCATCCCCCACACCACACGGTCGGAAGAAATGGGCCAGGAACCGCCCGTGCCGGTATCCTGCTCCACCTCCCCGTTCCGGACCCGTGCATTCAGGCTATTCATACAGGCACGGACATTCCACAACCCCAATCCCAGATGGGTGGAATAGGAAATATCCCGGGTCCACACAGTAGGCCAGTTGGCTCCCGTCCGGAACGTCCCTTCTTCATTAAGCAGGGCTCCAGCCTCATGCAACGCCAAGCCGTAAGCCTGATTAAGCACTTCAAAATTTCCCCGGTAATGCGGGGCGTTCCCGGCTTCCGGAAAAATGCGCCACTCGGAATAGCGGCCGTTCTTCATGGTTTTCACCTGACCGTCCGGCTGTACCTCCGCCCAATGCGCGGCATCCTGGCGCAAGGAATTTCCGGTCAGCGTAAAAGCCTCTCCCCTGTATAATATGCGGTCCTGATCCATAAACTAGCGGATGCTGCATCCATCGTTTTTTTTAACACGGAAGAAAACTTCTGTCCCGCAGAAAATGAGGTTTATGAAATCTTCAGGCCATAAAAAACCGGGCTTCCCGAAAACGGGAAACCCGGCGCAAGAGCAAATCAACATTAATGCTTCAACAAAGAGGAAACGGCGTCACGTTCTTCCTTCAGTTCATTAACGGTAGCGTCAATTTTTTCACGGGAGAACGCATCAACCGGCAGCCCCTGCACGATTTCCCAGCCGCCATCCTTGGTGGTTCGGACCGGGAAAGAGCAAATAAGACCTTTTTCAATGCCGTAAGAACCGTCGGAACAAACGGCCACGGAATACCAGTCGCCTTCCGGAGTCTGGGTAGCCAGGCTGCGGACGGTATCCACGGCGGCGGAAGCGGCGGAAGCGGCGGAAGAAGCGCCGCGTGCCTTGATGATGGCGGCTCCGCGCTGCTGCACGGTGGTAATGAAATCGCCCTTAAGCCATTCCGTATCCTTGATGACTTCCGTCACAGGCTTTCCGCCAATCCTGGCGTTGGTGAAATCAGGGTACTGGGTGGAGGAATGATTGCCCCAGATGGTCATGTTGGTCACTTCCGTCACATGGACGCCGGCCTTTTCCGCAAGCTGGCTCTTGGCACGGTTTTCATCCAGGCGGGTCATGGCAAAAAAGCGGTCGGAGGGAACGCCGCTCGCATTGTGCATGGCAATAAGGGCATTCGTATTGCAGGGGTTGCCGACCACCAGCACGCGCACATCCTTGGCGGCGCTGCGGGCAATGGCCTGCCCCTGGCCGATGAACACCTTGCCGTTGATATCCAGCAGGTCCTTGCGTTCCATACCGGCCTTGCGGGGAACGGATCCTACCAGCAGGCACCAGTTGGCGCCGGCGAACGCTTCATCAGGATCGCTGGTCGGAACAATTTCATTAACCAGCGGGAATGCGGCGTCACGCAACTCCATCACCACTCCTTCCAGAGCATTCATGGCCGGGGGAATTTCCAGCAGGCGCAGGTTGATCGGCTGGTCCGGCCCCAGCATGCTGCCGGAGGCAATGCGGAACAGAAGGGAATAGGCAATTTGGCCGGCGGCTCCTGTAACAGTAACGGTGATAGGTGTTTTCATAACGTTCAAATTAAAATAAACAGATATTTTCCTGTCTGGTCACGGTTATACCATAAGGAAAGGAGGCGCTCAATCAGGAACTTTTTATTTTGACAGAAAAAATTCCTTACCCCATAATGTTCAGGGGTTGACTGCTCTTACTTTTTCATACAGTTAAGTTTTTACCAATATTTACGCTAACACTATGATTTTAACAATTATCGGCAGTGGTTACGTGGGGCTGACCACAGGCACCTGTTTTGCCGAAATGGGACATCACGTCATTTGCGTGGACAATAACACGGAAAAAATACGTACTCTTCAATCCGGATCCATCCCCATTTACGAGCCCAAGCTGGAAGAGCTCGTGAAAAAAAACGTAGCCGTGGGGCGGCTGGAATTTTCCGCTTCCATCGCCGCTTCCATCGCGGAAAGCGAAGTCATCTTCATCGCCGTGCCCACGCCGCCCAATACGGATGGCTCCGTGGACCTGACCTACATTGAAAAAGTGGCCAGGGAAATCGCCCAGGCACTCCAACCAGAAATGGGATACAAGGTCATTGTGGACAAATCCACCGTACCCGTCAAAACCGGGGAAAAAGTCAGCCAGACCATCAAGCACTATGCGGGGCCGAATGTTCAGTTCGACATTGTCTCCAATCCAGAGTTCCTGAGGGAAGGATGCGCCGTGGACGACCTGCTGCACCCTGACCGCATTGTCATTGGAGCCAACTCGGAACAGGCCATGAACGTCATCAAGCGCGTTTACCAGCCCATTCATGCCCCCATTCTGGAAACGGACGTCAACTCCGCGGAACTCATCAAGCACGCAGCCAACTCCTTCCTGGCTCTGAAAATTTCCTACATTAACGCTGTCGCCAAGGTCTGTGAAAAAACGGGCGCAGACGTGGAACTGGTGGCGGAAGGCATCGGCATGGACAAACGCATCTCACGCCACTTCCTCAACGCGGGGCTGGGCTACGGCGGGTCCTGCTTCCCGAAAGACGTCAAAGCCTTCATCAACATCAGCCGTACGCTGGGCATTCCCTTCACCCTGTTGGAGGAAGTGGAACACATCAATGACACCCAGCATATCCACTTCCTGGACAGAATTCGAGACCGCCTGTGGGTCCTCAAGGACAAAAAGATAGCCGTTTGGGGTCTTGCCTTCAAACAGAACACGGACGATATCCGGGAGTCCATCGCCCTGAAACTATGTGAAAAACTCTGCGGGGAAGGAGCCATTGTCACCGCTACGGACCCCAAAGCCATGCGCACGGCGGCCCCCATTCTGAACCCCATGGGGGTCAAACTGGTGGAAGACATGTACGAATGCGCCCGGGATGCGGAAGTTCTGGTTATCGCCACGGAATGGAGCGAATATGCGAATGCGGATTTGCAGAAACTCGCCGGCGTCATGCGCAACCGTATCATCTTTGACGGAAGAAACATCCTCTCCCCGGCAAACCTCCGGGCCGTAGGATTTGAATACCACTCTGTGGGCAGACCCTCCGTTGAAGAAGCCTGACCGCCTCCGGGAACTGTCCCGGCTTCAAACGTCCCCATATGTAAAAGGCCTCCGGCACACTCAACGCACCGGAGGCCTTTGTCATGTATTCGCTAATCCTGTTGGCCGGTCAAAACTCAAATAGCAGCCCCGCACGCAAATAAAAACCGGGGTCATAGTGGTACTTTTCCAAATCATGGCTTCCGTTGCTGGTCTTGATAGTGCCGGAATTCCCGAAGGAAAAACCGACATCCGCCACCAGCCTGGGGCGCACGCTGCCCCAGTGACCCAACCCCACATCGGCGCCTATGCCGGCGACGCCGGAAATCCATGCAAACTGGCGGACGCGGCGGTCATGGTGAATCGTCCATGTACCGGACACCACGGAAACGAAGGGGCCCCATTTCAATCCATCGCTCACCTTGTTGATATAGGAAAGGCGGGCCCCTTCCAGCTGAAGCGTCCAATTGCGGGAAGCTTCCCATTTAAACTGGATAAGAGGCAGAAAAGGATAATCCCCGAGCTGCGGATAACAGCCGATGCCGATTCCATAGCTGAACCGATCGTTCAAGGGGCCTGCCAGAAGAACATGGCCTCCCAAGAAAATATTATGGCTCGTCCATGTATCAAAATCCGTGGAAATCTGGGGCGTCACACCGAAAACCAGGCGCGTCTTCCCCGTGATGGCATAGGAGGCGTTCACATTCAGCCAAATCGTGTACAGCCGGTCCACATCCATCTCATCCGCTCCTTTTCCATTAAACCAGCTCAGACGCAAGGCCGCCGTAGAAGAAAAATTCCAGGAACCGCTGGACATCCTGCACAAATTCAAATCCGTCATCCAATTCTGGATATCCACGCTTCCGCGCCCATTTCTGGAATCCATGGGGCCAAGCAATTCAAAATAGGACTGCGTGGGAAAAACAGGCCTGGAGGCAGACTCCCCCGCCGGAGCCGGAGCGCTGTCGTAGCCGCCGGAATAAGCCTCTGCATAGAAACCGGTATCATATCCGTCAGAAGAATCGGAATCAGGATAAGGCTGGGTATTTGCCTGGGCGGTCAAAACGATGCCGGACGCAAAAAAGAGACTCGATAAAAATCGAAGAAGCATGACCGGAAAGTATACATACGCGCGCACGCGGTCAATCAAAAGATAAACAAATGACTAATTAACCGCCTCCATTCCCAAACAGAACCGCAACCATAATCATCACGAAGACAAGAAGCAAATACCACCGGGCAGCCTTGCTGCCCCGGAAACACGCTCCCGCACAAACAAGAGATGCGGCGAAACAAACCGCCGCGGCCAAAAGCATCACCTGCGCCAGCAAGGGAAAATCCAGCGCCCCCGCACCCGCCGCAAGAAATGTTCCCGTCACATACCCGCCAAACGACCACCTCAACCCCGCCAGCCAAGAAACGGAAAGTGTCTTTTGTCGGCCGGGCCTCATCAAGCCACTCTGCAAGCCTTCTTCCTAATCTCAAGCAAAAAATCCAGCCTTCTCGGCAATATCTGCAAAGAGGAAGACTCCCAAGACACTCGGCCCCCCAAAAAACAACATCTTTGCAAAACGGACTGCAAAACACTCAATCCCGGTTAGAAAACCCTTCTTCCGGCAAAGTTGAATAAAAACGGGATAAATTACTTAATCCGGCATTCATCAATACTCGCAGGCTCCATGAAAAGAAAATATCTTGCCCCTGCCATAAACTTTCATCATATTACGGCAAAACTGGAAAAACAGGAAACGAACGTACTCTCTTCCCCGCCCCATTGGATCAAGCATCGCACGTTACAAACCACCAGCTGAAAAAAACTTGTCATGAAAATAAATTTTTTATGGACCGCATGTTTAATTGCCATAACCGGCTGTGATTCCCCCCAGAATCATCATTCCCAAATTGAGAACGGCGAAACAAAAACAGAAAAACAGTTGGAAAATTCAAATTTTTACGGCACTTATGAAGGAATTCTCCCTGCTGCCGATTGTGAAGGAATCAAGACGGTGCTAACATTAAACAACGATAACTCTTATATATTGAGGAGCGAATACATAGGAGAAAAAGACGCTATTTTCGAATCAAGAGGCTCTTATCATTTCATCAATGGCCTCCTGATTGAACTGGCCCAATCCTCTTCCAATGAAAAATCTTATTATAAAATACTCGATGGAAGCAAAGTAATGCTGTCAGACAAAGAAGGCACAGTCAATCAGGGCGTCCTGGCCGAACATTATATACTAAAAAAGAAATAAAACTATTTCTATCATCTATCATTTTCTCCATTCTGCCTCACCTCCCACCCTGCGACGGTTTTTTTACACCGTCTTTCAGCCCGGCACATCATCAAATCTTATTCATCCGCCCCGCCGTCAGAAAAAATTCGGGCCGCCGGGACCAGGCTTTCGTCAGCACGCGGGTATTACAAAAACCTTGCATCGCCTTTCTTTCCGCGTTGCTTCGGGCACAAAAAATTTCCGGCTTTTTTAACTGGCTGCAGGTTCGGCCGCCCCGCCGCAACCAGGGTGTTTTTCATCCTTCCAGGCATACCCCGCTTCCACTCCATCTATTTTACGGACAACCACCAGGAAACAGCTCAAAAAACAAAACCCGTAAATCATTTGATCTACATGCTTTAAATTGGTCGGGAAGACAGGATTCGAACCTGCGACATCCTGCTCCCAAAGCAGGCGCTCCACCAGGCTGAGCTACTTCCCGTATAAAAAGGAGGGATTAGAAATTGGGAGAAAAATGGTGGCTCGGGACGGGATCGAACCGCCGACACGGGGATTTTCAATCCCCTGCTCTACCGACTGAGCTACCGAGCCACTTGCCTGCACGCAGAACGTGCTTGCGGGGCAGAATCTATCATCCTCTTCCCGATATTGCAACCACAAAATATTATTTTTTCAACTTCCCTGTATTTTGCCGCGCTCCATAGCAGGAATCCGCCCAGCCAATCAGGAGGAAGCCTGCGCCAGAATACCGCTCAACAGCAATGGAAAAATCAGCGCCGCCCAGGATAGCGTGTGCAGGAGGAGGGGAGGCATGTTCATCTTCAGCCTGTCCAGCACAAACATGAATGCCCCCGCCATTGCCAGCCCATAATAAATCCACGCATCCCCGGTGTATTCCCTGGCGGCGGCGGCCAGGCAGAATACGACGTAAATAACTATCACCCCCATCCATACCAGGGATACCATGTCGCGGTCGGCAGAATCCTGCCCGTCCTCATCCTCTTCTTCACTCCACCGTTTGCGGCTGAACATGCAGAGCATGACCAGCGCCACCAGATACCAGGTGGGTTCGGACAGCTGGCCTCCCCAGCCGCCCCCTACCGTCCCGTAAAAGTAGGCCGGTATTCCGGCTCCCGTGGCAAAGGAAACGGCGGCGAAAAACGCCCCCATGACGAATCCGGAAGACAGGCTCCCTTTCTGATGAGGGTTGGAAGAAAAATAGAGAAAGAGCAGACTGCAGACGCCAGGCAGAAAGGCAAATTGGAAAATGACCACGCCCAACTGGAAAAACATAATCCAAAGCCCCGTCACGGCCGCCACCATAATGAGCAGGGAGATAACGAAACAATGCTTTTTGGCAAAGAGCAGGCATTCATCCGTGTACACAGCGGAACCGCCCCGGAATATTTTCAGCACCCGGTCCAGCATATTGACGCACCAGACAGCCACAAACAGGAATTGATACAGCCAGGGGGAGGAAACCACCACCAGATGGGACTGGCTGACGGCAAAAGCCCAGGCAATGGCGGCAGAAGGGATTTCCAATCCCATCAGGGAAAACCACGCCCACCAGGGGGGCCTCTTCAACACCTGCTCCATTTTTCCGTCATATCATCTCCACAACCGTTCCTTCCGCAAGCTCCCGAACCGTCATCCACAAACTTCCTTATCTTTTACGCGGGGATGCTTGACATGCAATGAAACATATTTATACTTGCGTTCCCCTTGCGTCGGAAACGCAATACATCACCATGAAGAAAGATATTCACCCCCAGTATAATCCGGTCGTTTTCGTTGACATCACCACCGGCCGCCGCTTCATCACCCGTTCCACTGTTCGTTCTCCCAAGACGGAAGTTATTGACGGGGTTGAACATTTCGTGGTTTCCTGCGGTATCACCTCTGATTCCCACCCGTTCTTCACCGGCAAGAACCAGTTTGTGGACACGGAAGGCCGCATCGACAAATTCCAGAAGCGCTTCGGCACTGTCCGCCGCAGCGGAGGCAAGCCCAAGCTCAACAAGTAAGTACTGCCTTCAGCAATTTTTCAACCCCGTTTCCTTTCCGGAAAACGGGGTTTTTATTTGCAGGCTTCCCTTGATCTCTTTTTCCTGCTTCACTCGCAACAGCACCATGTTGACACCGGACCATTTTGACAGCCAGTCCGCGGAACTCCTTCGCTCCGGCCGCCCCGTCCTTGCCGGAATCAGCGGGGGGAGGGACTCCATGGCTTTGCTTTCCCTGCTGTCCGGCATGCCGGGATGCAACCTGGTTGCATGCCATGTAAATCACCAGCTGCGTCCGGAAGCGGAGGAAGAGGAAATGTTTGTGCTCCGTTACGCCGCCTCCCAGGGTATTCCCTGTGTCCGGGAACGCGTTAATGTCCGCAATATGGCCCATACCCGCGGAATAGCCATTGAAGAAGCGGCCAGGGAAGCCAGGCAGGCCTCGTTTCTGAAATGGGCCGCCGGTTATCCGGGGGCTCTCGTGGCTCTGGCCCACCATCGGAACGACCAGCAGGAAACGGCCCTTCTTCACCTCTGCCGCGGAGCCTCCGGCATTCACGGCATGTTCCCCGTCTCCACCTGGGCCAACGGATTGACCGTCGTACGCCCCATGCTGGATTTTTCCCGGGAGGATATCACCTCCTATCTGGAGCATCGCCATATTCCATGGAGGGAAGATTCCAGCAACCAGTCTGCCGAATATACCAGGAACGCCCTGCGCCATGAGATTATTCCTAAATTGAATGCGCTGTTCCAAAGGGACACCAGCCTTCCCTTTTCACGTGCCTGCCGCCTGGAAAATCAAATCCGCACGGCGCTTTCCCAGGCGCTGGACTCCATGAACCTGACAGATCCCCAGGGGCGCCTGTTCCTGCCGAAAATCAACCTGCTTCCTGCGGAGCTGAGACAATGCGCCGTGCATGATTACCTGCGCCGGCAACATATTCCGGACCTGACGGAAGACGCCGTACTCCGGGTAATGGACATCCTGAATACGGACGGCCCTTCCCGAACTTCCCTGCCCGGAGGAAAACTGGCCGTACGCAAGGAAAAGCGCCTGCTGGTCATGGACACGCTGCGCCCGGTCAATAAAGCGGAGCAACCCCCTGCGGATACAACAGGTGGAATTTAATGGCTTCATTCCCCACCACCAGCGCAGTACCGAACATCCTGTCTTCATCCGTCAGCCGCGGCAGCTGGGCAATCGGAAAGAGCAGACCGCCCAGAATAAGGCCATAGTTGTATACGGACGGCATCATGCACAACAGTTTTTTGGAGATATCCGCAGCATCCAGAGTCGGGAAGACCCAAACCTCACTTGGCTGAAGCATGGAGTTGCGGTGCACGCGCACGCTGTAGGAATCTGACGACAGAGCGGCGTCAATCTGGATTTCCCCCTCTATGGAGATTTCATTGTTCAGGCAATCCTTTTGCACCATGCTCTTCGCCAGCGCCGCAGCGGCCCTGGTACGGTCCGCAGCCAGTTCCGGAACGGAGCCCGAAGTGGACGCGCTCAGCATGGCGACGCGAACGCTTTTACCCAGCATGTGGCGGGCCATTTTGGCCGTCTCTACGGCAAAATAGGCCATATTTTCCACCGTGGGTTCAGGGTTTACCCCGGTATCCGCCAGAAAATAGACGCCGCGGCCGCCGAATTTTTTGGAAAATTCGGGGACGAGCACGATGGAAATGGCAAACAGGGGCTTGGTGGGAACAGGATCCTGCCGGTACTTGTTTACCGCGCGGAAAACGGAAGCCACCCTTTTCATGTTCCCGGCCACAATGGCGTCCGCCTGGCCGTAGAGCACCATCATGGCGGCAAAATGAACCGGTTCGGAAACAATCTCACGAGTGTTCATAGGCAACCCGTTGCCGAACATCTGCTCCGCCCGTTCATAACGGTCGCAGAACATCTGAAGATCCGAGCTTTTTTCCGGTTCAATGATACGGACGAATTTCAGGGAAATTCCGTTCATTTCCGCCATTCTCGTGATGACTTCCCTCCTCCCCAGCAGGATAGGCGCGCCGGCCTGCTCCTCCACAAAGCGCTGAGACACGCGCAGTACGCGGACATCCTCCCCTTCCGGAAAAACAATGCGCTTGGGATGGCGCTTCAGGTTATCCAGGAGCGGCCCTGTAAAATCATTCAGCGGGGAAAAGCCTTGCCAGTCATTCATATGTCACGTGTCCTGCTTAACGCGACTCTAAAAAAACCTGTCCATAAAATCAACTCATAAAGTCAAAGACGGCAAATAATGAACAAAGACATCCCTCCGGGTTGAACCGTCCGCTCCGCCATGCTAGCATGGGCATTCCCCTCCATGTACTGCGATTACCATACCCATACCCCCCTGTGCCTGCACGCCTCCGGCACTCCGCAGGAATATGTGCAGGCTGCCGTCCGCGCCGGACTCCGGGAATACGGCATTTCAGACCATGCCCCAATGCCTGGGGAACCTTTTGACGACTGGCGCATGAAACAGGCGGACATGCCGGCCTACCTGGACTGGCTCACGGAAGCCCGCGAATGCGCCGCACCGTACGGACTGACGGTCCGTTCCGCTCTGGAATGCGACTGGTTTCCCGGCATCGAACCATGGATAGAGCACCTGCAGGGCCTGCACGCATGGGATTACCTGATCGGTTCCGTCCATTATCTGGGGGAAAAGGAGGAATTCGACAATCCCCACAGGATGGACTTCTGGCACCGGACGGATGTGGAAGACGCATGGGAACAGTATTGGAAACGCTTCCGGAACATGGCTGCCTCCGGAATGTTCCACATCATGGGGCACGCTGACCTGATTAAAAAATTCGGCTTCCGCCCTTCTGGAGACCTGCGCCGTTATTATGAACCGTCGCTGGAAGCCATGCGGGAAACCGGAGCCTGCCTGGAACTTAATACAGCTGGTTGGCGCAACAAGTGCGGGGAACAATATCCGGACGGGCAATTCCTGAAAATGGCGGCGGAGGCGGGAATTCCCCTTACCATCAGTTCAGACGCTCACAGGCCGGAGGATGTAGGGCGGGATTTCAAGCGGGCAGGAGAACTGGCCCGGCAGGCAGGGTTCGGGCATCTGGCCTCCTTCCAGGGGGGCCGCATGGAACTGTTCCCTCTGCCCGGAATCTGATGCTTTCCCTCCGCGGCAAAGGGAATGTTCCAGCAGGCCGTGGCGGCAGCCGCACGGGCGGTCTGTTTCCCGTATTCCCATCCGTCAGTCCCTTTTTCCAGTAAACGGCACAGGCCCATGGACAGAAAAGGGAATGCTCCGGAGCATCTTTAACTTCTGTACAAACTCGGCTTTACGGGCAAAGGCATCGGACGCGGAGGCACGGGACGGGGAGGGAGCGGCTGGGGCCGGATAATGACAGGCGGCGGCGGATAATTCCACGTCCTGATAATCGGAGGGACAATGATGCGTTCCGTTCTCGGCTGGCTGGCCACTTCCCTCACTTCCCCCTGCAACTGGGAAACCTGCTTATTCAAATCCGCAATCTTCTTCTGGGTACCGTCTTTCAAGGCCAGGTATTTCTTCTCCAAATCCTGCCAATACTGTTCCGCGGTTTCCCTTTTTTTACGGATGGCGCTTATCTGCTCCTGATAGGCTGCCGCCCTTGCGCGGAAAACGCGGGCGTCTTCCGGCAGACCCACACGGTCCGCTTCCAGGGCATTCCACTGCAGAGCCATAACCTCCGCCTCCACCCTGGTAAGTTCCCCCATCAGCAAAAACATGCGGGAAATATCCGCCCCTTCCAGGTAGCGGGGATGCCGCTCCGCCTCAGACAGGGACTCCCGGATCTTCCTGGCTTCTTCATCGGCCGCCTTCCTGGCTTCTTCCGCCTTCTTTCTGCGCGCCGTTTCCTCCATCCTTCGCTGATCCAGCCTGGCCTTCACTTCATCCGGCGTCATCCTGTAATCCCTTTGCTGGGCATCCGTCAAATCTTTATAGGAAACCTTGGCCACCCCGTCAGTGTACTGGATATTGACAAAATCATCTCCGGAAGACACCACAACGGCGTCTTTCAGCACCCTTCCGGACCGCAGGGACATATTTTCCGCCAGGGCGGCAGGAGCCAGGAGGCATAAAATCAACAAACGGGTTCCTGTTTTCATATGATTAACCTCTTCTACGTTGGTAAGAGGCGCAAGGAAAGGAATTTATTCAAAAAAATAGGACCAGAGGTTAATACTGGCGCAGCCGCCGGTTTTTAGCTAGTATATGGCGAGTCATTTACACGTATTATGAGCCGCTATTCTTCATCCTGGACACCTTTACCCGCCCTTCCCGATCCGGAAGGCTTCGCCGGCATGTACGCAGGGACCTGCGGAGAAATAATGATTTGTGCGGGAGGTACCAATTTCCCGGAAAAGCCCATGCTTGAAGGGGGAGCCAAAACATGGACGGACCGTATCTTTACGCTCTCTCCGGGGGGAAACGAATGGAAAGAGGCCGGAACATTGCCCGTGCCTTATGCATACGGCGCCTCCGCCGGCATCAGGGAAGGCCTGCTGTGCATCGGCGGCTGCGGCAAGGAAGGGCACCGGAAAGACGTTTACCTGCTGAACCTCGCGGAGGGAACTGTCACCACGCGTCCTTTCCCTTCCCTCCCCATCGCCCTGGCATATACGGCGGCTGCCGTGCTGGACGGGAAAGTCTATCTTACTGGGGGATGCGAACGTCCCGGTGAGCAGGACTGCACCAACCGGGTCTTCATGCTGGACACTCGCCGGCCGGAACAGGGATGGCTGGAACAAGACCCGCTGCCGGGCCGCGGCCGCTTCCTGCATCAAATGGCCGCAACAGACGGAGCCCTGTACGTGCTCGGCGGCATCGGCCTGAGGGAGCAGGACGGCAAGCAGGTCCGGGAACTGCTGAAGGAAGCCTGGAGCTATACTCCGGAACACGGATGGACGCGCCTGCCGGACATGCCTTACGCCATCGCCGCAGCCCCTACACCGGCCCCGGTTTCCGGGAACGGCGTCATTTACCTGCTTGGGGGGGATGACGGCTCCGGGAAAAAATACACTCCGCAAACTAATCCCGGCTTCAACAACCAATCCCTGTGCCTGGACACGGCAGACATGACATGGCACGACGCAGGTTCCATTGCCGCGCCCAGGGCAGTCCTTCCGTGTTGCGCGTGGCAGGGCCGTTTCGCGGCCGTGAACGGAGAGCTCAAACCCGGCAGGCGCTCTCCTGAAGTGTGGAGCATCTCCCTCCCCTGATTTGACCGGAATCCAATTAAACCTCTCAACATATGCACATGACACGCTCCCTTACCCGAATTTCCAAGGCTTGCGGCTCCGCTCTGGCAGCCCTGCTTCTCATCGCGGCTCCGGCCGCTGACGCCTCCTTTTCCGTGGATGTCCGGATGTCCGGAACTGTTCCCGACCTTCCGGACTCGGCAGGCCGCGCCGGCATGGCTGCCGGAACCGTCACGGAAGACGACGGCACCCAGTCCGTCATTGCCGCAGGGGGCTCCAACTTCCCCCAGGCTGCGCCGGGCGCCTCAACTCCGGAGGAACGCGGCCCCAAAACCTACTACCAGGATATTTTCAAGCTTCGCAATGGCCAGTGGAGCAAGGCGGGAACATTGCCCGTCCCGTTGGGTTACACCGCCTTTGCCAGCGTGGGCAAGGGGCTGGCTGTGGCCGGAGGCCACAATGCTCAGGGCATCCTGAAAGACGCCCTGCTGATTAAAACGGACGGCTCCGTAGAAAAGCTTCCTCCCCTTCCCGTCCCCGTAACGGAAGCCTCCTGCGCCGCCCACGGGAACAAATTGTTCGTCATCGGCGGCAGAGACCGGGAGCAGCCGGAAACCGCACTCAACACCATCTACATGCTGGACACCACGCCGGACACGGATAAAATGAAATGGGTTTCCCTTCCCCCTTTTCCCGGAGAGGGGCGCATTCTCTCCACCGCCGCCGTCTGCGACAGCACCCTGTTCATCATAGGCGGCTGTTCCCTGTCCAGGGATAACTCCGGAGAAACCTCCAGGACGTATCTTTCCGACATGATCGGCTACGACATGACGGACAAGGACCCTTCCAAATGGGGCTCCTCCGGCAGGCAGCAGCTTGCCGGACCGGGAATGCCCGTAGCCGCCGCCGCGGGTCCCGCCCCGGTGCGGGAAAACTCCATTCTCCTGATCGGCGGAGACAAGCGCGGCAACTCGCCGGACCCGTCCAGGCCTGTGGCGCAGTCCCGGGATATCCTGGTCTATGACGTCATCGGAAACACATGGACGCGCCAGGGGGAATGGCCCGTGGGCATCGCCACGGCTCCCGCCATCGTCAGGGGTTCTGAAATCATGACCATCAGCGGGGAAACGGCTCCGGGCGTCCGGACCCCGGCAAACGCCTCCGCCGACGCAGGTTACCACTTTGAAATGAGCACGGTTGATTACGCCGTTCTTATTCTGACCATCATCGTCCTGGCGCTCATCATCGTCTCCGCCGTGCGCAACGGCGTTAAAAACGTTGCCGCCGTCACGGACCCGAACACCAGGCCGGGCCTGTGGGCCTGGGTAGCCGTCATTGTCCTGTGGTTTGTGGTCATGCTGAACTATTTTGACCGCCAGCTCCTTTCCGCCCTGCATGAACCCATCGTCCGGGACATTCCGCAGACGGAAGCCCAGTTCGGCATGGTCACCTCCGTCTTCCTGCTGATTTACGCCCTGCTCAGCCCCGTGGGCGGCTTTCTGGCGGACCGCTACAGCCGCCGGCTGATGATCCTCTGCTCTCTCGTCGTCTGGTCCGTGGTCACATGGTGGACCGGCCATGCGGAAGACTACACTTCCCTGCTCATTGCGCGAGGCGCCATGGGCATCAGCGAGGCGTTCTACATCCCCGCCGCCCTGGCCCTGATTACGGACTACCACCGCGGCAGCACGCGCTCCATCGCGACAGGCCTGCATATGAGCGGCATCTATGTAGGCATGGCCGTGGCCGGCTTCGGCGCCACCATGGCTTCATGGACGGGATGGCGCATGACGTTCGCCCTTTTCGGCCTCATCGGCGTGGCGTACGCCGTCATCCTCATCCTGTTCCTGAAAGACCCGTCCAAAGCCCCGGCGGATACGGCCCTGGCAAAAAAACCGTCCGAACCGGAGGAAAAAACGGTTCTGCTCAATGTGGACAATGACGAACAGGTCATCAAGGAACCCGCTTCCAAGCTTTCCACCGGAGCCGTCCTTTCCAGCCTGCTGAGCGGACGCCCCATGTGGATGCTGCTGGCCGTAGTGGCTTTTGCCGGCGCCGGAAACTGGTTCCTTCTTACCTGGTATCCCACCCTGCTTCAGGATAAATACCAGCTCTCCTCCGCGGAGGCGGGCCCCGCCGCCACCCTGTGGAGCTCCGTGGCCAAATACATCGCCGTGCTGGGAGGCGCCATCCTGGCGGACATGTGGTACAAGAGAAACGCCCGCGCCCGAGCCCTGGTTCCGGGCATCACCTTCACCATATCCGGCCCATTGGTGGTTCTGGCTCTGCTGCCCGGCATCTTCGGCTGGGACATCACCGTCCCCCTCGTGCTCATGCTGGGCCTGGTCGCCACGCAGGGGCTGGCGCAGGGATCGCTGGACGCCACCCTCATGCCCGTGCTACGCTCCCATATCGACGAGCGTTATTCCGCAACCGGCTATGGCCTCCTCAACCTGACATCCGCCGGCGTGGGCGCCCTCATCTCCTTCTTTGGGGGGTGGTTCAAGGACCAGGGCGTTCCGCTGACCACCACCCTGGCGGCGGCAGGATGCCTGATGCTGTTCTGCGGGCTGCTGCTCCTGATGCTGCCGCGTCCCAAACATTAACCGCAACTATGTTCGTGCCTCCCGTCTTACCCCTGATGAAAAAGCCCGTACGCCTCTGCCTGGCGGCGGGAACCCTGTTCGCCCTTTTCCTTGCCCCCCTTGCACAAGGGCGCACCTGGACCAACCTCCAAGGGAAAAAACTGGAAGCAGAATTCATCAGGCTGGACGGCCAGAAAGCCGTGCTGAAACGTTCCGGCGGCCAAACCGTCTCCATTCCCCTCTCCCAGCTCTCCCGGGAAGACAGGGATTTCATCGCGGAACAGGAAAAAGGAGGGGCGCTCCCCTCCAATACGGCGGACAATTACCACCTGCCGTGGCCCAGGAGCGTCAAATGCCCGGATAATTTCAAGGTGGAAACCATCAAGGAGGAACCGGGAGAATATATTTATGAAACACCCCATTTCCGCTTCATCTGCGACGCCAAGCTGGGCACCGGCATGATCAAGCGCCTGGGCCTCCTCTTTGAGGCCACCCACCTGGCCAACAAAACCCTTCCTATAGGGAACTCCCCTGCCCATGACGATTCCGCCAAATTCCCCGCCTACCTGTATGAAAAATTCAGCACCTATCTGGAAAACGGCGGACGCGAAGGCACGGCGGGCATCTTCCTGGGAACAACGCGTCCCGGGGACCGCGGAAGAATTCTGGTTCCGTTCGATTCCCTAGGAGTCAAAACCATGGGAAGCACCTACGTCATTGACCGTGACAAGGACGCCTCCACTCTCATCCATGAACTGACGCACCAGCTCATGTCTTCTCAGGCCAAGCAGGCCAGCTGGTTCTGTGAAGGCTCCGCGGAATACATGGGCATGACGCCCTATGCCGGAGGCCGCTTCAACTTCGGAGCCAACCGGTCCCACATTGTCTCCCGCGTGACGGAATACGGCAAAAAAAACACGGGGGGACGGGCCCTTGGGGATGACTTTGAGGCGCCCGGCCTGGAAGCTTACATGAACATGCCCTATTCCCAGTTTACGGGAGAAAACGCCAACCTGAACTACGGCCTGGCCGCCCTGATGGCCTACTATTTTTACCACATGGACGGCAAGGGCGATGCCCGGCGCATCAAGAATTACATGAAAGCCATTCAATCCGGAACCAGTGAAAAAGAAGCTCAGAAACTCCTCCTTGACGGACGAAGCTATGAAGAACTGGCCAAAGAAATTGAACAGAAATGGCGCAAGGCCGGCGTTAAAATCCGCTTCCGTTCCTCTTCCTGAACTGTGCCGCGCGTGCCGTGGAAACAGTCCCCCGACGGAAAACGAAGAGCGGTTTGTGCCCTGAAAAACCGTTGACACGGGAGGGAAAGGCGGCACACTTCCCCCAACAGGGATTCACAGACACGCATGGCAGAAGAAGCTTCCATATCCGCCCTGATGGACAGGGTAGCCCGTACCGCCCCCTTTCACCGGGAACTGGCGAAACTGGGCACGGAGGAACAGGCGGTTTTCGACCATACTTCCCTGCCCGGGGTGCCGTTTGTGGCGGCCCTGTGCATCAGAACCCTTCCGGATACCGCCCGGGCCTGGGTGGTCGCGCCCCATTTGCGGGCTCAGGAAGCCCTTGCAGCCCAACTGGAAACCTGGGGAGTGCGCCACCTCCTCTTCATTCCGGAAAAAGAGGTGGCCCTGGGAGAGGAAATGGGGGACCCGGAGCTCGCCGCGGAACGTCTGAATATCCTTCACCGCATCTCTTCCAGCCGCACGGGCGGGCAAACCATCGTTTTGACGGAAGGCAGCCTGAACGATGAGGTTCCGTCGCCCGACGGCATGCAAAACCAGGGGATCACCCTGAAATCGGGGGAGACGCACGCACCGGACGACTTGATACGGCAGTTTGAGGAAGCGGGATTTGAAGGTGTTCCACAGGTCATTTCCCGCGGGCAATGGTCCCGACGCGGCGGCATCCTGGATGTCTTTCCTCTCCAGTCCTCCCACCCTGTGCGCCTGGAATTCTTTGACGACGAAATTGAATCCATCCGGGAATTTGATGTGGATTCCCAGATTTCCTTCCGCAAGGCGGAACACGTCAACCTCATCCTGGCGGAAGCCGCGGGAGCGGGAACCCTGCGGGACTGGATCAAACCGGACGACCTGGTTATTACCGCCCCTTTCTGCAAGGAACGGGGGAACGTATGCATCCTCACCTCCCCCCCGGAAAATGCGGCGGGGGAAGAAGACTTCTCACTGGCCATCCATGACAACCCCCTGGGCAGCTTTGAGGCGGGGGACTTCGTGATGCAGGAAATGCGCCGTGAACTGGCGGAACGCCAAATCCGCGAATGGCTGGACCGGAAATGGAATGTCAGCATGTTCTTCCCCAATGAAGGGGAGGAAGAACGCTTCCGGGACATTTGCGCCGGAACGCCCGCCCTGCTATCCATCGCCCCTCTTCGCGGAGAACTTCCGGCAGGGTTCAGCATCCCGGAAGCGAAAACGGCCGTCCTCTCTTCCTCGGAACTGTTCGGCAGGTACCAGTCCGCTACGGCGCGCCGCCGCGCCAGCCGGGAAGACAAGGCGCGCAAGGCACGCGCGCAGGCATCCCTGAAAGACATCAATCCCGGTGATCTGGTGGTGCATACCAGCTACGGCATCGGCAAATTCATCAACATTTCCGCCTCCCCTGACTCCGGAGACGAGGAAATGAACATCCTCTACCGGGACAACACGATCCTGCACGTCCCCCTCAGCCAGGCGCACCTGGTTTCACGATACATAGGCCTGGGAAGCAAAACGCCGGAACTCAACAAACTGGGGGACTCCAAATGGCAGCGCGCCAAAAAATCCGCAGAACGCTCCGTGGCGGATTACGCCGCCCAGCTCCTCAACGTCCAGGCGGAACGCCAGACAGGAAAAGGCTACAGCCACCCCCCGGACAGCAAATGGATGTGGGAATTTGAAAGCTCCTTTCCCTTCCGGGAAACCCAGGACCAGCTCCGCGCCATCGCCCAGACGAAAGCGGACATGGAATCCACCCGCCCCATGGACCGCCTGATCTGCGGGGACGTAGGCTTCGGCAAAACGGAAGTTGCCATCCGCGCCGCCTTCAAATGCGTGACGGGAGGCCGCCAGGCGGCCGTGCTGGTCCCTACCACCGTATTGGCGGAACAGCATTTCCGCACGTTCAAGGAACGCATGAGCGAATACCCCGTACGTATTGAAATGCTCAGCCGCTTCAGCAGCGCGGCGGACATCCGCTCCACGCTGGAAGGGCTCAGAACGGGAGCCGTGGACATCGTCATAGGAACGCACCGGCTCATTTCCGATGACGTATCCATGAAAAATCTGGGCCTGGTAATCATTGACGAGGAACAGCGCTTCGGCGTCAGGCACAAGGAAAAATTCAAGGAACGCTTCAAGGGAATTGACGTGCTGACGCTGTCCGCCACGCCCATTCCCCGCACCCTGTACATTGCCCTGATGGGAGCACGGGACATGAGCTCCATTGAAACCCCGCCCGTCAACCGGCAGCCCGTCCAGACAAGCGTGTGCCCTTACGACGAACGCATCATGAAAAAGGCCATGGAACGCGAGCTGGAGCGCGGAGGACAGATTTTCCTGCTGCACAACCGCGTGAAAACCATCGAACTGTTCCGGGACCGCATCCAGGCTCTGGTGCCCAAGGCCCGCATCGTCATCGGCCACGGCCAGATGCCTAAAGAAGAACTGGAAAAAGTCATGCGCACCTTCGTGCAGGGAAAAGCGGACATCCTGCTGGCCACCACTATCATCGAATCCGGCATCGACATTCCGAACGCCAACACCATCATCATCGACCGCGCGGACCGCTTCGGCCTGGCGGACCTTTACCAGCTCCGCGGCCGCGTGGGACGTGCGGGCCACCGGGCCTACGCCTACCTCATGCTCCCCAGATCCGCCGCCACCACGGGAGACGCCCGCAAACGCGTCTCTGCCATCAAACAGTATACGGAACTGGGGTCCGGTTTCAAAATTGCCATGAGGGACCTGGAAATACGCGGTGCGGGCAACCTGCTGGGAACCCAGCAGAGCGGCCACATCGCCGCCATAGGCTTTGACCTGTATTGCCAGCTTCTCCAGCAATCCATCGCCCAGATGCAGGGCAAACGCACGGCCCCCCGTCCGGATGCGGCTCTAAGAACGGACTTCATCGTCAACAGCGAAACGCAGTTCACCGCAAAATCCCGCAAGGACTATCTGGGAGCCTTCCTTCCCAGGGAGTACATCAGTGACGCGGCCCTGCGCATCTCCGCCTACAAGGATCTGGCCGCCGTTCGGACCCTTAAGGAAGCGGACAATCTGCTCCGCGCCTGGGAAGACCGCTTCGGCCCCGCGCCGGAAACGGTGCGCCACCTGCTGGATTCCCACAAAATCAAAATCCTGGCATCCCGGGCCAACATCTCCATGGTGGAAATCAGCGGACAGCGCCTGATGCTCACCAGAAACGGGGATTTTATCCTGTTGTCCAACAAATTCCCGCGGCTGGCAAGCGCCGCTCCCGCGGACAAACTCCGGGAAACGCTGGACATGCTGAAAAACATTTAAATCCGCTGCGGTCATCCCGTGGCTGAATTCACCCATGGGAAAACATGAAAACCCGGAAAACAGTTCTTGTCCCCTTCCATGCCGGGAACGGGTTTGCGGCAGAAATACGAAACCGCGTATCCGCCAGACCGCTCCGGCAGCTTCCCATCAAATCCGCTTCTCTTTATCGTTGGAAAGCTCCTTTTTCCCCATCATTTCCATGATGCCGCATGTGTTGGCCGGAGCCATGATCACTTCTATTGACCACTCGAAATTCTTTACATTCTCTGCGTAATCATCCATATTCATGGACACCTCCAGAACAGGAGATTCCTGGGTAAGAGCCGAACGGAAAGAACGGGACATAACTTCCTGCCCGTCCCTGAGCAGAATTACCTTGTCAATAAAGAGACTTCCTCCCTCTTTGGAAGTCCGCACCAGGCGCACGCCTGAAAATTGGTTTATCTTCCTGTCCGGAATGGAACAGCACATCCGCGTATAAGTTCCCTCCTGCTGACCCAGAAGCTCCCAATGGGCTAAAATGGGGGCGGACAAAGTGAGCCGCGACAAATCATAACCGGAACCGGCCAACAGTTTGGACAACCTTATGACCATCTCTGCGGAATAATCCACCCCCCACCCCTGGGAATACAAAATACCCAGCATGTACAGGGCGGAAGGATCCTGCGCCGTAAAAGACATCAACAGCAAATCAACCGCCTGGGAATAGTTCTGGGACAGGCTGACCGGACACTGAAGAATATCCGGGAAAAACTCCTTACCGCCTACAAGAAGAAACGCCAAATCCCTCTGAGCGACAATAAAGCCGCCCATGGCCGCCTTATAAAGCCAGGCGCCACCTTCTTCCCCGTATCTTCCATCCCGTTCGAAAATAAGACGGGCTATTTTATACTGGGCAGAAGGGTACCCCGCCCTGGCGAATTTCCGCAACTGAACCTTCTCCCGCTCCGTCAGCACGATGGAATCAATTTCCGTACGGTTCCTTTTCCGGGAAGCGATAAGCATTTCCCGGAGTTTGCTGTTCTCCGGGCTGTCCAGAGAAGCTTTCACACCGGGATCATACGCCGCGCAGATGAATTTGAAATGGGGCTTCAGAACTTTCCCGCTCTCCAGCGTCGTAATCTGGGAAGAAACCACCTTCAAAGGATGGGGAACATTATCCTTGGTCTCAAAACTGAATCTGTAAGGAACATCCACCTTCAGCGCCGGGAGATCCACAAAACGGAATCCTGTAAGCACCGGACTTTCAATCAAGGTGAAGGAAAAACCGTTAAATGACCGGGAAACCAGCTTCCCCTGCTCATCACGTATGGTCAGATACAGGGGCGGGCACATCTTGTCTTCCTGAAGCACCCTTAAATGAACGCTCGCAAGTGAAAAACGGTCGGGCAGCACGGATGGCAGAGCATGACGCGATAAAGACGGGCTATCCAGCCTGACGTCAAAATGATCCATGGAACTTAATAATGACACATCCCTTGAATCTGAAATAATCTGGGGAATGGGAGTGGACATCACACTGGGAAAATGCAGCCCTAAAGCATCCTCATTCTCCGTTCTGTTTCCCCAGTGAATAGAATATCCCAGGAGCGCGCCCACAATTCCCAGGACAATAATCATCCCAAACATTATCTTCCGTCTCGTCCTCAAATGTTCCTGCCCTTCCGACATAATGCGGGAAGAGGATAAGGCAAACAAATTGAAAAAACGCTTACGGGCTGATTTAAACTCCTCGGGGGAGAACTTAATGGTTGAAACGGCGCCTCCCTCAACCCTCAGATCCTTCATCCACGCTTCTGCGGAAGCATAACGGTCTTCCACACGCGGAGAAAGAGCCTTGTCGATGGTTTTCAGAAAATTTTTCGAATAATTGGAAGACAAAGAAGAGGATGCGGCCAGCGGCTGTATGGTGTCGTTGATCAGCCGTTCCTCCCCTCTGGGCGGCGCAAAGCCCTTCAGCAGGGAATAAAATGTAGCACCCAGGGAATAAAGGTCGCTCCAGGGCCCCATATCTTTTCTGCCCAGCGCCTGCTCCGGAGAAGAAAAACCACGTGTCGCCAAAACGGTCTGGGTATGGTTGCTCTCTATACGGCGCGACGCGCCGAAATCAATGAGGACGGGAGCCCCTTCCTGCGTAAGCAGGATATTTCCCGGTTTGATATCCCTGTGGCAGATGCCTTTTTTATGAAGGTAATCCAAAATCTGGAGGATGTGCACCAGCAATCCCTTCAACTTGGCCTCGGAATAACAGTTCCCCGCAAGAAGCTGCTGCTCTCCCAGATAATCCATGGGAAGACCCTGAACGTAATCCATGGAAAAATAAGCCGTTCCGTTGCACTCAAACACGGAAAGAACCCGCACGATACCGGGTGAATCCAGTTGTGCAAGAACACGGGCCTCATTTAAAAAGTTGGAAAGGGTCCACTGGAAAGACTCGGCATCGTGTTCATTGTTGGGTATCACGCGCCCTGTAAACGGATCCCGGTAAGCATAAGAAGAAGGGAAGTTTTCTTTCAGAACTACCTTTCTCTTCAGCATGGTATCCCGAACCAGGTAGGTAATGCCAAACCCTCCGCTGCCCAGCACTTTCAGGATTTTATAATGTTCCAAAGTTGCTCCCGCCGGGAGTTCCTTGGAATAAACGGAAGACTCGTTCCAGGAAGGGGGAGGAAGTAATTTGGAGGAGCTGCGTACAGAAACATTATCTGAATGCTCATCCTGTTCCAAAGAAACAGGATCACTATTAAAACCGCTACGCTCCATCCTTATATTTGCAGTGCGCCTTATTTTATTGCTTCCTATTATTTTGTAAAGATTATTCTTTTGCTCCCTGCCAATCCGGTATTTTCCTGCAACTATCTGCACAGGAACATAAGATATCTATTATTTTTTCTTCATAAAGAATCTCCGGCCTTCACGAAAAAAACGGTATACCTCTACAAATTCATGTGGGAAGAAAAAAGCCTTTCCCTCTTTATTCCGGAAATTGCCCGGATGTCTCCAATGGAACGGCATTTTCCCTCCTTCGGAACATGGATGTTCCAATTTCCGCTTCGCTGTTTTGCAATAAATGAACAAAGACGGACGTATTCTGATAAAGATATGCTTGTAAAATCACTCATTATGCTCAGCAGTACGGCAGGATGCCTCCTGACCGGCGCCGGACAGGCGGCGGAAACGCATGCCTCCCTGCAATCTCCGGACGGGCGGTTGTCCTGGAGGCTCCACGCGGGCAGCCAGACCGCCCATTCCCTGAAAAAAGGCGGCAAAACGATTCTGGAGCCATCCGGGCTGGGCATCGTCGTGAATGGAAAAAACCTCGCCGGAGGCATCACGGGATGGAATGTGGAAAAAGTGAAGGATAACGTTTGCGACACCTTCGAGACGCGAGGCAAATACCCCTCATCTTCCGTCTGCTTCAATGAATACGTGGTTTCCGGGAATAACTCCTCCCTTCGGCTCCGGGCCCGCGTCTTCAACAACGGGGTCGCCTTCCGCTATGAATGGACGGAAGAGGTGAAGAAAGCACCCTCGCTGAATATCAGTGAAGAAAAAACCTCCTTCGCCTTTCCGGAAAAAACCGTCCTGTGGACCCAGGACGCCTCCTCCGCCCTGGGTCCCTGCGAGGGGGTCTGGTCTCCTTCCAGAATAACGGATTTCAAAAAAGATCCCGGCAATCCCCGCAGCTGTATCCGCACCATGCCGATTACGGCGGAACTGCCGGGTGGAGGCGTCGCGCTCATACAGGAAGCCGCCAACTTCAACAGGCAATGGAGCGGCATCAAATTCTCCCTTCAGGATGGCGCATGCCATACGGTATATTTTCAGGATCCCGGCGGCTTTTCCGCCCCCTCATCCTCGGAAATGCCCTGGCGCGTCATCCTGGTGAATGACGACCTGAACGGACTGGTCCGGAACGACGTCATCCCTTCCCTGGCTCCGGAACCGGACAGGAAGCTTTTTCCGGAAGGTTCCAAAGCCTCCTGGATCAGGCCGGGCCGCTCTACCTGGACCTGGTGGGACCGCGGGAACGTCCTGGAAAACGACCAATACGCTTTTGTCGATATGGCTGCCGAATTCGGCTGGGAATACCACCTCGTTGACGAAGGGTGGAAAAAATGGGGGCCATCCCTACCAGAAAGCATGGGCAAGCTGGCCAAACTGGCCAGCTACGCCGCTGGCAAAAATGTAGGCATCTGGGTATGGGTGCGATGGTCAGACGTCAACAACCCCGCCAATGACTGGGAAAATATGCGCAGCTTTTTCGGCTCACTCTCCAAAACGGGAATCAGGGGAATCAAGATAGACTTCATGGACTCCGCCTCTCAGGAACGCTTGGCCTTCTACGACGCCGTAGCGGAAAACCTGGCGAAAAACAAGCTTATGGTCAACTTCCACGGAGCCAATACCCCCACGGGGGAGGAACGTTCCTGGCCGCACGAAATGAGCCGGGAAGGCATTTACGGCGGAGAACAGAACATCTGGGCCGCCATTGGCGGGCAGCACTACTGCGCGCTGCCTTTCACCCGCCTGATATCCGGCCACGCCGATTTCACGGGAGGCTACTTTGGCCACGGACCCAAGCTGCGCGGCTCTTCCTAGACCCTCCAAATGGCTGCCAATATCATTTACACGTCCCCCATGCTTCACTGGGTCTCCAACCCTGCGGACATGAAAGCTGCTTTCCCGAAGGATTCCCCTGAACGGGAAGTTGTCCGGAACATCCCTTCCGTATGGGAGGAAACCATCGTCCTTCCGCCGTCTGCCATTGGGGAATGCGCTGCCTTCGCCCGGCGGTCAGGAAACCAGTGGTACATTGCTCTGATGAACGGAGACGGCAGGGAACGCACCGTTTCCATTCCTTTGAATTTCCTGGACAAAAACACGGCATACCAGGCCACCATTCTCCGGGATCTGGCGGAAAAAAATGACGGATGGAGCGTGGAAACCCGGAAAGTCACTTCCGGAAATGCCCTTTCCTTCACCATGCGCATCAAAGGCGGAGGTATCGTCCGCATGGTTCCCTCCGGAACGCGGCATCCTGCCCCCTAAAGAACGGCATCCTGCCCCAGGCAGGGAAAAAGCCCCCCTCTTCTTCCCTCTTCAAAGGCGGAGCGGCGGAAAACCATGTTCATCCGCCGCTACACCGCCCGTCCCGGAAAAACCGGGGAAAAAGTAACAAAACTCAACCCTCCCCGCTCTGCCCGTCCGCACCCTGCTCCCTGGTGCTCCACGCCGGAAGCCAGCGCACCTCCCGAAGACGGTAGCCGCGTTCCAAAAGAGCGCCGTGCAGGCCGGGAAGATGCGCCGCTCCGTAAAAGACGCCTATCCTGCGCACGCCCTTGCCGCTCCAACGGTCAAACACTTCCATGCACTTGGCGTTCCGGCCTTCCAGAATCACGGTATTCTCCAGACCATTAGGAGCATTGGCCATCATACCCATCAGCTTATTCTTCAACCCCGTTTTATTGCCGGCCAGGAAATCCGCCATCAATCCAAATTCACCGGCCCGGTTCGTCCCGGTTTTCTCAACCAGGGAGGACAAGACGGATTTAAGCATCAGGCCGGCAATGCTTTCACCCTTTCTGGCCTGCGCCTCGCGGAATTCATCCAGCGTCATGTCCGCATGGACGAAATGGGCTGCGGAATAATCAATGCCCTGATGCTGGGTCTGGAGTCCCAGCATATTGCTCAACTCCTTGTAGGCGCCCCCCAGCAGCCCCATTAAAAAAGACTTTTCCTCCTGCCCGCATTTCTTCCTCCATTCCACTATCCGGTTCCATTCCCGCGCCTCTTCCAGAGTCAGCCCCCCCAGCGGCTTGCTGCGGTCTATCTTGCGGCGCAATTCCTCTTCCCGCCGGAGGCCCTCTCCGCCAATCATTTCAAAAAGCAGTACATCGTACCTGCGGAACAGCTTATTCAGCCGGTCGTAATATTCCGGTTCCGCCACATGAACAGCACCAATGAGAGCTACTTCCATCCCATTGTCATGGACATAGGCAGCTACGGGAGTGGACAGGCTCTGCCGGTCGGGTTGAGGAGAATCAAGAAGGATGTACCGTCCGGGATACCCGCCATATTCCGCCTTCTCCGCATCGGGAATATCCGCAGCCGGTACAGGAGAACACCACCAAAGGACAGCCAGAAAACAATGCAGCAGTTTCATCATGCTCAGACTACCGGGGAGCATATTAAGAGCAAGCCCAAAAAAAAGACTGCCTTCCTTTCCGGAATGGAAAGACGGCATGAGCATGAATTCCCACCTTATTCAAAAAGCCGGAATCGCAAAACTCCCGCGCTTTTTCAACGGAAGCCGGCAAATCAAAAATCCCGCACCCGAAAACGGATGCGGGGAATGAAAAAGCCCATTCTAAACGCCAGGCGAAAACAATCCGCCCGGCCATGAACGGTTACTTGCCGCAGCAGCACTTGTCGGTCAAGGCCCCTACACCGGGAAGAACCTTGCCTTCCAGCAGTTCCAGGGAAGCGCCGCCGCCCGTGGAACAGAAGGAAAGCTTATCCTGCACCTTGAATTTCTTGGCTGCCGTCACGGAATCACCGCCGCCTACAATGGAAATGGCGGAGGAATCCGCCAGGGCTTCCGCGACTTCCTTGGTTCCCTTGGCGAAGCAGTCCATTTCAAATACGCCCATCGGGCCGTTCCACAGAACGGTCTTGGCATCCTTGATGATGGCGGAGAACTCTTCAATGGCTTTGTCGCCGATGTCGATGGCCATGCCGCCTTCCGGCACCTTGCCGCCTTCAGCGAAAGGAGCCGTGCAGAAGGTTTCGGCACCGTCTTCAAATTTCATGGCTACGCGCACATCTGCAGGAAGCAGGAATTTCACGCCCTTGGCCTTGGCCGCCGCCAGAATTTCCCGGGCCAGATCCAGCTTGTCTCCTTCAATCTTGGAAGCGCCCAGGTCATACCCTTCAGCCGCCAGAAACGTATTGGCCATGGCGCCGCCAATCAGGAACGTATCAGCTTTCTCCATCAGTTTGGAAAGCACTTCAATCTTGTCGGACACCTTGGCGCCGCCCATAATCACCACAAAGGGTTTTTCCGGGTTTTCCAGCTTGCCTTCCAAGTATTCCAGTTCACGTTCAATCAGGAAGCCCATGGCGCTCTTTTCCGCAAAATGCGTCACGCCTTCCGTGGAAGCGTGAGCACGGTGGGCCGTGCCGAATGCGTCGTTCACGAACAGCGTGGCATTGCCCAGCAGGGACTTGGCGAACTCCGGATCGTTCTTCTTTTCACCAGGATAAAAACGGACATTTTCCAGCAGAACCACATCACCGTCCTTCATGGCGGCGCGGGCGGCTTCCGCTTCCGGGCCAATGGCGGCGGAAACGAATTTCACGTCCTTGCCGAGCAATTCGGAAAGGCGGGCGGCAACGGGCTTCAGGGAAAAAGCGGGATCGGGTTCGTTTTTGGGACGGCCCAAATGAGAGGTAAGGACAAGGCGTGCGCCCTGATCCAGCAGGAACTTGATGGTGGGGAGAGCAGCCACAATGCGGGCGTCATTGGTAATTTCCCCATCCTTGAGAGGGACGTTGAAATCCACGCGCATGAGGACTTCCTTTCCCTTGGCGTCAAGGTCGCGAACAGTAAGTTTAGCCATATCGGTTTATATTGTTTGGTTCAATGAATAAAAAAGGGAGGGCATTTCTGCCCTCCCGGATAAATCCCCGCCCGCCCGGCAAAACCGGCCAGGAAAGCCGGAAAATTGAAACAGGCGGACGGCAAGACTTGTCGTGCAACTGAAGAGCAAGCGTTGTCCGAAAGAACTTACTTGCCGCAGGAGCATCCGCAGCCCAGGCTGTCGCCCAGCTTCTTCATGGCCTGAGCGGCGCGGTTGGAGTAACCCCATTCGTTGTCGTACCAGCCGCAGACCTTCACCAGGTTGCCGCCGACCACATACGTGAAGCCGGAGTCAAAGATGCAGGAGTGGGGGTCGGAAACGATGTCCTGAAGAACGAGCGCTTCTTCGGAGTAAGCCAGGATGCCCTTCAGCGGGCCTTCAGCGGCTTCCTTCATGGCGGCGTTTACTTCTTCCACGGTCACATCCTTCTTGAGCACGGCCACAAAGTCGGTCAGGGAACCGGTCGGAGTCGGAACGCGGAAGGAAGCGCCGTTCAGGGACCCCTTCAGGTTCGGCATTACTTCACCAATGGCCTTGGCGGCGCCGGTGGTCGTCGGAATGATGTTGATCGCGGCGGCGCGGGCACGGCGGGGATCCTTGTGCGGAAGGTCCAGAATGCGCTGGTCGTTCGTGTAGGAGTGAATCGTGCTCATCATGCCCTTTTCAATGCCGAACTTGTCGTCCAGCACCTTCACCATCGGAGCAAGGCAGTTGGTGGTGCAGGAAGCGTTGGAAACGATATCGTGCTTGGCAGGATCGTATTCGCTGTCGTTGATGCCCAGAACGAAAGTCAGGTCCGGATCCGGGGAGGGAGCGGAAATAAGAACCTTCTTGGCGCCGGCGTCAAGGTGCTTCTTGGCGGCGTCGCGCTTGGTGAACAGGCCGGTGGATTCCAGAACGACGTCCACGCCCAGATCCTTCCAGGGAAGGTTGGCGGGATCACGTTCCACGGTGATGAGGATCTTGTGACCGTCAACGACCAGATAATCACCCTCGATGGAAATTTCACCGTCAAACTTGCCCTGCGTGGAGTCATACTTGAGCAGGTGGGCGATCGTTTCGATAGGAGTCAGGTCATTGATGGCAACAACCTTGTTGCGTTCTTCCTTGGACATGGCGCGCAGTACGTTGCGACCAATGCGTCCAAAACCGTTAATAGCGTATTTGGCCATAAGATTGAGGGCTTCAGATTTGATTAATTACTAGTCCCGGACTTATTCAAGTACCATGGACGCTGCAAGTTTAAAAACGTTTCAACCAGCCGTCAACACTATTGTTCCCCCATCATGGCAGTATGTTCCCCCAGCTTCCGCAAACAGGGAACACTCCGCCAAGCGGACATGTTCCCTCATGAAAATCAAAAACTTGCAAAAACACCTTCCTTCCTCCGGAAGCTCCTTCAATTCATGGAACGCAAAGCGGCGCGTATCAGCTCGTCCACGTCTGCATCCGGATGGTCCTTCAGATGGGCGGCTATCGCCTTGCGGGATTCCACCTGCTTGAACCCGAGCGCAATCAGCGCCAATTCCGCGTCCCCGGCGGCCTGGGAAGTAGCGCCCTGGGCCTGGGCTTCCCACGTGGCGGCCAGGCCCACTTTATCCTTCAGTTCCAGGACGATGCGTTCCGCCGTCTTCTTGCCCACCCCCTTGGCCCGAGCAATGCCGGAAACATCTCCGCCCACAACCGCCTGCTTGAACTGCTCCACGGACAGGGAACCCAAAATGGCAATCGCCGTTGCCGGGCCGATTCCGGAAACACGTTCAATCAGCAGCAGGAAAATATCCCTTTCCGCATCCGTGGCAAAACCATACAGCACCTGCATGTTCTCCCGGACATGCAGGTAGGTTTTCAGCGTCAGCTCCCTGCCGGGAAGGGGATTCAGCCTGTCAAACGTGGACAGGGGCACAATCACTTCATACCCCACCCCATGAACATCCAGGATCAACCGCTGGGGATATGATTCCGCCACCGTGCCGCGCAGAAAAGCTATCATACCCTTAACGTGACACAATCCGGCCCGCGCGCAAGCCAAAAACGCATCCTCCGGAACCGCTTCCGTCATCTTTTCTGGAGCACGTGCAGCCTAACATGTTCCAGATCCTCCCGGTGGTAAAAGCAGCGCACGCGCAGTCCACGGGCTGTTTTCATCCTGCACCTGTATTCACGCAGCAGCCCTTTTTTCACCAGCCTGTAAACATAGCTGCGCACTACTCCCAGCATGCTGACAGCCCCGGCCATATCCATATAACACGGAGGCACGCGGCGGCGCACGGGCTCCCGTCCAGCAAGAACCCGCTCCACATCCAGCCGCCGCCAGTACAGGGCCAGGGGCCCCGTACCCTTGCGCACCACCCGGAAACGGACACCGTGGCGGTGCAGATACTGGCGCGCGGCGGAAGCGCTGCAGCAGAGCCGTGCCGCGACGGCGGATGTCTCCACAAATGCGCTACCCGCCTCCGTATAAGGCTGGCCGGACCTGGGATTCGTTCCGCGGCGGCGGATTTTGACATGTTCAGGGAAACTCAATTTGGGGTTGCTGATATATTCACGCCCTCCCACGCCGATGAATGTTTTCTTAAAACGGTATATCATGATTAACGGATTTTCACATTGGATTTACGAAGCCTCATGCAGCCGTTCCGCACGAAACTCTAACATATTTTGGAGATTCCAAAAATGCATTGAGTTTAAGAATGTTCAACATTTTTCTTTGTTTTTCTGTTTTTTACATTCATACTAAACTCATTTCTCCGCAATATATGCCCGGAGACCATGCCGGCCAATAATGTGAAAAGGGCCTACGCGCCCATCGGGAAACTTATCCCCCTTAATCTTTTCCGGATCTCAAGCCTTCCATTCCCATAAACAAGAGGGGCTGGAAACAAATTTCCCCCTTTTCCCAGGCGTTCCTTTCCGATGCCGCAAACTTTCAAAAGACAACTTCTTTCCCTGCGCGATTCCACCATACGGCTTCCCCGAAAACATTCATTTCCGGCAAGAAGCCTGAAGAAGGGACCATGAGAAGCCCCCCGGTTTCACCAACCGCTGACGACACGCCCCTTCACTCCGCCCCCCGTTTCCCCATTCGCGTTTTTTCCGATATTTCCCCCATCATGAAAACCGGCCCAATAAAAAACCCGGCTTCCTTGCGGAAAGCCGGGTATGGGAAAAATGCCTCAGGGAAGAAGTTTTGCCGGGCGCCCTTCAAAAATCCCGCGCTGAGGAACGAAAATGCGGTCATTGGGCTGGATGGGAATCGCCCTGTCTTTAATGGAAAAATAATCATACGTCACGGTTTTTCCACCGCGCGTCACCTGCACGTAGCGGGATCCCCAGTCCGTGATGTCGCCGGCGCCCACAATCGCCTCCAGAAGCGTCATGCCGCGCCGCCACAAAACATTCTTCTTCATAGCCACACCGCCGCTTACCAGAACGATGTGTTCCGTCAGCCGCGCATCCGAACTCTGCACCTTCACCAGAAACGTAGGGGCCGTGTACAGCTCCGCCTTCTTGTAGGCGGCCATCAGCATGTCTTCAATCTGGCGGGCCGTTTTGCCTACCACGCGCAGTACATCCTGCCCCGGAGGGAGCTGGGGCATGCGTATCGTACCGTTCCCGTCCAACAGATACTGCCCGGAAATAGCGGTAGCGTCGTCGGAAGGAATGCCGCGCACCTGGATTTCAATGGTGCCCTGGGGCGGCACGGCATCCGGAGACTGGGCGGAGCCCAGCCCCGCCGGGCCCAGCATAAGACAAAGGATGGAACAAATATATTTTTTCATGGAGCCATGGGTTAATACAAATCTTCACTATCATGGGACTGGGTGGCTGCCAGCTCCTTGGCCTTTCCAGAACGTTCCACCTTCTTCATGGAGGAGGCATCCGCATTCTCGCCGGAGGAAGAGCCATCCGCAGAATAGTAGGAATAGTAAGTTGTGTAATACTGATACTGGTGATCGGACGTAATGTCCACATTATTCATCACCACGCCGGCCAGGTTGCCGCCCACGGACTCAATTACCTGCTTCTGCCTCAACAGGGCTTTCAGCGGCAGTTTGCGGGGCTGGACAACCATAAGAGTCATATCCACCTCGCTTACAATGACGGCGGAGTCACTGACCCCCAGAATGGGCGGGGAATCCACCAGCACAATGTCAAAACGTTGCTTCACTTCCTGCAGCAATTCATTAAACTTGCGGGAATTCAAGGCGCCTGAAGGATCAAAGGGAGTAGGCCCCGCGGGCATGACGTACAGGTTTTCAATGGGCGTCTGAAAAATGACTTCCTCCAGAGGATAATCTTCCAGCAGGTAGGAAGTCAGCCCTACCTCATTATCCAGCTCATAATACCGGTGAAGCTTGGAACGGCGCAGGTCGGCGTCAATCATCAGGGTGGCATACCCCCCCTGGGCGCAAATATAGGCCAGGTTGCACAGAGTGGTGGTCTTCCCTTCCCCGGCGCTGCCGGAAACAAAGGTCAGCGAAATTTCCTCCAGGCCTTTCTTGTTGAATTCTATGTTCGTCCGCAAAATGCGGTAGGCTTCCGCATCCGGCCCCATGGCATCGGATGAATGCAGAATCGGCACATTCTTGGGAATAATGCCCAGTACGGGAACCTGAAGAGCCCGTTCCACGTCTTCCATGGTTTTCACGGAAGTATCCATGAATTCCAGAAGCAGGGCCAACCCGATGCCCAGCAACAGACCGGCGCCCGCTCCCACCGCCAGGTTAATAGTCACATTCGGCTTGTAGGGCGCAACAGGGTAGGTCGGCAGCTGATACATTTCAATCGCCTCACGGGGCACGCGCAAACGGGCAATCTCATCCTTGTATCGGGAGTCCAGTTCCTTAAGCTGGTCCAGCGCAGCGTCATAATCACGGCTGGCCTGTTCATACATGGGAACCTGCAGGACGTGCTTCTGAAGATCTTCCTCTTTTTGGGCGACGGTAGCCTCCCAGTGCTTCCGGCTCGCGGCAACCATTTCCAGCTTGCTCTTCAGGGAAGAACGCAGGCCTATCAATTCCTTGTTCAGCTTATCCCCCAGAATTCTTTCCGTTTCCAGCAATGCCAGCATTTTGGGATGCCTGGCGCCGATGTTCTGGGATTTCAGATTTTCCTTTTCCTTGAGCTTATCGGAAAATTCAGCATAGGTCTTACGGAGAGCATCCGCACCCACAGTCTCCGCATTCAGCAGGTCGGAACTGATCACGTAATCCAGCAACTTGTCGTCGGGCAGACGCTGCAATTCCTGCACATAGGAAGCCAGTTCTTTTTCCCTCCTTTCAAAATCCATAGCCTGCGCCTTGGCATTCCGGAATTCCTCTTCTTCCATGCCGGCCGTCAGGGTGCTGCGATGTTCACCGTTCCTCCAGGACGTGGGCAGGTAGGAACTCTCCGCAATCAGCTTTTTGAGAGCCATCATTTTTTCATTGACGGCATCCTCCTGTTCCCGGAGGACATCCTTCAGACTTTTGATGGCGGTTTCCACCAGACGGTTCTCGCGCATTTCACGGTCCTGCTTGTACGCCTCAGGAACCGCCTTGGCGATATTCTGCACCAGCTTGGGGTCCGGACCGGAAACAATGACGTCCACAAGGTCCGTGGCGCGCACGGGGGCCACCTTGATCATGCCGGCCAGATTGGTCGCCGCCATTTCATCCGTCATCCCCCATTCCGCGGCAAGGTTCAGCTTTCTGGACACAACCTTAAGCACTTCGGCGGAAGTCAGCACGGAATACTGCATGGGAATGTAGTTGGCCGTCACGTTGGAAGTGGCAACTACGTCCCCCCCTCTGCCGATATCCATCACAGGCTTGGGCAGTTTAATCTGAAACTGGCTGGTCGCCCGGTAGGAAGGCGGCATCAGGAAAGTCACTACAACGGAAATGACCAGCACCAGAAGGAAAACAAGAAAGACTTCCTTCCAGCGATTTTTTAAAACCTGCAAATAATCAATATTGCGTACGATGCGATCACTGTTCTGCTGATCCTGGGCACTCATGAAATATAGTAAGGCAGTAAGATAAAAACTCCTCTAATTGTGAATGAAAATTCGCAATTAGAGGAGTAAAGGCATTAATGGTCAGTCAAGACTTAGAAGCTGTAATTCATGCCGAAGGAGAACACATTGCGGTTGTAGGAGGGCATCGGGTAGTTATAGCCGCTGTAGGAACCGTTCGTGTAAGAATATTGGGCCGTAAGGGCCAAGGCATTCGTCAGCAGAAGCTTGATACCGGCGGTAGCATTGAAAGTCAGGTTGGACGTGTCACTGTTGCTGATGGAACTCGGACGCGTATAATCGCTGGCAATCAGGTTTACTCCGCAATTCAGACTGACGCGGTGCGTCAGCTTCAGCGTGCTGTGTACCCCGAAACGCCATGTTTCATTGGAGTAATAGCTGGCGCCGTTGTAAGGAATGTAGGTATTCACCGCTTCGTTGGAATAACGGACGAACGTTCCGAGCATAAACCGGTCGCTCAAGCGGTGGTTTAAGCCGAATTCCGCGGAAGGATAGGTTTTTGTTCCGTAGCTTTCGACATACTTGAACTGAGGCCCTACGCGCAGCGTGGCGGAGGTATTTTCACTTACCGCGTATTCAGCGCCGGCCATGACGAAGTTGGAAAATTCGTTATTGCCGTATTCGCGATTACAGTAGGATCCCGTCCAGCCCAGGGAAACAGCCAGACGTTCCGTCCATTTGTACCGGTTGGTGAAATTCATGCCAACATAATCGCGGTTATCCGTCTTGGCGGAATCCTCCTGATAGTCGATCATGGAGAAATTGGCGCCCAGCGTCGTGGAATAGCGGGAAGTCCACGCCTTGCTCACGGAACTGGAAACATACACGTAAATGTAGTCGCCGTCCCGGCGGGCATTGGCAATACCGTTGGAATAGTTGGGTTCCGGCTGCCATGCAAAGGAGACGCTGCCGTTATAACGCAACGTCTGGTCAAAACTATGGGAAAGTTTGGCGGACAGCGTGGAATTGGAAAGGGCTTCATTCGTTCCGCCATCAAGGTCTTTCAGGTAAAAAATACCCCCCAGCTTGGCGGAGAAAGAATACTGGGTCACGGCATCGTAGTTGGCCAGGGAGCACCCTATATCCGTACTGATGAACGCGGATTCCTGCTTGTTATAATTGGAGGCGTTGACATTGTCGTCATACCCTCCCGCCAGGTTGAAGAACCACTTGAGAGGAAGGGACTCTTCCAGACCCACCGGACCCGCCAGCGTGTACAGAGACTGTCCGTTGGCATGGACGGCAAACATGCCGGCGGCCACCAGGGAGAGATAAAAAAGACTCTTCATGCTATTTATTAAATAAGGAATCAGGTTAATTGCCGGCAGGATTGGACACGGGAGCAGGGCTGGTGGGCGTGCCGCCCACAGGAAGACCGCCCGGGAGAACCAAGGAGCCCCCGGCAACATCTTCAACAGGCTTTACCAGGCCATGTTCCTGGACAGTTACCCCTGAGAGGGGGTTATCAGGAGTCTGGGCAGCCACGGCCACAGCAATGGAAGGAACAGTGCCGGCTACCGGAGAATTGCCCAAAGCTTTTTCAACCGCTTCCGAAATGGGAGCCACGGATGCATACGGATGAGGCTGGGAGGAAACAGCGGAAGCGATTACAGTACGCACCTGTTCTTCCTTCACCCCGGGCCCGTAGCTCCGGACAGCGGCGGAAGCAACGGCAGGAGCGTTGGACGGGAAGGCGCCCGCAGCCATGGATACCATCGCACCCATCACATGATCGGACACACCAGCCTTAGCGGCATCGTTCAAAACTCCGGACACTGCTTTCATATCCAGAGCACCGGCCTTCAATCCGGCCTGAACAATATCCGCCATTTTCTTCATAAAAGCCTTTTCAACAGCGGAGGCTTTAACCGAATCAACAGCCGGAGCGGCTGTCGGAGAAGCAGTTTGCTGAGCCACACCGGGAAGAGTACCCGCAAACGCAAGTGCCAGCGCACTAAGCGCCGCCTTTGTCACGAACCTGGCTTTCATAAAGGAAGTATTTAGCAGGTGAATTTAATAAAAAAATGGAGCGGGTAACGGGAATCGAACCCGTATAATCAGCTTGGAAGGCTGGAGCTTTACCATTAAGCTATACCCGCGCAACGAACGCATTATGTTCAAATCACGGAATAAGACAAGTTTTTTTTCATTACTGCGTCAAAATAACAAAAAAGAGGATACGTTTTTTCTGTGGTCTTGACATCCGGGCCTTCTGCCGCTAAATAGGCATCCGCATTTCATGCGGGCGTCGTTCAATGGTAGGACGCGAGCTTCCCAAGCTTGAGACGTGGGTTCGATTCCCATCGCCCGTACCAGTTTGTTCCGCAAGTTATTGTTTATCAAAGCTTGCGTTTTTGTTTTCTTGAGACGGCAACATACATGGCAACGCCTGGAAACGGCCTTTCAAGACATTGTCCCACAGGCAGAAGACATGATTTATCCGCAAAGAAGCCTTGTTCCGTGTGAATAAAAAAGACCTGGCAGCCTCTCCCAATACGGGAACAGTCCGGGCAATACGTCCGTGCCGGAAGCATTCGCCGCCGGCACGGACATGAATTACAGGGAGAGGCTACCAGCCAAGAACAAATTTCCTCTGGATTTTAGCAAGAAGAAGCACTTTGCGGATCATCGCCCGGGTTTCATTAAGGAGGTTGAGATAGAGAAGCGCCCGTCGCATATCGGAGGCATCTTCCGGACGCAGAATAATCTGCTGTTTGACGGCTTCCGCAAATTCCTCATCCAGGGCGTCCATGCCTGCCAGGCATTCGTCCAGCCCGGTATAGTCATTGCTTTCCATCATTTCCCGGAAACGGGGATAGAGGGAGAAAACACGGCTGTTCATTCCCCGCAGAAGCTCTATCCTTTCCAAATCCAGCCCTTCATGGTTGTTGTCTATATAGGCATGGCTGGCCGTAGTAATGTTGGAGAGGGATTCAAAGACGGAGGTAGCGTATTCCACCATCTGCACATAGCGCTTGCCTCGGTCGGCCTCTTTGTCCGGGAGTTCACGGACGACGGGCATAACTTCCATCGCCATTTTATCGCTCAGGGAACGGCGGATGCCGCGCGCTTCTTTCCGGAGTTTTTTCAGACGCTTCCGGTCCTCCACGTTCAGGGCCTCCAGATTCATTTCATAGATTTCCGCCATGCGCTTCATCAGTTCAATAATTTCCTCATTGTAGCGTGCGGCGGCAGCCGGGTCCCGGTAATTGGCGGCCTGCGCCTGAGCTGCAGCCTGGGTTCTTTTGCGATGGAGCCTAGAACTTTTCAGAAGCAGGAAAGCCGCCAGAGAACACATGGCGATGATGCCGAAGAGACCGCCATAAAGGATGCTGGCCGCCACAATGAAGCACATGGAAAACGCGGCAAAGGCCGTAAAGAACCACCCTGAAATCACCGTAATCACTCCGGTGATGCGATACACGGCGCTGTCCCGCCCCCAGGCCTTGTCCGCCAGGGAGGAACCCATCGCCACCATGAACGTCACATACGTGGTGGAAAGGGGAAGCCGAAGGGACGTGGCCAGAGAAATCAGCAGGGCAGCCACCGTCAAATTCACGGAAGCGCGAATGAGGTCGAAAGATGCACCGTTATCCGGCCCTTCCGGCACAGGCCGGAAGCGTTTTTCAATAAACCTCCCGACGCAGGAGGGCATGATTTTTTCCACTGCGCGGGAAGCATTCAGGGCATAGCGCACCGCCATGCGGGCCGGGGGGACGGAGCCGAACCGCTCTACTCCCCCGCCCTGCCTCGCCAGATTGACTTCCGTATCCGTAACGGTTTGCGCCTTTTTGGAGAACATGAGAGCCAGCACCATGATGACGCCCGCCCCCAGCAGGTAACGCCAATCCGCCGTGACGGGAGCCATCAGACCGCCCATGGACAGAGTGGTAGGGTCCGCCCCCTGCGCTGCGGCGGCGGCCGCAATTTCCATGGAAGACTGCCCCGCCATAAAAACGCCGATGAAGTTGACCAGGTCATTCCCGGCAAAGGAAAGGGCCAGGGCCATGGTGCCCGCGAGAACGGATACTTTCAGGATATTGACTTTGCAAAGATTCTGGAGCACGGCCATCAGAACGGTCCAGAATGCCAGGCTGCAGCAAACGTACAGCCAGATATGGTCGTCCAGGTGGCGGATCATATCCTTGGTGACCAGCGTGCTTCCCTTCAGCCCCTTGAAAATGGCAAAGTAGGTGATAGCCGTCAGGGCCACGCCGCACCAGACGGCGCCCAGGTATTTGAAGGATTTTTGATAGTTGAAGGAGAAGATGAGGCGGGAAATCCACATAACCGTTATCCCGCAAATGAAAGCGATAAAAACGGAGGAAAAAATGCCGGAGATAATCGCCAGAGCTTTGGAGGAATTGATGTAGCTGGACAATTCCTGAGCGACGCCCGGTTCCCCGGACCAAATTTTAAAGAGAGCTGCAGCCACGGCGCCGCCCAGCAGTTCAAAAACAATGGAAACTGTGGTGGAAGTGGGAAGGCCGAACGTGTTGAAAACGTCCAGAAGTATAACATCCGTCAACATGACCGCCAGAAAGATCAACATGATGTCATGGAAGGAAAACCGGTCCGGCATGAATACGCCACTTCTGGCGATTTCCATCATGCCGCTGGAGAACAGCGAGCCGATGATGATACCCAAAGCGGCCACCAGCACAATCGTCCTGCGCGGAGCGGCCTTGGAACCGACGGCGGAGTTCAAAAAGTTGGCGGCGTCATTGGAAACTCCGACAACGAGGTCGAAGCAGGATAACACCAGTATCAGTCCTATGATAAAGTAATAGATTGGGTCCATATGCGTAATAAACGGCCCTCTATTACAGGAGACCGCTCCCGCACGCCCGTTTTAAAACGTGAACATTCCGTCACATTTTCCCATACGCCCCTGCTTCCAGTCCTCAAAAAAAGAGGAGAGCGGATTCATCCGCCCTCCTCCCGCTTTCATTAAATGTAAAAAACAAAAATCCTAACGGTCCACATGAAGGATATTTCCGTCAGGGGCAATCAGCACATCATAATCGTCACGGCTGTCCGCAACTTCCACCTTATAACGGACAAGTTCTCCTTCAGTAATTTTTTCCGCTTCCTTAATCCGGCATCCCGGATAACGCTTCAAAACGGACGCACGGACGGCTTCCGGAAGAGAGGAAGCAGCTATTTCTTCCTTAATCCTCACAATTTTCCCATCAGGAGCAATCTTCACGTCAAACTGGAATCCGTTAATTCTAAATTCGGCTTCGTAGATCCTTTCCATGCCATGCATTTCAGAGTCCCATTCAATGGGACCGGCGTTCGGATAAGCACCCTTGACACTGGAAACGGCGGCAGCCGGAACGGAAGACTCCGGGATATCGGCCAGGGCAGAAGGCATGACCAGTACTGCCGCCGCAAACAATATGTTCTTATGCAGCTTTTTCATGTTATGATTAGACAAATATGTTCTATAATCATTCAATATTTTTCTAAATTCTGAACATCCTGTGCAGCTTTTTTTCCCGAAACCGGCTCTTGATGAAGCATATTAAAAAAGGCTCCCCGGAAAAACCGGGGAGCCTTGAAGCCGATTGCCTTGGTCTCGAAGAAACGGACGGGGCTTACATCATGCCCATGCCGCCCATTCCTCCCATGCCGCCCATGTCGGAAGCTCCGGAGCCGCAGCTGCAGCTCTTCTTCTCGGGCTTGTCGGCAATGACGCATTCCGTGGTAAGCAGCAGGCCGGCGATGGAGGCCGCATTCTGCAGAGCGGAACGGGTCACCTTGGTCGGATCCACCACGCCGGCGGAAAGCAGGTCTTCATACTTGTCCGTGGCCACATTGTAACCTTCGGCAGTATTCTTCATGCCTTTCACGTTGGCGACGATGAGGGCCCCTTCGCGGCCGGCATTGCAGGCCAGCTGGCGGAGCGGGGCTTCCACAGCGCGATAAACGATCTGGGCGCCAGTTGCTTCATCACCTTCCAGTTTGAGGGTGTCAATGGCTTTCTGGGCGCGAATCAGCGCCACGCCGCCGCCGGGAACGATGCCTTCTTCCACCGCAGCGCGGGTAGCGTGCAGGGCGTCGTCCACACGGGCCTTCTTTTCCTTCATTTCCGTTTCCGTAGCGGCACCCACGTGGATGACGGCCACGCCGCCGGCCAGCTTGGCCAGGCGTTCCTGGAGTTTTTCGCGGTCGTAATCGGACGTGGTGTCCTTGATCTGGCGGCGAATCTGGGAAATGCGGGCTTCAATATCGGAAGATTTGCCGGAACCTTCCACGATAACGGTTTCATCCTTGGAAACAACCACGCGCTTGGCCTGGCCGAGGTCTTCAATGCCCACGTTTTCCAGCTTGATGCCCAGGTCTTCCGTGATGCACTTGCCGCCGGTAAGGATGGCGATGTCTTCCATCATGGCCTTGCGGCGGTCGCCGAAGCCGGGAGCCTTGACCGCGCAGATGTTCAGCACGCCGCGCAGACGGTTGACTACCAGGGTGGCGAGGGCTTCGCCTTCAATGTCTTCCGCGATTACCAGGAAGGGACGGCCGCTCTTGGCCACTTTTTCAAGCAGCGGAAGGAAGTCCTTCAGGTTGTTGATTTTCTTTTCGTGGATGAGGATGTAGGGGTTTTCCAGCACCGCTTCCATCGTTTCCGCGTTAGTCACGAAGTAGGGGGACAGGTATCCCTTGTCAAACTGCATGCCTTCCACCACGTCCAGCGTAGTTTCAATGCCCTTGGCTTCTTCCACGGTGATGGTGCCGTCCTTGCCCACCTTGTCCATGGCTTCCGCGATGATGTTGCCGATTTCAGCGTCCCAGTTGGCGGAGACGGTAGCGACCTGGGCCACTTCCTTGCTGGAGTCGACAGGCTTGCTAATCTTCTTGAGTTCTTCCACAACGGAATCCGCAGCCTTCATGATGCCCCTCTGGAGGGAGATGGGGTTGGCCCCGGCAGTAACGTTGCGCAGGCCTTCGCGGTAAATGCTTTCAGCCAGCACGGTAGCGGTAGTGGTGCCGTCGCCGGCCACGTCATTGGTTTTGGAAGATACTTCCCGGACAAGCTGGGCGCCCATGTTTTCAAACGGGTCTTCCAGTTCAATTTCCTTGGCCACGGTTACGCCGTCCTTGGTGATGAGGGGGGAACCGAATTTTTTGTCAATCACTACGTTGCGGCCGGCAGGGCCCAGCGTGCTCTTGACAGCCTTGGCAATCTGTTCCACGCCGCGGAGCAGAGCCTGGCGGGCGGTTTCGTCAAATTGGATTTGTTTAGCCATAATGTTAAATATTTAAAATGATGTTGAATGTGTGTGTAGTGCCATTTAGCCGATGATGGCCAGAATATCGTTTTCAGACAGGATAAGGTAGTCTTCCCCGTCCAGTTTGATTTCCGTGCCGCCGTACTTGGAAATAAGCACGCGGTCTCCGGGCTTCACGGTAAATTCAATCAGGGCGCCTTTTTCATCGCGTCCGCCGGTGCCTACGGAGATCACTTCGGCTTCCTGGGGTTTTTCCTTGGCGGTGTCCGGCAGGAACAGGCCGCCGGCCGTCTTGGTTTCAGCTTCAATGCGCTTGACCAGCACACGTTGTCCTAGGGGTTTGATGTTTGCCATAGTATGTTTTTTGATGTTGTTGTAGATGAGTAATACGGGATGTAATGTTCCGCCGGAGGGGGAATTGCTTCCCACTCCGGCGGGAAGAGGGTTGCTTATTTATCGTCGTCCACGATTTCAGCGTCCACCACGCGGCCTTTCGCCTTGCGGGGACCGTCGGAAGGTTCTTCTTCGGCAGGGGCGCCCGGCATGGGGCCGGCGGCACCGGCGGACTGCTGGGCGGCTTCCGCCGCCTTGTACAGGGCTTCCAGACGGGATTCCAGGTCTTCTTTGCCAGCCTTGATCGCCGTGATGTCCTTCTTGGAGACGGCTTCCTTGAGACGCGTTACCTTGTCTTCTATTTCACGCTTGAGGTCTGCGGGCAGCTTGTCCCCCATATCCTTAAGCTGGCGCTCCACGGAGAAGCAGAGGGAGTCAGCCTGGTTGATGGTGTCAATTTCCTCAGCGCGTTTCTTGTCTTCTTCCGCGTGGGCTTCCGCATCGCGCTTGGCGCGTTCAATTTCATCCTTGGAAAGACCGCTGGAGCCCTGGATGGAAATTTTCTGCTCCTTGCCGGTGCCCTTGTCTTTGGCGGATACATGCAGAATGCCGTTGGCATCAATGTCAAAGGTCACTTCAATCTGCGGCACGCCGCGCGGAGCGGGGGAAATGCCGTCCAGCTTGAAGTTGCCGAGGAGCTTGTTATCCTCAAACATCTTGCGTTCGCCCTGGCAAATGCGGATATCCACGGCGGGCTGGTTGTCAGCGGCGGTGGAGAACACCTGGCTCTTGCGCACCGGGATGGTCGTGTTGCGTTCGATCATCGGAGTGGCGATGCCGCCCATCGTTTCAATGGACAAGGTCAGAGGAGTCACGTCCAGCAGAAGCACGTCATTCACGTCCCCCTGAAGCACGCCGCCCTGAATAGCGGCGCCCAGGGCCACCACTTCATCCGGATTCACGCCCTTGTGGGGTTCCTTGCCGGCCAGCGTATGGGCCATTTCCTGCACGGCGGGCATACGGGTCATGCCGCCCACCAGCACCAGCTCGTCAATGTCCCCGGTTTTCAACCCGGACGCGGCAATGCAGTCCAGCACAGGCTTGCGGGTGCGGTCCAGCAGGTCTTCCGTGAGCTGTTCCAGCTTGGGACGGCTCAGCGTCAGCTGGATATGCTTGGGGCCGGAAGCGTCCGCCGTGATGAACGGCAGGCTGATGTCATAGCTCTGGGTGGAGGAAAGGGCGATCTTGGCCTTTTCCGCTTCTTCCTTGATGCGCTGAATGGCGTCGGGCTGGTTGGAAAGATCCATGCCGGAGTCTTTCTTGAACTCGCCTATAATCCAGTTGATGATTGCGTTGTCCCAGTCATCGCCGCCCAAGTGGGTGTCGCCGTCGGAAGCCTTCACCTCAAACACTCCGTCGCCGATTTCCAGCACGGAAATATCAAAGGTGCCGCCGCCGAGGTCATATACGGCAATGTTTTCATTGGACTTTTTGTCCAAGCCGTAGGCCAGGGCCGCCGCCGTCGGTTCATTGATAATGCGGCGCACTTTAAGGCCTGCGATTTCACCGGCGGCCTTGGTCGCGTTGCGTTGGGCGTCATTGAAATAGGCGGGGACGGTAATCACGGCCTCCGTAATCGTTTCGCCAAGTTTGGATTCCGCATCGGCTTTCAGCTTGGCCAGCACCATGGAAGCGATTTCCTGGGGAGAAAAGGTCTTCTTTTCACCGCCCACATCCACGCGGATGTAGGCATCTCCGTTGGGAGCTTCCACAATTTCGTACGGCACCTTTTTATCTTCTTCCGTCAGTTCGCTGTACTTGCGGCCGATGAGGCGCTTGGAGGAAAACACGGTGTTTTTCGGGTTGGTTACCGCCTGACGTTTGGCGGCCTGCCCCACGAGGCGTTCACCGCTTTTGGTGAAAGCAACAATGGAGGGAGTGGTGCGCGCACCTTCGCTGTTTTCAAGTACGGTACCCTGACCGCCTTCCATCACAGCCATGCACGAGTTGGTCGTGCCAAGGTCTATTCCTAATATTTTAGCCATATCGTTATTTTAGATTGTTTTGAATGGATTTCGTTGAGATTTGATTTCCTCATGACCTGAAGCATCATGCAGGCAAACTCATATTCTTGCCTCTTCTGTTGCAAATGGCATGCCAACCTGGCAAGGCATACTGAAAAATAAACGCAAATGTCATATTATAATCATATTATGCTGTTTTTCCTTTCATTCCTCTATTTTCCCGACAAAAGGAAACGGGACATAATGTCACACCAGAAAAGAGACAAAATGTCACACAAAGTCATTTTGTCCCACTTCCGGGGGGAACCGGATAAAGGCCGTTCCGTCATGAATCCCCCGTGCCGGGAGAAGTTTCCGCGTCCTCCATGGTTCCGCATTTGCCATATGCCAGGCGCTTCATAAAATCCTTGTAAAGCACCGTTTCCATACGGCCGTCGCCGTATTCCAGCACTGCGCTCATGGTTTCCACCCAGTCCCCGCAATTCAGATACCTCACCTTTCCCACCATGGTATCCGCCGGATGATGCACATGCCCGGCGATGATGCCGTCACACTGCCTCTTTACCGCCAGGCGTTGAAGCTGTTCCTCATATTTTCCGATAAAATTGACGGCGGATTTCACGCGGCCCTTGATGGCGCGGGAAACGGAATAATATTCCCTGCCCCGCCAGGCGCGGTATTTGTTGTAAAACCTGTTGACCATCAGCAAAACGTCATAACCCAGAGAGCCGAGCATCGCCAGCCACCGGTGATTGGTGGAAATGGCGTCAAAACCGTCTCCATGCACGCACAGGTAGCGTCTTCCATCCACAGCCTGGTGCACGTACTCCCTGGCAATTTTCAAACCGCCCAGATGAAAAGGCAGGAATTTTTCCAGAATATCATCGTGGTTTCCGCGCAGGTACAGGACTTCCACATCCTCCTGTTCCATCTTTCTCAACAAGGTGCGAACAAAGCGCGTATGCCTCCGCCGCCAGCGGCTGCCGCGGGACAAAGCCCAGGCATCCACAATATCCCCCACCAGCACAATTTTTCCAGCCCGGACATGTTTCAGAAATTTCCGGCATTCGTCCGCCTTGCAGTCTTTCGTTCCCAGATGAAGGTCCGACAAAAAAACCGTGCGGCATTCCAGCACGGCATCCCGCGGGGGGCGGGCGCAGCCGGTCCCGTTTTCCTCCCGGGCCACGGAAGCCAGCAGTTCTTCAAACCTGTCATGGATGGAATCCCAAGTTCTGGAATTCACCGTCCTGCGGGCCTGTTTCCCAAGCCTCCGAATCATCTCCCCGTCTTCCAGCAGACGGCACATGGCGGAATAAAACCCCTCTTCATCCCCTTTCTCCGCCTGAAGGCCGTTGATGCCGTCCAGCACCACATCCGCGGAAGCGGCATACCGGTAGCTGACCGTAGCCAAACCACTGGCCATGCCTTCCAGCAAAACGTTCCCGAAAGTTTCCGTCTCACTGGCGAACAGCAAAACGTCCATGGCGGCATAATGGCGCGCCAGGTCTTCCCCACGGCGCATTCCGCAAAAAACGGCATCAGGAAACTCACTGCGCAGGCTGTTCATCATGGGGCCGTCCCCTACCACCACCATTTTCATGCCGCAATCCGGAAACTCCCTCTGCAAGCGCGTGTACAGCCCCAGGGCCGCCACCAGGTTCTTTTCCCGCGCCAGACGCCCCACGACGCCAAATACCACTTCATCCCGCCAGACGCCCCATGACTGGCGCAGGGAAGCATCCCTCCTGGCGGGATCAAACAGGACGGCATCCACTCCGCGCCCCATGACGGAAAGGCGTTCAAACCCCAGCCCTTCCAGCGTACGGCGCATTTCCTCCGTGGGAACCACTGTCATCCCTGCCCTGTTGTGGAGTTTGCGCAGGTAATTCACGGCGGCTGTTTCCAGTCTGGAGAAATGGTAATCCTTCATATACTGGTGGAAATTGGTATGGAATCCCATCACCACGGGAACCTCCAGCGTACGGGCGGCCTTCACGGCAGACGCTCCCATGGGGCTTTCCGTAGCCACGTATACCACATCCGGCCTTTTTTTCATCCATCTGGCGCGGAACCTGTCTGCAGAAGGCAGCCCTATCTTCACCTCATGGTACATGGGGAGGGGAAGGGACGGCATAGCCGTCTCCCCAGGGTTGAAAGAGCCGTTCCGTTCAGAAGCCCTCATCACATGCACCAGATGCCCGCGCATCCGGAGGCCGCCGACCAGACGCCCCAGCGTCAGGGCCACTCCATTTACATCAGGTTCATACGTGTCCGTTACCACATCAATTCTCATGTACCGGTACCATGAGCGGAATGGCTTCCTCAAACAAGATGCAGCCGGAAACGAAACCGTCACAAACATCCGGTTATGCCCGCAACCCCGGCAGAATCAACAGCCGCTCCGGAGCAATTCCGCCACGGCCTTCCCGTTTTTCCCGTACGGGTACGTATCATGAGCCCTCTTTTTTCTATCAGGCCATCTTCCAAAACTGCGTATTGCTGCAAAAAAGAAACAGCCCGTTGAATATCAAACGCTCTCAATCCATGCGCGTTCATCTGCGCATTTCAAATCCGCAGTCAATCAAATTTTTTGAGAAAAAAGGACTTTCATCGTATAGAGAAAGAAAAAAATCACAACGCATCCTGAAAGAAACAATCCCCAACATTTCTTTTATCCATTGATAATAAAATTAATAAGTAAAAATCAACTCCTTTTTTCGCTGACAGGCGGATTTGAAATCCGCCACAATGCATGCATATGGGATACACAAAACGGAAATGAATGAATATTCAGAAAGACTTTTAATAAAAATAATAACGATTCCCATGTAAAAAAACGGAAGAACGTGGCGGGACAACAGACGCGCCTTTCCGCCTTTTTCACTTCAGGAAAACAGGATGCATATTTTTAATATGCTGATAACAAAAAGATTAAACAACATTTTTCAACCTATTTTAAACACTGCGGATTAGGAATCCGACGTCAATATCAGTTTTTCATACCAAATGCATTTCTCCAAAATCATCCATCATTTTCCCGGACACAACCCTCAACAGAATAAATTTGTTGGAACAAAACATAAACTATTGATTGTAATATATTTGTTTTTCATAGAAACATCTTTGAACACTTCATTCGAATTCCTAATCCGCTATTGAAGCACCACTTCCATCCCTGCCCTATCTATCCCATGAAATTGACCAATTGCTATCGCTACATGGCTGTGCTTTATACAGCTTCCTGCGGCGCCGCCTCGCCTCTTTACGGCCCCCTGGAAACAGGTTTGCAGGAATCCCAGCTTCTGAATTCCCTGAAAACCTGCAAATCCCTGGAAGGGCCGGAAACAGACGCCTACCTGAGCCGTACAGGGCTGAACGGAGCCTACAAGACGAAAAAACCTATTGGAGGCCTTTTCTTCTCCCTGCATTTCGAGTACGGAAAGGATGGAGGTCTGAAAGCCGTTTCCTTTTACTCCACCACCAAAGCGGGTAAAGAGGAATACGATACGCGCCTGAAATCCCTGTACAAGCGCATGCTGAACGGACTGACGGGACTTTACGGCCCCCCCATGAACCTGCCGGACTGGATCGAGAAGGAATCTCTGCCAGCAGAGCGCGTTTTGTACATGCACATGTGGCGCCTCCAGCCGAGCTGCTTTCTGATGGCTGGGCTGGCCAATATGGGCGCTTCCGGTTACATTCCCGTTTTCCGAATATCCCCGCCTTCCGGCATGCCTCCCAAATCCAGGAAAGACAGGAACAAACTTAAATCCGAATGGGCGGCTATTCCCGAATTTTACGAATTCATCAAAGCGGAACGCTTCCTGGCCAATGCGGTATTCGCCATGTCCCATAAAAAATACCCGGACGCGTTGCAGCTCTTCCAAAAAGCGGCAGATCTGGGCAGCCCCAACGGATACTGGGGACTGGCCCACCTGTACAGGCTGGGACCCGCCGGAGTGGGAAAAAACATGCGCCTGGCGGATGAATACTCCAGAAAATCCGCCCTGTCGGGATTTGCGAGGGCTGCCATGAAATTCGGAAAGACGTGGGACCAATTCTGCAAAAGCCAGGGCTTCACGGAAGCGGAAGCCAGGGAATGGCAAAACAGGAATCTTCGCGCCGCCAGGGCCGGATACGCCTCCGAGCAATACAATATGGGAATCATCTGCCTGTACGGATTCGGCGTGGAAAAAAACCTGGAAACTGCCCGGGAATGGCTGGAAAAGGCAGCCTCCCAGGACCATGCACAGGCCAAAGCGGCATTAAAAGAGTTTCCCGATGCCGGGACAGGTAAAGACACTCCCTCCTGAACCATCTCCCAACAACCAGTTCCCCATACCAAGCCGGCTGCGCTTTCCTCCGGAAGCGCACAGAGCCGCTCCGGCACCCCTATGAAACACCGGACCCGGCAGGGAAGCGGGTTCCTCCGCTTCCCTGCCACAAAACGCTAATAATGCAGCACCAGGAATCAGCAGATGCGGGGAAGCTGCATTCCTGAAGGCATCGTCAACACCCGCTCCACTCCAAGACGTCCCGTCATCAGCAGGGGCGCCGTCCCCAATTCCTCCACATGGCCTATGACGCAGGCTCCGGCAGATACGCCGCAGCCGCGCATCAGGTTCAGGGCCTCTTCCTCATGCTCCCGGGGAAGAACAGCCAGATAACGCCCCTCACAGGCCACTTGAAGAGGGTCCAACCCCAGCAGGCCGCATGCCGCCCTGACATCCTCACGCACGGGAATAGACATTTCATTCAGTTTCACTGTCAGGCCGGCAGATTCCGCAATCTCCGCAAGAGTGGCGGTCAACCCGCCGCGGGTCACGTCACGCAGGCAATGCACGGGAATGCCGGCACGAATGACGGCGGCCACGGATTCATGCAACGGAGCGGAATCACTTTCCAGGCCGTCTCCGAAAGACAGCCCGGCGCGCAGGCTCATAATCGTCATGCCGTGCCTCCCCAAATCCCCGCTGAGCAGCACGGAATCCCCCGGACGAACGGAAGAAGGGCTGATCTCCAAACCATGGCGCACGATGCCAACCCCGGCAGTATTAATGTAAATACCGTCCCCCTTTCCGCGCTCCACCACTTTTGTGTCCCCCGTCACAATACGGACGCCCGCCGCACGGGCCGCGGCAGCCATATCCTGCGCCACGCGGGTCAGCACCTTCAGCGGAAGCCCCTCTTCCAGAATAAAGCCCGCCGTCAAATACAACGGCTCCGCGCCGCTCATGGCGAGATCATTCACCGTTCCGTGCACCGCCAGTGAACCGATGGAGCCGCCGGGAAACTCCAAAGGCTGCACCACAAAGCTGTCCGTCGTCATCGCCAGCCTCCCCGGAGGAACCTCCAATACGGCAGCGTCATTCTGCACGCCTTCGGAAGGGGAACCGAAGGCGCTCAGAAACACGGAACGGATCAGCTCATTCATCAAGCGGCCTCCGCCGCCGTGAGCCATCTGGATACGGTCGGAAACAGGTTCCGGAACAGGACACTCAAACATGGTATCAGCTTCTTTTATAATGATAATAAGCGGCGCATGCCCCTTCCCCGGACACCATGGGAGCGCCCAGCGGAGTCAGCGGCGTGCAGGACGAGCCGAAAAAAGGGCATTCCCCAGGACGAATCAGCCCCCTCAACACCTGCCCGGCCAGGCATCCGGAAACCTCATCCGCACCCGGCCTCCCCGTTCCGCATTCAAAACGCAGAACGGCATCCATGGCACGCCACTCCCGGCGCAGCCTCATGCCGCCGCCGGGAATCAGCCCCAGCCCGCGCCAATGGCGGTCTTCCGGCTCAAAAACTTCATTCATCCTTTCCTGCGCCGCCCTGTTTCCACAGGGTTTCACATAACGTCCGTACGCATTCCGCACTGCATATTCCCCGGCTTCCAGCTGACGGACGCACATCAGAATGCCGCGGAGCAGGTCCGGAGCCTCAAACCCCGTCACCACCATGGGCGTCCGGTAACGGGTGGCCAAACGCCCGTAATCCATTTCCCCCGTGACGGCGCAGACATGGCCAGGGGCCAGGAAGGCGTCCGGCCTGCCCTCATCCTGCTCCATCAGCCATTCCAGAGCCGGGGGAACCTGCACATGGGCGCAGAGAACGGAAAAATTAGCATACCCCAGCGCGCGGGCCTGCTGCAGGGCAAGCGCCGTAGCCGGGGCCGTCGTCTCAAACCCTACGGCAAAAAACACCACTTCCGTATCAGGATGGGTTCCGGCATAAGCGACCGCTTCCAGCGGAGAATACATCAAAAGCACGTCTCCCCCCCTGGCCTTGGCGGAAAACAAATCCCCGCGGGAACCCGGCACCCGCATCATATCCCCGTAGCTGCACAAAACCACGCCGGGCCGCAGGCTTAATTCCACGGCCTGGTCAATCAACTCCACCGCCGTAACGCAGACCGGACAGCCGGGGCCGTGAATCAGGCGCAGGCCGGGAGGCAACAGCTCCTCCAGCCCCAGAGAGGCAATCGCATGCGTCTGGCCTCCGCATACCTCCATGACCGCCCACGGACGCGTCACAGCATGGCGCAATTCTTCAATCAGCTGCCGGACTTCCTCCTGCATAAATATTCATTAAATTCGGGAAACGCCCCCTTACAGCGGATCCGTATTTTCCACAATTTCTCTCATTTCCCTGCGGGTTTGAAGAGCGGTCTCCTCGTCCAGCACGCTCAGGGCCATGCCCACGTGAACGATGACGTAATCCCCCGGCACGGCTTCCGGCACACAGGCCAGATTCACTTCACGGGTCACGCCGCCAAAATCCACCACCCCCAATCTGAACAAAGGGTCCGTCTCATTGACGCTCACAATCTTTCCGGGAACGGCCAAACACATATCCTATCCTTTCCATTGGCGTACGACCGCCGCAACCTGCCCCAGGGAAATTCCCCCGTCATTGCACGGCACCCGCTGGGGCAGAGCCAACTGGCACCTTCTAGACTGAGCCATTCCCGCCAGTCCTTCAAGCAAAAAGGAATTCTGAAAACATCCGCCGCCCAGCACCAGCCTGTCCAGGCAGAAACGCTCCGCCACGTCAAAGACCAGATTCACCAGGCTCTCATGAAACTTGCGGGCGATGCAGCCGCGGGAAACGCCTTTCAATAAATCTTCATCCACAGACTTCATCAACGGCCTCCAGTCCAGTTCCAGCAATCCCTCTTCTTCATGCATGACCCATTCATACGCGTCCCCCGGCATTTCTTCCCCGGAAACTTCCGCGGCCCATGATTCCAGCATCATGGCGGCATGGCCCTCACACCCCGCCTCACCGTCAAAACCGCACCAGAAAGCCACGGCATCAAACAACCGCCCCATGGACGAGGAGGACGGACAATGGATATTCCGGGCCATCATCGCCTCCAGAACCTCGCGTTTCCGCACAGGCAGCCCCCTCTCCAGACGCTTCTCAAGACCCTCCGTACGCCACGGCCCCATCTGACGGGCCAGGGAACAGGCGCACCGGGAAGGTTCCCGAACCGCTTCGTCCCCACCGGGCAGAAGAAACGGCCTGAGCCGCGCCACCCTGTGCGGCTCACCCTCTTCCTCCAACACAAAAAATTCCCCTCCCCATACCGTTCCGTCCGTACCGAACCCCGTCCCGTCCCAAGCGATGCCCAAAGCAGGAAACGGCATTTCATTTTCCACGGCGCAGGCCAGCACATGAGCCTGATGATGCTGCACAGGGACAACCGCTGCATTCCACTTCCGCGCCAGACGCCGGCCAAGGGCAAAAGTGGGGCCGTCCGGATGGGCGTCCACGGCAATTACCTGCGGAACGGCATCCAGGGTTCTGCCCAGCGCCTCCACCGTCCGCTCAAAAGCGTTCAGGGAAGCCGCACTGCTCAGGTCACCGAGATGCTGGCTCATGACAGCCACGCCCCTTTTCAGCCAGCAGATGGTATTCTTCAATCCGGACCCCAGGGCGAGCACATCGGGAACCGCTGCGGATGTGCGCCACACAGGCCGCGGAGCATATCCGCGGGCGCGGCGAACCATCATGGCCCTGCCGTCCGTAACGCGGACCACGGAATCGTCCACGGGCCGCACTACCGGGCGGTCATGCACCAAAAACACATCCGCCACACGGCCCAGTTTCTCCAGCCCCTCCTCCACGGAGATGCACAGAGGCTCGCCGCTCAGGTTCCCGCTGGTCACCACCAGAGGCTTTCCCCACACATCCATCAGCAGCGCATGAAGAGGGGAAGACGGAAGCATTATCCCCACAAAACGGCTGAACATGCACACGGAAGGAGCCAGATCCACATCCTTCCTTCCCCGGGCCAGCACAATGGGGGCGGCCGGAGAAGCCAGCAGGCGCTTTTCCTCCTCCGACAAGCGGCACAGCCTCTCCGCCGCAGCCACATCCGGCACCATCACGGCAAAAGGCTTGGCGTCACGCTCCTTCAACCGCCGGAGACGCCTGACGGCAGCTTCCGAAGAAGCATCCGCCAGCAATTGAAACCCTCCCACGCCCAGCAGGGCCACAATCAAACCGTCCGCCAGCACCCATGCCACCTGTGCCGCGGGGGTATCAAACCCATGGCCGAACCCCAGTTCGGAACCATCTGAAAACAGCACCTTCACGGAAGGGCCGCAGGACGGGCAGCCGATAGGCTGTGCGTGAAAACGCCTGTCCTCCACATCCTGGTACTCCCTCCGGCACTCCGGACACATTCGGAACCCCTTCATGCTGGTGCCCGCGCGGTCATACGGCATTGTCTCAATAATGGAATAGCGGGGACCGCAGTGCGTACAGTTGGTAAACGGATAATGATACCGGCGGGAAAACGGGTCGCGCATTTCTTCCAGGCACTCCGGGCACGGAGCCAGATCCGGCAGCATCACCGGAACGCCTCCGGGGGTGGAATCGCTTTCCTCAATGCGGAATTCCTCAAAACCGGCAGGCTCGCATACGGTACGCTCCACTCCATAAACCCGGGCATGCTCCGGCAGGCCGTCCATCAGCGCGGTCCAGAAACGCTCCGGAGCGCCGGACTCCCCTTCCACATGAATCTCCACACCGGACTCCGTATTGCGCACAAACCCCTTCAATCCGTGCCGTACCGCCAAACGGTACACATGGGGACGGAAGCCGACCCCCTGAACCATGCCGGCTATCTCAAATTTCAATGCCGCGGCGGCCTGTTCAATGGTGGTGATGGCCATGATGCTGAATCGTGCCTTCCCGGGCGCGGCACGCACGTTCCACAATCTCCTCGCACCAGGCCTCCATTCCTTCGCCGGTCTTGGAAGAAACCTCCATCACGTGCGCATGATGAGCCACCTTGTTCAGGGCGGCCAGGGCGGCGTCACGGTTAAAATCCACGGCATCCGCCAGATCGGACTTGGTCACCAGGGCAACATCCGCAGAATGGAACATGGGAGGATATTTCAACGGCTTGTCCTCACCCTCCGTCACGGAAAGCAGCACCACGCGCACGCCTTCCCCCAGGTCATAGGAAGCCGGGCAAACCAGATTGCCCACATTTTCAATAATCAAAACGTCGAGATCATCCAGAGGCATTTTCTTCATGGCCTCCGCAATCATGCGGGCGTCCAGATGGCACATGGTGCCCGTTGTAATCTGCACTACGGGGATATCCGCTCGGCTCAGGCGTTCCGCATCATTATCCGTCGCCAAATCCCCTACGATAACCCCCATGCGCACACGGCCGCGGAGCATCTCCGCCGTCTTCTGCAACAGGGAAGTCTTTCCTGACCCCGGAGAAGAAAAAACATTGATAACCAAAAGGTTTTTTGCAGCAAAAAAACCTCTGTTGCGCTCTGCCAGCCGGTCATTGGCATCCAACACCGGAACATGGACGTCCATGCCGTGGCCGTGACTTTCATGGGAGAGCTCCCCCCCGCATCCACATTCTTTACACATAATCAATACTGATATTAGATTCCCAAAGAGAAAAAAAACTCATCCGTTTCACGTCATACTCCTATGAAATCAAACAAAACTGCCCCGGTTTTCTTTTTAGCGCGGGAGGAAAACATTTTTCTATAAAGGGAAAGATGCAATGCTCCATACGCAGAAAAACTTTTGGGAACATCCTCTTATCATTTCCCCTTGCTGTTCAATATTGTTGTTTGACATCCGTTTACAAATCCCCAGCCACTTAAACCCGCACGCCCCACAGCCCGCGCAAAAAATCCGGATAATTAAAAAAAACAATAAAGTCCCCAATAATCAATCCTTTCCCGCCCTTCCTCATTTCATGTAAAACCGGAATAACCGTCCCCATCCTCCTGCATAGAGTCATTCATATGGTTTCCACCGAAATTCCTTCATCATAAGCATGTGGACTTGCCAAGGCATAGGAATTCTGTAAACTGTTTCGTCCTCAGACAACATCCTTTTTTCCAGGTTATGCCAGACGCTCGCTTTCAACCACTTCCCGGATTCCGCGATTTTGCACCGGCGGACTGCGCCGTGCGCAACTATCTTTTCAACGCATGGAAGAAGGTGGCTCATCGTTACGGATTCCTGGAATGGGAGGGCCCGACTGTGGAAGCCACGGAGCTTTATCTTAAAAAGAGCGGAGGCGAGCTGCCCACCCAGCTCTTCCGCTTCACGGACCAGGGGGACCGGGACATCACCATCCGCCCGGAACTCACCGCATCCCTGGGACGCATCGCAGCCGCCTACCAGCGCGAATACACCAAACCGCTCAAATGGTTTGAAATCGGTTCATGCTTCCGTTATGAAAAACCCCAGAAAGGGCGTCTGCGCGAATTTTATCAATTCAATGCGGACATTCTGGGAGAAGCCTCTGCGTGGGCGGATTCCGAACTGATAGCCCTGGCCATCGACTGCATGAGGGAACTGGGCTTTACGCAAAACGACTTCATCGTGCGCGTCTCTGACCGGGAAGCCTGGATCAGGTTTGCTTCGGAACACGGCGTGCAGGAACAGGATATTCCCGCTTTCCTCGGCATTGTGGACAAATTTGAACGTGACCGCCCGGAAGAATGCCAGCGCAAGCTGGACGCCTTCCATATCAGCCGCGGCGATCTGGTGGCCTTCATTGAAAACCCGCCCGACGGAGCGTCCGAACGCTATGACATCCTGATGAAAGACCTGACAGCCCGCGGGCTGGACGGCTATGTCAAGCTGGACTTATCCGTAGTGCGCGGGCTGGCCTACTACACCGGTCTGGTTTTTGAAATCTTTGACACACAGCGCAGCCTGCGCGCCGTAGCCGGCGGAGGACGTTACGACACGCTGGTAGGCGCCCTTTCCAATAACGCAGTGGACATGCCGGCAACCGGCTTTGCCATGGGGGATGCCGTCATCACCCACCTTATTGAACAGACGCCCCATGCCAAAGCGCTGAAAGATGCGGCGCTGGCCTCCGCAGGCTGCGACATCTTCATGGTTCAGGCGTCTGAGAGCCGCCGCGCGGAAGTTCTTGCCATCGCTTCCGCCCTCCGGGACCAGGGATACAGTGTAGACCTTCCCCTCACGCTCACCAAAGTCAACGGACAGCTCCAGAAGGCCGTCAAATCCGGCGCCCGCGCGGCCTTGATCGTGGGAGATGAATTTCCGGTCATGGAACTTCGCGACCTGGGAGCCCGCACCTCATCCTCCGTCGCCATGGACGACCTGTTTGACGCCGTGGCTTCACTCACCGGAAGCAATTGACGCCTTTCTTTCCCCCTTCTTCCATTTTCAATAAAGATGAACTCATACCGCACTCATACCTGCAGCGAATTGCGCGCTGCGAACATCGGCAAGCCGACCACCCTCATCGGCTGGGTAGATTCCGTCCGGGACCATGGCGGCGTCATATTTATCGACTTGCGCGACCGCTCCGGCATCACGCAGGTAGTCTTTCACCCGGAAGTCAATCAGGATGTGGCGAAAGCCTCCCAGCAGCTCCGCTCCGAAGACATGATCCAGATTTCCGGCACCGTGGCCGCCCGCCTGAAAACGGATACGGTGGACACGACCAACGCGGACCTTCCCACCGGGGAAATCGAGGTCTCCGCAGACACCCTGAACGTCATCAACAAGGCTGACGTGCTCCCCTTCCAGCTGGACCGGGCCCTCTCCAACGAAGACCTGCGCCTCAAATACCGCTTTCTGGACCTGCGCCGCCCGGCCATGGCCCGCAACATGCAGATCCGCCACCGCGTCACCAAAACCACGCGCGACTATCTGGACGAGCACGGCTTTCTGGAAATTGAGACGCCCATCCTCTCCAAATCCACGCCGGAAGGCGCACGGGACTTCCTGGTTCCCTCCCGCCTGGCGCCCGGCAAATTCTACGCGCTGCCCCAGGCCCCGCAGCAATACAAGCAGCTGCTCATGGTGGCCGGCATGGAACGCTATTTCCAAATTGCCCGCTGCTTCCGTGACGAAGACCTGCGCGCGGACCGCCAGCCGGAATTCACCCAGGTGGACATTGAAGCTTCCTTCATCACGCCGGAAGACATCTACAACCTGGTGGAAGGCCTGCTCAAACGCGTATACAAGGAATCCCTGGGCGTGGACATTCCCACCCCCTTCCCCCGCATGACCTGGAAGGAAGCAATGGATCAGTACGGTTCCGACAAGCCGGAACGCCGCTTCGGCATGAAGCTGACGGACGTCTCCTCCATCTTTGAAAACAGCGGTTTCAAGGTATTCGCCTCAGCCGTAAGCAACGGCGGCGTGGTCAAGGCCATCAACGCCAAGGGATTCGGTTCCGCCTCCGTTGGCCAGATTGACGCCCTGACGAAAACTGCCGTGGAAGCCGGAGCCAAAGGCCTGGCCTATATCAAGGTGCGCGAGGAAGACTGGAGAAGCCCCATCTCCAAATTCCTTTCTGACGAAGAAAAGCAAAAACTCACGGAAGCCCTGGACATCGAAACAGGAGACCTCGTTCTCTTTGCCGCCGGCCCGTGGGAACCCTCCTGCGATATCCTGGGCCGCGTGCGCCTGCAATGCGCCGAATTCATGGAACTGCTCAAGGACAACAAGGAACGCGACTTTCTGTGGGTTATTGAATTCCCGCTGGTAGGCTGGGATGAGGAAGAGCAGCGCTGGGTCGCCATCCACCACCCCTTTACCCGCCCCGTCAAGGAAGACGAACAAAAACTGCTCAGCGGGGAACTCTCCGCAGACCTTCGCGCGCAGGCCTACGACGTGGTGCTCAACGGCACGGAGCTGGGAGGCGGTTCCATCCGCATCCATGAACGCGACCTGCAGTCCGCCATGTTCAAGGCGCTCGGCATCACGGAAGAACAGGCCCGCGAACAATTCGGCCACATTCTGGACGCTTTCAGCTTCGGCGCTCCGCCCCACGGCGGCCTTGCGCTGGGACTGGACCGCCTGGTCATGATGATTTGCAACGCGGAATCCATTCGCGAAGTCATCGCATTCCCGAAAAACAACCGGGGAGCGGATCTGATGAGCGACTCCCCCGCCGCCGCGGAAGACCGGCAGCTGCGCGACATTCACATTCAGGTGAAACTGCCCGCTAAAAAATAGCCGGAATCTTCAAACAAAACCCCGGATGGCAATCATTCCATCCGGGGTTTTTTCATGCAGAAAAAACAGAGCTCCCTTTCCCGGCAGGCAGCACACCATTCCTCCCGGCCTTCTTCCCGCGCCTTCAACTCGCCCGGGATACGGCAACCTTCCCGTCGTCCATAACAGCCAAATAAACTCCGGGCCGGGCATGCCGGACATTCGGCCCAATTTCCCAACCGGAATGTGGCGGCCTCCGAATAAAACCAGAATAAACCGGTATCTGAAACAATCCGTTTTCCTACCCTTTCAGCACACATTCATCCCGGGGCGCCGTGAAAGAGCCGGCACCGATTTCAATATTCAAAATCCGGCAGGGATGCTGGCGCTGTTCCGAGGCGCAATGCCGCATCCCCTGAATCAACACCCTCAAATCACCTGCCCGGTCATCTTTCCTCCACCCGGAAATGAGCAAACGAAGGCATTGAACCCTCCCATCTCCATTCGTCTGAAACCAGATAGCCATGGTTTCATCCGCAGCCATGCGGCAGCCCCTTCCGGCAAGCTTGAACATTCCGGAGTCCTCCGAACACTCCATGCTGTCCCAAACCACATCCTTGATACCGCATTCGGCTGAATTCCTGACGGCAATCTTTCCGCCGGGAAACCATCCCATATGAAACAGCAGGCATCGCATCAGATAGGCACGTCTTAAGGCGCAATCCTCCCGATGGGTGCCGAGACCAAGAGATTTTCTGGCGCCGCAGAACTTGCTTCCCCGGTCGATAGTCAGCCGGACCTTATAACTTCCGGATGTATTCTTCCGCAATTCGATTGATCTATAGATGGACATGCAAATATTCATACAATATCCAAAAACTATATATATAAAATCAAACGGGCCTAGAATAAAAATGTTAGAAAATTACACAACTTAATATAAAACAACATCATCAACAAAATACCTAAATAAAGAAAAATCAAATATTCCACACCCAGGATACTCCTTCCATGAACGGCAATACCGGCCGTTCCCAGAAAAGCTATTCCCCTTCCTGACAAAAAATAATCCTAAGGCATGAAACGCCAGCGCCGTATTCCCCTCTCCTTTTCAGGAACAACGCAGCTCCCTCCGGCAAAACGCTCAACCTGGGCAGTGGAACTTCATCTTCGGCACTACGAGGAATTTGGCATGGAATTCATTCAATAAAAACTCAACATCATTCCGTCCCCCCACCACCAAGCGCCAGCCCCGTTACAGGGAATAAACAGGAGGCAGAAAAACTTCCCAGGCCCCGCTTCAAAACTTCCGCTGTGTCATTTACCTGGGACAGGGGGAGCCGGTTCCTCCCCTTGCGGCATGCTACGCGAGAGAACTGTTTTCCTTTTCCCGGCTTCCCGCCCTTCTCCGCCAGCACCATGCCAAATAAACCGCGGCAGCCCCTCCATTGAGCAGTCCTGCCATAAACAAGACCGGAGCGCCGCGGTTCCATTCCCAGGCAGCTCGTATATCCCCGCGGGCCATTTCCGCATACCCTCGCGTCATGCCGCACAACGGGCATTCACGATGCGGCACGGCAACAGAAGCCGCCAGAGAATTCATCCTGTCAGGGCTAATTGCCAGCGCCATGAGGGAGGGCACCAGCAACAGGCAGGACAGAACAGCCCATACAGGCAGCCATACTTTCCTGACCACCCAGCTATCACGGCATGAACGCCATGAAGAGCGCCCGCCATTCATCGCCGATCTTCCTAAAAAGGTTCAGGAACTACAAATCCTGGGAGCCTGTTCCATCCGTGGGGGACATTCCATCCGCCTCCCCGGACTGCCTCAATGGCTCCCTGTTTTCCAGCTCCATCTGCCGAAGCTCCTTTTGAATTTCCAGAGCCTTCTTTTCCACATAATCCTGGTGCTGTTCCATGTAAGTCACGGTAGCGCTGGCCATCCATGCCTGGACAATTCCCGCAACGGCGGACAGGACCAACGCGATAATGGCAACAACAAGAGCCCCTTTGGGTGAACCTTTACTGACAGCCACAATGCTCATGATCAGAGCAATAATGGCAAGCAGCCCCGCAGGAATCAGAGTAATCCAGCCCAGGCACGGGAAAAAACCGATCAATGCCAATACCAGGGCGATAATGCCGAGAACAAGAGCGGCCGTGCAGGAAGGAGAACCGCTGCAGCAGGACGAAGGAGAAGAAGAATCAGAAGTATTCATCATGACGTTATTTTATAGGGTTCAGTGAAAATTCCTTTGGGAACCTTCATTCTTTCCCCTTACTGGAAGAAAACTTTCCTGTCAAGATGCAAGCTCTGCCATTCAGGACATCCGGATGTCATTCCGTTCCGCCAGGCATCAGATATCCTTCTTCCCCTTTTATGGCAGCATCAATGAGGATAACCCCATTTCCGGCAGGCCCGCATAAAAACAGGAACCGGCTCTAATGCGGAGAACCAAAAACAACTCCTGCGTTATTTCCCATGCAGCAGCTCCTTCAACGCCGTTCCCAGCCGCGTGACCTGTCCGGATTCATGCGCAGCCGTTACCGTAATGCGCAACCGGGCCGTTCCGCGGGGGACCGTAGGATAACGGATGGCGGGAGCCAGAAAGCCCTGTTCCAGCAGGGCATCCGCCGCAGCCAGGGCAGCATCGTTCTCTCCCACCACAACAGGGAAGATGGAAGAAACAGGCCTTCCCGGCATCCCCAGTGCGGCGGACAAACTATTTGCCAGCACGGAAACACGGCGGCGCAATTCCTTTCCCTCCCCGCTGCGGATCACTTCCACCGCGGCCAGGGCGGCAGCGGCCAAAGCGGGAGGAGGAGCCGTGGAATAAATCAGGGACCGGGCGGAATTAACCATGACATCCGCCCAGGCGCGGGAACAGGCCACATATCCACCACTTACCCCGGCAGCCTTGCTCAAAGTCCCCATTTGAAAATCTATCCGGGAGGAAACGCCCAGTTCTTCCGCCAGTCCGGCCCCGTGTTCTCCCAGCACGCCGAATCCGTGAGCTTCATCCACCAGCAGCAACGCGCCGAATTCATCCTTCAGACGCACAATTTCCCGAAGGGGGGCACGGTCTCCATCCATGCTGAAAACGGATTCGGTCACTACCAGAATCCCGCCGGAAGGATTCGCGTTCCGCAAATGCTGCAGTTTTTTTCTTAATGACTCCATATCGTTATGCAGAAACGTAGACAAACGCGCCCCGGACAAACGCGCCCCGTCAATCAGGCTGGCATGGGACAGCCTGTCCATCAGCACCGTATCCTCCCGGTCCGCAATAGAAGTAATCACTCCCAGGGAGGTAGCATAACCGGAGGAAAAACTGACCGCCGCTTCAGTCCCCTTCAAAGCGGCCAGTGCCTCTTCCAGACGGGAATGCGCCCGCCGCGTCCCCGTCACCAGGCGGGATGCCATGGCTCCGGCCCCTTCATCCCGCACCGCACGGGAAAAAGCCTCCGCCAGGGACGGATGGTGGGCCAGCCCCAGATAATCGTTGCTTGCCAGATTGACCACTTCCCGGCCATCCGCCAGACGGGCCATTCCTCCGGGCAGGCATTCCACATCCCGCAGGACGCGCAGCAGCCCCGCAGACTTCAACTCTGACAAAAACTGTTCAGGATTCTTCATAAGCGTTCACTATTCAACAATATTCAGCCGTCCACAGCCAGACTCAGCACCACATTATGGCCGCCCATGGAAGCGGCGGATTTGACCAGCATCCGCCCCCCGACCAACGGCAGCTCCTCCGCAGAACAGGCGCCGCCTTCCGGGAAGGAGGCCCAGGGAGGATTGGGAGGCAATACCCCCTCTCTGGCAAAGACCAGCATCAGGGCCAGCTCCAGAATTCCGCTGCCTCCAATGGCATGCCCCGTCCACGGCTTCATCATCCTCAAATCCGGCAGTCCGTCTTTAAAAACCCTTTTCAAAGCAGCCCGTTCGGACACGCTATTTCCCGCCGTGCCGCTGGCATGGGGGCAAACAGTCAGGGGAACCGCTCCATCCCGACTTTTCAAAGCAGCCTCCAGCAGGGTGGCTATGCTCTTTCCGTCCTCCGGCATGCCCAGCGGGCTATAGGCGTCGGAATTCACCAGATAATCCTTCACGTAAATACCGGGCACCGAAGACAATTCCAGGGCTATGGCCGCCCCGCCCTCGGAAATGCACATGCCGTCGGCCAGAGGTCCGTAGGGATCATTCAAACCATTGCGGGAAAGCATGCCGGAGGCCCAGTACGTCCCCAGCAGCTCCCGGCACAAGGGCAAATCCAGACCGATAGCCAGCGCTCTCTTGACAACTCCCTGCCGCATCAGCATGGCGGCCATGCCTACGGCATCCAGGCCGGCGGCACAGCCGCTCGCCAGCACGTGATAAGGCCCGCAAATTCCCAATTCGATGCTGACGCAGGAAGCAAGTTCGCTATGCAGGGAATTGGGAACGGCCAGAATTTTCATGGGCCGCCGTCCCGGCCACGGGCTCAGCCATCCGGAAGCGTTCCCGCGGGAACTGCCCACAATCAGGGCGGCATCCCTCAATTCCTCCCTTCCCCATCCGGCATCCTCCACGGCCTGGCGCGCCAACAGCAGCGCCAGCTGGGAGGCAGGGCCGTTCCTGCGGCTGCATAACAATTCCCTGTCTGGAATCCATCCGCTCAATACATCGCCCCAGGGATTCCCCTCGCCCCACAGTTCACTCAACGGCTTCAACACTCTGCGCCCTTCCCTTACCCCGGCAAGATGGGCTGCCGCCCCCATGCCGAAGCCGGAAGCCAGGCCCAGGCCGCATACCCGCGGTTCCGGGCTTCCAGAGCTCTTACCCCCCGCCATCATGACGGCGGCCAGACTACCGCCCTGCCCGGAAAAACTCAAGCTTCCGGTGCGTCAGGAACAGCCTGAAAAGACCACTGCCGCAACCTTGCAACGGGAGCTCCTTTTATGGCAATCTGGCTTCATGACTATTCAGCCCGCCGTTTTCTTCTCTCTTCTGTTGGCATCCCTTTCTCTTCCCTCCTTCTCCCTTTCCCCGCCCAGTGAAAAATTCCGGGCGGCAGACTGGGCGGCGCTTCATTCCTCCCGGAGCGACCAGCGGCACGTTTCCTCACGGGGCATCGTCCAGACCATGCTGGAAAAACTGCGTCCGGCATGCGAATTTTCTCCGGATATGCCTCCAAAGGATTTTCCCGCCTGGCGGGAAAAACTCCGGAACGCCATGCAGCAACTGATGAAATTCCCCCTTCAGGCGGATATCCCCGCCCCCGTCCTGGTAAAAACCGTACAAAGAGAACACTACCGGGTGGAAAAATGGGAAGCCTATCCCTTTCCGGGAGCCGCCGTACCGTTCCTGGCGCTCCTGCCGGACAACGCTTCAGACCAAAATCCGGTTCCCGTGCTGTTCTGCATTCCCGGTTCCGACCAAACCAAGGAAGAACTGGCGGGGGAAACATCACCAGATCTGGACCAGCCTCCCGTACAGCAGCCGGGCAACAACGCCATGGCTTTCCATTACGTCAGGCAGGGATGGGCTGCCATTGTGGTGGACAATGCCGGAACGGGTGAAGAAGGAGACGCGGAACGCGCCGCAGGCCGTTCTTCACACGATTATGAAAACCTGGCCCGCTTCCTGCTGGAAATGGACTGGAGCTGGCTGGGCTACACCTCTTATACGGACCAATGTATTCTGGATTGGACGAAAACACGCCCCTGGGCACAAAAAAACCATATTATTCTCAGCGGCTTCTCCCTGGGAACGGAACCCATGATGGTTCTGGGCATCCTGAACCCGGACGTCTTTGCCTTTGTATATAACGACTTCCTGTGCCGCACGCTGGAACGCGCCAAAACCATGACGATGCCCAACGGCAGGGGCGTGCGATCCGCGCCCAACTCCATCCGCCACCTTATTCCGGGGTTTTGGAAACAATTCGACTTCCCGGACATCGTGGCGGCTCTCGCCCCGCGCCCCGTCATCTGCACGGAAGGCGGCCTGGACAGGGACTTCCGGCTCATCTCCGCAGCCTACCGTATGGCGGGAGCGCCAGATCATTTCCGGTATCACCACCAGCCCCGGTTTGCGGACCCTGCCCAACGCTGGAACGGCAGCCGCTTGCCCGCAGGCCTGGACAGAGACGCTTTTTTCCGCCTCGTCAACGTGGATCCCCGCAACCACTTCTTCAAAAAAGACCTGGTCATTCCCTGGCTTAAAAGCCTTCTGGATAAAAGCGATAATAAAAACTAAGCCCAGCTCCAGACAAAAACCGCCCGGAACCGCCGGAACAGGGCATTCCCTCATCCTTAGGGACGCGAATCTATCCGGCGGCACATCTTCCGGAACGCGTGCCCCAGCTTTCCGCAAAAGCCCGTCACCGCCCGGGCGCCCCTTTCCACGTTTATCAACCTGAACAAATAACGCCTTACGGAGTCCACCAGGGCGCATCCGGCATAAACCGCGGCGGCGGCAGCCAATAATTTCACAACCATCAGCGCTGTGGAAGGAGACGCAGTCCACTCAAAGACATCCCATAAAAACAACTTTCCTATCAAAGCATTGCAATGCAGCACATAAACGCTGAACGACGCTGCCGCCAGCCATGAAATACAGGAGACAACCCTTCGGGATGAAAAATGCATCCGGGAAAAAATCAGCAGCAGGGCAACCGCCGTTCCTACAATAAAAGGAGAATTATAGTGAACAAACATTCCACCGCCCTTGACCTGCCCAATCAGGTATGGAGACACCACGTTAAGAACCATCCTGAAACCCCAGGCGAAACATACGCATCCGGCATAAAACATCCATAAAGAACGCGTTTTCATTCCCGTCAGCAAACCATGCTTTTTAATATACATCCCCAGCATGTAAAGGCTGCCCAGCCACCAGATGGTGTACCCTTCTTCCACCGAAAACACATCCCTGTGAAGCAGGGTGGGAATAACGGAAAACAGCACAAAAACAGTAACCAGAAGATATTGGAACTGTAATTTGGTCAGCCTGTTCCCCAGGGCGTTAAGAAACGGAATGAAGAAAAACAACCCCACATACGCCGTCACATACCAATATTGACCGGATAAAACGGGGAAAAGGGAATTCAGAATATGATTCAATTGAAGCGCGTGGGGGAACAACAACAGCGCGAGCAGCAAACTGCCCCATGTATAAAAAACAACCTGAAACCATAAGGAAACCACGCGTTCATACCTGAACGTTCCGTCGCAGCACACATATCCTGTAATGAGCGCATAACAATTCACCCCGCAATAAGCGGCAGTTTCCAGCAGCCACCCGACATTATAGGAAGAGGTCCCATGATTCTCCACAGACAAAACATCAATGGAGGCCAAAAGATGAAGAATTAAAACCATCACCATGGCGACAATGCGCAACGCATCTATCCCATAATTCCGGGACGGGGAAATATATTCCGGACAACCACAGGAAAAACGCTTTCCTTTCTCTTCATCATCAGCCAGCGGCAAACTCATGGAGAAACATTTCTACGGATTTATTATCCGCGTTCAAGCCTTAATATTGAAGAAGAGTGATTTAAGAAAAAACTGACGGTTCAGGGATTATCCGGTTTCCGCCGGAAACATGAAATTCCAGACACGGAAAGAGAAATTTCTCCATGTTTACATGCTTTCCAGAAGACCGGAAAACCCTTGCTCTTGGGGATTTCCTGTTTTCAGAATCATCGTAGGCAATCCATTTTATTTAAAAAAGGAATCTTTTGAAAATATTTTATTAGGAGAAGTGAACGCGGATAATAAATCCGCTGTCCATTATTAAACAATCCTGCTGTCCAGATCGAACACCTGGCCGGAAGCTGCCGTAAGAACATCCTGTAAAAACAGGATAAACGCCGCAGCCTGCTCCGGCGTATTCAACCGGTTCAACACATGCCGGGACAAAGCCGCCTCTTTCACGCTCTCCCTCAGCACGGCCGTCATCTCCGTCAACATAAACCCCGGCAACACCAGATTCACGCGAATCCCATCCTTTCCCCATTCTCTCGCCAGGCTCTTCACCAGGCCCGCCAGAGCAGCCTTGGAAGCGGCATAAGCCGCCTGGGACGGAGCCGGACGGAGCGCCGCATAAGAGCCGACCATCACCACCTGCCCCTGCCGTTTCTCCCGCATCATGGCGGAGGCGGCGCACCGGCCGCACCAGGCGGCTCCCGTCACATTCACGTTCATTACCTCGTCCCACTCCTCCTCCGTCTGTTTCAGGAACGGCCTGTCCCTGGTAATTCCGGCGGCGCAAACCGCCAAATCATACGCGGCATGGCAATCAAACCAGCGACGTACGGCGGAACGGTCTCCCACATCCAGTGCGGCATGGCCCGGGGCATCCGTCTCCCATCCCGCAGCGGAAAAACATTCCACGATGGCCCGCGCCAAACCGCCGTGACCGCCGCTGATGAACACTCTCCGCATCAAAAAAGTTCCCTCAACGTTAAAACCTCACTTGGGGTCCACCCACCGCCCATACTCCCTGATCAGATCCACCAGCCGTTCCACAGCTTCCTCCTGGGGAATATTGAACTTCACAGGGGTATGCTTCACATACAGGTTGATCTTGTTCGGCGCACCGCCCACATAACCGAAATCCGCGTCCGCCATTTCTCCGGGGCCATTCACAATACACCCCATCACGGCAATCTTCACCCCTTTCAAATGTTCCGTGGCTTTCCGGATGCGGGCCGTCGCCTCCTGGATATTGTACAGGGTACGCCCGCAGGACGGGCAGGAAACGTAATCCGCCCGCGTCAGCCTCGTTCCCGTAGCCTGCAAAATATTGAATCCCAGGAAGGAAGCCAAACGGGGGTCCGACTCGCCCTGAATCAGCACGGCGTCTCCAATCCCGTCGCACAGCAGGGAGCCGATATTGCGGGCAGCCGTCAGCGGCACGTCTTCCCCGGAAACGGAACCGGGCGCCAGCGTATCCTTCAGCAGGATCAGGTGCCTGTCCTCAATACGGGCAGCCAGAAGGCGGAACGCATATACAGGCTCCATAGCCAGCCCGTTCTTTACAGTGACAATGGACGGTTCCGCCAGTTCCTTCAACGGCTCCAGATCGGCATCGCACCGGGGATCCACCTCAATGGCTTCCAGCTGCCCCAGGGATAATTCAGGCATCATGTCCCCCATCGCCTCCCGTTCCGTCTGCAGGGCGTAAAACCCGGCGTCGGGAACCGCCACGCGCACAGGCTGCTCCCAGCCCAGGCGCACGCCATGACACATCGCCAGCCCACCCTGCCTTTTGGAAAACTTCAGGGGATCATAGCTCAACTCCGGTTCAGGGAAGGAAACCGGGTCATCGGAACGCTCCGACGGCTGGAAAGGATTGGACAGGCGGTAAGCCACGGGCACCTCCCGCACGGCGTCCTCCGTCAGGGAGACGCGCAGGGTATCCCCAATGCCGTCCGTCAGCAGGGAGCCGATGCCCACGGCGCTCTTGATGCGTCCGTCCTCTCCGCCCCCGGCTTCCGTCACCCCCAGATGAATGGGATAATTCCAATCCGGCCCCAGGGCGTTCATGCGCTCCACCAGCAACCGGTAGGCGGCCACCATCACCTTGACGTTGGAAGCCTTCATGGAAAACACCAGGGAATGGTAATCCAGGTCGCGGGCAATCTGCGCAAACTCAATCGCGCTCTCCACCATCCCCTCCGGCGTATCGCCAAAGCGGTTCAAAATGCGGTCGGACAGGGAGCCATGGTTGGAACCGATGCGCATCGCGCGGCCATGCTCCCGGCAAAACAGGACCAGGGGCGTAAATTCCTCCCTCAGGCGATCCAGCTCCTCGCGGTATTCGGCGTCGGAATACTCCCGCACTTCAAACTTCTTCTTATCAATGAAATTGCCCGGATTAATACGAATCTTCTCCACCCATTTGGCTGCCTCCATCGCGGCATCCGGCTTGAAATGAATATCGGCCACCAGAGGCACATGGCAGCCGGCAGCGCGCAATTCCCGGGAAATATTCTCCAAATTGGCGGCATACGCCTTGGTCTGGGCGGTCAGGCGGATAATCTCGCACCCTGCCGCCGCCAGCTCCAAAGCCTCCTTCACGCAGGCATCCGTATCCCGCGTATCGGACGTCAGCATGGACTGAATCCGGATGGGATTGGAACCGCCCACCCCCACATTCCCCACCATGACTTCACGGGTTGCGCGGCGCGTGTATCGATAAGGACTCGGACAATAGGAAGACTGCATGAAACCACTCTACCGCGCCAGATTCCCCTGTCAACCATCCTTCAAAACGGAAAGCCTTTTCCCGCCAATCCGGCAAGCGGCAAAACGGAAAAGGCTCCGCCACGCGGATATTGCTCCACGTCAGCCTCCCTCCCAGCGGAATCCCCGGCATCTTTCCCCGCCTTCCGGGGATTCCTTCACAACGCGGACTGCACGATAAACAACACGATTGACCCCATATAAACAGCCGCCAGCACCACGGCGGCGCAGCACTGAAACAGCCTGTATCCACAGGCCAGAACAATCCTCCTGAGCGTGGATTCCGGATGCCGCCGCGCCCACCATGCATACAGCAGGAAGACGGCGGCCGCTCCGGAGGAAACCAGCAGGGAACTTTTCAACAGAGGCGGATAATAATCAAACACCACCCGGTTTTGTCCTTCCAGAAGGCGCACCGCCATCAATTCCCCCACCTTTTCCACAGGCGCCTCCATCCCGTTCCGCCGGGCCCTCCATCCCCGGTCATACACGACCGGCACCATGAGAGCCTCCCCTTCTCCGGCATTCAGCGCCACCTCCACATGGCCACCGCTTCCCTTCGTCTCCATCCCGTACTTATCCTGCTCTTTCCCCAGAACCGGAACATCCTGCTCCGGCGTACGCGCCGCAGCCGCCAGAAGGGGCGTTTCCACGGTCCGCAGCATCCTCCCCTCCACCACGGTTTCCCCGGCAACGGCCGCACGCTTCAATTCCAAAACCCCGTTATAGGTGCGGCTCGTTCCTCCGGATGTCTTCTGCGCCTCCGCCATGACGGGCACCGCACATCCATTGACACGGAGTTCCGCCGTATCCGTCTGCGGGAACCCGTACACCGCGCCGGGATATTCCGGAATGCCCGCCCGGTAAAAGGGTCCGCTCATCTCCGTCCTCACTGCTACGGCCTCATAAAGGGGGCCTTCCGCCGATGGGCAGAGCGCGGCATGCAGGGCATTAAGATTGCTGAACACATCAGCATTCTCATCCAGACGCAGCCCCAGAGCGCCCTGGGGGACTACCAGCCCCCAGCGGGCGCCCGGAAGCCTGTATAAATACATGCCTTCCCGGGAAAGCACGCACTCCATTCCCTCCATGGGCCGGGACGCCAGCACAAAACCATGGCCCAGCAGCAAATCGGAAAACAGAGTGCCTCCCTGGCCGTACGTGCGCGTGAATTCATCCCGGTACCCCAGGTTTTTCAGAAAACGGAAATGCCTGATGCTCGTCGTATGCCGGAAATTGCCAATACCCGGGACAGGCCCCAGGCAATCCGCGTTTTCCACCATCAGGCGATCCCTGTCCTTCACGCGCAGCAAGCCTGAATACCCCTTCATGCCGCGCGCCAGCCATTCCGCATTGAGTGCCTGGACGGAGGCTTTCTCCTCCTCCCCCTGCTTCCAGAACGCGGCAGCCCCTATGGGCAGCCCCAGCATCATCACGGAGGCAATGGACCACACCAGCCTTTTGCCCTCCACATGCCTCCAGCACAGCCATGCGCATGCAAAAAACAGCAAAGGCAGAAGACGCGCCGCAAGATCCGCAGCCGTCATCTGCAGGACAAACAGGGAAACGGAAAAAGCCGCTATGGGAAGCCCCAGGCACCATCCCCACCCCCATGGCCGTCCTGCCGGCCCCGGCAGCCTGCCGCCGGACAAAATCCAGGCGCAGAACGACATTACCGCCAGATTGGGAATAAAACCGAACCGGACGGGAAAATCCACGTAGCTCCATAAATGGGCGGCGCGGTGGATGGGCTCGACAAACGCGGGCAAAACGGACGCCGTCAGAAGAAGGATAAACAAACGCCTCCCTCTGTCCGGCGCAGAGGACGCCTGCTTCCCGCAAGCCAAATAAACCGCCGCCAGAGCGGCGAATGACATCCCCGGCAGGCAGGCGTAAAGGCGTTCCAGGAATTTGGGAGGGTCAAACGGCCATGACAACTCAAAAAACGTGGGCGGCGTCATAAACAGGGAGCGCATGGAATCCCGGCTCATTTCCGCCATCGGCAGCCAGTAATAACAAGTGGCCAGCGTCACCGCCGCCGTGTACCAGAACACGCGGGCCAGGCGCACGCGGCGTTCCCGCGTCCCCTTCAGGGGCAGCGTAAAGGCCCACGCGAACAGCCAGCCGGTGACGACGGCCATGAACGCGCTGTACAGGGAGGTAGCCAGCAGGAAGAGGCCGGCGGCATACAGCCAGCCCCTTCCCCCGTTCACCAGCCGGTAAAGGCCCAGGGCAAACAGGGGGAACATGGCGGCATGGTCCAGGAACTGCATGAACCCGTACTTGGTCTGGAAAAAGCCCCCCACGGCATAACCCGCCGTCAGCAGCACGGCCCAGCATACGGGCAGGGAGGGAAACACGCGCCTCAGGAACCAGGAAGCCGTCACGCAGATGCAGGCCACATCCGCCAGCATCACCCAGACCATGTCCTTCAGCAGGAAGGAATCCCCCATCGCCACGGCAATCCAGGTGGAGGGGATCAGCAACTGATGCGGCAGCGTAGGGCTCACCCGGATTCCCGCACCGCCATTGACATCATAAAAAAAAGCTCCGTCAAACGCTCCGGACATCAGGGCGGAGGCATAATACTTCAAGGTAGGATAAACCAGCTGCCCGTTATCCATATACTCCAGGAAGCGGCCTCCGAAAGGCCAGATCCCCCGTACCGCCAGAAAAAGGAACACCACCGCCAGGGAAAACGCAATGGACGCCAGGGACGTCAATACCGGACGGGAAGAAGCGGATTCCATGGCTCAATCAGCGGACAAACGGTTCAGCGGCCCGGATCAGCCGGAGAGCGCGGGCGCATTCCGCCACGTCATGGACACGGTGAATCTGCGCGCCATGCAAATGCCCCCACACCGTCATCACGGCGGTGCTCAGCGGCGCGCGGCCCTGCTCCGCATCCCCCAGGACGGCGCCCAGCATGCGCTTGCGGGAAAGGCCCAGCAGCACCGGGCGTCCTGCCACCTGAAGCTTGTCCATGTTGGACAGCAGGGCCAGATTGTGTTCCGCCGTTTTGCCAAAGCCGATGCCGGGATCCCAGCATATCTGCTCCGGTTCCAGTCCCCGCCCCAGCAGAAAATCATAACGTTCCTCAAAATAACCGCGCACTTCCCGCACCACATCCCCATAAGAAGGAGCGTCCTGCATGGTTTCAGGCCGTCCCTGCATATGCATCGCCACCACGCCGCAGCGCGCCGCAGCACACAATTCCGCCATCCCCTCCTCCCGCAATCCGAAAATATCATTAATGACGTCCGCACCCGCTTCCAGCACAGCCGCCGCTACGGCGGCATGGCGCGTGTCCACGGAAATCACGGCATCCGTGCATGAACGGAGTTCCCGCACCACGGGCAGCACCCTGTCCAATTCCTCCTCCGCGGAAACCTCCGCGGCCCCCGGCCTGGTGGACTCCCCCCCTATGTCCAGAATAAGGGCTCCCTGCCGCTCAAGCTCTTTTGCATGGGAGACAGCGCGTTCCGTCGCATAAAAACGCCCTCCGTCGGAAAAGGAATCCGGAGTAACGTTCACAATTCCCATCAGCACGCCTCCGCGCGCCACATCCAATACGTCTCTCCTTACAAGCCAGTTCATCTAATTACGTTCTTGTCAAAGCCACTATACATCACTTTAATAAGTCAGAAACTCTTTTTTCACCATGAAAACAACGCCCCTGCTTCTCTTCATCCCCCTGCTCATGACGTCCGGAGCCCTGGCCGCCGGCCAGGACGATTTCAATGTTCAGACCGCTTCTTCCCGCATGGTCAAACATGAAGACGGTTCCCGCAGCTACTTTGAAAAAACAGGGGACGGCAAAGGGATGAAAAAAACCACTTACAACATCCGCAATGTCCTCGTTTCCGTAACCCTGTACAAAAGAGGGCCTTTTGGAGAGCTGCGCTCCTGCCTGATCTTTGACGGGCAGAAGAACGAACTCTTTTTCGTGCGTTACGGCTACGACGGCAACGCCAACCTGAGAGAAGAGCAAATGTTCGATTCCCGCACCAAGGAACTCGTGCGCCGCTTCCTTTACACTTATGACGCCATGGGCAACCGCAGCAAGCCCGTATGCATCACGCTGGTCAAGAGCACCAAGGACATTGAAACGCACGCCGTGCCCACCGCCCCGGAAAAAGACCCCTTTGCGGACGACTTTAAAAAGAAAAACAAGTAAGCTCCGGTCCTTAGGGGCTATTCCGATCCTCCCTTAAAAAACGGCCCCAGGGACATTCCCGGAACCGGGCCGCGGAAACATCGCCGCCGCCCGGCACCAATCCGGCGCAGCGTGTTCTGTTCAAAGAAGAGGCAGGAACAGTTTTCTAAAAGTCTTCCTATTCTCCATCGCGGGCTTCCAGCCTGTTCCGCCAGCGGCGGGCCACCCAGGGTCGCACCAGCCCGTAAAGCAGATAAATGGAAAAAATGACTGCGGGCATCACCCACGGGAATTTGAAAATGCAGATGACTGCCAGCACGATGAACACAATCGCGTACATCGTCCCCCGCGTGCGCATGTTGATATGCTTGAAGCTGGGATAAATCACCCGGCTCATCATCAGAATGGAGACTCCCGCCATTGCCAGCGCAATCACGTACTTGAAGACGCCCAGGTCCATGGCTCCGTCCGGCGCCCTGCCGGCCAGATACATCACCAGATACATGGTGGAGACCACGGCTCCCGCCGCCATCGGAACGGGCAGCCCCACAAAATCGCTGCTCTGGCCTTCCTTCCGGGGAGCGGCCGCCATGCAGTTAAACCGCGCCAGGCGCAACGCGGCGCACAGCAGGTACAGGATGCCGATGCCCCAGCCCACCTCCGGCGGGGACAGCTGGAACAGAACGGCCTTGGCCACCAGCAGCGCCGGAGCGATGCCGAAGGAAACAATATCCGCCAGTGAATCGAATTCCCGCCCGAAAGGGCCGTCCTGCCCGCGCATGCGGGCAATGCGGCCGTCAAACAAGTCAAACAAACACGCCGCGAAGATTAGAAAAGTGGCATTCTGATAATAGGAAAAAGCGGCCACAGCGTCGCTGTCCGCCTGGTTGATTCCCTCAAAAATCGTCAGAATGGCGAAAAAACCGCACACCAGGTTCCCCGCCGTAAACAAATTAGGCAAAATGGGAATCTCAGGTTCGTCCGGAAAAATCTTCTTGTCCATGATTGGTGTCCGATAGGGCCCGGTTAAGGGGCTTATCCGTTAATAATATTGCGGGCGGCGGCCGCCAGGGCCTGAGGATCGGCATCCTGCGGAGCGGAACCGCGGGCCTGGTCCGCACGGCCGCCTCCCTTGCCTCCGGCAAGAGCGGCAACCTCGCGGATCATATCTCCGGCGGACAATCCGTCCGCAATGGCATCTTTGCCACAATAAGCACCCAGGAGCAAGGAAGAACTGTCCACGCACAGCAGGAAGGCGGCACCCGCATACTGGCGCTTTTTCAGCCCGTTCAGCAGCTCCTGAAGCAATTCCCCGGCGCCCTCCGCCACCTGGATCAGGGAAGAGGGGGCATCGGAAAGCCACTCATTCAGCAGGGCATCCGCCTTGGCGGCGGACTGCCCGGCGCGGGCTTTTTTAAGCTTCTTCTCCGCATCCAGCGCCGTCTGTTTGAAATGCTCCACGGAGGCGTCGAAACGCGCCAGGGAGTCATTTACCGTCCGGATATCGGAAGCCCCCAGGGCCGTCAGCCCCGGCTTGCCTTCAATCGTGGGGACAGGCACCTGTTCCAGCCCCATGTCCGCCAACTCATAATTGACTTCCTTGATCTTCTCCACCGCCTTGGCGATTTCCAGGCTCTTGGCGACAACATGCTGCCGTATCATCTCCAGAGCAGCGTCCCCCGTCATCGCCTCAATGCGGCGCACGCCGGAAGCGATGGCCCCCTCGCTCTTAATCTTGAACAGGCCGATATTTTTCGTATTGGAAATATGGGTTCCGCCGCAGAATTCCATGGAAACCCCGTCCAGCCCATCCCTGCATCCGCCCACCTGGACCACGCGCACCACATCCCCGTACTTGTCGCCGAAGAACTGGGCAATCGCGGCATTGCCCTTCACGTCCGCATAGGCGCGTTCCGTGCAATGCACGGGAAGAGACTCCTCAACCCAGCCGTTCACCTTCTCTTCAATCAGGCGGAGCTGGTCCGGAGAGACGGCGCTGCTGTTAAAGTCAAAACGCAGCCGGTCTTCCGAGACAAAAGACCCCTGCTGGGCCGCATCCGGGCTGACCACCTGATGCAGGGCGCAGTGAAGAAGATGGGTGGCGGTGTGATGCGCCTCAATGCGGCGGCGGCGTTCCGCGTCAATGCTCAAATGCACGCGGTCGCCGGGCTTCACCTCCAGCCCGGGACGGGCCTCCACCACATGGGCTCGGGCATTCCCTATCTGCTGGACGGCCATCACATGATAGCTTTCCCCGCCGATTTCAATCAACCCGGCATCGGACACCTGCCCGCCCATTTCCGCGTAAAACGGAGTCTTGTCCGTGATGATGAACAGGGAATCCCCCTGGCGGCTCACTTCCAGAACCGTAGCGGCGCATTCGTCCACATCGTACCCCGTAAACTCCGTCACGGCGTCCGTCTTCAAATCCAGGGCGCGCACCACTTCGCTCTTGCGGGCAGCCCGGGCACGTTCCCGCTGTTCCTCCATCAGCCTGTTGAACCGCTCCATATCAATACCCAGGCCGCGTTCCTCCGCCAGCAGGGCGGTCAGGTCAATGGGGAACCCGTACGTATCATACAGCTTGAAGGCAAACTCGCCGCTCACCTTTCCGGCGGAAGCCGTTTCCGCGTCAAACAATTCCAGGCCGCGGTCCAGCGTCTCATTAAAACTGGCCTCTTCACGGTTCAACACCTCCTTCACGGTAGCGGCGCGGGCGGCCAGTTCCGGGAACACCTGTCCGAAGGACTCCACCAGCGTATCCACCAGTTCCGCCAAAAACGGCTGGGTAAAGCCCAGGCGGCGCCCATAGCGCACGGCACGGCGCAGAATGCGGCGCAGCACGTAATTACGGCCATTGTTGCCCGGCAGAATGCCGTCCGCAATGGAAAAACTGAGCGTGCGCAGATGATCGGCAATCACGCGGAAGGCAATCGCCTCCTGAAGGGTCCCGTCCTCCGCATCCACCTTCTTGGAACCGGGCGCCGGATACACGTCCGCGTACTTCCGTCCGCTCAAAACTTCCAGGCGGTCAAACAGGGGGCGGAATACATCCGTGGCGTAATTGGACGGTTTGCGGGAAAAATCCTTGAATCCGTTCGTGCACTGCATGATGGAGCACGCGCGCTCAAACCCCATGCCGGTATCCACATGGCACGCCGGAAGATTGCGCATAGAGCCGTCGCTCTCCGCATTGTACTGGATAAACACCAGATTCCAGATTTCTATGCACTGGTCGGAATCCTTGTTTACCAGGCTTCCCTTCGTATTCCCCTCCGGGGTCAGGTCCACGTGCAGCTCGGAACAGGGGCCGCAGGGGCCGGTTTCCCCCATCATCCAGAAATTATCCTTCACATTCCCGTGCACGATATGCACGTCCTGGTCCAGCCCGCGGGAACGGAACAGCTCAGCCCAGAAATCCCAGGCTTCCCGGTCAAACTCTCCGGGGTCGCCCTTGCTCTTGTCCGGCGCGTACACGGTGGCGTACAGGCGTTCCGCCGGGAATCCCCACCGCTCCACGACCAGCTCCCAGGCCCAGCGGATAGCTTCCTTCTTGAAATAATCCCCGAAGGACCAGTTCCCCAGCATTTCAAAAAACGTGTGGTGGTAGGAGTCATACCCCACATCCTCCAGGTCATTGTGCTTGCCGCCTGCACGGATGCACTTCTGGGTATCCGTAGCGCGGGCGGGCGTCCACGGGGGAGTCCATACGCCCAGGAAATACGGGACAAACTGATTCATGCCGGCATTTGTAAACAACAAACCGGGGCTCTGGGGCATCAAAGAAGCGGAAGGCACGACCGTGTGCTGTTTTTCGCGGAAAAAGTCCAGAAAGCTTTGGCGTATCTCGGTGGCGGTCATCATAACAGATAATGGGAAAAGTAAAAGACGCCGGATTATGCCTGTTCTCTCCCCGTTAGTAAATCGCTAATTCCTTCTCCGTCATGCGGGCTCCATTTTTACTTGCAATAAATTATACACGCGTATAAATAAAACTATGAAAAAGCTGGTTATCCTCCTGGTTTTCCTTGCCGCGGCAGGAACGGCCGCCTGGCTCATCTGCCGGAAAACTCCGTCCGGCCCCGAGGACAAAGCCGTTCTTTACGGCAATGTGGACCTGCGCCAGGTGGATCTGGCTTTCCTCATCTCCGAACGTATTGACTCCGTGCTGGTGGACGAAGGGGACACGGTTGTTCCCGGCCAGAAACTCGCCACGCTGGAAACGGTGCGGCTCCGGCAGGCCGCGGACGAAGCCCGGCAGATAGCGGAAGCCGCCCGCCAAAACTACCTGCGCGTTAAAAACGGCCCGCGCGCGGAAGAAATAGCCCAGGCGAGGGCGAACGTTCAGGCCGCGGAAGCTACGCTGAACAACGCCGGAATGCGCAGCAAAAGGCTGGTGGCGCTGGCTGAAACAAAATCCATCTCCCGCCAGGAGGCGGACGACGCCATCGCCTCCCGGCAAGTGGCCGCCGCCAATCTGGATGTAGCCAGAAAACAGCTGGAACTGCTGCTGGCCGGGTCCCGTGAGGAAGACGTCGCCCAGGCGCTGGCCCAGTACAACCAGGCCAAAGCCAGCCTGACCATCAGGGAGCAGAACCTGAAAGACGCCGTGCTCTACGCCCCCGGCAACGGCGTGGTACGCAACCGCATTCTGGAAAAGGGGGACATGGCCTCCCCTCAGAAACCCGTTTACAACATCTCCCTGAACCATACCAAATGGGTGCGGGCCTACCTCACGGAATCCCAGCTCGGCAAAGTAAAGCCCGGCTTTTCCGCCACCGTGCGCAATGACAGCTTCCCGGACACCGGCTTCAAAGGGACGGTGGGGTTTATCTCCTCCGTAGCGGAATTCACCCCTAAAAACGTGGAAACGCCGGATCTCAGAACGGCACTGGTCTATGAAGTGCGCATCATTGTGGACGATCCGGACAACCGGCTGCGCCTGGGAGCCCCCGCCACCGTCACCATCCCCCTGGACCAAAACGCCGGAACACAGCCCCCGGAACAGCCCAGGCCATGACCACGGAATCCCAGCCCCTGATTGACTGCCGGAACGTCCGGAAAATATTTCCGGACTCCGCCGGCGTCCCATTTGCGGCGGTGGACGACGTCTCCTTCCGCCTGTCCGCCGGGGAAATCGTAGGGCTGCTGGGGCCGGACGGAGCGGGAAAAACCACCCTGATCCGCCTCATCACGGGATTGATGAAACCGCATGGCGGGTCTATCTCCGTCCTAAATCTGGACTCCGTGAAAAAAAGCCGGTCCATCCAGGCCTCCATAGGCTACATGCCGCAGAAATTCGGGCTTTATGAAGACCTTACCGTCCGGGAAAACATGGAGCTTTACGCCCGCATGCACGGCGTTTACGGCCAGGACAGGGAAAAGCGCTTCCGCAGCCTGCTCGCCATGACCAGCCTGGAACGCTTCACCACGCGGCTTGCGGGAAAGCTCTCCGGCGGCATGAAGCAAAAGCTGGGCCTGTGCTGTTCCCTGGTCTCCTCCCCGCCCCTCATCCTGCTGGATGAACCTACCGTGGGCGTGGACCCGCTCTCCCGACGGGAACTGTGGAGCATCCTGAAACAATTCTCCGGAGAGGAAGGCGTGGGGGTGCTGGTCAGCACCTCCTACATGGATGAATCGGCCTACTGCAACAGAACCCTCATCATGTATGAAGGGCGCCTGCTTATGGACGCCCCTCCCGCCGACGTCATCGCCCGGGCGAAAGGCATGTGCGTGACGGTGCGCACGCCGGAGGGGCTGCATGCGCGCCAATTCCAGAGCAGGCTGGCCGCCGTGCCCGGCATCATCAACGCCACCCCGCAGGGGAACACCGTCCGCATCATCGTTCCCCACGGCCACCCAGCACGAAAAAAGCTGGAGGAATACCATCCCGCCCCCGCGCAGCCGGACTTCTCCGACGGCTTCATGACCCTGCTTGCCGGCCAAGTGAACCTCGCCCCGCAGGACATCCCCGCCCCTGCCGAAACGCCGGAACCGGAGCGGACGGAAAACGGCGGCACCGTCATCCGGGTAACGGACCTCGTCAGGAAATTCGGCAGTTTCATTGCCGTCAACCACGTCAGCTTCTCCGTCCGCAAAGGGCAGGTCTTCGGCCTTCTGGGCCCCAACGGAGCGGGGAAAAGCACCACCTTCCGCATGCTCTGCGGGCTGCTGCCCGCCAGCGGCGGCACGCTCAAGGTGGCCGGGGCGGATCTGCGGACCGCCGCCGCCAGGGCGCGCAGGAAAGTGGGATACGTGGCCCAGAAATTCTCCATGTACGGCATGCTGACCACGCGTCAAAACCTGGAATTCTTCGCCGGGGCCTACGGCATGTCCGGAAAGGAGCGGCAGGAAGCCATCCGCTCCATGGAAGAAGAATTTCACCTGACTCCGTACATGAACGCCCCCGCCGCGCACCTGCCCGGCGGCTATAAGCAGCGCCTCAGCATGGCGTGCGCCCTGCTCCACTCCCCGGACATCCTTTTTCTGGACGAGCCCACTTCCGGAGCGGACCCCCTGGCCCGGCGCGACTTCTGGCTGCGCATCAACGCCCTGGCGGAAAAAGGCGTCACCGTCATCATCACGACGCACTTCCTGGGAGAAGCGGAATTCTGCGACAACATGCTCATCATGATGGATGGAACCACGTTGGCGGAAGGTTCCCCGGACGATATCCGCAAACACGCTCCCCCGCGTGAAGACGGAGCCCCCGCTTCTCTGGAAGACGCCTTCCTGGCCATCACGGAAGAACACATGAAAAAAGGAGGAGGAGAAACATGACCGCCTCCCTCAAAAGGATAGGAGCCCTCATCGTCAAGGAACTCCACCAGGTGGTCCGGGACCCCGGCAATGTGGGCATTGCGGTCATCCTTCCGGCCGTGCTCCTGCTCCTCTTCGGCTACGGCATGAGCATGGACATCAAAAACGTGCGCATCGCTTACCTGGCCGTCCCCGCCTCCAGCCACTCCACGGACCTGGAAACAAGGCTTACCCTTTCCAGATATTTCCAGACCACGCGCGTCTTCTCCACCCGGGAGGCTGAAGAAAAACTGCGCACCCATGAAGCGGACGCCTTCATCGCCCTGCAAAGCAACGCGCCGGACACGCTCCACAATGGAATCACGAAAGTCCAGATTGTCGTCAACGGAGTCAATGCCAACCAGGCCACCCTCATCCGCAACTACCTTCAGGCCGTCGTCGGCTCCTGGGCGTCTTCCCTGGGCGGGCGGACAGCACCCGTGCTGGACGTGCAGACGCGCACCCGCTTCAATGAAGCCAACGACAGCCACTACTACCTGGTTCCCGGCGTCATCGTCACCATCATGACCATGATCGGGGCGCTCCTCACCTCCCTGGTCATGGCGCGGGAATATGAACGCGGCACGCTGGAAAGCCTCTTCGTCACGCCCGTGGGCAGCGGAGAAATCCTGACGGCCAAGGCAGCCACCAACTTCCTGCTGGGCATGGTCAGCCTGGCCATCTCCATGATTTTCGCCGCCTTCGTCTTCGGCATCCCCATCCGCGGCTCCCTCACGCTGCTGCTGGCGGTCTCCGCCTTATTCCTGATTGTGGCTCTTGGGCTGGGGCTGGTCATCTCCACCGCCGCCAAAAACCAGTTCCTGGCCTGCCAGTTCGCCATCATGGGCACCTTCATGCCGGCGCTCATGCTCTCCGGCTTCCTGTATGACATCCTCAACATGCCCCCCGCCGTCCGGGCCATCACCTGCATCATCCCGGCCCGCTATTACGTCACCCTGCTCCAGACCCTCTTCCTGGCCGGGGATATCCCCTCCGTCATCATCCCCTGCTGCATCACGCTGGGCGTCTTTGCCGTGGCGCTCATGGGCATCGCCCGGCTGAAAGCCCCCAAATCCCTCGAATAACGCCATGGACTTTCTCGTCAGAATAGCCTCCCTCGTCAGAAAAGAACTGCTGGCCGTGCTCAGGGACAAAAAAAGCCGGCTGGCCCTCATCATCCCGCCCATCATCCAGATAGCCATCTTCGGCTATGCCGCCACCATGAACGTCACCCGCGTGCCGTACGCCGTGCTGGACAAGGACGGCGGAGAAGCGGCCTCTCAGTACATCGCGGACCTGGAAGGCACGGGCATCTTCCAGAGGCAGGCCACGGCGGCCACGGAAAAGGATATTGACCGCATGATCGACAACCGGGAAATCGTCGTGGGGCTCTCCATCCCCCCGGACTTCTCCCGCAACATTCAGACGGGGAGGCCCGCCTCCCTCCAGCTCATTGCGGACGGGCGCAACACGAACACGGCGGCCATCGCCCTCAGCTACGGCCAGCAAATCGCCTCCGCCTACGGGGCGGCTCTGCTCTCCCAAAACGGCGGATCCTCCCCGGTGGAAATAGAATCCCGCGCATGGTTCAACCCCAACCTCATCACCCGCTGGTTCATCGTTCCCGGCCTCATTGCCGTGCTCGTGCTCATCAACTCCATCCTCTCCGGAGCTCTCTCCATCGCCCGCGAACGGGAGGAAGGCACCTTCGACCAGCTTCTCGTCGCCCCGTACACCCCCGGAGAAATCCTGCTCGGTAAAGGGACAGCCTCCGTCATCACCGGAATCATACAAGCCGTCTTCGTAGTGCTGGTAGCCATGTTCTGGTTCCGCATCCCCTTCCAGGGCTCCATCTGGCTGCTCTCCGCCGCCCTTCTGCTCTTCATCGTCACGGCGGCGGCCATCGGGCTGTGCATCTCCTCCTTTGCTCAATCCCTCCAGCAGGCCATTGTGGGAACCTTCCTGCTGCTGGTGCCCATGGTCATGCTCTCCGGCTTCGCCACGCCCATCTCCAGCATGCCGGAAATCTTTCAGAGCCTCACGCTGCTCAACCCCATGAGATACGGGCTGGAACTCATCCAGCGCATCTTTCTGGAAGGAGCCGGCTTCCTGGATCTCTGGCCCCTTTTCGCGGCCATCATGGCCGTTACCGTGGTGGCCGTCCTGGCTGCCGTCTTTTCTTTCCATCACAAAATTTCCTGACACCCCTTCCTTCTCTCCGGAATACCCGGAAACCTCCCTGCCCTGAATTTCCCCGTTTCATATTTTCATCATGCCAATCCCGTCACCGGCATAAAAATACTTGCATCCGGCCCGTTTTTTCTATTCTATTTCTCTCGTTCCTCGGGAACATGGGCTCGTCGTTCAATGGATAGGACATCGGTTTCCGGTACCGACGATGTAGGTTCGATTCCTACCGGGCCTACCACTTCTTTTGAAAAGAAGCGGTTATTCTTGGCAACATCAGGCGTCCTGCCCTTTTGTGCAGGTTTGCAGAACCACAGCAGGAACTAATCCGGGTTCGGCATCCTCCGGGGAAAAACAGGCCCATGCGTGTGCACTCTACCGGCTTTTCTCTCCCGTTCCGCCCGGACGTCTTCCGGAAATACGCCGCCTTTCCGGGAAATAATAAAAAACTCCCTTCCGTTAACCGCGGAAGGGAGCTGAATGGAAACAGGAATCCAAGTTTGCCGTTACTTGCGGCGGCGGCGCATCGCCAGACCAGCCAGGCCCAGCAGGCTCAGGGAAGCCGCTGCGGGTTCGGGAACCACATAGGAAACGCTGTACCCGTTCTCATTCTTGGTAACCATATAAGAACCTACTTCGGCATTAGTCAAATCGTCCACAGCAGTAAGGGTATCAATGCCTGCAATGCCGCTGAGCATTTCCAGGGAAGTGTTCGTGCTGTCAAAAGACATATTGCTTCCCAGGGTAACCAGGTTTCTGGTCAGGATTTGATGCCCGCTCTCAGTCCATCCACTGGCGGTGCCTCCGTCAAGAGTCAGCGTAGCGGTCAGACTTGCTATCTTGGCGGTATATGAACTACCGTTGGAGGAAGTAAGGTTCATGATGCCCGTGGCTCCCAGATTGGCGTAAAATCCTTCCCCGCCCTGGTTCTTGGTATAAGCCAGATTAAAGGTGCCGTAGTTGTTCAACGTCGTGCGCCCCCCATCGTTGCCGCCGTTATAACTGTTGAAGGTCAGCGTAGATGATTGATCAATATCAATAGAACAGCCGCCTTGGAATTTTTTTACGTTCCCTACAGTCAAATCCGCACCGTTTTGCAGGGCAAGCTTCAATGTCCAGCCTTCCAGCTGGGTAATGCTTCCGCTCGCGCCGGAAACGGAAATAAGAGACCATGCGTTGGAATTGGGCGTGCCGGGACCGGTTCCTGCCGACGGCCAGGAATCTGAACCGGTGACGGTCCAGCTGGATTCTGTCTGCCAAAGCTCCTGAGTAATGCTCTCACCGCCGTTCCATATAAAATCGGCATGAGCTATTCCCGCCAGAGCAATGAGCGTAATGAGTGTCTTTTTCATTATCAGAGGAATATAACAAATAATTATAGGAGTAATGATTGATTAGTCTAAAGAAACGATGACTAGCCTGCTTCACCCGAAGAGGCTGTGAAGCCAATAACGAATTCTCAATCCGAAATCAATACTAAATATTGTGGGAAAACAATTTAAGTATCATCGAGGAGCTGTTTTCAGGATGATTTCTCCTCCAAAAGGAAATCCTTCCGTGCCAGGGATCCTCTATTGTTTTTTAGACAGACTGATTTTCTCGACACCTTGTTGATAGAAATACAATCTTTTCAATATAAATAAATTATGATAAACATCGAAATGATGGTTTTATGCTATAGAATATATTTCACATGGAATCTTCCCTTTAAGCTAATTCATGGAGCGGATTGAGAATCCGAATGTCGGCGTCACGGCGGAAACTGCCGTCAAATAAAAAAATATTCCAGAAATAATCTGTCACCGGAAGAAAAAAACATCTGTTTTACCCCCTGCCGCTTCCGCCCCATTAAGGGCATCACGCCATCCTTGACCTGAAAAAATATCGTGCAACAGCAGGCCGTATCCGGACAAGACGGAGAATTCCCCGTCACGGGGATTATTCCTTTCCTCGAACTCCGGCCATTTTCCGGAACCTGTTCGCAAGCAGGAATCCGGTGGCCGCCCAAAGAAAGGAAATGGCGGCTCCGGCCAGCATGGCCCACGGAGAATGGGCCCCCAACACGTTAAAGTAGCTTTTCAGCCATGCGCTGACGGCGTCGCCGCCACGGTAAAGGACCGTATCAATAAAGCTCTTGGCTTTATATTTTTCTTCCGGGGACAATACGGAATTCAGCATTTCACGGCCGGGACGCACCATTCCGTATTCCCCGATGCGGCGTACCGCCATCACCACGGCCACGACGGCAAATACCGGAGCGAAAGCCATCCATACAAAACCCAGGGAAATAAGAACAGGAACAGCCGCCAGCAACGCCGCCAATCCGAATTTCCGAACAATGCGTCCCGCGAGAAATACCTGAAGCAGCATGGTACACCCCTGAACAACAACGTCCAGCACTCCGAATACCTGCGTCTGGCGCACCGGATCAGGAAAGGAAGACGCTACAACGCTCATCAGCTCAAAATACAGGAACGTATTGGTCCCGGCCAGCAGGATGATGAACAGCCCGATGCCCATCAGGAAGGGAGACCGGAATACGGCAGACGCCCCGGCAAACGGATTCCCTCCCAGAGGGCGTTCCCGGCAATCGGCCGGAAGACGAACTCCCGTTTCCGCATCTTCCGGGGAATTCCCGTCACACCAGCGGTGCAGGTACATTCCCGCCAGCATCGCCAGCGCCAGAAGAACAGCGGCGGCAAGGAACAACCACAGAAGGCCGGCCACTCCGGCAAGGGCGGCCGTCACCGCCGGCCCCGTCATGGCCCCAAGACTGCTTCCGCTGGCAATCAGGGCAAACAGGCGTTTCATCTGCCCCGGCTTCATGACGTCCGACAACACGCTCCACGCCACGGAAACGGTAAGCAGGTTAAATACGGACAGCCACACATAAAACGAACGGGCCGTCCAGATATTTCCCGGGCATGCCAGCACGAGCGCCGCGAAAACCGCCAGGTTAAGAATGAAAAAACCGTACGTCCACGGAAGAATGGCCTTTCTCCGCACCTTTGAGGAAACCCATCCAAATAAAAACTGGACCCCTATGGAAGCGGCGAAAGTAGCCGTAAAAAGCCACTGCAAACTCTGAACGCCTCCGGCAATGCCCATCGTTTCCCGGACCGGCCTCAACATGGAATAGGCCAGGAACAACAGGAAAAACAGGAGGATTCCCCCCGCTGCGGCAGGCAATTCGCGGGTTTCCGCATGCAGCACCTTTTCCAGGCTCCGGCACAGGCGTTCCTTCATTCCGCTGGACATGCCCGGAATTTACCATGCCCGGAAGATTTTTTCACTTAAATCGTCCCGTTCCCCAAAAATCCGCCTTTCTTTCACCTCCCTGCCGGAGTTTCTCCTTCCAACTGGACTTGCAGGATAAGCCGGATTATGCTGGGGCATCCCATTCCCTCATGTTTCCCGCCTCATCAGGAATCATGAAGCGCTCCCATGAACCAGAGAAAAATCATCCATGTGGATATGGATGCCTTTTACGCATCCATAGAACAGCGGGACCATCCCGAATACCGCGGCAAGCCCATCGCCGTAGGCAGGCCGGAAATGCGCGGCGTGGTGGCGGCGGCCAGTTATGAGGCGCGCCGTTTCGGAGTGCGTTCCGCCATGCCTTCCATGAAAGCTCTCAAGCTTTGCCCCCATCTGATTTTCACCCGCAACCGCATGGATGTGTACAAGGCCGTCTCCGCGCAGATACACGCCATTTTCCACCGTTACACAGATCTGGTGGAACCCCTTTCCCTGGATGAAGCCTTTCTGGACGTCACGGAAAACAAGCCGGGCATTCCGCTGGCCGTCGACATTGCGAGGAGGATTAAGAAGGAAATCCGCCGGGAACTTCACCTGACGGCCTCCGCCGGCGTTTCCTACAATAAATTCCTGGCAAAAATCGCTTCCGATTACCGCAAGCCGGATGGGCTGTTCACAATCCATCCATCCCGGGCGGAAAAATTCATCGCGGCACTTCCCATTGAAGCTTTCTGGGGAGTCGGGCACGCCACCGCCGAACGCATGCGCGCCCTTTCCATCACCAACGGGGCGCAGCTCCGGGCACGGGACAAAGACTTCCTGGTAAGGCATTTCGGAAAGACAGGAGCCATCTTCTACAACTTCGCCCGCGGTGTGGACGACCGCCTTGTGGAACCTTCCCGCATGCGCAAATCCGTGGGTTGTGAAGAAACCTACCGGGAAAACGTCACCAGGGCGGAAGCGCTGGAACAACGCCTCCCCCTGCTGGCGGAAGAACTCGCGGGGCGGCTGGCCCGTTCCGGCTTCCGGGGAAACACCCTTACCCTGAAGGTTAAGTTCCCGGACTTTGTCCAGAAGACCCGCTGCGCGACCGTTCCGGAAATCCTGACGGAGAAAGAAGGCATCCTCCCCCTGGCCCGCACCCTGATGGAAGAACTGGATTCCGGGGACCGTACATTCCGCCTTCTGGGGCTGTCCGTCTCCCATCCCCAGGAAGAACAGCGGCAGGGCATTTGGGAACAGCTCTGGCTGGAGCTGGAGTATTAACTCTTCCACAGACCGCCATATTTTCAGGACTCTCCCCTTAAAAACGGCAATATCCACAAGATATTGTTTCAGGAATGAGCAAAACCCGCTCCAACCTGGTCATAAGCCATATGAATCAGGAAGAACGGAGACACTGGGCGTCATGGATAGGCATGATTGCGGAAGGCGTGGCTGGAGTCATGGCCGTGGATGGAGGGATTCCCGCCTCCCGGGACGTACCCGATCCCGGCCCTGCCCGCACGCGCCGCCCCCTCACGGAAACGGAAAAACGTATTATTGAACACCAGGGAACGGAACCGCCCTTTTCCGGGGAATTCGTCAGCTTATTTGAAACGGGCATCTATTCCTGCCGCAAATGCGGTGCTCCTCTGTTCCGGTCGGAAGACAAATTCGATGCCGGATGCGGCTGGCCCTGTTTTGATGATTCCCTGCCGGACGCCGTCACAAGCGTCCATGCGGGCTGCGGGCGGCGCACGGAAATCACATGCGCCCGCTGCGGAGGCCATCTGGGACACATTTTCAATGGAGAACGCCTGACTCCGAAGAATATGCGCTACTGCGTCAATTCCCTTTCCCTGGAATTCCGGGCAGCCCCTCTTCCGATGGCGGCGGATGCCCCCTGTTAAAGGGGCACGGCAAGAAAAAATATCCGGCCGCCCTCCCACGCGCTGCCGGGCGCGGCCGCCGCAGCGGAATTTACCCAAAAATCCGTTCACGGCCCCGGAGTCTCAGCAGGCAACAGGAAATATCCTTGACCCGCAAAACCCTTGCCGACAGCAGGATACGCCTTTCCGCCCAACCTGTTTCCCCCGTGCCGGGAAACAGGGGGGATTAGCTTGACTTTCCCGCAATGTCGCCTATTCTGGTTCAAGCATTATTTGCAACCACTCACACTTATTATGACCGACCGCAGAATTGTTATCACCGGCATCGGAGTGATCAGCCCCCTGGGCAATGATCTCGCATCCACCTGGGAAGCCATGAAGGCTGGCCGCAGCGGCATTGACACCATCAAATCCATGGATGTTACCGGCTACTCCACGAAAATCGCCGGTGAAGTCAAAGATTTCGATCCCGCCCCATACTTCAAGACGCCCAAGGACGCCCGCCGCGTGGACCGCTTCACGCACTTTGCCATGGGCGCTGCCGGAATGGCTCTCAAGGATTCCGGGCTGGATCTGGAAGCGGAGGACAAAACCCGCATCGGCGTCATGGTGGGCAGCGGCATCGGCGGCCTCGGCACGCTGGAAAGCCAGCATGCCACGCTTCTTTCCAAGGGGCCTGCCCGCGTGTCCCCCTTCATGATTCCGTACATGATCAGCAACATTGCCTCCGGTCTCATCTCCATGGAATACGGCCTCGGCGGTCCGAACATGTCCATCGTCACGGCCTGCGCCACCTCCAACCACAACATCGGGGAAGCCTGGCGCATCATGAAATTCGGGGATGCCGACGTCATGGTCTGCGGCGGAGCGGAAGCTACCATCCTGCCCACGGGCGTGGCCGGGTTCAGCAACATGAAAGCCCTCAGCTCCCGCAATGACGAGCCCCAGCGGGCCTCCCGCCCGTACGACGTGGACCGCGACGGCTTCGTCATGGGCGAAGGCGCCGGCGTTGTCATTCTGGAAACGCTGGAACACGCCCAGAAGCGCGGCGCAAAAATTTACGGGGAACTCGTCGGCTACGGCATCTCCGCGGACGCCTACCACCTTACCGCCCCGGACCCGGAAGGCCGCGGCGCTGCCCGCTGCATGAAGATGGCTCTGGAACACGCGGGAATGAAGCCGGAAGAAATCGACTACGTCAACACGCACGGCACCTCCACTCCGCTGGGCGACATCTGCGAAATCAAGGCCATCAAGGCCGTTTTCGGCGACCACGCTAAAAACGGACTGCTTATCAGCTCCACCAAATCCATGACCGGCCACCTCCTGGGCGCCGCAGGAGGCGTGGAACTGGCCGCCTGCCTGATGGCCATGCAGGACAACATCATCCCGCCCACCATCAATGTGGACAACCAGGATCCGGAATGCGACCTGGACTGCGTGCCCAATAAGGCCCGTGAAACCAGGGTGGACGCCGTCCTGAGCAATTCCTTCGGCTTCGGGGGGCATAACTCCTCCGTCATCGTGAAACGATTCGCCTGACCCTTTCAGGCCTCTCCTTTCCGGCGGAAGCGCTGATGTTTGCGGCCACCGCAGCCATCGCGCTTCCGCTTTTTTCATTTAAAAGCCATGCCCGCCAAAACGCACCAGGACATTCTGCTCATGCGCTGGGCCCTGTTCTCCGTAGCCGGGCTTATCCTGCTCGTGGCGCTCTATTCCCTGGGCCTTACTCCCATCTGGGCCCGGGACCTGAAGGAAGCCATGGCCTCCGCCCCGTTTCTGCTTCCCCCGGACGCCCCCGCCCTTTCTCCCGGCACGGGATTCCTGCTGTGCATGGCGTTGACGCTGGCTCTTGTTTACGATTTGCTGCTCATCCGCGGCACGCTCCGCAAAACGGCCGTTCTGGCCGCTTTCCTCCTTCTTCTGGCCAGCTTTACCCCGGTGCTGGGGCTGTGGGGCCTTTTCTTCAATGCCATCCCATGCCTGCTCTCCGCAGGAAGCGCGGGCACGCTCGCCATCCTCTGGCCCCAAACGCCCCCCGCCCGGCGTCATTCCGAACCTCCTTCCGCTCATGAATAATCTGGACTATCCCATACCCGTGCTTGAACTGGTAACCGCCCTGAAACAGCTTCCGGGTATCGGCACCCGCGGCGCGGAACGCATGGCCCTGTGGATGCTCCAGGGGCACATGGGAGAAGCGGAGGCGATTGCCCGCACCATCGGCCAGGCGGCGGAACACGTCACGCCCTGCCCCGTCTGCGGCTTCTTCAGCACGGAAGGGGAACCCTGCGCCGCCTGCCGGGATGAAGAACGGGACAGCCGCCTCATCTGCGTGGTGGAACAGGCCACGGACGTCATCCCCATCGAACGCAGCAGCGCCTACCGCGGATTGTACCACTGCCTGGGCGGCAAGCTTTCCCCTCTGGATGATGTGGAGCCGGAAGACCTCAACATTCAATCCCTGGTGGAACGCGTCTCCCGGCAGCCTGACTGCGAAGTCATTCTGGCAACAGGCTCTGACGTGGAAGGGGAGGCAACGGCCACCTACCTCCACCATCTGCTCAAAGAAATGGATTGCAGGATATCCCGCCCTGCCCAGGGGCTGCCTGCCGGCTCCGGCCTCAGCCACGCGGACACGCTGACGCTGATGAAGGCTCTGGAAGGACGCACCCGGCTGTAAAGGAAAGCCCTTCCCGCATCAATCCCGGCACGGGAAAATTCCCGCCCATGCCCCCGTTCTTCACTGTCCGGAATCCCGGCATGGGAACGATTCCGTCTTTACAGCGGTTTTCCTGCACCGGGCGCGACACCTCTTTACCCCAATAACGAAGGGAAACATGTCCGCCTCATCCCGCCAGTCCGTCCACACGGGCGCGGTCAAAATCCGCCGGGCAAATCGTCACGTTCACCCGGTCGCCCGGTTTGAGCAGTTCCCTCAGGGAAGCGTTCTTTTTTTCTACAAAAGCCACGGCGGTTTTGCCATTCGGAAGGGTGGCGCGGAAAGCCGTATCCGCGATACGCTCCACAATAACGGCGACCGCCTGCACCATCTGGCAGGGATAAGGTTTCATATGAAAAAACGGGTTACCAATTCATTAATTCGTTCATCAGGTCATTCCCGGTTTTAAGCCCTTTTTCCGCAGCGTCCTGCAGCCGCGGCACAACCGGGACGGGTACTCCGTCCCCGGCGGGAATCCTGAACTTGCGGCCATTACGCTCCGCTCCATCCCCCGCTCCGTTTTCCCCGGTTCCCCTGTTCAGCAGCCGCGCCGCGACATCCGCCACCTCAGCCGCCTTGCCCATTCCTATTTCCGTCAGGCGGTTTCCCGCCGCCTTGATGAGCCGCGCGGACAAGTCCTCCGACGGATTGTCCAGCGTCCCGCCGATATTCACATTGGCCCACGCCAGATTGCCTCCCGCTCCCTGGCGGGAAACGGAAAACACATCGGAAAACCCCGGAAGAGCTTTCCACAGGCCGTCGGCCCGCAGCCCCACCTGCAGCCTTCCGGTCAGCGCCCCCCCTTTCCCGATTTCCAGCCAGCCTTCCACCCTCACCAGGTTTTCGCTTTCCACCAGAATATTGGAAATATGCCAGGCGGATTCCTGATAGGTGAACTGGGCGGACGCCTCGTGCAGGGGAAGATTCCGGAATCTGGAAGAACCGCAGAACAGGGCCAGCCTGTCCAGAACGGGAAGGCCGGTCAACATGCCGCCCTGCAACCTGGCGAGCCCGGCCACATGGGTTACGCCGTCCCGGCCGCCGCGCAGGTCTATCCCGCCGCTTACGCTGCCCTGGACATGCTTTTTCCAATGGTCTTCCAGGACGGAAGAGGCGGGGACGCCGTTCACCACCATATTCACCGTCCAGGAGGAGGAAGAGCCGTCCCAGTCACCCTTGATGTCCAGATAACCGCCGGCAGCCGTAGTCAGGCGGCAGGACGGGACGTTCACCCTCCTGCTGGCATGGTTAAACTGCGCCGTGCCGGACATCAGGGAAAACTCCGGGCATCCCTTGAAAGGAAGGAGCAGCCTTCCCCCCTGCATTTCAAACCTGTACTGGCTGGACCCGGCGTCATAGGCGCTCTCCACGCGGGTCCCGTCCAAAACATACAGCCGGCCGGCCTCCCCATAGGAAACGGACAGGGAATCAATGCTCCCCTTTTCCAGGCGGAACGTATCCGGCAGAATATTCTCTTCCGCCCAGCTCCTGGCCCCTTCCGGCTTTTCCCGGAAACGGAAAGGCACGGGAGCGAGCCGAAGCTTCAGCTCCGCAATATTGACGGAGGTAATGACGAACGCGCGCTTCAGCAGCTCCCAACGGCTGAATTCCGTCTCAATGTTCTTGGCCTGAAGGGAAGTCAAAAACTCATGCCCCTCCATCGTTACGCCGCCGCACCGGATGCCGGAACCGTCCCAGTCAAGAGGGTCTATCCTGGCGGTCTCCACATTCATATCATCAACGGCGGACTGTTCCAGCATGGCTAAAAAACCATCGCTCTTCAAATAGGCCCTGACGTACAGATAGGATCCCGCCACCACAGCCGCCGCCAGAACAAGCATCCCCAGCACGCCCCACAGCAGCAGCTTTTTCCAGACGCTGCCGGCACGGGGCTTTTTCCTGCGTATCCTCCTTATTCTGGGCATGACGCCAGCCTATATCAAATCCGGCTCCGGTCAAGCCTCCGGATTGCCGCAAACTGCGGGGAACGGGCATCCGCGCAGCAGGCCTCCCCGCCTATCGCGGACCGTGGTATACCTTATGCCTTCCGGAAGCCATGGTGATGAAAATCAGGAACAGGGCATAAGCCGCCAGAAACCCCATGGGAATGACCGCTCCATGTTCCCCACGCCCCAGCGCTTCAATGGGCGCGGCCTGCTTCACCCAGATATTCTGCGCCAGCCAGGCTAGGAAAATCGCCAGCAGCAGCGTAGGCGTCACAAACTTCATGATGAAACGGTAAATTCTGGGAATGCGGATGACGGAACCGTCCTCCAGATCCTTCAACCCCCGGTCCACCCCCAGTTTCCAGGAAAACAGAATCATCATCACCATGGCGCTCACAAAGAAGCACAGCGTGCCCAGAAAGAAATCATAAGTATCCATCGCCAGCAGGTTGCCGCTGTACCAGGCAACGACAAACGTACCCGTAGCCGTAAAAAAGCCCTGCACCACCACAGCCATTTTGCGTTTCAGCCCCATGAATTCCTCAATAAAGGACAGGCCCACCTGCATCATGGAAATGGAGCTGGTCACCGCCGCCACCGTCAGAAGAAGGAAAAACAGGCTGCCGAATACCACGCTGGACCCCATTTTTGCAAAAGCCTGCGGAAGCACCATGAAACCCAGCGCGAAGGTCCCCTGCCCGGCGGCTCCGGCCACTCCCAGGAACGCCACGGCGGCGGGAACCGTCATCATGCCGGCAATGCCCACCTCGCACACTTCATTGGAGGCGGCGGCCGAAAAGCCGCTCAGCGCGATATCCTCCTTCTTTTTTACATAGCTGGCATACGTCAGAATCAGCCCCGTTCCTACGGAAAGGCTCAGGAAAACCTGTCCGGCAGCCGCAATCCAAAGCTCAATGTTTTTCAGGCCGTCCCACAGGGTCACCTCAGTCAGCCTCCGGGTTCCTCCGGACATTTCCACCTGCCGCACGGCTTCATCCATGGCTCCCGCCTGGGAGGCCGAGACCATGGAAACCGTCTTCCAGTCCCCGCTGTTCCGGTCCAGCTCCTCCACCAGCACCTTGCCGGGATTCCACATATACCCCAGCCCCTGTTCGATGCTGCGGTCCGGATAAGAAGGATCCGGCGTGCCGATGCACAAAATGCGCACCAGCAGCACCAGGGAAATCAGAAGCAGCAACGGCATGAACCAGCGCGAAAACATTTCGATGCCCCTGCTGATGCCCCGGTAAATAATCCCCAGGTTCAGAAGGATGACCCCGCTGACGATCCAGAGCAGCCCGTTGTCCGACAACAGGGCGCTCCCGTCGCCGTACATGCCCGTGAAACTGAAAAAAGTCTGCGCCGTCCCCTCCGCCGTGGCAAAAACCTCCGGGCAGGTGAGCATCTTCCAGAAATAGCCGCAGCACCACGCTTCCACCACCATGTAATAAAAGGCCACGGAAGAAGGCCCCAGAACCGCCAGCACGCCCAGGAACTTCCACAGCCTGGACCCTTTGGTCAGGTACCAGAACACGCCGGGGGCGCAATGGGCGCCCATCTGGCCGCCGCGCCGCCCGATGGACCACTCCGCCCACGCCACGGGCACGCCCACCAGAACCAGCATGAGGCCGTAAGCCACCATGAAGGCGCCCCCTCCGTATTGGGCAGCCAGCCCCGGAAAGCGCAGAAAATTTCCCAGCCCGACGGCACTGCCGGCCACAGCGAGAATCACGCCTATTTTTCCGGACCACTCGTCTTGTTGCGCCTTTGAGGATGACATGGAGGGAATACTGACAAAAAAAGCTTCATTTTCAAGAGAAAACAGGCTCTTTTGGAACGAACGGGATATCATTGCCGCTTGACTTTCGTCCGTTTTTTGGAATCATTCTTTTAGAACCAAACCAAAAAACAACCATGCTTCTCATAGGAAAACCGGCACCTCATTTCAGCGCTAACGCAGTAGTAAACGGTACCATCGTACCGGATTTCAGCCTTGACCAGTTTAAGGGCAAAAAGTACGTAATCCTGTTCTTCTACCCGAAGGATTTTACCTTCGTGTGTCCTACCGAGCTAATCGGCTTCCAGGAAGCCCTGGGCGAATTCGAAAAGCGTGACGTGGCCGTCGTCGGCTGCTCCACAGACAGCGAATTCTCCCACTGGGCCTGGGTCAACACCCCCCGCAGCCAGGGCGGCATTCAGGGCGTGACCTACCCCATCGTCTCCGACATCAACAAGACCATTTCCGCCGATTACGGCGTGCTGGCCGGGGACGAGGAAATTGACGAAGACGGCAATGTGGAAGTCAACGGAGAACTGATTGCCTACCGCGGCCTCTTCCTGATTGACAAAGACGGCATCGTCCGCCACCAGCTCATCAATGACTTCCCGCTGGGCCGCTCCATTGATGAAGCCATCCGCGTGGTTGACGCCCTCCAGCACTTCGAATTGTACGGGGAAGTCTGCCCCCTTGGCTGGCACAAGGGAGACGCGGCCATGACCCCGTCCCACGAAGGCGTGGCCTCCTACCTCAGCAAGTAAGCAGCCCCCCGGCAATATTTCAAGGCCGCTCCCCTCTCCGGGGAACGGCCTTTTTTCATCCCCGCCTTCCCCTCTTCCCAACCAGGCGCCATATCCGGCCATGCATCCGCCGCCTTTCTTGCGCCGGAAACCGCTCCCCTTCTGCGGGATGAACCTGTGCGTCCGCCGCGCCTGAACACCCAGCCCTTTCCGCAGCCGGAGGAACTGTCATAAACCAGGGGGAATACGCGCGCGCCCCTTGAGCCGGGAAGAAGCGTCTGCTACATCCTTCATATGAATCTCATGGCAGACGCATCCTCCAGGGAAGATATCTGGACAAAAACCATGGACTTCCTGAACATGCCGGACTGGCTCAAGCTGGAAATGGTGCAGTCCGTGGGCGCCAAAATCCTGCATGTGGCGGTCTGGCTGGTAATCAGCTGGATACTCCTGAAACTGTTCTGCCAGGTGCTCCGGAAAATCACTGTGCTGAAAATGTCGCCCCAGGCCTCCCGCCTGACGGTAAAAATCGTCAAAAACGCCGGCTACATTATTATAGGCGTGGAGGCCTTTGCCCTGATGGGGTTCGATATCCTGACCCTGCTGGGAGCGGCCAGCATCATCGGCGTCGCCGTAGGCTTCGCCTCCCAGACTTCCCTGTCCAACATCATCAGCGGCCTCTTCCTGGTAGGGGAAAAGCAGATCAATCTGGGGGATATGATTGAAGTGAATGGAATCACCGGGAACGTGGACTCCATCAACCTGATGTCCGTCCAGCTCCGGCTGCCGAACAATACCATGGTGCGCATCCCCAATGAAATGATCATCAAGAATCCGGTCAGCAATATCACCCGTTTTTCCACGCGCCGGTGCGACCTGAGCCTGGGCGTGGACTATAACTGCGACATTGAGCATGTCGTAAACGTCCTCCGGGAAGTGGTCAAACAAAACAAATTCTGCCTAGACGACCCCGCGCCCCTCATCTCGTTTTCAGGGTTCCAGGACTCTTCCCTGGGCTTTACCGTAGGGGCCTGGTGCCAGAAAGACAATTTCCTGGACTGCCAGAAAACGCTCGCTCATGACATCAAGCGCCGCTTTGAGGAAGAAGGCATTTCCTTCCCTTTTCCCACCCGCAGCCTGGAGAGCAGAAGCCCCATCAAGGTGGAAATCTCCGGACCTCCGGAGAAAAATCAATAAGGAAGCTCTTTTTGCTTTCTTTTTGCCCCGTGAAATTTCAATCTTGTCTGCGTAAAATCCGCATCTATGTCTGACACATCCGCACCAGCCTATCGAAGAATCCTCCTGAAACTCAGTGGGGAAGCCTTGCGCAGCCCCGGCAGCATGGACAACATTTCCCCGGAAATCGTCGCCCGCATTGCTGAAGAAATCGCCCAGGCGCACCGCGCCGGCGTCCAAATAGGCCTGGTCGTGGGCGGCGGCAATTTCTGGCGCGGGGCGAAAGCCAGCGTGCGCGGCATGGACCGCGCCACGGCGGATTACGTGGGCATGCTCGCCACCGTGATGAACGCCCTGGCCCTTCAAAGCGCGCTGGAACGCGCGGGAGTCCCCTGCGTGGTACAATCCGCCATTGAAATGAAAAATGTCGCGGAATCCTTCATCCGCCTGAAGGCCCGCTCGTATCTGGACAACAATAAAATCGTCATCTTCGCCGCCGGCACCGGCAACCCGTTCTTTTCCACGGACACCACGGCTGCCCTGCGCGCCAGCGAAATCAATGCGGAAGTGGTCATGAAGGCTACCTCCGTAGACGGGGTGTATGATGCGGACCCCAAAAAAGTCTCCGACGCCAAGCGATTCGACACCATCTCCTATCAGGAATGCCTGGAACGCCAGCTCAAAGTAATGGACTCCACGGCCTTCACCCTGTGCATGGACAACAAGAAGCCCATCATCGTATTCGACATGCATACGCCGGGCAACATCACGCGCGCCCTTCTCGGGGAACCGATCGGCACCACCATCAGCTGAACCCCGCATTCCTTTTCAACCCACCAAAAACACTTAGCACCCACCATCATCATGGACGCAGAAACATTATTATTGGAAACGGAGGAATCCATGCTCAAGGCCGTGGACTTCGCCAAACAGGAATTCTCCGGCGTACGCACGGGCAAAGCCTCCCCCGGCCTCGTGGAAAACCTGGACGTGCATGTCTCCAGCTACGGCTCCGTCATGAAACTGAAGGGCCTGGCCGTCATCAGCACGCCGGAGCCCCGTCTCATCCTCATCCAGCCCTTTGATCCGAGCACCGTTCACGACATCGGCCGCGCCATCAATGAAAGCAAGCTGAACCTTAATCCCCTGGTGGAAGGCCGTTCCATCCGCCTGCCCATTCCCGCCCTCACGGAAGAACGCCGCAAAGACCTTGTGAAGCTTGTCAAATCCCAGGCGGAAGAAGCCCGCGTGCGCGTGCGCGGCGCCCGGAAGGCCGCCATGGATTCCGCCAAAAAGCTCAAGGCGGAAAACATCGTTACGGAAGACGGCCAGCGCGATCTGGAAACGCAGATCCAGAAGCTGACGGACAAATACGTGAAGGAAATTGACGAGCTGGTGGCCGTCAAGGAAAAGGATATCATGACCATTTAACCCCATCCCCAACCATTTTACGACAATGACAGACAACGTAACCAACTTCCTCGCCTCCGGCATCGAAATCAAGGGAACCATCCGTTTCCAGAATGACATGCACATCGACGGCAAAATCGAAGGCGAAATCATCTCCGACAAGGGAAAAGTCACCATCGGTGAAACCGCCCAAATCAAGGGAGACATCACTGCCGGAGACGTCCGCATCTACGGCAACGTGGAAGGCAAGGTCACCTCTGACCGCTGCGAACTCAAGCAACAGGCCCGCGTCGTCGGGGACATGAAGACACGCAGCCTCGCCATGGAGGAAGGCGCCCACCTGCTGGGCCGCACGGAAATCGGCTAAAAAACAGCCGCCCTGTTCTTCCCTGGCGTGCCTTGTACGGGCCGCTTCTCCAAAAGCGTAAAAGCACGCCGGGGTTTCTCAGGGGGCGGCGAAAATGAAGAACGGAAAAAGGTACCGCCCTTTTTTCCAAATACCGTTCCCGCTCCGGAAGCGGAATTGCTGGGAGCTCCCGGATCATCTCCCGTTCTTCAGGAAGCGGACGGATGCCGTTTTACACAAATACCCTACGGCAGAAAAACCGCTTCTTTCTTCTGTCCGAACCATCGCCGGATACCGCGCAGGCGCATCGCCGCCTGCGTTTTTTATTTAGTCTCCACGCTCTCTCCCCGCCTCCGGCGAAACATCCGTAACCGGAGCAGGCGGAACTTGCCCTGGTGCAGAAAAGCCCCATCGGGCAAGCTCCCCAACTCCCGTAAACATGGAAAAACGTTTCCCCGGCAGCCACGGGAGCCTGTCTTCCGAAGCCATGCGGCAACAAAACTCTTCTGCCGCGAAACAGAAGATACGGGAATAAAAACGGAAAATGTCCCGGATTCTTGAAAGGCCGGCATCCATTGCCGCTCCGGCGCCGTTTCCGGAAATTTGCCTGGCCGCGCAAAAAGCCGTCCCTATCCCCCGCCTCTTTATCTGGAGCTTTATATTTGGGGCTTTACAAAAAACGCGCGAAGAGCTACATTCTTTTTGTCAAATATCAGACTATCAAATATCATACTTTATCCATCTCCGCCTATGAGTAAAGAGAGCGTCAATATCCACGTAAACAACTACTGCCGGCTGCGGGACAAACAATATGCCGTCTATACGGAATACGCCAGAAAACACGGGTTAACCACCAAAGAGCTGTTTATTCTGGATATCATCTATTTCGCTCAAAGCGGCTGCACGCAGGCTGGGATTTGCGAACGCCTCTCCGCCACGAAGCAAACCGTCAGCGCCGCCATCAAAAAATTCTGGAAGCTGGGGTACCTTTCTTTTGAAGAATCCAAAACCGACCGGAGAATCAGGCTGGTACGCTTCACCGCAGCCGGAAAGGAATACGTGGAACGCATCATCCCCCCTGCCGCGCAGGCGGAAAACGACGCCATGGCGGAATTGAGCGGAGAACAGCAAGCGGAACTGGTCCGTTTAACCGACCTTTTTTCAGAACAAATGCGTCTGAAATTTCAATCCATCAACAAAAACACGCTATGATTATCAATACAGGAGGACGGACAGACACCGTCCAGTATTACACCCGCTGGCTGCTGAAGAGGTTTGAAGAAGGCTATGTCCTTTCCCGCAATCCCCTGTTCCAGCATAAGGTGACCCGTTATGAACTGACGCCGGACCAGGTGGACTGTGTTGTGTTCTGCTCTAAAAATTATGCTCCCATTCTTCCGCATATCAACAGCATCGCCGAGCGTTTCCATACCTACTTCCACTATACGATTACGGCCTACGGAAAGGAAATTGAACCGGGTGTTCCCGGCATTGATGAAAGCATGGCCACGCTGGCAAAACTTTCGGAAATTGTCGGAGCAAACCGCATCGCATGGCGGTATGACCCGGTATTGCTGACAAGTGAATATACCGTCAGAAGGCATCTGGAGACCTTTGAACGCATGGCGTCCTTCTTATCCGGCCACATCGACCGCTGCATTTTCAGCTTTGTGGAAATGTACAGGAAGCTGCAAACCAACATGCCGGAACTAATCCCCCTCACGGAAAAAGACAAGGAGGAGCTGGCGGCCGGGCTGGGAGCCATCGCGGCCGAATACAACATCCCTATTCAAACCTGCGGAACCAATGGAGATTACACGCGTTACGGCATTTCATCCTCCGGCTGCATGACCCTGAACATTCTGGGACAGGCCAACGGCGTTCAATTCCGCAACCTGAAACATCAAGGAATGCGGCAGGGCTGCCATTGCATTGAGAGCCGGGACATAGGAGCGTATGACACCTGCCTTAACGGCTGCAAATACTGCTATGCAAATACGAACCGGCAAAAGGCCCGTGAAAATTACAAACTCCATGACCCGGACTCTCCGCTGCTGCTGGGGCATCTGCTCCCTTCCGATACCGTGCAGAAGGGAATGCAAAGGAGCTTTTTAAAACCATGAACGCTGATGAAATCAAAGTAAGGGAAATTCAGGTAAAGAGCATCCTATCAACGTCAAATCTGCCTGTGGCCGATTACTCGGTCAATCCTTACGTGGGCTGCCCCCACGCCTGTAAATACTGTTACGCCTCCTTCATGAAGCGGTTCACCGGGCATCCGGAACCATGGGGAACCTTTCTGGACGTCAAATACTGGCCGGAAATACGCAACCCCGGGAAATACGCGGGAAAACAGCTGTTTATCGGTTCCGTGACCGACCCTTACGGCCCCCAGGAAAAAATCTACAAGAGAACAAGGGCGCTCCTGGAACAGCTTCAAGACAGCGGGGCGGAAATCAGCATAGCTACAAAATCCGATTTGGTGCTGAGGGATCTGAATTTGATAAAAACATTTCCCCATGCCCGCGTTTCCTGGTCCGTCAACACGCTTGACGAGCGCTTTCAGGCAGATATGGACATGGCGGTTAGCATCTCGCGGAGGCTGGCCGCCATGAAGGCCTTCCATGAGGCAGGAATCCGCACCACCTGCTTCATCTCCCCCATTTTTCCGGGCATTACGGATATTCCGGCGATTGTTGAGCAGGTCGAAGACAAATGCAACCTGATTTGGCTGGAAAACCTTAATCTGCGGGGCAGCTACAAATTCGTAATTCTGGAGTACATCAGAAAACGCTACCCCCACCTGGCTCCCCTCTATCAGGAAATTTACCAGAAAGGCAACCGCTGCTACTGGGAAAAACTGGACGCCGCAATACGGCAGATGGCGGAAAAACGGGGGTTGCCGTATCTGCGCAATGACGATTCCATGCACCGGCCGTTCAACGAACCGCCGGTTATCGTGAATTACTTTTACCATGAGCAGATCAAACGTTCCGCCATGAAGAAAAAGGAATACGCCTGAATCCGCTTCCTCCCGCGGCGGCCTTCATCCGTTGATGTCAAAAACGCCTGATCACCCTGCATGGATTCCCAACAGCAACACAGCCGGCCGGTATGGAATGAGTAACGACGCTTCCCGCTCCAATAACGGAGCCTTTTCCTATCGTCACGCCCGGCAGCAGAACGCAGCCGCCTCCAATCCACACATGATCCTCAATTTCTATCGGCAATGCATAAGTTCGGAAAAACGTTCCCTTACCTTCTTCCCATTCCGTCACAAGACGTTCCTGAGGCAAGACCGGATGCGAAGCCGTATAAATCTGAACATTGGACGCAATCAACACCTGGCTGCCAATGTAAATGGGCGCACAATCCACCAACGTGCAGTTCATGTTGATGACCACGTTGCTCCCTAAAAAGATGTTCTTTCCGTAATCGCAATGAAAGGGAGTATCTATCATCACGTTATCCCCAATCCCTCCCAGCAATTCCTGAAGAATTTCACGTCTTCTCCGCGTATCGCCATACGCGGAAAAATAATATTCCCTTGTCAATTCCCTCGCCCGGGCGATTTTCCTTAACGCATCAGGACTTGCCGTTGCCAGAAAATCTTTTGCTTCATAACGCATGACTTTCCTCCTGACGGAAACTGTTTTCAACGATTCCCGGCAGCAGATCATAAATGGAACAGCCTGTTTTCTTTTCAAAGAACGCCTTGAGCTGCAGAATTTTTTTCCACCGGTCCACCGTAAACGGATGCACTCCATAACGGATTGTCACATCTACAAACCGTTTTTCCAAAAGGCAGAAGCCTGTAGGCAAGGCCAAAGAATCACATAACTGGACCAGGCGGTCATAGTCGTCATAGACTGCGTTCGCTACAAAATTTTTCATGAACAGGTAATCTTCTTCACTCACGTCAAACGTACCGATAGAAGTATTGATATCCTGTATCATAAACGCATGGGAAATACAAATCTGCGCAGCCTTGTTCCAGCCTCTTGCCGAACAATAGCGGTACCCGTCTATTAAATGCTTTTCGGAACTTACTCCGGCATGCCGTCCAATATCATGCAACAGCCCCAGAACATAAGCCTTTTCCCCGGACAACCCTTTACAATGTGACGCTATATTTTCACAGGCCTGCGCTACATAGCGGGAATGTTCCGCCCAGCCTCCCGGGTTGGATTCATATGCTTCCCTGATTGCCTGTTCCGCGGTTTTTCTGTCCGGCTCCATCTCAGTCATGGCTGTCACTATAGCGCATTTCCACGGAAATAAATATCATATATCTGCCATTAAATATCACGATTCCGCCATTTCTTCCGGTATTCGGATGGGGTGCAGTAAAAATATTTCCGGAAAATCTTTCCAAAATAACTGCTGCTGCCCAATCCGCAGGAATAGCCCACGTCCGTAATAGGAATCCTGACGTCAGCCAGCATCCGGCAAGCTATTTGCAAACGATAGCTTCTGATATATTCCACCGGCGTCATATGCAGACAATCACGAAATGTTCTAAAGCATTCCCTTTCACTTAAAAAAGCCGCCGCCGCGAGTTCCTGAACGGCAATTTTCCCGGAATAATGTTCGTGGACATAGGCCATCATCTGCTTGATTTTATCATCCTTTTTATTGCATTCTTTCCCTTTATGGGAAAAAGGGAATTGGGCAAAAATCATCATCCAGATTTCCGCCAGGGCATTCCTCAACTTCATTTCATACCCAAATTCACGCTCTGAAAGTTGAAAGGAGCCCCGTATCAGTTCCAGAATTTTTTCCTCCCGGGGATTCGCGGGAGAGAAGGAAATCAATTCCAGCTCCGAATCTGAAACAACTGGGAAAATATATTTTTGTCCTATCCGGCTCCCCTGCCCTCCATCAAGCAGGGATACATCAAAAATATGAAGCAACTGGACGTTTTTTCCGTATGCACTTGCTGTCCTTGTCCGATGCAATACGTTGGAATTGACCATGCCGCCGGATCCTGACGGGAAAAAAACTGTTCCCCCTGGGGTATAATATTCAAGCGAACCGCTCTCTATGAAAAATAATTCCACTGCCTGATGCCAATGCCAGGGAACAAACTGCCCCGGATACTTGTCAAGTTCCGCCCGTGAAGCTATATATGGGAAATCGGATGAAAAGCCCGGAAGGGATTCTTCCCTGCTACCCATCTGGAATTCAATATTTTGTCTATTTTTCACACTCCCAGTGTTTTCTAAAATTCACGCATATCCGTATACATCCTTTCCTATTTCCCTTCCACAAGAAAACCTTTTCCTGCCGGCATTTGGAAAAAGCCGGAAAAACAGGCAGCAGGACAAGGAGGGAAAGCATTCCCTCCTTCCCAAACAGCGCCATAAAACAGGGCAGGATAAATCATTCAGCCCCGTCATGTTATCGTCTCCCATGAAAAAGGGAACGATTCTCCGGGGAATTACTCCCCGGCAGGCGGGCGCACGACGGACCAGGAACGCGGCTGGGCGGGATCCAGCACCTTCCTGATAAAGGCGTTCATCCGGGCCAGATCCATCTTCCTGATTGCGTTCGTCTGCTGTTCAAACGCTTCCAGAGGCAGACCGAACAGGATATCCAGAGCCAGCATCTGGCACAACGTTCCATTGGACTGCATGGCCAGCAGACGGGAAGACAGGGCGGCAGCCCTGGTGCGTTCCAGCTCATCCTCCGTCATGCCCTGTTCATAAATCATCTCCAGGGTTTCTTCCAGCCTCCGCCCGGCTTCCTCCAATTGTTCCGGGGAGGTCCCCAGATAGAAGCAGATGCCTCCGGCATCCATGCCGATGAACAGGGAAGAACTGGCATAATAGGCCAGTCCGGCTTCCTCCCGGATATTGGTGAAAACGGGACCGGCCATATCACTGCACCAGGACTGGAACAGCAGAGCCTGGGCCATCTCCGGGGAAGCCACGTCCACGCCCGGCACCCCCACTACCAGCACGGCCTGCTGTTTGTCCAGAACGGCCACTTCCCGGCCGGCCCGCAGCGCGGGCGTGGGAGTCAGGACCGGAGGCGTTCCCGCCCTCATGCCTCCCAGATGTTTTTCCAGAAGAGGAAGAACCTCTTCCTTCCTGACATCTCCGGAAATGCAAATCACGGCATTGGAAGCGCAGATAATGCGTTCATACTGTTTTTTGATGCCCTGAACCGTCAATGAAGACAGGCTTTCCGGCGTGCCGGAAGGGGAATTCCCATAGGAAACATGCCCGTAAGCCACCTTCCGCTCCTGCCGGAACGCCACGGAAAGAGGGTCTTCCATATCCTCCTCCGCATCCGCCACAAAAGATTCCTTTTCCCTCAGAAAGGCGTCTTCCGGGAAAGACGGATTCATGACCACATCCGCCATCAGCTCCAGGCCGGCGTCCAGGTCTTCCGCCAGAACCTGACATCCCACGCTCAGGGAATTGTTTCCGGTGGATGTGTTGACGGCGCCCCCGATGTCCTCCAGAAAACGGGCTATATCCGCCGCGGAACGGGTGGAGGTACCTTTCAGCAAGCATTCGGCCATCAGATCCGTCACCCCGGCGTCATGCTCATTTTCCGCACGGCATCCGGCCTTGAACGCCATGCAGGCATAGGCCAGCGGCAGGCGATGGTCTTCACGGATCACCACCTTCATGCCGTTGCCAAGAACATGCTCGCTCAGGGACGTTCCCGCAGAGGCGGAGGCCATTTCTTCATCCCCGGCGTTGCTGCCCGGGGGGTCCAGGCTGACTTCCGTCACATTCGGGGAAGACAGCCAGGTGGAACAAACGCGGTGCAAATCTTCCGTAGTCACCCGTTCAATAGCTTCCTGCCATTCGGAAGACAGGTTCAAATTGCGCGAGCCGAACCAGTCCGCCCCCATTTCCGAGGCCACCCCGGAAGCGGAACTCCTGCGGCGCAGGCGACTGACCCGGGTCTGTTTGCAAACTCTCTTCAGGTCCTCCGTAAAATCCTCTTCCGCCAGATTGCGAAGCTCCTGAAGCACCAGGTCCCGCACTTTGTCGCGCTGGGCGCGGTCCACGTCCATGCTGATGGTAAACGCCCCTTCATCCGTCTCAGACTGGTTGGAATGCACCTCAATGCTGTACACCAGACCCAGGCGGTCATGGAACTTTTCATAAAAACGGGCGGAACGTCCGCCTCCCAGAATGCTGGACAGCGCGGAAAGGGCTGGCGTATCCGGATGGGCGGAACAGGGCAGGCGCCAGGCAAGGTGCAGCTTGGAGTAAGGCACGGCAAACTCCTTCCGCACCCTGCGGGAACCGAACTGGTGAGGTTCATGGGGAATGGGTTCCCGGTTCAGGGGACGGGATTTCAGGTCTTCCACCAGCAATTCCAGATGGGAAAGAATCTCCGCGGCATCCACGTCTCCCGCGATGGAAAGAACCACGTTGTTCGGAACATAACGGCTGGCATGGTAATCCAGCACGTCCTGCCGCGTCAGGCAGTCAAAGGCGGCGCGCTCACCCAGCACGGGCCAGCGGCGGGGATGCTTAAGATACAGCGTCTGCATCAGAAGCTGGTAGGCCACGGAATCGGGATCATCCGCATACATGGCCATTTCCCGGCGCACCACCTCCTTTTCCCGCTCCATCTCGTCTTCCGGGAACGTGGGAAAAAATACAAGCTCCGTCAGAAGATTCAGGAAAATCTGCCAGGACTCCGCAGGGCCGTCTATATAGTACACGGTGCGGTTCACGCTGGTGTACGCATTCCAGTGGCCGCCGCGTTCCTGCACCTTGCGGGCCAGTTCCTGCCCGGAGAAATGCGCCGTTCCCTTAAACACCAGATGCTCCAGCAAATGGGAAAGTCCGCTCCCCTGCCAGTGCCCCTCATTCATGGACCCCGTGCCTACCCAGTACTGGAGGGACACTACGGGATGAGACTTGTCCTCCTTAATCAAAACCGTCAAACCATTTCCAAAACGGCGCATCACAGGTTCCTTGGCTGAACTCATGTTCCCTACCGTGCCTCAAGAAGGCGCCCCATGCAAGCCGGCGCTCCGTACATTCCCCCGGACTGTCAAACTTACCCCGGAGGCCAGAAGCGCGTCCTCATCAAAAAAACCGCCCTAAAAAGCATCCTCTCCGCGCATTTTTTTGAACAAATATCACTCCCTGCCGCTCTATCTGTCGTAGAACGGCAGCTCTTCTGCCGCTGCATTACCAACACCACACAACCTCACATATCATTATATGAAAAAGATCCTCGCTGTAGCAGCCTTTGCTTTCGCCTTCAGTGTCAACGGTTATGCTCAGGAAGCCGCCGCTCCGGCGGAGTCCCCCGCCCCCGCTGCCCAGAAGTGCTGCAAGAAAGACAAAAAGTGCCCCAGGAAATGCGCCAAGGAAGGCAAATGCCCAGAAAAATGCGGCCAGCCCTGCAGCAAAGGGGAAAAGCCCTGCGACTGCCCCAAAAAGGGAGAAGCCCCCAAGGCCTGACCCAACGACCCGTTAACATAAATAAGAACCCTTGCCGGAACCTTCCGGCAAGGGTTTTCTCCGCCGGAAGAGGGCAACCGTGCCTCTTCCGTTGACTGCGAAATTACTTGATCTTAACCTTCAACCCATTTTATAAATCGTCATCATGAAAACAGCTTCCATTCTTACCATCGGCTGTGCAGCCATGGCGCTGTCCATTACTTCCTGCACCAACTTCGGTTCCCCGAACACCTATAACCTGAACGAAATCGGCGGAGCCCAGGAGACCTATACCGGCACGGTCACCAGCGTGGAAAACGTCAAGATCCAGGCCAATAACGCCAACACCGGCACCGGAATCGGCGCCGTGGCGGGCGGGTTGACCGGCGCCATGTTCGGGGGCGGCAACGCCAAATTCGCGACGGCGGCGGGCGGCGCCATTCTGGGCGGCATTGCCGGCAACCAGATTGACAAGGCCGTCAACAACACGACCGGGGAACGCATCACCGTGCGTCTGGACCAGAAAAGGAACGGCACCCGCAACTACACGGTCGTCCAGGTCGCCAGCAGGAACAACCCGATTCAGGTCGGACAGCGCGTGCGCGTGATCATCGGCAACAACGGTTCCCGCGTACTGGCCTATTAATTGGAAATCCACTACTGACCAAGCTATATACCGGCATGATCTTCGGCACCTTACCCGGCGGCGCACCTGTAGAATTGTTTGAACTGTCTTCCGACAAGCTGACGGTACGCATCAGCAACTACGGGGGACGCATCATCTCCGTCGTCAAGGACGGCATGGATATGATCGTAGGGCCCAAACGCTTTGAAGACATGCTGAAAGACACCTGTTATTGCGGTGCGATTTGCGGCCGCGTCGCGAATCGCATCGCAAAAGGCAGGTTCTCCATTGACGGGGATTCCCGCACCGTGGCCGTCAACAACGGCCCCAACCACCTGCACGGCGGCATCCAGGGGTTCGACAGTAAAATCTGGCAGGTGCAGGAAGCCGGGCGCAGTACGCTGGTGCTGACCCTGCACTCCGCAGACGGGGAGGAAAATTACCCAGGCAACCTGGAAGTGGTAGCCACCTACACCGTGGTGGAAGAAACCCTTCATCTCCGCCTGGAGGCGTATGCGGACGCGGCCACAATCGTCAACCTCACCAACCACGCTTACTGGAACCTGTCCGGCAAACCCACCATTGATTCCATGACCCTGGAGGTACGGGCCTCCGCTTATACTCCGGTGGACGCGACCAATATCCCCGACGGCCGTATTCTTCCCGTGGAAGGAACGGACTTTGACCTGCGGAAAGCAGCCCTGCTGGGGGAACGCAACTCCGCTGCCCACCCGGACACCGCCGCCGGACTGGACCACAACTACGTGCTGGATTCCGAACCGGGCGACAAAATTGCCGCCATCCTTCTTGACCCGGAATCCCAGCACCGCCTGATTGTGGCGACGGATGCTCCCGGCCTCCAGGTATATACCGGGGAATACCTGCCCCAGGCGCGCCAGGGAATAGCGCTGGAAGCCCAGGGCTTCCCCAATGCCGTCAATACCCCCCACTTCCCCAGCGTCATTCTGCGTCCCGGCCAATCCGCCACGCGCAGCATTACCTGGACCGTCAGATAGGCGGCATGCCTGAATCCCGTTTCCAAACAAAAAACGGCGCTTCAACAGCGCCCGCTGCGGGCTTTCCTGTGCAGGCACGCGGCCATCAGGAGGCCGCGTAAAGCCCTTCCGCCGCTACCTTTTGGAGCCCTTCCGCGATGCGTTCCAGGGAACGGCTCACAAAAACCAGATCCGCAACGGAAACCAGATTGTCCTGATATTGCTCAGGCAAGCAGGCAAACGCCTCCGTCAGGGACGCCGCATGCTCCGCCAAATCCTCCAGCGCAGGGACAAGCTCTGCCAGAGCTTCCCCGTCCCAGGAGGAAACAGCCTTATTCACAGCCCTGAACCGCTCCGCCATTTCCCGATAGACAGGATCCGCCAAGGCAGCCTCCCGGATGCGCGGGCGCTTATTCAGCCTGTTGGCCCTTTTGGCAATGGTCACGGCCTCATCACCAATCCGTTCATACATGGAGGACATGCGCAGGGAAGCCAGCACCACCTTGAGGTCGGAAGCCACCGGACTGAAAAAAGCCAGCAGATGCAGCCCTTCCCTGTCCACCGTCATTTCCAGCTCGTCCAATTCTTCGTCATCAGCAATAACCCGGTTGGCGGAAGACTCATTCTGCTGCAAAAGGCCGGCGGCGGCCAAATCAAGGGCGCTCTGCGCCTTATAGGCCATCTGGAGCAAATGCGTATTCAGGGAGGAAAGGGCGGCGTCAAACTCCCTCAGGGTGTGCGCGTCGTGATTCATGATTCGGAATATTGGCTTGATGATGGGATAAGGTTTTGCCGGCATGATAAAAAAGATGCTGCCTGCGCAGGCTGTTCTTTCTGGCGGCACTGGCAGCCAGCCTCCGTCCAGAGCCGGGAAAATGGGGAACACGCCCGGTTCCATTTTTGGAAATATTCTTTGAAAAAATCATAATCGTCTCTCTGTTAACTGAATCTTCCCGTAATGTAATCCTCCGTTTCTTTCAGGGAGGGATTGGAAAAAATCTTCTCCGTAGCATCAAATTCCACCAGCCTGCCCAACATGAAAAAACCGGTCAGGTCCGAAACGCGCGTGGCCTGCTGCATATTATGGGTAACCACAATGATGGTAAACTTGTCCTTGAGACGGTGCATCAACTCTTCCACCCTCACCGTCGCAATGGGGTCCAGGGCGGAACAGGGTTCGTCCATCAGCAGGATGCGCGGCTTCACGGCAATGGAACGGGCAATGCACAGCCGCTGCTGCTGGCCGCCGGAAAGACCATTGGCGGAAGCATGGAGACGGTCCTTCACCTCATCCCAAAGAGCGGCACGCCGCAGGCTTTCCTCCACAGCCTCGTCCAGAATGCCGCGGTTTCTTACCCCCGCCAGCTTCAATCCGTAGGCTACATTCTCATAAATGCTCATCGGGAAAGGGTTGGACTTCTGGAAAACCATGCCCACCTCCCGACGCAGACGAATGGTATCCAGGGAAGGGGATGTCACGTCCACCCCATCAATGCGGATGGAGCCTCCCGTAACGCGCGCCTCCGGAATACGGTCATTCATCCGGTTGATACAGCGCAGCAGCGTGGACTTCCCGCACCCGGAAGGGCCGATGAACGCCGTCACCCTGTTCCTGGGGACTTTCATGGTGACGTTGAACAGGGATTGCTTGCTCCCATAACAAAAATCCAGGGAATCCACCTCTACGGCGGTCTGGTCGGCTGCTGCTGGATGCGGAGTCATGTTCTTCTAATGGCGCGTCCTGCGCCTCTGGACGCATGGTATCCCAAAAACAGGGCTCCCTGGCTACTACGGGTTTGTGACGATTTCTTAACCAGGATTCTCTTCCTCACCATGGGGGCGGGAGGGTATCACTACCCCGTCTTCCGCCATGAACGGCCCCGCCGGACGGAAACGGAAGACGCAACACACCAAAAAAGACGCCATGAAATTTGTCGCCAAAATCCTGACCATCGCCGCCGCCCTCAGCTCCCTGAGCATGGGCGCCAACCAAGTGACCGTTGACAGCAGCATCAGACCGTATGCGCCCACCAGCGGCGTTTCCGGCAACCTGAACGCCGTCGGCTCCGATACGCTGAACAACCTGATGACCCTCTGGGCGGAAGGATTCAGCAAAAAATATCCCAGCGTCAAAGTCGGCGTTGAAGGCAAAGGCTCTTCCACAGCGCCGCCCGCCCTCACGGCAGGCACGGCCCAGCTCGCCCCCATGAGCCGCCAGATGAAGCGGGAGGAAATCGCCGCCTTTGAAGCCAAATACGGCTACAAGCCGACGGAAATCAAAGTGGCCCTGGACGCCGTGGCCTTCTTTGTCAACAAGAACAATCCCATCCAGGCCCTTACCCTGGAGCAGATCGACTCCATTTTCTCCTCCACTTTCAAGCGCGGCGGCTCCAACATCACCGACTGGGGCGATGCGGGGGTGCCTTCCATGAAAGGAAAAGCCATCTCCATCTACGGCAGAAACAGCGCCTCCGGCACGAACGGGTTCGTGAAGGAAATAGCCCTGAAAAAAGGGGACTATAAAAACTCCGTGAAGGAACAGCCCGGTTCCTCCGCCGTCGTGCAGGGCATCAGTTCCGACGAACAGGGAATCGGCTATTCCGGCATCGGATACGTCACCTCCGGCGTAAAAACCCTCTCCCTGGCGGAAAAAAGCGGAAAGGCGGCGGTACAGCCTTCCTACGATAACTGCATCAACGGAACATACCCGCTCTCCCGTTACCTGCTGATTTACGTCAACAAGAAACCGGGAGAACCCCTGGACACCCTGACCAGGGAATTCATCAAATTCATCGTATCCAAAGACGGCCAGGAAATCGTGACCAAGGACGGTTATTACCCGATTCCCGCCAAAGTCAGCGCAGAAGTGCTCAAGAGCATTGAATAAACACTCCCTTCCCGTGCCATAAACACATGCCGGGGTAGGACTCCGGCCCGCCCGCCGGAGTCCTGCCCTCCAACTTCTCCTCTCTGCCGTCATGAGTTCCAATGCTCCCTCCCCCGCGCCTTCCAGAAAGCCCAAACCCGTTCCGGAACGCTTTCAGGTGGCAAAAACCACGCTGTGGTTTGACCGCATCATGACCAAAACCATCATCGGTGGAGGATTCACCGTCATTGTAGCCGTTTTCGGCATTCTTTTTTTCCTGCTGTCCGTTACGATTCCCCTCTTCCAGGGCGCGGACGTGGAAGAACGGCAGCACCCCGCGCCCTCCTCTCCGGTTCCGGGAACCTGGGGCCTGGACCCTTCCGGCACGCTTCCCTTTGTCTACGGCAACGGGAAAAACATCTTCTTCCTGGACAAAACTACCGGGAACCTGTCCTCCGTTCCCGTTTCCCTGCCGGACGGCGAAACCGTCTGCGCCCATTCCTATGATGCATCCCTCACCGCCTACCCCATCGCCACGGAATCCGGCAAGGTGGGCCTCATCCATGTTCATTCCGGACTCAACGTCCACGGCCGGACGAATGCCCACGGCCCGGACAAAGCCGGGGCGGAGGCCGGCCCTCTCTACCCCCTGACGGAAAGCGGCTCCGTCCCCGGCAAAATATCCGGCATAGCCTATGCGGACGCGGGAGAACGGAAAATATTTACCGCAACCGTGGAGACGGAACAGGGCACGCGCCTCCTGCTGATGACGCTGGAAGAATCCCGCTCCCTGCTTCATGAGGGGGAACTGGCGCCTTCCGGATTCCATGACCTGACGGACCAGCTGGAAGGCCGCCCCACGGCCATGCTGCCCGGAGCCTCCGGAGACAGCCTCGTCATCGCTACGGACGCGGACAAACTTCTTTACTTCTCCTATGATGAAGACGGGGAAACATGGGTCAGACGCCAGATTATTCCGACCCCGCTGGGGAAAGGGGAAAAAATGACTTCCGTCAACTGGCTTTTCGGAGACATGTCCCTGGTCATAGGAGGCGACAGGGGAAGCCTTAAAATTTTCAGCTTTTATCCCCATTCCCGCCCGGACGGCACTTCCCTGCGCCTCTTCGGCCAGACCAGGCAATTCTCTCCCATGGACGGTCCGGTGCAGCATTACGCGGCCTCCGGCATCAACCGTTCCTTCCTGGTCTCCACTCCGCGGGAACTCAGGCTCTGCTACGGAACCACGGCCGACATCCGCTGGAACAGCGGACCTCTGGAATTCGTTCCGGCCCAACTGGCCGCCAATACGGAATTCAATGCCGCCATTGCCGTGGACCCATCAGGAAACATCCATTTCTTCTCTCTGGAAGACAAGCACCCGGAAGCCGGCGCCAAAGCCCTGGCCGGGAAAATATGGTATGAGGGATACGATTCTCCCAAATGGCTCTGGCAATCCGTGGGCGGCACGGACGATTATGAATCCAAGCTGTCCCTGATGCCCCTGGTCTTCGGCACGCTGAAAGGCACCCTGTACGCCCTTGTCTTCGCCGTCCCGGTAGCGGTCACGGCCGCCATTTACACGGCCCACTTCATGCCTCCTGCCGTCAAACGGGTGGTAAAACCCGTCATGGAAATCATGGCCTCCCTTCCTTCCGTAGTGCTGGGCTTCTTCGGCGCCCTTTACCTGGCCCCCAGAATGGAAGACAAAATCCCCGCCCTGCTCTGCATGGCCGTCCTCATTCCCGGCCTGGCGGCCCTCATCGCATGGTTCTGGACCACCCGGCCCGCAGCCTGGCGCAACAAATTCAGCCGCGGTGTGGAATACATCGTCATGACCCCCGTCATCCTGCTCTGCGCCTGGTTCTGCTGGGAATACCTGGGCTACTGGCTGGAACAGCCCCTCATCAGCCTCTGCCGCAGCGTCATGGGCCTGTGGGGCGACGGGGACTTCCAGGCCGCCAGTTTCGCAGACCTGTGGCGCAACGGCTTCGGCATGCCCTATGAACAGCGCAACTCCCTGGTGGTTGGATTCATCATGGGCTTTGCCGTCATCCCTGTCATCTTCACCATTTCCGAGGACGCCCTGAGCAACGTCCCCCCTTCCCTTATCGCCGCCTCGGAGGCTCTGGGGGCCAGCCGCTGGCAGATGGTCCGCACCGTTGTTCTTCCGGTGGCTTCCGCAGGCATTTTCTCCGCCCTGATGATAGGTCTGGGCCGAGCCGTGGGGGAAACCATGATCGTACTGATGGCCACGGGAAACACCCCCATCATGGACTGGAATATCTTCAACGGCATGCGCACCCTCTCCGCCAACATCGCCACGGAACTGCCGGAGGCGGCGCAGGGCTCCACCCACTACCGGGTCCTCTTCCTGGGCGGCCTTATCCTCTTCTCCATGACATTCATTCTGAACACTCTGGCGGAAATAGTACGCCAGCGTCTCCGCAAACGCTTCAACGTCGTGTGAACCATCCATCCCTTTCCCTCCCATCCATCCACTTTCCATGAAACAGGACTTCAGCCTTCCGCCCGCCCCCAAACGCCCCCTGGGGGAAGTCAATATCTGGCTCGCCTCCATCGGGCTCTCCCTGGGCCTCATCATGATTTTCGGCCTGCTGGGCATCATCGTCTTCAACGGTCTGGAGGCCTTCTGGCCCAAAACCATCCATGAACTGACGCTCGCCCCTTCTTCAAAAGAAAAACAACCGCTTGTCCTGTACGCCGGCATCACAAAGGACCAGATGCGCCACGTCCCCGCAGACCCTGCCCATCCCGGCTCTACGGCCAGAGACGTGCGGGAATACCAGCTTTTCACCGGCAGCAAGGAATCCTATGGACAATCCTACCGCTATGTGGACGCGCACAATGTCACTGCCTCCGCCACCCCCAAAGGCCTTCTGTGCCTGGAACGCATGGAGGGAGGGAAAGCCCTGGTCAAACCACTGGAACTCAAGCTGGCCTCCGGAGAAACCATCCCCGCCGCCTCACCGGAATTCATGGAGGCTTTCCGCCGCGTGCTGGACCGGGAAACAGACCTGCGGGACAGGGTCAAAACCATTGACACCAGGGACATCGGCTCCGTCAATACCCGTCTGGCGGACGCCAGACTGGATATCAAGGCCATAGAACGTTCTTACGACATCCGGGAAGAAAACGGACGGCGTACGGCCGTCCCCAGGCAAAACCCCATTCTCACGGATATGGACGACCCGGCCGGGGAACTGGACCGGCTCCGCGCCAAAGTGGAACAGCTCAATGCCGAATACGCCCGGTACACCGCGGAAGCAGCCAAACTGAGGGCTCAACAGGGCCGAGACTCTCTTGTGTATGCCCTGGGAGACGGGGAAAAGAAAGAAATCCGCATGGATAAAATCGTTTACGGCTACCAGCCGAATGACCTGGGATTCTTCGGCAAATGCGGCGTCTTCCTCCACAACCTGTACCATTTCATCACGGATGATCCGCGGGAGGCCAACACGGAGGGCGGCATCTTCCCCGCCATCTTCGGCACCTTCATCATGACTTTGCTCATGAGTGTGCTGGTCACGCCCGTGGGGGTCATCGGAGCCATCTACCTGAGGGAATACGCCAAACAGGGGACTCTGGTTCAGGCCGTGCGCATCTGCGTGAACAACCTGGCGGGCGTGCCTTCCATCGTCTTCGGCGTTTTCGGCCTCGGCTTCTTCGTTTACTATCTGGGAGGGAGCATCGACGAACTTTTCTACTGGAAAAAGCTGGCTGTGGACAATACGCCCACCTTCGGGACCTCCGGCATCCTGTGGGCATCCCTCACGCTGGCCCTGATGACGCTGCCCGTAGTCATCGTCTCCACGGAGGAGGCACTCTCCGCCGTCCCCCGCGGGCTGCGGGAGGCGGCCCTGGCCTGCGGGGCCTCCAAATGGCAGATGATTAAACGCATCATCCTCCCCAGCGCCCTGCCGGGCATCATGACCGGCCTCATTCTGGCCATGGCCCGTGGCGCCGGAGAGGTAGCCCCACTCATGGTCACGGGAGTGGTCAAGCTGGCCCCCTCCCTGCCCATTGACGGGGAAGGCCCCTTCATCCACCTGGAACGCAAATTCATGCATCTGGGCTTTCATATCTACGACGTGGGCTTCCAGTCTCCGGACTCGGACGCCGCCCAGCCCATGGTTTTCGCCACCACGCTGCTCCTCATCCTGCTGGTGGTGGTCATGAACCTCACGGCCATTCTCATCCGCAACCGCCTGCGCAAAAAATACGCGGCCTCCAGCTTCTAACCCCATTCTCCTTCATCAACCCATGACTGAACCAGCCGCCGCAGACGACGAGCCCATCATTGAAGTGGAAGACTTCTCCTTCTTTTACGGGAGCAAACAGGTTCTCTTCAACATCGGCATGACCTTTGAAACCAACCGGGTAACCGCCCTCATCGGGCCCTCCGGCTGCGGGAAATCCACTCTGCTCCGCAACATCAACCGCATGAACGACCTGGTCCCGGACGTGCGCCACCAGGGTGATATCCGCATTGACGGCACCAGCCTGTATGACCCGCGCGTGGAAGTCATCTCCCTGCGCAAGCGCGTAGGCATGGTCTTCCAGAAATACAACCCTTTCCCTAAAAGCATTTACGAAAACATCGTCTTTCCCCTCCGGGTGGCCGGCCGCAACAGGCGCGCGGAACTGGACGAAACCGTGGAACGAAGCCTGAAGGGAGCCGCCCTGTGGGATGAAGTGAAAGACAAGCTGCATGAAAGCGCCTACGGCCTTTCCGGCGGCCAGCAGCAGCGGTTGTGCATCGCGCGCGCCATTGCCAACCGCCCCCAAATCCTGCTGATGGATGAACCCTGCGCCGCCCTGGACCCTATCGCCACCTTAAAAATAGAGGACCTGATGGAAGACCTGAAAAAAGAACTCACCATTGTCATCGTCACCCATAACATGCAGCAGGCCACACGCATCGCGGACCGGACCGCCTTCATGTACATGGGCCGCCTGGTGGAATACGGGGAAACGTCCCAAATCTTCACCAATCCCACGGAAAAAGAAACGGAAGCCTACATTACGGGCCGTTTCAGCTAAAAGCCCATTCCAAACCATTCTCCTCATGACATCCCCCGGCAATCACATCCTCCCCCACTACGACGCGGCCCTGAACGCTATCCGCCTCCGCGTCAATGCCATCTGCGGCAGCCTGCTGAAATACATGGACATTCTGGAACGGGTCATTTCCGGCCCGGACAACGACGGGGCCAACAGCATCATTGCGGACAGCGACCCGCTGCAGGAAGAAACCCGGCAGGTTCTCTCCCTCTGCTCCTCCGTACTCACCCAATTCCATCCGCTGGGACGTGACCTGAGGCTCGTCATCACCTTCTCCCGATGCGGAGACAAGCTCCAGGAATGCATGGAGGAAATAACGGGTATCGCCAAGCATGCCAAGGCCTCCATCAGGCATCAGGAATCCCTCTCCCCGGATATTGTGCTCCCTCTGCTGGAAATGGCCGTATCCGAATTCAGAGACGCCGCCAGGTGTCTGGAAACGCAGGATGTGGACGCCGCCAGGGAAATACGCCTGCGCGACAAAAAACTGGACAAAGCCCATCGCAAAGCGCTGGCCCTTCTGGTCTCCCCCGAACGGGAGGACTCCCCTTCCCTCAACGTCAACCTTCTCTTCATTATCCGTTCTCTGGAACGGATAGGAGACATTGCCAAAACCATCGCCGCCACCGTCGTCTTCCTGAAGGAAGCCACGGACATCCGCCACGGAAGAGAAAGATAAAACAATTCCTGCCCGCACGCTCATTCCGCCCGGCCGACGCTGAAACAATACACGGCGGGGTTAATCAGGGCCAGGGGAAGATAAAACACGGCAAAGGAAAGCGAGCCGCCATACAAAACCAGGCACAGGATGGACATGACAAACAGCACGCTGATTTTCAAGCTCCGCGCCCAGTCCAGACGATGCACCAGCCAGACCAGGGCGGCGCACACAAAACCAATAACCGCGCACAACACGCCGCCCAGGGTCAGAAACTGCATGTAGCTGGAACAGAACTGCTCCAGCCACCGCACATTATCCGGACCCGGAGGATTCCCTTCCCAGGCAAAAACACCCGGCGGCAACAGCACCCACAACAGCACGGAAAAAAATACCAGACGGTCCGTATTAAGGCGATAAGTCATGCGCTTTCATGATACCATTTCCGTGCACGGGATAACAAGGGAAATCGCCCGTGCGCCGCGGTTCCGGAAACGGCAGGATTTACAAGGGGGCAAAGGCGGACTCTCCGGCTCCATTAACGGCTATTCCGTCTATTTCCACCAGCCAGCCGGGGCGGCAGACAGGGGCTTTCAGCATCACATGCGGCACTGCGGCCAACGGAGAGTCCATCAGCCTATTCCGAACCGTTTCCCGGTCTGCCCAGTCGCGCAGGTACACTACGGCCTGCTTCAGGTCGGACAGGCTTCCCCCGCTCCTTTCCATCAGGGCGCTCATATTTTCCAGGGTGCGGGCCGTCTGGCCCACCACGTCCCCCGGATGGACAATGTTTCCCTCCGCGTCAATACTGGCGGTGCCGGAAAGGAAATAATGGGAGCGGTCCCCATACACAATACGGACGCCGCGCTCAAAGGCCACCCGGTACACATGCGTGGGGGACAGGTAGTCCGGCGCTTCCATGTACCGGACCTGCCCGGGCTCCAGCCCCGCGATGCCCAGACTGTCCATATGCAGCAGGCGGCCCGGCAGTTCCGTACAGCCTTCAATACCGGTACTGGCGATGAAATGGCTCTCCGCCGTCAGCCCGTAACGGTCAAAGCATCCGTTGCGGCCTTCCACCAATCCCCGGTAATTGTTGTCAATATCCCGGCAGTAAATCCAAGTGCGGTGAATCAAATCCGGCACGGCTCCCCCCTGTAAGGCGGCAATCCGGTCCAGCCAGCGGAATTCCTCCCGCATCTGGCCGCAGCTGTCCGGGGAGGAAAATTCCCTCTTGCCCGCCAGGAACAGACGGTAATGAGCGCGGAGGGCTTCCACGACTGTTCCGCCCGGCTCCGCCCTACGCCTTTTTCCCAGCATTCCGCCGATGTGCCAGGCTTCCAGAGCCACGCGGGCCCCGTTCGCAGGGGGCTGTCCAACTATGGAAACATAAGAATTCCGTTCTCCTGTTATCTGCCGCAGCGGAGCCGACTGGCGCACCGGGTCGCTGACATGGAAACGCAGCAGGAATTCATCTTCTTCCCCGCCCCCCAGATTGCGGTACCTGGCCATCAGGGAACGCAGTTCTTTCTCAAAACTCGCGCCCGGCTCCGCCGTCATGCAGAAGAAGCGTTCTTCCGCCCCGTTTTTTCCGGACCATTCCAGTCGTTCAGGTACATTCGCCGTCATGATGACCTCCCGCCCCTTTACAGGGACTGCACGTAATTGATCAAATCCTCCAGTTCACGGTTATTCAGGGAACTCGTCTTCCCGCGGAGATCCCCCGGATTGCATGTCGTGATGGCTTCCCGTATCGTCTTCGCACGGCCGTCGTGCAGGTAAGGGGCGGTCCGCCACACTTCCACCAGGGAGGGCACCAGAACGCTTTTACCTTCATCCAGCCCCGTAGCCGTCCCCGTGGCCACCAGTTCCTTGTTAGTGAAGTAAGGATGGGGGTGGCACCGCACGCACCCGGCTGTTTTAAACACTTCCCTGCCCCTCCGGGCAGATTCGGACAAGGCGCCCCTTTCCACGCCGGGAGCATGGCACTGGGCGCACCCCTCCCCCCCTGTCTGCTGTTTGGAAGGGGTATGCGCCACCAGGAACGGGCTGGGAACTTCCTTCATGTTTTTCAGGTACGCATTCACGCATTCCGCCAATTCACCGGAAGGTTCCAGAAACTGGATATGCACAAAGCCTGCCGTCACGGCCACTTCCGCAGAGGCGCGGACGCCCAGCGTCATCACCGGGCTCGTCCTGTGGGAAAGGAACATGGTGCGCGTATTTTTCGGGTTGCCCATGCCGTCATTCAGCAGATCCCAGTTCAGGCCGTCCACCCGGCCGTCCGGGTGGCAGGTGGCGCAGCTCTGCCACCCCTGGAAACAATGGGAAGCATCATTAAAATACCGTTCCCCCAGTTTTTCCCGGGAAGGCCGGAATGGGACATTCAGGGGAATTGCCCTGGATTTGCAGGCATCCTTCAGGGAGATTTCTGCCAGAGAATCAGAAAAGTAGCCGGCCACATAAACGTTTTTCCCATCGGAGGCCACGGAGCGCGGGCCGTTCAAGGGCAGAGCGATCCGGGTGCGGAGACCGTGCAGGAAACCAAGCCTTTCGGAAACCGGCTCATTGCTCCGGTCTTCCCGCTTCATGCGCTCCAGCAGGGCCGGGAAATCAATTACGGAGAGTTCATGCGTCCCCGCATGCGTCACGAACAGTTTTCCGCCATCTTCGGAAAAAGAAACGCCCCACGGATTGGCCGCCCCCGCATCCGGATCATCCAGCAGAACGGGATGAGGCTTGTCCGGCTCGTCCGTATCGATAACCGTCACGGCATTCGTATTCATCCAGCCGCGGTCCAGCTGCGTGGTGGGCACCTGGTACCGGCTCAATACATGCGCCACGGCCAGATAGCGTCCATCCGGGCTTATCGCCATGCCGCGCACGCCCTGCGTCCCGTTGGAAAGCGGGAAATGGACAGCTTTTCCGTCTTCCACCAGAGTCAGCGCGGCAGCCGTGAAATCCCCGTCCGCAGCCCCGGCCGGCAAATGGCCGGCAGCCCAGATTTTCCTGCCGTCCGGAGAAACGGCCAGCGCTACGGGTTCACGGGGGACATTCCAGGAATTCAGCACGGTTCCGGCAGCGGCGTCCATCTCCAGCACGCGGGAATCAAACCGGCAGGCCACATACAGCTTTCCCCCCCTCACCACGGGAGACATGGGCGTATGCCCGGCAGGAAAAGAACGCTTCAACGCCCCGCTTTTCAGGTCCACTACTTCTACTGCTCCGCGCGGGCCGCCTTCCGCCACATAGGCCGTCGCGCCATCCACGGCCATGCCGTTGGGAGGCTGGGCCAGCCGGATGCTTTTCACCTTTTCCCCGGAAGCAGGGTCCACCAGTTCCAGCACGCGGCTCTCATGCCCCAGCACGGCAACCAGGTGATCGACGACCTTCACATCCACCGGAGCCAGAGGGCCGGAAGCAATATCCGGTCCCTGCCTGCATGAAATGAGGGCCAGCAGGCAGCCAAGGGCAGCCGCAGAGGAGCGGAACATTTTTGTCAGTTTCATGGCAATTTCAACAATCAGTCTTCTATGATCACCCGGAACCCCACGTTGTACACCGGACGCCAGCCGGGATATCCCCAGCGCCAGGAGGACGTGGCCCGCCTGGGACGGTCATACCAGGAACCGCCGCGCACCGCACGGGGAACACGGGAGTCCAGGCCTTCATTGCGCCCGTCCCCTTCCTTCCAGGGATAAGGCCTGTATTCGGAACGGGTCCATTCCGCGGCATTGCCGATCATGTCGTACAATCCGTAGGCATTCGGCCTGTAACTCTTGACGGGGGCCAGGTGGAGCTTCCCGTCATTGTATTTCTCATCCCTCGGCACGAAGTCCCAGAAACGGTTGGGATTTTTAATCGGCCTGGGATCCACGCCGGAAACGGCCAGTTCCTTCAGCGTCACGTCCCCCAGGTTGGCATACGCGGAAAAATCCGCATCCCGCTCCCCGAAGAAGAAATCCGTATCCTCTCCTCCCCTGGCCGCGTATTCCCACTGCGCTTCCGTAGGCAAGGTCACTTTTTTTCCGGTTTTCCCGGAAAGCCAGCGGCAAAATTCCATGGCCCTGGCCCAAGGCACCCGGATGACGGGAAAACGCGGATCGGCATCCATGTCGTAGCCGGGCCTCACCTGGTCCTTGTAATGCATGTCATACCATCCGTTAGCATACTCCGGGTCAAAGCGGCGGTATTGCTCCAGCGTCACTTCCGCCTCTCCCATCCAGAACGGCCTTTCAATCCCCACCGTGGAAACAGGACGTTCCGCCGGTGTTTCCCGCTCATTCCCCATCCTGAATTTCCCTGCGGGAATGCGGCGGAACGTCATGTTCACGCCGTTCCCCAAATCCACAGTCAGCGTTTCATTACGCGCTTCCGGAACGGGAACGCTCTTTCCTCCGGCGCGGGTAATGGGCTTCCCGGCGTCAGAGATGGAAGCGCCGCCGCTTCTCCGGAACAGGGAATCCTTCATCGTCACGTAATTACGTTCCGCTCCTGAAAATCTGCCGTGCAGGTCATAACGGCGTTTCAGCAGCCCTTCATTGCGCTCTCCCGGCCATTCGCCCAGATAGGGGGCGTTCATGTCCATCCACGTGACCAGGCGGTTCCAGTCCTCCTGCGGCATTTCCACGCCATGGTGGCCTTTTTTAAGGAGCTGGTAAAGCTCCGACGTATCCGCGAAAAACTCCGTGGGGGCCAGCCCCAGATAGTTCCCCTCCGGGCCGTTGCGGCGCACATAGGGGTGCAGGTTCCAATAAGAGACGGAACCGGGGGCGGGAGCCCCCTTGACGGCCTCCAATGTCATGAAATCCGGCACTCCTCCACGGGCCTTGCCTTCCGCTGTGTGGCAGCGTATGCAATGGCGGTCCAGCACGGGCTGCACTTCATTCATGAAGGAGAAAGTGCGCGCCGGACCGTACCATGGAACGATAGGAGCGGGTTTCTGGCGGGAAGCCATGACGGCCCTGGCGGGAGGAGCGCAGTTCTGCCGTTCATGGCAGCCGATGCAGCTGAGCGTTTCCCCCGGCATGGCGGTAAACCAGCTCCGCATCAGCGCCAGGGCGCGCCCCTCCCCGTCCAGCACCTGAAGCGTCAGAGGCTGGCAGGCGGGAGCCGTGAAGATGGCGGAACCGTCAGGATTCACGGGCACGGTGCCGTACAGCACTTTCAAGTCCCAGTTGCTTTCCATGCCCATGGCATAGTGGCTTCCCGTATTGCGGGGGCTGTACTCGGACATAAACACGCGCAGGGCCCTGGCTTCCCCTCTGGGCACTCCGGCCATGGCGCGGCCCCGGTACACGTCGGAAATATAAACCGTAGCCGTCTTGCTTTCCGTCTTCACCCGGTCATGCAGCACGGGCGGTTTTTTGCGTGGCCCCAGGGGCGCGGGGTCTGCATAGACGAAGTAGGAGGAGGCCGTGAGAGGAACGATGTTATCGTATATGTCGCACCAGACCACATTGGTCACGCCCTGGTCGCCGGAAGGGGAGGAAACGGCCAGAAAACACTCGTCATTCAAAGGATAAGGTTCTGCGAAATAAGGAGTCTTCAATCCCTGCACCAGCTGATCTTTGGTCACGTTTTCCACAGGCTTTCCATACCCCGGAATCTTCTGAACGGCACCCTCCGTGGCGGCGCGCCCCCTGTTCACGTCAAAGAGGACCAGTTCCCCCAGTCTCTTGACTCCATGATGCCCGCTGACAATGCCCGCAAACATGCCCGGCCTGCCGGGGAGGGGCCGTGCGTTGAACAAGCTGTTGGGCCAGTAGGAGTTGGAACCATAGTATTCCTTCTGGTCGCTGCCGTCCGGATTCATGTGCATCAGCACGCGGCTGAAATAGTGGGCGCTTTCCGTGTACTCCCAGCGCAGGAACATCACCCTGCCGTCCGGCAGCATGGTGGGGAACCAGTTATTGTCCTGGTCAAAGGTAAGCCGGCGGGTCGTTTTCTTTTCCCGGTCGTAAAGGTGGAGGTTGCCCACGTAATCCACCCCGGCCACGCAGGGCACCCCCTGCATGCCGGAAGTATTGACGAAAATAATCCGGCCGTCCGGCAGGTAGCAGGAATTATAGCTGTCCGTATCCGCCGGCATATGCGCGGTAAGGGATTCCTTTTTCCCGGTTTTCAAATCCAGCTCAAACACGTCCCATGGCCTGTTTTCCTTCTTGCCGAATCCGTTCCCGGTGAACATGAGCTTCTCCCCGGAAAAATCAACATCCAGATGCCCGACCCAGCGGTCGTCCGCCAGCAGCTGCTCCACAGGGGAAGAAGAGGAAACCCCGTTAAATTTCACAATGCCGCTGCGGTATTTGCGCCCGGGCCCCGGCATGCTGGAAATACCCTGCCAGTTCGCCGGACGGTCATGATTGAAAGAACTTTTCCCGGACGGATTGAAACGCCGCACGCTCACCCATGCCTTCAGGCCGTTCTGTTCCGGCAGGGCATCAATCAGGGCTTTTCTCCGCAGATCCACCATCTCCCGCAGCAGGGCCGCCTGTCCCGGCCCGGCCTGCTCCACCCACCGGTCCAGAGGCCCCAGCTCCTTCTCCCACTCATCCAGCCGCGCCAGGAAACCTTCCGCACCGGCGTACCGTTCCCCGTACTTGTCCCGGTTTCTCTTCACCGCGCGGCGGATGGCCGCAGAGTCATAATAGGACGCCAGCTTCTTCAGCCTGAGGAAACGGACTCGTTCCTGAATGGCTTCCTGATGCTTAACCAGGTCATCCCAGGAAGAAACGGCTCCAATACTCTCTGCCGGAACGGAAAGAATTTCCGCCAGCGCGGCGCCGGCTGCCTTCCCGTCGGGCCACGCCTGAAATACGGGAACCAGCAAAACCATCGCATCCCCGCAATCGTCAGCGGCAGCAGGCTCGGAAAGGGAAGCAGCATACTCCGCCGTCCGCGTCCACACCTGCCGCATCCATGCATCCTTTTCTTTCGCGGAAGGCGCAGGAGGGATTACGGCCAGCTCCCGCAACCAGGGCTGCAAACCGGAAGCGTGGAGCATTCCTGCGCCCAGCAAGGCGCAGGAACATGAAAAAAGACGCAGAAAGGAAATATAGTCAGGCATGGCGTACGGTTTTAAAATAATACGCCAGGGAAATTCTTTTTCATTCAATAGGAAGACTACTTTCCGGCATTTTCTCTCAAACGTCAGACAATGAACGAATAATTCAACAGGACCGGATTACCGATCCGACATGCCCTGAAAACGGAGCATGAATTTCTCTTTCTACAGACGGCGGGACTGTTTTTCTACGGCTGTTGAAATGGACATGCCCGGCAGATGTACCAGCTTTCAAAAATTTTATAGATTTTCGGCCTTATCCTTATGAGATATGAAAATTTGAGAAGCTCCTAGTGCAGTAAAAAAATCCAGCTCCAAAAGAACGATCTTTGAAGCTATTTCCTTCTAGTCTCACCAAGACGGACCACCTGTTTTCGAAGAAAACCGTCCATTAAACATTCGTGCCGATATGGAAGAAGAGATGTTCATAATCCAGTAAAATTGCATTATGAACGCACCAGAAACAGAAATGTGATATATTTCAAGGCTTTCCTTGGAAGAAAATCCTTCCGACAAATGTCATTTGTATGAAAAACGTCCAAAATATGTTCCCTGTTATTAACTTCAGAACTATAAAAAACAAAACGCTATTAGTTTCCCATTGCATCGCTCTGGTTGCGATTCTTGCCGCTGTACACGTCACCGGAACGTTTTGTTCGCAAGGAACCTTTCGCGCTGCTGATGGGGAAATATCGCAATTAGGTGAGAGCGAAAGTGCCCGCTATGCCAACCTCTTCGCTTTCTTCGGAGGATGTTCATAACAAACAGCGTTTTAGTTCCGTCTTTGTATAACCTGCCCTTTGATGAGTAAGAAATTGGAATTGTCCGCCCAAACAATTTGTTAATATCAATAAAAAGAATATTTTAAAATCTTATGAGAAAAACCATTCCATATAAATTCATAAATAATATAATAATGAACACAAACAAACTCAATCGCAGATATTTACTAATGCTTACTGCATACTTGGCTGCGTTCACCGCTTCTGCCCAAGATGATGAAGCAGCAAAAGCACAACATACTCTCCTTGGACAAAATTCAGCACAAGTAGGTGTTTCTGTCCCGGTAAGAAATTCACATCCGGATGCGCAGTGGTTTCCAAAAGCAGGGTTAGGGCTGTTCATCCACTTTGGACTGGCAACTGCTCATGGAGGGATCGACCTTTCTTGGGGAATGTTGGCCAATAAGTCTTGGGAAGATGGAGAAATAACTCCCAATGCCTACTGGAAATTAGCAGATCAATGGAATCCTGTCCATTTCAATGCGGAAGATATTGTTTCTAAAGCAAAAAAAGCCGGATTTAAATATATTGTATTCACAACCAAACATCATGATGGCTATACAATGTGGCCAAGCGAATACAGTACCTTAGGAGTCAAGCAAAAACTAAACGGACGTGACTTGGTAAAAGAATTTACAGATGCTTGCCAGAAAAACGATATAAAAGTCGGATTCTATTATTCTCCGCCTGATTGGTTATTTGACGCGAAATACAAAAATTGGGATTTCTCAAAAAAGAAAATTTTGGATATGGACCACCACGAAATTGACCGATTGCCAGAAAAACCGGCAGGACATGACCAAGCACGAAAAAAAATGGTAGCAAATCAGGTTCGTGAACTGCTTACTCAATATGGTAAGATAGACCTGTTTTGGTTTGACGGAGGAAGCGGTGAAATTTCAAATACTGAAGTAAGAAAATTACAACCGGGCATCGTCATCAATCGTCGGAATGGAGAACCCGGAGATTATGGAGATTCTGAAGGAGCGCTTCCCACAAAACGGTTCACTGGGTGGTTCGAAACATGCGATCCATGCTGGCCTAGCCGTTGGTGGACTTATTCCACAAGCGACCGAATGGACACAGGCGCAGATGTGGTAGAGAAACTGGTCATTTTGCGCGCCTGGGGGGGGAACTACTTGGCCAACATAGGTCCTCGTGCCGATGGCAGTCTACCAAAAGAAGCCTTAGAAGCCTGGAAAGAAATAGGAGATTGGATGAAACACTCTGGAGAGTCAATCTATGATGTGACAGGAGGAGATTTTCCGAAAAAGGCCAACCAACCTACTACCCTCAAGGGGAATGTTATATACGTACACGCTTTCCCTAATTTTCATGCAAAAATCATTCTGAAAGACATAAAATCTTCTCCTAAACAAGCCATATTATTACGAACAGGAGAAAAAATTCCTTTCTCTTATACTAAAGGAGAAATTCATTTGCAAATTCCCGCTGCAAAACGGTCACGCATGGTAGATACAGTCAAATTTATATGGTAACCCTTCATATTCTTTGTTGTTTCTGCACAGTTCAATTCTTTGTTAAGGACAATTAAAATTGTCTACTTTAGTCTTGTTTATTCATTTTCTCTATTTTTCATCTGAGTAATTTTGCTGAAGCTCAACGACCAGAATATTTGATATTGTTCTTCATGGACGGGCACAGCGCGGGAAATACCTCTTCCGTGCCTTTGCCAGCAAAGCTCCAAAGGATTCTTTTCTACCGGATTTCAACTTTGTGGAATGTCACATATCATATGGAATGACGCCCATTCGGAAGCATTGTCTGAAACAATAACCTCTGTTTTCCTTAATCGTTCCTGCAATGGCGGTCTTTTCCGGGGTTATCATTCCAGCCATAAAACGAGCCAAGCTGTCCAAGCCTGGTCTGTTGAGATTAAAGAAACAGGAAAATCAAAAAGATCAGCCAAAAGACATACAGCTAAAAAAATTCGCCGGCATGTCTTTCGCCATCCTCCAGCATTCGGGGGCGCAGCAGGTACACCTTGTCCCGGCGGCGCACCTGTTCGGGAACCGCCAGATAGACGGTTTCTCCCTTTTGAGCGGCTTCTACGGGTTCCATTCCTTCTGCCGTCTCCCTCCGCATGGCTGCCACTTCCATGCGGACGGCTCCCGTAGTGGGGCCTGTAATAAGGATGGTTTGCCCTGCGGACAGGCCGCCGGCTTCCAGGAACAGGGCAGCCACCCCGTTCTTCTTATAAAAGTTTTCTACTCTGGCAATGTGGATCTTCAACAGGGCAGCGCGGCTGTTGGCGGAACCGCTCCATTCCCCCCACTTCACGCCCAGGTAATACCCGCCCTGCCAGAATCCCCGGTTGAAGACGGATTCCAGCCGTTTCATCCACGCTTCCGCCCTGTCCGCGGAAAAGGTTCCGTCCTGGCACGCCCGCGCGGCCTCCCGGTACACGGAGGTGACCGTCCTGACGTAATCCGAGGAACGGCCGCGCCCTTCCAGCTTCAGCACGGAAACGCCCGCGTCCAGAAGCTGGTCCAGCACCGGAATGGTGCACAGGTCCTTGGGAGACATCACGTATTTGTTGTCTATCACCAGTTCATTGCCCGTTTCCTCATCCGTCACGCGATAGGCGCGGCGGCAGTTCTGGAAGCAGGCCCCCCGGTTAGCGGAGGAGTTGTAGGTCGCCAGGCTCATGTGGCATTTGCCGGACACGGCCACGCATAACGCCCCGTGGGCGAAAATTTCCACCCGCAGCAGCTCCCCGGAGGGGCCTTTCACGCCTTCCTTCCGGATGGATTCAATGATATGCCTGATTTGCGCCAGGGTGAGTTCCCGGGCCAGCACCACCACATCCGCGTATTGCGCGTAAAATTTGACGGAGGCCATGTTGCAGACGTTGGCCTGCACGGACATATGGACTTCCAGCCCAATGGAACGCGCATAAGAAATCACCGCCAGGTCGGAAGCGATGACGGCATCCACACCGGCTTTCCGGGCGGCGTCGCACAGGGCATGCACCGCCTCCAGCTCTTCATCGTACACAATGATATTCAGCGTCAGATAAGCTTTGGCACCCGCCTCATGGCAGCGCGCGACGATTTCCGGCAAATCTTCTTCCGAAAAATTGACCGTGGCGCGGGAACGCATGTTCAGCTTTCCTACGCCGAAGTACACGGAGTCCGCTCCGCCCTGCAAGGAGGCCGCCAGGGATTCAAACGACCCCGCCGGGGCCATGATTTCTATCCGGTTTTGAAAAGGCATGGGTCAAAGTCCTCCGGGTTCTTTCATCAGAATGACGGAAATTCTTCCCTTGGGAAAGCATTTAACAATGGACATGTGGATGTTGCACAGGCGGTCCGGGGAATTGCAATCCGCGCAGATTCCGGTGTGCATGCAGGGGGTCCTGAACCCTTCATGCCGCCTGGCGTTCAGGGGAGCAATGCGGCGGATGCGTTCCCGGGCCTCTGCCGGCGTGGCCACCAGCTTGTTGGAACCGGCCAGCAAAATGACGCGCCGGGGTCCGAATGCCACCGGAGCCACACGGTTGCCCACCATGTCCACCCAGTGCAGGGTCCCTTCCATGCTGACGGCATTGACGCCGGTTAAAAACAGGTCCGCCGTCATGCCCTGGCGGCGGATCTCCCATTTCTCCTCCCGCACCATGCCCGGAACAAAGCCGTCATAGAACTGAATATCCGGATTGGAGCGCAGGTCATCAAGAATGCCCGCAGCCTTCAGGGTCATGGAATCCCCATAGGAAGCGGACGACGGCCTGAACTCCCGCACCAGGCCGCGCATCACCTCCGCAGCCTCCCTCAGGCCCGGCACTACAAAACTCCGGAACCCACGCCGTTCCAGACGTCCGGCACATTGCTCCAATGAAAGGGGGTCTTCCATAAAAACGGCCCATGAAGCCCCCTGCTCCGGCATAGCGCCGGAGCAGGAAAACCTGAATATTATTCTTCCGCCGGAGTTTCCACTTCACCGGGCACTTCCCCGGCTCCCGCGTCTTCCGTTTCCGCCGGGGCTTCTTCATCCTCATCATCGGGAATGACGATGGAAATGTCCTGGATGGATTCGCCCTCATTCAGCGTCATGAGCTTCACGCCCTGGGTGGCGCGGCCCGTTTCACGCACGGTCGCCACCTTGATGCGGACGGATTGTCCGGCCGTGGTCATCAGCATCAGCTCGTCCTCATCGGACACGACCGTGGCGGAAACCACCTTGCCGGTCTTGTCCGTGCAGTTCATGGTCTTGATGCCGGTGCCGCCGCGGCCCTGCGTACGGTATTCGTCAAAGGAAGTGCGCTTGCCGAGACCGTTTTCAGAAGCCACCAGCAGGGTTTTCTGCGGGTCCACAATGGCCAGGGCCACCACATAGTCCCCCGCCCGCGGGCGGATGCCGCGGACGCCGATGGTGTTGCGGCCCTGCGTACGCAGATCTTCTTCCGGGAAGCGGATGCTCATGCCGTCATGCGTGACGAGCACGATTTCATCAGCCCCGCTGGTAAGTTCCGCGTTCACCAGACTGTTGCCTTCCTCCAGATTAATGGCGATGATGCCGGCCTTGCGGTAATTGGCGAAATCGTTCAGGCTGGTTTTCTTCACCGTGCCGTCCTTCGTGGCGAAGACAACATTGCCGCTGCCTTCCGCAAAGGTAATGTCATTGCCTTTTTCATCCACCCGGCGTTCCAGGCGCAGGATGGCCGCAATGGCTTCTTCCGGCTGGAGATCCAGCAGGTTCTTGATATTGCGGCCCTGCGCGCTGCGCGCCGCCTCGTCAATCTCATATACGCGGTCCACGTACACGCGCCCGGTGTTCGTAAAGAACATCAGGTAGTCGTGGTTCTGGGCGGCGAACAGGTGTTCGATAAAGTCCGCCTCCGCGTCCTTTTTGGCCCCCCTGGTAGTGGCCGCCTTCACGCCCTTGCCCCCGCGCGCCTGCACGCGGTATTCCGCGGAGTTGGTGCGCTTGATGTAGCCGCTGTGCGTGATGGTGACGATCATCGTGTCATTCGGGATGAGATCCTCAATGGCCATATCCCCGGAGAAGGGAATGATGCGCGTGACGCGCGGCGTGGCGTACCTGTCCTTAATCGCCTTCAGTTCGTCCTTCACGATGCCCAGCACGCGGGATTCGTTCGCCAGAATATCCAGGTAGTCCTTGATGCGGACCAGCAGTTCCGCGTATTCCCCGGAAATCTTGTCGTTTTCCAAAGCGGTCAGCTGGTACAGGCGCAGGTCCAGGATGGAGTTCACCTGGCGTTCCGTGAAGACGTAGCGGTCCCCCTGGATGGAGGCCTGGGAACGGATCAGGATGCCCAGGCTTTCCGCCGTCTGCGTAGAGAAGGTGTAGTTCTGCAGGCGTTCACGGGCTTCATCCCGGTTTTTGGAATCCCGGATAATGGAAATGAAGTCATCCATGTGGTGCAGGGCCAGCAGGAAGGCTTCCAGGCGCTCGGCATCCTTCTCCGCATCCCCCAGCAGATAGCGCGTGCGGCGCACGACCACCTCGCGGCGGTGCTCGATGTAGAAGTTGATGGCGTCCATCATGGCGAGCGTCTTGGGGCGGTTGTCGTGAATCGCCAGCATGTTCACCGCAAAGGAAGTTTCCATGGAGGTGAGCTTGTAAAGCTGGTTCATGACCACCTGCGGGCGGGCATCCCGCTTCAGCTCGATTTCAATGCAGGTTTTCTCGTCGGAAAGGTCACGGATGCCGGAAATATCCGTCAGAATTTTATCCTTGTACAGTTCCGCGATGCGTTCCTGGAGGGCGGCGCGGTTCACGCCATACGGCACTTCCCGGATGATGAGAAGATCCTTACCGGAATCCGTTACTTCCATGTCTATCTTGCCGCGGATGCGCACGGAGCCGCGCCCGGTGCGGAAGTAGCTGTCAATGCCTGAAAAGCCCAGCACGTCGCCTCCGGTGGGAAAATCCGGCCCCTTGATGTACTGGCGCAGCTCATCCACCGTCATGTGGGGATTGTCAATTACGGCGCAGATGCCGTCCACCACTTCCCCCAGGTTGTGCGGAGGCATGTTGGTGGCCATCCCCACGGCAATCCCCGTGCCGCCGTTCACCAGCAGGTTCGGGAAAGCGGAGGGGAACACGGTGGGTTCCGTGTGTTCATTGTCGTATGTGGGAACAAAATCCACGGTGTCCTTGTCCAAATCCGCCATCAGGGCCACGCCCATGCCGGAGAGCTTGGCTTCCGTGTATCGGGCGGCGGCGGGGGGGTCTCCGTCCGGCGTGCCGAAGTTACCCTGGCCGATCACGAGAATATCCCGCATGGACCAGTCCTGCGCCATGTTCACCAGGGTGCCGTAAATGGCGGCATCCCCGTGAGGGTGGTAGTTACCCATCGTGTCGCCCACGATTTTGGAGCATTTGCGGGTCTTGCCCCCGGGGGACAGATTGAGTTCCTTCATGGCGTACAGGATGCGCCGCTGGGAAGGCTTGAGGCCGTCTCTCACGTCCGGCAGGGCGCGGGAGATGATGACGGACATGGAGTAGTCCAGGAAAGAAGTGGAGAGCTCACTGGCTACATCCACCGGTTTGATTCTATTATTTTCCATGGTGCTGAAAGAGAGTGCGGGGGTTAAATGTCAAGGTTGCGGACATTGAGGGCATGGTCCACGATGTAATTCTTGCGGGGTTCCACCACATCCCCCATCAGGATGGTGAACATTTCATCGGCCCTGACGGCGTTGTCGTCGTTCAGGATGACACGGAGCAGCTCGCGCCGTTCCGGGTCCATCGTCGTCTTGAACAGGTCCTTGGCATCCATTTCACCCAACCCTTTGAATCGCGTGATTTCCACCCCGCGCTTGCCGATGGAGATGACGGATTCCAGAATGTCCATGACGGAGAACAGGGGAGTTACTTTTTCCTTGTCCCCCTCACCCTCCACCAGTTCAAACAGGGGCGTGTCCATGGAGACAATCATATTCCCCGGAATGTCCAGTTCCGCCAGCCGGGCCAGGGCCCGCGTGATGGCTTTGGCTTCATGCAGTTCATGGGTGATGGAACGGCGGCTGGGCCCCTCCCGTTCCGGAAGCGGATTTTCCAGCAGCTCCTCTTCCGAGGGCATGCCGAAGATGAAAAGGTCCCTGTTTTCCTCGGAAAAGGCAGTCAGGGCCTCCATGTCATGGAAGAAGAGTATTTCCTCTTCATTGCCGCAGCGCACCTTCACCAGGAATTCCGGGAATTCCCCGTTGGCCTCCCGGTGGCTGAGCAGGTCTTCCAGGGAACCGCCCTGCGCCTGCATGGATTCCGTATAACGCTGGAGGTTGACCAGCGTTTCCAGAATGGCGGAGAGCTCTTCGGGAGAGAAGGAACGGGAACCGTCCGCGAAACGCAGGGTCACGTCATTGACGGCCAGTTCAATCAGTTTGCGGTTCAGGGCCACGTCATCCTGCACGTACTCTTCCTTTTTCCTGCGGATGATGCGGTACAGGGGCGCCTGGGCGATGTACAGATACCCGGCGCGCACCAGCTGCGGCATGTGGCGGCAGAAGAAAGTGAGAAGAAGGGTGCGGATGTGGGCGCCGTCCACGTCAGCATCAGTCATGATGATGATTTTGTGGTAGCGCACGCGGTCCAGTTTGAAGGAGGCTTCATCGTCCCCTTCCCCGATTCCGGCGCCGATGGCCGTAATCATGTTCTGGATTTCCTTGCTTCCCAGGGCTTTGTCCAGGCGGGCCTTTTCCACGTTCAGCACTTTCCCGCGCAGGGGCAGGATAGCCTGCGTGCGGCGGTCGCGCCCCATCTTGGCGGAACCGCCTGCGGAGTCACCTTCCACAATGAACAGCTCGCACTTCGCGGGATCCCGGTCGGAACAGTCTGCCAGTTTGCCGGGCAGACCGCCGATGGAGAGGGCGCTCTTGCGGACTGTTTCGCGCGCCTTGCGGGCGGCTTCCCGGGCACGAGCGGCCGTGATGCTCTTCTCAATGATCTTCTTGGCCATCGCCGGGTTTTCTTCAAAGTACGTCTTGATTTCCTCGTACACGACGTTGCCCACCACGCCTTCAATCTCCGTATTCACCAGCTTGTCCTTCGTCTGGGAGGAGAAACGCGGGTTGGGCATCTTGACGGAAATGACCGCCACCAGGCCTTCACGAACATCTTCGCCGCTCAGGGAGGGATCTTTTTCCTTCAGCAGGCCGTTGGCCTTCGCGTAACCGTTGATGACGCGCGTCAGGGCGCCGCGGAACCCGGAAAGGTGCGTTCCCCCGTCCCCGTTGTAAATGGAGTTGGCAAAGCAAAGGATGTTCGTTTCATACGTGTTGTTGTACTGGAACACAACGTCCACCAGAACATCGTCCTCCATCTTCTTGCCGTCGTACTCCACTTCCACCTTCCGGACGCCGGAAATGGAAATGGGGTCCTCGTTGATCACTTCCTTGTTCGTGCCCAGCTGACGAACGAACTCCACAATGCCGTCCTTATAGAAGAACGTTTCCCGGCGCGCCGGAGCTTCACGCTCGTCAATCAGTTCAATGACCAGGCCGGGATTCAGGAAAGCCAGTTCCCGCAGACGCGTCGTCAGGCGGTCAAACTTGAACTCCGTGGTATCCGTGAAAATGGTGGCGTCCGGGAAAAACGTGATCGTGGTTCCCGTGACTTCACAGGCACAGGAACCTACAGTGCGGAGGGGTTCCACCGTCTTGCCTCGCTCAAATTTGATCTGATAGCGCTTGCCGTCCCGGCGCACTTCCGCCTTGAACCAGTCGGACAGGGCATTCACGCATTTGGCGCCCACACCGTGCAGGCCGCCGGAGTACTTGTACGCACCCTGACCGAATTTGCCGCCCGCGTGCAGGTTGGTCAGAACCAGCTCCACGGCGGGAATGCCGAACTTCGGGTGGATATCCACCGGAATGCCGCGCCCGTTATCTACGATGGAAATGGAACCGTCCACATGAATGACAATGTCAATCTTGCTGCAATAGCCGGCCAGATGCTCGTCAATGGAGTTGTCCAGCACTTCAAATACGCAATGGTGCAAGCCTCGTTCGTCAGGGTCCCCGATGTACATGCCGGGCCGCTTCCGCACGGCCTCCAGGCCTTCCAGTTTGTCAATCTGCGCGGCGCCGTATTCATGCTGCGCCGTCGTGGAAACGGTGGTTTCAACAACCTCGTTGGTATCTTCGGACATAACCGAAATATACTACGCTTATCTTAATTTTTTGCAAGGCTAATATTATAAAACGCGTGCGCGCGCGTGGGGCCTAGCCTTGCAAAATTCCGCTGAAATCGCATAAAAAAGGCCCTATTGCTCGCGTTCCGTTCTTTTCCGGCTCCGGACAGCGGAGAGGGCTTTCGGAAACATTTGGCGCGTTTTTACAGATTTGAGGAGAGGATGAGGCGTTTCACGGGAGGGGACGAGGGGAAGAAGGGCCATGGTTTCCGTGGGGACGGCGTATTCTTTTTTCTTGCCGCTGTTTTGTTTTTGGCCCATCCGGGCGACCCCAGGGGCTTTCCTCAGGCAACAGAGCCGTTCCGGAGTTGTTCCGGAACGGCTCTGGAGGGTCAGGAGGAAGGCTTTTCGGGGGTGGGTGGGGTGCCTTCTCCTTGGGTTTTCTTTCTTTTAGAAGTCGTAGCGGTAGCCGACGCTTCCGTTGACCGAGCTGGACCCGTCACGGATGTCCG